>Ga0155822_134_pt2 | contig 1117 bp, 1 predicted proteins | sample RifCSPlowO2_01_FD_107476 | JGI IMG/M metagenome (GOLD analysis project Ga0155822, IMG submission 107476) | Candidatus Woykebacteria bacterium RIFCSPLOWO2_01_FULL_43_14 | reverse complement strand
AGTATTACAGTTAATATCAAAAGAGATTTTTTAGCCATGTTTAGGGGCTAGAGAAGGAAAAGACAGAACTGTCACTATTGCTCATGCAATCGCCACTGGGGGAGTAATTAGCGCCCATATAATGGTATCCATCTGGGCAGGTTGGGTAAGTTGTACCTGTGGAAGCAGATGGAGAGGGTGAGGGTGAACTACTCGGAGAAGGAGAAGGAGATGGACTGGAGGTAGTACCCCACCCGTTACAATTAGATCCATTCCAGTTTTGACCGTTAGCGCAAATAGGCTTGTTCCAAGTGGGTGGGGGGCCACTATTACCCCCGTCAGCCATACACCCACCACCGGTGTCACTCATCCAGTGCCAACCAGGAGGACACTGAGACCCGCTGGAACTGGTTCCCGTAGTCCAGATTACACAAGGGTCACTAGTAGAATTTCTAGAATACCCAGGCCCACAAGCAGCGTCATAGCTTCGATTAGCACTACCGACTCGGGCGCAATCCCCTCCTACCCATGACCATCCCGCCTCACAGTAGCCGTAAGGGGAGGAAGGCTTCACACAGCCGGCGTAATCGCGCCAGGTCTCAGAGGACGTACATGTACCAACTGGTGTGGGACTTGTGGAGCTACTTGGGTAAGGCGAAGAACCTGGTATGCAGGGCTGAGTTGATGAGGTTCTTGTATATCCCCCACCACAAGCGCTCGTATACCCGCCAAAAGCGCTCCCAACTCTTGCACAAGAGTCCCCAACCCAGTACCAGTTGGCGTCACAGTAGCCATAAGGGGAAGAAGGTTTGACACAATCTGTACCGTCCTTCCAGTACTCTGGGGCAGGGCAACTTCCAGGCGACGTCCCAGATGTAGTCCGGACTTTGCAGGGCTCGCCAATAGTATTTCGGTAATAATTACCACCACAAGCACTATCGTATCCGCGGTTAGCGCTTCCGGCTCGGACACACTCACCGCCTCCGACCCAGGACCAGCCGGCGTCACAGTAGCCATAGGGAGAGACAGTTTTCACACAACCAAGACCGGATCGGAAGTATTCGGCCCCAGTACAAGGTGTAACTTGAGTAGAACCACCTCCACCGTAAACGTTATCAGGAGATCCTGCGCTACCATT
>Ga0155822_138_pt5 | contig 1272 bp, 1 predicted proteins | sample RifCSPlowO2_01_FD_107476 | JGI IMG/M metagenome (GOLD analysis project Ga0155822, IMG submission 107476) | Candidatus Woykebacteria bacterium RIFCSPLOWO2_01_FULL_43_14 | reverse complement strand
CAGTATGGCAAGCTGCACAAATCAATAGTACCATTAGAGAATATGCCAGTACAAAGTCACCAGACCGTTCTTATGGTCAATGACAACCCCTTTACCTACAGCACTACCTCCCTGGATACTGTAGGAACAGGGCGCTGAAGTGGAATAAGCTGTACCATCACCTGAGGCCAGGATGGGCCTTCCCGTTCCCTCATAGCTGCTTGGAGCGATATCAAGACCAGTATGGACTGAGGGGTAACCAAAAACGCCGTAAGTCTCGCCATATTCAGTAGTGATGATCGTACTATTGCCGTAACCCTGAACAGGTGCGCCTAAGGAACCGTTGTCTAGATACTTATGAGGGTTAGCCCGAGTTCCGATGATTGCCCCGTCAGCAACCTTAGCGTTTTCAAAAACTTCAAAATGCAAATGTGGTCCGGTTGAGCATCCTGTACTTCCCATAGCCGCTATTACCTGGCCTTTTTTCACTGGTCCTATGACGGCGCCGATATTGGTGATCGCTTTCCGAATGGAGTCAGCTTCGGCTTTTAGCTGTTTGATAATTCCTTGATATCTGGCCTCATCGTTTTTAGTTAATACCAGAAGATCATCTTTTTCTTTTTTCTGTTTTGCTAAGTCGTTGTTTCTGAACTCTAGATTTTGCTTTTCCTTTTCTACTTGAACCTTAAGTTCCTCAACTTGCTGTTTCTTTTCGGAGAGGATCCTTTTCTTATCATTGTAATCATCCCTCCTCTCCTTCAGCTCTTTCAGAAGTTTTATATCCTGTTTTCTAGCTTCGTCCAAATAGCTATATTTACTTAGAGCTTTGTCCAGACCCTCAGAGTCAAAAAGCAGTAGGAACTTGGGGATGAAATTAGCTTGGTGAATTGCCCTTACTCGCTGCGCCGAGACGCTAGAAATAAGGTTTACAGATTCTTCAATTCTACCAACCCGTGAGGAGAGAACATTTATATCTAGACCGAGCGATTCGATTTGGGTTTTGGCTGAATCGATTCTATTTTTCGCCTCCTCGATCTTAAGTTCGGTCAGTCGTATTTGGTTGTTCATCGAGCTTATCTGAGACTTAAGAGTTGTTTCTTTGCTGATTGTCTCGTTTAAGAGCTTATTAATCCGTTCTTGCTCAGCCAGATTTTTCTGAAGATCCTCGTATATGTCAGCCATGACTGGGGATACAAATAGCAGTAGGAGAGTAGTGGTCACGATGGTTATAATGACCGACTTAAGAGAGGTTCTCATACCTTGAGGTGTTTCCAGGTGGCCACAACCGAGGTG
>Ga0155822_118_pt1 | contig 1570 bp, 3 predicted proteins | sample RifCSPlowO2_01_FD_107476 | JGI IMG/M metagenome (GOLD analysis project Ga0155822, IMG submission 107476) | Candidatus Woykebacteria bacterium RIFCSPLOWO2_01_FULL_43_14 | reverse complement strand
GCCCAGGTAGTCGGTGGCATGTCTTCTCCACTCTATGGACTGGTTAACGTGTTACAGGGAAACATCAGAAACCTAGTCTATACCTTGAGTGCAATTGGAAAAACAAAGAGTACATAGGTTATAGGTTGTAGTGAGTAGGTTGTAGAAAATTTTCTACAACCCACAACCTAAAACCTACAACCTTACCTAGAAGGAGGTGAATATTATGGCAGAAAAAATTTCAAAAGATCAGATCATGGAAGCAATCGAAAGCATGTCGGTGCTAGACCTCTCCGAGCTGATAAAAGCATTGGAGGAAAAGTTTGGCGTTAGCGCTGCCGCTCCAGCCGCCGTTGCAGTGTCTCCAGCAGTCGGTGCCAGTCCTGCAGAAGGTGGTGAAGCAGTTGAGGAAAAGTCCAGCTTTAACGTTATCCTCAGCAATGCCGGAGCAAATAAAATTGCGGTCATTAAAGCTATCCGTGAAATCGTTCCGACGCTTGGGCTGAAAGAAGCTAAAGATCTAGCAGACTCTGCTCCAAAACCAATCGCAGAGGGCCTGAACAAAGAAGCCGCCAATGAGGCCAAAACTAAACTTGAAGCAGCTGGCGGAACCGTCGAGTTAAAGTAGATCAAAATATAACTTAATGTAAAGAAAAAGCGCTTTAAAAAGCGCTTTTTCAATTGATAGCTACTCTATTGACATATAACTTTCTACTCTGATACATTAAATATTAGATGTTGGAAGTTGGAAATTAGAGAGTAGAAAACATCGAAATTCTAATCTCTAGCTTCATAATCAATCATCTAAAGTCTCAAATCTAGTTGGAGGTCTTTGTGTCACTTGGGAATGATTTACCAGAATTAATGACTGTTAAAGAGGTAGCTAGTTTTTTGCGAGTGTCACCACTTACGATCAAGCGTTGGGGTAAACGGGGTAAACTACCAGCAATTAGAATCAACTCCCGAGGTGACAGGCGTTATAAACGCGAGGCTGTTCTCTGGCTACTTGGGGAAATTAAATCAGGCACGGCGTAGTCCTTCCTCCGTCATTCTGGCTTGTCCAGAATCAACAATGATGAGAACTAGGAAAGGCGGAACTTTTCTTTTACATAGTTCTTTACTTCCTCAGGATCTACCGTATTTACATATATATTAGAAGCCAACTCAAAACCCCCTAATACCTTAGCCCGAGGTATTAGACGTAAGTACCAATCTTTTCCAGGATAGATGTAAAAATTATAAGCAGGTTCGTCCTCAATCCGATCTTTTATTATTTTGATAAGCTCCCGTACAACATCTGAGAGCTCATACAAAGAGCTATCTGTGAGGTCCCCAAATGTTTGGTAGCGGTCTTTGGGAACTACCCATAGCTCTCCAGGCCACTGGGAATAAGACGGGGCATACAAACGGTAAAACTTGGTTACCAAAATATTGTTGTCAGGCTCGCCCAAAGGTTTGGAGGTAACCGAGATCTGAGACGGCATAACAACTATTTGAGTATGAGCATGCCCCAGGGACTCCCCGGCGTTTTTTCCTCGGTTGTGAAAAATGTAAACGTGTCCATGATTCTTAAGCTCATTGTATCTTGACC
>Ga0155822_108_pt4 | contig 2152 bp, 2 predicted proteins | sample RifCSPlowO2_01_FD_107476 | JGI IMG/M metagenome (GOLD analysis project Ga0155822, IMG submission 107476) | Candidatus Woykebacteria bacterium RIFCSPLOWO2_01_FULL_43_14 | reverse complement strand
GATGCCAGATGACAAAAGACGAAGGAACTTTGCAATGTAGGGAAGCAGGATTAGAGAAGTAAGTATCTGTCCTAGCACTGGCAGGCAGAGCAGAATTACCCAAAGTGACCATGTACTGCTACCCGCATTTTTTAGTCTGTCCCACTTGGTCAATGAATGTTTGTCACTCACTTTAGCCCGAAGCTCATGAAAGACTACTGTCATATGGCCAAGTAGCACTACGGTCCAAAATATCCCTTCGTACCATAGGATTGGGCTGTGGTTAAAGTTTGCGACGGTTTTAGGATTCATATTTGACCAAATAAAAACAATGGTCAGACTCTCTCCTAGATACCACAAGCCAGCTAATGTGTAGGCAATTATGTTCAAGAGTTTTCCCCAACTGGTAAAAACCTCAATAATTTTCTCTAGGAAGTTTGGAAGTACTACTAGACAAACCTGACGTAGCCTCTGCCAGGTTTTTGTTGGGAAACAGATGGCACACGTAATCACACTACACAGTAGCGCAATCTGTAACCAGCTCCAATTAAGAAGAGTTGCGTTTATAAGGATGGTAAGTGCATTGGAAATCCCAATGCCAATTGGTTGGAAATGTACTGATCTCATAGTCCCTCCTGAATTGATTCTTCCGTTCGGAGTATACGGTAAACATGAGTCGTTATCAACGTTGTTGTTTTTCTTCGAAATATCAACTTTGACTCAGTTTGATCCCGTTTAACTATGGTTATTAAAAGGCTATACTAAGGAAGATGATAATCTTGGATCAAATACTGGGGGCTTTTTCGCACGATGTGGGTATGGATTTGGGTACCGCCAATACCTTAGTTTTGGTTAAGGGTAAGGGGATAGTTATTCGGGAGCCGACCGTGATCGCTCAGCACAAGAAGACTAAGCGAGTTTTGGCGGTGGGGAACGAAGCCAAAAAAATGCTTGGTAGAACACCAGCGTCTATTGTGGCGGTAAGGCCTTTAAAAAATGGAGTGATCTCTGATTTTGAGGCGACCGAAAGCCTGATCCGTTATTTTATTGGCAAGATTCACCAAGACGCCTCCATTTTTCCCAAGATACCACGTCCTCGCGTGGTAGTTGGAATTCCTAGTGGGGTCACTGAGGTGGAGCGCCGGGCGGTTCAGAATGCTACCTTGCGTGCTGGGGCTAGAGAAGTGTATTTGATCGAAGAGCCCATGGCAGCAGCCATAGGAGCAGGTTTGCCTATTGAAGATGCTGCTGGGAATATGATTGTCGATATCGGTGGCGGAACGACCGAGATTGCCGTAATCTCTTTGGGAGGGGTCGTGGTGAAAAATTCCGTTCGGGTGGCAGGGGATGAAATGGATCAAGATATCATTAACTACGCCCGAAGCCGGTACAACCTCCTTTTGGGTGAACGGACTGCGGAAGAAGTGAAGCTGGCTGTGGGGAGCGCCTACCCAGTTGAAGAAGAAAAGAAATACACTATGCGTGGTCGAGACCTCGCGAGCGGTTTGCCAGCCAGTGTGAATGTGAGCAGTTCTGAAATAAGAGAAGCCATATCACCGACCACACACGCCATTATCGAAACGATCAAAGACACCGTTGAGCAAACACCACCAGAGCTGGTTTCCGATATCATGGATCGAGGAATCTTTTTAGCTGGTGGTGGATCACTTCTTCCTGGTATAGACGAGGTTATCGCCCGGGAAACTAAAATATTGGTTAACGTTGCCGAAGACGCGCTGACTTGTGTCGTTCGGGGAACTGGAAAACTTGTGGGGGACCTAAAGCTTTTGGAAAGAGTCAAAGGAAGTGGTGGCTTATATTGAACATAAAATCAGTCCTCATACTTTTGATTGTTTCTTTAGTTTTAATTTCAGCAGATCATTTTAGAATGCTTGAAGTGCCTAAGAGTATCTTTGGCACATTGTTTGTGCCTGTGCAGATTGGTTTGGATAGAACTGTCAAAAAAATTACTTATGAGCTGAACACGATCACTGAGATCGGTCGTATTAGGGATCGTAACCGTGATTTGGAGTACAATAGTGCCTTATTGTCAGCTGAAAATATCAAACTAAAGGCTTTGGAAAGTGAAAACAAGATTCTGCGAGAGCAACTTCAGTCCAAAATAAAAACTAAACTTTTGACGCCAGTGAATACGATAGGATTTTCCCAAATT
>Ga0155822_118_pt2 | contig 2346 bp, 3 predicted proteins | sample RifCSPlowO2_01_FD_107476 | JGI IMG/M metagenome (GOLD analysis project Ga0155822, IMG submission 107476) | Candidatus Woykebacteria bacterium RIFCSPLOWO2_01_FULL_43_14 | reverse complement strand
GCCAATAAGATCATCAAAGTGCCTACTAAGTCCAGATGAGCTAAAGGGCTCAAAGTCAACCTGCCTTGATAACGTGGGGTGAGATCCCCTAGTTTGTCCGCAGCCAGAGCGTGGGCGAACTCATGAACGCTAATTGCTAGGGCCAATGCTACAACTGAGGCAAATAATAATAATGGGTTGTCTAAATACTGAAGCAACATAATAAACTTGAATCATGAATGTTGAATCCCACCATTCTACATTCAACCAGATATTGCAATTCCACTTGATTTGTTTTAGTATACCATAGTCTGGATGGTGGAAATTAGATATTAGAAGCTAGAGATTCTATCCTCCCTCTTCTAACTTCTTAATCTATCTTCTAAAAGTCCAACATCTAACTTCAAGGATAATTATGGTAAAGTGTGATCTCTGCAACAAAGGGAGCCTGATAGGACACAACGTCAGCCACTCCAAAAGGCGGACAATCAAAAAATCAATGCCCAATCTACACAAAGTAACCCTTCTTGACGGGACAACTAAGCTGCGCTATAAATTGTGCACCTCGTGCCTAAAAACCGAGAAAAAACGAATCAAGACTAAGGAATTACGAATTAAGGAAAAACAGGAGGTAAGTTCACAGTAGAAACAGGTTCACGGTTCACAGTAGCTTTTCTCTGTGAACTGTCAACTGTGAACAGTCTTTAACATGGCAGTCGGAAAAAAAGTAAAGACAATCGTAAAAATTAATCTTAATGCAGGAACTGCAACCCCTGCTCCCCCAGTCGGGACCGCCCTTGGACCACACGGAATCAACATTATGGATTTCGTGAAGCAGTATAACGAAAAAACTGCTGATAAAAGTGGCCAAGTCATTCCGGCTGTGATTACTATTTTTGAAGACAGGTCTTTTGTCTTTATCCTAAAAACACCACCTGTGGCTGATATGATCAAAAAAGAACTGCGGCTTGAAAAAGGTTCAGGCGTACCTCACCGTGAAAAAGTTGGTAAGTTGACAAACGACCAAGTTAGAAAAATCGCCGAAAGTAAGATGGCAGACCTTAACACGCGTAATGTCGATCAAGCCATGAAGTCGGTATCCGGAACAGCCCGAAGCATGGGCGTTGATGTTGAGTAAATCAAAATGCCAAAATCAAAGACGAAATCAAGAAAACTAAAAAACTTAGAACCTTTAGATACAGATATAGTCTCACTTGACGAGACTTCTGAGCACTCTCCAGATCAGACTGATAACAAACCTAAAGTCGCTGATGAAATCAAAAGTGAACCAATTGTTAAGAAGATCAGAGACAAAATCAAGAAAATCCGAAGTCGTCGTTACCAAACTCTAATCTCCGAAATTGATAAGTCAAAAACTTATCCTTTAGAAGACGCCATTGATCTAGTCAAGAGATCATCCAACACCAAATTTGACGCTACTCTCGAAGCTCATATTAACCTTCATCTAGACGTCACCAAAGCTGACCAGCAGGTCAGAAGTACGGTACTTCTACCTCACGGCAGCGGTAAAGAGCCAAAAATTTTGGTCTTCACTCAAAGCCCAGACGTGGAACTCAAGCAATCTGGAGTGGTAATTGGAGACAAACAAACTGTTTCAGACATAATTAACACTGGGAAAATAAGCTTCGACAAAGTGGTGGCAACCCCAGAAATGATGCCTGTCTTGACTCCAGCTGCTAAGGTCCTAGGGCCAAGGGGGTTGATGCCCAATCCTAAGACAGGTACTGTTACAACTGATCTAAAGAAAACTATCCAGGAGCTTAAATCAGGCTTGATTGAGTTTAAAACCGGCAAATCACCCATCATCCACGCTATCATAGGAAAGGCTTCTTTTGAAAAGGAAAAACTAGTCGAGAATTTTAAGGTCCTGCTTGATTCCATAAACCGATCTAGACCAAAAGGAACCAAAGGCGACCTTATTGTCTCAATCTACCTCACCACCACCATGAGTCCCTCAGTCCGAGTCGACTCCTCTTCCCTGAAATAAACATCTTGACAAGGTTTGTCAGGTACACTATACTCTCACCTATCTAAAGACAGTAGGCGTCCCGAGAAAAATCGAAGGACTTAATGTAAGCCTACCGAGGACACACTTCAGGTTATAGTTTGTAAACCTACAACCGTATCAGGTTCCTCGTTATCTAAACGGGGATTTTTTATGGCTACAGAAAAGAAAATACAAACAGTGCAAGAACTTAAAGAAAAGTTTGAACGAGCAAAACTCACCGTGCTCACTGATTATCGTGGTCTTTCTACCACCGACCTCAATAGCCTTCGCAACGAATTAGCAGAGCTAGACTCCGAGTACCAAATTACCAAAAACACTCTCACTGCAAGAGCGCTAAA
>Ga0155822_143_pt1 | contig 3520 bp, 3 predicted proteins | sample RifCSPlowO2_01_FD_107476 | JGI IMG/M metagenome (GOLD analysis project Ga0155822, IMG submission 107476) | Candidatus Woykebacteria bacterium RIFCSPLOWO2_01_FULL_43_14 | reverse complement strand
TCTAGTTAGGGGACTGCTTCCTTGGGTAATAGTTTGGCTATCCAGCCCTGCTCTGGGGCCCATAGGCGCTCTGACAGCCACTTTCAGTAACGACCCCAAAATCATAGAAACAATTGAACGCTCAGCCCCAATTCTCCTGGTAGGAGGGGGGACTTTTCTCCTATTTCTGTTTTTCCACTGGCTCTTTATGGAACCCAAAAACTACGGTTTAGTGGGAGAACGTTTTTTCCATTCCAAGGGAGTTTGGTTCTACGCGCTGGTATCAATCCTTTTGTCCTTAATAGTGTGGATCTCCCTATATATCAATCCCATGATGGCTTTCGGAGCAGTGGTGGGGTCAACCGCTTTTTTCATCACTCATGGCTTCAAGCAAAACGCCGAAGAGCAAGAAAAAACCTTACTCGAGAAAGGTCATTCAGACATAAGCAAAATTTTCTATCTCGAAGTCATTGACGCCACTTTTTCGATAGATGGGGTGTTGGGAGCCTTCGCTTTTACACTTTCCGTACCGCTTATTTTATTGGGGAACGGGATTGGTGCCTTGGTGGTAAGGCAAATGACTATAGGCAACATCGATCGGATCAAAAAGTATATTTATCTTAAGAATGGGGCGATGTACTCAATTCTGTTTTTAGGCCTAATTATGATCTTAGACAGCTTTGGCGCCCATATACCCGAATGGTTCTCGCCTGTAACTACTTCATTAGTAGTGATCTTTTTCTTTCTAAAATCGCGTAGATTTATTAGACAATCAGCATAGCATCACCAAAGCTGTAGAATCGATACTTTTTCTTTACTGCTTCTTTATAAGCTTTCCCAATCAAACAAGAGTGAAAGTCTTCAAAGTCAGCGTTAGTGTTCGGTTTAGAAACATAGGCCGAGACGAGCATAAGTAAGCTGGATTTTGGGATATGAAAGTTAGTTATGAGTGAGTCCACAAACCGGTACTTATATGGTGGGTAGATGAAAATGTTAGTTTCCCCAACACTAGGTGCCAGTTTACCTTTTGCGTCACTGGAGGATTCCAAAACTCGCGTTGTGGTAGTACCGACGGCGATAATCCTTTTCCCTTCACTTTTAGCCTTGTTTAGTCTATCCGAGACTTCTTTATCTATCTGGTACCACTCGCTGTGCAGCTTTTTGGAATCTAACTGCTCCTGGACCACAGGTCTAAAAGTCCCCAATCCAACATGGAGAGTGACAAATTCCATCTGCACACCTTTTTTACTAAGTCTTTCCAGAAGCTTTTTAGTGAAGTGTAAGCCAGCGGTAGGGGCTGCCGAGGAGCCAGGAGTATTGGCGTACACTGTTTGATAAATTTCCCTTAATTCTTTTTCACCTTGACTAGGATTTATGTATGGAGGTAGGGGAGTAAGACCAATTTGCTCAATCAACTTTATTAGCTTCACACCCTTGGGGTGGAAGGCTAAAGTAATCAGACCATTAGTTTTCTTAGATAGTACTTTCGCGTCCAAACCCAGGTCAAGGTTGATCTGTTGACCGATCTTTAACCCAGGCTTGGAAATACATTCCCACTCAGCCTCATTTAGCTCCCTAAGAAGTAGTATCTCGACTTTCCCCCCAGTAGGTTTTTTCCCAATCAGCCTAGCGGGGATTACCTTTGATTGGTTGAATACCAAAACATCGTTCTGGGTAAGCAAGTCAGGCAAGTCACTGAACTTACGATGTTTAATTAGGTGGCTGACTCTTTCAACGACCATTAAACCCGAGCTATCCCTAGGCTCGGCTGGATGATGGGCTATTAAATTTTTTGGTAAATCGTAATCAAAATCTTCAATTTTCATAGGTTAAACTATAATCCCATGTCATCCTGAATCCGCCGGCTCGCGGATGAAGGATCTAGATTCTTCGTTACACTCAGAATGACAAACGAGGAGTAGTAAGCAGCTTTTTATAGTGGTAAGATTCTACCATGGATCTGAAAGAAAAAGCCCTTGACTACCATTCTAAGTTTAAAGGTAAGATCGCCACTCATGTTTATCAGCCTATCACTAGCCGCGATGAACTATCTCTCGCCTACACCCCAGGGGTGGCGGAAGTCTCCCGGGCTATTTCTCAGGATAAAGAAAAAGTCTATGACTACACTATCAAGTCTCACACCGTCGGCGTTATTACCGACGGCTCAGCCGTTCTGGGACTCGGCAATATCGGTCCTGAAGCAGCGCTACCAGTTATGGAAGGGAAGGCTGCGCTTTTCAAAACTTTCGCTGATATTGATGCTTTTCCAATTTGCCTGGGCACTCAAGATTCACAAGAAATAATCAAGGCTGTCCGACTACTCGCTCCTGTCTTTGGGGGCATTAATCTGGAAGACATCTCCGCTCCCAGATGTTTTGAAATCGAGGACTCTCTGCAAGACTTGGGAATACCCGTGATGCACGACGATCAACACGGCACAGCGGTAGTTTGCCTGGCAGGACTCATAAACGCGGCCAAAGTGGTTGGTAAAGACCTAGCCTCGTTAAAAGTGGTTATTTCAGGCGCAGGAGCAGCCGGCAACGCTATTACCAAAATTTTGACTGGTAAAGTTGCTGACATCGTGGTAATTGATAGCAAGGGTGTGATAAACAAAAGCCGCACAGACCTCGATCCATACAAGCAAAGGCTAGTGTCTTCAACCAATAAATACAGCATTGAAGGCGGTCTAGCTGAGGCATTAGTTAAGGCTGACATTTTTATCGGCGTCTCCAAAGCAGGATTATTGACCCCAGAACACATCAAACTCATGAATCCTGATCCAATTATCTTCGCCATGGCTAACCCGGTCCCAGAGATAATGCCTGAATTAGCTAGGGAAGCCGGGGCGAAGGTCGTTGCCAGCGGACGATCAGATTATCCTAACCAGGTAAACAACAGCCTTGCTTTCCCAGGGATATTCAAAGGGGCACTCAGCGTTAGGGCGGCTAGGATCACCGAAAAAATGAAGTACGCCGCAGCACTCGCGCTCGCAGGGTTAGTCCCAGATCCTACTGAAGATAAAATAATTCCCGGACCATTCGACCCAGGAATCGTTGATGCAGTATCCAAAGCTGTGGTATCAGCTATTTAACCAAAAATGAACTATTTTGACGCAGCAATATTATCGATAATCGAGGGAGTTACAGAGTTTCTCCCCATCTCCTCAACCGGCCATCTAATACTCGCAACCAAACTGCTAGGCATACCCCAAACCGAGTTTACCAAGACTTTTGAAATCGCCATTCAGTCAGGGGCAATCGCTTCGGTGATAGTTTTGTATGCTAAGTCACTATTACGTAATCAGGAAAATCTTATAAAAATCCTGGTCGCTTTTGTTCCGACAGGTATCTTAGGGTTTATTTTCTATAAAACGGTCAAAACTTATTTGCTAGGCAACTCCTTTGTCACCCTTATGACCCTTTTGCTAGGCGGTATTTCAATCATTCTCATTGAAAAATTCTTTAAAAATCGCCCTAAGGTCGGAGATATTTCAAATCTGAGCTATAAAAGGGCTTTCTTGATTGGGTTGGCTCAGAGTATT
>Ga0155822_104_pt2 | contig 3788 bp, 4 predicted proteins | sample RifCSPlowO2_01_FD_107476 | JGI IMG/M metagenome (GOLD analysis project Ga0155822, IMG submission 107476) | Candidatus Woykebacteria bacterium RIFCSPLOWO2_01_FULL_43_14 | reverse complement strand
GTTTCAAAGAGATAAATGAAGCCTACCAAGTACTCTCCGACCCTCAGAAAAAAGCCGTCTACGATCAGTATGGCCATAGCGCTTTTAACCAAGGTCCTTCAGGATCAGCCACTAGTTGGGGTAATGATTTTGATTTTGGCAATTTTCGGGACCCGTTTGAGATCTTTGAAGAGTTTTTCGGGAGCCGGTCCCCTTTTGGTTTTAGCGGTGGTGCCAGGTCCAGCCGTTACAGTGGAGAGGATCTCCACTTTGAGCTTACAGCCTCCTTTAAAGAAGCTGTTTTTGGCACGAGTAAAGATATTAGCTTGGAGCGTCTAATTCATTGTTCAGAGTGCAAAAGTACCGGAGTAGCCAAAGGCAGCAAAAAAATTACTTGTGATAAATGTGGTGGCAGAGGGGTGCTCCAGCGTTCAGCCAACTCTATTTTTGGCAATATTATTACCAACACCACTTGTGATAAGTGTGCTGGGTCGGGCCAAATACCGGAAAAGCAGTGTCCAAGGTGCAAGGGAAAAACGCTTGTTTTTTCAGAGGAGAGGCGAACTATTAAGATCCCAGCGGGTGTTGATGACGGAAGTGTGATTCGTTATCAGGGGATTGGCAATGCGGGACCGAATGGAGGGGGTTATGGAGACATTTATCTTACCATTCGGGTGCTCGGAAGCAAGGAATTCAGAAGGATTGGTCAGGAGATACATTCCGAACTAAAGATAAATTTTGTCCAGGCCAGCCTTGGTGATGAGTTGAGCGTAGAGACGGTTGACGGAGGGGAAAAGATAAATATTCCTCCAGGGAGCCAGCCGGGTGAGCAAATTCGGCTAAAAGGTAAGGGTGTCCCTTCAGTCAATGGGTATGGACGTGGTGATCAAGTAGTGACGCTAAAAGTCGAAATCCCTAGACATTTATCGACAAAACAAAAAGACCTCCTCAAACAGTTCGAATCCTGATTAATTTGAATTATGAATAACGAATCTTGAATAGTGAGGTGTTTCTGCTGGTTTCAGATGGCCTTGCATGACGTTAAGGTTGTATTTGTTTCGTGGGGAGACCTTTAGTAGGAGATAGCCCAAAGAGGGGAAAATACTAAAAGGGGAAACGTCCCCTTTTAGCCACATAACATGAAAACTGGGTAGAATAATCTGCCTACAGATTTGCCTTGTCCCTACCTAAACAAAGCGCGTCCGTAGACAGGTTATACCACCCAGTTAATGTATATAATTATAGCACAATTAAGACCCAGTGTCAAGTACTATAAGTCTATATAGATACTTAAACTTCTTTAAGTATCCCCTACAAATAACAATTTTTTATTAGCTCTAGGGTAAGGACGCCTGGACTCTCATTCTCTCCTTTGTGTAGAGAGTCCAGGCTTGCAGCAGTCACACTTCGCACAAGGCTATTTGTGACTCCTTAACGCTGCTTATGCAGGTGACGCGGTACATAGTTTGGCTTAGCCATGGGCCAGGGCTTACCATCCTCCGCGTGGTCGTTGGCCCGTCTGTACTCACCATCGTCCAGAAAGGACATTGGGAGACCATAATGGTTCAGCACTGACTCGAGGTGGTCCTGCACATTCCGGCGGCGCTGCGTTGGGAGAAAATGAGCCGCCATTTTGAGGAACCAGTAAAGGTCCCACCAGTCCTGTCCAGCCTTTGGGACACCATCCTGGCGCCGATGGCACACTTGAGCCACGACATCACTACGGACGAATTTGTGGAACAGAGTTTCGACCTCCTCCCACGAGTAATAGCCCAGCTGGCGTAGCCGGAGGGTTAGGTAGATGCCCACGCTCGACACCCCGAGGGCAAATCCCAAGAGGGTATAGGCGAGTGCCACCGCCATTTGGATCTTATCGTAGTCAGACATTGTTTTCTCCTGCTGCGCAGAGCCGCTTTAGATCACTGGTCCGTTGTGAAGCACAATGCTTCCGTTTCGACCAATGTCTCGTTTTGCCTGGCAGCACAAGACCTTCAAGGTGTCACCTTGAAATGCCTTATGCTACCAAGCAAATTTTCAATGTACACCACTCAAGTTTTTGAGTGGCCTCTAAAAGTAGCAAGTATTTTACTACCTTTAGAGCGAGGCGACCATAGGACCCGAGGGTTCTATAGTTCAACCAATCCCACTTCGCGTAAAGCTTTGTGGGATGCCTCTCACTCGGGTGACCGTTGTCACCGTGAGCGTGGTTGAGAAAGGATTTTACTTGCTACCGCCTCCTTATGCGGTCGAACCAACTTGCCGGATGAGGGATTTCGATCCGACGGACACCGTTTAGCGTGAACAAAGCGATGGTAACGGCAAGGGCGATGCCCAAAGTCATCACCAAGAATGCCAGATCGGGCAGAGCAGCTGAAAAATCCGCCACCGGCTTCACAGCCAGTAGTGCTGCCGCGAAAAGCAGGACTCGGCGAAGTGTTACTTTCATATTTCCTCGTTTCTTTAGAGTGCCAAAGAAATGCTAGATAGAAGCACCTCATTTACACTCTAAAGATGTTCGTTGTGCTTTAAGTAAAACAATCCTTGATTTGTTCGAGTTGATTATTTCACTTCCTAAAGAAACTACATGATTGCTCGAAGAAAAGTAATTTATTTAGGTTTAGGAGCGGCCGTTGTGCTGGCAGATATTGCACAACAACTCGCTCCGTGACTAAACCAACACAGCACTTGGCCGAGGGCGTCTCTCCTTCCACAACTCACGTTGTTGAGAGGTGATCTCTCGCGAGTAGCCGGCGTCCGCGATCGGATTCGAGCCATCCTCTCGAGTTATGCCGAACCCAAACCGGAGAGCGAGGCTGACTAAAGACGCACGCTCTGAAGATGCGTCACGGCTGACGTCACCTAGCCGCTCTTGAATGATATAGGCTCGAGTGACGCGCCCTTGGGTTTTGGGGTCCTTACTCTCCAACCTAACCTCAAAAGTTGTCTCGTTGATCTTCTGTTTGAGATAACTCTCCCAAACGCGCAACCTTTGAAGCGTAGTTTCCACAGCGCTATCAACGCTGTAGTTCTTGTTGAACGGTCCGACCCCAAAAGCCTTCTTGAAGTCCTGCCCGGGCTTGAGGGTGTGTGGGTAGACTACCTTCTGCAAAAAGGTAGCCAATAGGTAGCCACCTAACACGACTGCCATTCCCTGGTATATCTCCGACATAGGTTTGCCCTTTCTACCTGCCAAATTTAGGTACGATTGTTCGTGCCCATGTTTAGCAGGTAGAAGGCTGTCAGGTTCCTTACTAAGCTTACTACTTCACAGTAATAAACTTAGAGGGAACCAGGGGCGAGGATCGATCGCGCTAGTTAGCGGAGATCAACTCATCCCTGGGGAGATACAGGTCATTGGTACGTCTTTGTCCAATGCAGTCCTGATCTCATAAACATTGTATTCGCCCTGGTCACCCCTAGCTTCATGCGGAGGGTGGTGGTGCAGGATATTGCTAGTATCCCCAATGCTACCTAAGAGCAACGACAGGTGAAGAAGGTTTTTTCCCTTCAAGTCTTTCGACTCCTGTCCTAGTCCATTTCGCCTATACGGATGCCGCCTTCGGAGATGCCGCATCTTTTGCAAGACACAGCGACGGTATAGACCCCGAACATTTCCACCGGGGTTCCTACCCATTGGTGGCCTTCGGAAAGACATACCGCTTCCGCAGCCTGCAGCCTTAGGTCCCTTACCCTCAGCTGTATTCGGAGACGCTTAAGATTGTCATTGATCTGTCTAGAGTACATTCACCTCCCTTTCTTCTAGACAGGTCATTTCCAACCTAAGTGCAGCTTAAATTATAGCACACTAT
>Ga0155822_138_pt2 | contig 4699 bp, 4 predicted proteins | sample RifCSPlowO2_01_FD_107476 | JGI IMG/M metagenome (GOLD analysis project Ga0155822, IMG submission 107476) | Candidatus Woykebacteria bacterium RIFCSPLOWO2_01_FULL_43_14 | reverse complement strand
ATCTATTTTGACAAAGCGGTGTTTAGAATCCTTGGTTAGGTCCTCTTTGTGGGTGGCCATGACAATAGTAGTGCCCATTTTGTTAAGTTTTTCTAGGAGCATAAGGACCTCACTAGCGTTTTTAGGGTCTAAGTTACCGGTTGGTTCGTCAGCTAGAAGGATTTTGGGATTAAGAACCACGGCTCGGGCGATGGCCGCTCTTTGTGCTTCCCCTCCGGAGATTTGATGGGGGTAGAGGTTTGACTTGTCTGTTAAACCAACCAGATTAAGAACCTCACTAGTTTTTACTTTAATTGGTTCAGTGGCTTCCCCAGACACCTCCAAAGCAAAAGCCACATTTTCCCAAACGGTTTTCTTAAGTAACAGCTTGAAGTCTTGGAAAATCATGCCGATATTGCGTCTGAGTTTCGGGATTTTTCGATTGGGGAGCTTAACCACGTCAATGCTATCAAGAAGTACCTTGCCGGAGGTAGGCTTCTCTTCTCTAATGGCAAGTTTGAGGAGAGTGCTTTTGCCAGCACCCGAAGGGCCAATAAGATAGATAAACTGTCCTTCGTCGATTTTTAGATTGACGTCATCAAGGGCAGTTGTACCGTTCTTGTACTTTTTGGTAACATTGACAAATTCAATCATTGAGTACAACCATTTTGCCACAAGAAGACTTTTTATTCAAGGCGAAATTCTTAAAAGTTACTTATTGGAAAGGTCTCTGACCTCGGCCTCTAAGAAAGGATAGATTTCCCCATTTAGAATAGCTTCGGGATTAGACGATTCATACCCAGTACGAAGATCCTTGACCATGTGGTAGGGGTGGAGGACGTAAGATCGGATTTGGTTACCCCAGCTGGCAGGACGGTACTCCCCTTTCAGATCTTTTAATTCCCCTTTTCTGATCGCCTCTTGTCTTTGGAAGAGCTTGGCTTTGAGCATTTTGAGAGCGTTTTCTTTGTTTTGAAACTGACTACGCTCGGTCTGACATGAGGCCACGAGGCCACTGGGTAAATGCCTAAGTCTGACCGCGGTTTCCACTTTGTTGACGTTTTGACCACCGGCCCCGCCTGAACGAAAGGTCTCAGTCTCTATTTCCTCCGGTTTAATAACTATGTCCGCGTCCTCTTTAATTTCTGGTAGTACTTCAACTAAGGCAAAGGAAGTTTGCCTTAGATTATCGGCGTTAAAGGGAGAGAGCCGTACTAATCTATGAGTCCCAGCCTCTCTTTTCAAAAAACCGTAAGCTCGGAAACCTTCAATGTTTAGCGTAACAGTCTTAAGGCCTGCTTCCTCCCCGGCTGACTGATCTAAGATTTCGGTTTTCCAGTGCATAGTTTCGGCAAAACGGAGATACATCCTAAGTAACATTGATACCCAGTCCATGGCTTCAGTGCCGCCTTGGCCAGCGTGAATAGAAAGTATAACGTTACCTGGGTCATAACGACCGCTAAGAAACGAGGCAACTTCTAGTTTTTCGATATCCGCCTCAATTGCTGGGATTTCTTTATGAAGTTCCTCGACTAATAAAATAGTGTCTGGATCAGCATTTCCTGTGATAGGTCGATTTTTTACGAGACTAACTAGCTCTTTAGCGGTTTGTAGGCGGGACTCGATTTTTTCGATCGAGGAAATCTCTAATCTAATTCCATCAATTTCCCGCATTACTTTCTGGGCATTGAGGTTGTCAGACCAAAAATCTTCTTTGAGTGATACGGACTCGTTTTCCCGAAGTGTTTTTCTTTTTCCTTCTAAATTTAGCTTTTGTGCTAGGTTGTGAACCCTTTTTTCAATAAGCTCTATTTTTGCTCTAAGTTCGTCCATGAACCTTATTATACCCGATCCAGATACAATCGGTGTGAATGGCTACTTCAGTGGGGGCTGGCCTTTGGTCTTGGGGAGATTCTTGATTGTCTCGAATTGGGGGAACTTTTTTCCCGACTTGGAAACAAAGCTGAAGTTGTCGAGTGTGTTGATCTGGATACCAAAAGGAGTGACAGCTATAACCCTCTCATCTGGGAGATAGATGTCGTTGAAGACAGATTTATAGTAAGACGCTACGGTAAACTGATCAAGCCACTCAGAGCGCACTTTGGTCCCTTCTCTATGAGGCCAGCCAGTTTCAGTGATAAAAACAGGAAGCTCAACCCCGAACTTTTCTTTTAGGAAATTCAGCTCCCATTTATATGAACTCATGGTGTTGCGCCCTTTTTCATCCTCCGATTCGCCTTCGATACTGGTATCAGTAGCCTTGCCTTTGTAAAAAGGGTGGGGGTACGTGTGTGCTGCCCAACCGTCTAGTTTCTTAAATATCCCAGGGACTTTGGCCTCCATTCTGGTCAAAAAATCTCTCATGTCGAGGTATTCTGTTTGAACTCCAAGATCTGTTTTGACTTTGCCAGTTCGAGCGGAAGCATTGAAAGCGCCATTGGTGATAAAGAAATTTTTTGACTTTCCCTTGAAAGTGGAAATGAGTTTATCCAAAACCTGGGCATGTCCTTCGGGGTCGATCTTATTTCCCCAATACTCCGCCGCGTTGACCTCGTTAAACGCACTTATGAATCTTTGTTTAGTCGGCCATTCGAGCTTGTCCAGGAAAGTGGCGATAGAGTTAATATCTTTATCATTAGGGGTAGTTCCTGGATCTAGGACAATTTGTATGATTGGGATAAGGTGTTTTTCGCTTAGGAGTTTGAAAGTGGAATTCCAATTAACTTGATCCGTTTCCTTGATATTCATGGGAAAGAGTATCCAGCCCCAATCCCCACCACTCGAGTTGACTAATTCCGCGCCGTATTCAATAGAGGTGTGGTCTCGGTAGGAATAAATCCCAAATTTGTTGTTGGGCCAATCTATCTTTGGGTCTGGGGTGAATTTTTGCAGAATATTGTTACTGATTGAAAGTATTGGAGACCCTGAAGAATTGAAAGTGGGGAAGACTAGGAGATAGGTTACAACTATGGCAACAGTAGTACCTAAACCAAACAGGATTTTTTGTTTTTTAGTAAAGGTCTTAAACCAAGGTTTTTTTAGTTGATCGATTAACTTGGTTTTTATTAGAGGATCATTTTCCAGAACTGGGGGAGCAGGTTTGACCTCATTTGTTCCAAGTTGCTCGCTGTCTTGTGGCGGTGTTTCTTTTTTATCCATAGTCACTAAAAGCTATTGTTTGGGGGAGTTTCTTTTATTGATATCCGTGAGTATTATCCAACCATCTTGGTGCGTTGCTCGGCTATCATGGTGTGTTTCGTGGATCAGACCACCCAGGTCATTCCAACGATATAAGCCTTTGACTTCCACATTTTGACCCGTCTCAATTGGTAGGCGATAAGACCTCTCTAGATTATTTAGTATTAGTAGTGTCTGTTTAGAAGGAGTGGTGAGGATAAATCTTTGATGAGTCGATCCTTCCTTATCATCAGTTAACACCTTAGCAATTACGCCTCTAGCTGTAAGTAGTACCGAATCATAACGCTTTTTATACGCTTCTTCGGAAGTGATTTCAGTTTCTTCAGACATTGCTACTTATTTTCTCATGAGAGTGGTCTAATTTTCAATCATAACTTTTAAAAGCAACCCTTTCTAGTATCTTATCTTCCATTTCCAGCATAAGTAGAGGTTTAACGGTATATTCCCCAAATCGGTTGTTTATTTTATCTAGGGCTTCGGTAAGATTTTTGTCCTTGTCTTGATAATCAAATAAGCACAACTGATCTGATGAGCTTACTTTTGTCAGGTCGTAACATGAGACAGCCAGTTTAGTAATCTTTTTGGTAAACCCAAAGCTATTTAGTACTCTTTGAGCGCTCACAAACAAAGATTTGGTGGAGTACATTGGGGTGTGCTGTACCTGTGACCTGTGGTTAAATGTTTGATCTTCATAGCTACAGGCAAGGTGTATTCCGTGGGCGCTAAATTTTCCTTCTCGTAATCGTCGCCCCATCTTTTCACAAAGTTTATAAAGTAGGCTACTTAATTGCCTAGGATTTGCTAGTGGTTTACCTATGGCGTATTCTTGACCAAAACTCCGTCTCAGAAAATCAACGTTGTCGATCTCAAATCCTCTGAGCCGCTGAAACCAATAATACCCCACAATGCTCACAAATACTTGTTTTTGTAACAAGTCTCTGCCTGATCGTAAGAAATCTAGGGGTGTAAAAATTCCGTTAGCATTGAGTCTTGCCTCATAGCGAACATTTATCCCGGGTAAATCAACTAAGCCCAGTTTAGCCAAAGTTTGGACTAAGTTTTGGGCGTTAATGACGTCTAATCCATCAGGCTTGTGTAAACCAGAAGCGAGTTTGGCTAAGAATCTATTGGGCGCGATACCCACGCTGACCGTCAACCAGTCCCCAACCCTCCTTTTTATGCTGTCTTTTATGGATATGGCGACATCGATTAACTTTTCCTCTGTGTAGCCTAAATCTTCAAAATCAAGTAAGGCTTCGTCAATTGACTTGGGAATTACTTTTGGACAGCTGTCACGAAAAACTTTCATCATCTCGTCGTGAACAAAATGATACTTTGGCGGATCAGGCATGCGGACAATTACGTTGGGACAGAGCTCTTTAGCCTCTTTTACCCTAAAACCCGTTTTTATTCCAAATTTTTTGGCTTCAATTGAAGGAGAAAGAACGCACCCGCCAGGACTGTCATAGGCAGCAACGACTAAGGGTTTACCTCGCCATAGGGGATTGGCTTGCTGCTCCAC
>Ga0155822_124_pt2 | contig 6177 bp, 5 predicted proteins | sample RifCSPlowO2_01_FD_107476 | JGI IMG/M metagenome (GOLD analysis project Ga0155822, IMG submission 107476) | Candidatus Woykebacteria bacterium RIFCSPLOWO2_01_FULL_43_14 | reverse complement strand
TTTCATACTTGACGGTGGGAGCAGTTGCTATTAGGTTTAAAGAATACTCGCGCTCTAGCCTTTCCTGAACTACCTCTAAATGGAGTAACCCTAGGAAGCCACACCGAAAACCAAATCCTAGCGCACTGGAGCTTTCCGGCTCAAAACTTAAAGCCCCATCAGTAAGTTGGAGTTTTCCCAAAGCCTCCCTTACTTCTTCGAATTTATCAGCATCCACTGGATAAAAAGCCGCGAAGACCATGGGCTTTATTTCTCGATAACCAGGTAATTGATTTCCAGCAGGGTTGTCTGCCAAGGTAATGGTGTCTCCTACCCGACACAAAGCAACATTTTTAAGCCCGGTTGCGATATAACCAATTTCGCCTGCCTGGAGCAAGGCTTGTGACTGTAATTGGGGGTTAAAAATTCCGACCTCAATTGCGCTCGCGAGTGTTTTTGTTCCCATGAGAAAGATTTCCTCATTTTGTTTGACACTACCTTCAGTGATTTTGACGTAAGCGATAACGCCTTTGAATTGGTCGTAAATACTATCAAACACGAGAGCTCGAAGAGGTTGGCTATTGTTACCTTGAGGTGATGGGATGGAAGTCACGATGCGGTCTAGTATCTGGGCTACGCCTGCACCTGTTTTACCTGAGGCCAAAATTATCTCTTTTGGTTCAAAACCGAATGTTTCAACCATAGTTTGTTTTGTTTTCTCGATATCCGCGTTGGGCAGATCGATCTTGTTTATTACTGGAATAATCTTAAGCCCTTGGTCTTTGGCTAATTGGTAGTTACTGATAGTTTGGGACTCGATGCCTTGAGTGGCATCAACTAGTAAAACAGCACCTTCTACTGCAGCGAGCGATCGTGAGACTTCGTAACTAAAATCAACATGACCTGGCGTATCAATAAGAAAAAGGGTGATACCCGACCAAGACATTTTTACTGGTTGGAGCTTGATGGTGATACCACGCTCACGTTCAATGTCCATCTGGTCTAAGAATTGTTCTTTAAGTTTGTTTTTGGGTATAGTGCCGGTTAGTTCCAACATGCGGTCACACAAAGTGGATTTGCCGTGGTCTACGTGGCTTATGATACAAAAATTCCTGATTTTAGAAACATATTCGAAAGATTCCATGGACCGTATTATATGATTTGTCAGCCCAACTGTACAATCAAACGTAGATTTGGGATAAAAGAGAAGCTTTTGGGGAATCTCGGTTTTCGAATGTCGTTGACAATACAATTTTGCATGTATTATTATCAATCTACATGGACCAACTAACCTGCCGAAAATCCCTTCTAGTCTTAATTCTCTCTTTTCTATCGTTTGCTTTAGCCACAGATAGCCTTGCCCAGGTTACTGGTTCTACCTCTGTTTTGGAGCTAAAGAAAGTCGGTAGTACAACAGTTCTTCCGAATATGATCTTCTTAGAAACGGATCTGGCCCGCCCGACCTTTGGTGGGACAGCGAAAGCGAGTGCTCCAGTGACTATTGAAATAAATGGCGTGAAAAACGAAACTACGGCCTCTTCTACCGGAACCTGGGAATGGACTTCTACATCAAACCTTGCCAGTGGAGACCTGGATCTAAAAATCACAAGCGGTACTCAAGCCAAACTCTTTAGATTAAAATTTTTGACTAGCTCGCCTCAAGCTTCGGATCTCGCATCTGGTAATTTAAATGAGACTAACAGTACTCCGTCTGCGTCTGCCTCGCCAACTTCAGTTTTTCCTACCGAAACCCCTCAGAGTAGCCCTCAAACAGAAGAGGTAGTGTCCGAGGAACCAGAGATCAAAAATGACTCAAACCCGCTGCAAGCCTACCTACCTTTTATCCTCGGCGGTCTAGGTATAGGGGTTATTCTACTGTTGATTAGTAGGCTCCTTAAGCCAAAAGAAAAACCTCTGCTCGAAACACCTGATTCCCAAAACACTGAGTCTATAGCTCCTGCCGTGATGCCGACCGTCACGACGGTTCCAGAACCAACGGTCCCTAATACCTCAAGCTGGGCGCCAAGTGTCCCCTCGATCCCTGAGATTACTCAAGTACCTTCCCCAACGCCTAATATACCATCTGTTAGTCCGGAGCCTTTAGTTCCTGGGACTACAGTTCAACCAGATCAACCGTCCTCAGTAACACCTCCAAACGATCAACCTAAATAAACCCCTACTTACAGCAACTGTTGACAGATTTCTAGCACTCGTGGTACATTTGTGCTAATAATTGCCCTTGTTACAGATATTAAATAAAAGTGTGAAAAAGCTAAGAAGGGAAGTTTTATGATGGACTTATCGGACCGACTTCAGGAAATTCTAAGAGCGATTGTTGAAGAATACATAAGTAGTTCTGAGCCGGTAGGATCGGAAACGATTGTTAAAAAATACAATATTGGGGTTTCCCCTGCCACAGTTCGAAATGTGATGGTCTCACTCACAAGAGAAGGGTATCTCAATCAACCCCATACCTCAGCTGGTCGTATCCCCTCTTGCCAAGGAATAAAACTTTACATAGACACTCTTATGAAAGAAAACCAGCTCTCAGTCCGAGATGAAGTTACTATCAAGGAGTATCTTTGGGAAGAAAGGTATAATCTCAACAAACTTTTGCGCAATAGCGTGCACCAATTGGCGGACCGAAGTAAGACTCTTTCGGTAATCGCTACGGATTCGGGAGACGTTTACTTTGCGGGACTGTCCCACATCTTAGATTTACCTGAATTCTACGACATTGATCTTACAAAGAGTGTTTTGTCTTTGATTGACGAGGTATCTACTCTAGAAGAGATCCTTAACCGGACCGTTGGCCAGGACGATGTCCACGTTTTGTTTGGTGAAGAACTGGGTATTGAAAACCTTGCTCCTTGCAGCTTTATCTTTGCCCATTTTGGAAGCGGGGAAAAAAGCGGGTCAGTAGGATTAATTGGGCCTTCTCGCCTACCTTACGCCAGACTAATTCCGACAGTTAGATATTTTTCTAACCTTCTTACAGATATTACCGGGAGTTGGTAAGTAGTATTTATGACAAAAGTAAAGAGTGAACAAAAAGTTAAAGACTTGGAAGCCAAAGTAGAGGAACTGAGTGCTAAATGGAAAAGGGCCCTAGCAGACTACGACAATCTCGAGAAAAGGGTTAGTGGAGAACGAGAGTTAGCTAGTTATAATGTCCTTGCCCACCTTTTGCTTAAGTTACTGCCTGCTGTTGACAATCTGGCTAAGGCAAACGAGTCTCTGAAAGACGCCGGCCTTGAGATGGTTCTAAAACAATTTCAGGAAGCTCTCAGGAGTTTAGGGGTGGAGGAGTTTGGTAAGGATGGTGATCAGTTTGATCCCGCTTTGCATGAGGCAATAATAACTGATGAGACTGCCCCAAAGGACCAGATTGCTCAGGTCCTAGATAGTGGTTATAAGATAGGCAATCGTGTTATCCGTCCGGCCAAGGTGAGCGTAGGTAGCCAAAAATGATAAAGGTTGTTTATTTGTTTTGGAGCTTACTAATAGGTTTATTCACAACACTACTCAGCTATTTTTATGTTAGAGACGATAGTTTGTATGGTTACCCACTAGTCTACTTTCGGATTATTGAGTCCGCTGAGACAACGTCAAACCAATTAATTGGCCAATCTTTGGGTAAGTTTAGTTATTTAGTTTTTCTTTTGGATTTAATTTTTTGGTGGTTGATACTTTCAGCGGTTTTGGTCATAGTAAAAAACTATATTTTGGACTTCGAGCCATCTGAAAAGAAGTAATCATTCAAAGTGGTTGTTTAATAAAGTACATGGAGGTAAACAATGGGAAAAGTAATTGGTATTGATTTAGGTACAACTAACTCCGTAATTGCGGTTATGGAAGGAGGCCGTCCTAAGGTCATTCCTTCTTCTGAAGGCGAAAATATTATTCCTTCAGTGGTTGACCCTACCAGAAGGGTTGTTGGTCGCGTGGCTAAAAGACAGTTAGTTTTAAACCCGAAATCAACTGTTTTCTCAGTTAAAAGACTGATGGGTCGTCGGTTTAAGGACGATTCGGTTCAGAAAGATCTTAAATGGCTACCTTACAGCGTTAAAGAAGGCGAGAATGGTATGGCTGTGGTTGAAATCGATAATAAAACTTACACTCCTCAGCAAATCTCAGCCCTTATTTTGCAGAAGATAAAAGCTGACGCTGAGAGTTACCTAGGGGAGAAAGTCACCGAAGCCGTTATAACCGTCCCGGCTTATTTTGACGACTCCCAAAGGCAAGCTACCAAGCAAGCTGGCGAGATAGCTGGTTTAGAAGTAAAAAGGATTATTAACGAGCCCACAGCAGCAGCTCTGGCCTATGGGTTGGGTAAAGATACATCACCTAGCGGCGTTCATACGATTGCGGTTTACGACTTAGGTGGTGGGACTTTTGATGTCTCTGTGTTAGAAGTGGGTGAGGGTGTTTTTGAAGTAAAATCCACCGCTGGCGATACCCATCTTGGAGGCGACGATTTTGATCAATTGATACTCAATTACTTAGTAGAAGAATTTCAAAAAGAACAGGGTTTGGATCTAAAAAATGACAAGCAAGCTCTGCAGCGTCTAAGAGACGCGGCTGAAAAAGCTAAAATAGAACTCTCCACTCTTCAAGAAACGGAAATCAATATCCCCTATGTTACCGCGGATGCTTCAGGACCCAAACATTTGTTGTTGAAATTAACCCGCTCTAAGCTAGAGCAGCTCACTTCAGAGCTCGTTGGGCGTACTTTTGAGTCTGTTAAAAGAGCTTTGAGCGACGCCAAGGTTGAACCAAAAGATATCGGGGCAGTTGTGCTTGTAGGCGGCCAGACCAGAATGCCGGCCGTAACTGAGTCGGTTAAAAAGTTTTTTGGTCAAGAGCCTCATAAGGGGATAAACCCTGATGAAGTGGTGGCCGTTGGTGCGGCTATCCAAGGTGGTGTCTTGGCGGGGGAGGTCAAAGAGGTGGTCTTGCTTGATGTTACTCCCCTGACATTGGGTTTAGAAACTCTTGGTGGCGTGTCGACAGCTTTAATTAGCCGAAATACAACAGTCCCAACTTCCAAGTCTGAGGTTTTTTCCACAGCAGCTGACAACCAAACAGGTGTTGAAGTACACGTTCTACAAGGCGAGCGTCCGATGGCCACCGACAACAAGTCTTTAGGCAGATTTATTCTTGATGGTGTTGCCCCTGCTCCGAGAGGGGTTCCCCAGATAGAAGTGACTTTTGACATAGACGCTAACGGAATCCTAAGTGTTACCGCGAAGGATAAAGCGACTAACAAAGAGCAAAAGATTACTATTACTGGTTCAACCGGATTAAGCAAAGAAGAAGTTGAAAAGATGACTAAGGAGGCTGAGGAGCATGCCAGTGATGATGCCAAGAAAAAAGAAACTGTTGAGACTAGGAATCTAGCTGAGAGTTTGGTTTTTACGGCTGAAAAATCTTTGAAAGAGTTGGGGGATAAGGTTAGCCCTGATTTGATCAAAGAAGTGACAGAAAAAATCAAGACTTTGAAAGACGTTCTGCCTACCGCTACAACTGAAGAGTTGCGTCTGAAAATGGATGAGCTTAGCGCAAGCATGCAAAAAATCCCTCAAGCAGCATACTCCCCAACTGAGGGTGATAAATCACCAGATAACTCTCAAACTGGTCCTGATGCGCAAGATTCCGTCAAAAAGGGACCTGATGAGGGTGAGGTTGTGTCGTAGTTGAGTTGAAGATTTATGGCTACCTCAAGAGATTATTACGAAATTCTAGGTGTTACTAAAAGTGCTTCTGACGCTGAGATAAAAAAAGCCTATCGGACGCTGGCGCGTAAATACCACCCTGATGTTCACAAAGAGGCTGATGGTGGTGAGCGCTTCAAAGAGATAAATGAAGCCTACCAAGTACTTTCCGATCCTCAGAAAAAAGTAGTCTACGATCAGTATGGCCATAGCGCTTTTAACCAAGGTCCTTCGGGATCGACCACTAGTTGGGGTAATGATTTTGACTTTGGCAATTTTCGGGACCCGTTTGAGATTTTTGAAGAGTTTTTCGGGAGCCGTTCTCCATTTGGTTTTAGTGGTGGTGCCAGGTCCAGTCGTTACAGTGGGGAGGATCTCCACTTTGAACTTACATCCTCCTTTAAAGAAGCTGTTTTTGGCACGAGTAAAGATATTAGCTTGGAGCGTCTGATTCATTGTTCGGGGTGCAAAAGTAGCGGAGTAG
>Ga0155822_112_pt1 | contig 6432 bp, 7 predicted proteins | sample RifCSPlowO2_01_FD_107476 | JGI IMG/M metagenome (GOLD analysis project Ga0155822, IMG submission 107476) | Candidatus Woykebacteria bacterium RIFCSPLOWO2_01_FULL_43_14 | reverse complement strand
GTTACCCCAACTCCTATTCAAGATCAAGCCATACCTCATCTTTTAGAAGGTCGGGACGTAGTCGGAATCGCCAACACAGGTACGGGTAAAACAGCTGCTTTTCTTATTCCTCTGATTAATAAGATTCATTTTAATCGCAATCAAAAAGTGATAATCATCACCCCTACACGCGAACTCGCATTACAGATCGATCAAGAATTCCGAGCTTTTGCTGGTAATTTGAATCTGTACTCTGCTCTTTGTATCGGCGGTGCCAACATCAATACTCAGATCTCCACATTAAGGCGTAACCCTCACTTTGTCATAGGCACACCTGGCCGACTTAAGGATCTAATTGAGCGAAGATCCCTAAACCTTAGTACTTTCAGCAACATCGTCCTAGATGAAGTCGACCGAATGATGGACATGGGTTTCATAAAAGACGTCAGATTCTTGATTTCGCATCTGCCTTCTCTGCGACAATCCTTATTTTTCTCTGCCACGATTAATCCTGAGATAACCGGTATCATGCACAGTTTACTCAAAGATCCAATCACTATATCAGTGAAAACTCAAGAGACCGCCGCTAATGTGGATCAAGATATCATCAAGATAAACGGCCAAAGAAAGGCTGATGTATTGCACGACCTCTTAATCCAAGATGAGTATAAAAAGGTGCTAGTTTTCGGAAGAACTAAGCACGGGGTAGAAAAGCTGGCCAAAGAATTGGCTGAGCGAGGATTTAAGGTCGCGGCCTTACACAGTAATAAAACTCAAGGTCAAAGGCAAAAGGCCCTGTCCTCCTTCAAGCTAAACCAAGTCAATGTTTTACTCGCCACTGACGTTGCCTCTCGAGGATTAGATATTGATGACGTCACTCACGTTATCAATTACGACCTTCCCCAGAACTACCAGGACTACATCCACCGAATCGGTCGGACCGGCCGTGCCAACAAAAAAGGTTCAGCGCTCACTTTCGTGGACTAAGTTCACTTTTTTCCGTTATTAAAAATCTCCAACCTATAGTTTGACTTTTCTCGATTTACCGACTATAATAAACGCGCCAATAGGCTAGGTCGTTTAGGAACTAGCTTTATTAGGCAAGGAAAGGCGTGGAGGCAATGGTTGCGACCATCTCTACTCAGACCGATCGGGAAAGGCAGCTCTTACTTCAGATCGTGGCAGCGGTCACACCATATCTTAGGTATATGGACAAACCATGGCCAACTCAGGGCGGTCCTAGGTTAGTAACTCTTGGCTATGAAGGCGGTAGCCATGCCTTGATCGACAGAAACGGTGACTTTTTCTATTCCAGTGGCCCAAATGATCTTGGGGAAGTTGCAGTTGAGTATTTAATCAAGGAATTCGGCTTCCAGAGAATGTGCTTTTGGTTCACTTACCTGCTGGACGTTCGTTACGGCCACCTAAAGCAACGAGCTGACTCGATGGAAGAAGCCAGGAAGACAATACAATCCTTGATCGACTCGCTTATCTCCTCTGACCAAGAAGAGATAGGTGAGCTCATTTGTGTAGCAAACGTGACTTTTCACTGGCACGTTGTTGATCGTGGTAGTACCAACTCCAGGCGAGTTTTGATGGCTAGTTTTTACTCCTACTGTCCTAGACATCGAGACGGAAAGTGTGAGGCAAGAACTCGCTTTAGCGACGTTACTGTGGCTGAAGCGTCTTTACTCGGGTCGGGGGTCTACGCCTTAAACACTAACCCCATCAGGCTTTATAATTCCGGAATGTTTTGCCCTGGGGAAGACTGTGGGATAGGTTATCGCATCCCAAGACGAGGGGTGAAAGAGCTTGTCGCGCTGACTATTCAGTTTCTTATTGCTCACGACTGTCGTTACATCACCCCAAACGAGTAACGATTGGTCATTAACCTCTGAAGCATTTGCTTTAGGGGTTTCTTTTTTCTAATGTCCAGCTGCGGCGGACTTACCACTTTCAACATTTTTTATGTTCGGCAAAATAAATGAGACTAGGAAACCAAGCAAGGCAAATAACCCACCGACCAACAGCGCGTCTTTGCTGGCGTCAACTGTTGCTTGATGGCTGATCTTAACGATCTCCGAGTTTATATTTTCCGGCAACTTAGTTTCAAACTTGGCTCCTCCACCAAACTCAACATTGGAGGTTTGGCTAGCAATCTGCCCAGCAATACTGTCCTTCAGGCTAAACGGAATAACGCTACTAGCCTTTACTCCAGCAACCAAATTAGTTCCCAGAGCGCCGATCAAAACCGCGCCAATTATGGCAGAGCCTAAAGAAGCTCCGACCTGTCTTAAGGTGTTATTTACACCCGAAGCTTCGCCCGCTTCTTGGACCGATACAGCCGAAATAGTGAAATTGTTGATTTGAGACATCACCAACCCCATTCCCCCACCGAATAATATTAATCCTGGAACCAAACTATAGTCTGTAGCATCAACGCTTATACTTTGTCTTAGAACCCACATGGCGATTATGTTAAAAAACAAACCTGCCTGGATCATTAACTTCGGGCTTATTTTTCCAGACAAAAAGGCGCCTAAAGGGGCGACGACCAGCAAGCTAAGTGATAATGGCAATAGAACCACGCCTGTCTCAAAAGCGTCCAACCCTCGGACTGCTTGCAAGAACACCGGAATCGCAAAAATAATCCCTGTCTGGCCCAAAGAAAGAACCATGGTCGTTAAGACACCAGACGAATATTGACGGTTGGTAAAAAGTTTTAATGAGACCAGCGGTGTTTCACCTTTAGTCTCAATATGCTTCTCCCAAACCAAGAACGCGCTGAGTAATCCTAATCCTATGACAATAGCGAAGGGAACCACTGAGAGGTCAAAAGGAAAACTAAACGTGTTTCCCGCCAGATTAAAGTCCTCCTTAGCCTTCCACCAACCGTAACGAGAGGATTCAATAATCCCGAATACGGCCGTCAGAAGTCCGGTGGCGCTAAGAAAAACACCTCCCCAATCCAAACTTGGCTTTTCCTCAGTATCCTTGGTTTCTCGTATGATCAAGGACCCAACAATAAGGACCGCTGCGACGAAAACGTTTATCAAAAACCCCCATCGCCAAGTATAGTTGGTCGTAAGATACCCGCCCAGGATAGGCCCAACTGCTGCCGAAGCACCCGCGACCCCACCCCAAATACCAAAGGCAATCGCTCTAGAGCGACCCTGAAAATTCGCAACCAGTATTGAAGCAGTCGCCGGCATCATCAGAGCAGCGCCGACACCTTCAATGATAGATTCTCCGACAATCATAGTAGCAACATTTTGACTAACTGAAGCGATAAATGATCCTAGGGCAAAAATGGCAGCGCCTGTCACAAACATTTTCTTCCGGCCAAACAGATCACCTAGTCTCCCTCCAGTGATAGTCAAAGCTGCCAGGGTCAGAGAGTAAGCGGTGATAACCCACTGGATACTTTGGATATCGGTGTTAAGATCACGAATAATATAACCCAAAGAAACGTTGAGTAAAGTCGTGTCGATTATAATAATAGCCAGAGCCAAACTGAGAACTAATACCGTAACTATCTTTCGGCTACGATTCATCATAGCAATTCTCCTATTCACTTCTTATAGCTTTAATGGGGTCTTTGCGGGCAGCACTGAGAGCCGGAGCCACACCGAAAATCACGCCTACCAAAACGGAAAAACCGATCGAAACAAGAACAACAAACGGGGAGAAAACTAGCTTTATGGGTGAAAGAGTGCTGACAACTACAGCCACAATTCCTGACAAACTCGACCCAATCAGACCTCCGATAAAACTAAGCACAATCGCCTCCACTAAAAACTGAACCATAATGTGGGCGTTATTCGCCCCAACCGCTTTCCTGATTCCTATCTCCCTGGTTCTCTCAGAAATCGATACCAGCATAATATTCATCACCCCAAGTCCACCTATTACTAATGACAAGGTTGCGATCGCCCCAATCATGGCTGTAAGGATGTCAAGGATGTCCCCCACTACACCTAATATTTCTTCCTGAGTCACAACGCTAAAATCCTCTTCTCCACCATGATTAGTAAGTATAATGTCTTTGACCTTGCTTTTATACTCATCAGCTTGTTCAGTCGTCGGAGAATGCATCATCATTCGAAATATTTGTTTGGTATCGGTGATCTTCCAACCGGTGGTGATAGGCATAATAACCAAGTCATCAAGGTTTGGGCCAAATAAAGTCGAGGAGGTTTCCTTGCTCTTTAGAATTCCGATAACCTGGAACTTATGCCCCCTTATTTCCAACTCTTTGCCTAAGGCGTTGTCGCTAACAAACAACATCTCCTTAACTTTGGAACCCAAGACAACTACCTTGGAATTTTCCTCAATCTCAACGTTGTCAAAAAATCTCCCTGATTCAATACTGGTGTTCAGGTTAGGAAGGATTTTCTCGCTGGCAGCAAAAATAAGTGACGAACTTGAAACTTTATCCGAAACCTTTACTGTGCCAGAAACAAGCATGGCCATAGAAAGATTTTTTATCTCCGGCAACTGCTGTTCAATAGAATCAAAATCCTTCTCGGTAAGAGTCGAGGCTCCAAGGCTAGCTGATGGGTTAAAACCCCCACCCGAGGCGTTGAGTTTTCCTGGAACCACTGCGATTAGGTTGCTCCCTAGATCTTCAATTTGTTTGGTAACTTCCTCTCTTACTCCAAAGGCTAGGGAGAGAAGAGTTGAAATAGTAAACACCCCCAGCACAATACCCAAAACTGTAAGAGAATTTCTAAGTTTATTGCCCGCGATGGATTTAAGAGCGATAACGACGCTTGAAATAAGCAACTTCAAATTATTTTTCCATCCCTAAGTTTGATGATCCTATCTGTTTCTTTGGCCAATTCTTGATCATGAGTCACAATAATAACCGTTTTCCCTTTTTTGTTAAGATTTTCTAGAATTCTCATAACCTCAGTTCCATTTTTGGAATCCAAGTTACCGGTCGGCTCATCGGCTAATATTATTTGGGGGTCATTTATTAAAGATCTAGCTATAGCCACTCTTTGTTGCTCACCGCCGGAAAGTTGACTTGGCTTGTTCCTAGTTTTATGAGACAAACCGACTGAATCAATAAGACCTCGAATTTTTTCCTTTTCATCGGGGAGCTTATGCTTTGAATAAACCAAGGGTAAAGACACGTTATCATACAAAGAAGTGTTTGGGATAAGATTAAAAGACTGAAAGATAAAGCCTACTTTTTTATTTCGAAATTCCGCAAGCTCGCCATCATTCAGTTCCGAAAGATTCTCGTTGTCAACAATCAAGTCCCCATCTGTTGGACGATCCAGGCCACCAATCAGGTGCATGAGAGTTGATTTACCTGACCCTGAGGGACCAAGAATTGCCACATACTCACCATCCTCTATTTTTACGCTAATGTTAGCTAGAGCAAAGAAAGATTCCCGGCCGAAGCGATATTCCTTGGAAACCCTGACTATATCAATCATTAGATTATTTTATTACACTAGCAACATTTATTCTAGATTATGTTGCATAAACTGCTAACTTGTACTTACAATTGAATTATGTTGCAAACTGGTATTAACTGGCTCTTGAGTGGACTGGTGGTGTTATCAGCGTCTTATCTACTACCGGGAGTTCATGTCGGAAGTTTCTTGACTGCCTTAGTAGTAGCCCTGGTATTAGGCGTAGTTAATATTTTAGTAAAGCCTCTTGTTTTTGTTTTGACCCTGCCTATCACTCTTTTGACTTTAGGTCTCTTTAGTTTCGTTATCAATGCCCTTATGGTGGTAATCACAGAATGGCTTGTACCTGGGTTCCAAGTGGATGGATTTTTGTGGGCCATGCTTTTTAGCTTAACTGTTTCAGTCCTATCGACTTTAGTACACACCCTTTTTTCAAATAAAGAAAAGTAAAAAGCTACTTTGCCGAAGAGGTGATCTCGGCAAAAGCGCGGAGCTTAGGAAGGAAATCTTTCACCTTAACCCACTTGTTAGGTTCGATCTCCTTATAGTGCTCGAAAAAGTGTTTTATCTTTGCTTTGGTGGGCTCATCGATATCTCCGATATCTTCAACTTTAGAAAAGAAAGGATCAACTTTTTTAGTAGGGACAGCAATTATTTTTGTATCGATGCCTTCTTCATCTTCCATTTCTAACATTCCTACCACTCGGCTGGGGATTACGGCACCAGGATATACTGGATAGGTGGAGATAACCAAAACATCCACTGGATCTCCATCTTTCGCCAAAGTGTGGGGAATGAAGCCGTAGTTAAACGGATAAAACATCGCTGTATAGGCAAAACGATCTACCATGATGGCGCCGGAGTCTTTGTCCATCTCGTATTTGACAGAACCACCCTGAGGAATTTCCACCACTACGTTTACCTCCTCAGGAATATTTTTACCAATGCTAAGTTTACCCAGATCCATAATTTGCTTAACTATATCAAATCAAGCCTTAAATTGTAAACAAGCAACCCTTTTGAGTTC
>Ga0155822_142_pt1 | contig 6542 bp, 6 predicted proteins | sample RifCSPlowO2_01_FD_107476 | JGI IMG/M metagenome (GOLD analysis project Ga0155822, IMG submission 107476) | Candidatus Woykebacteria bacterium RIFCSPLOWO2_01_FULL_43_14 | reverse complement strand
GGTCAAAGACCACACGCTGTTTAACTATGTGTGGCTTTCAGCCACACGAAGCTTCAGCGAAGTGTGGCGGAAGGGGTGGGATTCGAACCCACGGTTCGGTTGCCCGAACACCTGTTTTCGAAACAGGGCCGTTATAACCACTTCGGTACCCTTCCAGAGCTATGTCTATTTTAGCAAACTTAGCTTCAAAAACAAAGAAACCCGGTCTAACTTGAGTTAAACCGGGTGGTTAAGGAATGTCTAAGGGCAAATCATAGCTCGTAACAAGGCTGCCTCGATGATCAAGTACGCAGACAATACACCACCAACCAAGCGAGTTAGTTGATAGACCTAGCGACCCTAATGCATCCTCTGCGAAAAAATTGCCAAGCAGCAACACAGCAGATTTTCTTGATGTTAACCCTGACCAACCTTGAGGTAACCCTTCTGTGATAGTTGCGTCAAACGACTCTCTCACCAACTCGCACTCTGCCATAAGCATTCCAGGTTTGTGGGCAACGAGTGCTATATCAAACTTGAGATTTTTCCAGGCGCTGGTCAAAGTGCTAAATGGGATTTGTGGATTGGCCGCACTACCCCCACAAAGCAAGACGAACTTTGCTCCCCGGTTTGATAATTTTGCTCTCAGTGACTCGAAATCAAGCCCAAGCGCTCTGAGGAAGTGTAGGGTTAAGGTCACTACCTGATTTTGAAAAAAAGCTCCGGATGGTACGATAGTGGCCTTACCATCACCCTCGCTTGGAGTTTGGGTCCCGTATAAAGTCCTTACAAGGTTAAAGAGTTCCTCAGGTGTCCTGATACCGTCCTTACCCAGATTGTCAGCAACGCTAACAATGTGGTGGGCTAAGGAGTGGCTGTCCCAATAGTCCCAAACTGCAGTAAGCTGCTGGTCGCTGATGGGTTCTTCTCCGGAAACCTGTTTGGTGGTAAAACCTAAATCAGCAGCGAAATTTAAAATCTCACTTAAGTGTGGTGAATGTCTAAGAATGGGCTCAGGAATCCCCATTAGCTCGTATATTTCGGTGGCTAAGCGGTCGTTTTCAAAGTACTTATCTGGGTAGACCAACCTGCCGATATCGTGAATTATTAGGTGAAACCTGACCATGTTTATATCAATGTCAAATCCCAAGCGTTTGAGGAAACCTGCTAGACTTGTACCTAGATTGAGGGCGGATAAGATATGGTCAAAGTAACTCGACCAGACTTTTGGCCGGGTTGCTCTTGCAGCCTGAACGAAAAAATCCCACGCTCTTCGGACGTCTTCTTTAGAAACAACACCGCTTGTTAAAGTGCCTGACTGATTAAAGTCTCTAGCGATTCTCTCCAGCTCTTCGAGTCGGGCCTCTTCCGTACGCATCTCCTGGCCTTTCTGAATGTCGGAATTATATAGTTATAGGCGTGATTAGTCAAACAGAATTTAACTAATCAACAAGTTTCTGGTATATTCTTAATATGCTTCATATGACCGAAAAGATTTTACTGAACAACTTACTGATGATTTTTTTGGCGGTACTGAGTGTCTTTCTTTTAATCGTGGATGTTTTGTTCCCGTTGTCAGAGGGAGACAAAAGTCTTGTTCATAATATTGATTTTTTTATTGCGCTTTGTTTTCTAGCTGAGTTTACCTACAATTTATACGTTACTTCTGACCGAAAAGCGTTCTTCAAGAAATATTGGTGGGAATTGCTGGCCGCCATTCCTTTCACTAGCCACACAACCCAGCTTTTGCGCTCTTTGAAGTTGGTTAGGGTAATCCCTGTTTTGGAAGTGTTGAGATTTGTCCGCCTGGCAGTGAGGTTAAAAATCATCATTGATGAGTCGCGGAAAAGAACCAAGCAGGCCTACATTATCTACATCATGCTAGTGATTATGATTTTAGTTACGGCGGCAGCTTCGGTTTTTTTCCAATTTGAAAATGGGGTTAATCCGAATGTGAGGAATTTTGGGGATAGCCTGTGGTGGGCGATTGTGACTCTGACGACGATTGGTTACGGCGACATTTACCCCTATACCTCAGAAGGTCGCGTCGTTGCTGTTTTTCTAATGCTTACGGGTATCGCGGCTCTCGGCGCGTTTGTCGCGGCGATTGATGCCTACGTTGTTCGCAACATGATCAAAGGAGCCAAAGAATAGCAAATTTATAGGACGGGCGCTCGGCGGCTGCTTTCGCAACTGCTCGGCGTATCCGTCCTAGAGGGTGGGGCTACTCTGGCTCATTTGCCTCCTTTCTTTGACTTTGCCGCTTCCTCGACCCACTTGTGGTAGGTCTCTGGGTCGATACGGTAGTTTCTCTCTAGCGATCCTGCGCTAGAGTATTGCACATAAGAGGTGATCATCACGAAATCCGTGAAAACACCTCGTCTCGCGTCATCGATTGCATCCAGCATTCGACGACGCTCGGATTCCCGGGCTTTTTGGTTGGCTGCCCAGCGGGGAAGTCGCGACACGATGAACCTCCTATTTGAGATACAACAAGTATACCATGATTGAGGCTAAAAGTCAAACTATAGGTTTATAATATTCAGTAAGCACCTGGGTAAAGCCTTCAAGGGCGTTTTTGAACCGTGAGTTAGCCTTTATGGATAGAAAGCGGAAAGAAGAGAGAATACCAAGAGAGAACGCGTTCTCTCTTGGAGCAACGCAACATGAAGGTAGGGGGAGCTGGTACCCTCGAGAGGATTCGAACCTCCGGCCTTTGGGTCCGCAACCCAACGCTCTATCCACTGAGCTACGAGGGCACATGGTGGGCCTTGTTAGTCCTCCAGGACACTGCTTTAAAGTCTTTTCTCACCTGCTCTAGTTGCAAGTAGACATTAGGTATTATACCTTTTTAGATTCGGAAATGGAAATTACAGAACCCCCAATAAAACCAGGCTGATCCCGCCATATTAAAACACCAGAGTCAACGTGCTAAGATTGCTTCAGGGATAAACCCTTCGCAATGACAAACGATAAAATATATGGGAAAAGTAAAACTTGGAAAATATCGCCATTACAAGGGTAATTTTTATCGAGTATTAGGCGTGGCGAGACACAGTGAGACCCTAGAAGAATTGGTTGTTTATGAGTGTTTATACGACAACCCGCGGAGTAAACTTTGGGTGAGACCAAAAGAAATGTTTCTCGAAACTATTGTAATTGAAGGCAAGACCAAACCCCGTTTTGAATTTGTTGGCGACTAGCTTTTAGCTTCCAAACCTTTTAACAAATTTTTGAAATTCGTCCCCTTTTTCCTCGAAATTTTTCCAAAGGCTGTAGCTGGGGGACGCGCAGGATAGGAGAACAACCGAGCCTTGTGGGGATTCTTGGTAAGCAAACCTAACCGCCTCCTCCATACTGTCTGTCGCAAAGATTTTTTTGTCAATGTTTTCGTGACTGTCTAGAGATTCTTTAATCTTAGTACCACTGTCTGGAAAAAGAACAATGTTTTTAATGGGGCTGTCTAAAACAAGGTTAACAAGACTGTGGAAGTCGTAACCCCGGTCCTTACCCCCAAGGAAAATGGTACTGGTTTTGGGTAGTGCTTTAATAGCTTCAATAGTAGCCTCTGGAGTTGTGGCGATGGCGTCATCATAGAAAGTCAGGTTTTTGAAAGTTCCAACCTTTTCTAACCGGTGGGGAAGCGGTTTGAAACGCTCAACGCCCTTTGCCTGAACTGAGGTAGGGATTTTTAAAATATTGGCCACAGTTAAAGCTGTCCTGACATTTTCTACGTTATGCTCACCAATTAAAGGGATAAGACTAGTGGTAAAAGGTAGTGAATCTGTAACCGGTACTTGGTGCGCCTTAGTTTGCATTGCCCAATCAACTAAGAGTTTATAACCAGGGTTGTATACGAAGAAGTCTTTTTCTACCTGATACTTCGTTATATTAAATTTGGCTTGGTAATAGTTATCCAGATCCTGATGGTAGTCCATGTGCTCGGGGAATAGATTTGTGACCACGCTAATGTGGGGAGAATATTGGATATCATCGAGATGAAAACTGGAGAGCTCGCAGACGTAATAGTCTGGTTCCTTAGGATTTAACAAGCTACTTAACATGGGCACGCCAATATTTCCTAACAATTCTGAGCTAATATTAGATTCACTTAAGATTTCATGAATAAGACTAGCAGTCGTACTTTTTCCTTTTGATCCGGTGACTCCAATGATTGGCTTGGTAACATTGGCAAAGAAAATATTGGTCGCGGTGGTGTAAGGAATGGTAATAAATTCTTTTCTCACCCCAGGACTTCTAATCGCCAAGTCAAAGTCTTCTTGCTTCTCGAGATAATCAGGACCGTCTTTTTCATCAGTTGTTTCCACCTGAGAAGAAGGGTGAAACTTTGCCAAATACTCCAAAGTTGCCTTAGCTTCAACACCAAAGCCAACCAGGATAATCCGCTTACGACTTCTTAATTCTTCTAATTTCATTAGTGGTTCTCCAATAGGGTTAGGAATTCTGCAGGAACGTGATGCTCTTTTTGAGGTAGGAAGACTTTTACTTTTTCGGATTCTAATGAATTAGTGATGTTTGGTAATAATTCTGCAACAAACATTTTCATAATAGCATCGGTATCGTAGTCACCTTTTTGATGGGTCATGTAAAAAGCCACTTGGGATTCTTCTGGCGTTCCAACACAGTCAAAAGGTTTGATCTCTGTCATGCCTAGTAGTTGTTTGTAGGTTGTCACTAAACTTGTCTCATTAAACAGGTTTTTTCCAAAGATATCGACTAACTCTTTTTTGGGGATGAAAGCAGAGAGAATCGCGAAAACAAAAGCGCATTTCGGACACTTCCCACACCACACTTCGCTCGCTTTCAGCGAGCTACGCGTGGCAGAGCCATCGCGGCGAAGTGTGCCCAGCGTAGCTTTAGCGTAGTTGGGCAAACCGTGGGACTGTATCTTAAAATTGGTGTTGCAGCTGCTAAACGATTTGAAGTATTCTGGGAAGTCGACAAAAACTTGGGCTATTTTGATTTCATAAAGGGGTCTTAGGAAAGAGAAAATTTCAATATTTTTCACGAGATATGTTTTGACATAGTTTCTAAAAAGGGTTTCAAACTCAAAAGATTTACTCCATTGATGATTGATTGTTTCGCCCAAATAAGTTACGTTTCCAAAGTTCGAACTTGCTTCATTGGAAAAAGCAATGTAGCGATAACCACAAAGAACACCCACTAGCAGAGATACGAAATGATAAATTGCACTGATGGGAATGTGGCCATTGTAGACACCATTTAGTTGATTTAGTTCCATCAATTTAGGATCGAGACGACGTTGCACTTGAAGGGTAGGTATACCTAAAGTTTTTACACCAGATTCTTGAATGGGGGTATTTTTTCCCAAAACAAAAGCTGTCAGGCTTTTTGTGGATTTTTTTAATAGCTCCCCACTAACGATGGAGTCTTTCCCTCCCCCGAAAGGGAGAAGGATTTTCTCGCTGAGATTCAACTCTAAGGGGAGCGATTCATGCTCACTGAAAGGAAAAGTAACTAGGTCGTGAAAGTCGATTTGGTTTTCGTAAAAAAACTCTCCTAAGCCCTTGGTATAGACTACATTCCAGAAATGAGCCTGTTCCTTACTTAGTTTCAGCTTTTTTAACTTGATTTCTTTGGGACAATAAGTTTTCCAATAACTTATGCCTAGGATCAAATGAACTGATTTAAGAATTTCATCAAGGGTGGGTTTTGGTACCAACGAAAAATCAGGTAAGGGGTCCGGCAGAATCAAGGTCTCGGTGAAATTGTAAACTTTGTTGTCGTTAAGTTTGAGCGTGTAATAGAAATAAATTTTGCCTAAGTTTCGTGACAACTCAAAACCATCAAATTCAAACGAAACTCCTTTTGCACTCATAGGCTTATTATATCTTAAAGTTGGGAAATATTTTTGTTTCTAACTAAATAACTTCCGCTTATTCCAGAGATAGGCAATCGAAAGTGGGGCCAAGACAAATCTTAAAAGAAGGACTGAGAGAAGGAAAATATCGTAGCTAAGTCGTGGGGCTTGTGAAAAAATATAGCTTTGTAAAACCAGATCAGCGGCGACAATAACTGAACAGGTATATAAGGCCCAGGTCTTATTTTTGAACAAATAAATCACACTGACAAAATACAAAATACGAATTGAGGAAAGTAAAAACAATAAAGGGTAAGCTTGGTCTAAATATGAAGAAGGCGTTATTCCTGCCAAACCTGCCAAACCTAAGGATAACAAAATACCAAAGGGGGCGCTCATCAAATCGTATAAGGAAAGAATCAGAAGTGTTAGTTTGGAGATTCTTAAACCATCAATAGCAGCCATTAGTGAAATCCTAACAGCTTCTAAGATGGCACGCAATTTTGTTCTAAGCTTAATTGCGCACTTACCTGCTTCGTAATATAATGATCCTGTTTCATATCTGGAAGGGTCGCATAGTGGTCGAGTGCCTCCGCTTGGAAAGCGGATATAGCCGTAAGGCTATCGTGGGTTCGAATCCCACCCCTTCCGCCACACTTCGCTGAAGCTTCGTGTGGCTGAAAGCCACACATAGTTAAACAGCGTGTGGTCTTTGACCACA
>Ga0155822_121_pt1 | contig 7849 bp, 9 predicted proteins | sample RifCSPlowO2_01_FD_107476 | JGI IMG/M metagenome (GOLD analysis project Ga0155822, IMG submission 107476) | Candidatus Woykebacteria bacterium RIFCSPLOWO2_01_FULL_43_14 | reverse complement strand
GATGCAGCGCAATGGCTGGACTAACAGCGCTCTTTATGATCAGTTGATCGGGGACCTGAAGTCTCTTCAAAAGTCAGACGGAGGTTGGTCAGAAGGTGGGTTTACTGTCGGTCATGTAGACCACAGCGCCGCTGTGATGACAGCTCTGGCAAATGTGAATCCCACCTTCTTTGAAGCAAGGAGAGACTCAACAACTGGGGGGTTCCGTGGTCCGGGAGATATGCTTAGTGTCGAGAGTACCGCTTGGGCTGTAATGGCACTTGCTAACATAGATCGTTTGGCTATGGAATTCTTGAGAAGAAACCAACACCCTGATGGCTCCATCGCTGCGTTTCAGACAGAGAATCTTGATGCCAAGATTTGGCCAACAGCTTTGGCTCTCTCGGCGCTTTCCGGTCCTGGGTTCTAACAACAGATTAAGTTAATGCCTTGTGTGTTTTGCACAAGGCCTTTCTTTTTGTGGATTTTAAGATAAAACTTTATATGGGGAGGTCGATGGGACTTGAACCCACAACCACCAGATCCACAATCTGGCGCTCTACCAATTGAGCTACGGCCTCCACGTGCTGCTATTATTGAACTAATTATATCATTTGAGCTTGTATTCGGCAAAACGTCAGTAGTTTTCTGGTACAATGGCCTAGTGAATATGAAATTAAAATCGCTTTTGCTTCTAGTACTGCCGGCTGCCCTGGCAATTATTCTGACTTTCGTTCTACAAATCACATTGCTTGCAAGACAGGACTTAGTTACAGAATGGTTAAAGTCCTTCGGCCCATGGTTTATCCTGGTTTACGTTTTTACTCAAATTCTAACTATCGTCATAGCGCCTTTGGGTGGGTTATTTGCTCAGATTGCTATCATTGCCATTCTAAAACCGTTTTGGGGACTGGTACTTGTTTACCTAGTTAGTACGCCTGCGTTTTTGATTAATTTCTACCTCTCAAGGAAGTTTGGAAGGCCTTTAGTGACTAAGCTGATAGGTACAAAGGCTATGAGCAAAATTGACCACTATGCAGAAGACGTCGATACGGTTACCTTAGTGTTACTAAAAATTCTCCAGGGCGGGTATTTTGATTACATCTCCTACGCCGTTGGGCTCACCAATATCAGCTTTAGGATTTTCGCATTGGTTAATTTCCTAGCCGGTATTCCATCTATAATACTATCTTATTTTATCTTTTCGACTTTTGACAGTTTGGTCTGGGGAGTTCTCACGCTCTGGCTCACCACAGGAGTGCTTCTCGCGATATCCATCTACGTGAACCACCGAATAAGGAAGCACAAAATTTCAAAAAGAAACAGTTTATAGGAAAGCACTGGCGCCCCGAGAGGGAGTTGAACCCCCAACCGCCTCGTCCGAAGCGAGGTGCTCTATCCATTAAGCTATCGGGGCAGATAGCCCTGATTATACTGTCCTAGAAGCTAGATAGCAAACCTAAAACAAAGAAACCCCGACTTTTACATCGAGGTTAGCTGGTCACATATAGTATCTTAGATTTTCTTCGTGTCTTTCGTAGACTTTTCGAAATTGCTTTCTTGACCATAAAAGCAGTCGTCTAACCCTCTCCACATCTATATCAAGTACCTGAGCGATCTCTGTATAAGTCAAGTTATAAAAATAAAATAGCTTCAATGCGAGCCTATTCCTCAGAGGCAAAAAGTCAAGTAATGTTCGAATCCTTTCCAGACCTTCTCTTTCCAAAAAGGTGGCTTCTGGGCCAGGTTCGAAGTTGATTCGGTCAGCAACATCACAAGCGATTTGGTGTGATCTCGTAAGAGCTATCTTTAGTCTGCCGCCTCGACTGCGTCTAAGTTCATCGAAGCACAAATGAAGCGCAATTCGATAAATCCAGCCACCAAAATTGTGGTTATCAAATCCGCTAAGACTCATACAAACTCTTGTAAAAGTGTCTTGGGTCACATCCTCTGCGTCCTGATGAGAGCCCAAAATTCTGAAACAAAAGTTATAAATCGGCCTTTGATAGGCTCTAATGATAACAGTGATTGCCTCATGATTCCCAAGAATAGCTTGGCTAATGATAGACCGCTCACCTACCTCATCTGAAGCAAATGAGACCGCAGGTCGACCGAAGAGAGGTGAATCTTCAGTCGTCGCCGGCCAAACAATCATGTCTCCCTCCAATCTTGTCCGTAATTAAGGCAGATAATATAACAACACGAGTAATATATCAAGCTATAGGGAAATTTGTTGAAAGACTATTGGAGCGGGTGAGGGGAGTCGGACCCCTACCTCCACCTTGGAAGGGTGGCACACTACCGCTATGCGACACCCGCACGTGACTACGATTTTACCACACTTACAAAGTCTCTTCCAAAAGAGTATTATTCTAGCCGAAGGGGGAGACTATGATAAGAGAGGCCCATGAGGGTACATTCTTTGAAAAAATCCGAGTATTTCGCTCTTTGTGTAAAGACCATCACTGGCTGATACCTACCATGGTCTTCAACTTCCTTGCTTCATTGCTTGCGATAGCGAGATTTTGGCTTCAACCAAACCGAGAAAGTTTGGTATTAGGACTGTTTATCTGCTGGTTTTGCATAGTAATCTGCTTGCCGTACATGAACCATAAAAGAAGCGATTTTGAAGTTTACTATGCGCCGCTTGTTAGCTTAGGATTTGGTATCCTATGCTCTTTGCTAGGTGCCGGAATTTTCTATAGTGTCAGCGCTCTCAAAGACCTACTACTTTGGTAATAGGTCTTTCTTATTTCTTAGGCCTATATTATATACTTCATGGTATAATGCCTTGAGGATTTAAGGAGGATTTTAGCAGAGAATGAAAAGGATAAGCGTCGCTATCCTAGCAAGGATGGGAGACTTTCGGAATCTTTTTATATCGGAGAACTGGGTAAGCGAATTTTCTGCTGGTCATGATTACGCCTACATAGGAGTTATAGCCTTGCTTTTCTATGGCACGGTATTCAGTTTCCCAATTTTAAGCATAATAGTTGCCTCTGTCGTGGTTGGGATATACCTTTGGTACTATGCGAAAGAGACCTTACCTATAGAGCAAAAAGAATCTGCTTCACTTGGACTCCGTAGAGTTGGTGTTCTAACCTGTTTTGTAATAGGGATCCTGGTATTTTCGCTTGCGCAGTTTATTATCTTAAAAATTCCCAAAAGCTGGTCTTTTTAGATCGGCTTTTTCTTTATCTAATTGGGGTAATATCAGAAAGGTGAATGCCTTCAACGACCAAGCCCTTGGGTTCTATCTCAGCTTGAAGTCTTTCTTTCATACGCTGCTCCAAAATTGACTGAGAAATTGATAGGTCACCAGAAGTGAACCCGGCCATGACTGTCCGACTAATACTTCGAGAAATTGGACGCACGATCTTTGACACAAAGTCATCTCCGATGTTTTCCCACAGATCCACCACTCGTTCCCTATTAACTCGGAAAAGAATAGTTCCCGTAAGCATAATATTGACGTTATCCGATGTCACGGCGTGAATAGGCTCATCACCCAAAGCTTCCCTATTGATATCCACATTAAATCCTTGCCTAATGGTGTATTCAAGGGTCTGGGCATTGAAAAGTTTGGCGGTTTGCCAAAACGGGAGTTTGAAGTGAAGACCAGGACCCCACGTTTTTTTCAGGACCCCCCGACCCCAGTCATAAACTGCTGCGACATGACCAGGTGGGACGGACACAAAGAAACCACCCACAACTTCATCAACTAAAAATGATACGACTAATTTATCAAACACTTTTTACTTCCGGCAAAGATTGGTTTTGGGATCCTGTTGCTTTGGAAACCACAATAATTACTTTTAATAAAATACTAAACAACACCGAGACTAGGATAAATAAAGCCTTGGCGCTCGGCAGAATAACTAAAAGTATATAAGTAAAAATGGCTAAAAGCAAGGGAAACCACTTTTCGCTAAATCTGATTCTGACTATATTTAGCTTTGAATTGTATTCCCAAACCAATTGGATAAACAAGGTGAGAGAGGCGACTAGACTAAGTAGCGCGTTGGGGTGAGCAAGATCAAAACCAAAGAAGTTACTATGAATCGAGGAGGGAACCTTAACCCAGGAATAAAGCTCGCGCATGCCTTCTTTACTAAAACCATACTGGAAAACGCTGTAAAGAACTATCAAAAATACCACTTGAGCAAAGATAACGTAAAATTCGTGGTAGAGATTAATATCCTTACCTTTCAGAAGCTCGGTTATCCGACGTCTTTTTTCTTTGGGATCATGTTTTTCCTCTTCTTCGATTTTCTCTAAATAGGGTTCGATGTCCTCAATCACTGCGTCAGTCCTAAAACCACGGAAAGTAGAATTCAGAAAAAGAACCCTGATGAGTATTGCCAAGGAAATTACCGCCCAGCCTACATTGGGACCGGGAGTGAAGTTGTAAACAAAAATAAAAAGGTTGTAAATAGGACGATAAAGTACTTCTTGCCAGATAAAATATATCGGTTCGATCACTACTTAATATTAATCGAACACACTCAAAAGAGCAAATATGAGACACTTGAGATTAAGGTTTGTACTCACAGCCATCTGCTTCGGAATAGTTTTGATCACAGATCACTCCTCTTTGTCAACTAGTGGGTATCCAAGATTGACCTGACTCAGTACTTCTCCAGGCGGTTTCCATTCAATGGTGGTACCTAAGTTTAAAGCCAAGGCTATGATTCTCTGAATGTGCTCCGGAGGTACCCCTCCTGGATTCTGGGCTACCCACTGGTCAACCTCTTTGAGCTGCTGCTCATCTGGTTTAAAACTATCGAGGATTAATTGAAGTCTGTTATATTCATCAGTATCTTTAACGAATAAGCTGCCGGCTACAAGATCCGGTCGCAGGGTAGATTTTAGTTCTCGTAATCTAGTTACCGGAATCCACCACTTTTTTAGCTCCACTGGTACGAAATATCCTGCCTTAAAGCTTTTAGCATAGTCCTCAATTTTTCTAAAGGTCTCAGTATCAGGTTGTTCATTTTGTAGCTTAACATACTCATAAATTTTTCTAACTTCTAGGACTCTCAGGAAATCATTAGGAAATAAGTCTATCTGAGCCTGATCAACCTTTTTTATGTCCGAAATCGGGAGGATATTTTGGCCTACTAAAATCGTAAGCCTGTCCCGTACGTCCCGTCGAGTGGGCAGGGAACGGATACTTTCAAATTCTTTGGTTGGAAGTATCCCCAAAGACTCCAATGACTCTAGTCTTTGTTTCAATTCTTCTGAAAGGGGACTTTTACCAAGAAGGTCGGACGACACATCCATTATCTCCCTAGAAACACTAAGCGAGTCTTTTATTGACGCCCGATTTTCCTCAGGAACGACCAAATCCAGTTTTTCCAAAACAAGCGAGTGCTTGGCAGACGTTTGCTCAAGCTGAGAACTTAGCTCCATAAAATCCTGCTCTTGAGAACTGGAAACGCTATCTTTGGCAGTAATAAGCTCGCGACTATAGTTTTCTAATGTAGCAGGTAGTTTACCGTATTTTTTGCTCTCAAGCAGATACTTAGCCTCCGAAAGTCTTTCCTCAGCTAACCTAATAAGTTTTTCGGATTTATTTTTGTTATTGAAAGTTAAGAGCAGGTCAAATCTCTCGGCTAAAGTTTTAAAGAAATAAAAGGGGCTGTCGGGAAGTAGTCCACGAGGCGTAGATACGTCAGCTGATAGTGAAACGTTCGCACTTGGCTTTTTATACCACCCACCCCAATCGTAATACTCACTGCTGGGTATCAATACTGCTTCAACCGAGGAAAAGGACAATAAAAAAGTGAGGCAAAGAAAAACAAGTGTGAGCAGTCTAATCATTGTTTTTATTAACTCAGCAACAGTTTAGATTGTCAATACCACGTTGACAAACGACAGGAGTCTTGTCAAAAGCTCCTAGACAGTATTCTTGTAAGTTGCTATTGTTGGTTTATGGAAAATCTAAAGAAACAAATTACCATTGTCCTAGGATGTCTTATAAAAGATCAGAAAGTTTTACTAGATCAACGCAACGAACCAGAATGTCCCGATGCCCACTTAAAGTGGGAATTACCAGGCGGGAAGATCGAATTCGGTGAAACACCGACACAGGCTATAGAAAGAGAGTTTCTGGAAGAAACCGGTATCAAAGTGAGAGCCAAGAAAGTTATCAACTACGCGAGATCATCAGTCTGGGATTACGAATGGGGCCAGAATCATGTAAACGTCTTTGCCTTTGAGTGTGAATACATTGGCGAATCTGAATTCCCATTGGATCATAGAATTGAGAAAATAGCATGGGTTGATCTTACAAAGCTTAAAGAGCTACCTACGCTACCAGGCACTGTTGAGACTGTAACAATATGCGCCGGCAAACCATAGCCCACAATCTACCGAGTGTTGCAACTTCTCACAAACAAATACGAATTTAAAATCTTATTTTGCTATCCTGAGCTCAATATAGTAAAATATCCTAATTCTATAGGTATTTCCCTCAGCCTTGTAAATCCATTAAGGTAGTGTTCGATACGTGAGTATTAGTTTGGAAAATGGATAAACAAAAGAGGGGAAAATACTAAAAGGGGACACGTCCCCTTTTAGATGTAGGACTTTCAAGGTCCTAAGTGCCGGGGAATAGCTCAGTTGGCTAGAGCGCGCGGTTTGGGACCGCGAGGCCGGAGGTTCGAATCCTCTTTCCCCGACCATTTTTTTGCATAAAGAAACCCCGACTCAAAAAAGCCAGGGTTATTGGGTAAGCACTGAGTCAAATTCCCACGGGAACCTTATCGGGAATCCGACTTCTCTAAGAAACTTCATAAACGCCTCTCTGCTGTCTACAACTGTTGGTACACCGAGACGGAATCTATCATCCTTTCTAGCTTCTTCTATCGATGCAAAATTGAACACGCTTGCAGGCTGATTCACAGTATCAGTTCGGAAAATCGCACCCGATACTCTGTGCCAGCCGGCTCTTTGAACAAGAATCCTTCTTAAACCGCTTGGTAACGGCATGGGCTGTGGCTGTTGCTTAGGAAGCTCGGTTTTCTGTTGATGTAGTCTGCTTTGCACCCTACTGAACAGTTGGTATGCAGTATCGTGAGGGTGACGCTCCACGTATTGACTTGTGTAGCCCCAAACTAAGCCTTGTGCTGTCTGTTTAATGCCGACCTTATATGAACGTCCATGACCATTATCCATATTCAAACGAAGCATACCGTTATATTCGTGAATAAAAGAATCCGCAAATTCCTCAGTCATCACCAGGCTTGGGTCAAAATCTGTAGCATATTCGTTGAACTTAGGTGAGGCTTTGAATATTTCGTCAGCAAAAACTCTAAGCACCGTACGGACGTCTTCTCCTGGCTCTAAAGCAATTACCATTTCATCGCTCTTGATGTACATGCACCCTCCCTTTCAGGCTCATAGTATATCACATCATGCAAATATTTGTGTCAAGTCTTGTAAATTTTCACATTATTTCTGTATAGTTGATTCCTATGGAAAATAATTCTTCAGCTCAACCTTCAGATTACTCAAAAGAAGCTCAGGATCTTATTAATCTTGACGGCCTTATCAAAAACTACCTATCCCGTCTCCAGGAATTGCGTGACCAGTTGAGAGAAAGTCGTGAGCAGCTCGAAGACATGCTCATTAACGACCTCACCTACCATGAGCAAACCGAAAAGGCCAAGGAAGCCGGCAAAAGCAAAAACCAGACCAAATCACAACTTTTAAAACAGCCACTTGCTTTAGAGTTAGCCGAAAAATTAAAATCCTCTCGAGAAGAGGTCAAAGACATTCAGCAATCTCTTTCCGATTACCTACTTCAATACCAGCGCTTGACTGGCGCTAACGAATTTGAGGATAAAGATGGGAACGTACGCGAGAT
>Ga0155822_112_pt2 | contig 8635 bp, 7 predicted proteins | sample RifCSPlowO2_01_FD_107476 | JGI IMG/M metagenome (GOLD analysis project Ga0155822, IMG submission 107476) | Candidatus Woykebacteria bacterium RIFCSPLOWO2_01_FULL_43_14 | reverse complement strand
GGCAATCCGTCCAACGTGATGATTCTTTAAGAAATCTTCAACCTGGGAAATATATTCCAGCGCACTATTAGGAGGCGAATCTCGGCCATCGGTAAAGAGGTGGAGGAATACATTACCACAGTTGTGTATCTCTAGAAAAGACAGAAGAGCTTTGAGATGCTCCAAACTGCTATGAACGGTGCCTTTACCAACAAGGCCGATTAAATGAATTGCCGAACCAGTATTTTTCTGTCTTTCAACTAGCCCGAGAAAAGCCGGGATTTTGTAAAAACTCCCGTTTTCGATAGCGATATTTATTCTAGTTATATCTTGGTAGACTATTCTCCCTGCTCCTATATTCAGATGACCTACCTCTGAATTACCCGGCTCATTTCGTGGGATTCCCACCTCTTCTCCCGAAGCAAACAACTGGCCCGAAGGGTACTCATCTCTCAAACGGCGGAAGTTTGGAAGACTTGCGAGCTCTACTGCATTACCAGCACCAGGAGGGGCGACTCCCCAGCCGTCTAGAATCAATAAAACAGTTGGTCGGAAGTTATAAATAGCAGTCATATGCGTGATTCTAATTCGTTATTTCAGCTTGTATTGCTGAAAGTCTTTGGTACTTAGCTAGTCTTTGTGGCTGGGTGGGAGCACCTGCCTTTAAAAAGTCAGCTCCTAGTCCTACGGCCAAATCGGCGATGAAATCGTCCATTGTTTCTCTGGCCCGATGTGAAACAATCACTACCAAATCATTTTCTTTAGCTCTCTTGACTACCCTGAGCGTCTCGCTTAGAGTACCGATTTGATTAGGTTTCACGATAATCCCATCAAGTGCGCCAATTTTTACCGCCTCTTCCAGTCTCTGAAGGTTAGTAACAGTCAGATCATCACCTATTAACTTAGTTTTTCCCCTAACAGCGGTGTGTAAGGACTCCCAACCGCTCCATTCATCCTCACTAAAAGGATCTTCAATTGAATAAACTCGGTATTCATTTACAAGTTTCGAATAAAAAGTGATCATCTCTTGAGTACTCAAAGGTGTGGGGGAACCTTTAAGAAGGTACTCACCGCCTGTTTTAAAAGAATTTGCCGCGACGTCCAGAGAAATATCAAAATAGTCCTTACCGACCTCATTAGTGGCATCAACAAAACTCCTTAAGGCTTCTTCATTAGTCTCAAAACCCTTAATGCTGAGTCCTCCCTCCATGCCTTGAGTTATGTTTTGTGGAAAAGTGACCTTTAACTTTTCAATTACTTCTTTTGCTTCGAAAACGCCCTTCTGCACATTAAGGGTTTTTGGTAAAAGCAGGAATTCCTGGAAGTCTATACTTCCGGGAGCATGTTTACCTCCTTCGATGATATTGAGCATTAGTCTGGGAATTTTGAAGGAAGTCGTAGAAGCGATATTAGCGTATTGCTGAATTAACACGTATAGCGGGGTTTGGGATAAATTAGCCAAAGCTTTAAAAAAAGCAACCGAGATGGACAGGATTGTGTTGGCGCCAAAATTTGACTTAGTCAAAGATCCGTCAGTGCTTATTAAAAATTCATCTAGGCCCTGAGGTTGGAAACTTTTGCCAACTAAAATATTTCTGAGCTGGGTATTTATAAGTAAGACCGCTTTCTCTGGGTCAAGTAAAAAAGCCTCATATCCGCCAGTCGACTCGCCGGAGGGAACGGCGAAAATACCTTTTACACCATTATCAATCTCAACTGTCGTCTCGATAGTGTTCTTATCTTCGGAGTCTCGAATGAGTTTCGCACTGACTTCTCTGATAGTAGCTTCCATTAACCTAAGGATACCAGACCTGAAAACTCACAACAACTTTTTAGGCAAAAAAGAACCGCTAGTTTCCTAACGGTTAGATGAAATAATACTTTTTCTCTCCTTGAGTCATCCTATCAATAAGAATATCATCACCCGATAAATTTTCGCCACGATCGGGCAGTTTAATAACCCCTAAGATTGTTATTTTATCGACTCCCAAACTTATACTCCTCTCGTCAGAAATCCTCTCCATCTGACCAACAGTCATTCCCGTTGAATCAAGTCTGACGAAGAAATTCCCAAAACCCGCAACTTGACCAGATTTAATAGCGACATAAGAAGTAAAGAAAAGTCTTGAACTCCTCTTCCCGGGTGTAGCCAATCTCAAAATTGCATACATAAGTACCGGAAGCATTATGAAGGCCACCTTTGTGTCAGTTGACCGATAGACTACAAGAATGTAGCCTACGCAGAGAAAGATGGACACTATCCGGCTAGTTATAATTCCTCCCAGGTACAAAACTCCCTCTTTCAGCCTCAGTTTCCTAGCTGCGAAATTTAAAGATGCTACTGCTATCCAGCCTAGTCTCTTCATTTTCTCCTATTCTTCCTGGGGTGGATAATAACAAACCTCAGAATAAAAATCAATATTATGGGGTTTCAAGTTAGTTGAGCTACGAGGCCAGATATGTTAATATAGGTAAACCGCGGATAAAATATGGCCTCGTCGTCTAGCGGTTAGGACATCAGGTTTTCATCCTGAAGATCGCGGGTTCGATTCCCGCCGAGGTCACCAACTGAGCCGTTGTTCTTCTTTAATTTTATTTGACAATTCTTCTCAGTTATATATAATCTTCTTGGTCGTAAAACAGTGATGGTGGTAAGTCAAGACAGGGAAACTTGTTTTGGCTGTAGGGTTCGAATCCCTTCCACTGGTTCTGACGGGACACCACTAGGTGCCTAGTATAGATGGGAGGCTAGGAAACTCTATTTTTGGATAGGGCGGAGCCGACTGTGAAATACCATTCCCTAGCTGGTGGGCATAGCCCTGCGACCGAGTCGTCTATTGGATAGCTCGGTTGGTTTCGTGGAATTGCGGCCGGGGTAGGTAAGTCACTCGATTTGCCTACCCTTTTTCTATTCTAAAAGCTCCCCAGAGAAGTTTCACACCTGGGAAGTGATATTGTATTTACACATAGGAAATTCCTTGCTAGACTAGTTATATGCCAGGCCGCTTAATACCTCTAGTCAACCAACAAACTTACCATGTTTTCAATAGGGGGATCGACCATAGACCTATCTTTACCAGCAAGAAAGAGTACCAAAGATTTCTCGACCTGATTAAATTCTACCAACATCTCTCTTTACCCCTAAGATACTCTTACTATTGCCGACTAACCGAAGAAAGAAAAAGCAAAGTCCTAGAGAGCCTAAAAAGTCAGAATAAAAAGCAGGTACATATATCAAGCTATTGTCTAATGCCAAATCATTTTCATTTTCTCCTGAAACAAGTTTCCGATAACGGGATCTCCAAATTCATGGCTAACCTTCAAAACAGTTACACTCGTTATTTCAACATCAAGAATAAGCGCGTTGGACCTTTGCTTTTAGATCAATTTAAAGGGGTACGTATTGAGACGGACGAACAACTACTACATGTTTCCCGTTACATTCATCTCAACCCTTATACAGGCTACCTTGTTAAGGATCTGGCGAGGCTACAAAACTATCCCTGGTCATCATTGAGAGAGTTTGTTGAAAATCCAACTGAAGAACTTTGTGAAAAAGAAATTATACTCTCAAACTTTTCTAAGTCTAATCCGTATACACAATTTGTATACGATCAAGCAGATTATCAGCGAGAGCTAGGGATGATTAAGCATTTAGTATTAGAATAGTAAAAATTCCCTGTGTGCGCTATTCATCACACTTCCCAGGTGTGATTTGTTTGTCAACGTATTTAAAACAGAAACCAGTAAACCAACCATGCGATTGCAAAATAAGCAGCTAGAAAAATTGTCAGAGTACCAGCTAACCCAAACTTACCTCCTTTAAGACTGATAACTGCCAAAATTATTCCTAATATCTCGATCACATAAGAGCTGCTAAAGACGACCCAATACCACCAAGGCACTAGTGACCGATCTTCTTTATACAAAACGGTGGTGTATAAATTTTTTAAGCCAATATCTTGCAATAAATCCCTAATCAAGTGAAGAGAAAAGAAGATTAAAATCAGATACAACCAAAACTTCTGTAAGGTTTTCATGCTCAAAGTCTACAAATAATCAATATTGCTAATCTTGATGCTAGAGATTTTACTTTTGCACTACGTAAACGACTCTATGCCTGGGAAGTAAAATGCCCTTCTTACCTTCAAATCTCTTACAATAACTTTCTAAATTAGACTTATCTTTCTCTGAATCAAAGTCTTCGAAAATAGGTACTCCTTGAAGGAAGTCATTCAATGCCTCAATTGAGTCATAATACTCGTTATAAATAAAATCCTCCGCAAAAATCACTTTAAATCCAATTCGGACAAATTGATCCTTGTCTTTCAAGAGGCGTGGGCTATCCCATTCTCCATAATTCTGGCCACGGCCAAACATTTTCTTAACATCAACGCAGTCTTGTTCTCCTATACCAATCTCTAAGTAATACCCAGCATTTTTAAGTACTCTGTAATACTCCTTATAAAAACCTGGTCCCCGTCGACAAAAAGCAATATCAAACGAGCCATCCGAAAAGGAAATCGTGCTCGCATCCTCGATCTTAAAATCTACGTTGTCTACCTCAAGCGTATTTTTCTTTGTTAAAGCGATTTTGATTAGCTCTACTGAGTTGTCAATTCCCTGGATATGTCCAAAATTAGCGGCAATCTCGAAGGCAAACTTACCGTCTCCGCAACCAATGTCCAAAGCCTTTTTATCTTTACCTGCAAGATCTACTAATTTGGTCTTAAAAACTTCTTCCGGGTCCTGGGAGGGATATTCCTTTTTTGCTTTAGTCTTGCTGCTTCCAAAGGCATAACCACCAAACTTCTTTGCTACTCTGTCGTAAAAATTTTCCATGGTTGAATTATACTTTATTCATTATTTTCTTGTTTATTACCCTTATCAATTTAGTTATCAAAGGCTTATGGTTGACAGGACTTAACAAAATCTGCTTAACTTAAATTGTGATAAAAAAGGTTCTGCTCGGTATTGGAACTTTAGTAATTCTTCTAATCGCCACTGCATTCTTTTCGATAAAGTCTGCTCAAAGCGACCCTCCCCCACAAGTTGTTGCCAATTTCACCAATCTAGATAAAATTGAAAAAATCTCAAAGTACCGTAGCTGTACAGGTCACGTAACAGTTCCTCAGGATGAGCGCGAAACAAAAAGAAACATGAAGCATTATTTTTGGGTGAAGCCAGAGTATAACAAGCCTAAGACCGTAGAAATTTATTCCCCATACGATGGGTATGTAGCAGATATTCGCTCTGAACCAGATCTTAATCTGGAAGGCGAGATTTGGATTTCCTCCAAAAAGATGTTTGCCCTGATACCGCCTCTTGGGGTGTGGACATTCAGTGCCCAGCATATAGATATAAGATCTGATTTAAAATTGGGTGATCAGGTTAAATCAGGAGAACTAATCGGCTGGTTAGCGACTTCTAAAACCCGGGGAGATTCCTTTGATATTATTTATGCAAGAAGCGGTTTCCCTCCTAAAAAGATCGACAACTGGACAGGACCATTTTCGGATTTGGACAGTGTTTTTAACCACATGTCATCAGACGTGCAGGCCGAGTACCAGAAAAAGGGTGTGTCTATGGAGAAACTAATTCTTTCCAAAGAGACAAGAGATCAGAACCCCTGCCAATATAGAGATGGAGGTCCCTACTTCGCCCCTCCTCAAAACAACCAGGACGATTGGGTAGAGCTTCACTAAACACCCGCCCCTCGGACTTCAGTCCAAGGCGAATCATTTAGTCTGTTACCTTTTGCTATACTCAAGATATGAGTATTTACACCAAAGCTAGGAAACACCTTGAAAAAGTGGATCCAGTTTTGTTTGAGGCCTTAACCAAAATCGGTGATCCTGATTTACCCACAAAACGTGTGCCCTCTGAGTATTTCCAAGCGCTATGCAATGAAATTATAGCCCAACAACTATCTGGTAAGGTGGCCGACGTTATTTTTGGTCGGTTTCTATCTTTATTTCTTAATCAAGAAGTAACTCCAAAAGCAATTCTCAATCTTACTCATGACCAACTCAGAGGAGTAGGAATGTCCAATTCAAAAGCATCGTTTTTGCATGATCTGGCACAAAAAGTGGAAACTCGTCAGCTTGAATTGGAAAAACTTAGCGGTCTAACTAATCAGGAGGTACTAACACATCTCACCAAGGTAAAAGGCATCGGTCCTTGGACTGCGGAAATGTTTCTGATGTTTACCCTCGGTCGCAGCGACCTCTTTTCCTTAGGTGACCAGGGACTCAAAAACGCGATCAAAAGACTTTACAACCTAGAAACAACCACTCCCGAGGTGTTAACTACTATTTCATCAAAGTGGTCGCCCTATCGCACCTATGCCTGTCTAATACTCTGGAAAAGTCTAGACAATAGGTGACCTAGCAAATTAAACCTATAAATGTTATAATTGTCCCCGTTGCCCGAAAATACAATACCGCTTCGGCGGGTTTTTTATTTTCGAGAATACCTTGGGTTTCAACCCAAGGATGAAGAGGAATCTCGAGAAAAGATGATATCTCGCACTTTAGTGCGAGGAGAATCATTGTTGAAACTGAATATATGTTAAATCTAAGAAATGTCGCCATTATTGCTCACGTTGACCACGGCAAGACTACGCTAGTCGATGCCTTACTTCGTCAATCCCAAACTAAGCTCAGCAAAGAATTCAACCAAGACTCTACTTTAATCATGGATAGTAACGATCTGGAAAAAGAGCGCGGAATAACTATATTTTCCAAAAATGCCTCCGTTGACTGGAACGGGACTAAGATTAATATCATTGATACGCCAGGACACGCTGATTTCGGCGGTGAGGTCCAACGGGTACTCAAAATGGCTGATGGGGTATTACTCCTAATAGATGCCAAAGAAGGTCCTATGCCTCAAACAAGATTTGTACTTAAGGAAGCTCTAAAACTAGGTCACAAAGTAATCGTGGTCATTAATAAAATTGATAAATCTGATGCCCGTATTCAGGAAGTCTTAAATAAAACTTTTGATTTATTTTTAGAGCTCGGGGCGGATGAGGAAGCAGCTTATTTTCCCACTATTTATTGTTCAAGCAAACTTGGTCTGGCCGGAACAGAACCAAACTTATCTGAGATGAAAGACATTTCTCCCATTTTTGAGGCTATTTTAAAATACATCCCCACTCCTTCTGGTAACCCGAATGAACTATTGCAAATGCTAGTAACCTCAACGACTGGAGACAATTTTAAAGGTAGGATCGCTAGTGGGAGAATCTATAACGGTGTTATCAGATCAGGACAGGAAGTAACGCACATAACTAGATCTGGACAATCCAGAAAATATCGCGTTAGCTCACTTATGACTTTTGTAGGTTTGGAGCGAGTTGAGATAAAAGAAGCTCAGGCTGGTGACATTGTGGCGCTATCTGGTATCCCTGATATCACAATCGGGGAAACCATTGCTGATAGTACAAACCCAAAAGCCCTACCCTTGATCGACATTGAAGAACCCACCGTAAGAATGACTTTTGGGATTAACGCTTCACCTTTGGCAGGCAAGGAAGGTGAGTTTAAAACTGCTCGGCTTATTCAAGAAAGGCTTTTCCGTGAACTTGAGACTGATGTCGCCCTAAGGGTTGAGGAGTCAGGAGGGAGCTGGATTGTTTCCGGTCGGGGTGAGCTTCACTTGGCAATTCTCATCGAGCGCATGCGCCGAGAAGGTTATGAATTTCAGGTTTCTCGCCCACAGGTTATTGAGAAAAAAATCGATGGTCACACACAAACACCATTCGAGAGGGTAATGATCGAGGTCCCAGAAGAATACTCAGGCATTGTTATGCAAAAAATGGGACTTCGTCATGGACAGCTTCAAGATATGGTCTCCGAGTCAGGAATTGTATTTTTAGAGTTTATTATTTCCACTAAGGAACTCTTTGGTTACCGAAGCGAGTTCATAGCGGACACTCGAGGATTGGGGATAATTAACTCCTCTTTCCTAGAGTATCGGGCTGACTCTGGCAACACTTATACCCGAGAAAGAGGTTCTTTGGTCGCTCATGAAAGTGGTGTCACTAAGCTATACGGTTTAATCGCTGCGCAGGGTCGAGGTGACTTATTTATAGGTCCCTCCACCCAAGTCTACGCTGGGCAAGTAATCGGTATGAACTCCCGTGGTGAGGATATAAGGATAAATGTCTGTAAAGAAAAGCAACAAACCAATCACCGCTCAAGCGGCGAAGGCGTCTCTGAGCATTTTAATACTCCCGAAGTTATGACTCTAGAAGCAGCTCTTGAGTACATCAATGATTCAGAACTAGTAGAAGTCACTCCGAAAAATATTAGAATCCGCAAGCTTAACCTTAATTCATAAGGCTAAATATACTTTTAATACGGTTTGTGATATAATACTTGAAATTAGTTAAATAGACGAGTTTCGTTATCCTCATTCATTTCCCCACCTGCGAATGCCTGGTTGGAGTAGACCAATCAAGGATATCATCCTCGAAATTACTTTACCTAATAAGCTAACTATGTATAGAACCAACTATTCTAATCGCTTTAATAGAAGCCGACCTAGAGGGTTTTCTTCAAAAAATAACCATCAACCACAAGTTGATATTTCGTTGTACGTCAAAAAAGCTCAGGAAGTAGAAGAGGAATTCGTCTACGTCCCAAAGCAT
>Ga0155822_115_pt1 | contig 8759 bp, 9 predicted proteins | sample RifCSPlowO2_01_FD_107476 | JGI IMG/M metagenome (GOLD analysis project Ga0155822, IMG submission 107476) | Candidatus Woykebacteria bacterium RIFCSPLOWO2_01_FULL_43_14 | reverse complement strand
AACTGTCTGGCGTATGCACTCAGGGACTCGACATATCTCCTTTGGCCCTCCGCGTAAATCGTGTCAAAAGCAAGGGAGGATTTACCGCTTCCAGAAATGCCGGTAAAAACGACCAATTTGTTTTTAGGAATCTCTAGATTAATGTTTTTGAGGTTATGAACACGCGCACCACGAATAATGATCTTTTCAGCCATAAAAACAATAATACGCCTTTCTCCAAAGAAAAGCCAAACTCTAATACCAGGGAAACCTTACCCAGAACTCTACAATAATTTGAAATTAGAGGTAAAATCAAGTACAATGCTGACCGGAAAGGTGGATCATGAAGCTAGTCACGATCGAGGATACTAATCAACTTCCAGACTATACCTGGGATGATCTTAGAATCTCTGGGAGGATGCTGAGAAATATCCTTAGAGGATATGTAGGGAGAATCGAAATATCTGCCGTACGCGGCCCAGTCGATAAAACTGAGACTATGATTGCGGTTTATAAGATCACTCTTCTCCTTCCTAAAGGAAGGAAGCAACTTCTTATTAGTATTGCTCCGCGTGGCATCTACCGCTGTAGACAGCTCGATATGCAGTGGAAACAATATTTGCCTGAGGCACTTCATGATCGAGATCGAGACCTATTCGGAAACACCGTGGTTCGAAATGATTTACTCCTAGAAATCCTGAGATGTTTCGCTGGGAGACTCGCCAAGTTGGATAGAAAAAATACTTTCGAAGTTCGAGTCTAGTTTATCTTTAACCTCTTCTCACGAAGAGGTTCTTTTGTTGTAGAAAAAAAGAAAAGCCCCAGGTACGTACATACCCAAAGGCTTTTTAGCGATCTCTTCTCATTGGGCTACCACCACCCCGTCAAGCTCATCTCCACCAAGCTCCTCTAAGTAAAGTCCGTTAATAACGCGCATAACTTCTAGACCAAACTCACTCTCATTAACAAGACCGAAGAAAGCACTTTCTACCTCTATCTGAAGATATGCTCGGTTAAGAGTGATTTTGGATACCCCTCTCCCAAACAGAAAAGCCAAAAGCACCAGGGACTTAGAACCAATGAACACTCCTTGCTCAGCTAATCGATACAAATAATCTGAGTCAAAAGTTTCGTCATGTTGCAAATCGGTAAAGCAAAAAGTATCCTTCTCGACCACATAACCTCTAAGTCTTGCTGATCCTATAATGACAGTCAGTTTCATACTCTCTCCTCAATCTCTGATTTTGTGCGAAATCTGGAGTAGTTTAGCACATAAATGCTGTTAAATACAACTCTTATAGGATCATGTAAGCAGGCTTCTTTGCATTTTGGACGAAAACTGACTATAATCCGCTTGTCTTACGGAAAAAGACACCGTAGGAACTATAGATGCGAGAGAATCGCATGAGGAGAGAAGATGAATATCTCAATTAGACCCAAAAGACTTCCTTTTGATCTTGCCGAAATGGCTCTTAGAGTGGCCTACAGATTCTTAGACGAATGGGATGAAACCATAACTCTTTTTAAGGCTGAGGCAGCTTCATACGTTGGCCATGGTTATAACAAAGGAATCAAATATACTGTTGTACTTAGCGTACCAGTAACCTCAAATACTGATGGGCCTAAGGCAGAGTTTACAGCAATCTTAGAGATCATATACGACCGTGAAGTCTATTCTATCTGCTACTTAGATAAGGACTCGTCAGTTCCCATCGTTATTAGCCATGGAAATATTTATCAAGTTAGGGGTGCAGGTTTTTACGAAACTAGTCTCCAGATCAGTCTCGTATATAATGCAATTACTGCCGGCCTTAATACCTGGGTAGAGAAAATGAAAGGAAGGATTAAAAGGGTAACAGATTTTTCTGAAACCCTTACTTTGCCTACCATGCCCCCAACCTCTTAAGAGTTTTCTTAGGAGGTTTCTTTTTGGCCAAAAAGAAACCGGTGGGAAGCAATACTGCTACCTACCGGTCATCAATCTCTCAGCGCTCTGGGATCGTAAGCCTCATTCCCAAGGCCCTTGCCTCCGTCCTTAGGAGTATGTGCTTTTTCTTCCGCCACTGCCTGCTTGATATAAGGGATCTCTTTCTTTGGATCAAGTCCGGCATTAATCGCCGCTCTCACTCGATCTTCCAACGTCATACCGTCCACCACTTCCGCCCAAGCCTCCCTAGTTGCTCGAAGCAGGACAAAATCTTTTCCAATAACAACCCTTGTGAACGGTGATGTAAGCAGAACCATAGCTGCAACACGAGCTCCCATTTTACCGGCATCCCACATTCCATGAACTAAGCCATTCTTATTTAGCAACACTGTCCAAGTATATAAAGTTTCCTCATCAAACCTAGGCATATCTGCTTGGAAAGTGAATTGTTCTTCCCTACAAGAGAGTGGTGTTCCAACAACGAACTTTTTCTCCAAAGTATCCTCATGGATTGTTCTAACATCAACCAGCCCCATGGCTCACCTCTCCTGCTTATTTATTGACTCATAGTATATGTCTAACCACTTATAAAGTCAAATCACACATAGGCTACATCTATAGCTAGGGATCTTCCTAGGGTCCGACCCTAGATTCGGGTCTAAATATTTTTTGAGATAAGCGAGAAATACGGTGTAGTCTTGCTGGTCAAGAAATGTATTTCTTTTTTCCACTCCACGATTGTAGAGATGGTAATAACCGCCTTCGTTAAATTGTTTTACAGAATTTTTTGCAGGCATATCAGGGTCGGACCCTAGGCTCTTTAGATTAGTATACTCTGCTCTGCTATTTTATTGCGGGGAGGTGAAATTTGTTTTCCTGGTCCAAGCGAATTAGCTCTTTCTTTAAATCTACTAACTGATCTCTAATCAAACTAGCTTTTTCAAAATCCAAAGCCTCGGCAGCTGCTTTCATCTCTTTTTCCAAACTTTTGATAAGTTTGTGTACTGATTCTCTAGGCAGTGAAGGGATATCAAGTTCCTCAACAGTTTCTGCCAGAGGTTGCAATTCTTTCAGACGATCACCAATATCCTTGAGCGCTTTCTTGATACTAGTTGGCGTAATACCATGTTCGTTGTTGTATGCAAGTTGCGTCTCGCGACGCCGGTTGGTCTCATCAATTGCCGCTTTCATGGAGTCTGTCACTTTATCCGCATACATGAGCACTCGTCCATTTATATGGCGAGCAGCCCGACCGGTCGTCTGAATCAGAGAAGTTCGCGAACGCAAGAATCCCTCTTTATCAGCGTCCAGAATAGCAACCAAACTGACCTCAGGAAGATCAAGTCCTTCTCTGAGCAAGTTAATACCAACCACCACATCGTAAACTCCGAGTCTTAAGTCTCGCAGTATCTCAACTCTCTCTAGCGTATCAATGTCTGAATGCAGATACATTACTTTAATACCCTCCTCTGTAAGGTAGCTAGAAAGGTCCTCGGCCATTCTCTTGGTCAAAGTAGTCACTAGCACCCTCTCCCCTACAGCAACCCGAGAGTTTATCTCGGAAATGAGATCAGCAATTTGCCCTTGTGTAGCTCTTACCTCAATCTGTGGGTCAAGCAAACCAGTTGGACGTATAATCTGCTCAACTACTTGACTGGATAACGAGATTTCGTATTCATTTGGTGTGGCAGACACAAACATTACCTGGTTTAACTTGCGCAAGAATTCCTCATATTTCAAAGGCCGGTTATCTATAGCTGAGGGCAGTCGAAACCCAAAATTGATAAGACTTTCCTTACGAGCTCTATCTCCTGCCCACATTCCCCGCACCTGCGGAAGAGTAATATGGGATTCGTCGACAAACAGCAGAAAATCTTTGGGAAAATAATCCAGAAGTGTATACGGAGCTTCGCCTGGTTTACGTCCGTCAAAATAACGACTGTAATTTTCTATCCCACTACAATAACCAAGTTGACTAATCATTTCCAAGTCATATTTGGTACGCTCCTCTATTCGTTGGGCCTCAATTAATCTTTCCAGATGCTTAAATTCTTCAACGCGAGCGCGCATTTCTTTTTCAATATCTTTCAAAGGAGCGAGTAAACTCTGCCGATCCATCATGTAGTGACGAGCGGGAAAGATCGTAGTCTCCTTAAAAGTAAACTTATTTTCCCCGGTAATGGTATCAAACTCGCTAATCTTTTCTAATTTATTTCCTAAGAAACTAAATCGGAGAGCAAGTTGCTCGTATGCCGGGAAAATATCCAGAACATCACCTTTGACACGGAAGGTTCCTCGGCTAAAGTCTATGTCATTGCGTTCATACTGAAGAGAACCTAATTTGGACAGAATATCAGCCAGTTTATACTCCTCTCCGACCTCAAGTATCACCGTACTACTCTCATAAGCTTTGGGAGACCCAATACTATAGATACACGAAACAGAGGCGACGATAATGACATCTTTACGTGTAAGTAAAGCCTTGGTGGCTGCGAGTCTCAATCGATCAATTTCCTGGTTGATTTGGGCGTCTTTTTCAATATATAAATCATGTTGCGGAACATAAGCCTCTGGCTGATAGTAGTCATAATAGGAAACAAAGTATTCAACACTGTTGTTAGGAAAAAATTCCCGAAACTCGCTTGCGAGTTGGGCCGCCAAAGTTTTGTTATGAGCAAGCACAAGCGTGGGTCGGTCTACTTGGGCAATAACATTGGCCATGGTAAAGGTCTTCCCTGTGCCTGTAGCACCAAGAAGAGTTTGGTACTTATCCCCTTTGTTTACTCCAGCAACTAGTTGTTCTATCGCTTTTGGTTGGTCGCCAGTGGGCCGAAAATCCGACCGAAGATCAAAACTACTCATTCCATAATTTTACCAAACATACAATACCATTGCCAGAAGCAAGGTGCACTTTGATAACATATGATCCATTGACACCAGACCGAAGAAAGAACCATAATTAGACCAAACAAGAGACAAAACTTAATCGCGCCAACCCAACACCAAGGTAATAAGAGATACGCGGGGTAACGTTTATTAACAGCTAGACTTAAAGAGGGGAAACACTAAAGGGGATTCGTCCCCTTTAGATAACCCAACTCGAAGGTCTTGAGAGAAGGAGGTACTTATGGCCCCTGTAATTTATAGAAGACAACGTGATATTTTGGACTTTATTTCTCAGTACATGCAAAAGCATGGTTATGCTCCTACTCTCCCCGAAATATGTGATGGCGTGGGCGTAAACTCTCCCGCAACAGTTCACGAGCATATTAAAAACCTCGCAAAGAAAGGCGTATTAAAAAAGGTCGAAGGTGTCAGACGAGGTATCGAAATAATCGACCAGAAGATGGCTGGTTGGATCGGCGGCGGCATTGAGGTCCCTCTTGTTGGCTACATCGCTGCTGGTACACCAATTGAGGCAATCGAAAACTCCACGGAAACGCTGGAAATACCTAAAGACATGGTTGGTAGAGGTCGCACTTACGTCCTAAGAGTGAAAGGTCAATCAATGATCGAAGCTAGTATTCAAGATGGTGATTATGTCGTAGTAGAACAAAAACAGACTGCTATGGACGGTGACATAGTGGTGGCTCTCCTGAACGACAATTTTGCCACTCTCAAAAGATTTTTTAGAGAAAAAGACTGTATTCGACTAGAACCAGCAAATTCGTCAATGAATGCTATCCGGTCGAAAAGCGTCAGAATTCAAGGTCGCGTCATCGGGGTAATCCGAAAGTATAGCTAATGAACTCAGTTTTCTATTGACAGCAGACGGCCAAACATCTTAATCTTATCTCAATGTCTGATGAACCACTGAAGAGAGTCATAGAATCTCCGGCTATTGCCTTAGAAAAAACGATCGATACTTCTAGAGAACTCACTGATCGCCTTACTAACAACGCCCCTGTTAAAAAAGTTTCCAAGTACTGGAAAATGCTTGGCCCAGGACTCACTACTGGCGCAGCGGACGATGATCCTGCTGGAATCACTACTTATTCCCAAGCAGGCGCGCGTTACGGTTATCAGCTCTTATGGTTATCCACCTTAACGTTTCCTCTTATGGCGATCGTCCAGGAAATGTGTGCCCGAATCGGACTAGTTACAGGAAGAGGTTTGGCTGCCAATATCCGAATGTATTTCCCTAGGTGGGTGCTCTACACCAGCACACTATTACTTTTTGGGGCCAATACCCTAAACCTAGGAGCGGATTTAGGGGCCATGGCCAAAGCAGGACAGTTGCTTAATCCAAGCCTAAATTTCGGTTTATTAGTCCTTGGTTTTGCGCTTGTATCACTCCTGCTTCAAATCTTTACGGCCTATGAAAAATACGCGTCTTACCTAAAATGGCTGGCCTTAGTACTACTTTCCTACGTCTTTACCACCTTAAGTATTAAAAACCTTGATTGGTCAACTATCGTGCAATATACCTTTATTCCTTACGTAAACCTCTCTTTAGATCAGGTTTACTTGGTCTGCGCTGTGCTTGGGACAACAATTTCACCTTATCTATTTTTCTGGCAGACTTCCCAAGAGATTGAGGAGGAAATTCAAGAAGGAAGAACCAGCCTCAAACTCCGACAGGAAGAGACTACCAACGAAGAGATAAAAAGCATGAGAGTAGATGTCTGGTCAGGGATGTTTTTGTCTAACTTGGTCATGTACTTTATTATCCTAGCTTGCGCGGTAACGCTCAACGCAAACGGGATAACAAACATAACCACAGCCTCTGACGCAGCCCAAGCGCTCCGTCCCCTAGTAGGTGAGGGTGCCTACTTACTCTTTACCTTAGGCATTATTGGCACCGGAATGTTGGCGGTACCAGTCTTAGCGGGATCAGCTTCATACGCCCTTTCGGAAAGTCTAGGCTGGAAGAACGGCCTCTACCGTAAACTAAAAGACGCTTACGCCTTCTACGGTGTACTTATTATCGCTATGCTTATCGGATTCGGTCTTAATTTTGTGGGCATTGATCCAATTCAGGCGCTCATCTTTTCGGCAGTACTTAACGGGTTAATCGCACCGGTTATTCTGGTGTGTATTCTTTTGATAAGCAGCGATAAAAAAGTTATGGGGAATCGAGTTAACGGTGCAATCACTAGCAGTCTTGGATGGTTTATAACCATAGTCATGACCGTTGCGGGACTACTAACGATATACTCTTACTTTATGTAGCCTTTTACTTCCTGAACTACTTGGGTTGGGGTATAAGCACTTTTAACCAAGTATCCTTCAGCGCCCAGGTCGAAAGCCTGCTTGATAGCGTTGTCCTGACCGAGATTAGTCAACATCACGACCGGAATATTCTGCAGTGCCGCTTCAGCTTTAAGAATTTTTAGTAAATCCAAACCACTCATTTTAGGCAGCATAATATCGAGAAGTATCAGATTAGCTTGACCGGACCTAACTTTTTCCAAACCAATCTCAGCATCCTCAGCTGTATCCACCGCGTAACCCTCTTTGGTAAACTGCTTTTGATAAAGATCGCGAATAAAGAAGTCGTCTTCAATAATTAAAATATTCTTAACACCAACCATCAAGTCCTCCTGCTCAATTTGTTAATTAATTATGTCTTTTGATAGCCAGACTTGTCAACTGAGATCCAGATTAGCGGTTAGGTGCTAAAATACTCCGTAGCGTCGTTTTTATCACCCTGTGCTAAAATACACTCATGGCCAAATTGACAATCATCGCCACTCCTATTGGCAACCTAAGAGATATTACTTTGCGAGCCATCGAAGCTCTTGAGCAAAGCGATCAGGTATTGTGTGAAGACACCCGAAGTGCTCACAAACTACTTAGACACTTTGACATTCAGAAGCCCCTTCTTAGTTTGTACGATCAAAACGAGCTCTCAAGGCTGCCCCAGATTGAAGAATTACTAAATAGCGGGCAAAACTTGGCTCTTATTTCCGAAAACGGCTCCCCACTCATTTCTGACCCAGGATATAAAATCGTTCGAGAACTTATTAAGAAAGGTTACGAGATTGACTCGGTTCCAGGCCCATCCTCCGCAATCAACGCTCTAGTCTTATCCGGATTAACACCTGATAAATTCGTATTCCTTGGGTTCGTGCCTAAAAAAGGCTCCTCAACCAAAAATCTGATTGAATTGATTAAAGTCATTTGGCAACAAACACCCACAACTATAATTTTTTTTGACTCGCCATTTAGGGTCTGGGACAATCTCAAAACCTTCTCTGAAAGTCTTCAGGATCCTTATGTAGTCATCGCCCGGGAGATGACAAAGATTCATCAGGAAATTATCCGGGGTAGGATAAGTGCACTTAAAGTGAGGAAGCTTAAAGGAGAATTAGTAGTCTTACTCAGCCCGAAAGACCCTTTTGATTACTAGATCAAACTTTTCCCCATCATTTCTTTAGGCTGACCCAAACCCATTAGCTTCAGAACGGTTGGAGCGACATCAGAAAGTAATCCTTTATTCAATTTGTTATTGCTGTAGCCTGCTAGGCTTTTTTGGACAATTATCACTGGTACAGGGTTAGTTGAGTGAGCTGTATCAGGTTTACCAGTATCAGGATCCAGAAGTTGCTCGGCTTTGCCATGATCAGCGGTAATCACCAAAGCCCCACTAAGAGCATTGACCTCTTTTTCTATCTTGCCAAGGCACTCATCAACTACCTCAAGAGCTTTTACGGTTTCCGGTATTTTGGCACTGTGACCGACCATATCAGGATTGGCAAAATTAACCACCACAAAATCATAATCTTTTTCTTTTAGGTTAGTGAGTAATGTTTCCGTTATCTCACGAGCGGACATCTCGGGTTTTTGATCGTAGGTTTCTACTTTGGGAGATGGTACCAAGATCCTCTTTTCTCCTGCAAAAGACTCTTCT
>Ga0155822_123_pt1 | contig 10061 bp, 7 predicted proteins | sample RifCSPlowO2_01_FD_107476 | JGI IMG/M metagenome (GOLD analysis project Ga0155822, IMG submission 107476) | Candidatus Woykebacteria bacterium RIFCSPLOWO2_01_FULL_43_14 | reverse complement strand
CACTTATTTCAATCATGTTGTCTTTTTCTTTGACATCAACACTCACCCGACCACTGGCCATCGTAAACTTAAGCGCGTTACCGACCAGATTTTGGAGTATTTCGGGAAATCGCTCAGCGTCAGCCATCGCCATCGGCAACGGTCCGGTGGGGTGGAGGAAATTAAGGCTGATCCCTTTTTCAGTGGCTTTGGACTGCATCTCATCCATAAGCTCTTGAATAGTGTCCTCAAGCTTCATCGGAGCGAGGTTGAGCTTGATTCTACCGCTTTCGATACGGGATACGTTAAGTAGATCGTTGATGAGCGTGAGCATACGCTCTGAAGAGGTGTAGGAGCGCTCTAGATAGAACTTTGTCTTGGCCTCGTCTATCTTCTTGCCTTTTAAGATGAGCCAAAGATAGTACTTTATAGCCGTCATAGGCGTGCGAAGGTCGTGGGAAGCGACAGAAACAAATTCGTCCTTGAGCTTGTCGAGTTCCTGGAGTTTGAAGTTGGCGTTTTTGAGCTCAGCGGTGGCTTTGTTGATTTCCTCCTTCAAGGTGATGTTGAATCGCCTTATTTCTTCATATGCCTGCGCGTTCTGGATCGCGATCGATGCTTCTGGGATAAATATCTCCAGGAGTTTCAGATCCTGATCAGAATAAATATCCCCGGAGAGTTTTTCCCCCAGGAAAAGGATACCGATTTCCTCATTGCCTGATTTAAGAGGCGCAGCGACAGTGATGTCCATCTTACGCATTATGTCTTTAATCTGTCCTTCTTCCAATTCCTCAAACACCAACATCTTTTGCTCGTCAATAAGCGACATAATGTCTATTTGGGAAAACTTAGCTGTATCTTGAAAACCTACTGCTTCCATATCAAATATGTTATCTGCCTCTGTAAGAATGAAAACTCCTCTACTAATCCGCATCTGACCCAACATCTCCTTAAGCAACCTCTGGGCAATTTCCTTCAACGATATGTTCGTAGCCATAATCCTAGTTAAACGGTTAAGTAAGTCATCGCTATCATAAGCGCCCTTGAAAAATATTTTATCCGTTATAATCTCTAAGTATCTACGAAGAGGTTGGAATGTGAAGGCAATTATAAGTGTTATGAATGTTGAAATAACAAGTTGGTTAGCTCTCAGGGATTCTTTTAGTACGAAGGAACTAACTATAAATGTTGCCCCAGAGTAGAAAATACCTAGCAGTGTTACTAACATCAAATATGCAATAGATCGAGCTACCACTAATCTAATATCCATTAAGCGATGTCTAAGGATTGAATAGGAAATCGAAATACCAGCAATTAACAAAAAGATAGGACTTATGGGAAGGAGTATTGTTACATTAAAGACTAATGGGAGTAGTAACGTAGAAAAAAGTGTAAGGCCAAAGCTACTTAAGATTCCAAAAGTGATATATCTCAACTGTAACCTCAGCAACCCTCTAGATTTCCTATACTTAGTGATCAGAATTCCCGCCCCTACCAGTATAGTTAGTACCTGAAGTATTCCAAACGAGGCCACCGCATTGCCAGGCTGAATCTGAGGAGCCCCATTTTCTATTCTTACAGAGCTAAATATTAAGTTTAGGTTTGTGAATATTAGGTTCAACACAACCCATAAAGATACTAGATAAAAAATTCTCCTATGGATTATAAATTGGGGATTCGGAAAAGAGGTCACAAAAAGATAAAAGAGGGGACCAGCTGGGATAGCAGTATAAAGTATAAACTTTGCCCAAAGAAATGAAGACGCGTCAGTATCTGAATGTAATGATAGGTAATTAAACACAGGGTACAGACTAATAGCTAACAGCAGTAAAGCGAAGTAAACATTGGTGGCACTTTTACGATTTTTCAGGTATGCGAAAGATGAAAGGATAAAACCCGTGAATGCTGTTATGGCAGTTATTAGAAGTTCCATATTATATTACATTAGCTCTTCTACGTGGGGTATGATACTCTTTCGCATTACTATAACCAATTCGAAACAATAACTGAACAAATTTGTTCTTGAGCTGATGTATGTCCTTAAGCTTACTCACAGAATCAGTATCCTTCGATATCGCAGCAATTGGAGTCATATAAAGTTTGTTCTTAATTGCTTCTAGCGCTATATATTCATAAACTCTTCCGGCATTTACCCAATCTTGGGGCGTATTAGAAGTAGTCGTTAATACCCCAACCGCGCTCGAGGATAAAACCAAACTTTTTTCCTTCTCACCCACTAATTTGCTTGGCAAAATGCCAATAATACTCTTGCTTAGAATCGAAGCAAATGCACTAGCACCCATAGTAAATCCAGGCATACCATCATAGCTTGCGGAAAAGTTTGTTCTTAGCCAATTAGTCAGCTCCTTCCTGAAGTTTCTGTTAGTAAACGCCTTTACTGTAGCATAGCTATGTAATACAGCAAGAGACTTCAGAGTTTCCTTGTTAGCAATAATATCTACCCCAACATCTTTACTATTGTAACCAAGAAGCTTTTTAAGGGCTTCAGGACTTATCGCTTGCTCTAAATAAGGCATCTTATTAGAAAATCTATACGGTATGAGCTGGAAAAGATCTACATGCCCTTCAGTTTTATTTTTTTCTTCAAAACTTAAGGTTATATGGCATCCCTTCCTTGGTGTTTCTTCTAATTTAACACTAGTACTTAGGTCAAAGTATTTTGAAGCCAATTCAATATTGGTAGTGCAACACCCAAGGCTAAAAAAGAGACTACTATCAGATGGATCGGATTCTTTGAGTCGATAATTCCAATCGGGGTGTATTTCAAGTTTTTTATCTCTAATCTTAAACACCCAGGGTTGGGTATTATGTGTTGAGGGGGCTAGAATTCCGTACCCAATGATAAATTCAATCTTTTTTTCAATGCTTTCCTTTTTTGGAAAGTCAGTCTCTTTAATATTCCAAGCGTTGTAGTTGTCTCCTTGCATATTAAGCACCAAGAACTCCTTTAATTTTTTCTATAAAACTAGTCCGCTGGGAAGTATCTTCAGTAAGATCGAAAACTTCATTTAGAGAAACTCGTCTCCGACCACTCTTCACGTTCTCACCCATAGCTATTTTTCGTACCAAATAAGCCCCTACTCCACCTGAAATTGTAACTGTACTATAAAGCTGGGGTCTACTAACAATTGTCCTATTAATCTCCAAAAGAGACCCAAGTGCTCGAGTAGGTACATTATCTAACCCAACAAATTGAATAGCATATTTTACTTTATCTTTTTCAGTTATAGATACTTTAAGAACTTCTTCTGGTACATTCCCTAGTAAACCATTAAAAATTTCAAGTTGGGGATCTTGGTCGTAGCGCTCCACATCAACCAAGAAAGAGTCACCTAAATTAGTTAGCATTATTACAGGTACTCGAAGTTCTCTTGCCTTATGTCTAATCCTAATCTTCATCTCAAAGTCATCTATCTCATCGAAAACAAGACGTATTTTTGGGCTTTCTGTGAAAAATGCATCTAAGGTATCCTTTTTTAACCCATGTGAAAATAATTCTACTTTTGAATAGGGACTGATCTCATAAATTTGCTGTGCGGCTAAATTGATTTTAGGTGACCCCATACTCATTAATGGAGCACGCAATCGATTCAGATTACTAGTACGAAGAGTATCATATTCAGCTAGCTTGATAGTCTGGGAAATACCACAATATGCAAGTCCTACAGCCACATTATTTCCAACTGATAACCCAACCACCCCTACTTCAAAATCTTTTAATTTTCTCTGCTCATCTTCGGTGATGAGGTTTCTATTCCTATTGGTTCGTACTCGTTCATAATCTTCCTCAGGTAGGATATGGATAAGAAATCCATTCCACGGAAAATATACCCAATTGCCCAATACCCGATCGCCATCTCTAGTTTTATCAATAATAAACTCTTCGACCTTGTCTTGAAAATTGGGTTCTACCCTCAAGTGGGGGTTCTGAGTCTCAAAAAGCTCGAATAACTGCTTTTTGTAAATATCTACTATTTTCCAAATCTTGTTCTTAGACTTAAAAGCTTCTAGGTCAGCTTCTGTATAACTACCTTCATAGAGAATTAATGGCTTGATAAGATTACTCATATTAACCTTTACTCACCCACTTCTGTTTTGTGCCCGGACGGAAATAGGTTGGGTCCTCGTATGGCCAGAAAACAATTTTTGGTATAGTTTTACCTGGGAATTCTTCAGTAGTTTTACGATACTCTGAGCTCTCTTGAAGAAGTCTATTCATAACAAGGTCTCTAACAAGTTCCTTGATTAGGTCGGTTTCTGTAATATTCTGCTTAAGCTCGACATTGATTTCCAAGTACTGATTCTTTTGCTCATCGTATTTGACCATCATTGTGAACTTACCCGTTATGCTCTCTGCAATAGATGGGTCTTGGATCGCTTTTCGCACTGTTTCCGGATAAACCTGAAATGCAAAGAAACTAACCGAAAAATCACTTCGTTCATACACATGAACAAACGGGAGATTCCAGAGAGTTGAGTTGATATTACCTTTGGCACACACATCTTTTAAGTCAACCCCACTCGCCGTTACTTTCTTTTTTACATCTTCTAACTTTATAACCCCACCATGATCCTTAAGATCGTAGCGAACTAGTGGGTAGCCACTATCAGCAGTGCAAATCAAGTCATCACCTACATCTTCAAAATAAAACATCTCAGGGATAAACTGAGTAAGTGTGGGAAGTTTGAAAATATCTCCAAAAAGCTCAGAGAAAAGATCTTTATTATTAACGGCTAATCTTCGAATAAGCACTGATAATGGAGTCTCATGTGCCATTGTTCCAAGATCCACTGTCCCATAGATATTAAGAGTGTCCTTGTACTCATTTGCTAAGCCCATTTTCTCTACTATATAGTCGCGAAACTCTTCACTAAACCCCTCAGCAGCAAATATCACTCCAAGTTTGTAATCATTCCAGTTAACACCCTTATTGAGACCATCATCAACCACATCCTTGAGAAACGGACCGTAGCTGCCTATAATAATCTGGTCAAACTCTTTTCCAAGGTTCTGGACCGCTTTAAGTATCTCTGCCTTGTTGATTCCTGGAGTAATTATACTAAGCGGACACTTGGAACGACCTACCACGGTGTGTACTGCTTGATAGGAGAATACACCACCAATCCAGACACCCATAGGAAATCCAATGATGTAGAGCGTACTCTTGTTCGCCACATCAAAGTTGCTGCGCAGAAACAGCTCGGCCGTCAGGGCATATTGGAGTATTTGGGTGTTGTTACGAGGAAAATAAAACGGTTCTCCGGTAGAACCTGAAGTGGCAGATATCGTCCATTGAGATTCCTTGAACTTCCCGTCCCAACACAGTTGTTCCCGAGAATAAGCTCCTATGTAGTTATTCTTATCAACAGTGGGTACTGACTTAAAATCAGGCATCGTCTGGATTTTGGTATGATCTATAGTATTCTTGGCAAGAAAATCTTTGTAGGCGGGAACGCGTTCAGCTGCTGCATGGAAGAGTTCTAAGGCACGTTTTTCACCCCTCTCAAGCCAAAAGCTCTCGGGTTGAGTGCGTAAGGCATCTTCTAGTTCTTCTATACTCTGAAAACCTAAGTACATAATTATACAATCTTATTAAAAACCTTCTCTGCTTGTTCATCTGCGGTGATATTGGTAGCTTTGTTTTGGCTTTTGCTAGCTGCAAAGACTACTCTAAGTGTCTCTTTGATATTCTTCACCTTATCAAGGATTCTCTTTTCAGAGTACCGAGGGTTTTCATACTCATCAACTACTGCAATCACTCCACCAGCATTCACTATATAGTCAGGTGCGTAGAGAATACCAATACGATTAAGCACCTCACCAGTCTCATGACCCTCCAATTGGCTGTTAGCACTACCTACAATTGCTTTACATCCAAGTGAGGAAACATTGTTCCTGTTGATAGCGTTACTTAAGGCACAGGGAGAAAAGATATCTACTTTTTGTTTATGAATCTCTTTAGGACTAGTGATTTCTACATTTGGGAACTGCTTCCTCACCATGTTAAGACGACCACGATCAATATCAGAGATATAAATCTTCTCAGCTTGAGAATCAAGCATTTTGAGTAGTTCTAACCCTACCTTACCTACTCCCTGGATAGAGAAACGCTTTCCTGCAATGTCTTCAGATCCATAAAGTTCTTTGAGAGTTAACTCAATAGAGTAAAACACGCCCAGAGAAGTGAATTTTACCGCATCTGTTGTTCGACCAACAATTCCTTTATATTCGCTAGCTAAGATCTCTAGGTCTTTTGGGTCAATCCCTACGTCAGCCCCAGTGATAAGGTGTCCGGCGAGATAATTTAGCCAATTCCCATAGGACCTAAGTAGTATCTGTTTTTCTTTTGCTTTGAGGTTTGGACTGATAATAACAGCCTTTGCTCCTCCATATTTAAGCTGAGCCATTGCAAGTTTATAAGTCATTGTTTTTGACAGTTTGAGAGAGTCCTGTAGCGCTTCTTCCTCCGAGTCATAGTGCCAAATTCGAGTGGCACCAAAAGCTGGTCTGGTCAAGCCACCCCTATGAATAGCCACAAACCCTTTTAGGTTTGTTTTAGGAGAATAAAAAGAAGCCACGAGCTTATGATCGTCATACGATTCAAGTGACTCTAGCGAGAAATGTTTTTCTTGCTTTATAAAAGGTAAGTTCATACTATCATTATACTATAGGTGTTCAAATGGTGCTACCTAAGGAGCATTAGAAAAGACTATCTACTACACCCTTCTCGTAGTATACATTATTTAGCCTCTATGTTAAAACTCCTTTATCTCATCAACACCCTACAGTACCAATATGAGTTTTTCTGAGCAACTGATTACCTATTAAAAACTAATCCATAAAAGAACCCTCTCTTTAAGGAGAGGGTTAAAAGTTATTCAGGCTGATAACAAGATTTATTTACCAAGGTAATCTGTAAAGATCAAATGCCTTAAATAAAATCAGCGAAGCGACTAGGTAGTATAAAGGTCTATACAGAATAAAGACTACAAGTATTGTAACTATAATTGCAACTACAATTTTATTTCTGTAACTTTTTTTTGATAGCACCTTAGAATTTTCGATCATATATTAAGTTACATATTTTCCATGTTAGTTATTTCTTTGACCTCTATGCGGTTGCGAACTACTTATAAGTATATCCCTTAAGTCCATATAAGGCTGCATATGTGTCATTAACTGGCTATGTCCAACAAGTTTGTTAATGTCTCCTCCTGATTCAATTATACGAGTTATTTGCCAAATCTCGCCGTTGTAGATCCCCTCTATCAGTGAGCATGAGGACACAGGTACACCTGGCAAACCTCTCCCAAGATTATAATACAGCATACCAGAATTCGGCAGGAGACTATCTTTAGTAGGGTAGTCATATGAATACCTTACTACACAATCATCGAAAGACCCAAAAGTAAATACATCTATATTACGCAACTTAGATTGCTTATAAAATGCAAAGTTTTGTTCTGCAGTCAGTCTCTGCGTATATCCGTCTAATGCCTCTATATTTAATTCTTTAAAAGCCTCCGTGTCAAGTATCTCAGCTACTGACAGCTCGTTAACAAGCCGCATGCTAAGCAACGAGTGGTACACCGCCATCACTGTCTGGATTTCAAAATCGTAGTGAACACCGTTGATTGGGGCGGCTAGGGTTATAACTTTACCAATACTAAAAAGGTCTGGGGGATTTGCGGGTTTTATATTCAAATACAGCTTTAAGGATTCCCACATTACCTTCCCACCAAGACTATGGCCCAGAAAGTCATAAGTCACACCTCTATGCACGGTCGCATATTTACTAAGCATATTAACAAAGGTGAGTACGCTAGCCTGGATGCTTTGGAAACTAGCATCTGGATCACCCTTATTGGGTACCCAACTGCCTCCTTCCATCTGCCCACTGCTGTAACTATAGACAATCACATCTTGGTAGATACCTCTGTTAACCGCTTCTCTAATAATCGGCCAAAGTTCGGGAAGAATATCTTCCGGTGTTGATCCATCAAGAATCTGAGTACCGATTCCTTGCGCTAGGACTAGGACGCGGCGGTTTTTGTATTTATGCGCCGGTATCCTCGGTTGGATGCTGATAATACCATCCACATTCCCCGAAACGATTTTCTGCGTAACCCCACCGTTTAAGCTGGTAACAAATAATCCCGGTTTCCTGTACCCGCTATATGCAACCGTCTCTCCCACGAGGTCAAACTTGGAAATCGAGTCAAGGGCTAAATTAGTAACTCTGCCAGTCTCAATGTCATAAACATAGACGCCATCTCTTAATTTGTATTGAGGGGCGTTGAAGCTAACCGTCCCAAAAACTACTTTTGTGCCTGCTTCGGCCAACTTAAACATGCCCTCAGGGATACCCTCTGAGGGGTAGTACATCTCAATCCCCTCAAGCATGGTCGTCTGCCCAGTTTCCAGATCAGCAATCCCCGGGATGTTGTTGATAGGAAAATAAAAGAGTTTACTCCCATTTTTCAGGAAGCTAAGCGGGTAGTTAATCAGGCCTTCAAATTGGGTTATACTACCCGTCTCTAGGGAATAGACATTGACAAATTGCTGGCAGTGCTTAGTTCTATCTGCACAGTCCGGGCCCATGGTAAAAAAGACCAGCTTGTCCTCTCTATCGGACCAGGTTACGCCTACATATGCCCTCTGACTCAGCTCTCCAATCAGCTCCCCGTTTTTCCTCTTTACCAACACCTGATGGATAAAGGTATCCGGGAGCCCAATTGTCCAGAGGGGTTCTGAATATTCCGTCACCTCAACATAAAAGTTGCCCCGAGGCGATGGCCAGGTGTAGCTACGCGATGGGGAGGCTGGTTTCCTTAGTTTGCTGAGCAGCTTACCACTCTCCTCAAACACATAATCATAAAAACCTATCTCTTGTCTCCCGGCTCCTTCGAACATAAAAGTAGTTCCCTCGTTACCCCACTTAATATCGAAGATATCCATATTAGGTAAAAGCCTTGTTAAACCTTCACCATTCTCGCCGACTATAAAAAGATCATTATCTCTCTGGAAAACAATCTTGCGACTAATATTTTCCACTACCTCTGATGGGGCACTGTATCCAATACTCGGAACCAGTAAACCGAGTAAGACCAAACAAAGAAGCACCCACTTGGACCTCTCCCCTATTTTCACGATATTCACCTTTCAATGTGCGGATTTAGAGTGTAGTGATCTTTCTTCTATCCTGATCGATGAACTCGAAGTTCATCCAGAATGTGTTTGGTGGAAGTAAATCTCGGACTTTTTCAGCCCACTCTATTACTAGTACCGCTTGCTCATCTCCTAGCAATTCCTGCAAACCAATCTCAGACGCGCTTTCCTTATCAAGTCTGTATAAATCAATGTGATATAGTTTCATCGACCTCCCAAGTTGGTCGTCAAAAGGGTATTCCCTGGTAATCACGAAGGTGGGGGACAGAATTCTTTTTTCAATGCCTAGGGATGCGGCCAGAAACGACACAAAAGTCGTTTTACCAGAACCAAGATCTCCAGTTAAACCAACGACATTAGGAAAATTTTTCTTTTTTATTCTCTTGGCGATTTCTTCTGCCAAAAGTTTGGTTTGTTGTAGAGTGTAGGTTTTGTCCATATGATGCTAAAATATCTACATGGATCTTACCAAAAATGGCTGAAACAATCATATCTGTTAAAAATTTAAACAAGGACTTCTTAGTCAAGCGTAAAGAAAGCGGTTTTGGGGGAGCTATCAGGACTCTTCTTAATCCTAAGTTTGAAAAAGTCTCGGCAATCAACGATATCTCCTTTGAGGTAAGTAAAGGTGAAATTATAGCCTTTATTGGCCCGAACGGCGCGGGTAAATCTACAACTATCAAAGTCTTAACCGGTATTCTCTACCCCACCAGCGGTAAAGTCTCGGTCCTAGGGATGACACCTTGGGAAAAAAGACAAACTTTGGCTTTCAAAATCGGTTCAGTCTTCGGCCAACGACCCCAACTCTGGTACCATCTCCCACCTCAGGACACATTTGACCTTTTTTCCAAAATATACGAGGTGGACCCAAAAGATTACCACGAAAGGCTTG
>Ga0155822_123_pt2 | contig 10760 bp, 12 predicted proteins | sample RifCSPlowO2_01_FD_107476 | JGI IMG/M metagenome (GOLD analysis project Ga0155822, IMG submission 107476) | Candidatus Woykebacteria bacterium RIFCSPLOWO2_01_FULL_43_14 | reverse complement strand
GGTAGGTTAGTGGGGAAACATTTCGGCTAATCAAGGACTTTAGGTACTGATCTATCAAGACAGACAGTTTCATAATCTAATTATAGCAAATTTGAGATTGAGGCTGGGTATGGTAAAATGGATTTGATAGTCCAAAGTGTGGCCTTGTCGTCTGTGGTGAGGAGCCAATCGCTTTGCTCCGATGGGAATCTTAGCTAAACTGTGTTTAGCGTAGAAAGATTCCCTGGACTAGGACATCCCGCTTTAGCGGACAAGCTTAAGTACTTGGTTAGCTTTTTGGGCATAAAATATATCTGGCCTTGTCGTCTAGCGGTTAGGACATCAGGTTCTCATCCTGAAGATCGCGGGTTCGATTCCCGCCAAGGTCACCATTTTTAGAAAAGACAAACCGGAAACAAGCTAGAGGCTCATTTCCGGTTTTGGTTATCAGTCTCGACCCATGATTGCGTTTTCGCGCAGGCACAGTCCGAGCATTTCAGCCTGAGTGATGAGGCCAGCGCGCCAGGCACGACCTACAAAACCCATGATCGGATTGCGTGGGTCAGTGTCACCTGTCCTGAAACCTTGGATCTGCTCGATCAGGTCCATAAACGACGCTGCATCAGGATACCACTCTCGGAAATACTTGCCCTGCCGTGCGAAGGCCAGCTCCCAGAGAGGCAACCAGTGCATGGTCTCCTCAACGCCATTTCGACTGACTGTGAATGGGACACCAAGTTTCATGAGAAACCCCTTTGATTAGATTTCCCAGCTTACGCTGGGTTAACCAAAAGGCTTTGTCTGATAAATCATCTCGTTACCCTTTCGGGGGGTGGCATTATAACATATCTCATAGTAAATAACAAGTCCTCTATGTAAGACACGTACATCGATCACGTACAAACTAATTGAGAATAAATGTCTTTCATAATACTTAGTAAAGAGTTCAATTCTAGGAGTACCTGGTTCACCAAAGCGTTATAAATTCCCTAGGTGCTCTATCTATATCACCTCCCAGGTGTGACTTGGTGTGACTTCAATGTTTCCTTTACTTATCTGGTACAATAAGTGCGGGGAGGAACACATGCGCTGTTACACTGTAGTGGATTTCGAAAGTCCCACCGAAGGTATAGGCGTAGCGCTACGACCGCGGCCCCATATCTGGCTTGGTGAAGATGGGATGAAACCTCCTTATTGGGTCCGAATTAAGATGCGAGATAGCGTCGAGGTTATTCGACCAATCCTGGTCCCGTGTGGCGGTCGTGTAGAATTTGGACTTAACGCTTACTACCTAGCACGGGAGTATACCACTAATCCTTGGGCACGAGAGTTTGTGAGGCATTGCACTTTTTGTGGCACTCGCTATACAGACTGGAAATGGAAGCATTTCTCCTATGAGCGACATCACCCCAATACTGGGAAGATGGTCACCGGCGCAGCAATCTTCGATGTTGATGTCGTCCCGACCTACGACAGAGGTCAAGGGGATCACCTCTTGGTAAAACCGGGAGATACTTCCAAAAACGCACTTATTCTGATGCGGTATAGCAACCGAAGGTACGTGACCCCAAGGGAAACCACCCATGCTTGGCAGTACCAAATAACTTGCCCCCAAGCCGGTGTTAATAGTCTTTGCGAGGTACGATGGGACAGTGAGGGAAATGACAGGGTGGTGCAGGAGGTCGTTGAATGGCTTTTTATTCTTGAGCCTGGTATCACTCTACACTTCACCAAAATCTCGGCACCTGGCCTAAATATTTACGCCCATCAAGGATCACTTACATTTGACGGAGAGAAATTTACCCTTACCTGAAACTAGGACGTCACCGCACGTCCTTTTCTTTTTATTTCCCCAGCCAAATAAAATGAACCAGTTACCACTAATACCTCATTAGTTTTAAGCATTTTCTTTGTCTCCTCAAATGCCTCCAAAGAATCAGTAAAAACAAGCGGCGCTACCCCCACTTTTGATTGAAAATAAGAGGTAGTTCGCGCCAAAAGCCCTGGAATAGGTACCCCCTCTAGTTGAGTAAGTATAATATTGTTAGAAAATTTAGTTACGACATCGACTATCTGGGCCATGTCTCGGTCTTTTTTGGGGACCATGAATACGCATATTTCTTTGTCGGGGAAAAGCTTTTGCACAGAATATAAAAGTGCGCGGATTTTGGCGGGGTTATGAGCCCCATCGAGAACAATAGGTGGGTCTTTTTGGATAATTTCGAACCGACCGGGGATATAGGCTTTTCTTAATCCATTACGAATCGCCTCTTGAGTAACCAGGTTATTTTTCATGGCTAAAACTGCTGCTAGAGCTAGAGTCGCATTTTCTATTTGAAATAATCCCGGAAGTGTTATTTCGAGATTTTGAAATGCTCCCCAAGGAGTGTTGGCAGAAAAGACAGATCCGGCAGGGGTCGCAGTATGGGCTACATATTGAATTTCTTTCCCAACTGTATACAACGGGGAGGAATTTTTTGACACCACATCACCTACTATTTCCTGTACTGATGGTTGTGTAACTCCAGTGACAACAGGGATTCCTAGCTTAATAATCCCTGCTTTATCCCGGGCAATCTTTTCAATCGTGTTCCCAAGTACCTGTGTGTGATCCAAGTCAACATTGGTAAGCACCGCTACTTCAGGAGTAATAACGTTTGTCACATCCCGGCTCCCGCCTATCCCTGTTTCAATCACCGCAATTTCAACTTTTTCTCTGGCAAAAATGTAAAAGGCCAACCCAGTAAGAACCTCGAAGTAGGATAAAGGTCCGACACTAGACTCGACTTCCCGGGTTAGGGGTAGAATTTCCTTCAAGTATTTGTAAAAAACCTCCGCTGAGATAGGCTTATTGTTGATCTGAATTCTCTCAGTCACCAACTCCACATGCGGAGAAAGATTTAGCCCTACTCGCGCTCCCGAGTTCGCCAGAATACTAGAAATAAAGGTGGCGGTTGAGCCCTTGCCGCTAGTCCCCGCCACATGAATCGTTTTGTATTTAGACTCAGGGTTGGCCAAAACTAAAAGAAAGTAGTCAAATCTCCCTTTCTTAGTCTTGGAAGACTTTTTAACTCGGGCAAACTTATTCAAAATATCCTCAATTAATTGTTTTTTAGCCATCTTGTTAACCATAAAATGCCAAAAAAGCTGATCCGTCAACTGCTTAGTCTTATTGACAAAGAGAGCCTTTTTTGCTAGAGTAGTGAAGCAAATGAATTTTCTAGGAGCTGCCTTGACAAAATATAGTATCTGTCATTTAACCCCGGACAAGGCAACTTTCGGTATTATCCGTCTCTCTTGCGTCAGCCTTATTAAGCGGCTGCGCTAATCTCTCAGAAGTTGACATTAGCATAGCAGCCTACCAAAACAAAGAGGAACTTTAATTATGAAAAAAATGTATCTGACCAAAGAAACCTTAGACAAATTAAAACAAGAGCTGGAACACCTGACAAACGTTAAAAGAAAAGAGGTAACGGCACGTATTGCCAAAGCCCGTGAGTATGGCGATATTTCCGAAAACTCTGAATACGATGCTGCGAGAGATGATCAATCCTTCATTGAGGGTCGCATTGCTGAGCTTCAGGAAATACTCAAAGACTCCAAAGTCTTAGAAAAACCCTCTAGCACTGATTTTGTTTCTATCGGAAGCTGCGTTGTGGTCGAGGTAGATGGTCAGAACGACGAATTTGAGATAGTCAGTAGTATCGAAGCCAATCCTATCCAAGGTCGTATTTCCAACGAATCCCTAGTTGGAAAAGCTCTGCTTGGCTCAAAAGTGGGTGATACAATCACTGTTTCTTCCACCATCAAAGCTACTTATAAGATTCTTGAAATCAAGTAATCTTGATACTCGTAGACTCGGATTAAAGTCCTCGAGATTAAGTAACCCTTAGTAGCATTTTTCTTTACAACAATTTTGTGCTATTATCTGCCTCATGACAGCCTTAATTAGGTTTTTTAATGAAGTTGGTAAACTTAAGTTCATCAAACGTATGGGTTGGATTCTGGGCGGAGTCAAAGAGTCTGAGACAGAATCAATCGCCGACCACTCGTTTCGGCTAGCTTTAATGAGTTGGTATTTCGCAGATAAAAAAGGCCTGGATGTAGGTAAAGTGATCAAGATGAGTCTGGTCCATGATCTCTGTACTATTTATTCGGGAGATTTGACTCCGTATGATAACCTCGTAACTGGTGATTTTAAACACGATAAGGCAATCCTAGCCAAATGGCCTAGAAGGGCAAAAGAAGAAAAAGAGAGAATGGTAAGAGAACAAAGAGAGAAAGAAGAGGTGTCTTTTAATAAACTACTTGCTAATCTCCCCGAAAAGTTCGCTCAGGAAATAAGAGGGCTCTGGCTTGACTACGAGAGTGGTGAGACAAAAGAAGGCCGATTTCTGGCTCAGATTGACCGCGTGGAGAAATTAATGCAGGCCACTGAATACAGAGCCAATGATAAATATCTGACAGAAATTGACCCGTTCTGGATCCAGCTTAAAGAGTTGGTTGATGATCCAGACCTAATTCATTTCATCGAAGCCATGGACAAAGATTTTTATCAAACTGGACAGAATGAGTCACAAGCAACATCCACCAAAACAGCGCATTGATCCTTCAGCATCAGTCTAGGATACTAGATTGATTCTGGAGGGGGCAAAAAACCGGCATCTAAGGGGAGGGAAACCGAGATGCAAATGGATCTGTTCACCCATCTATTCTACAGACTCGGTATCCGAGATTCCCTTCTGTTTGTGCTTGGTTTCAAGCCCTTACAGGTGGATAACTCCGATCACAGCGGTAGAAGGTGGGGATTATCTTTCACGAAGCAGGTGGTATTGCTTACATTTGTGCTGCGTCGGAAGGAATGGGATGTAGTAAGAGAAGCTATCCTAGTTCTTTTGGGTGACAAGAGGCGTCAAGGCTACGTAGATCTTGGGATAAGACCAGCTCAGTCAGTAAGGTCTCACACATTGAACTTAGTAGATCTTTTTGAATTTGTGGCTCAAATAAAGGGTTGGGACTCACCCCAGTACAGGCATAGAATAGCTCTTGGAAAATTAATTGCTTTAATACATGACTTTTGTGAAGCGCGCGGTAGTGAGGAAAGTATTGTCAGGGTGGGAGAAAATCGTCCTTTTCTTCTTGCGGAACGAATCGAACAACAAAGAGCTACCATCCGTCCTTTAACACCGCAGGAAGACTACGAACGTCTTATGGGAGAGTTTGGGGTTGAGAGAAGGAGATTACTCTTCGTCTTGGCCTCAATGGGAACGTCCAGTCTTCTTACTCGAGGAGTTATGTGGTGTTTCGAGAGATATTACCACCAAGATACTCCTGAATCTCGGCTGGTCGGACAATTACACCATCTTGAAACTGTTTTGACCGCGGGTGCTTACGAACGTAGGCATGGTTTCTTTAGGGAAGGGCGTGGGGCTGATCCTTTTTTTACCCTACGTGAACTCGTAGTCACTGATTCAGACGTACGGGCACTTTTTGACAGAGCACGTCGCAGAGAAGAAACCGCACTGCCTTTTAGCCTCCGGATATCATAAAATTGGATTTTGTGGTACGGAGGCTTTCTTTGTGCATCAGCACAATCCTCCCGAAGCTACCTGCGAAGGGGGATATGCATCAGCACAACCCCGCGGAGCTTTACGCGAAGTGGTGTGTCCCCATTCATACTTTTCATCTGAAGCCAAACACGATATAATTTCTTTATGCAATTGGAAGATCTTCAAAAAGAACGCCTCAAAAAACTCGCAGCGATAAGACAATCTGGCCAAAATCCCTATCCAGCAATAACTAATAGAAAACAAACTGTTTGGGAAGCTCGTGAGCTGGAAGGTAAACAGGTTATCGTAGCCGGACGGCTCAAATCCTTACGCCCCCACGGAAAAATAACCTTCGCTGATCTTGAAGATCAGTCGGGGAAAATCCAGCTTTTCTTCTCTCAAGAAAGCCTGGAAGGTAGTCTTTACGCGTTTCTTGCCAACTTTGATATTGGCGATTTTATCTCGGCAAGTGGGGAAGTATTCAAAACCCAAGCAGGGGAAGTCACTGTTCGCATCTCTGATTATCAAATGCTCACCAAATCAACTCGTCCTCTTCCCTCAGATTGGTTTGGTCTCAAAGATAAAGAGATCAGACTCCGCAAACGTTACTTAGATTTGATCGCAAACCCAGAAGTGAGAGAACTATTTGTGAAAAAATCTAAGTTTTGGAACTCTGTCAGGCAATTTTTGACAAACGAGGACTTTATCGAGGTCGAGACGCCTGCCTTGGAACCAATTGCCGGAGGAGCAGACGCTAATCCATTTGTCACCCACCACGACGCCTTAGACAGAGATTTTTACCTTCGCATCTCTCTAGAACTGTATCAAAAACGTCTCCTAGTCGGCGGATTTGAAAAAGTTTTCGAAATCGGAAAGATTTTCCGAAACGAGGGCATTGATGCCGAACATCTACAAGATTATCTCCAGATGGAGTTTTATTGGGCTTATGCCAATTATCAGGACTTGATGGAACTAACTCAACGGATGTACCAAGACTTAGTCCACCAAACCACAGGTAGTCTGCAAACTGCTTACCAAGCTAACGAGATTGACTGGTCTGGGGAGTGGCCTCGAGTGGATTATGTGGAAGCGTTTCGCAAAGAAACCGATATAGACCTCGATACAGAGGTTAGTGAAAAACAACTACTTGATTACGCAAAGACCCACAAAATCCCTGTTGAGGAAAAGGTGGGTTTAGGAAGACTAATTGACAGTATTTATAAAAAGACGGTTCGGCCAAAACTTATCCAACCTACTTTTTTGATCAACCACCCGGTCAGTGTTTCTCCTTTGGCAAAAAGAATGGACAACAACCCAAAAAGGGTTGAGCGGATGCAGATTCTGGTCGGAGGCACTGAAGTAGGAAACGGCTGGTCTGAACTCAATGACCCTCAGGACCAACTTGAGCGATTCAAAGAACAGCAATCTCTCCGAGATAGTGGTGACGAGGAAGCCCAAATGCTGGACATGGATTATATTGAGGCTCTGGAGTATGGTATGCCCCCAGCGGCTGGATTTGGTTTGTCTCAACGACTGTTCGCCGTCATGACTGACAAACCAATCAGAGAAACAGTTTTCTTTCCACCAATGAGGGATGAATCGTGAATAATGAATTAAGAATCCTGCAGAATTCAATGTCCCCTATTCAAGATTCACAACTATGACAAGAGATGAAGCGTTACAACTTATAGAAGGACTGAATGTTAGCCCAAATATCCTAAAGCACTTACTGGCCAATGAAGCAATAATGCGGACTTTGGCTAAAAAGTTTGAGCCCGAAAAAGTGGACGACTGGGGTCTGGCAGGACTAATGCACGATGCCGACTACGAATTCACTGCCAAAGACCCTGATAAACATCCTTATATGGTCGCCGAAAAACTAAAGTCTCTAGGTGTCTCTACAGAAATAATCAACGCCATCTTAGGACACGCTAATTACACGGGTGTTGTAAGAGACACACAAATGGCCAAAGCCTTATTTGCTGGAGACAACATGGCGGGGTTAATAACCGCCTGCGCTCTGGTTCAGCCCAACAAAAAACTCTCCTCGGTTTCGGTGGAGTCGGTGTTGAAAAAGTTTAAAACCAAAGGCTTCGCGTCTGGAGCAAATCGAGACGAAATCATTACGTGTGTTTCAGAATTAAATATTCCCTTGGATGAATTTGCCAAAATCTGCTTGGAATCAATGCAAGGAATTAGTCCTGAATTAGAACTTTGAGAGTTTGTAGTACGTAGTTGGTAGTAAGTAGAAATTTTCTACGTACTACGTACTAAAAACTAATTACTAACTTATGTTGATTGACACAAAGTTCCTTTCTGACAATTTAGCCGAGTATAAAGCCGCTCTCAAGAAACGCGGTTCAAAAATAAATCTTGATGAGCTCATTTCGCTTGGGGAGAAACGAAAGTCACTTCTTATCGAATCTGAAAAACTCCGCCACGAGCGAAACCAATTATCCAGTGCCCTAAAAGAAAAACCGACTGAGCAAGTCATCCAAAAAGGTCGTGAGCTCAAAGAAAAGATTCAAGGTTTGGAAGAAGAGTTGGCTAAAATCGAACCTCTAATTAGTGAGCAGTTAATGACTGTCCCTAACCTAATTCACGCTGATTCGCCACTCGGGCCTGAGGAAAATAAAAAAACTCTAAGAACCCAAGTGGAACCCCCAAAGTTTGACTTCACACCACTAGATCATGAGCAAATCGGCACCCAACTTGATCTGATTGATTTTGAGCGAGGGGCTAAAGTCACTGGCAGTAAGTTTTATTTCCTCAAAAACGAAGCGGTTCTTCTCGAATTTGCCCTGGTGAATTTTGCCCTGAGTAAACTTACTAAGCTCGGTTTTGTTCCCGTTATCACTCCCGAAATGATCAAAGACGACATTCTCAAAGGGATGGGCTTTGCCCCTCGCGGGCCAGAAACACAAATGTATGGGATCGAGAACACCGATCTCTCACTCATTGGTACCGCAGAGCATACGCTCGGGGGCATGCACGCACAGGAAGCCTTCAATTCAAAAGACCTTCCTCGCAAGTATGTCGGATTCTCAAGCTGCTTTCGTACCGAAGCCGGTGGGTACGGCAAATTTTCAAAAGGACTTTACCGCGTGCACCAGTTTGATAAAGTAGAAATGTTTATCTACTGCAAGCCAACAGAATCGGAAAAAATGCATCAAGAACTACTCTCAATCGAAGAAGAGATATGGAACGATCTAGAAATTCCCTATCGGGTGGTCGACCTTTCAACCGAAGACTTAGGGGCTGCCTCATACCGAACTTACGACATCGAAGCCTGGATGCCTGGCAGAGATGGGGGAAGCTACGGGGAAGTCACTTCCACCTCCAACACCACTGATTACCAGTCAAGAAGATTAAATATTCGCTACAAAGATAACGATAAGCTAGATTTCGTGCACATGCTCAATGGGACAGCGCTGGCCATCAGCCGAGCGCTAGTTGTCATTCTCGAAAATAATCAGCAAAAAGACGGCTCCATCCTTATGCCTAAGTCTTTACATAAGTACCTTCCATTTGAACTAATAAAACCGCGATGACAAAGGAGTTAGTTACTAACCTTTTTGAAAATACTGTTTTCGAAACTACTTCTCCCCTCAGTGGACACATAAAAATCGTGGAGTCTTCCGGAATACGAAGGCTGATTGTCCAAGGCTATACCCAATCAAAAAGTCTGGACAAAAACGGTCTCACCCAAGGGTACTGGGACGGCTTCAGAAAAATCGAGCTGCTAGAAACCGTGCCTAAAAAAGCCCTGATTTTAGGCCTAGGCGCGGGCACGATACCCGTTATCTGGAAAGAGGTATTTCCCGATCTTAAGATCGATATCGTAGAAATTGATCCCACAATAGCTGAAATTGCCAAAAAGTATTTTGAAGTGCCCAAAGATCTTAACATTTACATATCTGATGGAGCCAAATTCGTCTCGGAAACCAGTAATGTTTACGACTTAGTGGTAGTGGATGTTTACACTGGGGGGAAATTTGACAAAGATTGTGAAACAGAAGAATTCCTGCAAAACTTAGCCAAAATTACCGCTGCTCAGGGAGTAGCAATTTTCAACCGGATATATTCTCTGAACGAGAAGAACGACCAAAATCTTTTTGTAAACAAACTTAGAAAATGTTTTAAAAGTGTAACTCTCAGAAAACCTCAGCATAAAACGCCTAGTTTTAACGTCATCATTTCCGCAACCAAGTAATTGTGTTTGGTACATCTACCAAATACTACATCTAGTGGTTTGACAAGGGTCTTTTTAGTTGATATAATCTGAGCATGTCTGAGACATTGTCTACCTAACAGATCCGCTACTCCCTACCCGGGACAGGCGGTTTTTTGTTTTTAGATAGTGTTCTCAAGAGAGGGGAGCAAATGAAAACCAGTGTAAGTGGGGGCACTTTTAGAGACTTTTTGATTACGTTTGAAGTTGAAGTCAAAAAGGACGGGGATGGTGAAGCCTCCTCACCTGAGATTGAAACTCACCAACTTCGCTTTCAAGTCACGCCTAATCGAGATCTTAGCGATTTCGAGAGACTTGTTTTAATATCTTATCCCGGAGCGAGAAATATCAGCCACCAACCCATCGGAGCCGTCGCCTAAACTAGAGCCGGCTCTTCTTTTTGGGCTGAAAACTTTCGAATAATAACTACTCGTATTTTGGCAGTATTACTTTTTCTTTTCCTAGAGAAAAATTTAAGGCGTTAGCTACTGCGGTCCCAATTCTTATACCTGTATATGACCCCGGACCCTGCTTGACTTGTATTTCTTCCAAATCTGCCAACTTAAGGTCGTTTTCTTCCAAAACTTGGGCAATAAGAACCAAAAGGTCCGACCCTTCTTTGGTTACTTTTTCACCATTTTCCAAAGTAACAATCGCTTTTCTAACTTGCGTCGTATCTATAAGTAGTTTCATCTACAACCTACTCCCTACAAACTACAACCTTTTCTAGCTCGGTGGGGCAAAGTAGGCTCCTTCCATAGGCAGTGTTTCAGGCTTTTTGACTAGATCCTCGGGAGTGGCTATTTTAAGAGTGAAAATAAATGTTGTGCCTTTACCAACCTCTGAGGTTACCCAGATCTTACCACCATGTAATTCTATTAGATTTTTGGTGATGTACAACCCCAGCCCAGTCCCACCATTGGTCGCCGCCGCGACATACGAGCTGTCAAGTCGGCCAAACTTGGTAAATAGCTTCGGCATGTCTTCTTGTCTTATCCCCA
>Ga0155822_129_pt1 | contig 15377 bp, 13 predicted proteins | sample RifCSPlowO2_01_FD_107476 | JGI IMG/M metagenome (GOLD analysis project Ga0155822, IMG submission 107476) | Candidatus Woykebacteria bacterium RIFCSPLOWO2_01_FULL_43_14 | reverse complement strand
TGAGTACAGCGCAGTCTTCGCTGCGGGAGGGTATCTTGAAGGTTTGAAAACGCTCTTTAAACTCGTGCGTGCCCGAGCCAATGCCATGCAAGAAGCTTGTGACACACAACCAGGTACCATGGCTGCTGTTCTTGGTTTAGATTCAATACAGGTAATGACGATTTGCAGCGCAGTTAGTAAAGAGTACGGCTGCACAGTAGTCTCTGCCAGTTTTAATACTCCAACCCAGACCGTTATCAGCGGGGACTTAGTCGGTGTTCGGAAAGTCAGGGAAAGGTGTCGGGTGCTGGGGGCTAAGGTTATTCCCCGATCAGTGTCCGGGGCCTTCCACTCCCCTCTAATGTTACCTGCTGTGGAAAAACTACGCGAAATTCTTATGCAACCAGGGTTTTGCGTTACCCGAGGTCAGGTCTATTTAAACCACACAAGCCTACCCACTAACGACCCACATGAGATTCGTCTAGCTTTGTTAGAACAAACTAACCATCCAGTACTATGGCACACAACAATTGACCATATGATTGAGGACGGGGCAAGGGAATTTGTGGAAATCAGTCCCATGCCTATCCTCAGCCCGATGATCAGAGCAATCAATCCCAATGTCAGGGTCAGGTCAATTACAACCTGGAAAGAAGCCCAAGCTTTTAACCAAGGCTCCTAGCTAATAGGAGCCTTTCTTATTTTCATGCCTAACATATATAAAAATTCCTTTTAGACCAGCATTATACTCAATTGCAAAACATGACAGTTTTAGACTAATATTTAATATCAGTAACCAAGGAATTGGTTCACTACAAAGGAGACTAGAGACAGTGGGAAGACCCGTGTTCTCTCACCCAAGGGGACGGATCATGGTAGCCCTTGATACGGGCGATATAGCGGGAGCAATCCAGCTTGTTGAGCTTCTTCAAGGAAGGGTCGGACCCTTCAAAGTTGGAATGGAGCTAAGTGAGGCAATGCTTACTGGTTTGGTTGCGGCTGATACCTATGACGCCGCGGTTGACCATCTGAACCTAGTTCGAAAACTCTTTCAGCTTCTCGATGGAAACTTCTGGAGAGATTGGAAAGGTCATGACATTCCCAACACTTTAAAGGGGGCAGCACTCCAGATTGTTAGGACTAGGCCTCGGATGCTTAACGTTCACGCTTCAGCCGGAAAGCTGGCTATGGAGTTGGTGGTCGCCAACCGTGGAGCCACAGACATTCTAGCGGTGACCGTTCTAACCACTCTCACCAAGAATGATTGTGATGTTGTCTTTGGCCAACCAGCAGCGCCGGAAGTTCTAGAGCTCGCATTATTCGCTGCCGACGCAGGTGTGCAGGGTCTTATTTGTTCGGCAGAAGAAGTATCCAGCCTAAGAACAATGGATAGACTCAAAGACCTATATTTGGTAGTTCCAGGAACAAGGTCCGTTGGAGTAAGCGCTCATGATCAACAGCGGGTTGGTACACCTAGACAAGCTGTTGAAGACGGTGCTGACTATCTTGTGATAGGTAGGCAAATTACGGAAGCTAAAGAAGAGTCTGGCGGTCCGCTCGGCGCTGTGGAGAAACTCGTCGAGGAACTGTCTGCATAAAAAACGGCTTTATCTATACTTAGGTATTATTCTTTTAGGCTTCGAAGATGGCTTTTTTAAGCCCTTCGAGGCCTTCTTTTGTTGCCCCAGATATGGGTAATACTTTTACTCTACTCTTTTTAAACTGCTTAATTTTACTTTGTATTTCTGAGTCATCAAAAATATCGATTTTATTAAGGACGACTATTTGGGGCTTCTTCGCCAAGTGCTCTGAGAAATTTTCTAACTCATGATTGATTGCCTTATACGCACTTAGACAATCCTCATTCTCGGCTGAGATAACATGGACTAATATCTTAGTCCTCTCGATGTGTTTCAGAAACTGTGTGCCCAGGCCTTTGCCTTTAGAAGCGCCTTCAATTAACCCTGGAATATCGGCCAACACCATATGTTGGCCTTTATACTCGGTTACCCCAAGGTAAGGCTCTAAGGTCGTAAAGGGGTAGTTGGCAATCTTAGGTTTGGCAGCAGTTAGCACTGAAAGCAAAGTGGACTTGCCTGCATTTGGTAAACCAACCAGTCCCACATCGGCAAGAAGTTTTAATTCTAACTCGAGCTCTTTTAGCTCCCCTTCCTGACCATCTTCAGAGGTGTGAACCGCGTCCCAATATTCACTACTTCTTTTATCCACTCTCATGGACTTAAACTGAGCATTTCCGTGCCCTCCCGAGCCCCCACGAGCGATTTGAATCGTCTTTCCCACACTGTCTAGGTCATACGTCTCCCCAGTACCCATATCTCGTATCAGGGTCCCTACAGGGACTGTGAGATGCACATCTTTGCCAACAGCCCCTGTCATGTTTTGCTTATTCCCACTGATACCCTTTCCCGCTTCAAAATGTTTCAAGAAAGCATAATCAGACAAAGTTGTTTTACTGGTATCAGCAACAAAATAGACATCACCGCCTTTACCCCCATCTCCTCCTTCAGGTTTCCCAGGATGACCACGATGAAAAGGGCCAAAGGAAAGTCCGCCCCGGCCACCATTACCTGCCCTAACACTTATTTTTACAAAATCAATCATGGGTGAAGTATAACAGATAATTCGTATCTGACAACCCTTGACTATAGGTTTATACTATTTCTGGTTTGGGCCGATGATGTGGTCTGAGGAGTGCGACGCGCATTTCCTTAACTACAATGGCAAGTACGGGGACAAATGGGACTCAATCCACATTCCACGTCTGCAGGTCATCGCCGCTGGCCACAATGTCATCAGCGTTCCGGTCGACTACCCCCACCCCATAGATCAGACCCAGGAGGAAACTGGCAATCTCCTACAAAGCTACAAGCGCTTCGGTCAGATTGACAACCTTGTGCTGTCTATCTGGAGGGAAGCGTACGAACTTGGACTAACCACCCAAGTCCCGCCAAGCTAGGAAGAAAGGAAGACAAAAAGCCCCAGGACCGTTTCGGGAAACCGTACGGACCTGGGGCTTCTTTTTTAACTACAAAGTTACCCTGATTCCAAAGTGTTTTAAGTTTTTGCTTTTGAAACTTGAGCCGACCCAGCTTGGCTGGGGAAAGATACGGGCTTCTTGTACAGGGGAAGCTGGAACTGACTAGCACGAAGTGCAGGAATTCCAGAGGGGTTCCCCGCTAGAGAAATCTGTATCTTTAGGTGCAGGTTTCACTGCAAAAGAGCTTTTGGTTCTTTTGGCGGCACAAAAGAACAAGCACCCTCCTTCGAGGGAAGGATAGATTCTGGACAAGCCAGAATGACGAGGAAGAGAGATCCAACTACATACTATTTACTACGTACTTCTAAAAGTAGGAAAGTGGATTGAGGGTGACGCCGGCTTTGCGGATTTCGAAGTGAAGGTGGGTGCCTGTTGAACGGCCTGTTGAACCCATCTGACCTAAAGTTCGCCCTTTGGCTATTTTATCTCCAGGATTGACATAAATTCTATTCATGTGAGCATAAAGCGTCTGATAACCATTGCCGTGATCAACGATAACGTGGTATCCATAACCCCATCTCAAGTATTGGACCAAAGTGACTGTCCCTGAGTCCGCAACCGCTACACCAGGAGCAGCGCTATTGGCAATATCGACAGCCATATGATACCAAACAGGGTACTGACTAATGTCACCACTGGTTGGCCAGAGAAACTTACCACTCGCTCCAGCGTTGGCCTTAGGCGAGGCACTACCGCCATTAGCAAGGTAAGTGGGCGTAACTGGTTTTGGCTTGGGCGCAGCTGGTGGAACTCCTTCAGGAACAACAAGCTCTTGGCCAACCCGAAGGGCAAAAGAATCATCTAGGTAGTTAAAGGGGTAGTCCACAATTGCCTGAGTATTGGCTTGATACTTTTTAGCGATAGAATCAATGTTATCCCCTGATTGAACTTTATGAACTACACCACTTAGTGGCGGGATTCGAAGTTCATCGCCAGGAGCAATCTCATTAACGTTTTGAAGCTTGTTCAGCCACTGTATACTCTCTACGTTTACTTCGTATTTTTTGGCAATGGCTCCTAGGGTTTCACCACCCATAACTACATGAGTTACGATCTCTGAACGAACTCGGTCTTCGGGAATAATGGTCTCAGAAGTGGTCCCAGCTATAAGCAAACCACCTTCAGTGGGGCTTATACTCGTCGCTTCTATCTGATTGCCTCCAAAAGCACTGGCGATGCCGACAACTAAAACTGACAAGATAACTACTCCCCCGTGGGTTGCGGGACGGAAAAGCACACCACGACGCCACATCAGCCATTTCTTGAACCAATTTTTGGATTTTTCTATTCGAAGCAGGCCATTCAAGGTCTTCTTTTGGGAATAAACCGTTAAGACAAAAATAAACTTCACCACTTCTAACGAGAGGCTTATTATGAAACTTAAGAGACCTCCAAAGTTTAGATTTGAGAGGTCATCTAGAGAAGGCTTAGGAGAAATTTTTGGGGCTAAAATCCTAACCCTTGAAAGCATTCGTTTAAGGGATGATTTAATCCTAGCAAAATTTCTGAGCGGTTGGTAAGACATATTGTTTTGTATTCACCATAGTATATCATAGGCAACCAAATCATTTGATGAGGGTAGGATTACTTAATTAACTGACTGATAAAGAAAATTAATGAGTTTTATTGGACGGCTGGTCAGGTCTGCTGATAGTTTATATGATCTAACTCACGTCTTTGTGAAGAGTTTCGAAGAATTCTTTATTAGACGAGGTTTTTGACAGTCTTTCGAGTAAAAGCTGTGTTCTCTCAAGATCGTTGAGGGTTTCAAGCATACGACGGAGTCGATAGACTTTCTTAAGTTCCTCAGCCCCAATGAGCAATTCCTCATTCCGGGTACTGGAACGGGATACATCGATCGAAGGGAAAATTCGTCTTTCAGCCAAAGTGCGTTCTAAGTGTAGCTCCATGTTGCCTGTCCCTTTGAACTCCTCGTAAACAAGGTCATCCATCCTGGAACCAGTATCAATTAGGGCTGTGGCGATAATAGTCAAAGAACCACCACCCTCAAAATTACGGGCGGCACCAAAAAACTTCTTTGGGGGGTACAGAGCAACAGGGTCAAAACCACCACTCAAAGTCCTACCAGAAGGTGGTAAACAAAGGTTATACGCTCTGGCAAGTCTGGTCATGCTATCCAGCAGTATCACCACGTCTTTTCCAGTCTCTACGAGCCTTTTCGCCCTCTCTAAGGACATCTCAGCTATTTTGGCCTGATTCTCCGCCGGCTCATCAAAATTTGAAGCCATCACTTCACCTTTGACACTTCGGCTAATATCCGTAACTTCCTCAGGTCTCTCCCCTATAAGCACCGCCATCAAATGGACTTCGGGGTGATTAGTCGTAATTCCAGTGGCAATTTCTTTAAGGACCGTTGTCTTACCCGCTTTTGGTGGGGAAACAATCATCCCCCTCTGTCCATAGCCAATGGGCGCGACAATATCAATTAGCCGAGTTGAAAGTGGCTTAGCTCCGGTTTCTAACTTCATTAGCTTATCTGGATATATCGCTGTCAAAGTCTCAAACCTAGCGCGACGAGCTAACTTCTCTGGTTCAACATCATTGATCTTAGTTACTTTGAGCATGCCGTTATAGCGTTCCATATCTTTGGGTGGTCTTACTACCCCTTCAACCTCATCCCCAGGTCGGATATCAAACCGCCTGATTTGGGATTGAGAAATATAAATATCGTTCTGTCCTGGGTACATTCCAGACGCGCGCAGAAAACCATAGCCATCAGCCATGACTTCTAAGACTCCTTTTCCGACAATCTCTGCCCCAGGTCTTACAGGCTCATATCGACCAACCGGAGCTTCGGCCTTCAAAGGCTCAATTGCTTCTGGAACTCCTGTACCTAAAACTTCTTTGGGTTCAAGATCGATAATCTGGGGAGAAACTTCAGTTTTATTTGATTCCTGATCTTTTGACTCAGGCATTGGCGCGACTTTTTTTAGCATATAAATTGGAAAAATCTAAAGGAAGGGTTTACCTTTTCAATTAGACCACATAAACATATTCCTGTCAATAGACACCAAACTACCCCGCCTTTGGCGGGGTAGTTTAGCTAAAAATGTTTACCGTGTAGTGTTAAACGATCTTGAACTTTCTTAGTAGCACTCCAATTGGAGCCAGGCCTAAGGTAAGGAATACTTCCCCACCAGCCTTTGGCAACTCTTTGACTTGCTTAGCGGTGACTTTGGCTTGAGCTGAAGGAACACAAACTGTGATGTTTGCATCCGCTTTGTGCTCACCAGCGTTGTTTGAAGTAACTGTTACAAAGTTTCGCTGTTCAACGTCACAAACTGTGGGAATGTTGTTTTTTACCTTGAAGGTAACGTCAATCGTTCGAGTTGTTTTGGCGGCGATGTCCCCAAAGCTGACGCTGAAAGTATTGTTACCAACGTCCCAAGTCCCGTTAAGGTTGTTCGAAACATAATCAAGATACTTAGGATCAGCAATCACGTCTGTAAGTTTGACGTCCTTAGCAACTTGATCAGTAGAGTTCTCAACCTTCATTCGGTAAAGAACTTCCTCATTTTTGTTGAACTTTTTAACGTCTCTTGGAAGAACAATACTGTATTCTTTTCCAGAGTAAACGACAAATTTACGAACACTCAAGACTGGGTTAGAAACGAGTGTTACCGCAGGAGCCCCGGCTGGGGCAACCACTTTTACTTGAACAGCACATTGTGTCTCAGGTGTTTCGTCACTTCGAGACTGGTTAATAGCCTCAAGTATCGTACCAGCAGCAAGGGAGTTGTTCACTCTTACTCGATACTTTACGAATACTTCCACCCCTGGATTGAGATCTCCAATAACTATTGGAGTTTGAGTGTTAATCCAAGTGTCAGGAAGCTGAGTAATTACCCCACTTCGAGAAGCCGTAGTAGAACCAGAAACGTATGTGGAAAGAGGATTGTTCACGTTTGGTACCCAACCTCTAATTACTACGTTGTGCAATACAGTGTTACCGTTATTGCATAACCTCATGGAGAATTCCACAGTATCACCTGGAACAACCTGATTCTTATCAGCAGTTATGCTAGAACAAAGAATCGGATTGTTAAGTATTTGTGTGGAAGCTGTGACATTAAAAGCTGACTGCTGATCTGCCCAGATCTGAGCGGCAGATTGAACATAAGAACCATTGGCAGCACCGCTGTTGACAATAGCTTTGTAAGTAACGGTCATCACCCCACCTGGGTTAAGTGTACCGAAGTTATCCAGACCTGTTGAATACCAAGTATCTGGAGTAGCAACCTGAATAGACGGATTAGTTTTTACCACAACCCCTGAGCCTAAAGTATAAGTCCCATTGGTGATAGGGCTCATCATAAACATGTTGGTCACTGTGCTAGAAGAAACGTTGGTCACGGTAACTGTGTAGTTGATCGTTTCGCCTGGCTGAGCAGTCCTCCGATCAGCCGTGTGAGTCATAGTTAGAGCTGGGGTCTGAGCCTTTACCAATTGGTTAACAAAAGGCAAGGTCACACCTAGACCTAAAACTAGAAAGATTGTCATTAAAATTTTACTTAATATATTCACTTTTTCACCTCCTTCTGAGCTAGGTTATAGTTAGTAGTAGGCAGGTTGTAGAAAAACTTTTACTACAACCTAAAACCCACAACCTAAAACCTAATCTTAAATTTGTGTATTCGTATCTAGAAAAGGTCACAATCTTAGATCAACTAATTGCGGCTTTTTCTAGTTACAAAAAATAAGTTTGGTAGGAATGAGCTAGCTAAAAAGCTAAAACTCATTCCTACCTGATCTCTCTTTCCTAAAAGTTTCCTACTGACCTACCCCGCAAAGGATGTGTTAGTAGGCTTCGGTCCAGCAGTGGCATTCGGAGCCGGAGTGCTGGTTGGTAAGACCGCAGTCGACACCATAGTTGGTGTTGTCTGGACTGGGGTCGGTGGCAAAGGCGGTCTGGTCGGAGTTGGCTGAGGGGTCCAGATCGCTGTGTAGCTTGCGGCTACACTTGGTACAAAAGTCGGAGCCGGACTGAACTGTGGTGTTGCAACGCAACATGGTGTAAAAGTCGGTCCCGGTGTCGTTGTCGGCGGCGGAATGGTCGCCAACTGGAAATGAAACGTCGGTGTCGCCGGCATTGGAGTCGGGCTGATCACCGGAGCCAAAGTTTGCGTAGACGCTGCGGGTGCTACGGGGACGGGTGATGGAGAAGCCACCTCCTGAATAGCAACCCGACTGACATTGTCAAATTCTACAGCGACGACTTGTCCAGCTGCCACCGTCACCCTTTGGGTGACAATAACACTCCCATTTGTATAAGTCACAGTTTGACCAAGTTCAGTCTTGAGAATCGGATCTCCCTTTTCTCTGGCAAAGACCACTCGAGCGCAATAAGTGCCTGGCGTGACCACGAACGGTAGAATTGCCCCACTGTTCTTGGACTGCAAGACTGTCGAACAGCTTGCATCTAACACCTCAAGCTTCGCACCCGCTTCTGGCAAGCGCGGGCTCGAATAAAAGTCGTGATGCCATTTCACAATCGTGATGGTACCAGTTACCGGAGCCGTTGTCGGAGGCGGTGCCGGTGTAGTCGAAGGAGTCACAACAACAATCGTGATGCCAGGTCTTTCGGTGGGTGGTAACGGTGCAGTAGCAGTCGGTTCCGGCGTCGGGGATTCGGAATAAATCCGAACCACGATCGTCGGCGTAACAACCACTCCTGGCCGAACCGGAGTTGCCACTGGACCACCTGGTCCCTTTCCTGGAGGAAGACCCTGTGGATTGAAGCAGTCAGGGTTGATGGGGATAGTCTTCTCCACCACCTGATTGCCTTCTTCCACTTCACAGACAACAAGCCAAACCCATTTACCAGCCGGGACTTTTTCTTGGACGCCAATGACTAAGTTGGCGTCCATCCAAAGCATTTCGAACTCCACAGTGTTCCGACGCTGGGCCACCCGACACTTGGAAGTATCGGTAATCCCGGCAATCTTATTGAGCGCGTACTTGGCTCGTTCATTATTAAGGAGGACTTGCTTCACCTCTGACGTCGTTGAAGGTGCTTGGTCGGAAGCGACCACCGAACCCCAGTCTAGGACATTATTCCTAGTCTGGAACTTAATCGGCCACCCCTGACCATTAACCCGCAAAACTAAGTCATGGAATCCCTCAACAAGCTGGAACTTAAAGCCAAACAACCCGGGAAATTCAGGAGTGTTTCCGGTCTTAACCTGAAAGGTCTTACCCGGCGCTATGATTTCCTCAAAAAGCGTCCCGCCCGATGTATCAAGAATTTCCAAGTTCCCTTCGGTGGAAACTGTTTCGCCGTCACAAACAAGCTCGACTGTGAGCCAGTTGGGGGTTCCCTGGAACGGGAACATAACTGGGTTGTCGTCTAAGTAGCCCTCATGCTCCCAACCGTTTAGCCGATAAGTAGGCTCGTCACACTTAGGCTCAGGTGCTGTGACAACCTCAGGAATCTGGGTTGGCCGGACCTGAGCTAAAGGTAGCGAGGCTGCCGGTTTCTTAAGAAAATCAGTTAAAAAAGCAGTCCCAATGAGAATAAGCAGTCCAAGTCCTAGAAAACCTAGGATTTTCAACGGATAAGCTCGCGATCGCGGTGGTCCGTTCATGCCTTTCTTCTCCTTTTCTTTAGAACGGCTTTAGGTCACTGTCCGAGTCACCACGACCAGGTACAGACCTAGGACGGGCGAAGGACGCTCCAGTCTGAGGTCCAGCATCGGTTCCTGGGACGGGCTGCCGAGGGGGCGGTGGAATTAGGTGTTGCTCCCGCTCTGCTTCCTCTTCCCCAAACCAAAAGTCTTTGATCAGGGCGTAAATCCCTGCTGTAACAGTTACAAAGACTACCCCAGCAAGAACCAGAGCAGTTTTGGTGCCTACATCCAAATTTAAGACCTGGAACGTGGTAATACTAAGTAGCATCCCAATCCCAAAAGAAAGGGCCGTAACCCATTTTGATGGCTTGGGTCTTGGTTTCAGACCAGTAGACCTTTCCTCCATAAGCTGTAGTATGCCATTGATTCGTTCAAAGGCGTGCTGCAAACTGTCCATAAAGGTAGCATCAAGGTGACGTTGTGTATGAATAAGCTGCCGCTCAAAGTAGTCTTGCCAACCCTGGGGCGGTGTGTCAGGAAACTGAGTTTCTGGTCTGGTTTGACCCCATTGGTCCAAAACTTCGGTCATAAGATCTCCAAACTCAGTCCTCGCACTCTGGGTCTGAGACACCTCAGCCTCACGAGCAGCTTCCAAGAAAGCGATCTTGGTTGTCAGCTCTTCTAGTTTAGCGCGTTCCTCTGGGGTAACGCTTCTCAAAGCATCCATGGCCGACTGAATACCTTCGACCTTCTTGACATATTCTTCTAACCCAATTTCGGCCCAGCTACGAGCAAGTCCTTGAATATCCCCAGAGGCAAGCGACGCTTCAAGTTCTGCTATTTCAGATTGAACCTTTCTGAGTTCCAAATCCAGCTTCTTGGCCTCACCTGACTTAGCTTTAGGAACGGCCTTATTTCTTAAAGCCCCTTGAAGTCGGGTCAGCTCAAATTTAAGCTCTCCCAAAGCGCCTTCAATCTTACTAAGATCGGACGCCAAAGGATTCTGGCCCGCCAAAAGCTCTACAAGGTTAAACCTTGGTGGTTGTGCGGTGTCTGTCACTTGGTGTACTCCTTGTACGCCGATTTTTTTTCGTCTTGTGTGCGCGTTCCCTGGACAATGTCCGAGAACAGATCGTCTCCTTAAACAATGACTCTTGTCACTGACGCTTTTGTTATATCATTGTTGTAACAAAAACAAAACAAGCAACGAGCCCTAACAACACTGAGGTGTGGAAGTTGTTACGTGTACGTTGCTAGTTCCAGCTCTAACCCACAATCCTGAATTGAATTGTGGGTTTGTTTAAAGAGACCATATTTAATTATCTCGCCAAAGGCGAGGGACAGAAAATGCGTGGGCAGAAGACTGGCGTTACTTAGATTTCCAGACCTTAGAGTCCAGTAAGAGTGTTACCCCAAACCAGACTCCAGGGTCCAGAAACCAACCTTAATGGCTGTTTGGCCAACGGGGGACAAATCCCCCTTTGGTATTTCCCCCTTTTCTCGCTATCTATTACGCATGTCTCACTCACGAAACGGATACAACCTTTATGTCTGTACTTACCTGCTTTACTGAAATAATCAATAACTTTTTAGGCAAAACAAAAACCTGCTGTAGGCAGGCATCAAACTATGTCTAAAGTATATCATTTATTTCCTCGTCTGTCAAATAATATACCCTCTTCTAGTCTCATCTAACTAAAGTAGACCTATACATATCACCATAATGTTTTGTTATATCATTGTTGGTGATTGATTTAGAACATAGTTTGTGCTTAATATAAAAAACATAAGCCGTCCCCGCTGTCCGGGTTCGTCTTTACCAAAACCCTTTACAACACCGCTCAACCCTATGGGCGGTGTTGTTTTTTGTGCATCAGCACAAGAAAAGTAACACTTTTTTCATCTCCTGTCAATATTTTTAGACCTATATCTTTTTTCTTTGCGAAAAACACCTAGACCGATAGTTTAAATAGCTTCAAAATACGCCTTTTCAATCCCTGTGGATAATTGTGGAGAACTAGTCAGGTTGTGGGTTTTAGGTGGTAGGTTGTAGAAGTTTATTTATTAGTCGGTTGAGCATCTTCATTATTTCGTCCATAGTCTGGACTAGAGTAACGTGGTCTTCCTGAGATAAATAACCTATCTTGAAGGCTATTAGAATCTGGGTTTCCAACTCTGCACCGGAACCGTAAGCGATTCGGAGAAACTGGATATACTCTGTTCTATGTCCTCTACGCTGTCCCTCAGCTATGTTTGACGGAATTCCAACACAACATCGTCTCATTTGAGAGACCAGACCATACAATTCAGATTTGGGAAATGTTTCAGTTAATTTGTAAAGGAGAACACAAAGGTCAACCGATTTCTGCCAGACAGTTAACTCACGGTAAGAGTCCATAGCTCAATACTACAACCTAATCACTACCCCCTACAACCTATTCTTTAGCCGAGCCAAAGATCATCCGTCCAGCTACAGTTTGAATGACCCTAGACACAACCATTTCCACATTTTTCCCTATCAAGGAATTACCGTTTTCTACTACCACCATGGTCCCATCAGGCAAGTAACCTACTCCCTGACTTTTCTCTTTCCCTTCCTGGATAACTTTAATACTCAATGTCTCGCCTGGAAGGACAATAGTCTTGAGTGAATTGGATAACTCGTTCACGTTCAAGGTCTTGACCCCGTTTAATGAGGCGACTTTGTTCAGGTTGTAATCACAAGTCACAATCTTAGCTTTCAGCGTCCTGGCTAGCTTCACCAGTTTCTCATCAGCATCTTTACCCGCAGCTTCCTCCCTGGTTATCTCTGTTTTGATACTGTTAGATTTTTTTAAAGCTTCTAATATCTCAAAACCCCGTCTCCCCCTGCTTCGTTTAAGGGCATTCGCTGAATCGGCTACTTGCTGCAGCTCAATAAGGACAAAATTTGGGACAAATAAAGTGCCTGACAAAAACCCTGTTTCCACGATATCCAAGATTCGGCCGTCAATAATGGCGCTGGTGTCTAGCAACATTGGATTAAAAACTCTCTCTGTGGCTTCGAGTTTTTTCTTGGCTCTTCTCATGTTGAGTGAGGCCATGGAAGGGAAGCTAAGCCTACTTTGGATCTGACTGACCAGTTCAATAGCAATTCGATGGACAAAATTTGAGTACAGTACAGTCAGGTAATGACCCAGAATCGGCAATAAAAAGACCCCAAATAAACCACTAGCGAAGGCGGAGAGATTTTGAATGAGGTAAGGAAAGTTGTGAGGGTTAAGCTGTGTTAGATAGTTTTGGGCACCGATGTAACCTAAAAGGGCAAACACTAAACCAAAAATACTCGGGATGATAGGTTTCACTGGCATAAAAGATAATTCCTTAAGATAAATTCAATCCGCCTTAGGCGGGGCCAATCGGCAGAGATAAATACAACCAAATTATACTACTCCAAAATCTCATTGGTAAAGTAGTTACTTTAGGAATTTGATCGCTTCTCGCACACTTTTTACTTGCGAAGAGGTGATAAAGTTTTTAAAACCGATCTTCTTAGCCTCAGACATTCTTTTCTCAAGCCCTGGTACATCTCTCACTTCGCCTTGAAGACCCACCTCCCCAATTACGACTGTTTGTTCAGTTAGCGACTTGTCCAAAGTATTGGACGCGATAGCAAGGCAAACACCCAAATCAACCGCAGGCTCCGAGATTTTTAAGCCCCCAGCCACATTGACGTAAATATCTTGGTTTCCAAGCTGAATCCCCGCACGTCTTGAAAGAACGGCTGAAAGCATCTGCAGACGGTTCAAATCAATCCCATTAGCACTTCTCTTAGGCATCCCAAAAATGGTAGTCGCGGTGAGGGCTTGAATCTCGGCGAGTATAGGTCGACTCCCTTCCATCGTACTCACCACCACGCTCCCAACTTGCGGACCGTCGGGGTTTAGAAATTGTAGTGATGGGTTGGCGACTTCTTTCATTCCCTCTCCAGTCATCTCAAAAATACCAATCTCGTCGCTTTTACCAAACCTATTTTTAATACTACGTACCAGTCTAAAAGTGTGATACCGCTCCCCCTCCATGTACAAAACCGTGTCTACCAGGTGTTCTAGCACCCGAGGACCGGCAATCGTGCCTTCCTTGGTCACATGACCCACTAAGAAAACAGGAACTTTGCTACTTTTAGCGTATCTTACGAGCCTCCACGCACATTCCCTTACCTGACCTACACTCCCACTAGAACCATCCAAGTCAGACGTAAACATAGTTTGAATGGAGTCTATTATCACCAGATTGGGTTTGGTGTGGCTAAGCGTGTCAATGACCAAGTCAATATCCGTCTGGGGTAGAACTCTGATGTTATCAGTATGCTTACCTACTCTCTCTACCCTGATTTTTATCTGGCCAGGGGACTCTTCCCCAGCTACTATTATAGTAGTCAGATTACGCTCAGATAGTTTCAAGGCCACTTGAAGTAAAATCGTGGACTTGCCGATTCCAGGGTCACCTCCAAGTAAGACCACTGATCCAGGTACAATACCACCTCCCAGGCTGCGGTCAAATTCCCCTAACCCTGTGGACATCCGAACCAGCTCTTCTTGCTCAATCTGATCAAAGCTAATTGGGCTACTCTGGTCATTAGTTAGCGTGCTACCTAACCTTTGGTAACTAGAAGACTTCTTACTGACTAGGGTTTCGACTAAGCTATTCCAGGCCCCGCATTCAGAGCATTTCCCCAGCCAGCTGCTACTGATATACCCACATTGTTGACACACGAAACTTACACTAGACTTCATCTTGATAAAAGTATACCATTGTGGGTATAAATCAGTGGGGAGGTAGGATCGTGCCACCACCAAGGAAAGAGCATCTAGCCGAGACTCTTCGTGATATCTATAGAAGAACGGGAGGTGATCTTGTAACGAGATCTACTCTAATTGAGGCGGAGTTTGGGGAGAAGATTGCACCAGCTTTTTTGGGAAAAGATAGTCTTCCTAATGTCAGGTGGTATCTATATCAAAAAGTCTACTTAGGCAACAATGTGGTCTTTCCCAACAGCGCAGCAGAGGAGTCCCTGAAATCGCAAGTTGGCCCAGCTGAACCAAAGGCAATGAGCCCTGATCAAGAAAGTCGTTGGAGAAGAATGGTTGGTTAGTAAAGACAAAAAGATAACCACGAGTATAAATAGTATTCTATCTCGGGGTTCTTTAACCAAAAACACCTCGGGAGTGTATTTTACAAATATCTCGTGAATTGGCTGCGGTGAGGAAAACTATAGACAGGCTATGTATAATTGAGCTGGAGAGGATGTAATGCCACCACTACCAGAAGATTTCGAGAGAGCTATGATTCTCGCTTTTCAAACAGGTAAGGGTGACCCAAACCGCACTGCACGGTTTCTTAATGAAGAGTTTGGGACTGATCTTACAGGTACGCTTGTTCAGTTAGAAGGGTACTCAGGTGTCAGCAGAATAATTGCTGAAAAGGTCTACAGGAGACCTCTTGAAGGTTTGATACCACCACGTGCAGCCGAACTAACAGCTGCATCTGCAAATCCAAGGGTTATGCGTCATTGGACGTGGCGAGCTACCGATATTTTAGCTTTAGACAGCTTAGTAGAGCAAGCACAAAGATTTGGCACCGAGTTTGGGTTTATGGTAACCCCCTCTGAACTCAAAAGAATGGGTAGAGTCACTCTTATGCGAGCACTTTCATTACACCTATTTCAAAGGAGAAGGTAAAAGAAAACCCCGGGTTGTGAAAAAACAAACCGG
>Ga0155822_120_pt2 | contig 16160 bp, 19 predicted proteins | sample RifCSPlowO2_01_FD_107476 | JGI IMG/M metagenome (GOLD analysis project Ga0155822, IMG submission 107476) | Candidatus Woykebacteria bacterium RIFCSPLOWO2_01_FULL_43_14 | reverse complement strand
TCTGACTGATGGCGCTGCTGACTGGTTGGAGCGATACATTGCTATACGTAAAGATACTTTTAAACCCCTTTTTACCCGGACAAGTGGTGAAGCGGACGTTACTGAAGATGGCGAGCATATGCGTCTGACTCCTCGTTCGATTGAGCGTCTTGTGGATAAATATGTAAAGCTTTCTGGCATTCCTTTCAAAGTTCCTCCACACACCTTGCGGCATAGTTTTGCGACAGACTTGCTCACCAATGGCGCTGACCTCAGGAGTGTCCAAGAGCTCTTGGGGCATGCCAATATTGGGACGACGCAAATCTATACCCACGTGACCAATAAGGGTCTTCGTGAAGTTCACCAAGCCTTCCATTCCCGAAACAAAAGCCCAGAAGAAAAATAGTTTTTCAGGAATCCCGTAAGATTTGGGTCTTTGTGTTATAATCCCACTGGTTTAGAAGGGAGATAAGGTGGGTCATGAACACCCTACGCATGCATATATGGAGAGTGCTGCTTGCTCTGACACCCTTGGTAGAACTCATGGTAGAACTCATCGTTTCTGTGAAAGCTAGATTTGTCTCGTGCGTGTTGCTATCATACCTGTCCTACCATTTATTTAGGGATAGGATACTAAGGGTTGAGACTTTTCCCACAGTGTTGATTATAGGTTTGTTTGGGATGGTTGTTCTAGGGATTGCCTTGATTGGGTATGCTTTTATGGTCAAGAAAAAGTTTTACTCCCTATCTTTAGTACTATTGGGTATAGTTTTTCTTGAGGTGATACTATCTTTTTGGTTTGGGTCCAACCTTGCCGGAGCTAACATGTTAGGTCCTAGTGGTGATTATATTGATACGCTTGTATCTGGATTGGTGCTTGGAGCTTTCCTCTATTGGCCGTTAAATGTTCTTACTTTGTTCCCAGAGATGTAAGTCGGGTCTCACTAACCAGAGCCCCTTTCTTTTTGCGTGGTAGTGGTACAATTTACTCAGGAGTAAGAGATTGGACGAATACTACTATTACCAAGAGGGTTTGATGGAGAAATTCTTCCTTGGTCGTTTTGGTAGAGCAATCATTATCGTTCTGTTCTTTGTGCTTGGGTTTGTTCAGGCTCATGCGATGCTTACTAACCCGGTGGAGTTAGAGTCTGCTCGGCAAACGACTAAGGCTCTGAAAGATATACCTTTGGTTGGAGGGATATTGAATCTGCCTGTGCTTGTTTATCCTTTGGTTTGCTTAGTGCCAGTTTTGGTGGGTCTTAGGATGCGCAAGCATCTCTATTCCGTTACGTTAATAGCTGGCGGTAATGGTCTTTTTAGTCAAGTATTAGGATATGGACTAGCTGGTTCTGTCCTTCTCTATGTTCTTACACCTGACTTATGGTCATTAGCTAGGATTTTGATTGTAGCTCTTGTAATCGCTGGGTTTCTATATTGGAGAGTTGACACCAGGCCACTTTTCCTGATACCCAAAAAGACAGCATCATAGGCTGTCTTTTCTTGTTTAAAAAGTAAGGTTGAGTATTTTTGTTGCTATAGGTTTGATTTCGCTCTCCTAATCTGGTATACTTCGTGTTATCACGGAGACAGATCAGGAGGAGTTCATTGGACTCGACCACAGCGATTCTGTTAGTTTTCTTTGTAGTCTTTCCTATTTTCTTGGTGCCCCACGAATACGGACACATGGTCTTATCCTTAAGAAATGGGATCAAGGTAAAGAGTTTCAATCTTGGAGCTCCGATGCCGGTACTCGTATATCGTCCTGTAGCCTCGAGGGCCAAATATAAATGGTGTCCTTTGGGTATCTACTGGTGGATGTGGCGGCATGAAGTACAGAATTTTTCGCTTGGTTTCAGTCCTTACTTTATTGGTGGTTATGTAGACATAGATAGAAAGAGTTTTGAGAGTGCACCATTGAGAGCGAAAATATTGGGGTTGGTTGGAGGTCCTCTTGGCAACCTGATCACCAGTACGGCCCTGGTTACTGTTGTGGTTTACAGCTATGTCTTAACACATGCTGTAATCACTGGGACATTTGTGGAATTAGTTTGGAGAACCTGCTTGTTCTTTGTCATTATCCCAGTAGGTTTTTTTGTAGCGGGGTTTATTGGGATGCTAATTATCTGGTTTCCACCAACCTTTTTGTTGGTTCTATGCTTGGGCGGGTTTTTGCTAGTGAAGAGCCCTATTGGTGCAAGTGCGATTAGTGTTGTGGGACCGCTTGGCAGTGTCCAACTCGTCTCAAAAACCTTGAGTGACAACCTAGAGTTTCACAAGGTTCTTATCATTATAGCTCTTTACACTTTTTTCATGGGCTTTATAAATAGCATGCCCATTCCTGGATTGGATGGTGGGTATATCTGGCTTGCTATCCTTGGCCACCGGTTTAAAAGAAATGACAATTGGGAGAATATTGAGAAAAAATCTTCCCATCTTGGTCTATGGCTTATACTTGGCTTACTGATCGTTGGTTTGTGGATGGATATTACCTCATACACATTACCGTTGCTTGTTGCTTTGATATCACCCACAATTGGGTATTACCTATGGGTGATTGTGAAAAAGTTGGGTGCAAGTAGGCATAAGTTTAGAAATAAGGCTGAATCTTCGAAAATTGTTAATCTAATGGATTAGGGGTTTTCTGTAACAGGAAGACCCTTTCTTTATGGAGTTGTCCGGCAACTATAGCAGGTCTTTCAAGGGTTGGTATTTTCTTTCAAGCTCCCCTACCAGCCCAGCGACTAGTTTTTTGGGGTCTGATTCGTAGATTATTACTTCGTGGTCTTTGTGTGAGCGTTCCACAATACCGCGTAAATCAGCAGTGATACCTCCGCTACCCTCCAGTACTCCTATAGGCTTTTTATCTTCGAAAGCGACACTGAATTCATGAAGTGTTCCTATCCGACCACAGATAATGATTACCGCGTCAGCCGCTCGGGTCAGCAGAAGGTCTCGTCCAGAGTACCCAAATCCAGTATATATAACTAATTCCATGCCTTTCGTCGGAAGTCGGTAACGGTTGATGTGGTCAGCGGGAGTCGCGGCTGGCGAGAATCCAATACTTAGCCCTTTTTGCTCGGTTGCGCCCAAGGCAGCTGCGTAAGGGATACCTGTGGTAGCACCAGTCATCAGAATGCATTTTTGTCTTGCTATTTCTCTACCCACCTCTTTGGCAAGCCCCATGGTTTCTTCATTCTCGACACATTCCCCTGCTGCAGAACCAGACACACAAATTTTAAATCTCATTAAACTAGTTTATTAGACAAAACTAAGTATTACAAACTACCGATTTAGCCTTGCAAGGCCGGGCCTTGCAAGGCTAAAGTTATTCAATAAGTACCTGTTCAATAGGTCCTACGTCTTCCTTCTCAACAAAAGATTGGTACGCTAAGAAAGAATTAGTTTTGGGGAAATAACTCAGAACCTCACCTGGTTTAACCCATTCAGAATGTAACTCGCCTATGTACTCCTTATAAGAAGATGGTTGGAAAGGTATTGCCTGCTTATGTATATACTTTGAAAGGTATACGAACTGCTCATCTGTTTTTACTTCAGCGGCTTTATAAATGTCCTGATATAAAAACCCTACTCTTTTATACTTCCTATTGAAATACATTGTGTATCTTGTTCCTATAGACTGCATAAACTTATGCATGGACCCTAGAGATATCTGCTTTATAAAAAAATGGAAATGATTGGGCATTAGGCAATATGACAACATATCAATTTTTTCCGAGAAGTTATTCAATCTAATAAGCTTTAAAAGCCTATCTTTATCGCTATAATGTGTGTTTGGATCTGATAGTAAATCCATAAGTTTTATCTCATTTTTGGGTAATAAATATTCCCCTAAGTATTTTAGGAACACGTTGTAATCTTGTCTATCTTGAAATATAGCTCTTTTTTCAACACCTCGATTATAAACGTGGTAGTAGGAATTTTCTGAATTTGTTTTTAACCTGTTTTTTGATGGCATAGCCTCGCAAGGCCGGGCCTTGCAAGGTTAGTTTATATTAAAGCGGGAAGAAATTAAATACACTGCCAGTTTTTTGGGTGTCAAGGGGTTAAAAAAGGAAATAATATGCCCAAAAATTGAGGTTTTGGAAAATATTTGACAAAAAATCAAAAAGTGTGGTAAAATATATACATTCAACTCGCGAAAGCGGGTTTTTTTGTAGCCAAAATTTAGTGTTGTTTTAGCTTAGGAATAAAGTAAACCAGATGGTGCATGACTAACCAAGCAATCAGATAACTACCGATAGCGTAGAGGGAAAAAAGTTCTATTCTCATTCCCCAGACAAGCTCCATTCCTAGATTTAAAAAAGCAAAAAGCAAAAAAGTTATCCACCACTTCCCTACCCTTTTAAAACTAAAAACATCTACTAGGAAAAGAAAATAACTTTTCATAACTAGATTATATGTATTTGCAATGCCCTTTTACTAGTTTTAGAATAAATCGTATGAAGCTTTTCTTACCTTGGCTAATTGCCTTTGTCGAAATGCTGGTAATTATTTATCTAGTTTCCAGTATTATCCCCAAGGTTAATGAGACTTATCCTGAACCAGTAACTCAGGCCGTATCAGAGACAGAATCTTCTCCCTCAGCTAAGATGGTGCCTAAGGAAGCTGCTAAGTTTGTCATAGGCGACCAGGTGACTTTGCTCATTAATACTAAGCTACGTGACAAACCTGGAGGCGAACTCATCCAGACATTAGGATTGAGTGAGGTCTTGGAACTAACGGAAGGACCTGTAGTTAAGGATGACTCTTGGTGGTGGAAGGCTAAGGTGGTTAGCACTTCTGAATCTCGGATGGAGCAGTTTGGCGGCCTGACTGGTTATATAGCCGAAGGAAGCTGGCTTAAGAAGAAATAGATTCGATTTTGTAGTACTCTTTTTTGGGTTGCGGATAGAGCGAGTTTGACATCTCGGTATAAAGAAGCTTTGCCCTGCCTGTTGATATTTGAACGAACTTTTGGCAGTCATTACACCAATCAGGCGATTCCCTACAGATAAAATTGTTATTTTCAACGGATTTAATTAGCGAGTCTCCATGGGAAAAAACTAGTTCAAGATCAGACTCGTAAGAGTTGCAGTACACCTCTCTAGGATCAGGGTCTTTATCCAAATACCAATAAAAGGTTTTTGAGACTGGTTTGCCAAATTTTTGCTCGACTAAATATTTGTATATCGGCAGTTGTAGGGAGTTAGCCTTTTCTTCATGAATCCCCGTTTTAAAATCAATAATTGCCAAAGTTCCATCCCCGTTGTCCTCTACCCAATCGGTAGCTCCGCACAGAAAAATGCTAGGTGACTTTTTGTACGGAATTTTTATAAAACCACCCAGATTTTCACCGAGTATGTATTTGGGTTTAGAGAAAAATCGTGTTAGTAGTGCTCTACCGCGACTTCTAATCATCTCTTCTTCCTCTTGGTTGTTGAACCCAAAAGCAGCTAGCCATAGCTCAAAAAACCTATCTAGTTCTCTAAGAGCAAAGTCTAGGGTTCTCTGCTCTGCTGTAACTGAAGAAAGTCGCTTCCTAACTACTTCGAAGATAATCCCGAGTATTAAACCTGGGTTGGAGATTTCAACCTTACAATTAGTTTTTGGGTTGCGGTATTGGTATTTCCAACGGTAAAGTCCCGGACAGCGCAAGAAATCACTGATAGCGGAGTAAGAAATATAAGTTTCACTCATGGTGAGACTATTCTAGCTAAATGCTGATTGGTTAAGCAAGGAGTTGGGTTATAGGTTTACAGTATAATAGCCTCACACCCCAAGGGTGTAAAGCTAAAGCTTGGACTTACGCCAACCATAGCTTTGAGCTTCTTTTTCCGAGCAGAAAAACCTTTCTCCCGCTGTGTCCCCTATTACGGTTTGGTTATAAAACTTGCCTCCAGGCAAATGATAAATTTTCTCAGAGGTTGACTTACTGATGTTTCCTTTTATGCTACATTCGTCACTAGTTGTGTTTGAAGAGCTCGGAGTTTGTGATGCTGCGGCGCAATTGCCCCAAAGCCCTCTCCCCTGCTCCCTGGCTTCCTTTTCGCTAGTTCGGAATAACTCTTGGTACTTGATATCTGGCGGATAGCTGGAGGCATTAGCATACCCAGATAAAACTAACTCTTGGTTGACCATAAGATTTCCGACATAGACGTATCGGAGCAGACGACCGAATTTATCAGTTTCGGAAACATCCTTTTCTAAAGTCACTTCCCTACCTTCTACAAGAAGTTTGTTTTTGTTGGTTGCTTCTTTCCCAAAGCACTCTGTCTTAGTAGTTGATTCTGGTGTATCAATACCGATGTAGCGGACTTTCTGCCCACCCTCGATCTCAATCGTATCTCCATCGATAACCCGTTTAACCAAGACAGTAGGAGTAATATCCTTGACTTGGGTTTCCTGGGGGTTATCTAAAACGTCACTGCTTTGAGGAAGTAGGTTCTGTGTGGGTTGTGGTACGGGTGTGATGTCAGATGGTGTATCTAATTTGGGTTGCCACACAAACATGTAAATGGCGAGAGCTGCTATTGCTAGGACAAAAGACAACTTGGACATTTTAAATTGTGTCTTTGACTATTTGGAAGCGCGAGTTAAGCCACTGGTAGAATTTGTCTTGGCCGTTTTTAATTAGGAATCCGTTATCTTGAAGGAGAATTTTTTCTTTGTCCACCGGTGCCTCAAACACTTTACGTTCTCCTTGGAAAATGCTAAAAAGTTTTTGACACTCAGCGCAATCTTTCTTTGTCAAAAAAACAAACTCAGGTTTTTTATCCTCGGTTATATCCTTTTCCCAGGCGTTTATAATGGAAGCGCCTTTGAAATATTCCTGGAAAAAGTCAACGTAGGAAGAATCTTTTTTCAGAAAAGTTTGGCTCTGATGACTTCTCAGGTCAGCCGTGATGACACCTGTCAGAAAGAGACTTAGTAAACCAAATAGGATTAGCGTCGCGAGTTTTAAATTACCTCTTTTTATTATAAATATGTCCATGTTTAGTGGCTTTTTTGCAGTTTTGGAAACACGAGTTTGTTTAGAATTGTTTGGACTATTGAAGCGCTGGGAACGGCGATAAAGGCCCCGGCAACACCCAGAAGAGTTGTACCTATGAGTACGGAAATAAGTATCACCATGGGCTCGATTTTGAGTATTCGATTCATAACGGTCGGAACTAGAATGTTACCTTCTACCTGCTGGACTACCAGATAAAACAACGCGACCATCAGTGCCGTTGTGGGTGAAACAAACAAAGCCAAAATAATAGCAGGGACTGCTCCAATAAACGGTCCGATGATCGGTATTGCCTCAGTGAGACCAGCGATGATCCCTAGTAAAAACGCGTAAGGCACTCCTAGTGACCACACTCCCAGACCACTAATGACGCCAATTAGAAGCATCATAACCAAAACACCCCTTACGAATGAACCTATGTTCAGACTAATTTCTTTGGCAACCTCTTGAATTTTGTCGTGATGTTTAGGAGAAATGAAGCTTAAGAAAAAAGCTTCAAAACGTTTGCTTCCTGTGAGCCAGAAATAAGCCAGGAAGAAAACAACAATGCTGTTAAAAAAGAAACTGATGATATAGCGAGGAATAATAATGGCGTTGCTAGCGAGGGTTTTACTTATCTCCCCGAGTTGTTCTTTGGCAGTGTCTAGTACTTGAGAGTCCTGGAATAAGGCTTCTCGACTAATAACTCCCTGGGCCTGGCGGGTATATTCTGGCAGGTGGTTGACGAAACTCTGGAGCTGTTCAGTCAATGGGATTAGAAGTAACCATCCAAAACCGAATAAGAACGCTGCAAGAGAAACAAAAACGACAAGTACCGCTAAACTGTAAGGCAAACCGAGGTTGGCGATACCACTTACGACTGGTCTGATACCCTCTGCTAGGATGATTGCCAGATACATAAGGAGTATTAGGCCTAAGAGTGAATTTAGGAATAGCACCAGTAAGATAAATCCAGAGAGGATTAAAAGGGCGGTAAAAACTGATTGGTGTCGCAGGGACAAATATTTGTCCATTTACTAAAGTATACCAGTTAGCTGATTATGCGTGCAAGAAAAAGTCAAGAAAGTGTACTTTAGGCCTAATCTAGCCTTGAATTTAAGTTATCTCTAGGTTATACTCTTGACCTATGAATGTGAAAGTTACCCGCTTACCCAAGTCCAGCTATCAAGTGGATGTTGTTATTCCTTCCTTTGAGGTTAAAAAAGAAATTGAACGAATTACTTTCCTTTTTGGCCAAAATCTAGAAGTGCCTGGATTTCGTAAAGGTAAGGTTCCGAAAGGTATTGTTGTAGAAAAGGTCGGCCTTGAAAAAATAAAGCGCGAGGCACTTCAAAGCCTGCTTGAGAAAAATTTCGCGCAAATTATGATGGAAGCAGGACTTTCACCTGTTTCTAACCCGGCGGTAAAAGTAGCGGAAATTGATCCCGAAAAAGATTTGGAAATTACCATCACTGTTCCCACCATGCCCGAGGTAGTAATCAAAGATTATCGAAAGATAAAAGTTAGTAAACAGCCCCTCACTAAAGTTACCGACAAACAAGTAAAAGAGGCCATCGACGAGCTTTTTGCCAATTGGACTAAGCAAAGCTCCCAGAATAATCCCGACCAGAGTGTAATTTACCAGGCTAATGGTGAAGTAGCCCTGAAAAAAGATCCTTCTGACCCGAGTGAGCCCAATGATGAATTTGCCCAAAAAATAGGCGTCAAAGATATGGCTGAGTTGAGAGATAAAATGCGTCACGAGTTAGAATTACAAGACCAATACCGTCTGGAGAAAGAATTTGAAGACAAGGTCCTTGACGATCTCGTGAAAAGAACTACGGCTGAAATCCCTGACGCTCTTAGAGACGAAGAGCTAAACAGAATGATGGCCAGGCTGAATTCCCAAATATCCAGTATGGGAGGAACTCTTGAAGACTATTTGAAAACTCAAAACAAAACCAGCCAACAGCTTCGAGAATCATGGGAACTGACAGCTGTTAAAAACGTCACTTTAGAACTCGCTTTGGCTAAGATTGCGCGTGAAGAGCAAATTGAAGTAAGCTCTGAAGAAGTCGAGAAGCAACTAAAAGGTCACGATCATAAAGACCACACCAAAGAAGAAAAACTGCAAGAAGAAGCATACTATCGTCATGTCCTAAAGCAATCCAAAACGCTTCAATTTCTCAAAGACCTGGTACAGAAATGATTTAGGGTCGAAAGTTTGCACTTCCGACCCTAGTTGACAGGAGACATCTGATTTATACTCGGTCCGGTTGATGGTTCAGCAGAGGCAACCGTAACTTCGAGCGATTCCTAGAACGTCACTGACAAACGTCCAGGAGTGGTTGAAGGCGAAAATGGCCTGATCTGGTTTAGCGGCGTTTAACCCGTTTTGCCAGAGCAGGTTTGCAGTAGCGAAGATCGCATCCACAGGGTTGCAGATGTCTGCTTTGCCATCCCCGTCCCCATCCACCTTGTAGGTAAAAAATGTTCCTTCCATGAACTGCATGGGTCCAGTTGAGCCGTCCCCGCTGCGGATGCAGGTGTAGCCTGACCAATTGGACTCTTTGAGGTGTAGGGCTGCCAGAATTTGCCAGGGCACCCCGGAATACCTCAGTGAGGCATTCCAATAATCTTGCCCGAAGCGAAATCCCAGGGCCCTTAGTTGGTCGGCGGAGATCTCTTCATCGAGATCGAGTTCTAGGTCAGCCGAGACTAGCTCTATGGAATAGACTTCCTCGCCATTGAGGTCACTTTCTTCCACAGAGAGCATTTGCTCACCCTCGCCCAGGTCAGTTGCCTGACTAAGGTCTTGGGCTAACACTGTCTCAGCCGGAGCTGACATCCCCCCGGTTTGGGTATCCGGAGCGATGCTACCCGCCATTACTAGCATGAAGGCTAGTAGGACGGGCACTACTCGGTCTATCACAAATCTTCCTCCCCGCCTCCTGTCGCGTCTTAGTGTAACATAAATAGCTGGCTTTTCAAGGTTTTTCCTGATAAACCTCCGAGGTTGAGAAGCTAGAACCTCGGAGGTTGTTATGTTATGGGTTAATATGGTATCATGCGGTGGGAGAAAGAATTGGAACTAATCGCAGCAATTCTCGTTTTATTTACCGGAGTCGTGGTACAGTTCTTAATGGTTTTCACCATCTTTGCACTTGTAATGATCGTGATCTGCTTTCTTATAGCTGTGTTTAGTTTTTTTTGGGCTATTAACAGGTGGGGCTGGAGAGGGTGTTTGGGAATCTCAGGTTTTTACCTTACTTTGCTGTTCGCGATGTTGGCGGGGATTTGGCTGTACTTTCATTAGCGGTTAGTATTTTACTGACCGCTAACCTTTTTATTACTATCTTCAATGACTAACCTCTTTACAATTTGGGTACGACTTTCAAACTTAACTATATTTGCTTTTTCCAACAGCATATAAATAAGGCTTAGGAGTAAGGGAACCAGGAAGAAACCCAGGCCAACCACAGACGCAAGGGTGACATAGACAAGCACTGTGGTGACGATTGGCACATACCCTAGGTAAGGCTTGATCAGGTCTTTTATAGTTGATTGAAGTTGTTTGGATAAAATAGTTGTTAGCTGAGTTTTTACATCTTCCCCGCTAAAGTCTTTTTGAACTTTTTTAATCGCAGCTTCGTTCAGACCAAATTGTTTTAGTTTTGATAAATCTTCTGAACCTGGTGTTTGAGTTAGCTGACTCATGACGTTGTTTACAGTGTAGCTGCTTATCTCTCTAGTCACTTCTTCGGGAATCTCAAATCCGTGGTTATCGATGTATTGAGAATAGGAAAAGAAAAATATTCCTGCCACGAGTATGGCTAGTAAGTTAGTCAGAGAGTGCAGCGAGCCGGAAAAAACTAATCTTGGGTTGAAGTTAAAGTAGTTTTTTAGGTGGTTCTGGACGTCCCACATTGATAAGAGAAGTACCACACTTTGGGTGAAAGCTATGCCTAGAGCAAATTCTATGCGCGGGAAAAACAGGAAAGGTGTCAGTGAGGTTAGTAAAATTAGCCCGATTTTCAAATAGTTTTTGGGAAAAAGTGTCGCCACAAAAGAAAAAGCAATGCTGAGTATGTAAAGGCTAAAAGCCAGGTATATGATCGGGTAAAGGGTTTCTAAGTCAACTGAGTAGACAAAATTAGGGTTCTTTAGAATTGTGACGACATTTTGGTAGAAGTAGTAGTTGGCGGAAAGAAGGAAAAGTGAAAAGAAGGATAATTTTAACCAAACAAGCATTGGTACAAATATAGACAACCGACTCGTTTGTGTCAAGCAAGGGGTTAGAAGTGATACAATGTGAACATGGAATATTTGTTAGGAATGATCTTTAGTGATAAAGGCAGCCGAATAACGGTCATTGTAATTGGGATGATTATCTTGCGGGTAATTTTGGATAAATCTAGTACTAAGCTAGTCAAGGTGGTGTCTGACCAGGCGCCTCGGGGTAAAAGACTTCGAACCCTGACGAATATTTTCAATACTTTTTTCTCTGTCTCAATTGTGGTGGTTGGCTTGTTTATGATCCTAAAAGAGCTAGGTTTTGATATTACTCCCCTTCTTACTTCGGCAGGTATTGTGGGTCTGGCAGTTGGTTTTGGCGCCCAGGCTTTGGTGAAGGATGTGATTAGTGGCTTTTTTCTTATACTGGAAGGTCAGTTTGATGAGGGTGATGAGGTGGAGATAAATGGTAAAAAAGGTGTGGTGGAAAAGATTAGTTTAAGAACAGTTTCGATCAGAGGCGCCAAAAAAGAGCTTCATATTATTCCCAATGGCAGTATTATCCTAGTTTCCAACTTTTCAAAAGACTAGTTTAAAAAGGAAAGCCAGGGTTCGCGTCGCTTCGCAGCATTTTTAAACGCTCGCCCTGGCTTTTGATCCCACTAACGAATCAGCTTCCCGTCCTTGAAAACTCCGAGATTGGACGAGAACAGGGTCAGCATGGTTCCGTTGCTTCTCACCCAACCAGGCAATGCCTTGTACGCAGATTCCTCGGTCCGAAACCGGGCCAAAACTCTACCTTGCCTTATTTGCCCTGGTGTGGAGCGATCCTGGAACGCGACCACAAACTTATCTAAGATGTATTCAGTATATGTTTAATATTATACCATACTATGGGTCCTTTGTCAAGGGTAAGGACACCTCCGAGGTGGCCGAAGGACTCCTCGGACGGTGGAGGATTTACAACTGAGCTCACCTCGGAGGAGTCGAGGTCTCTGCCTCGCCACCATCCGAGGTGGTAACAGTGGGTTTGAGGCTGAGTATTTAAGGATTGAGGAGGGTTACTTTGTCGTTCACCTTGATCTGATGGGTTTTGACGAAGCCAGCGTTGACTTCGAGGAAAGAGTCAGTTTTTTCTACAGAGGAGACTATTGGCTGACCCAGGCCCTTTGGATAGACGTTTTCGTCTATTTTCACTATCGTCCCCTCTCGTATCCAGATCACATCCAGCCCGAAGTTCATATCCTTCATCCACATGGTTCTTACTGTTGCGTCTGGGAACTGGAAAAGCATTCCCCAGTCTTTTTCCAAGGATGGCCTATCAGACAAGCCCTTCATCTGAGCGAGGCCGGATGAAGCAAGCTCGACCTGGATTACCTTCTCCCCTACCTTGAGTTTGGCGACGGGTAGATTTTTTATCTTTGGGGGGTTTAGCATAAAAAAAGTTAGACCGAAAAGAACAGCTAATATCAGTAACAATACCAGAAGAAGTAGTTGTTTAGGAGTAAACATTTTAAGCCGTGTCTTCGGAATCCAAACTTATTTCCTTTTCTTGTTTGGAAAGTACGGCTACAGCCGAAACTTTATCGCCACTTCCGGACATGCGGATCATGATGACTCCTTGGGTCTGCCTCTTCAACTTTGGAACCGTATCTAGAGGAAGCTTGATTACCTGCCCTTTATCGGACGTGATTATGACGTCTACGCTTTCGGGAGTGACTATTTTTGAAGAAATTATTTTGCCGGTTTTAGAAGTCACTTCGGCAGATTTGACACCGCTCCCGCCTCTTTTTTGGGTTGGCCAGTCGGTAATCGGCGTTTTTTTACCGTAACCATTTTCCATAACAGTAAGAAGAAACGTCTCTTTTCCGGCCACTTCCATAGCGACGACCTCATCACTTGTAGCTAGTTTGATACCCAGGACACCGGCTGTTGCTCGACCGAGCGGTCTCACGTCTTTTTCATGGAACTTGATAGATAACCCATTCTTGGACACCACCAGTATGTCATCTTCTCCAGTTGTAAGTTTGACCCAGACCAAACTGTCGCCTGAACTGAGATTAATAGCGATCATGCCGTTTCGCCGAATGTGGGCAAATTCTTCCACAGCTGTTTTTTTCACTATTCCCCGAGCGGTGGCCATGAACATATAGCCTGAAGTTTGGCTTTTGGGGGTGACCAGAATAGAGTTGATTTTTTCGGCTTGCTCTAGGTTGATTAGGTTGATTAAGGCTTGGCCTTTAGAATACCTACTTCCCTCGGGAAGCTCGTAGACTTTGATCTGAAAGACCCTGCCTTTGTTGGTGAAAAACAAAATGTTGTCGTGGGTATTAGCGCTGAAAATATTAGCAATGCTATCGTCTTCTTTCATTCCCATGCCGCTGACTCCTTTACCACCCCGGTGCTGGGTACGAAAAGTGTTAAGCGGAGAGCGTTTGATATAACCAGCTCTAGTCACAGTCACAATAATATTTTCAGAGGCAATAAGGTCTTCTTCAGAGAACTCCCCTACCGCTTGGTCATAAACCCGGGTTCGACGATCATCGCCGTACTTAGCCTTAACTTCCGAGAGCTCGTTTCCAATCTGAGTGAGGACTTTGCGTGGTGAGCAAATGAGGTCTACCAAACCCTTGATTACCTTTAGAACATTTTTGTACTCATCCTCTATTTTTTGTCTCTCAAGAGCGGCCAGACGTCGGAGCTGCATATCCAAGATTGCTTGAGCCTGGAGATCACTAAGCTTAAACTTAACCATTAAGTTTTGTTTGGCGACTTCCGCATCAGAGGATTTTCTAATTGTCTCGATAACAGCGTCTAAGTTATCTAGGGCTATCTTAAGTCCTTCGAGGATGTGTGAGCGAAGACGAGCTGAGTTTAGATCGTGAACACTCCGTCTGACAATAATTAATTGACGGTGTTTGAGATATTCTTCAAGAATAGTATTGAGCATTAAAGTTTGGGGAGTGCCATCGACTAGGGCAACAGTATTGACATTGAAAGCTAATTGCATGGAAGTGAGTTTGAACAACTGGTTAAGCAAATTTTGGGGTCGAGCGTCTCTTTTTAACTCAATTACTATCCTCATCCCCTGTCGGTCGGACTCGTCTCTAAGATCCGAGATACCTTCAAGCTTTTTTTCTTTTACCAATTCAGCAATTCGGGCAACTAGGGTTGACTTGTTGACTTGGTAGGGAATTTCTGAGACCACTATATTAAATCGTCCGTTTTTCTCTTCTTCTACTTCTGCCTTAGCACGCATAACAATCCGACCCTTGCCTGTGGCGTACGCGGACATAATTTCAGCTTTGTTAAAGATTGCCCCACCGGTTGGGAAATCAGGCCCTTTGATATGTTTCATGAGGTCCTCAACTGTAACATCATATGAAAACCCTTGGATTTTTACCTGATAAGGGTCGTACTGAGGGATAGTTGAAACTTGGGTCTCTTTTTTGAAGGGTATGTTTAGGTTCAAAGTGTCTTTTGGATTAGATTCTTTCGGTTTTTGAGAGTTTTCTGGTACTTCCTTGGCCTTTCCGAGCATTAGGGTTAGGGCATCACAAAGTTCTCTTAGATTATGGGGTGGGATATTGGTGGCCATTCCGACCGCGATACCTGAGCCACCATTGAGTAATAAATTCGGTAATCTTGAAGGAAGTACCGTAGGCTCGACTCGAGTAGCGTCGAAGTTGTCAATGAATGCCACGGTTTCCTTGTCAATATCGGAGAGCATTTCATCTGAGATTTTGTCTAGTCTTGCCTCCGTGTACCTCATTGCTGCCGGAGGATCACCGTCCACCGAGCCGAAGTTTCCTTGACCATCAACTAAAGGGTAACGCAAGGCAAAATCCTGAGCCAGTCTGACCATAGCGTCATAAACAGGCATGTCACCGTGAGGGTGGTATTTTCCTAAAACTTCTCCAACGACGGTTGCCGATTTTCGGTATTTGGCGCTAAAAGTTAGTCCCAACTCGTTCATGGCAAACAGAATTCGGCGATGAACAGGTTTGAGACCGTCTCGGACATCTGGGAGCGCTCGTGCCACAATGACGCTCATGGCGTAGTTGAGATACGAGCGCTGCATCTCTTCAGTGATTTCGACCGGTTGTAATTTTCCGATATTGTTTTCCATAAGTTACTTAGGTTTCTTAAGTGATTTAAGTCACTTAGAGATCAAGAGTCGCGGTCTTGGCATGGGACTGAATGAACTTTTTGCGTGGTGGTACTTCATCCCCCATGAGCATGTTAAAAACTTCATCTGCTTTAGTAGCATCCTCAATCTGTACAAGTTTGAGAATCCTGTTTTGTGGATTCATAGTTGTTTCCCAGAGCTGTTCCGCGTTCATTTCCCCTAGTCCTTTGTATCGTTGCACGTTTACTCCAGCTTTAACAGTGCCGTCTGAACGGTTAAATTTGGAAAGGATCATGTCGCGTTCCTGATCTGTATAGGCGTACTCCTCTTGTTTACCGGAGCTGACCTTGAACAAGGGCGGCTGGGCAATATACAAATAGCCGCTTTCTATAACTGCCGGCATATAGCGGAAGAAAAACGTGAGTAACAGCGTACTTATGTGTTCTCCGTCTACGTCAGCATCTGTCATTAGGACTATTCGATGGTAGCGTATTTTGCTAGGATTGAAAGTTTCCCCTATTCCTGCTCCTAAAGCAATAATCAAATCCTTGATTTCTTCAAACTGGATGACCTTATCAAGCCTGGCTCGCTCAGTGTTTAGAATCTTACCTCCAAGCGGTAGGATAGCCTGGAATTTACGATCTCGTCCTTGTTTGGCGGTACCACCAGCACTGTCCCCTTCCACAATGTAAATCTCTGAAACGGAAGGGTCCTTTTCCTGACAGTCAGCTAATTTACCGGGGAGAGTCATCCCCTCTAGGGCACCCTTGCGAATGACCGCGTCCCTCGCTGCCCTAGCAGCTAAACGGGCGCGCGAAGCAAGTATGACTT
>Ga0155822_103_pt2 | contig 16380 bp, 7 predicted proteins | sample RifCSPlowO2_01_FD_107476 | JGI IMG/M metagenome (GOLD analysis project Ga0155822, IMG submission 107476) | Candidatus Woykebacteria bacterium RIFCSPLOWO2_01_FULL_43_14 | reverse complement strand
TATCTCCAATATTTTGGCGGCTATATCTGTGTGTAAAGTTTTAAATGTTTCGGACGACTTGATTGTCCAAGGTTTGAAGACTTTTCGAAGTGTGCCTGGGCGAATGGAAAGGGTTAGCAATAGAGGTGGTTTTGAAGTGATTATTGATTTTGCCCACACCCCCAACGCAGTTGAAAAAGCTCTCCAGACAATGAGAAAAATCTCCAAGGGAAAGGTATACGTCGTTTTCGGGGCCGCCTCTGAAAGAGACACCGGAAAAAGACCTCTGATGGGAAAGATTGCCGCCAAACTTGCCGATTATGTCATACTAACTAACGAAGACCCTAGATGGGAAGACCCAAACAAGATACTAACTGATATTGCTAAAGGGGTCGTAATGGGCGGGGGTACGCTAAATAAAACTTTCTGGATGATTGAGGATAGAGCGCAGGCTATAAAGTTTGCGATATCTAAGGCTAAAGCTAAAGATCTAGTTTTAATTCTAGGTAAAGGCCATGAGAAAAGTATGTCTATCCAGGGCAAAGAGCTTGAGTGGAATGATAAGGATGCGGTTCTCAAGGCCCTAAAATAAATAGATGATAAATGAAGAAATTAAGAAGATACATTTTATTGGTATTTTGGGTAGTGGTATTTCCTTTGCTGCAAGCCTTGCCAAACTCCAAGGTTATCAAGTAAGTGGGTGTGATCATGCGTCAACATCAGAGTTCAAAAAAGAACTCGATGATCTGAATATCAATGTTTCAAACTCCGAAGATAAAAATCACCTGGAAGGTATAGATTTAATTGTTATTTCTCCAGCTATCAAGAAATTTAATCCCAATCACGCTGAGCTAGTTGAAGCAAAAGAAAAGAGTATCACAGTACTTACGTGGCAAGAGTTTGTTGGTCAGTATTTGCTCAAAGATAAGTTCGTGATTGCGATTGCTGGGACTCATGGAAAAGGTACAACCACCGCAATAGTTGGTTTAATTATGGAAGAGCTAGGACTAGATCCAACAGTAGGGATTGGAGCAATAGTTCCTAAATGGGGCACCAACTATCGATTTGGGCGAAGCAAATACTTTGTTATCGAGGCGGATGAGTTTAATGACAACTTCTTAAATTATTCATCAGATTTAATCGGAATAACTAATATTGAAATGGACCATCCAGAGTACTTCCAAAATCTACATGATTTGATGGACAGTTTTAGTAAGTTTGTTGCCAAGAAAAATCCGAAAGTGATCTTAAACAAGGATAACGAACTTTCCGCCCAACTAGCTGATAGGATTAATGAGGAAAATGTCATTTGGTATTCAAGTAAAGACGCGAGTGCGAGTTTTTACCTTGAGAAGATTGTTAGTGACGAAGAAGGAATAAAGTTTAAAGAAGGAAAAAGCCTTCGATTATTTGTTTCAAATCTACATGGTGGGCATAACGCTATTAACGCTTTATGTGCTTTGAGTGTCATTTTTAGCTTAGTACCTGCCACTACGGAGGATACTAACGTTGCAAATAAAGTTCTTGAAAGCTTCTCAGGTTTAAAACGAAGATTCGAGATAATGCAGAACTCTGCTGGCATAACAATAGTAGATGATTATGCTCATCATCCCACGGCAATAAGAGAAACTCTAAAAACCGCCAAACAAGTTTTTCCCGATAAAAAGATTTGGGGTGTTTTCCAACCACATATGTATACCCGAACCAAATATTTGTTTGACGATTTTGTCAAAGTGTTTAAACAAAATCTAATTGATGAACTAATTGTCACTGATATTTATGCAGCCAGAGAAAAAGATCCAGGAATAGTTTCCAGTAAGGATTTAGTAACCGAAACTAGTAGTGATAGCGTAAAATATATACGTAGCTTAGATGAAGTCACCCAATACTTGAAAAAGAATGTCGGTAAAGATGATGTGGTAGTGATTATGGGTGCGGGAGATGTAAACCGTGTCACAAAGGAACTATTGAATGGATGATATGCAAAAGCTAGTCCAAACACTTGGTTTTAACCGAGTTAAATTTGACGAATCCATCAAAGACTATACTTACATGAAAGTTGGAGGGCTAGCCGATTTTCTCTATGAAGCTCGTAGCAAAGAAGATCTGGTTTTGGCGGTAAAAACCGCCCGTGAGCTTGAGATCCCATTTACCATCCTGGGTCTAGGCGCAAATGTTTTAGTTTCAGACAAAGGTATTAGAGGACTTTTAATTGTTAATAAAGCTCACAAGATAAGATTTTTAGCTAATGATTATTTCGAAGTTGAATCAGGAGTGCCAATGCCTGTTTTAATAAGAGAGACTTCGGATATGGGGTACTCCGGAATGGAGCGAATGATTAAAGTTCCTGGTACGGTGGGTGGGGCAATTTACATGAACGCTGGTCATACTCGAGAGAAACAATTCTTTGGAGACCTAGTTGCCAGTGTGGAGGTTCTGAACGGCAGTAATGAAATAAAGAAAATTATGCATAAAGAGTGTGAGTTTGCCTATCGGAGTTCCAGATTTCAACAAACTCAGGAAATAATTCTTTCGGCGCTTCTGCATTTGAAAAAAGTGGATCGTAGTGTTATTGAAGAAAATGTCAAAAACATACTTTTGTACAAGATCAACCAGCCAGCAGGTCCAAGTGTAGGGTCTACTTTTCGTAACCCTGAAGGAGACTTTGCCGGGAGGTTGATAGACGAGTGTGGGCTAAAGGGTAAACGGGTAGGTGGGGCAAAAATATCTGAAAAACATGCCAATTTCATACTTAATACAGGTAACGCTACCGCGAATGAAGTCAAGCAGTTAATAGAGCTGATGCGCTCCAAAGTGAAGTCAAAACATGGGGTTGACTTAAAAGAAGAGGTTATTTATCTAGGAGATTGGAATGTCTAAATATATTATTCAGGGCGGAGCGCCGCTTATAGGAAAAGTAAAATTATCTGGAGCCAAGAATGCTGGTTTCAAACAGATGATTGCGAGTCTTATGACTGATGAAGTGGTAAATATTTCTAATACTCCTTCGGTTAGGGATGTGGGCGTACTTAAGGAAATAATCACCGATCTCGGTGGTCAGGTAAAGGTGGGCAATAGCCAGAGGGTTACTCTAAGCGGTAAAGGATTAAGAAGTTTTGAAATAGACCCGAAGTACGGGTCATCAGCAAGAGTTTCGTCAATGTTGGTTGGTCCCTTGCTGCACAGATTTAAGAAAGCCGCGTTTCCTAGACCAGGAGGGGATAGGATTGGGGATCGGCCTATTGATAGACATATCGACGGCTTGATGGCGATGGGAGCCAAAATTGAGGAAGTGGGGGAATATTTTGTCGTGAGCGCTCGCAAACTAAAGGGTACTCACTACCGATTTTCAAAAAGTACACACACTGGTACAGAAACTCTAGTAATGTGCGCTGTCCTTGCTAATGGGAAAACAGTCCTTGAGAACGCTGCGGCTGAACCTGAAGTAGATGACCTAATAAAACTTCTAAACTCAATGGGAGCGAAAGTAAGTCGTACCAAAAAGAGGACAATTGAGATTGAAGGCGTATCGGAGCTCCATGGAGCTGAGCATACGGTTATGCCTGATAGAAATGAGGCGGTCACCTATGGTTGTATGGCTTTGGGGACAAAAGGCGACATTTTTATTACAGACGCCCGGGAAGAAGATTTAAAGGCTTTTATCCAAAAAGTTACCGAGGCTAACGGTGGGGTTGAAGTAAAATCAAATGGGGTAAGATTTTTTACCAAAGGACCTTTGAGAGCAACTTACGTTGAAACCGAGATTCATCCTGGGTTTATGACTGATTGGCAATCCCTTTGGGTAACTCTTATGACTCAAGCTGAAGGCACCAGTGAGGTTATAGAGAGAGTATTTGAGAATAGATTTGCGTATGTCGCCAATTTAGCAGCAATGGGGGCTCAAATAGAATTGCATAACCCTAAAATAAAGGAGCCAGAGACTTTTTACGAGTTTAACACTCTAAAAAAAGATCCTTATCTCCACGCAGCCAAAATCACAGGACCATCCCTACTCGGTCCCATAAATGCGGAGGTGTCTGATATCAGAGCTGGCGCTACCTTGGTTTTAGCTGCTCTTATTGCCCGAGGTAAGACGGAACTTAGTAACATCGAGCATATTGAGAGAGGGTACGAAAATCTTGAATACAAACTCAGGGAACTAGGGGCGAAGATTTACAAAGTATGAAAATAATTAAACATCTTTACCATCAAACACGCCGTAGTTTGGCCCGGAGGTGGCTAAGTATTCATCCTGAAGTAAAGATACTTGGCGTTACAGGAAGTTACGGCAAGACCGCCACGGCATCAGCAATAGCAGCAGTCCTATCTCAGAAATTTAAAACCTTGCAGACTGATTTGAATCTGGATACGGTTTTCAATGTTCCTATCACTGCTTTGAAGCTTAGAGATCATAAATATATTGTTTTTGAATTAGGGATTGACCATCTTGGTGAAATGGATCAGTATCTAGAAGTCGTTAAGCCTCAGATTGCCGTTCTTACGGGGATTAGTCCTGTTCACTCAGACGAGGAACATTTGGGATCGATTGAAAATATTATCAGCGAAAAAAGTAAGCTGCTTAAGGCACTACCAGAGAATGGGTTAGCGATAGTTAACTACGATGATCTTATGAGCCGTAAAATGGCGCACGAGCTTAAAGCAAACGTTTGGTTTTACGGTTCTAATAAGGAAAATTGTCAGGTGTGGTTTGAAAATCCGACTGTGAGCATTTCAGGAACCCACCTAATTCTCCACCACCGTTTCGAAAGTGTGGAAGTGACGCTCAAGTTGCTTGGTTTGATGCATGCTTCTACCGCGACCGCGGCCGCGGCGGTTGGGATTAGTCAAGGTTTAACCTTGCCCCAGATTTCCAAAGGGTTGGAGCAACTAGATGTCTTACCGGGACGGATGAGTGTTGAAAAAGGTCCCAATGGATCAGTCCTTATCAATGATGCTCGCAGGGCTAATCCTGCTTCAGCTATTGCCGGTTTGGACACATTACAGGCTTTATCTGCCAAGAGAAAGATCCTGGTTCTTGGTCAAATGGGTGAGCTAGGTGACTACGAAGAAACAGGACATCGAGAGGTGGGAAAGAAGGTAGTCGAGGTTAACCCTAGCTATGTTGTGACGGTAGGGCCCCTGACTAAACATATAGTTACCGAGGCTAGGAAAAAACTTCCAGAGAAAAAAGTAATCTATACTGAAGATGTTTTTGAAGCGGCAAAGGTCTTAAAAGACATTATTCAGAAAGATGACCTGGTCTATCTAAAAGGTTCCTTGCTGAAACATTTAGAAAGAATTCCCTTAATAATGCAAGGTAAAAAAGTCGATCCTGACGAAATTGCGTCCCATCGTTACGAAATATACACTTAGTTTCCTTTTAGTTACCCAAATGCTAGAATAATTTTATGGAGAAACTCTTAGGTATTTTACTTTTCTCGTTCGTAACTACACTCCTTGCAGCTATCCCGTTTATAGATGTTTTATACAAACTAAAATTTCAGAGGCAAAAAGAAAAACAGGTCGACTTTATGGGGGAGGCGACTAGTGTTGTAAACAGGCTCCATTCTTGGAAAGTAGGAACTCCCAACGCTGGAGGGCTACTCATTATTGGCGTTACCATACTTCTTTCGGCTATTTTTTATCAGGTTACCAAGTTTGAGTTAAATTGGACTGCCAGAATACTCTATGCAACCTTAATTACTTTTGGTTTGCTTGGTTTGTACGATGACTTTCACAAGTTTGTGGGTAAGAAAAAAGGTACGTATGGGCTTAGAATTAGGTATAAGTTTTTACTTCAGTGGTCCTTGGCTTTGGTAATCGGTTGGCTGCTTTACAATCGAATGGGAATGTCAACGATTCATGTTCCCTTTATTGGCTACTTCAACCTGGGTCCTTATTATATTGGCTATGCAGCCTTGGTTATTGTCGCGACAACAAACGCGGTGAATATTACTGATGGTCTGGATGGATTAGTGACGGGCTTAACAATTATTATCCTCAGTGCTTTATGGTATCTAGCATCTTTGTCGGGTTTAACAGATATCAATTTATTTATTGCGGTAATGTTGGGTTCGCTGTTAGCTTTCCTTTACTTTAACATTTTCCCTGCTCGTGTCTGGCTAGGGGATACTGGGGCGTTGTCCCTGGGCGCAATGATCGCGGTAATAGCTCTAATGACCAATCAGTCGATACCTCTGATTGTCTTAGGAGGTGTGTTTGTCATTGAGGGGATTTCCTCCCTCACCCAGATACTTTCTAAGACCTTCTTTGGCAAAAAGATTTTTTTGGCAGCGCCAATACACCATCATTTTGAAGCTAAAGGTTGGGATGAAACTAAGGTCACTATGAGGTTCTGGCTGGCAGGGGCAGTATTTGCTTATTTAGGTCTATTTGTCGCCTTAACGTCACAGTGATTCATGCAATTTACAAACATTCAAAGCCGGCTCATAAGAAAAAGCTCATTTAAAACTCACAGTGCTGATTATTCTTTGATATTTCTGACTCTTGCCTTGGTGATATTCGGTGTGGTGATGGTTTACAACGCCAGTATTGTCACTGCTCAGCGGGATTTTGGAGACAAGTATTACTTTCTGAAAAATCAGCTACTCTGGAGTATTATTGGCGGGGTAGTTTTTGCCATAACTTCCAGGATCGACTATCATTATTGGCAAAAGTTCTCACTTTTGGCACTAATTGGCTCAGTTTTGCTACTGTTAGCTGTTTTTATACCAGGTTTAGGGGTAAAGACCTACGGTGCTCATCGGTGGTTGAACCTTGGTTTTGCCTCCCTCCAACCCGCTGAGATTACGAAGATGGCGCTCATTCTCTATTTGTCTACGGTTTTGACTAAGAAAATCCAGCTCACTAATTTCGTTTTTGTCTCTGGGCTAATCCTAGGAATTGTTTTATTGCAACGGGACATGGGAACGACCATTATTCTGGGAACTATTGCCCTGAGTCTCTATTTTGTTGCTGGAGCCCCCATGAGTCACTTTTTTGTGATGGTTCCCTCGGCTCTTCTGGCAGGAGCCTTCTTTATTATTTCCTCGGACTTTAGAAGGGCCCGGTTCTTGTCTTTTATCAATCCCAATCTTGATACCCAAGGTGCTTCCTACCACATAAATCAGATCCTCATAGCTTTGGGTTCAGGTGGTTTCTTTGGACTGGGGTTGGGTCAATCACGGCAGAAGTACGGATTTATCCCGGAAGTGAGCACTGACTCCATTTTCGCGGTGATTGGTGAGGAGCTTGGCTTCATTGGGGCGGCTTTTTTGACGGTTTTGTTTTTGCTGCTAATACTACGTTGTTTTCTCACAGCTAAAAGAGCCAAGGATAGTTTTGGTTTCTTGATGGCTTCGGGGATATCGGTGTGGATTGCTGCTCAGGCGTTTATAAATCTTTCCTCTATGACCGCTTTGACTCCTCTCACCGGCGTGCCACTGCCATTTATTTCTTATGGGGGAACCTCTCTTGTCGTAGCCATGGGGGCGGTGGGGCTTCTCTATAACATTTCTAAACAATCAAACAGTTAGATTAAAAAAGCTATTAGTACCACCAAAACAAATGTTCCTAGCTTCGAAATATATTTTGACAGCTTGCGTTTGTTACGCTTAAGATTGATGGAGTATAAAATTTCATGCCATTGGAGGTAAGTTGAAGTATCGGGTTATTAGAAGACATCTTTCGATTTTTCTGTCGTTGCTTATTATTTTTCAATCCTTGTCTCCTAGTTTGAATTTTGAGGCCCTTGCTGCAGCTAGTGTTTCAGTGGCCACTAATGGTACTTCTATCTCAGCCGATACAGTAGGGGGTTCTTACACTGCTTTGTCCGGCCCAGCGATTAGCGAGGATGTGGTAGGAGATATCGGGACTGGAACTATAATTGTTACCTCTCCAACTGGCTTTGAATTTGATACCTCAAGTAACGTAACAGCGGATGTTGTGCCAGGAGCCAGCGAACTTAGGGTAAACGGTGCGACTAGCCAAACAGTCACCCCCACTTCCTCGATAGCTACGTTTACTGTTTCTACTGCCTCAAGTGCCAATCCTGGGGCTTTGATTTTTTCCGGATTCAAGGTTAGACCCACGGCCGGAACTCCTTTAGCTTCAGGAAATATTTACGTTGCTACTAGTTCGACTTCCACTATTAGTGGTCTGACAGAAGGTTCAGGGGGCACAAGTCTGGGGACTCTTACTGAGGTGGCTGGCAGTGTCACTGCTTACACGGTGACTGAACCAGCTACAGCGACCGCAGGAAGCGCTTTCTCGACATTTGTAGTCACGCCAAAAGATCAGTTTGGAAACTCGACTACCGGAAGTGCTGCTGTCAATCTGACTGTTGAAAAAACACCTTATGACGGCAGTGCGTTAGGAACAGGTTCTCTGTCCACCACCTCGGTTAACACTTCAAGCGGCGCGGTTACTGTGGCTAGCCAAAGTTATAACAAAGCTGAGACTATAAAAGTTAAAGCCAGTGATGGCACAAGGGTCTCCACTTTAGCAGCCACCCAGGAGATTGTAGTTAGCGCAGCTGCTGTTGGAGTAACCACGGCAACTGGCGGATCGGCGATTTCTTCAGATTCGTTTAACAACCCCGCTTCCTATACTACTCTCACTGGTCCCGCTATTGTGGAAGCTGGCGTTGGCGGAATTGGAACAGGCACAGTTATCTTAAATGCTCCTACAGGCTTTGCTTTCGACACCACTGCAAGTAGTGTCACAGCCACTGTTACTGGAGGTAACCTTACTTTAAGCGGTGGTGGGTCAACCCAAGTAGTTACCCCAACTTCTTCAACTATTACTATTACCGTGAACTCAATCTCGACTAACACTGCGTCTACTGTTACGTTTTCTGGGGTCAAGGTGAAACCAACAACCGCCACTTCGGGAACTACCGGTAATCTTCTTACCACAGGTTCTGGTGCCACTATTATTGGCGTCACACATGGGACAACTAACTTTGGGACTTTGACGCAAACTGTCGGAGCGTTAGCTTCTTATGTTGTAACGGCCCCCACCTCCGCTTTTACTAACACCAACTTTGTCATGACTGTTACACCCAAAGATTTTAATAGCAACACCCGGGCTGGTTCCGCAACAACTACTGTGACCACAACTGGCGCTGGAACCTTTTCAGTTCCAACGATCAATACTTCTAGCGGCGCGGTGAGTGTTAACAATCAAAGATATTCCGCAGCTGAGACTATCACAGTCGGAGTTAACGACACTTCAAAAACCGGTACCGCAGGTAATACCACTGTCTTTGCAGGCGGTACAGCCACTATCAACCCAGCCACAGGTGGTTCGAGTATTTCAGCGGATACTACCGGTGGGACTTATACTTCACTTTCCGGTCCGACTTTTTCCGAAAATGGAACAGGCTCAATAGGTACTGGTACTTTGGTGATAAAACCCCCCACCGGATTTATCTTTAACACCAATTCGATTACAGCTTCAGTTTTACCCTCTAATACCGAGCTTAGGTTAAACGGCGCGACAACACAAACCGTAACTGCAACTTCAGCTAGTGTTACGTTTGACGTAACGGCTAGCTCCTCTACTCGGGCAGCGGCTATTAGTATCTCTGGATTACAAGTCCGTCCTAGTGCCGGTACGCCTCTGGCCACTGGCAACATTTATCTCGACACTACTTCTACCTCCAGCGTTTCTGGTGTAACCAAAGGAGCAGCTGGAACGAACTTTGGAACACTGACCGAAGTACTAGGGGCTCTTGATCACTATGGTTTGACCGCTCCAACTACAGGCACAGTGGGCTCGAACTTCAGTGTTGTAGTGACACCTCAGGATCAGTTCAACAACACCCGAACCGGGAGTGCCACAGTTACACTTTCTGCTTCAGGTACCAGTTTAACAGGAGTTTTGGGTGTGACCTCAGCTGATACCAGTTCAGGGGCCGTGACGATAAGTACTCAAACATATAGCCGAGCTCAAACTATTACAATTAATGCCACAGACGGTACCAAAACAGGGGCTGCAGGAAACACGACAGTTGTTGCTGCTGCTGCTTTAACCAGTATTTCCAATACCTTGGCTAATGCTCAGGTTGGCCAAACCACTTCTCATACAGTTGCTTTTACCACTGCCAACCCAATTACTACGGATGGTAAAGTGGTAATTACTTTCCCAGCCAGTTTTAACGTAGCCTCAGCGGTGGTTGGGACAGTTAGCGGGATTGACGGCACCTTGACACCTTCAGTATCTGGACAAGTTGTCACACTGACCAGAAGTGCAGGTACTAGCTCAGCAGCCGGGGCTAAGTCGGTTCAGCTGACCGGGATTGTTAACCATACGGTAATTGGTTCTTACACTGTTTCTGTTGCCACTACTGATAGTACTAATGTGGGCATAGATGGTCCAACCACTTCCTCTAGTTTTACCCTGACTGCCGGGCCGGTTAGTGTCTCTGTCTCAACTGTGAGCGCCACTAGCAATATTATTGCCGATAACACAGCAACCTCTACGGTAACAGTGACGCTAAAAGATTCTTATAGTAACGCAGTTTCAGGAAAGGCAATCAGCCTTCAGATAACTGCTGGGCTTAATAATAATACGATTGGCACAACCTCGGGCAACGGTCCCACTGCCATTGGTACGACTGATTCTAGTGGTGTTGTCACTGGTACGGTCAAATCAACCAAAGCTGAGACTAAGACAGTCACAGCCATAGATACTACCGATACGCTGACAGTTACTCAAACAGCTGACATAGTCTTTATTGCTGGGCCGGTTAGTATTTCTACTTCGACAGTCGGCGCGACAAGCAATATAGTTGCGGACAATACCGCCACTTCCACAGTGACAGTGACTTTGTTTGACGCTAACAGTAACCCAGTTTCTGGTAAGGCTGTGAGCCTTAGTGTTACTGGTACTAGCAACACGATTGGAACAACTTCTGGAAATGGTCCAACAGCGATCGGAACTACTAATTCTAGTGGGGTAGTTACTGGTACAGTCAAGTCGACTAAAGCCGAAACAAAGGTTGTTACCGCGACTGACACGACGGATACTCTCACTATTACCCAAACCGCAAGTCCTGTCTTCATCGCTGGGGCCATAACTAAGCTTGTCTTTACGACCACAGCTCAAACACTAACTGCTGGTTCTGCTTCAGCTATCTACACAGTTCAAACACAGGATCAGTATGATAATCCAAGCAATGTAGGTGTTGATACTACCGTTGATTTATCCTCTACTTCATCAACAGAACTCTTCTCTACTACTTCTGGGTTTGGTGCTACAGTGACTTCAGTCACAATTTCAAATAGTACCAATAGTGCAAACTTCTATTACAAAGATAATACAGCAGGTACCGTTACAATCACGGCTGACGAAAATCCGTCAGCAAGCTATACCGCGGCTACTCAAGCGGTGACGGTAAATCCTGCTTCGATTTATAAGTTCGGTACTCTGTTTGACACGAACAGCATTACGACCGGGGGGACAGCGACGCTTACCTTCGTGGCACGAGATACATATGACAATACCGTTACTTCCTATACTGGAGATAAAAACCTAACCTTTTCAGGAGCTAATAATTCTCCGGACGCTAATGTCCCGACTGCCCGAGATAAGAACAGTGCCGACATAAACTTTGGTACGACTACAGTAGTGACCTTTACGAACGGAACTAGCGCGGCAACGGCTGTGAAACTTTACAAAGTTGAAACCGCCAATATTTCAGTGACTGATGGAACGACTAGCTCAAATCCAGCTCTCGCGGTAACAGTTAGTGTCGGAGCTGCCTCTAAACTTGCGTATTCAACTCAACCCTCAGCTACTGTGGTCGCTGGTGTGGATCTTGCTACCCAACCAGTAGTACAGGTACAAGATGCGTATGGCAATGTTAGAACGGGCGACAGTGCCACCCAAGTAACGATTGCGGCCAAGCTTTCGTCTGATGGAACAACCGCTGGTGGAGGAACACTCAACGGAACTCTGACTGTTACGGCGTCTAGCGGTGTGGTGACTTATGCTGGAATTGACTACACCAAAGCGGAAAGTATCAAACTCTCCGCCACGGCGACCAGTCTTACCAGTGCCTTAAGCACAACCATTGCTGTGAGCAACGCGTCTGTAGCCAGTTTTGTAGTGAGTGGTATCACTGACCCCCACGTTGCCGGTATCCAAACCTCCCCAGTAGTTGAAGCACTGGATGCCTTTCTTAACCGAGTGTTGGATTTCACGGGAACAGTTACCTTTGATACTAATAGCACAGACACTTTTGGAACGACAGTTCTACCAGCTAACTACACGTTTACGACGGGTTCTGGTAATGATAATGGTACCCACACGTTTACCAATGGAGTCACTTTAACCCAAACCGGCAATACCACAGTTCGTGTGCGTCTCGTTGGAACCCTTACAACCGAAGGTAAGCTGGAAAATATAACTGTGCGTAATGCGGCAGCGAGCCAGTTTGCGATTAACACAATCTCTGATCCGCAAACTGCGGGAAGTGCTTTTAACGTAGTTGTCACTGCGAAAGACCAGTATGGCAATATTGCCACAGGTACTGGTGAGGGGATTGACTATGTTTCAACAGTAACGCTCACTACTAACTCGACTGGATCGGGTGTCTCGGCCGCAGTCCTTCCTACAGCCTACACTTTCACAACCGGAGACGTGGGGACGCATACCTTTAGCGTAACGCTGAAGAAAGCGGAATCAGCTCGGACAATTACCGCGACAGATAACAATAGTATTACCGCTACCTCGAATACCTTTAGCGTAAACCCAACGACTGCTAGCCAGTTTAGTATTACAGGATCATCAACCCAAGTTGCTGGGGCAAGTCAAAATATCGCTATTACTGCCCTGGATGCCTACAACAATACTGCTACGAGTTACACCGGAGCTCAGTCCTTGACTTTCTCGGGAGCCAGCACGGCTACAAGCGGTTCAGTCCCGACGGTAGGAGGCACAAACTTTGGCTCGGCGACTAGCGTAACATTTACCTCAGGTGTTGTCAGCAGTGTCGCCATGGTTTTGTACAAAACTGAGTCAGCAGTCATATCTGCCACAGCAACTGGTGTCACAACGACTACTACTTTGAGTGTCGCGGTAACCCCGACTACGCTTGCCTCCTTCACTATCACTGGACAACCTGCCAGTAGTGTGGCCGGTGTGGCTTTCAACGCGGTGGCCACCGCCCAGGATACTTATCAAAATACCAAAACTAACTATACTGGTTCGGTAGTTCTTACCTCTAACGATACTCAAGTGGTCTTTAGCCCAACCAGCCCGTACACTTATCTTTCCGGTGATAGCGGGGTTAAAACTATAAGTGTGACCTACAAAACAGTGGGAACTAGGAATTTCACTGTGACTGATGGCGCAGTTACCTTAACCTCTGGAAACACCACAGTTACTCCAGCAGCGGCAACAACACTTTCGGTTAGTGGTGTGACTACTCCTCAGACCGCCGGTGCCTCTTCAAGCGTTGTTGTTACAGCTCTCGATCCTTACACCAACACCGACACAAACTTTGCCAGCAGTGTAACTATTACTTCTTCCGATGCTAACGCGACATTGCCTGCTGCCAATACTCTATCCAGTGGTACTAGGACTTTCACCGGTTTGGTATTAAAAACAGTTGGAACGCAGAGTGTTACCGCCACAGGTGGCTCTATTACTGGTACCCAAACCTCAATTACGGTGAATCCGGGAACAGTTACAAAACTTGTAGTGGTGTTGCCAGGTCAAACAATTAATCCTGGTGCAGCTACGATCACTGGTACGCCGACTGCCCAGACTGCCGGGGTTAGCTTTACGGCTACCATTAGAGCTGTCGATGATTACTACAACACTGACACTTCGAGTACGGTCTCGACTACTGTTACTTCCTCAGATGGGGCAGCGGTAATAACTCCCTCTGGGGCCACTGCCTTGACTGCCGGAACCCGGACCTCAACGGTTGAGAATCGAACGTCTGGGACGACTACGACACTGTCAGCAAGCGCAACCGGCCCGACAACAGTGGTAAGTACTGCGTATACTGTAAATCATGGCACAGCCTCAGTACTGGCCTATACAACCCAACCTTCCGCAACTGGCGGCTCGACTGTAGATACTTCTCTTTCCACTCAACCAGTAGTTGAGGTACGTGATGCCTACGGTAACGTGGCCACCAGTGCCACTACCTCAGTTTCGATTAACCCTATAAGGTCAAACAACAGTACGGCTGCTGATGGCGCTTTGACTGGCACGACCACTCGCACGCCGACTAATGGTGTTGTTACTTTCACTGGCGTAGGTTATACCAAGACAGATACTATTCATATTCAGGCCAGTGCGACTAGCTTTACTACTGTGAATAGTACTACAGATATTACCTTGGCTTCAGGTGCTCTTGCCAACTTTGCTATCACAGGTTCTTCTACTCAGACAGCCGGGGCTAGTCAAAACATTACAATTACAGCCAGGGATCAATATAACAATACTGCAACAGCTGTCACTGGTTCGCAGAACCTAGTATTCTCGGGAGCCAATGCTGCACCTGATACCACAACTGCCAAGGTGACAAATAATGTTAGTAGCGATGTGGCTTTTGGTTCATCTACAGCACTGACTTTCAGTTCAGGTGTTGCTAGCAGCGTCCCAATGAAGCTTTACAAAGTCGAATCAGCGGTAATCGCTGCCACTCAAAGTAGCATCACAACTACCTCAACACTAGCTGTAACTGTGAGCGCGACTACTACTAATACCTTTGGTGTAAATACCCAGAATACTCAGTCAGAAGTAGCTGGAGTTGCTTTCTCGGTAACTGTGACCGCTTACGACTCCTACTCAAACGTAGCCACTAACTACACTGGGAGCCATACTCTTAGTCTAGGCTGGAACGCGACTCAGGGTAGCGCGAGTACCTTCCCTGTTAAGCCTGCTAACGGACCTCAGACTTTCACTAGCGGTGCAGTTACTATTAGCGGCTTTACCTTAGTGAATCCTTCAGAAACCCCAGTTATCAATATTTCTGAAGCCTCAACGAGTATTTCCGGCTCAACCCCATCAGTTACCGTTAGCCCTGGTGCTACAACTACACTTACAGTGACTCCGGCTTCTACTTCTCAAGTAGCGGGGACTAGCTTCAATGTTACTATCGTGGCCAAAGACTCAGTGGGCAACACGGTTAGTGCTGGAACTAACAACTATACTGGCACCAAGAGTTTGGTTTTCTCAGGTCCGACAAGCGTTAGCGGAAATAGCCCAACCGCGGTTGATAACACTAGTGCCAACGTGGTCTTCGGAACGGCTACTAACATTACCTTTAGTAGCGGGAGTGCCACAGTTAGTGTGAATCTGAAAAAAGCGGAAGCAGTGGCAATCACAGTTACCCAAAGTGCCTTAACTGGAGTTACCTCGAGCATCACGGTTGCCCCAGCTTCGACTACTAATCTGGTGGTTAGTGGTATCTCCTCATCAGTCGCGTCAGGAACGCCAGCCAGTGTGACTGTTACTGCCAAGGACAGTTTGGGTAACACCGCGACCAACTATACGGGGACAGTCGCTTTTACCTCAAGTGATTCTCAGGCAACCTTACCAAGTAACTACGCCTTTACCACAACTGATGCTGGGGTCAAGACACTTAGCAATAGTGTGACTCTAAAAACAGTTGGAACCCAAAGTGTCACGGTGACTGACACGGTTACGTCCTCCATTGCCGGATCTCAAACTGGTATCTCTGTTACAGCTGGGCCGTTACACCACTTTACCTTCACAACACCCTCAACTGATTTTGGTACCACTGTCACGGCTAACACTGGATTCAGTGTGGTGATTCAAGCCCGAGATGAAGCGGAAAATCTTAAGTCTGACTTCACAAGTACTGTAATACTCACGGCTAAAACTGGTAATAATTCTACGGTTGTCCTAAATGTAAGCACCAACCCTTCTCTTAGCGATACCTCCTACACCACTGGTAGTTTTGTGGGTGGTGTGATTACGATAAGTGACTTAAGACTCGGTCCTGGATCAGGTGTACAGTCCCCACTGATTACCCTTAAAGCCACGGCTAGTAGCGATTCAACTAAGATTGGTCAGCGAGTTGTTCAGTCAACCACTAGCTTCGCAGTTGGATCAGTGGAGGGTGCCCAAACTGAGACGCCAACACTTCTACCTGCTATTAGCGATGAGAATCCAATAGTTGCCTTTGACGACGATCAAGTTAGATCGGCTCAAGACAAGCTTCCGAGTCTAGAAATAATCCCCAACAACATTGTGGCACCGTTTAACGCCTTACCACTTTGGGCAAAAGCCTTGGCTGGCGTAGGGAGTGTAGGAGCTTTAGGGATTGCCAGTAGCTGGGTCTTAAGAAGAAGATCTGTATTTGGAAAAAAGTTTCTGGAACTAGCTATGAGGCTGTTTACACTCTAAATCGGAAGT
>Ga0155822_105_pt1 | contig 16858 bp, 24 predicted proteins | sample RifCSPlowO2_01_FD_107476 | JGI IMG/M metagenome (GOLD analysis project Ga0155822, IMG submission 107476) | Candidatus Woykebacteria bacterium RIFCSPLOWO2_01_FULL_43_14 | reverse complement strand
TTCAGCCGTTCTTGAACTAAGTAAATTTGACCGCGTAGTATCACACTGATCTCGGGGTCGTCAATCCAGGGGAACTGCTTGAGCAATTCCGTTCCGCAGGCTTGGACTGCATCTTCGTGACCTGTTCCAGGAGCCATATACGCTTGCAACGTGTCCGCACCGGGAGTTTCCACAGCTGAGGGTACTTGGGTACGCCACAGGAGACTAAGTATGTCACTGAGATGAAACCTTTCCATTGAGAGAATCTCGAATGGTAAGGGTGCCGGTACAAAATGTTGGCTCCGCACAAGTATTTGTCCGAATCGATTTACAATGTCGTGACGTGTCCTCTTTCCGACCTTCCAGAGATTTGCTTCCGTGATACTAGATGCCCATACTCCCCCGAGTTGGTTAGTCAGATCGTCAAACAGACCTTGCATCATCCCGTCGTCAGCCGGCAAAAATAGGGGGTACTTATAGACCCGTTCGCCATTGACACTGACAACACCAGTGCTAGGCATAAATCGTCTCAGTTGCATCCCACAAAGTATGCACGACATCCGTGTGATGCGTTCTTGCATAGACCGTACATCTAGTCTGGGGTTCAAGTTAAGTCTGATCCTCTGGAGTTCTAGCCAACCCGCTACGTCCGATCCCGGAGTTGGTAGCTCCCACTCGCCGATTTGACCTAGTTCAGGAAACTGCCTTAGAAGAAACATGCCACAGTCACTGGCATCAACAAGTGGCCAAGTCGTACTCTTCTCACCACGCAAGTACATGACCAAAGACGATACCTCGTTAAGCGAAGTGGCCACCATTCGGCCTGTCACAAGAGTAAGGATTGCGCCTAACGGAAAATACATAGCCTTTCTCCTTTCAAAGTCCTACAGCTGCCCGTTCGGCACTGCTCAGCTTTGAAATGGCAAGCGCTCTCAGCCCTTCTGAAGCCGTTTGTGCTACAGATACTGGTTCGGCTGATGCGAGCAGAAAAGTTGTTCCATCCCCTAACGTGATTGAATGGCAGGGAGTAATTTTTGCCACCCACGTGGGTTCCTCTGAAGCCTTAAGGTGCCCAGCCTGTTGTGCCGCATCCTGAGAAACGAAGTAACCTAAGTCCACAATGGGTTTGGGTCCGTACGCGCCATCAAACATCGGGCCTTCGTCTTCTATTGACACTTTGTAGATTTGACTAACTGAGTACACTACACTATCTCCCTTCGTTGGTAGGCGAAGCTACTGGCAACTATAACATATTAGACCTATAGGAGTCAAGATTTTACTGGGATTTTTATTCAGATATAAAAGTGATCTCCCCTATGGGGTGGGAACCAAAGGAATCTACCATTGGTATAAAAAAACATACAAAAACGCCGCACTTGATGCTTTGGCAATGAATCTAAACGATCTAAGGAGTTGACTTCCCGATTAAGGTAGGGTGTAATACTTTTAATGGATGAACAAAGCCAACCCAGTTTAGATGCCCCGGTTAAGAAAGGTGGTCTCGGTTGCGGGACTTTTATGGCATTTGTTCTCGTCCTCCTTATCCTCGTCGCCATTGGGTCAAATGAAGCCGTTGGTTACTACTTAAAGCACTGTAGCGGGGAAAATCTTTTTGATTGTTTACTTGACAGAGTTGAAGAGCCTGAGCCCCAGGGGGCTGTAACCGCCACAGGAACTTATAGTTATAAAGATTACTCAGTGGTAGTGACAATGAATATCCCTCTGGAAGGTGGTAGTGTTACGGGGTCGATGTCAGGCACTTGTGATGGGAGTGTAAAAGGGAGCTTCAGTGGTCAGAATAATGGGGTCATCAGCGGTAAAATAACAGGGGCCTGCAGTCCATTTTTTGTAAACATCCCAGCTAGCGCTGATTATAGTGGTATAGTAAATAAAGATTCTAAAACAGTACCTGTTTCCTTCACTGGTCGGGGCGCTGGCCTCACTCACAAAGACTCGATGTCCCTATCATACTAACAAGACCAACTACAATTTAAGCATTTCCAAAACTTTGTAGATTACCACCGCTGGCCAAAAGACGGCTTTTCCTATTCCTATTATCCCATCCGTAAAAGAAGTTGCGTGCTGAAGATAGTAAACCAAAGCGCCAATAACAGCTAAACCATAGATTGCACTGTTATTTACGACCTTGGTCACCTGCTTAGATGTTTTGACTTGTTTGGAGTCATTTTTCTCGTTTTCCATTAGTTACCTCCTTTTAGCCAAGATATCAGTTTCTGAGTGCTTAAGCAACTAATGGTGTGGTTGGACCCTAATTCGTTAAGACTTCGTAGTGCGGGGGGGGGCGATACTAGGAACAAGGAAGGATTTTAAAAAACTAAAATCCCTAGGTGTTCTATCTGTATCACATCCCAGGTGTGATAGAAGCACATACTTTTTTAGGTAGTCTTAGATCGTCTGGCGAGTATTGCTTGTACTGAAGGGCTTATTGGTTTATCCTTGCGATGGATACAGCCCAACCAGCAACACGGTCGACGCATCCCTTCCTTGAGTTCGTTGATCGTCCTTTTAATATGCTCCCTTCTCGTCTCGTCCTTCTTAACAAAGGTAACCCAGCATATCCATTCATTGCGCGCAAGGGGCGTAAGGTCCTCCCATGCAGCGAGCACCTTCGGGTTAGAGGTAAAGGCTTCTCTCAAGTCCGCCGGTACATCGTGCACCACGCCGTTGGAAATATCTTTTTTAATCATAGTTAAATTTTACCACTTTCTGAGTAGAGGTTCGGTTTTTTTGAGGAGTAAGGAGGTTATAGGTGAAAATTTGGTTTCAAAAACTCTGTCGGGCTGGTTGGGCGATATGAGGAAGTTAGAGAAATGTTATACTTTTTCCGATGAAGTATTTATCAGAGATTATAGTATGTTTGCCTGATAAAGATAAGAAATTTTCCGAGCAATTTATTCATTTTCTCTCATCTTTAGGAAAAACTTCCCTAAATACCGTCGATCTTTACCTTTCTAAAGATAATTTCCTACCCCAGACCTCATTTCAATTTATCGATAAAGATGTACCGTGTGTAGTTTTTAACTTTGATGATGGGTCAGAGATTAGGATAGACATAACTAACGTAACAAATGTCACAAAAGAAAGCTCATACAAATATGAGAGCATTAGTTTCGATACGTTTATTTCAAGAGTCCCTCCGTTTCCTATAGTAGGACTGGATCATATTGGTTTCAATTTACCGTACTTTGAAGGGGTCCATCCCACACTACTTAAGTTGAGAGAAGAACTTAAAAATACGTGTCTGTATCATACATTCCCGAAACACTTAGAAGATGAGCCGTGGGACTTCATTATTCCTGGGACTACAGAAGAAATAGATAGATCTGTTTCAGTAGACTATAACCAAACCAGAAAACCTAAGTTTGAGCTAGTATCATTTGAAAACTGTTCTACGCCACTAGTTCAAATCGATGTCCAATTAAAGGGTACGTATGAGGACAAGAAGAAAGTATTCCCAGAAGCGATTCACGATGATTTTCTCAGAAATATGTGGGTGTACATAGAAAATGATTTCGGAATTGATATTTGTTTTGTATTAGGTGAGGTATCAGAGCGTGACTGGAGCTTTGAGTTTGCCAAAGAGAGGATTTAAAGATATGCCAAAATCGTTACAACAAATCGAAGATTACTATATTTCCAAGGGTTTGGCTGGGGAAGCTTTGCGACAAGCTCTTGATAAAGACGAAGAGTTTCAGACACAGCTCAAGGAGTGGAGAGAACAGGTTAGAAATAAGTATGGTGTTACTGAATCAGAAGAAAACACATACTATTTACCAAAACAAGAAGATTACGAAATCCTGGCTAAAGTAAAACAACTCGAATCTGTTGAGTTAAATGAGCACGATAGGGAGTTAGTGGAAGTTATAAAAGCTCAACTGCTAGCAGAGTGGCGAAGACCACTTTTAGAAAAACTGGAGTACTTACTAGAAAAATACAACTAAAATTCTCTGGTCAGGCTGGTTGGACCCTATACTTCGTTACAACCTCGCAGGGCAGGCGATATTAGGAACTTTTATTCTATTTGTAAACTTTATGGGTTCCAATATCGTGATAGATAACTGTTTGTTGATTAATGAATTCAAAGACAATTCTATACTCGTAACTTACAGAGTAAGACCAAAACTTAGAAAGCTTACCTTTTAGTTTATGAGTTTTGATTTGTGGAGAATACGGGTCTGAACGGAATAGTTTGTCTTTGCCTATGGCGGATTTCTGGATTTCTTTTGGCAGTTTCTTAAAGGACTTCTTAAAAGCAGAAGTAGGGAATATTTTCATTAAAGAAGGGGGGAGAGATCTGCTATGTGTTCTAGCTTACCAGATTCAAATTCCTTTTTGCCTTTTTCGAGGATACGTAGAGCCTGATCTTCTGTTAGATCTGTAGTTCCTTTAGTCAGGGAGTCCTTAGGAATTTTGAATATTATATAGTCCTTATCGGTAGTTACAATCACTTTGCTCATATGCCAAAAGTTTAACATAGGAGAAAAGTCGAGGCAAGGCTGGTTGGACGATATTAGGAACTTAGACAGGTGTAAGAAATTCTTGTTTAATTTTTTGGGCTAGGTTTGTGAGATTTACGTTAAAATTTCTTGAAGCTTCAAAGATCTCTAAGTAAACAGGTTTGTTTTTTCATCTACATGCATGATTGCATGAGGGTCTACATCGAACGAGTCGTCGATTTTATTCTTAGAAAAAAATACATTTAATATATCTTCTTCTGGATCATATTTTATTTCAATTATTTCAGGTTCCATAGCGTCCCTTTCTGGAAATATGAATTGTTATTACTTCAATTATATCATTTCTAATTTCATAAACGACCCTTAAAATATGTTTCTGGTTGAGAAAAGTTATAGCAGTAGGTTGGTTTTGTTTAGTTTTACCTGTCAAATCAGGATTATTAACTGTATTTTTAATCTGGTTAAAGCTAATGTCCCAACCCAACTCTTTAAAAATGTCTATCTTATCTGAGACATGGTTTCTAAAGATAATCTCCCTTAGGATATAGTTTAGCAAAATATCGAAGGACTGGTTGGATGATATTCGGAACTTATTTGTAAAATATGCTAATATTCTTAGGACCAGAGAGGCAGTTCGAGGAAAGGAGGATTATGAAAAAAGGAAAGGTAATTGCTGCAATCTGTGGCCCTTCGTGTAGTGGAAAGACAGAGACTAGTGTTGCTGCTGCCAAGCTCGATCCGGATGTAAGGGTATATCCTTACGATGAGCATGATCTTTACCCTTCTAATACCCCAGAACTACAAGAATTTATGGCGAGAGGAGGACCACCTCATTGGGAAGCTAGAGAGTTGTTTGACACACCTGCCTTTGTGCAGAATGTTAGGCGTTGGCATGATGGGTTGCCCGTCTGTTTACCTGCCAATTCTAGGGAAAGCATGGCAACTGGTCTAGATACTCGTATTATTGCTCCAGGTAGAATTAACATTGTGGAAGGTGTTCATGTACTTAGTTTTCCTGAACTTATACCACTCTACGATGCAACATTCTTTATAGAAATAAGTCTTGAGGAGATGGTTAAGAGGAGATTGGCAAGACATCCAGGAAGTCTTTACCCCTGGGATTTGGAGTCTTATATTACCGGACCACTTATTCAGGGAACTTTGGAATGTGTTATGGATCAGAAACCACGGGCACAGTACCAACTGGACGGGACTAAACCTTTTGAAGAGTTAGCACAAGAAGTTCTTAGGATTATGACTGCTGTATTACAAGGTTAACTTTGAACTTACTTCCATATAACCTCAGGTGTTTACTTGAGGTTCTTTTATGACAAAAATCTTGGTCGGGGTGAGAGGAATCGAACCTCCGATCCCGCACCCCCAGCGCGGTGTGTTACCATTATACTACACCCCGACAATTCGGACCTTAACGGAAGATGGCTAAAGGAGGACGTTTCCTCCTTTAGTATTTCCTCCTCTTTGGTCTTATTAGCTCCAGACTAATTCTACCGGAACGCATAAGACCTCGAAAGGCTTTACTGCGTTGTTTAGAACACACTACTAACCTGCTTTAACTATTCACTATGTAAATTTGGGGGTAGGTTAGTATCTAAGAATAATAGTTGTCATTGTAGCAGGAGTAATGATATGATTCAAATATGACCATGAATCTTTTCTATCTGCCGACTTTTGCCAACGTTGTTTTTTCCTACCTTATTCCCATCGGCCTAGTTTTATTAACAGTCTATCTCGTCAGCGCTTTTAAGGGTTTGTCCGGCAGCAAAGTTTTTATTGATACCACTCGTTTATTTCACTACGCTGTGCTATTTTTTACAACGGCTCTTAGTTTTTCAGGTCTCGCCTACGGCGTCCAAGGTTTGGTAAATATTTACACTAACAATCTCTCCAAATTTTCGGAAATCGAAGGCGTTCCAGCTGATATTGATCTGACCAAATATATTAAGCTTGATATCAATGATTCATTAGGTTTAGTGGTAGCAGCGTTAGTATTTTTCGTCTACTCTTATTGGCGTCTCCGTAAGATGCGTCTAGTTGATAAAAATAACGCTCACGACAGTTTTCTTAATAAGCTGTACCTGAGCGGTATCCTATTCTTCTTGGGTTTGTTCATTCTTGCACCAGCCTTTGCTTTGGTCTCGACTTTGGTCTCTTACTTCAATAGTTCTCCAGACGAGGCTTTTGATTTCGCATCTCTCACGACACATTCCTTGTTGAAAAACGCCCCCTCTTTGATCTTGGCTCTTATCGTAGGTGGTTTCAAGGCCTGGAAACTCCGCCGTCTTGGTGAAAATATTTAACCTACCCTAAATTTTCCACAGATACTCACACACCATATTTTATAAACTTTAAGACTACTTAGAGGAGGTATCAAAATTGGAAGCAGATAAGTTAGAAGCCATTAAGACAGCTATGGCCCAGATTGAAAAACAGTTTGGCAAAGGGTCAATTATGCGAATGGGGGATACGGGAAACAGGATGTCGGTAGAGACAGTCTCTTCAGGGTCGATCGCGGTGGATATAGCGCTTGGTGGGGGAATGCCAAGGGGACGAGTGGTTGAGATATTTGGACCTGAAGGATCGGGGAAAACAACCCTTGCTCTTCATACGATAGCTGAGATCCAAAAAACAGGAGGAACCGCCGCGTTTGTCGACGCCGAACATGCCCTGGACCCTATCAGGTCGCAAGCCTTAGGTGTCAATATTACCGATATGTTGGTTTCCCAACCTGATACCGGTGAGCAAGCCTTGGAGATCGTAGAGACATTGGTCCGAAGTGGTGCAGTGGACATCGTTGTAATTGACTCAGTAGCCGCACTTGTTCCGAGGGCGGAAATTGAGGGGGAAATGGGGGATGCCTTCGTGGGTATCCAAGCACGACTTATGTCTCAAGCACTTCGTAAGCTTACAGGGGTAATTTCCAAATCCAAAACAACTGTTATTTTTATAAATCAGTTACGGGAAAAAATTGGGATTATGTTTGGTAATCCGGAAACAACTCCAGGAGGACGAGCGCTGAAGTTTTATTCTTCTGTGCGTATTGACGTGCGTAAAGTAGATAACATTAAAGATGGGGAACGTGTTATTGGAAGTAGGGTACGAGTCAAAATTGTCAAAAATAAAATTGCTCCTCCCTTCCGTGTAGCAGAAGTGGATATGATGTTTGATAAAGGTATCTCAAAGATGGGAAGTCTTTTGGATGTCGCATTAGAGACCGGAATCTTGCAAAAAGCAGGTTCTTGGTTTTCTTATGGAGAAGCCAAAATTTCACAGGGACGAGAAGGGGCAAAAGCCTATCTTGAGGAAAACCTTGCAGTGGCTGCTGAGATTGAGAAAAAGATTAAAGACAACTTAAGTCAATCTGCTGCACCTGTGGCCGTAGGGGTTGATGATCCTTTGGCAGAAGACGAAGCGCAAGTCTAGGCCGTGAAAATGAGCTATCCGTTCCGACAAGTTAGTTTTCCTTACTTTCATCCCCGCCAAGGAAGGTTTTCTCGCAATGAAAATAACCGATCTTGTTCCCCAAAAAAAGGACCCCAATCGGGTTAGTGTATTTCTTGATGGTCAGTTTGCTTTTGGGCTGAGTCAGCAAATTCGGTTTGAACAGAAATTAGAAATTGATGGCGAAATTGATCAAAAGACCGTTACCGCGTTGGTTAGTCAAGACCAATTAAACCGCCTTGTGGAGCGTATGCTCCGTTTTCTCTCCTTTCGTCCCCGCAGCGAAAAAGAAGTCAGTGACCATTTTCTCTATAAAGCAAAGTTGAAAGATTTAACCGTAAGCGAAATAGAACTAGCTACGTATAAAAAAAGTATTGGCAAAGCGATAGATAAACTAAAAAAATTGGAACAGCTTAATGATACGGAGTTTGTTTCTTGGTGGGTGGGTCAGCGAAATAGATTCAAGCCCAAAGGGGTTGCCTTACTTAAAGTCGAGCTTCTACAAAAAGGTATCTCGAGGGAATTAATTGATAATTTTTTTGAAAAGTCGAGTAATTCTTCCGAATCTGATTTGGAATCTGCCCTAAGAGCCATTGACAAAAAACTACCCTCATTCCAAAAGTTGCCTAGTACTGATTTTAAGAAAAAAGTTACCCAATTTCTTTTGAGACGCGGTTTTGGGTGGGACATAGTGAGCAGTGTAATTGACAGAACCAAGCCAAAAAGCTAAAATGGACTTGTCAAAACACCCTTTTTAAAACCTATCAGGTTTGGTAAAGGGTCTGATAATGGATATATGATGAACTTAGATTGGATGGTTTCAAATGTCAATAGAAATATTAGCAGTCTTATCAAGCCTGCTGGCCCTTGGCGTGGGGGCTGGAGGGGCACTTTACTATACCAAAACACGTTCTAAGTCAGCCAAACTACCTCAAGAAAATGATCCAGAAATAATTGATGCTGCGACTCGGGCTAAAGAATTGGTTATCGAAGCCAAAGACGAAGCGTTTCGGATTAAGAAAGCCGCTGAAGACGAAGCGCGGAATATCAAACGTGATGCTTACGAGCAGGAACGTAAACTCACCTCCAAAGAAGAAGTTTTAGAGAGAAAAAGCGGTGTTTTGGAAGAGCGTGAACGCAACATTGCTTCTCGGTCTGAGGAACTTAAAGCTAAGTTTGAGGAAGTTGAAAAGGTCAAGTCTGAGCAAATTGCCAAGCTAGAACGCGCGGCTGGGCTGACAAGAGAAGAGGCTAGGACTCTTATCATGGAAGCAGTCGAATCACGCCTAAAAGAAGACATCAGTCGAAAGATTAAAGAATCAGAAACTTTCGCCCGCCAAGAAGCAGACAAAAAAGCTCGTGAGATACTTGTGGATGCGATGCAGTCAGTGGCGACGGACTATGTTCCAGAGACTACCACCTCAGTTGTAAAACTTCCTGATGATGAGATGAAAGGTCGTATTATCGGTAAGGAAGGCCGTAACATTAGGGCATTCGAAAATGCCACAGGCGTTGATGTGGAAATAGATGAAACTCCAGGTGAGCTCAGACTATCCTGCTTTGATCCCATTAGACGAGAAGTGGCCAAAGTTTCTTTGGAAATACTGGTCAAAGACGGTCGCATACAACCAGCCCGTATTGAGGAAGTTGTAGCCAAAACCCAGAAAGATATCGAAAGAGTGATGCGTCAGGCTGGTGAGGATTTGGTTTACAAGGCCGGGATTCACAATATGCCTCGTGAAATTATCGATTTACTTGGTAGGTTCAAATACCGTACTAGCTACGGTCAAAACCAGTGGTTACACACTCTAGAAGTAGTTAAGCTGGCTTCAAGTATGGCCAACCAAATTGGGGCTCGGGTTGAGCTGGCCAAGCAACTTGCCTTACTCCACGATATTGGTAAAACCGTAACTCATGAGGTGGAGGGGTCGCATGTCGATTTGGGAGTTGATATTGCCAAAAGGTACGGATTGCATGCCGAAATAGTTAAAGGCCTCGCGGCTCAGCATGAGGACGACTTCCCTTCAATCGAAGCAGCCATTGCAGCCATTGCCGATGCCATCTCCGGAGCCCGACCTGGTGCGAGGAGAGAATCAGTAGAAGAATATATCAAAAGAATCTCGTCCTTAGAAAATATCGCGACAGGGTTTAGCGGAGTTGAGAAAGCTTTCGCGATCGAAGCCGGACGGGAAGTAAGAGTGCTAGTTGTCCCAAGTGAGATAAGCGATGCGGACATCACAAAACTGGCCCACGATATTGCCTCAAAGATCCAAGAACAGGTTGTCTTTCCTGGTGAAGTGAAAGTAAATGTTATAAGGGAAACCAGAGCGGTTGATGTCGCTCGGTAGTTTTTAACATGAAGATACTTTTTATTGGTGATGTTGTTGCTAGTTTGGGGCGAAAAACTGTGAGTGAGTTTCTTCCCAAGCTCGTTAAAGAGAAAAAAATCGATCTTGTGATTGCTAATATTGAAAATCTAGCCCATGGCAAAGGTGCTACAACAGAAACCATTGAAGAGATTCGCTCCTATGGTGTTGATGTTATGACTTCTGGTAACCATATTTGGTTTCGAGAGGAGATACAAGAAATACTCCAAACAGACTCTACGATAATCAGGCCCGCCAACTATCCCCCTGACCTGCCTGGTTATGGTTTTACAGTAGCCAGTGCTAGAGGCTCCAAAAATAAAAAAGAAAAAGTTCTGGTTATAAACCTTTTGGGGAGGCAATGGATTGACCAACCAGTGGGAGATCCTTTCCGAGCGGTTGATGAGATACTCAAAGACCAAGGGGATAAGTTTGGGGCTATTATTGTTGATTTTCATGCTGAGGCCACAAGTGAAAAAATGGCCATGGGTTGGTATTTGGATGGTCGTGTGACGGCTATGCTGGGTACTCATACCCATGTGCCGAGTGCGGATCAGTTTGTGATGCCAAAAGGGAGCGCTTACGTCAGTGACGTGGGGATGACTGGCGCTTTGCACTCTGTTTTAGGGGTAGATCCAGAAGTGATCATCAAAGCCCACAAGTTTCCTTACCCACAGCGATTTGAGTGGGTTGAAGATGGCCCTAGTATGTTCCGCTCAGTTTTAGTAGAGACCAACAAATCCGGTTTTGCCAAGTCTATTGCTAGAATTGATAGATCCCTCAACTAAATCTAATTTATCCAAAGCTAAAAATGGAAAAAAGTGTGGTCCTGCTTGCAAAGTTTATCCGGTCGTGCTAGATTATTTGGTAGGTCAGTATCCGCCAAAATAGAGCTAATCCTCCCGTTTTAAATTTGGCGTATTGAAAGGGGGTGAAAAGAGTGTTAAAAGACGACATTATTGAAAAAGTTGCCAAAGAAGCAAAGCTAACTAAAAAAGCTGCCAAAGAAGCAGTTGAATCTACTTTTAAGTCGGTCCAGAGTGCGATAAACAAAGGCGAAAAGGTAGTTCTTAGTGGTTTTGGGACTTTTGTTCTTAGGGGGCGTAAGGCTCGTAAAGAACCAAACCCAAAAACAGGTTCCCCTCTTCCAGCTATGAAGACAATTGGTTTTATCGCTTCAAAGGCCTGGAAAAAGATAGTTCGCTAGTAAGGTAACAAAAACTAACGACTAGGATCAAAAACGTCCCCTGCCCAGGGGATTTTGTGTTGTTAATTCTGCTACAATAATACTAATGCTCAAACTTCCCGCCCATCACATAAGTTTCAAGTATGCTTTTGAAGGGTGGTTGTACGCGTTTCGAACACAGCCAAACTTTCGGATTCATACTTACGGAGCCATTGTGGCTGTTACCTTAGGGTTTTTACTCGGTCTGACCAAAACAGAATGGTTAATACTGTTACTAACTATTTTCCTGGTGTTTATTGTGGAGTTAATAAATACTAGCATTGAAGCGACTTCCGATCTTATTACGACCTCCCACAACCCAGTGGCCAAAGCTGCCAAAGACACGGCTGCGGGGGCGGTACTTATGATGGCTCTGTGTGCCGTAGTCGTAGGCTATTTTCTTTTTTGGGAAAAACTGCTTAGATTTTTCGGTTTCTAGGTTGTAGAAGCTGTTCTGAATCACACCACCCTCCGCGGATAGCTTCGGGGTGGTTGCCCTGATGGGCAAAAAGAAGCTCTCATTGCTGAGAGCCTAGGGAATGCGAGTAACAATAAAAGTACCCTCATCCAATCTTTTCAAGATATCCTCACATCGATCTTTTGCCTTGATTACTCTTCCCCTCAGCTTGGCTAGGGCCTCGTCTATACTCGCGACCATGTCCCATTCCCCTCGTCCTTCTAACCGGGCGACACCTTTATAAAAATCTAAGTTATACGGAGGCCAAAGGATAATAAAACGCCACCAACTATCGTCTTCTCCGAAAGAGTGTCCCGTGGCACGAACGATCCTAGCGTCCGATACAAGGTACCACACCTTGGAGGTTGTAGGATGAAAAGCTTTGGGTGGTTCATCCTGAGCTACAATTGTATCCACTTGACTCCTCCTGACGGATGAATTTTAATCCAATTAAGCCAAGAAATCAATAACATGTTGAGACAGTCTTTATTGACAAAAGATGAGGTTTTACTTAGGATAAGATTATGAAACAAAAAACTTTGAGTCTTTTAAGAAAAAGATTTATGGGGGTGGATGATCTTCGCCGTGATCTAGGTACCATTCTTAACGATTTACCAGAAAAAAAAGATGAGGTTGTAATTACCCAACACGGTAAACCAAAAGCAATTCTTTTGGATCTAAATACATATCTTCAGCTAGTTGACATCCAGGAAGAAGTTATCCAGCCTGGATATATAGACTCTTTGTATAAGGAATTGGAAGAAGTTAAAAAAGGAAAAGTTATCGATCACTCGGACCTGGTAAAAGAACTAGACTTTTAATGTACAGTCTTAGTTATTCTCCTCGGGCGCAGAAGGCAATTCGTAAATTCCCCAAAGAATATCAAAAACTTATTTTAAAAAAACTTGAGATATTAACAGAAACACCTAAACCGCGCGGATTTGATAAAATCGCCTCTCAAGACCCGCCAATCTACCGAATTAGAGTTGGTGATTATCGGGTTTTTTACTTCATTGACGACCTAGAAAAATTAGTTATTGTAGTTGACATAGTGAGGCGTACAACTCAAACTTATCGTTAATTATGAAGAAACTTTTGGTAGTTGTTGGCCCTACTGGGGCAGGCAAAACCCGGCTTAGTATTAGTCTTGCCAAACAATTTAACGGTGAATTAGTAAGCGCTGATTCGCGTCAGGTTTATCGACAAATGGATATTGGGACGGGAAAAGAAGTTGAAGAACTACAAAAGGGTAAAGCGTTTAGGGATAAGGGGCACTGGGTAGTAGAGGGAGTTAAGATACATCTTTATGACATCTTAGATCCTGATCAAACTTTTAGTGTCGCGCAGTTTCAGCAAAAGGCCTACGACATGATTCATACCCTTCAAAACCAAGACAAACTTCCGATTTTAGTTGGTGGTACTGGGTTATACGTCTCCGCGGTAGTAGACGGCTTGAAGGTTCCCAAGGCTCCACCGGATCTCAAACTCCGCTCTGAATTGCAAGATATGAGCCTGGAGGATTTGCAGAATATGCTCCTTAAATACGATCCTGGTTCAGCAAAGAAAATTGATACCGCAAACCCTCGTCGTATTATTCGAGCACTGGAAGTTTTTGCCCAAACTGGTAGATCCTTTGTTAGTTTACAAGAAAAGTTTCATCCTGATTTTGACATATTGCGGATTGGTCTTTCGTCTCCTCGAGAGCTTCTATACGATCGGGTTGATAGACAAGTTGAGAAATGGTTTGAACTAGGTTTTGTGGAAGAAGTGAAAAAACTCTTAGAACAAGGTTACCAGAAAGACTTACCTTCTATGACAAGTATTGGTTACCGTCAGATTGTGGCCTTGACCCAAGGAGTTTTGTCTGAGTCAGAGGCTAAGCAAAGAATTAAATTTGATCGCCACAGCTATATCCGTAGGCAATTGAGCTGGTTCAAAAGAGATGGAAGAATTAGATGGTTTGATATAACTAGAAGTGACTATCCCGAAAATCTGGTAAGTGAAGTTTCGGCTTGGTACACTTTAAATGATGAAATATAGAGTTTACACGAAGAACTATACTGAACAGTCAGACACTCTGTCCCAACTAGCGTCCAAGACGCGTTGTGAAGACCTATTTAAGATAATCCTCAATGTTTACCCCAATCTTGATCTGGAATTGCGTAACCATCTTGAAGAAGTTAGCCATTTGCCTAAAGAAAAGTTTCTAGTGAGGTCATTCCATTTTCAGGAAAAATACCACTCGCCCGATTTAGAGATAATGCTTTTCAAGGATAATACTGAGTATGAACTGTACGCTGTTGGGTCTGAGGAGAAAGTAGTCCCCTTGTTAAATAACACTTTAGTTAAGGGGGAGCTTTTGGGTACCGCCAACTCTTGGGCTAAACAGGGGTACAAGTGCTGGTTTATAGCTACTTCGGACGCTGTAGGATATCTGGTGCCTTTAGACCCGCACCATAATCAGAATAAGTTCGTCTTTGAGGCGATTATAGGTATCAAGGTTTAACCTTGTTGATGGGAAGCTCGACTGTTACTTGCGTGCCTGAGTGCTCGATAGATTGAACATAGATTTTGCCATTCATCCGATCAACGAATTCCTTGATTAACCACAAACCAAGTCCAGTGCCGGGTATAGTCTCAGTATCTTTCGTTCTGACGCGGTAGAATTTTTGAAAAAGATTCTTTACCTCCCCCTCAGCTATTCCCAGACCAGTATCTTTGAAATGGGTGGTAATTTTATCCGGGCTAAATTCGTGAGTAATACTAAGACCTCCTCGGATAGTATATTTAATAGCGTTGCTGACGATATTGGTAAGAACTTGACGAAGTCGGCGCTCATCCCCCATGATAATTGGCTGACTTAAAGGAAGATCGTAGGAGAGGGTAAGGTTTTTCTCTTTAGCGAGAATGGCAAATTCGGTCAACGAATCTTTGATCAGATCTTCTAAGTTGATTGGTTGGAGGTTCATAATTATTTTGTTATTTTCAATGCGCGACACATCCAAGAGGTCCATGACCAATTGTTGCAGGCGATCAAAATTTTCGCTTAAGAACTTAATATTTTCCTGAATCTCTTTGGTCTGGGGAAGAGGGGAGGACTTGAGTAACTCAAGGTAGCCTTTAATCGCGGTCATAGGACTTAAGAGCTCATGCGAAGCAACGGAAATGAAAACATCTTTAAGTTTGTTGACCTCCTTTAATCTGCTAAATAGAACACTGGTCTCAAAGAATCGGATATGGTTGAGAAGTAGAAGCAAAACCAAAAAGATTGTCCCGACCATGATAATCAGAGAGTCCTTAATTGTGCGAGCGATCAGAGCTTCAGCAGTTTTAGTTGAAACCTTTACGTTTAGAAGAGCGATTTTTTTCCCGTCTAGATTTTTGACCGGGGAAACGACTGTCCAGAGTTTTTCCCCAGTAACTGACAAAATTTGACTAGCGTAAGTTTCATCTTTCCCCCAAGCAATTTGGTTGGTTATTAATGATTCGTCGTTTTGAGCGTTAGATTGATCGGTTGTAGCGTAAGTAGTAAAAACGCCTGTCTCCCCATCAATTTTTAGCACACTGATACTTTTTATTTCCTCTTGGGTGTTATGGACGATACTGACTAACTGACTTTCTAATTTTTCGGGATTAGCTATTAGGGCATCAATTGACGGAGAAATGGTGTTTCCCACTAACGCGGCTGTGCTTCGGATCTGAGCGTTCATATCCCGGTCGACCTTTGTGGTAATGGTCAAGGTGTTAAAGGCAAGTATTGCTGGAATCAGGACAATAAGTAAAAGTGAGTAGAGAAATTGAGCACTGTTTTTGGGAAAGGAAAACTTTCTAATCAACCACATCTTCGGCTACCTGTGGCTTTCGGAAGAAGAAGATCGCTAGTAATATAACCACAGCTAGCATGATTAGTCCTGTTGTGTAAGTAATAAATATCTGGAACTTATTACCTGAATCCGCAACTAGAACCAGACCTTCTTCTTGTGATTCCCCAGCAGCTTTGGCTATTGAAAAAAGCGAAACTTCTGATCTAACCAAGGACCCATCTGGTTTGGGTACCGTTACGAATACCTCATGTGACCCGGCAACCAGAGGTTTTTCAAGCGTGTAGGTCCAATCCCCATTCGCATCTGTTTTTACGGTTACTACAATTGGGTCACTTAGGATATATAGGGTTACGATAGAGTTGGGCAGACTTTTACCCTTTAGTGTTAGGCCGGTACGATTTGCTTGGGTGGTGTTTTCAATTTTTTCTATTCTTATTTCTGGGGAGATATCTACTTTGACGGGATTAAAGCCAAGTTGGGTAGAAGTATTAACTACTGCGGCTATTTGAGGGTTTTGAGGGAGTGGAACGATTTCTTTTTGCTCAGAGGTTGCAACGTTAGTCCTTGTGGCTACCTGTTTTGCAGGAGTAGTCGTTTTTTTGTCAACGACAGGAGCACTAGTAGTAGCTGTGGGGCTTGGACTTAGGCTGGGGACAGGTGAAGCACTAGGTTGTTCTGGGGTAACTAGATTGGTGCCTTGTGGTACTGATTGGGTAAGGCCGAGTCTCTCCAGCGCTTGATTGCGGACCTCTTTTTCTTTTTGTGTTTCGATAACAGGGTTGTCAACCAAGAAAGTAACACTGTTGGCCAGCAAGGATTGGTTAAAACTATAATTTGCCTTGGCGACGAGGTTATAAGTCCAGTTAGGAGTATTGGCGCTGTCCCACTCGTAAACAAACTTGGAACTCTCACTTGTTAGCAGTCCTAAGTGAAAAGACTTAGCTGGGCCAGTAGCTGTCTGAAGACCTAAGTCTACGGAAGTAGCTTCAGGAGCCGAAACCTCGATTTTATATTTGCCTTTGACCTTTTCTGAACTAGTTGGGTTTACGATAAGGGGTGTTTCGAGGACG
>Ga0155822_140_pt1 | contig 16924 bp, 18 predicted proteins | sample RifCSPlowO2_01_FD_107476 | JGI IMG/M metagenome (GOLD analysis project Ga0155822, IMG submission 107476) | Candidatus Woykebacteria bacterium RIFCSPLOWO2_01_FULL_43_14 | reverse complement strand
ATTCATGGTACCTCTTATGGTAAAATGGGGAGAACTACACAGGTATTACAAAGCTCCCTTCTCTGCAACACGCACAAAGGCTAACTTTTAGCCTCTCTGAGTGTTGTAGAAGAGAACTTACCTTAGGAGATTTTCAAAGTACTCTAATGGTTAGATCTGCAAGTCGCTGCCAACTAAACCCTTCACTAGAAAACACAAACTGACTGATCTAAAAAGTGTGGTAGTTTAAGAGGAAGGTTTTAAACCAATCTACCTAAGAATTAACTGAGTTAGAGCTATTTTATCACACTATAGGGTGAAAGTCAAGCATAGGGAGTCGCTTAGACATAATCTTAATAGAATGATAGAATAGGTTAAATGCAGAACAATCAAGGCTCTATTAACAAATTGTTTGAGGAGCACCCTTATTTTGCTACCAAGTTTGAACCACAATTTAGTAGTGAAGATTTAGAAAAAATTGGGGTAAGCGTTCCAGGAATGGAGTCTCTACCCAATGGTTACATCAAGCTTTACCCCGAAGACTTTATTGTTGAAGAAGTTACGCCTCAGAAAAAAGTGTGTACTACAGAAGAAACGCCTAGCTGGGAGATAACAGAAAACCCTCAAGCCCGGTTTACCCACGCGACTTTAGTTAAAAAGGGTATTGCCACACTCGAAGCATTGATGGAACTCGCTAGACACCTTCGAATCTACCACAACCGTATTATTCGAGGTGGTTTGAAGGACGCGGTCGCGATCACTTCTCAACGAGTTTCTTTTGAAGGGGTGGAAAAAGAAAAACTAGAAGGGTTAAGACTTGGGACAATTTTTCTCAAAGATGTCTCCTATGAGCGTTATCCGATGCATATTGGTAATCTATACGGAAATAGGTTTACCATTATGGTTAGGGCCCAGGAACCTGTTGCGGAAAAAGATTTCAGTACCAGAGTAAAAAAACTTGAAACAGAAGGCTTCCCCAACTTCTACAGCACCCAGCGTTTTGGGCGGCGGCTAGGAGCACATATTATTGGTAAAAAGATACTTCAAGGAGATTTTGAAGGCGCCTTGAAGGAGTTCCTAGCTAAGACCTCCCCGTATGAAATGCCTTTTATATCTATGATCAGAGTTCAGATACAAGATAACTGGCGAGACTGGAACAAAATTTATAGCCTTTATCAAAAGTTACCCATGTACTTCGTTCACGAACTGAGGTTTTTGCAAAGTCTTCGGGAAGAACCCAATGATTTTATCTATTCCTTAAAACGAAACAGTGATCTCACCAAACTCTATTATGACGCTTACATGAGCTATGTTTTCAACAAAACATTAACTAACCGTATAAACAATGGTGAGAAGCTTCCAAAGAGTTTTCCATTTTTTGGAGACAGTCCGGAAGCGTTAGAGGTATACGGCCCTGTACTTAAGAGTGAGGGGATTGATACCAAGAAGCTTAGAATCCCTGAGATGCCTTTTATTCAGCTTAGACGAGGTACAGTTCCGGTTGTGATATTTCCGGAAAAAGTAAAATACAAAGTTCTGACTGAGGGGGTGGTACTAAGTTTTGTCTTGCCCAAAGGTGCTTATGCGACCACTTTCTTAAGTATGTTGTTTAATCTCAGGGAAGGCGACCCGATACCTACTTGGGTAAAGGAGGATCAGAGAAACCTTAAAGAAGAAATTGGTGAGTTGGAGAAAGAGTTAGGCGAAACAAAGAATCAGGATGTTGCGGAGGACGCTTAGTTGATCGTTCGAGAAGTTGGACCTGAGCAAAAAGAAGACTGGGACAACCTGGTTGCATGCAACCCTTCTGGTCATATCCTCCAAAGCTGGGATTGGGGGGAATTTAAAAAAACCATGGGTAATACTCCCCATCGCCTGGGTGTATTTGACCGTGACGCACTAGTCGGCGTTGCCCAGTACACTACTCATCCAGTCCCCTACACTGACAAATTCATTGGCTATTTACCAAAAGGTCCTGTGGTAGGATCTCCAGAAGCCCTGGGGGAAATCCTTGAAGGACTAAAGACCTCAGCCCAGAAAAATAATTGCGTCTTCCTAAAAATTGAACCAAACATACCAGCTGGCCTAGGTGAATGGGAAAAGGTTTTTAGCACGAAAGGTCTGGTCGTCAGTGAAAAGGAAATTTTTGCCAAACACACCTTGTACTTGGATTTGACCAAAAGTGAGGAAGAACTTCTCTCCTCAATGCATGAAAAGTGGCGCTACAACATCAGGCTTTCTGAAAGAAAAGAGGTTGTGGTCAGCGAACAAAATGATCAACACGGCATTGAAACTTTCATCCGTCTTCAAAAACAAACTGCTAAGAGAAATAAATTCTTCGTTCATACTGATCAATACTATCGTAATCTGTGGTTAACCCTGCAGCCTACAGGGGCGGCTAGAATCTTACTCGCCAGTGTTAATGGGAAAACCTTAGCCGCTTGGATGCTGTTTAAATTTGGCAATACACTCTACTATCCCTACGGGGCTTCGGCAGACGAAGGGCGCGAGGTAATGCCCTCACATGCCTTGATGTGGGGGGCGATAAAGCTAGGTAAGCAGTTGGGGTGTAGCAAGTTTGATTTGTGGGGCGCCGCGGGACCTGATGCGCCGGAAAATGACCCTTGGATTGGTTTTACCCGATTTAAACAAGGGTTTAACCCTACTCTGGTTTCTTTTGTAGGAGCTTACGATCTTGTAATTGAACCGAGTTGGTACAGAGTTCTTACTTTTGCAGATAAAGTTAGGTGGTTCTGGCTCAGAGTTATTAGAACGGTACTTTAATTTTCAATTCTCAGTTCTCAATTTACAATGAATAATCAATGACTCAAATTCCAAACAATTACAACTTAGAAGAAAGAACTGCAAAATTTGGAGAAGCAATAATACAGTTCTGTAAACTCATACCTGAGAATTCTATCACCAGACCGTTAATTAATCAGCTTATAAGATCAGGAACAAGCATCGGGGCTAATTATATGGAAGCCAATGGCGGGAGCTCACCGAGGGATTTCAAGAATAAGATCTTTATTTGTAAGAAAGAGTCTCAGGAAACAAAACACTGGTTGAGAATGATGGTGCAATGTGATGGGGTAAATAAAGAGATAAGCAGAACTTTATGGAAAGAAGCACAGGAGCTAACGCTTATTTTTCAAAGCATCATTAATTCAATGAACAAAAAAGGTAAAAATATTAGTTATTGAAAATTAAATGAAAAATAAAAATTGTAAATTGAAAATTGGTTGCATATGGAAGATTTAAGACAATCTAGCGAGTGGGCAAGTTATATGGCTAAGATTGGTTGGGAAGTGGCTGACTTAGGTAACACCAAGGCTTACATAAGGAAAATTCCCTTTCTAGGCAGTATTATCAAAATTCCGCGCTTTAACGATCTGTATTTGTTGGAGCAAATTGACACTCTTGCCAAAAAACAAAAGGCTTTTGCCGCCAAAATCGAGCCCAATGCTGAGATTGATTCTGAAAAAGTCCTTAGAGCTCTAGAAAACAATGGGTACTACCTTGATAATTGGTCTTTTGCCCCGACTAGGACTATTCGCGTCGATCTTACCCAAAGCGAAGATAGAATTTTGGCTAATATGAAAAAAGAGACCCGGTATGCGATCAGGAAAGCCCAAGGATTGAATCTTGAATCAAGAATCATGAATAATGAAGAGGGTTTGGAAGAGTTTATTAACTTGTATAAGCAAACTGCGAAAAGGACGGGCTTTTGGACTGGGCCTATTAAGGAATTACGTCTGCGTTGGGAGATATTTAGCAGCGCTAAAAAAGCCGATTTATTTTTAGCCTCCCAAGGCCCGGCCTTGGAGGCTGGGGCAGTGGTTTTTTATCATGACAAGGTTGCTTACTATTACCATGCTGCTTCGAGTGAGAGTGGCCAAAAACTAAACGCTCCTAGTCTCCTTATTTGGGAAATAATCAGGGCGGCTAAAAAAAGGCACTGCTTAATGCTAGATTTGGAAGGTATTAAGGATTCACGGATCCCTTCAACCAAAAATTGGGAAGGCTTTAGCCGATTTAAAAAAGGGTTTGGGGGTCAGGAGATCGAATTGAACGGCTCTTTTTCAAAATATTACGTTCCCCTCATCGGTCCCCTGTTCAGGTTTATTCAGAAATTAGGCATTTAAGTAATTTTCAATTTACAATTTTTAATTTTCATTCAATTACCAATGTTACAATGAATCATTAATTATTTACTGTAAATTGAGAACTGAAAACTGAAAATTGATGCCTATCCCCTGATGGGGATCAAGAATTCTTCCGGGATGTCGGTTAGAAATCGGGAGACTATTCCCGAAGTCCGGGTGCCAAAGAAAAGTCGCTCTTGCGTGTAGGTAAAATATAACTGCTTTTTGGCTCTGGTCATGCCGACATAACAAAGCCTCCTTTCTTCCTCCAGCTCCCCGTTATCAAGTAGGGATCTGCTGTGTGGAAACAAACCTTCTTCCATACCCACCATGAAAACAATCGGGAACTCGAGTCCTTTGGCGCTATGCAGGGTCATTAAAGTTATCGCCCCAGTTGCACTGTCTTGATTCCGAGACTCTTTCTCGCCGTACTCTTGCTCCACTAAAGAAACGTTTTCTAAAAAATCATTGAGCTTAGGAAATTGCTCGGCAACCGAACGCAGCTCCTTGACGTTTTCGACTCTAACTTCCCCCTCGGGCGTCCCATCACTAAGGTAGTCTAGATAGTGAGTCGAACTCATGACCATATCAATGGTTTCCATTGAGTTCAAAAGCTCACTTTTATTTCGGAGACTTTGCATAAGATTGTAGAAATTAGTGACCTTAGGGTTACTGGTGTCTTTAAGACTGGCAGGTCCTATTCCTCGAGGAGGTGTATTGATAACTCTTTTTAGGCTTACCGAATCATTGGGGTTTAGGATAAGTCTTAAGTAAGAAAGCACGTCTTTGACCTCTTTGCGGTCATAAAACCTGGTCCCGCCAACCAGAGTGTAGGGAATACCTGCCTTTAAGAACCCTTCCTCGAGGACCCGTGACTGAGCGTTGGTGCGATAAAGAACGGCAAAGTCTCGGTAATCATAAGTTTGAGCAAGTTTTTCAATCATCCTGATGACAAAGTTTGCCTCCTCGATCTCGTTTCTGGCTTCATAAGTGACTATTGGTACTCCGTCTTCGTTTTCAGTCCAAATATTTAAAACTGGGTGAGAGCGGTTTAAGGAGATTACCTTAGTGGCTGCTCCGATGATTGTTTTGGTGGAACGATAATTTTGTTCGAGATGGAAAAGTTTTGCCTCAGGGAAGTCTTTTTCAAAGTTTAAGATATTTCGAAAATCTGCTCCTCGAAAGGCATAGATCGATTGCGCTGCGTCCCCCACGACACACAGATTGCGATATTTTCGGGCTAACAATTTGGTAAAGATATACTGAGCGTGATTGGTGTCTTGATACTCATCAACTAGGATGTAGTTAAATTGGTTTTGATATTTTTCAAGTGTGTGAGGCGCATTGTTGAACAGCTTGACAGTTTCCCCGATCAAATCGTCAAAGTCCAACGCCTGGTTCTTTTTTAATGCCTGTTGGTATTGCTCATAAACTCGTGCAATGGTAGCTTGATACTGGCCTTGAGCAATTTTAGCGTACTCCGTGGGAGTGATTAGATTATTCTTAGCATCCGAAATGTTGTAGGCAACCGACGTGGGTGGGACCTTCTTAGGATCCAAACCAAAGTCTTTGATAATGTCCCGAATCAGGTCAACGGAGTCAGAACTGTCGTAGATGACGAAGTTTGGGCCGATACCGATGTGGACGCCTTCTTTTCTTAAAATTCGGGCACAGATTGAGTGAAAAGTACCCATCCAAGGGGGCGCATTTTTGATGACTTTGGTGATTCTTTCCCGCATTTCCTTACTGGCTTTGTTGGTGAATGTTAAACCAAGGATACTCTCAGGAGCGACTCCTTTCTCGATAAGATAGGCGATGCGGTAAGTAATAACCCGGGTTTTACCAGACCCCGGGCCGCTTAATACAAGCAACGGCCCTTCAGTAGTAGTAACAGCCTGTTTCTGAATCTCGTTCAAACCATCAAGAAGTGGCGACATAGACACCATTGTAGCAAACCTCTTCGTGGTGCTGCTACGTCTTTTCGGGCTGTTGCTTCTATGTTAGAATTAAGCGGTGAGAATATACTTTGTGCGTCATGGGGAGACGCAGGAAAGTGGAGTTGGGGAACGCCACACACAGCACTCGATTCTCTCCGAAAAAGGTGTGAAGCAATCAAGTGCAGTTGCGGCTAGGTTTGCAGAGATACCGATTGGTGCCATCGTTTCCAGCCATCTCCCTCGAGCGGCCCAAACGGCCCAAGCTATTGGAGTAGCTAAGAACGTTCAGGTTGAATTAAACGAGCTTCTTCGTGAGAGAAAACGATTAGAAGACCTGGATGGATCCAAAAAGGATAACCCTCAGTTTATAGAGCTTAAGACCTTATTTAAAAAAAATTTCGATAACCCCGAGTTTCACCATGATGAGGAAGAGACATTCTATGAGTTCAAAGCAAGAATTGAGGATTTTCTTAGGTCGCTAGAGACGTCTGACAAAGATCAGATTCTGGTAGTAACACACAGCGATGTCGTACGTATGATTGCATGTGTGGTAATTTTTGGACAACTCCTTACTCCACAGTTGTACACTCAGGCCAAGGATCGTCTGAAACACAAGAGTACGGGAGTAACGATAATAGAGAACGATAATGATACTTGGAGTTTTGTGACGTGGAATGATCACGCCCACTTGGCGTAGTAAGTAAATTGTAGTGTGTGGGAGGTTTTTGAATGATAGAAGTTTTGAAATTTTATGCAGATTGGTGCACCCCTTGTCATGTCTTAAGTCCGATCATGGACGAAATTGAAAAGGAGTTAGGGGCGAAAGTCACGATCAAAAAAATAGATGTCGACGCTGACAATAATACCGCGATGAAATACGGGGTTTTGAGTATCCCCACCTTGGTGCTGATTAAAGACGGTAAAGAAGTCGACCGGATTGTAGGACTTGCCTCCAAGGAAGCGATACAATCTAAATTATCTCCTCATTTGGCTTGAGTATGCGCTCACTAAAGGATTTTAACCTAGCCCCTCAAATAGTCCTGGTTAGGCTGGATCTAGACTTAAAAGACAAAGAATTAGCAGATCTGTCTCATCCAAGATTGGTGAGAATACTCCCGACGCTTAAGTTTCTCTTAGAAAGACGCAATAAAGTCATTGTTATTGCCCATCGGGGCCGTCCCGAAAACAGAGAGCAAAGCCTTTCTTTAGCGCCTTTTAAAGACATTTTTAGCGCCCTACTGGACCAAAAAGTGGCCTTTTGTGCAAGCTACCAAAAAGCTGAAATTAGTAATTTGCTTGAAAATAATCAGTTGGTTATTTTGGAAAATCTCAGGTTTGACCCTAGGGAAGAAGAAAACAACCCAGAATTCGCGGCAATGCTTGCCAGTCTAGCGGACGTATATGTTTTTGAGGCTTTTGGAATGAGTCATCGGGCTCACGCCTCTGTTGTAGGTGTACCCAAGCTATTAGAGACTTATCCTGGGTTTAATCTTGAAAAAGAAGTCGTGGTATTAACCAAGATCAAAAATGATCCCCCAAGACCCTTCGCTGTTTTAATAGGTGGAGAAAAGTTAGAAACTAAAATGCCCACCATTGAAAGTTTTGTAAGCCTAGCTGATTTCGTTTTGGTTGGGGGAAAACTTATTGAAGAAGATCTCCCTCAGAGTAATAAAATTGTCCCTATTGTGGATGTGATCACGGCGGACAAGCAAGGGGAGAAGTTTATCAATGTACGCCAAGAATCCTACGCCTCCCAGAGTCCTATTCTAGATCTAGGTCAGGGTACTATTACCGCTTTTAAACGAAAGTTGGCCCTGGCCAGATGTATTGTTTGGAATGGTCCTTTGGGCTTGTGTGAGGATTCCCGATTTGCGGGTGCGACTAGGGAGCTGGCGTTGGCTATAACCCAATCAGGGGCTTTTAGTGTTGTAGGGGGTGGTGAGACTTTGGAATTTGTAGTGGAGAACGGCCTACTTGATAAATTTGATCATGTTTCGTTAGGCGGTGGGGCAATGCTGGAGTTCTTTACTCAAGAGCGCTTACCTGCTTTGGAGACTTTAGAATGGAAAAGTTAATCGTGGCTAACTGGAAAGCGGAGAAAAACATCTCTGAGGCATCTTCTTGGGTCAAGACTATTCGCCATATCCTTGAAGAATCGGTTGTCAAAGTGGTTATCTGTCCGGATTTTGTTTCCATCCCAGTTGTACGCGGTTTGTTAAAAGATACTTCGGTGGGGTTAGGCGCTCAAGATATTTCGAGTGAGGATAAGGGTCCTCACACAGGAGAGGTAGTGGTCGACTCTCTGAAAGGACTAGTAGACTATGTTATCTTGGGACACTCCGAAAGACGAAGTGGGCAGGCTGAGACAACCACAATGATAATAAAAAAAGTTGGTCATGCTGACCGTGTGGGTATTACGCCGATTGTTTGTTTTAGTTCCTTAGAGGAGGTTAGGGATTATCACAAAAGCCATGGACCCACAGAGAAAATCTATTTTGCCTACGAGCCCCTCTTGGCAATTGGCACAGACAAGCCTCAAGGTAGTGAAGAAGCAAAGAAGCATTTAGAGAGCTTTAAGGAAATCCTAGGGGATATAGATTTACTTTATGGTGGTTCGGTGGAAGAAAACAATGTTCGTTCTTACCTGAGCGTCGGTTTTCAAGGTGTCTTGGTCGGTAATGCTAGCCTAAACGAGGAACAATTTGCTAAGATAGTCAGAATAGCTAACGACAATAAGAGTTTGTAGTACGTAGTTGGCAGTAAGTAGAAATTTTCTACGTACTACGTACTAAAAACTAATTACTAAACTATGCGTTACGTTGATTTAAGTTCTAATTATCCCAAAAAAAGAAAGACTAACACTGCCAATCTAAAGTATCTCAAACTTACGTTGGCGATTTCAGGATTGTTTTTGCTATTCTACGCTTTATATCTACTTTTTTGGCCGACGACTATGGTGGTCAAACAAATTTTCCAATCCCCTGGAAGCGCCCTCTCCTTTTTTAGAGGTGATGCCACTCTTAAGTCGAGTGATGGTCGGACAAATGTCTTGCTCCTTGGTTTGGATAAAAGATTAAATGAGCCATATTCGTATAAAGATAAAACTGGGACCGAGTTTCAGAACGGTTTTCGCTCTGATACCATGGTAGTTCTATCCTTGGATCACAAGACCAAAGATACCGTAATGGTCTCCTTACCAAGGGATTTATGGGTAAAAATCCCTAAGGGGAACGGTGTGTTAGAGCAACATGCCAAGATAAATGCAGCTTACTCCATTGGTAATATGTCCAATTATCCCGGTGGGGGTTTGGCCTTAGCCGAAAAAGTGGTGTCCCAACATTTGGGTATTCCGATTCATTACGGAATGAGTATTGATTTCGAGGGGTTTAAGAAAATAGTTGATACTTTGGGTGGGGTCATGGTCAATGTGGAGAATAGTTTTGAGGATTGGAATTACCCAGTTGAGGGTCGGGAATACGATCCTTGCGGTGGAGATGAGCGCTATCTTTGTCGGTATGAGCATATCAAATTTGAAGCAGGTACCCAGTACATGGATGGTGGATCTGCCCTTAAATATGTAAGGTCGCGTTCGGGAACAAACGGGGAAGGAAGTGACTTTGCTAGAGCGAGACGACAGCAAAGATTGCTGGTGGCTATAAGAAATAAGGCTCTTACCTGGCAGACACTGTCCGACCCTCTAAAAGTAGGGAGTTTGGTGTCCCGTTTTGGTCAGACGATACAGACTGATTTTGATATCAATCTTTACCCACAGGTCTACAAAATTTTATCTGAGATAGACTTAAACAATGTCAGGAGCTTTGTTCTCGACCCTAGTGCTAAAGAAGGCATGATTATGGTACCACCACCCGATCAATATGGCGGCGCTTATGTTCTTGTTCCCCGAAAAGCTGATTGGAGTGAAGTCCAAAAATATGTTTCAGATGCCCTTATGAATGTTGTAACTACAGACGCTCCCCAATAAATTCTAGAAACTATGCTAACTCTTGTTCACGGTGAAAACCAAGTCAGCTCCCGACTTTATCTTGATCGTTTCAAGAAAGGTTTGGATTGTCAGGTGGTGGAAGGAAAAAGCTTAACTTACTATGACTTAGAGCTTTTGAGAGCACCAAATTTTTTGGGGGCTGTGCAAACCATAATTGTCGAAAATCCTAAAATCGAAATACTGGAAAACTTAAAAGACATAACGGATGCGTCTCTGGTGATTTGGTATAACAAGAAATTAGACAAAATCCCTTTAAAAGGTGCTTGGAAAATCCTGGAGTTCCGGCCGACTGGTGGGAAGGCCTTATTTAATTTCTTAGATAGTTTTTTCACTAAAAACTTAAAGCAAGTTTATATCAATCTTCCTTTACTAAAACAGTCAAATACCCCTTATGAGTTAATAGCGCCCTCCCTTAATAAACAGGTTTTATCATTGCTGAGCTACAAGGAAAGTAAGGTCGGTTTTAGCCCTTTTCAACTCCGCAAGTTCATGGACTTTGACAAATTTTGGAGTCGGTCTGAGCTAATTAGCCTGCTGAGAAGGCTTTTGGAACTTGATTACAGAGTTAAGAGCGGTCGGTTGGATCAAGATTTGGCCTTGCATAGTTTTATCTTGGGGACGATAGGGAAGAGTTGATGAAGGCCTTTTTGAAACTTTTCTCTTTCGGGTTTGTAGGGTTTGGGGTCTCTCTTCTAATTTATATTTCTTGGGTTTATCTTCAGTGGGGATTTGCTCCAAAAAACCAGAATCCTAGCTTAGAGGGTTTATATCTAAGCCTGCTGGTCAATTCTCGGAATTTATCGGGAACGGTAGCGGGTACTAAAAGCTATATTCCTGAGTATAAGCTCCCCAGAAGGAATTTTTACCTGACCATACCAGCCCTATCTTTGACCGAAGTTAAAGTAACGGCCAATGTTAATTCGAATAAAGAGCAAGTCTACTTTCCAGTTCTAAAAGAAAGTATCGCGCATTACGAAGGGAGTGCCTTGCCAGGGGAGGCAGGAAATGTTTTTTTGTACGGGCACTCGGTTCTTCCCCAGTTTTTTGATAAAAAAAACTACCTGACTATTTTTTCACGATTACCAGATTTGGAAGTGGGTGATGAAATCACAGCTAGAGACGGGGAAAATAAGTTTCGTTATGTTGTCTTTGACAAAAAAGTAGTCGACCCCAGCCAAATCGAATATGTGAATCCACAGCCTTACAATACCCTGACTTTAATGACCTGCGTTCCGCCAGGACTAACGACGAAAAGACTTTTAGTTTTCGCTCGGGAGCTAAATTAAAGCCTTAAACTAAGCTAGTAACTTCTTGAAGGTAAGACCGACCACTATTGAGGATAGCGAAAGCAGGACAAGAATTAGTGTGAACTCTGTAAACCCAGATTTAGGCAGAGCTGAAGTGCTGCTTGCAGTAGCCACTGGGGTACTTAGACCACCAGAGGGAGTAGCACTTAGGGTATACACTCCACCTGACGAGGTTCCTAAAACATTCAAACCACCTTTATAAACCACTGACTGGTTGGTAAATGCTAGATTGGCACTGCCTGCCTTCTTGGGAGTCAAGGTAAGTGTTGCTAGTAAGAGGTTATCTCCTGTTATCCCTTCGCTCACCCCGCCGTTCACTTTGACGGTTCCTGAGATAGCGTCGACTTCTCTTTGGGAAAAGAAGTTAGCAAAAGAATTTAGGGTAGAAATTTCTACGTCAACCAAATCTTTAGGGTAAGTTAGTATTCCAGCAGCACTGTTTATCTTCTCGCTTCCTGTGTTCACCCGTATCTCGACGTCGAAATTGGTCCCAACATTTTTGACACCAGTCGAGGGGGAGAGGCTTAGTTTGGCAGTACCTGCCGATGCTACAGCTGAGGCGGAAAATAGAGAAACTAAAAGGAAAGATGGTAGTAAGTAGAGCAGTTTAGTCATGTGTTTTCAGTTTAATTGAAGCCCTCACTTGTTGTCAACGGTTTTTATGCTAGTCAATAGTTGTTTTAAGTTTCGAGACCACGTTTGGGTCTATGTTTGTTTCTATCTCCTTAACGGAAAGGTTTCGAAACGTACCTTTATCAATGTCTGAAAGACTTAAGTACAGTCCCAATAAGACAAAGAGAATAAGGACTACTAAGCTAAGTATTCCAGAAAGAACTAAATTTTGAGTTGGTTTTTGGTTTTCCATAAGTAAGAGACTACCTTAGGTAATAGACTGAGATGTCTGCCTCAGCTGATAAGACATTTTCAGAACTAGATAGGATAAGACGGCCTAAGTTACTTACCCTGGTGGTATTTTTCAGGTCGGCAAGAAAACCCTGTATTCCGGCAAAACTCCCGTTAATTTTAGTTGTAAGAATCACTTCTTTGGGGACTCTTAAACTAGAATTAGATTCTTGGAGGGGTAGTTCTTTGGCAGTGATAATGTTTAAGTTTACTTGGTAAGCTGCGGCTAGTTTTTCCAAAGTTGCGATATAAGGTAAGGGGGTGGGGCTTAGAGGCAAAGCCGTTTTGATCCGGTCAATTTCAAAACTAGTAAGCTTGTTTATTTTGTTACTGGCCTCCTGTATTCGATTCGCTCGATTAACCAAGTTTTCTTCCACATTCCTCACTTCAGAAACAATGCCAGCATAAGTTATAAGCGCTCCAGCGAGAGGTTTGGCAACCATGAAGAGCAGCAAAGTAGTGATTAAGGAAAGTAGGGTAAGATCGCTTACTTCTCGAAAAGTCTCAGAGCTGAGGTAGTAGTTTTTGATTTTGACCAAAAAGTTAATTTTCAATTGACACCTGCCGCTGTATTAATACTAGCCATCCCAGTGATTGTATAAAAAGCAAAATTAGAAGAGGGCGGTACGATCTGTGTTATTGAAAAATTACTAAACTGTGTTGAGGTCTTGAATACTTGCGCCAGACTTCTAAGTACTCGGATATCAAGAGTGTCCCCCTTTAGGATAAGTTTGCCCGATTCGACCCTAAGCTCTGTAACTTTGAGTTCAACGGGTATTAAGTTGCTAAAACTTTTGACAACTAGCGAATTGATATTTTGCGCTTCAATGGTCTTTATCAGTTTTAACCGACTGGTGATTTCATCAACACTGTTTTCTAGCGGTTGGCTTTGGTTGATAAGGTCCAAGCTACTTTTTACTTTACTGTAAGAAGTGGTAAAGGAGACTGCGAGTAGGGCTTCAAAAAACAAGCCGACTATTAATATCAAGTTAAGCGTGATTAAACTGAATTTAACGTATCGAAGGGACTTTTGCAGAAAGCTAGCTGACCCGGCTAGGGTTTTTCGGGGAATAAGGTTGATCGAAGACTTTTGTTGGGCAGAAGTTGGCATGTTAGGTTATTTTTTAGTTCTTTTTTTGACAGCCTTGGTTTTGGCTTTAACTACAGGTGCTTTTGTTACAGCAGCAGTTAACTTCATAAGAGCTGATTTTTTGCGGCTTGCTTTGTTTGCGTGAATTAAATTCTTTTTAGCTGCTCTATCAACTAATGAAATAGCTCGGGAAATAAACTCCTTTTCCCGGGTGAGATGTGCTTTTTGAAGCATTGTTTTTAGGGCGCTTCTTTGGGACTGGTTAAGTTTTTCCCTTGAGGCGTCCTGACGCATTTTTTTAATTGCTGATTTGATTAACGGCATATATTTCGTATCCTACCAAACTGAAACTGGATTTGCAAGCTAGAAATAAGAAAGGTGTAGTTTTGTTGTACAACAAAACTACACCTAGACATTACGCGACGTGCCAGCCGGTGAGCCTTGGGGTTTCGTAGCAGTGAAAATCCCATTCCAACTCATCGGGGAACCAACCTGTGAACTGGAACTCCCGAACCTCAGCGTTCACCACCCTACGTTCGTGACGATGGGCAGCGGCCTTGAGCGGAGAGAGGCTATGACGAGTGTAGCACTGAAGCCACCTCGCCGACTTGCGGGCACCGCGTGTAACAGTAGCTGGCATAAGTCCTCCTCTGGTTTTATTCCTAGCTAAGCTAGGTCAACCAAAGGCTTTCGGGTAAAACGAGTGCATGATCAGGTCCTTTCTGAGGCGGTATTTTATCATAAAGCACAGGAAAAGTCAAGACTATGGGTTTTGTTAAGACTACTTAATGCCTTGCGATTGGGGAAGGGTTTACACTATACTCGACTACGATGGTCAAAACTCTTGACGGTAAGCAAATATTTAGAAACGGTACTGCCCTGATCTACCGCCGCCAGACTACCATACTATCCGCAGCTTTTGTCCTCGCTGTGTTGATGCTGGCTTCCCGACTCCTAGGTCTTCTGCGTTTGAGAATCCTCGGCTCTATTTTCGGTACAAGCAGCGAATTAGACGTCTATATGGCGGCCTTTAGCTGGCCGGATACTATTTTTCAACTCCTCGTGATGGGCGCTCTTTCAAGTGCTTTTATTCCAATATTTACTGACTATATTATCAAAGGAGAGAAAAAAACGGCTGCCTATGTCGCTTCCGCAGTTCTCAACATTAGCCTGGTATTTACTTTTATCCTTATGCTTGGGTTGTTCATTGTTGTTTCCTGGTTTCCAGCTCTTTTGGCGCCGGGGTTTTCCTCTGAGCAGCTCACCCACTTTTCCAATCTCACAAAAATAATGCTTTTAGGCCAACCTTTTCTTGTCTTAAGCGGTTTTTTGACCTCCGTTCTTCAGTCCTACCAAAGATTCTTATTACCCGCTTTGGCAGCGACTTTATACAATGTAGGGATTATCGCAGGCGCGATTTGGCTAACACCTTTATTTGGAATTTATGGTCCAGCCTGGGGTGTGGTCATAGGGGCAATTCTCTTTTTCCTGGCCCAAATCCCTTTGGTCAGGACACTTAAAATTGATCTCAGACCTGTTTTTGATTTTCGCCATGAAGGTGTCGTGACTATCGGTAAACTCTCTCTACCTCGAACACTCGGTATCGCCGTTGGCCAGATAGACGCCAAGGTTGACTTGGTCCTGGCCACACTGATGTCAGTTGGGTCAGTATCTGTTTTTGTGTTTGCCAACTCTTTACAGAGTTTTCCAGTCAGCGTTTTTGGTTACGCGATTGCCATAGCAGCTTTGCCCACACTCTCGATTGAGTTTTCTCAGAAAAAGCTTTCAGATTTTAAACAAACTCTAACCTCCTCCTTACAGCAAATTTTTTTCTTAGTTGTACCCTTTGGGGTTATTTTTATGGTTTTGCGGATCCCTGTCGTCCGTCTCGCTTTTGGGGCCGGTAGTTTTAGCTGGGAAGACACTGTGGCCACTGCCACTACTCTATCTTTTTTTGCGATAGGTCTGTTTGCCCAAGCCGGAGTCTTACTACTGGCACGCGCTTTTTACGCCTTACACGACACCTTAACCCCGATTAAGTCTGGCTTGATTGCTGTGACCTTTAACGTGATAGCCTCCATCATTGCTTACTACCTTTTTTACCGAGTCGAGGTTCTCGGGATGACCGCCTCAGCGGCCGCTATTCTTAACTTTTTAATACTTCTGAACATGCTCCATCGAAAAATTGGCCTGGAGCAAAAGACCTTACTGACCAGCACCTTAAAAACTTTCACCGCAAGTTTGATTATGGGAGTATTCCTTTATCTAACAACTCATATCAGGATTCAAGATAAGTATTTGCTAGACCTCTTGACTGACACCACAAGGACGCTAAACCTTTTCCTGAGCATAAGCTTAATTACCATCATAGGCATGCTGATCTATGTTTTTATTGCTTGGTTATTCAAGTCTCAAGAACTCCAAATGTTTAAAGTGGTCTTTGAAAAAATTAGAAACATCCGAAAAATACTTGTGGTAGAGGAAAACCAGACTATTAACTAAGGTCTTTTTGTCTGAGAACTGCCAGGAAAGCCTCCTGAGGTATTTGGACCTGACCGATTTGTTTCATTCTTTTCTTTCCCTCTCTTTGCTTGTCCAGGAGTTTGTCTTTACGAGTTCTATCACCTCCGTAAAGTTTGGCGATAACATCTTTGCGATAGGCCGAAATTGTTTCCCGGGCGATTACCTTTCCATTTATGGTTGCTTGTATGGCAATTTCTACTTGAGAACGAGGAATCTGGGTTTTTAGTTTTTCTACCAGAGCCCTGCCTACATAAACGGCTTTTTCGGTTGGCACAATGCTACTTAAAGCATCCACTAATTCGCCGTTGACCAGAATTTGTAGTTTGGTGACATTGGTTTGCCTGTAACCGATTAGCTCGTAGTCTAGCGATCCATAGCCAGAAGTAAGAGATTTAAGGCGATCAAAAAAGTCTGTAATAATTTCGCTTAGAGGCATCTGGGTTTTAATCAGTACCTTTTCCCCAAAGTACGTTAAGTCTAAGACCACTGCACGCTTTTGATTTAGCAACTCCAAGATACTTCCTAAGTATCTAGCTGGCGTAGTGATGGTTGTGTTTACCCAAGGCTCCTTAATAATTTTGATGTTATTTGGAGGTGGGAGTTTGGAAGGGTTCTGAATTTCGATTATTTCGTTCTTAGTCGTTTCTATTTCATACTTGACGGTGGGAGCAGTTGCTATTAGGTTTAAAGAATACTCGCGCTCTAGCCTTTCCTGAACGACCTCTAAATGGAGTAACCCTAGGAACCCACACCGAAAACCAAATCCAAGGGCACTGGAGCTTTCCGGCTCAAAACTTAAAGCCCCATCAGTAAGTTGGAGTTTTCCCAAAGCCTCTCTTACTTCTTCGAATTTATCAGCATCCACTGGATAAAAAGCCGCGAAGACCATAGGTTTTATTTCTCGATAACCAGGTAATTGATTTCCAGCAGGGTTGGCTGCCAAGGTAATGGTGTCTCCTACCCGACACAAAGCAACGTTTTTAAGCCCGGTTGCGATATAACCAATTTCGCCTGCTTGGAGCAAGGTTTGTGACTGT
>Ga0155822_111_pt1 | contig 17222 bp, 11 predicted proteins | sample RifCSPlowO2_01_FD_107476 | JGI IMG/M metagenome (GOLD analysis project Ga0155822, IMG submission 107476) | Candidatus Woykebacteria bacterium RIFCSPLOWO2_01_FULL_43_14 | reverse complement strand
ATCATGTTCACTATGGCGCAGGCTCAAGAAGTGATTGCAAAATTTATTCACACCGCTGACTGGCATGTCGGGATGGAAAATTATTCTCGAGTTGATCCGCAAACTGGTCTTTCAACCCGTCTTGGGGATTTTCTTCGTAGCATTGATTTCGTTGTCGACTACGCCATCAAAGAAAAAGTTGATTTCTTTCTTTTCGCGGGCGATGCTTTCAAAACTCCCGAACCAACCCCAACCCACCAGCGAGAGTTTGCCAAGCGGATTTTGAAACTCTCACGATTAAATATCCCTTGTGTACTCTTGGTAGGCAACCATGACACCCCCAATGCTTTCGGTAAAGCCAATTCTTTGGATATTTACTCCGCCTTAGAAATAGAAAACGTCCACGTGATTCGTGAGCCCCAGCTTATTACTATCAAAAATGTGCAAATTCTCGGGATTCCCTGGGTCTCCAGAAAAGAATTTGGGGAGATTGACACACTCATTGAACCCCTCTATAACCAAGTAAAATCAGATCTTCCTCTGGTAGTAACAGCCCACGCTTCGGTTGAAGGAGCCGTATTTGGCAGCGAGCGTAGCGTCAGCCTGGGTGGCGATATGGTAATAAGTAAGACTAGCCTCACCAAACACCCCCAAACGGCCTACGTTGCCCTAGGACACATTCATAAGAGGCAGGTAGTACAAGTACAGCCTCCAATCTTATACAGCGGTAGTATCGAGCGTGTGGACTTTGGGGAGGAAAATGAGACCAAAAGCTTTGAGATTGTGGAGATCCTGAAACAAGTTCAGGATGACAAAATTACGTATTCAGCAACGCATACACCTATCCCAACCCCAGCACGAAGATTTCTCACGATTAAGACAACGATCTCAGGGTCCGACCCTGATCCTACGGCCACCATCCTTTCCGAAATTAAAAAGCAAGACTTTAAAGACGCGGTCGTAAAACTAATTGTCGACTTCCCACCCAATTCTAATGGGGATATCAAGATCAATGAAATCAAAAAGGCTCTGGAAGATGCTTTTATCATTGCGGGCATAAACAAAAACATTGAGAAAACCAACCGTAACCAATTAGGGGACGGGGTTAACGCGGAAACACTAAGCCCTGAGGACTTATTAGAAAAATACTTTCAATCCAAAGGCTTTTCGGAGTCTAGAATTAATAAGTTAAAACAACTGGCAAAAACATTAGCAGAGGAGTAGATTTAATTTCCAATTACCAATTTTTAATTTTCAATAAATTTTCATTTGATCAATGTATCATTGAAATATTCATTGTAAATTGAGAACTGAAAATTGAAAATTGTAATCTAATGATACCTGTATCGCTAAAACTCTCCAATTTCACATCCTATGGGGTCAATGTCCCAACCCTGGACTTCAGGCAGTTCCATATGGCCGCTATTTCCGGAATTAACGGGGCCGGCAAGTCCAGTTTGATTGACGCTATTACCTGGGCTCTGTGGGGCGAGTCTAGAGCTGGAAACAATGCCGACAAGTTGATTCGGACAGGACACGACCTAATGTGCGTCGAATTCGAATTCGAGCTGGAAGGGACAATCTACAAAGTAATCCGTAAGCGCTCTACCAAAGGCAACGGCACTACCTCGCTGGAATTTTTCTGCGGGGAGCATAACCTCACCGAAGGAACTATTAAATCAACACAGCAAAAAATAATCTCGACAATCCACATGGACTACGAAGTTTTTGTTAACTCATCGTATCTCAGACAGGGCAGGGCCGATGAATTCACTCTGAAGGCTCCAACCGAGCGGAAAGAAATCCTAGCCAACATTCTAGGCCTTAGCGGGTACGACTCACTAGAATCCAAGGCCAAAGAAGAGGCCAAAAACCTCGGTATTAAGATCGAGGGAATTAATTATCAAGTCCAAGAAATTGATAACGAGTTAATGAGTAAGGACAATACTTTAAATACCTTAACCCAAGTTGAAAAAGAGTTGAAAGAGCTAACAGAGAAAGTAAGCTCAGCAGAAAAAGAGTTGAAAGAATCACAGTTAAAGAAAGAATTAGCCTCACAAAAAGTCGCCTCGCTTACAAAATCTTCCGAGAGAGTTGAAGTCTTAAAGCAGGAAATCGCTTCGTTTAAAAGACAGTTCCTTGATAAGCAGGCAAGCATAGAGCAATTTAAAGTAATCCTTTCCCAAGAGGAATCAATAAAGGAAAACGATCAAAAGCTACAACTTTTAAAAACTCAGTCTAAAACTCTGCAGGCCAGTCAAAGTCAGTTTAATGGCTTCCAAGAAGAGCTGTCAGTACTTAAGTCAAAAGACTCAGCACTTGAAAAAGAACTTACTTTACTTCAGGCTCAGAGGGAAGAATCCGGCCGAAAAGGCAAAGAATTGGTGCTAAAACAGCAAGACCTAAAAAGCGCCACGTGTCCTACTTGTAAACAACCTTTTACCAATAAGCTTGAGCACTCCAAACTTCTTAAAGAAGTTACCGTCAGCCTTGAAAACGAACGGGAAAATTATAAAGCTCTTACCCAAAAGTTAAATCAGCTCGAAATCTCGAAACAGCCTCTTTCTACCCAAATCCAGAATTTAGAAAAAAATATTCTCGATTCAAAAGAACTTCTAAAAACCTCTGCGGACGTTCAAAGGCAGATTGAGGAACTCACGGAAATAGAGGTAAAAAAGATTAAACTCAGTGAGGCCAAAACACGAATCGATAGTGAGAACAAAAACCTTCATGAACTTGAGGAATTATTAGCGGCAAAAGAGAAAGTATTGGCCGAAGAAAGCCGGGAGCTCGAAGAGCTTGCGAAGCACCAACGCGAGTTGACTGGCGCTTCCAATGAACATCAGGAAAAAGAGCGTCTCTTAAACCAGATTAGAATCTTGGAAAACAGTAAAAGAACTGAACTCGGTGCTGCCCAAAAATTAGTCGATCGGTCTAAACAACTCGAAGACGTGAAGCAACTAAGACTGAAAGATCGAGAACATTTTAGTGTTGAGAAGTCCGACTACGAAGAGCTGGCCTTAGCTTTCGGGAAAAAAGGCATCCAGGCGCTGCTTATAGAAACAATCATTCCCGAAATCGAAAATGAAGCTAATATTTTGATGGATAAGCTCAGTGACGGTAGAATGAAGATAGCGCTCTCGACTCAAAGAGAAGCTAAAACTGGCGGAACTATTGAAACATTGGACATAAATATTTCGGATGAAAACGGGCAAAGAGTTTATGAAACTTACTCAGTTGATGGAAACGAGCTTGTTTTTATTCGTCAAGGCACTGATATCAGATCTTTACCAATACAGGACTTATGGAGTACAGCAGCATTAACTGATGTCCATGGAAAATACCAGTTTCAAAATTCCTGTGTAGAAGCTCTATGTTATGTAAACGGTCGATCCTTATGGCAAAAAGTGGATAAAATACTTCGTCACAAATCTCCCAAAAAAGTTTTGGAGGTTAAGTGTGGCCCAGGCAACTACACAGTACGCTTAACAAAGAATCACAGCATTTATGTAATGACCGCAGCGGGGTTAAAAATTAAGCGCACGGAAGACTTGAATATCGGAGACTTAGTTTTAAGTCCAGCGATAATACCATCTCCGATCACAACTAATAAAGTCGATTTGACACACTTTATTTCAGGTGAATTTATTAATGACCGGAAAATTAAATCTAAAGCACTTTTATGGGATGATAACTTTATCTGGTCACGACGAGATCAAAAACTCAACCGTTTTGTAGTGGTTGACGAAAATTTTGCAAGGTTGCTTGGGGTTATTGTTGCAGAAGGATCAGGAAATATAAAATACTCCCTAGCACTTGGAACTAATCAGTATCTTGCTCAAGAGATAGTAAAAATTGCTGCTGCGGTATTCGGTACAAATGAGAGGAGTCTCCGATACACCTCCCCAGAAGATATAAAACGTTACGCAAGTAAGTATCCTCATGCCGTTACAACCCTGTCTCCAAAGGCTCAATATAATCCGGATATAGGTGGCAGACTAGTAAGTCACATCTTAAAGAACCTGGTTGGGGGTAGAGCATCCTCAAAAAAGATTCCTTGTTTTATTTTTAACACTAGCCCAGAGGTGAAAAAAGCTTTCCTAAAAGGCTTGATCCAAGGGGACGGACATGTTAGTTTTTACCCAATGAAATCTAAGTCTTCTGTGAATATCACGACCGTGAGTCGGAGACTAGCAGGAGAAGTAATATTTCTTTGTAGGCAGCTGGGCATTTGGGCCAGAATTGAAAATCACGGCGAAGAAGGTTTTCGAAGGGACATGCATCATCAAAAATCGTATAGAATTGTCATATCAGGAAAGAAGAACTTAGAACTATTAGGAATCGGGGTTATAGCTTCTAAGTACGACTCAAGTACTAAATATGAAGGTATCCCATATTCACTCTTAGATACATCGAGAATTAACGGAAAGAGATTTAGGCGCGGGGCCGAGTTTGAATCTTTCGGTTGTGGTGTGTCAAGGATACCAAAAACGCTAACCAAATCTTATCTTAAGACTCAGGACTTGGTCCAAGATTGGAATATACTTGAGATTAGAAGTCTTGAAGAGATCGAGTCGGGTAGTGATTACGTTTATGATCTGATGGTTCCAAATAATAACTCTTTTGTTGCTGGTAACGGCGCCATCCTAGTCCACAATTCCGGTGGGGAAGCGTTCCGCGTCAATATTGCTATCAGGCTCGCCTTATCGAAACTTCTGACCCAAAGGGCTGGTGCTAGGCTACAGTTTTTGGTAATCGACGAGGGCTTTGGCACTCAGGACGCAGCTGGCAGGGATCGGCTTATAGAGTCAATCAACTTAATCCAAGAAAGTTTTGCCAAAATCCTGATCATTACTCACATTGAAGATTTAAAAGAAGCTTTTCCCGCAAGAGTGGAAGTCATGAAAAATACCGAAGGCTCTACGTTCCAGGTATTTAACTAGACCATGAAAAAGTTAATTTTACCAGCGCTATCTCTAATACTTGGGTTCGGTGGGATATATTACACCGTATTTTTTCTGCCGCCTTACAGAGACAATAACAGCCTAAATTTTGGGAATCTTGCACTTCTACTTATTAGCGCTTTCTCTCTACTTGCCCCGATGCTAAGTTTGCTGGTATACTACGCGAGCTTAGCTATTAGCAAGGTTGTAAAATCATCCAAGCTAACCTGGCAGATAAAAGTCAGCCGAGGACAAAGCTTTAAGCGAGGGGTTCTCCTAGCCTCATTCTTAGTAATTTTGGGTGCTTTACAAGCTACCAAAACCAACAGTTTTTTTAATATACTACTTTTAATTATGATCCTAGGATTACTCGAAACCTATTCTTGGAGACCCATATATGGAAAAAAGTAAATTTTTTGTCACAACTCCTGTTTATTACGTAAACGATATTCCCCATATTGGCCACACCTATACCACAGTGGCTGCTGATGTAGTTGCCAGGTTTTGGAAACAACTTGGTTATGACGCCAGGTTGCTGACTGGAACTGACGAACATGGGGCCAAGATTGCGGCGGCGGCTAAAAACCACAATAAGGAGCCTAAAGAGTACGCTGATGAAATCTCAGCGGAATTTAAAAAAGCCTGGCAATTACTTGATATAGACTTTTCTAGATTTATTAGAACAACCGATGAGGACCACATAAAAGTTAGCCAGGACTTTCTTCAGAAGCTCTACGACACTGGCGCCATTGATCCTAAGCCTAGATTATACAAAGGTCTATACTGCATCGGGTGTGAGAAATTTCTATCTCAAAATGAGTTAAAAGATGGATTGTGCCCGGACCACCTAAAACCCCCTGTTGAGCATTCAGAGGAAAATTATTACTTTAAACTAAGTGCTTACCAAGATCGTCTTATTGAACTTATTAAGAATGAGGACGGGAAAGGTATTGAAGTCCAGCCAGCGAAAAGGAAACACGAAATGCTTAGCAAATTAGAATTGGGACTGGAGGATATTTCCATCTCGCGGGCAAATCTGGAGTGGGGGATACCACTCCCTTTTGATGAGTCTCACACCACTTACGTCTGGATAGAAGCTTTAATCAATTACTACACTTACGGCTCCCCAAACAAGGTCTGGCCTGCTGATCTTCATTTGGTTGGTAAAGACATTGTTTGGTTTCATGCGGTAATCTGGCCAGCCATGCTTTTGGCCATAGGCGAGCAACCGCCAAAGCAAGTATTTGGTCACGGATTCTTTACCATTTCTGGTCAAAAAATGTCCAAGTCCCTGGGAAACGTGATCAAGCCTTCTGAGCTGGTAGCGCGCTATGGCGTCGAGGGTACGCGTTATGTCCTTCTTTCGGCTTTTCCCTTCGGGGAAGACGGTGATTTCTCCTGGGAAACTTTTGATCAACTTTATAATTCTAACCTGGCTAATGGTTTAGGTAATCTCGTCTCTAGAGTCTCAAAGCTCTTGGAATTAAACAAAGTTACGATAAGTCAAGATCAGGAAAATATTAAGCCCTCTTTGGGTCTTTCAGAATTGTATTCAACCTTATCCTTGGACCAAGTCCTAAGAAACATTTCTGAAAAAGTAAGCACCCTCGATCAAAAGCTAAACGAGTGGCACCCCTGGGAAATTAAGGATCCCAACACGAGTTCAAACTGGAATGAAATTGTCCAGGGTATCCGACAAATCGCCTGTGACCTTTATCCATTTTTACCAGAAACCTCTACCAAAATACGTGATATATTTTCTGGGCCGGATGTGAAAAAACCAGAGCAGGCTCTCTTTCCAAGACTCGAGGTGTCATCCTGAACAAAGTGAAGGATCTACTAGACGCACATGCTAGATTCTTCGGCTATGCCTCAGAATGACATAACTAAATGTTCATTGACACTCACGCCCATCTAAACTTTAAAGCTTTCGACAACGACCGAGAAGCAATTATTAAAAAATCGATCGGGGAGGGGGTAGGGAAGATTATAATCGTTGGCTCAAGCCTGGCAACATCCCTTTCGTCTGTCGCACTTGCCTCGAAGTACCCTGAGCTGTACGCTTCTGTAGGAGTACACCCACACCACAGCGGGGAATATGACAGCTATACTCTAGACAAATTGACTGATTTAGCAACCAATAACAAGGTTGTGGCGATTGGTGAAATCGGCTTGGATTACCATGAATATATCTCTGAAACCAAGCCCGGGATTTCAGACCCGAAGCTGCAAAAAACAGCTTTTTTAGAACAAATTAAACTTTCCCAAAAACTTAGTCTTCCGGTTATTATTCACTGTCGAGAAGCAATGGGGGACCTTTTCCCTCTCGTCGCACAATTAAAAAGACATGACTTTACCAACCTTACCGGTGTTTTTCATTGCTATAGCGAAGGTCTAGACTACGCCAAAAAAATTGTTAACCTAGGTTTGTTTGTCTCTTTCACCCCTATTATTACCTACCCGAAAAACGACTATCTTCGTGAGGTGGTGAGGTATCTTCCCCTAGATTTGATTCTCCTGGAAACAGACTCCCCTTTCCTCCCGCCTCAAGAAAAGCGAGGTTTGCGCAATGACCCCACCGCTGTTAAAATAGTCGCACAGACCATAAGCGAGGTTAAAAAAATTAGTCTGGAAGAAGTAGAAAAAACGACCACTCAAAATGCTGAAAGGCTATTTAAAATTTGAATTTTCAAGTACCAGTTTTTAATTTGGAGTCGATTTATTCGACTCGAAACAAGCTAAGCTTATTTTCAATAAATTTTCATTTGATCAATGTATCATTGGAATATTCATTGTAAATTGAGAACTGAAAATTGAAGTTTGTGTAACCTATGGAAAAGATTGTTAAGAAGTATGATCGGCAAATTACGCGAATCTTGGAAATACTTCCACCACTTCTCTCCTGGACTTTACTCACTTCCCCTTTTTGGGCGTCATTTTTTATTCCTGAAATAATAGCCTACTTCATAATTGTCTTCGATGTTTATTTTGTCTACAAAGCCGGCAGTCTCGCTATCAACGCTGTTAGATCCTATCGTAAAATCCAACAAACTAAAAAGGTGGACTGGCTAGCCAAACTCAAGGAGGAGCATCTGCCTTACCAAAAAGTTCGCCATATTGTGTTTGTCCCAACGTATAAAGAACCACTCGAAATCTTACAACGAACACTAACCTTTCTGTCCGAACAAGAGTTCCCCTCCAAACAAATTGATGTTGTAATCGCCACCGAAGCCAGGGATCAGGAAGCTAGCGCTAAAGTGGCGACTTTAAAAAAGGAGTTTGGTGCTAAATTTAACCATGTCTGGAATACCACTCACGTCTTAGAACCAGGTGAGGTGGTGGGTAAATCCTCAAATCTGGCTGCAAGCGGTAGAGCGATAAAAGAAAAGGTTACTAAGCTGGGCTATGATCTTGACTATCTAACCGCCACTTCGTGCGATGCTGACATTGCAATTCATCTTAAGTACTTTTCCTGCCTTACTTATCAGTTTCTGAAACACCCGGAGCGTCACCTAAGATTCTGGCAAGCGGCCTTGGTTTTTTATAACAACCTCTGGAGGATCCCAATTTTCACTAGACTAGTTAACACCATCCATAATATCAGCCAAGTAGGTGAATTAATGCGCACCAAAACCGGTTTTAACTACTCTACTTATTCCTTAAGCTGGCGTCTCCTCGACGAAACAGATTTTTGGGATGTGGATGTCATTCCTGAAGATTGGCACCTTTTCTTCAAAGCATTTTTCGCGCACAAGGGCCGTGTCGGACTGGAACCGATTTTTCTGGCTCATTTCGGGGACGCGGCTGAGGGACGTAACTACTGGCAAAGTCTAACAAGCCAATATTACCAAGCAAGACGCTGGGCCTGGGGTGTAACAGATATTGCTTACGCTATCAAGAAGTTCATGGTTCATTACCGGGAGATCAATCTTCCCAATTTTAGCCTCAGAATGCTTCGGGCTTTAGAACAGCATATTCTCTGGCCAGCTAACTGGTGGCTTATTACCCTAGGGGCCACCATTCCCCCACTCGTTAACCCAGTTTTCAAATACACAACCTTGGGCTACCGCCTACCTCAAGTTTCTGGGTTTATTCTTACGTTAGCAACCATGTTTATCGTCTTTATCATTGCCATAGATTATCTCCTTCGCCCTCCCCGACCGGAATATTTCAAAAAAAGGTTTATTCCAGTTACTATTCTTCAATACTTACTTCTACCGATAACCGCTTTCTTGTTTAATTCCCTACCCGGCATGGACGCTCACACCCGCTTGTTACTGGGTAAGCGCCTTGAGTATAAAGTGACAGAAAAAATAGGAAGTAAATGATTCCGCTTTTTTACCAAAGTTTATGGAGAGACGAAGCTTTTAGCTTCTTTCTCGCTCTTAAAAGCCCCCTAGAAATTATTAGTTTGACAGCCCTCGACTATTCTCCCCCACTGTATTACACCCTCCTCCACTACTGGACTACTCTTTTTGGAGAAACTGAACTAAGCTTACGCTCACTATCACTTCTATTCCACCTCGGCAGTGTGTTTGTGTCTAGCCTAATCATCCATAAACTAACCAACAAATGGTTGGGAGCTCTTTTAACAAGTCTGGCTGTTTTACTGAATCCTTATCTTATTCACTACGCTTTCGAAACCCGAATGTACACTATGCTAGCGTTTCTAATTCTAACTTCTACCTGGTTCCTACTTAATAAAAAGCACCTTCTCAGCGGACTTTTTGCCGCGCTGGCGATTTTTACTCACAACTACGCGACTTTCTACTTAATAAGCTTGGTACTTATATTACTCCTAACTGAAAATCAAAAACCCAAGTTAATGGGATTTTTTAAACTCATTCTACTACCTATTCTTGCCTTAGGGTCTTGGGCGTCAATAGTTCTTAGCCAGTGGTCTCGAATAGAAAGTAGTTTTTGGCTATCAAAACCGACATTTATCTCTTTACTTGGAACATTTCATTCATACATCATAGGACACAGCTCATATGTTTTCGGAAACTACCTTTTCTACACTTCCCTAGCTACTATCTTACTAGCAATATTTTCCTGGAAGTTTTCGAAAATCAGGCTACCTTTAAACAAAGTATTGATGCCTGCAGCACTTATTTTACCAGTTGTCCTTTCAATAATCGTTTCTCTCACCATCACCCCTATCTACCATGACCGCTACCTTATTAGCACTCTGTATCTAGCAATATTATCGATTGGGTATGTACTAAGTACGGAAACCTTCACCCACCCGCTTGTCCAGTCCTTAAAGACTGTCCTAATAACAACTTACTTAGCAACACTTATACCGACAAGCATTTACACCCTCCAAACCCCCCTCAGTCAACCAATAAAGGACTCAGTCTCTTTCATCTCAAACCAGAAAAAAGGTTCGGTAGCTGTTGCCGAAAACGCGCTGAATTTTCTAGAAACAAAATACTATTTTCGTCAGTATAATTTAGATATACCAGTGTATGTTTTTTCGGAAAATGGATCTATACCCTCCTATATAGGTTCGGTGGTATTTGATAAAAAGGATATAATAACTACGCTTCCAGATCGTGATTACTGGTCGATAAACGCTCGGGGTGGGGCTCACTATGTACCATAATATCTTAAAGCGAGGTGTCACTTACTTACTTAAAACTTTATTTCTTAACTACACTCGATTACTCAATGTCCTGATAATCTTACTGTGCTACGGTTACTTGATTTTTCGGATTGGTTCTCTCCCTCCCCAAGTCCCTCTCTGGTATACCCTACCCTGGGGAGAAAACCAGTTAACCAGTCCCCAGAGTCTCTGGTTAATCCCCATAAGTCTGAGTGTGTTTCTTGTACTAAATACCTTATTTAGTACCCTCGTGCTTAAAGAGAAAGGATTTCTCACCAACCTACTTAATTGGCAGGGTGTTCTTATCTCTCTCTTGGGCATAGTGGCACTTTGGCGTATTATTGTAATATCCATCCCGTAATATATGAACTACTTAACTATTTTTGTTGTTTCAGTTTTAATATCAGCTATCAGCACCTTGTTCGTAATCAAATTAGCCAAAAAATACGGTTTCATGGACTATCCTGGGAGAGCCCACCCCGCCAATATCATAACCACACCCACTCCCCGTGCAGGAGGGATCCCAATACTTATCTCTTTATTAGTTCTCGTCCCTCTTTTCGTGAGTGCTAGCGGCGTTATGGAAACTCCTCGAATCATCTCTTTCCTACTCGCCAGTACCCTTTTAGTAGTCCTGGGGACACTGGACGACAAGTATGATCTAAATCCTTACCTTCGCTTTGGGATAAATCTTTTGAGCGCTCTTTTGATCGTCGGTAGCGGTATTGCTATAAATTGGCTTCCCAACCCATTTGGAGGAGAGATCAGATTTGACCAACTCGTTTGGCAGTTTGGTCTGTTTGGGAAGAGTTATTCCATCCCAATTCTGGCTGACTTATTAACTCTCGTCTGGCTTACCTGGATGATGAACGCAATCAATTGGAGTAAGGGGGTTGATGGTCAGTTACCCGGAATTGTCACCATAGCAAGCCTCATTCTTAGCTTTGTGGCCTTGAAATATGTTGAGGTGGATCCAACTCAAACATCTGTGGCAATACTAGCCTTTATCGTCTCTGGGGCGTATTTTGGTTTCTTACCTTTCAACTTTTACCCCCAACGTATCATGCCTGGCTATGGCGGTGGGGCGCTTGCTGGGCTACTCTTGGGTGTCTTGGCGATATTGGCAGGTGGGAGGCTAGCAACCACCTTGTTAGTCCTTATAGTACCTTTGGCAGACGCCCTGTTCGCAATAGTTCGAAGGCTTATGAAAGGTAAATCTCCCTTTTGGGGAGACCGCGGCCATTTGCACCATAAATTGTTAGATCTGGGGTGGAGCAAAGCTCAAGTAGCGCTGTTTTACTGGTTGCTTACGGCTGTTTCAGGCTGGGCTGCACTAAACCTAGGATCTAAAGGTAAAAGTGTTGCTTTGGCTTCTGTTGGAGTAATTATAATCAGTATACTAACTACCCTCTACTTCACTATATCACCTAACAAAAAAGACAACTAAAAAAACGACCCTTCAGTCGTTGAAAAAGAAAAGCACCTTGTAACTGAAAAGAATATGGGCTTCTAAGTATTTTAATTAGACAGTTATTATATTCAATCCAGTTACCAGATGCCTATCATTTAGGTAACTTATTTAATTACGGTTAGAAGTATAGCACACTTCGGTTAGAAAGTCAAGTCTATGGGATAGAAACCTTTAGCTGCCCTTAATCTTGAACTTATATGATACACTCTCACTAGAATGGTTCTTTACTATTTACTAAGATCAATGCGGCCTCGACAATGGTCCAAGAATTTAGTAGTTTTTGCGGCAATAACTTTCGCCGGTCAGCTATTTGTACCTGAAAAATTTCTACTAGTACTTGCGACCTTTGTTATATTCAATCTCATGGCCAGTGGTGTTTATCTGATAAACGACATTATTGATTTTAAGCGTGATCAAGTTCATTACTTTAAGAAAAATCGACCAATCGCCAAGGGCCTCCTCAGCTCTGATTTGGCTATGAAAGTAGCCCTACTCCTAATCGCAGGAGCCCTCCTCGGAGGATCCTTAATTAACAACTACCTCTTCCTCATGCTAGGCGTCTTTCTGAGTGTTCAGATATTCTACACCTACTATCTTAAACACATAGCGCTATTAGACATTTTAAGCATTGCCGCGACTTTCATGATTCGAATCTTTGCCGGATTTTTAGTTGTAGCCAATGTTGAGCCGATCACCACTCTCTCTTCCTGGCTAATCCTTACCACCATAATGGTTTCCTTGTTTCTGGCTATTGCTAAAAGAAGGTTAGAGCTTGCCCAAATGAGTCACAAGGTAGCTGCTGAACACCGAGACACCCTAACCAACTACCCAACAGTGCTATTGGATGGGATGACTTTTATGATGGCCACAGCCACAATCTTGACTTATTCGTTATTCACCTTCAACGAGCCGGAGAGAAACCGGACTTTTGTGGCCTCTATCCTACCTCAGGCCTTATCAACTCCTAAGCTACTTATGGTAACCATCCCACTAGTCATCTATGGTATTTTTCGCTATTTGTATTTAATTTACGCCAAAAAAGAAGGGGAATCTCCAGAACGAACCCTGCTGGAAGATTTACCAATACTCACAACCTCGCTACTTTGGGTAAGCTCCATACTTGGCATTGTCTACATACTTAATCGTTAGTTCTCTCTTTTGCCATATCTAGTGCCAATAGCTGAGTGTACCCCCAAGAAATAAAAAGGAGAACCAGGCTAACCCAAATCGAGACTTGATTATGGAAAGTCTGGTAAAAAGACAGGAATGTCACAAGCCAGAGAAGTGACAACCAGATAAAAAGCCGATGAAAAACATCAAAGCTCGAGGTGATTATCTTCGATAAGCCCTTGCGTGCGAGATTAGTAGCCGATTTTGGCGAGATATGGGTTTCATGGAAAAAATGGGCCTGTACTAACAACAGACCACAACCTAGACCCAGGGTTATACCTGTAAACAGTACTGAAACAGAGCTACTTATTATTTCCGACTCTTTTGAGGAGTAGTCAACAAGTAACTCTGGAAAAAATCCTTGAATCCTGGTGGAGAAAGTAAGATTGAGGAACTTTAAAGCAAACATTAAGCCTAAAAACTTAACCCCGACTGCCAAAACAGCAGGCAAGATGGACACATCGATTAGTTTGAGCAGGCTTACTTTCATAAAAACTATCCAGGATTGATACTATTTACTTACACTCTAACAAATGCACTCTTAACTCACAACTTTCCAGTTGTGTGTTGCCGACACCTGTGATATCTTTTAGACAAATGCGTTCTCGTCTGCTCATCTACTCAGGTATTTTTGTTCTTTTATTGGCAAGTTACGGTATTTTTCAATATGTCTACGCCAATATTATCCCTGGCACAGGTAGTCTCATGATCACCTCCACTCCAGAATCCCAGGTTTATCTGGACGACAATAACTCAGGAAATACCACCTACCAAAAAAAGGGTTTAAAAAGCGGTGAGTACAAAATCCGACTTGAAGCCCAAAGTTCTTCTAGCGCTAACCCAACTCTTATCCCACTAAAAAAGGTTTGGGAAACCAAAATTAAGGTCAGCGTTGGGAGCCAAGTTTTGGTAAATAGAGAGCTAGGCCCATCTAACGAGCTAGGATCAGGTGAAATTCTGACTCTGGAAAAGGGAAGTGGTCTTGTCATCTCCACCAACCCAGAAAATGCTGATATCGTGCTCGACGATCAGAAACTAGGACCCAGTCCTTTAGAGAAGTCGGTTGAATCTGGCTTACACAAAGTCACGGTTTCGAAAGAGGGCTATATCTCGAGAATGCTGGAAGTCAATGTTACCAATGGCTTCAAGTTAATCATCAATGTCGATCTCACGCCCCAAGTAAAGATCGAAAGTAAAGAGCTCAAGGCTTATAAAAATCTAAGGGTTATCCATATTTACCCCACAGCGAAGCTAAATCAGGTAGGGGCTCTTGCCGAAATGATTGATCTAGAAATGTACAAGGCAGACTTGCTTATGACAGAAGACGGGATTCTTTTGACCCAAAAGGAGCTTGCCGAAAAGATCGTAAAGGAAAACCCAAACCCGACTTTGGCTTATCTGGCAGAAGAGCAAACCGCTGATCTTGGAGAGGCTGCCAAAAAGTCTATCGATGACTTACGCCTTAGTGCTCTTGGAAACAAGGCTAACACCATGTTCCTAGAAGTAACTACCACCCCAACAGGCTATCTTAACGTCAGGGAAGGCCCCTCCACTTCGGCGAAGTTAATTACTCGAATCAAACCAGGTGAAAAATTTGAGCTCTTAGAAGAGCAACCTGAGTGGTTTAAGATTCAATTACCCGATAGCACTTCAGGCTGGGTCTCCGCCCAATACGTCACAAAAGTCCAACCATAACCCTACCCAATGTCCTTGCGAGGATCCGCCAACTGGCGGAGTCGAAGCAATCTATATAGATTGCCACGCTCATTATGTTCGCTCGCAATGACATCTGAGTCTATTTGTGTTAAAATCTGAACTTAATTATGGCCTGGTGTGAGAGTGGTTATCAAGCGGTCTGCAAAACCGCGTACACCGGTTCAAATCCGGTCCAGGCCTCCACCCTTCGCCCTACGGGCTATGGGTGGCCTATCGGCCACATATAACCCCTGAACATAGGTTGCCGTTCTCTACTCACAAAGAAGGGTGTCACCCGTAGCTTTAGCGTAGGGTGACCTTATACGGTCTTTCCAAACTTGACTTTAGATTTAGAGCGTGTTAAACTATATAGGCTCTCGAAAGAGGGTTTTTTAGTGCCTTAAAAGGCACAAACCCAGCACAGCTCTCACTCGCCCTGGGTAATCACCGAGCTTTGCTCGGACTATGCTAAAAAGCAAGTCTCTCCGCCTTGAGCGGGGACGCTTCCTGCCTCAGCGAAATGTCACAATTTTATCCAACTATAGGTCCGCTAATGTGTCGTTACTAAACCGATCTAACATTTTGTACGAACCTAAAGCGGTTATTTCTGATGGATTAAAATTTAGCAAGGCCCTAATTAAGCGAGTGCTGAAGATTATTACCATTACTAAAGAAGAGTTTAACTCTGTCCTAATTGTGGGGCTTTCCTTGGTGTTGCTACTTTCTGCTCCAATCGGCTCTTCGTATCAGGCTGCTAACAGCTATGCTGTTACCCAAAGCAAAACTAGTGATCCTGGTTCACAAATAAAAACGACTCTCGAATCCGGAGAAAGTCTAGAGTTTAACTGGCCGGTTAGCGGTGTGGTATCTCAGAGCTATACGCCTGCCCACAAAGCTCTTGACGTCAGGGCTGATCTCAACACGCCTGTCAAACCTTTGGCCCAAGGTTTGGTTGAAAGCGCCTTTACCGATATTTACGGGCTTGGACGAGCAGTTATTGTTAAGCATATCGACGGTTCAAAATCCCTATACGCCCACCTTAACAAAATTTTGGTTAAAGAATCCCAGGAAGTAACTCCTGAGACCCAAATCGGTACAGTCGGGCTTACAGGCAGAACCACCGGAGCTCACTTACACTTTGAAATCGAGGAAAACGGCAAAAAGATTAACCCTGCCAGTGTTCTTCCTAATAAGTAACACTAGTTTATACAGGAAAAGGCCCCCTTCAAGGGGGCCTTTTCCGTTTACCTGCCTAGGTACTAGGCTATGAACTAGTAATCCATTCCACCGGTCATACCACCGGCTGGAGGGGAAGGGTTTTTCTCAGGGATATCTGTAACAAGCGCCTCAGTTGTCAGAATCATTATGGCAATGGAGGCAGCATTCTGAAGTGCAGATCTAGTTACTTTAACTGGGTCGATAATCCCAGCCTTTAACATATCCTCAAATTCACCCGTCAAAACGTTGTAACCAACGTTGGGCTCTGCCTTGGTTACCTCTCTGATCACCCAACCACTATCAGTACCCGCGTTTTCGACTAGTTTTCTCATTGGCGCACTCAACGCTCGAGAGAGAATATCCACACCGACCCCACCGTCGCCTGCTAGTTTTATAGTTTCCAATACTTTTCCGGCTCTTAGAAGTGCGACCCCACCACCAGGAACAATGCCTTCCTCAACAGCGGCTTTAGTCGCATGCACGGCGTCGTTAACACGCTCTTTCTTTTCCTTCATTTCTACTTCTGTAGCAGCACCAACATTAATAACCGCCACCCCGCCGGCAAGTTTGGCAAGTCTTTCTTCAAGCTTTTCTCGATCAAAATCTGAAGTTGTTTTGACAATCTGAGAGCGGATCTGTTTAATTCGGCCATCAATAGCTAACTTCTTCCCTTTACCGCCCACGATAACTGTGTTGTCCTTATCAGATGTCACGCGATCAGCGCGACCCAAATCTTCAACACTAACGGACTCTAGTTTACGGCCAGTATCTTCAGATACAACCTGACCCCCAGTAAGAATAGCAATATCAGCTAGCATTTCTTTACGCCTGTCACCAAAACCAGGTGCTTTCACCGCCAAAACATTTAGGGTGGCCCGAAGTTTGTTTACAACAAGCGTTGACAAGGCCTCGCCGTCAACCTCATCCGCAATGACAACCAAATTTTTGCTCACTTTAACAAAATTCTCGAGCATTGGCAGCAAGTCCGCCATCGAGGAAATTTTCTTATCCGTGATCAGGATATAAGGGTCCTCGATACTAGCTTCCATGCGCTCAGTATTGGTTACAAAATAAGCTGAGACGTAACCTCTATCAAATTCCATACCCTCTTTGAAATCTAATTCAATACTCAACCCTTTGC
>Ga0155822_139_pt1 | contig 18083 bp, 17 predicted proteins | sample RifCSPlowO2_01_FD_107476 | JGI IMG/M metagenome (GOLD analysis project Ga0155822, IMG submission 107476) | Candidatus Woykebacteria bacterium RIFCSPLOWO2_01_FULL_43_14 | reverse complement strand
TTTGGGAACGATAAGACAAAAATAGACGAATACAAAAACAGCTATAGAGAAGGTAAAGTAGGCGATGTTGAGGTAAAAAAGTATCTCACAGACGTGCTTAACGATTTTCTTGATCCGATTAGAGAAAGCCGAAAGAAGTTTGAGTCTGACCCGACTTTGGTTGATAACATCCTGAGAGATGGTTTCAAAGTGGTTAAGGATGAAGCCGAGAAAACGTTATCTGAAGTCAGAGCGGCGATGAAAATCGACTATTTTAACAATTAAAGAGCTTTTGTAGTGTATTTGGTAGTTGGGAAGATAGTGTATAATATCCAAGTTCTATTTGAATTATAAACATGAAACAAAAGAAACAAAATAATAATTGGTGGAAAAGTCTTTTATTCTATGTTCTTATCATCACCATTGGGATCTCCTTTTTCTACGGCTTTTCGCCCACGACTGAGGGTGACGATAAACCCCTTTATGAAGTTCTAACAACCATAAAGGAAGGCATCCGCTCTGGTCAGCTTGAGTCAACCACAATCGATGGGGACATCGTGGTGGTTAAACTAAAAGATGGGACTACTCTCAAAACCAAAAAAGAGCGTGGAGAAAGTTTTACCAAGACCTTGGAAACAGTAGACATTAAGCCGGATGAAGCCAAGTTAAATCCTAATGAGAGCCGGACTGCGGAGAATGTTTTGGGGATTTTAAGTTGGGTGATACCAACCTTAGCTATGGTTTTGATTTTCTACTTTTTGATTCGGCAAGCGCGGGTCGCCGGGGATAATGTCTTTTCTTTTAGCAAATCAAAAGCCAAACTGTTTAACAAAGATATGCCCAAAGTCAGGTTTGCCGATGTTGCGGGGGTGGATGAGGCGAAACAAGAGCTCCAAGAAGTAGTGGAGTTCCTAAAAACCCCGGACAAATTTAAGGCTTTGGGAGCTAAGATACCTAAGGGTGTGTTACTTGTTGGCCCGAGTGGTGTTGGGAAAACTTTATTGGCCCGCGCCGTTGCCGGGGAAGCTAACGTGGTGTTCTTCTCAATTGCTGGGTCTGAATTTATGGAAATGTTGGTGGGTGTGGGAGCTTCTCGAGTGCGGGACCTTTTTGAAGTGGCCAAGCAGAGTGCCCCCTCGATAATTTTTATCGATGAAGTTGACTCAATTGGCCGTCAGCGAGGGCTTGGACTAGGTGGAGGCCATGATGAGCGAGAACAAACGCTTAATCAAATTTTAGTGGAAATGGACGGTTTTCAACCTAATGTAGGGGTTATTGTCATGGCAGCGACGAATAGACCAGATATGCTGGACCCTGCCTTGGTACGCCCTGGTCGGTTTGACAGACGAGTTTCCCTGGATTTTCCGGATATTGAGGGGAGAAAAGCTATAATTGGTATCCATGGAGCGAATAAGCCTATTGCGACAAACGTTGATATTGATAGGCTGGCTCGGAGAACAGTTGGTTTTAGCGGAGCTGACATTGAAAGTATGCTAAACGAAGCCGCAATCTTTGCCGCTCGTGGGGGCAAGAAACAGATCGAATCAATTGACCTCGAGGAAGCAGCTCTAAAAGTCAAGCTTGGACCGGAAAAGAAAAGACTTCAATCAGAAGAAGATCGGCGTACGACAGCATATCATGAAGGTGGTCACGCTCTCGTGGCTCATAAGCTTAGTGGGATGGATCCCGTTCATCGTGTCTCAATTGTCGCGCGGGGAATGAGTCTTGGGCACACCATGTTTCCGCCAACTGTGGATCGCTACAATGAGACCCAATCAAGGTTGGAGGCCATGATTGTTGCTTTACTGGGTGGTAGAGCGGCAGAGGCCGTGGTCCTTAAGGAATTTACGGTGGGAGCGGCTTCGGATATTGAACGGGCTACCCAAATTGCCCACAAGATGGTTACCCAGTTTGGAATGAGTAGCCTTGGTCCGATCACTTATGGAATCAGAGAAGAAGCCCCTTGGGTCGCGCGAGATATAACTGAGGAAAAAGGTTACTCACAAGAAGTAGCTGCCAAAATTGATGCGGAGATTAAGAAAATAATTGATAAAGCTTTCGCTCAGGCAAAAGAGACGGTTACTAAGCATCGGAAAGTGCTAGATATTATTGTTGAGGAACTTATGAAAAAAGAAACCCTCGAAGGCCCTGAGTTTGAAGAACTCGTAAACACCGCTTCAGGAAAAAAGAAAGAAAGCTCCTGAAAACGAGTTCTCAGAAGCTCAAGTCAGTAGTGTAGGAATAAAGAATTTCACATCCGTTCTCAGGCGCTTTGTCCTGCAGGATCCCTCTAAGCAAGGTTCCATTTCTACATACGAACGTGTATTTGTTTACTTGGACCAACGCCGCGCAGTGCAACCATACGTCGATTACCTGATCTTCTACATGAGGTAATGGGTCTTGCTCATTATTGTAAAGTCCATTCCAGACTTTGCTTAGCAAAGTAATAAAGGTTGGTTCGTCGGTAAAACGTGCGACTACTGTTACTACATGTCCCATGCTACGACCTCCGACTTTCCTAGATTACACAGATTCTATCATCGACAATTGTGTTGTCAACTTTCTAACCATTTTTGCTCTCCCTATTGGGATACTATACAATGAAAGCATGCGTAAATTAGTTTTGATTGACGGTCACGCGATACTGCACCGGGCTTACCACGCGCTACCACCTCTAACTACCCAAAAAGGGGAAATGGTAAACGCGGTTTATGGGTTTTCCATGATCTTACTCCGAGTTTTGAGTGAGATTAAACCTGACTGGGTAATTGGTACGTTTGACAAAGCCGCTCCGACATTTCGCCACACTGAATACACTGCCTACAAAGCCCATCGGGTGGCAGCTCCTGATGATTTGCATGCTCAGCTGCCTCGTATCCAAGAAGTACTTAACGCTCTTAGTATTCCATTTTATGAGCTGGATGGGTATGAAGCAGATGATTTGATTGGAACGCTTGCCCTGCAAGCCAGTGAAAGCCCGAAGGTCGACGAGGTTGTTATTGTTACCGGAGACATGGATAGCTTGCAGCTAGTTACTTCTAAAGTGAAAGTCTATACTGCCCGAAAGGGTATCACCGACACCGTGATGTTTGATGAGACCGCGGTTAAGGAGCGCTACTCTTTGACTCCAGCCCAAATCCCGGACTACAAAGGCCTTGCGGGGGACGCTTCTGACAATATTCCAGGTGTAGCCGGTATTGGTCAAGTGACTGCCAAAAAACTTCTTAATGAGTACGGCAGCGTCGAAGGCGTTTACCAAAATCTTGATAAGCAACCAGAACGTCTCAGAAATATTCTCTCGGTGGGCAGTGAGCAGGCAGTTATGTCCAAAAAATTGGCAACTATTGATACCCACGCACCGATAAAGATCGATCTAGAAGCTTGTGTATTAAAACACTACGACAAAAATGCGGCTGTTGGGTTATTTCAAGAACTCCAGTTTAAGAGCCTTATTCCCAAACTTCCTGAAAGTGATTTTTCCCTTTCCACTGACACTGTGTCTTCTGATGTCAGCACACCCCTTTTAGAGTCTGTGGAAGAAAAAGAGCCCAGTGAACTTCAGAGTATCTTGACCGAGATGACCAAGTGTGGGGTACTGGTAGACAGAAAAGTCCTGAGCGACTTGTCCAGTGAATTTGAAGCCTCCTTAAAGGATATTGAGCACAAAATTTACGCCTCAATCGGTCATGAATTAAATCTTAACTCACCCAAACAGCTCTCGGAGGTTTTGTACTCAGAGCTGGGATTGACGCCAGGGCGTAAGAAAAAGACCCACCCGTCTACCGACAGTGACACGTTATCTTCGTTGATCGATGCTCATCCGGTAATTGAGCTTCTGCTTCAGTATCGGGAACTTTTTAAACTAAAAAGCACTTACATTGACGCTATTCCAACCTCAATTAATTCTGAAGATGGACGGGTTCACACGGAGTGGCATGACGACGTGGCACGGACAGGCAGGCTTTCCAGTACCAGCCCTAATCTTCAAAATATTCCGGTCAAAGGTGATTGGGGACAAAAGATCAGGCGTGCCTTTATCGCCCCACCTGGACACAGACTTCTAGCTGGTGACTACAACCAGATAGAGCTTCGCGTAATGGCCCATTTGTCTCAGGATCCCGCTCTGCTTAAAATATTTAAAGAAGGTCAGGATATCCATACTACCACGGCTGCGTGGATATTTAACAAAAACCCAGAGGAGATTACCAAAGACGAGCGTCGAGTTGCCAAAACAGTTAATTTTGGTGTGTTGTATCTAATGAGTCCATACGGGTTAAGCCGCTCGCTTAAAATTGATCCGAAAGTCGCGGCTGAGTTTATTGAGCGTTATTACGCTCGGTTCGCGAAGGTAAAAGAGTATCAAGAGAAGATCCTTCAGAGAGCAAAAGATCAAGGCTACTTGGAAACAATTACCGGGTTCAAACGGTACTTTCTTGAGCTACAGTCAGCTAACTATATGGTTCGCAGTTCTGGAGAGCGCATGGCGTCAAACTTCCCGGTTCAGGGTAGCGCCGCTGATATCATAAAACAAGCGATGGTTAATATTCACAAACGACTGAAGAAAGAGAAACTGGTAAGTAAAATGATTCTCCAAGTCCACGATGAGTTAGTATTTGAAGTTCCGGACTCGGAACTTCAAATACTAGCCCCTCTGATTAAAGAGGAGATGGAACAAGCCTTCAAGCTCTCAGTACCATTGGTAGTAGAACTCAAACAAGGCACTACCTGGGGTGACATGAGTGGGATGCCAAAGTCCTGACTTGGTGCATCTTTGCATACCTATAGTATAATTATTCAGGGAGAGAAGATGAATACATTAGGTTCTATATCTCAGATTTTTTTAGTGCTTGTAAGGAGTTGTTGGATCAGGAGACCTGTTTGCCTTATTTTCCCACCCATTAGGATTTTTGGAGGATTCTTTGGGGAAGAGTGGAATAAGGTTTGGGAAAGCCTTAGCTACTACCTGTTCGTCAATGGAATTTTCGCTTTCATTGTGGGTATTAGCTTCAAAGTTATTGTGGTGATCGGAATAGAAGTTTTAAGGAAAACTACTCTTTCTGATCTAAATACTTTCGCGGACAAAGCTCTAGCTATTTTTGGTATTGAGTTAGTAAGCCTTTTCGGCATGATTTTAATTGCTAGATTCAGGGAACACTTAAAGGGCATCAATGACTTTTATTGGTCCTCGAATCTGTTCTTAGAGTGGTTACAAAGGAATTTTAGGAGGGTGGTAAGACACCTAATTTAAGCCGTTTAGTATGTTTATACTAGGCGGTTTCTTTTTGGCCTTCAGGCCAACCACGCGAAGCTCCCTGCGAAGTGTGGTAACCTTCAGGCCAACCACTCCATAGCTTTAGCGAAGGGTGGTTTGGTAAAATATAGCAATGCCGGAGTTACCTGAAGTCGAGACGCTCAAATTACAACTACAGCCAAAACTAGTTGGGAAGACAATAAAAAGCGTTTTCTTCCACCCAGATTTTGGCAATACTCTCAGGTTTCGGAATAAATTGGATTTGGAAAGTCTGCTGCCGGGCAGAAGGATAACCGAAATTAACCGCCTTGGTAAGTACTTAATAATTACCCTAAATGATAATAATTACTTGGTGTTCCATCTTAAAATATATGGAAGATTAATTACCAATAATTCTTTCTCACCACCAGCTGATCATACCCATCGGTTTAGTTTGAGCCTTGATGATGGGACAACTCTCAGGTTTTTTGACAAAAGCAATATTGCTGATATTAGGCTGCTCTCAGAAGACGAGGTTCAAGAGATTAGCAGCAAACTCGGCCCGGAGCCGTTTTCTTTAGGTGCTGATGACTTCCACCCGATTGTGACTAGTGCGAAACTGCCTCGGATAAAGGATACAATCCTAGACCAAAGTCTCATTGCGGGAGTGGGAAATATCTACGCTGATGAGGCCTTATTTAAAGCCAAAATTTCGCCCTTGCGAAAACCAGCTGAGTTAAACACGCAAGAGTCAGCCGATTTACTGAGGTCGATTCAAGAAGTTCTTCAAAGCGGTATAGATCACGGCGGAACTTCGATAGAGAGTTACTATGATACTCAAGGGGCTCCAGGACAAAACCAAAAATACTTAGTTTGTTATGGACAAGGGGGGAAGCCTTGCCCTGTTTGCAAAAATCCTATTGTCCAGACCGAAATAGCAGGTCGTCGAACTCATTACTGTGCAACTTGTCAGCCTGAGTCCCAACTGAGTTTGTTTGGTTAACTTAAGGTGTCGCTAATGTTCACTTCCCAGGTGTCTACTTGTAGACGCCTTGTCGGTTCTCGATCTTGACCACACTAACGATGCTTTGTTTAGTATCAAATAAATAGATAATTCGGTAATCACCCATGCGGTATTTATAGTAGCTACCCAGCTGCCCCTTTAATTTGGAACCTGCAACGGGGTTAGATTTAATAGCATCTAAGGCTTTGATAATTCTGACATGTACTGAGGTGGGTAACTTTAGCAGTTGTTTTCGAACGGGTTTTTCGACTACTAACAGTTTAGCCGGCATGACTCTTTAATCGTTTGGCTAGATCGCCTTTGAGATCCTCAAGGTTAACTAGATCACCTTTGGCGATATTCTTTTCAGCTCTTTTAATATCTTTAAGAGAGTGACTTAGAGAGTAAATTGTTTCCTCTAAAGAGTCTAAGTAGTCAGGGGAAATAAGAGAGGCTTTCACTTTACCGTTTTTAGTCAAGTCTAGGCGTGTATATTCATCGTCTACCTGATCAACGAGTTTTAATAAATCTTTTCTTGCTTGAGTGACCGGTAAAGTTTTAGTCATAGATAAAGTGTACGTTTAAGCGAGCACTTTGTCAATTCAGTTGCACTCATTGTATCTTAGGAATATACTGCTTGCGAAAGGGAGAGTCTAAGAATTGAAAGTACTGCGGATTGGCCTAAAGGTTCTTGGGACCCTAATCGAGTTTCTTTTTCCACCCCTGTTTTGGGTCGAACTCGCATACTTAAGGATAAGGGCAAGCAGTCGAAAGTCTGGAGAGGGACACCAGAGTGATGGCTTTAACTTTACTATTTGCCTTGGCGGTCACTTTGTCAACCTGATTCTTGTGGTTGTAGTTGGGCTAGTTGCAATTCTGGTAAACTGGTTTACTTATCACACTGTTCCAGTTTGGTGGATTTGGGTAATAGGTCTAGTTTGGCTAGTTTACGATGTTGGGGTCACTTCAGCTCTTGATGGGTTGCTTTATGAAGGTTAAAGCTGGGTTGGGGAAATACGCTTACCCAATTGTAGTAATCTTAGCTCCTTACTTAGGAACGCTGCACCCGCTGATAACTTTGGTTATTCTGTTGGCATTGGGTGTGCGGGCTCCCAAAGTAGCTTCACAATCAGCCTCTGGGTTAATGGCCCATCTTGTGGGTGTCTTTGCATTGGCTATTTATCTCATAGCCTTTGGAGGTAACTCAGGTTGGGTTTTGTATGTAGTAAACAACTTAGGAGTGATTGTCTCCCTTTGGTTGTTGAGCTTAGTAGGTACAATCTTTGCCGTTGCCAAGTCCTGCGGACTAAGCTGGAAAGGGCTGCTTGAGGCCTGGGAAAGATCCGGAGAATTTTTGGGAGACGACTAACCACCCTTGGAGTTACTCTAGGGGTGTTCTTTTTTATGCCCTAGGTTAGAAACGCTGACGTTACCTGATGTGCGAACCTAAAGCACACCAGGTGTGAGTAAATATTTGTGACTAGCCACTTGAGAATCACTCAGGCGGTTTTCTTTTTTCCCGGCACCTTTCAATGAGTTCTTCCTAGGATGTGTTAAAATTTTACTATGCCGGAATTACCTGAAGTTGAAACTATTAAGAGACAGTTAGGTGAAGTGTTAGTAGGTCTTACCATCACTGATTTTTGGCTAGATACTCCAAAGATGGTAATAGGCAAATCAGAGGAACTAATCAAAACAAAAGTAGTTGAGGTTAGAAGACGAGCCAAGTTAATAGAAATAGACCTAAATAACGGTCGAACTGTTTTGATTCACCTGAAGATGACTGGTCAACTGCTCTACCAGGACAATTCATCTAAAACCTATCAAGATAAACCTCTCCCACCGCTAAAGAAATCAACTCCTAATAAATCCACTCATGTGATTTTTACTTTTGATAATGGCGCTAAACTGTATTTCAACGATCTGCGCAAGTTTGGGTATATCAAGATCCTGCCTACAAATGATGTAGAACACACCCGAATTCTATCTGAATTTGGTCCAGAGCCTTTTGACCCCGACCTCACTCTGGAGAATTTTATAACTAGACTAAAAAAGCGCAAAACCATGAAAATTAAACAATTGTTACTCGATCAAAAGTTTTTAGCTGGTGTTGGCAATATATATGCTAACGAAGCACTTTTTAAAGCGAATATTGACCCTCGAAAAAAAGTGGCTGAGTTAAGCGAGGAACAAATGAAAGAGTTATTTAAGCAGGTGAAAAATGTTTTGGAGGTCGGGATTAAAGCTGGTGGAGCGAGCGACCAAACTTATGTCAACGCGTTTGGAGAAAAAGGTAAATTTATGGATTACGCTGTAGTTTACAGACGAAAGGGTAAACCTTGCGAAACATGTGGGGCAAAAATTGAACGTATTGCTCTTGGAGGAAGGGGAACCTTCTTTTGCCCAAAATGCCAGCTATAATACAAAATGTAAAGCCCATGAAGATATTGTTAGTATGTGATTTGTACCCTCCTGAAGGTTTTGGGGGTGTTCAGAGAGCAGTTTCGAGTTTGGCTGAGTCTCTAGTCGAACGCGGTGTTGAGGTGGTTGTGCTTGCCGGTGGTAAGGTAAACTTAGTAGAACACGCTAAAAAAGTAAAGATATATCGTTTGCGAAATATTACGTTACCGCTTTATCAACATGCTCCTTTTGTAGCCTTTTTTGGTAGCCGAGTAAAGGAAATTATTGATGTCGAAAAGCCGGACGTGGTCCATATTGAGTTGACCACTGGTCTAGGTTGGGCTTCTTTGACAGAGGCCCGAAAACGCCGGATTCCTCTTGTTTTCACTCTTCACGCCTTGCCGGAAAACGTCAATCAGTTTCTGCCCATTTGGCCGTTTAATGCGTTCTTTGGTGCTTTGTTCTGGAGATGGATTGGCCTTTTTGCCGAAAATGTTAGCGCCGTTACTGCACCGAGTGTCTACGCTTTAGCCCAGCTGACCAAGCGCTTTAGGGTTAGGCAAGCCGTACGTATTTCCAATGGCCTAGACTTGAGTGAATACGGGCGTCAATATAGTCAAAAAGAAGCTCTTAGGAAACTAAGTTTAGAGAACCAAAAAGTTATACTCTATGTGGGAAGACTTCATCACGAGAAAAGTCCTGAGGTCTTATTGGGAGCAGTGAAAAAGGTCGTCTCCGAAATTCCTGAAGCAAAATTTGTTTTTGTGGGCGATGGCCCGATGAAAAATACTCTCGTGACTACTTCTAAGAAAGAGGGTATTTCAGGCAGCGTTAGTTTTACTGGATTTATCTCAGATGAGGAGATGAAACTTTACTATCAAGCTGCTAGCGTATTTGTGATGCCTTCTGCTCAGGAGCTCCAAGGACTTTCTGTCATGGAGGCCATGGCATATTCATTGCCTATAATCGTAGCCAGAGCCGGCGCTCTGCCGGAACTGGTTGGGCAACCTAAAAACGGTTTCACGTTCACCAAATATGATAAAATAGATTTAGCCAACAAGATAATTACTTTACTGGGAAAAGGGGATTTGGAAGTTTTTGGGAAAAACTCCTATCTCCAAGTCCAGGCCCATGGTCTTAAGTATACGGCTGAAAAGTATGTTGAGTTATACAGAAGTTTGTTGGAAAACAAAACATGAAGTACCAGTAGTTTTATGAAAATAGGAATGTTTACCGAAGCTTTTCACCCTCAGCTAAATGGGGTGGTCACTTATGTCAGCGACGTCGCCGAAGAGTTGACCCGTCGAGGGAATAAAGTCGATGTTTACGCCCCAGAAATAAAAGGCTACAGAGACTCAGCACGCTATATTCACCGGCTTCCGGGAATCAAAGCATTAAGCAAGATGGACGCTAATCAGCGGCTAGTAGTCCCTCTGCCCAACAAAGAATTTCGTAAAATGCTTACTGCCAAATTTGACCTCATCCACGCCCACACCGGCGGCCCCGTTTCGCTTTGGGGTTTTCAGCTAGCCAAGACCAAAGGAGTCCCTTACGTCCTGACCTACCACACCTTGCTGACTTCATATTTGCATTATATTTTCAACGGCAAAGTGATCAAACCTAAAGTGGTTGAAGTGTTAACACGGGTTTATGGTAATCAGTGCGACGCTATTATTGCCCCTTCGGAAAAAATTAGGCAGGAGTTGATTCGATATGGCGTGCACAAACCTGTCTTTGTGGTGCCCAACAGCGTTGATGTAGCGAGATTTACGGGACAAAAAAAGGGTTATTTAAGAGAAAAATTTGGAATAAGGGGTAAAATTTTACTGTTTGTAGGTCGGGTTTCCAAAGAAAAAAATGTCGAGTTTTTGCTTAAATCTTTTCAAATAGTTGCTTCAAAGAGTAAAGAAGCTACTCTGGTTATTGTGGGTAAAGGGGCTGATTTGGAAAACCTCCAAAGACTTAGTGAGGAACTCGGCTTGTCAGAAAGGGTTGTTTTCACCGGCCCTATCCCAATGGCTGAGATTCCTAAGGTCTATGCTGACGGGGATATTTTTGTTTTCCCTTCCATAAGCGAGGTTCACCCAATGGTGGTGTTGGAGGCAACTGTTTCAGGGTTACCGGTGGTGACGGTGCAAGATAGCGCCTATTTGGAATCAGTGAAGGATGATATAAATGGTTACCAAACCAAGATTAGCCCCACGGCTTTTGCAAGTGCTACTTTGAGCTTGCTGAAAGATGAGGAGAAAAGAACACGTTTTGGCGAGGCCTCAGCCTTAATCGGGAGAAAACAGTTTTCGCTAGAAAACCATGTGGACAAACTCACCGATCTTTATGAGGCCGTAATTGATAACTACCACCCGTCCACTTTTAGCGAAGCGGTTGGTAATATGGGTAAGCTTAGACAAATGGCGAAGTATGTTTTTAACATAACTAGAAATGGGCTAGGCTAAATGACTACGGTTTTTGATGGTAAAGCTTACGCCCAAAACATTACTGCTCGGTTGAAACAGACGATTTCGGAAGCTGGTCTCGCTCCTCACCTGGCGATTGTTATGATTGGTGAGGATCAGGCCTCCCGAATTTATGTCGATAAAAAAGTGGAAGCAGCTCGTGAGATAGGAGCTGAGGCCGAAGTACTTGATTTTCCAGAAGATGTTCCTGAAGGAGAGATTATCAGGCATCTTCGAAACTTGAATGATGATAAGTCGGTAACGGGTATTATCGTTCAGCTTCCCCTGCCCAAAGGCTTAAAAAAAGAGCGGGTTCTTTCCCAGATTGAACGAACTAAAGATGTTGATGGACTGACCAAAGGCTCCCAATTCGTGGGGGCAACCCCTCGGGCAGTTATGGAAATACTAACTTCCTCCAACCAAACTTTGGTGGGAAAATATGCGGTGGTGGTGGGGAGTAGCGACTTGGTTGGTAAGCCTGTGGCCAATCTTTTGCTAGACGAGAACGCGACTGTGACAGTGACCAATGATAAGACCAAAGATCTGGCAAGTTTCACTCGGGCCGCGGATATTTTAGTTTCTTGTGCCGGAGTTGGGCATTTGATAACTGCGGAGATGGTTAAAGATGGTGTCGTGGTAATTGATGTCGGGATTACCAGACAGAGAGATGGAAAAATTGTTGGTGATGTTGAATTTGAGGGTGTTTGTTCCAAGTCTTCTTTTATTACCCCTGTACCTGGTGGAGTTGGCCCGATGACAGTGGCGATGCTCCTTTCCAATCTTGTGCTGGCTAGCCAAAAATAACTTGCTTGACTAGATAGTAGTGCTAGTTTATACTTTCCCCTAGGAAAAAAGGGGGATTATGGAATTCTGGGATACAGAAACATTAGTCAATTTTTTGGGAATTTTGCTTGTTTCAGGAATAATATTCCTATTGCTTATGGTAGAGCATTTTTTTGGTGGTAGTGAGCAAGCAAGTGAAAAGGTTACGCCGGGAATTTCGTAAGGGCTTGCTTTTGGGAGCTGGGCTGACTTTGCTTGTCATTGCGATCTCCTTACTTATTGAAGACACGCTGAGAAAGAAGTGGTTGTGGACGTAGGATGCTTACTTCCGCTGGTAACCGTCAGTCTAAAGATTGGCGGTTTTCTTTTGAGTCCGCCTTCTGGCGGACGAAACCCCGCGTAGCTCGCAAGAGCGAAGTGGGGTTATTTGAAAACCACCTTATTACTTTCTACAGCCACCTCAACTTTGTCCCCAGGTTTTATTTTGTTCTCAATTATTTGCAAGGCTAATTCGTCTAGAATCCTTTCTTGGATCACCCGTTTTAAGGGGCGAGCGCCATAGTCAGGATCATAACCTTCTCGCGTGATTAAATCATAGACCGAGGGTTTAATTAGCAGAGTAATTTTCTTATCCTCAAGCCTTGAAATTACTTCTTTTAGCTGCAGACCTACGATGTCTTTAATGTTTTCCTGGCTCAAGGTTTTGAAAATAACGATAGAGTCAACCCGATTAAGAAATTCCGGTCGGAAAGTGGTTTTCACCAGGCCCATGATTTCTTCTTTCATAATAGCTGGAGTTTTGGTGCTGGAATACTTTTGGATAATTTCCGTGCCTAAGTTGGAGGTCATTATGATGACGGTATTGCGAAAATCAACGGTACGGCCCCGCCCGTCTGTCAAACGACCATCATCAAGGACTTGGAGAAGCGTGTTGAATACACTAGAATGGGCTTTTTCGATTTCATCGAGCAAAATCACTGAATACGGTTTTCTTCTGATTGCTTCAGTCAGCTGGCCGCCTTCTTCAAAGCCGATGTATCCTGGGGGAGCACCGATTAACCGCGCTACCGAGTGCTGTTCCATGTATTCACTCATGTCGATTCTGACCATGGAGTTTTTGTCGCTAAACATAAATTCAGCAAGCGATTTAGCCAGCTCAGTTTTACCTACCCCCGTAGGGCCGAGGAAAATAAACGAGCCGATCGGGCGGCTTTCCTCACTTATACCAGCCCGATGCCTTCTAATGGCGTTGGAAACAGTTTGGATGGCTTCATTTTGGTCAACCATCCGTTTGTGCAATTCTTTTTCCATATGGGTGTACTTAGAGGATTCGGATTCAACCAGTCTATTGACCGGTATCCCTGTCCAGCGGGCGACTACTTTGGCAATATCTTCCTCGGTTACTTCCTCGCGAAGCAGTTGATCGCCATCTTTACCTTGCTCTTTGATCTTTTTTTCCTGCTCTTTAAGACGCTTTTCCAACTCGGGGATAAGGCCATATTTAAGCTCCGCAGCTTTGTTTAGATCTGCTTCCCGCTCTGCTTTTTCGAGTTCAAATCTAGCCTTATCCAATTCTCCTTGAGCCTTTCTAAGATTGAGAATAACTTCTTTTTCCTGTTTCCATCGGCCTTCTAGACTAACTGAGCTCTCTTTAGATGTAGCCAGCTCTTCCTCTAGTTTATGGAGTCGCTCTTTGGACTCTGCATCTCTTTCTTTTTTCAAAGCCTCGCGCTCTATTTCAAGCTGAGTGACGCGCCTTTTTAGTTTGTCCAACTCCACTGGCATACTCTCGACTTCCATCTTCAGAGCAGAGGTTGCTTCATCAACCAAGTCAACCGCTTTGTCTGGAAGAAAACGGTTGCTGATGTACCGATGAGATAGGGTCGCAGCCGCAATAATAGCGGGGTCGGTAATCCGTACCCCATGATGGAGCTCATATTTTTCTTTAATCCCGCGTAAAATGGCGATGGTATCCTCGACACTGGGCTCTTCAACCAAAACGGGTTGGAATCGACGCTCTAGAGCGGCATCTTTTTCAATGTATTTACGGTACTCGTCTAAGGTGGTTGCACCGATGGTGTGGAGTTCCCCTCGAGCTAAAGCGGGCTTTAACATGTTGGCGGCATCGATTGCCCCCTCACTGGCCCCCGCGCCGACGACGGTATGCAGTTCGTCAATAAACAAAATGACTTTGCCGTTACTCTCGGTCACCTCTTTAAGGACAGATTTTAGTCTTTCCTCGAACTCTCCGCGATACTTGGCTCCTGCCAACAGGGAAGCTATGTCCAGTGCGACGACTTCTTTATTTCTGAGGGTGTCTGGGACGTCCCCTGACACAATTCTTTGGGCCAACCCTTCGACAATTGCCGTCTTTCCGACCCCTGGTTCACCAATTAACACAGGATTATTTTTAGTTCGGCGGGATAAGACTTGCATCACGCGTCTTACCTCTTCATCCCGCCCAATGACCGGGTCGATCTTACCTTCACTTGCGAGTTTGGTGAGATTTCGGGCGTATTTATCAAGAACCTGGAATTTAGTTTCCGGGCTATCGTCAGTTATCTTCTGATTGCCTCTTAAAGACTTAAGAGTGTTTGCAATGGTATCGAAGCCAAGCCCATTGTTTAAAAGAATCTTCTGAGCGGGGGAATCTGTCTGGATTAGGGACAATAACAAATGCTCGACGCTAATATACTCGTCTTCCAGTTTCTTAGCCTCACGTCCGGACTGGTCAAGTACTTTTCGCAACTCCGGCTCAATCGTTAAATTATCTGGGGAGACGTTTGAAGACTTAGGTAGTTTTTCTATTTGAGACACTATTTCCGAGGACAAACCTACCTGGTTCGCTCCGAGGCTGTTTAGCAAGGGTTCGATAATAGTGTCTTTCTGGTTTAATAGAGCCGCCAGCAAGTGCAGGGAAGTAAGGGCTGGGTTATTATTCTCGGCAGCGAGGCCTTGCGCAGCCTCAATTACTTCTTGAGATTTAAGCGTGAATCGAGGGAGTTCCATTTTCACGCCTCAACCATTTTGTAAACAGTAAAGTGAAAATATGGTTCTGAACGTAGTTCATGGTTCATATAGAATAAGTTTAACCGCCTGTATTAGCACTTGTCAATATCTAAGTGCTAATTACAGTTCCAACTTTTTACCGCATTTGACTTCCAAGAGGCCAAGTAGCTAGAATTAGGGTGGAGGAAGGGATTATGCTGCTCGGTGTTTTGCGTGACACAGATCGTCTGGTACTTGAGATGGTTGCCGAGTATTTAAGAGTATGCGATCCTCAAATTGCTCGTCGAAAACTCTTTTGGTTGGATCTCTTTGACATTGAGCGCTGCCCGCTTCTTCGTACCCGTTTAGGGTTTTCTACCAACGTGGTGCAAGTTGAAGTGAAGCAGGGACGAGGCTGTCGGCGGTTGATGTTTTCGGTTGTTTTAGATAAAACTAGGTCTATTCAGATAACACCTATTCCTTGGCAGAGAATTGACTATCCGCTAATCGTTTACGTAACGTATCTCTATATTTCAGGCGCTTATCGTAAGAAATAGGCGCTTTCTTTAATCAGGAAGTTTTGCGAGATTCACGGTATCCCCGCTTTTTATTTTTCCTGCCAAGATCTGTTTGGCCAGATAATTCTCGACCTTTTCTTGAATTACCCGCCTTAGCGGGCGGGCGCCAAATTTAGGATCGTATCCCAGGCTGGCGAGCTGATCGACTAACTCTGGCCCAAATCTGAAGGTAATTTGTTTTTCCTTAAGATGACTAGATAGCTCATCCAAAAAGATAATTGCGATTTTCATAACCTCGTTAACCGAAAGTGGCTTGTAGACAATAATGCCGTCGAAGCGGTTTAGAAACTCAGGTTTGAAATATTTTGAGATCTCGTTAATGACGTCACTCTGGATTCTTTGAATAGGTGTGTTTTTTTCCACCTCACTTTTTATGAGATCCGAGCCGGCATTGGAGGTGGCGATAACGATCGTGTTGGTAAAATCGACTTCCTCACCGCTGCTGTCAGAAAGCCTGCCCTCGTCTATTAACGAAAGGAAAAGGTTGATGATTTTGGGATTGGCCTTTTCGATTTCATCAAGGAGGATGAGACTGAAGGGTTGATTTTTGACTGCTTGGGTAAGCTGACCACCGGATTCAAAACCTTCTTGTCCGGGAGGCGGGCCAATTAGGCCAGAGATGCTTTCTTCGGTCTCGTATTCACTCATGTCCAGTCTTACCATGCGTTTTTCACTCCCAAAATATTCATTGCATAAAGTTTTGGCCAGCTCAGTTTTACCTACTCCTGTGGGACCAAGAAAAAGAAAAGTCGCGATTGGCCGAGTACCGTTCTTTAGGCCGGCTCTGAGGCGGCGCATCGCGTCGCTGACCGCGGTAATGGCCTCCTCCTGACCAACCACTCGTTCGTGAAGTTTTTTCTCCAGATTAAGCAAAACGCTAGTTTCCTCTTTTGAAGATGGGGCTAGGGGAATCTGGGTTAGCCCGGTGATGGTCTTTTCAACGTGATCTTTTAAGACTACTTTTGTATTGGTTTTTGATACTGAAATAGTAGTTTGCTCCAGTACTTCTAAGGCAATATCAGGCTGAACTTTGTTTTTAAGATACTGGTTACTTAGTTTCACTGCTTGTTCCACAGCTGGGTAGGTGATGAAAATTTTGTTCTTCCGCTCTAAGACTGGTACATAAGAAAGTAGGATGGCTAGACATTCTTTTTCACTAGCCTCCTTGATAGTTACGGTTTGAAAAAGCCGGGCAATATTGGGCTGGGTCTCAATATGCCGTTTGTAACCTTCTGGCGTAGTAGAGGCGATCACCTGAAGCTTACCGTAAGCCAGGCTGCGCTCGAGTAGGGCGAGTAAAGAAGTTTCGCCTTGATCTAGTTTGGTTGAGGAAACTATTTCCAGATCGTCTAGAAAAAGTACCACGTTGCCGTACTGAAGGTCTTTAACAATTTTGGTGATTTTGCTCCCAATCTCCCCGGTTGTTTTGGTCCCACCGACAAGGGACGCCACGTCTAAGGAGACGATTCTTTTGTATTTAAGATTTGATTGTATTTCTCCAAAGACCACTTTTTTGGCCAGACCTTCAACAATTGCCGTCTTACCACTACCGGCAGGGCCGACGAGTAGAACATTGTTTTTTGAGCTTTGAAGAAGCTCGGCGATTTTGGTGATTTCCTCATCTCGCCCGACAATGTCTGGCAGGAGCCCTTTTTGAGCCAGACGGGTGAAATCAATCCCACTAGTATCTAATTCAGGAGTGATGGTGCCAGTCCAGTCTCTATTGAGGCCCCCGACTGGTGAGAGGAAGTTGTTCAAGAGACTTTGAACTGATTTTTTGTTCAATTCCTCAACCACCCAGGAAACACACTTTTCTATAGACTCAAAACTAAGTTCGTGTTTTTTAAAAACTTCCAGGTGGTTACCCGGGATCTTAAGACTGGCTAGAAAAAGATCTTCTGGCTCGACAAAACGTTCATTCAGGTGAGCGGCCTCCTCGTAGGCCAAGTACAGACACGCGGATAGACTAGCGGGAAGATGTTTAGCTAAGGGCGTTTTGGAGCTGGCGTGTCGCAAAGATCGGAACTCTTTTTGGTCAATACCCAAGCGGTTGACTATCATTTTGACTCTGGGGTGCTCTAAGGAAGTAAGAAATAAATCCAGATGATTAGGCTGATTTGTTTTTAACCGAGTTGACTGGATAAGACTGATGGATTGGTTGCTAAACGTCTGAATAATGTTGGGGTCACTTCCTAGATCAAGACCAACTGCTTTGGGAGGCTGACTTCTTTTTAGGAAAAAATAAAGCCAATAAAGATTAACCGCTAAAATTAGCCAAAAGCTTTCCTGGGATACTGGTGGGTTGAGGTCAAAAATAGGAAACAGGAGTAGAGTGCCTCCGAGAAGCGGTGTAAGTATTAGCCAACTGAACCCAACAAATCTAAGAACTTTGTATATAACGACGAAAAGTAGTGGATTTTCCTTCATCGGGAGACGGATACTTAGATAGTGGTTGTTAACTTTCCCCAGAACTTGACTTTTTTCTGAATCAATTCTGCTTAAAGACTCAGGATTAAGACTTAAAGCCTGTTCAGTTTTTGTTTCAGGATTATAAGAGATTAGCGAAAACGGCCTTGGTTCGTTCATAGTAAGCCCCTAAAACTGTAAAAAAGACCTAAGCCAATTATTATCGGTAACGACAGCCAGGTAAAAAAGAACACGACTAAGAT
>Ga0155822_122_pt3 | contig 23082 bp, 26 predicted proteins | sample RifCSPlowO2_01_FD_107476 | JGI IMG/M metagenome (GOLD analysis project Ga0155822, IMG submission 107476) | Candidatus Woykebacteria bacterium RIFCSPLOWO2_01_FULL_43_14 | reverse complement strand
GAGGAGGTTGTAGTTTGTAGTAAGTAGGTTGTAGGAAATTATGTCCCCTATAACCTAAAACCTACCACCTATAACCTAACAAAATGGTACTAAGTGATGCTGATATTAAAAAACATCTAGAATCCGGAAAAATTGCGATTACCCCAAAACCTGACTATACTGAGCAGTTGGGTCCATGTTCCGTAGACTTTCATCTAGCCAACAATTTCATGATATTTGAACACTCAAAATACCCATTTATCGACCCCAAAAACGGTAAACCAACAGCTGAATATATGAAAGAAATCATTGTCCCTGACGGCGAGGCTTTTATTATGCGTCCTGGAGAGTTTGCCATTGCTTACACTGTCGAAACCCTTGGCCTTGCGGACGACATGCTCGCCCGTCTGGAGGGACGAAGCAGCTTGGGAAGATTGGGGATCGTGGTTCATTCGACGGCAGCCCGTTTTGATCCAGGTTTCGATGGTCAACCCGTCATGGAACTAGGCAATATCGGCGTCATGCCCGTCGCTCTTTATCCGGGAATGCGGGTGTGCTCGTTTACTTTTGAGTATTTAAGCAGCCCAGCTGAGACCCCTTACCGAAAGAAAAAAGACGCTAAATACGCAGGGCAAAAAGGCCCCACTGCCTCAAAGCTATCCCAAGAGTTTGATAAAAAGTAAACCACTGCTCAGTTATGGTATCTTATTGTTTATAGTTTTGACTTTTGCTAAATTAAAACTATGTTGTCGATAAAAGATCTTAGAAAACTTGCAGAATATTTCAGTACAATATTTGCTACCAAACATGAGCTAGAGGAGAGTATTAACTCTTTAAGATCGGACATGCTTTCCGGTTTTGACCGAGTAATGGGGGAACTAAGAGCTGCCCGTGAAGATAAGACCATTCTCAACGGGCGATCTGAAGATCACGAAAACCGCCTTGAAAAGATAGAAGCGATTCCTAGCGTAGCTCATGAATTAATAAGAAATACTTGAACAAATTGTTAATGGTGCAAGCTTAGGTTAGAATGGTTTAGTTATGGTTCTAAGTAAGCAAACAATACAGCGTTTGTTTAACGCGCAGAAAATAAAGATAGCGCCTTTCGATCAGTCTTTGCTGGGGGACTGTAGTTACAATCTTCAGCTTGACGACATCGCCGTTTATCCAGATACCGGAGACGAAAGAAAGCTTGGTAAGGATTTCCATCTTCTTCCCGGTGAGTTCGTTTTGATCAATACCAAAGAATATATCGAGTTGCCTAATTACTTGATTGGGCATATCTCTAGCCGTTCGAGTACGGCCAGGTTAGGTTTACTGGTTGACTTTGGTGCTGAACTTATTCAGCCTGGACATGTTGGCAAAATTTGTTTGGAGATAAAAAATCTAAGTGCCAAACCAGTTCTATTGCAACCCGGTTTATCGATTGCCCAAGTATATTTTGAGTTTATTGATTCTGAAGAGCAAGGTGAGGGCAATCCATATCAGAATGACGAAAAGCCAGAGTTAAGTAGACTTTGTCAGGAGATAAAAATGTAGTTATGGGTTCACAGTTAACAGTTCCCAGAGAGCGAAAACAATTACTGTGAACCGTGAACTTGCATCTACAGTGAACTTATGAATCGAACTGAAACGTGGCCCATTTTATATGAAAAGATTCTCCGCGTCGGTAACCCTGACCATTACGTGGGGGTAGCGACTCTATGGAGTGAAAGAGACTTAATTCGGGATATTCTAGACCCAAAAGAATATTGTGCCATTGGTAACCTCTACAGTGCTGCAGGGATTAACCACGTTATTCGTAATGTCTGGGCCAACCCCTCCATCCGCTACATTGTGATGTGGGGGATGGATATGAGCTCTTCAGGATCAGCCTTTGTGAATTTTATGAAAAATGGGATTGATGATAATCGCCAAATTATCGGCTCACGCGGAGAAATAGAAAAAGAAATCCCACTCGTTGCAGTTAATAAATTTCGAGAAAGTATTGAGCTCCTTGATATGAGACGCAAGACTAGAGAAGAAATCGCGGCGTTTGTCAAAACCTTGCCTTACAAACCACCTTTTGCCACTAAGCCAGAAGTGTTTCCAGCTAGTGAGCCGGATGTTAAGTTTTTACCATCAGAGCAAGTAGGATTCAGAGTTGCGGGTAAAACAGTTGCTCAAACTTGGTTGAAAATTGTAAACACTATTAATAACTACGGACGAATAAAAACCACCCGCTATGCCTCTACTAATGAACTTAAAGAAATTCTCAATCTTACTGCTGTGGTAACGGATGAAGATAGTGACAGCGTTTACTTTCCTGAATACCTCCCGTTTTCCAAAGCTGAGCTGCTGGCCTATTATCCCGAATGGATGACCGCACGGCGTCTACCGGATATGGCCTACAACTATGGCGAGCGCCTGCGTGACCACAATGGGATAGATCAGATAGAAAACATCAAAAAATTGCTTCAAACCAGACCCGATTCGAAGAAAATGATTGCGGTTACGCCAAAAGTCTCGGAAGACTGGTCAAAGGTTAACAATGGTGACACGCCGTGCTTGACGCAAATCGTATGTGGTGTCCAGGATAGTAAATTTTTTCTGACAGCCCACTTCCGTTCCCAAGATATGTTTCACGGCTGGCCTCGGAATATGTTTGCGGCACGCAAAATGCAAAAAGAAATTGCCGATAGCGCAGGCTACCCACTTGGGCCTTGTGTAACCATTACTCATAGCGCGCATATTTATAGCGATGACTGGAAAACGATGCAGGAATTGCTGGAAAAATACTATCTCAAAGAGCTAGGTTATTCTCCAACTATGCATTTTCAAGAGGATCCTCGGGGCAATTGGTTAGTCGATACCGATGAAAAAACCAAACAAATCGTGGCCAAACTTTTTACCCCTGATATGCAGACACAGTTGAAAATTTTCCATGGTCCCACTGCCAAGGCGGTCTACTGGCAGATATTTGATTGGGATTTGGTGAATTTACCTTCCCACGCGGTTGATCTTGGGTGTGAACTTCAGAAAGCGGAAATCGCCCTCCGACTCGGGATTCCGTATCAACAAGACCGCCCCCTCAATTTCACGAGCTTGAAAAACCCTACTCCTGTCATTCTGGGTGGTAGCGAAGAATCTAATACGTCCAAAGAAGGGGTAATATATGTTTCTAAGAAAAAAGAAGAAAACAAGCAAATCGCCTCCAAGGTTTCAAAACCCTCTCCCACTTCGCCAGAGGCTACGCGGGACGTTGCTACGCTCCGCAAATCTCTACAAGACGAATTAAAAGAAATCCTCGGCCTCTAAAGTTTTCCTTTTTCAAAGGTGACACCTTCGCGAAGGTGTCACCTTAAATATTTATGTTTTGTGCATCGGCGTCTCAAAGTTGCCTTGGTAGTGTATAATTTGACCTTAGTAAGGAGGGTGCAATGAGTGGTTATCGATTCGACCAATGTCCTCGCCTGGGTCTGACTTTGTCTTTTAGATCTTCAGCACCTAAAGAGGAAAGGTCGAGGGGTTTTTCCTGCACCTTAGATTATTCTCATAAAGAGGCGGATACTGGACCACCTCCTATAGAGCGGGGTCGTTATCTACGAAACCTTTCTATCCCGGCTCCTCTAGGACCTTGGAACTTGGATATTGAGCATGTTGATGTCTTTGTTAACTGGGAAGGAAGAATTACCCATGCCGAAGTGGTACTTAGCTTACGAGTTTTGAAGGTAGTGCCGGGAAACTCTCGTAACATACTCAGTGAGGTCCAGGTACTTCCTAATAGTGGGTTAAGATTAAAGGTGGTTTTGCGAACAGTAACAGAATCTACCATTTCTTCCGAACACGATGTTCAGATTCCTGGTTTAGGGACCGGTCTTCTGGATTTACAGGCAGCCTTTATATGAGTGATAGTGTGCCCAAGAGAAGGGTAAGTGTGATGCCAAAATACCAGGGACAAATTGCCAATCTTTTGACAGCCGTTGTTAGGTTGATGAACTATATCAGCGGAGCAACTATTGAAGAAGCCACACTTGAAGGTTCGGCAGACCCCGACAACGTAGTAAACATTACCTTTGGCAAGAAGCTCCCGATTGGGAGACTGCCTTGGGTTAGTCTTGGTGGGGGAGGCACAACAGTAAGTTTTAAGGGAGTCACATGTGTGACTACTCCGACAGGTGAGTTTGCACGCCTTGTTCTTTCTGGGGTGAAGATAGAATGGTTACCTAAGATGGTAATCACACAGGTGTCTGGGAAAAACCCTGAGTGGGTTATTAGTCAGGTAATGCATGTTCATCTCAAAGAACTGGTAATACCAAGCCTTGATGGTCACACAGCCTGGGTTAATATATATGTTGATCCAGCTGCTAGCTGTATGCTTAGACTAGAATTCGAGTTTCCACTCCTTGCCCCAACCGCAGCTTAACGCCTGCGGTTTTCTTATTTTTCTATATTGTTTTCCGTAGTTAAAAGAGTACTTTGGTATCCTGTAGAGTCACACCTGACATATCTCGGAAGCCGAGCAGGTTTGAAATAGGAGCTAGGTTGCGATTCAGTTGTCGTGGCTCACTGGACATCGACACCGATCAGCGCGGCGGGAGTCTGTTGAGCGGATGTTTGCTTCAGAAGCTGGGCCAAACGTTTTGGGGTTCGCAGGGGAATCACGTGCACGGGAATGCCTTGCTCGACCTGGAAGGCGAGGACGCGATCGATAACCAGATCAAGAACCTCATCCGGGTCGTCGAGATCCACGGTAGTACGCAGGTGAATGGCGGTGGGCTCATCCTCACCGGCGGTTACGTCGAAGGTTGCTGTCGGATAGCGCTCTGTGATGACGGCTTGCAGCTCGCTGATGGCTCGCTGAACATGGGTGTCAGTTACTGCTGTGGTCATGATCTCTCAGCCCCTCTCACCTGGATTGCGGTCACAAACGTCCGCGCCCTTCGCAAAGCCCGACTGGCCTGGGTGTTTGAGACATGCCCCACTTCATAGTCGGCGGTCTCCCGCAGAGCGTAGGTTCGCTCCAAGACATCGCGGACGTCGGTCGGATACCGCTTTTGGCGGTTGATCAACTCCCCGATGAATTGCGCCTGCACAAAGCCGTGCCCCCATTGCATCGTGGGGCGGATACCGGCACTCGCCAGGGCGTAGACCGCGGCCTGAAAGCAGGCGTAGTAACAGCGGTTGGCGCAGTTGTTGTATCGGCCGTTCGCGTATTCGCTCCCGGCTCCTTCGAGACATTCCACAGACTTTATTAGGAATGTCTGTTCATCAACATTCATGAACTCATATTATCATCACTATATGTGGAATTCAATCATCAAATTGGCAGGTTTACTGGTGAGGAAAACTACTTGGTATATTGTTTTCCTTGGTCAAAAGAGTACTATTTAATGCGGAGATAGAGAGGGGATAGTATGCCAGGATTACAACAAATGAAAATTCCGGTTCAGTTGGGATCCCTTCCTGAGAGATTTCTTAGGTTTCTGACTTTGGAGCTGGTCTTAGACTATCAGGGAACGAGTAGAAGATTTCGTTTTTCCGCTCCCACAATGGGACTTTGTGAACCAACTGCTCGGTCCTGCATCTCTTACGGAAAAGTAAGCAGTGGAAGGTCAGAGGGTAAAGAGCTCGGAAAGGCTCGGTTTCAATTCCCAGGACTCCTAGTTGAGTTTGAAAATGTAAAGCTGTTTTTTGATGAGGGTGGGAGATTAGAGCGGATTGTGGTGAACTATCGTTATGTGGCTAACCGGACTCTGCCGAAAGTCATTAACTCAATTGCTCTTACTCCTGGGGAGCGTTCAGCCACGGTTCAGGTAGCAGACCATGCCGGCTTTAGATTGAGTTTTCCTGACACAGAAGAAGGGACCCACAAAATTTCTTAATTAGGTCGCGCAAGTTGCGACCTCTTTTTTCTTACCCTTGATTTATCCTAATTTCCTTGCTACAATCCCGACATTATCAAATAAAGTTCTCACACTTGTCTGTTCGCTCCTTCTACCCTTTGCAAAGGCTATGGGTAGTCTGAACAGGCCACCCTTCGCTAAAGCTACGGGTGGTGAAGTGGAGGTTTGAAAGGGGTTTAAAAAAATGGTTCTACCTTCAATGAAAGACCTGCTTGAAGCAGGAGTCCACTTTGGTCACCAGTCCAAGCGTTGGCATCCCAAGATGCAGCCGTATATTTTTACTGAGCGTGAAGGAATTCACGTGATTGATCTTGAGCAAACTGTCGACCGGCTGGAAAAAGCGGCCAATTTTCTCAAAAATTTAGCTTCCCATGGGGGGAAAATAATTTTTGTTTCTACCAAAGAACAAGGTGCCAGCATTGTCAAAGAAGAGGCCATCAGGGCTGGAGCGATGCATGTTACCAAAAGGTGGACAGGGGGAACTCTGACCAATTTCGAGACTATGCGGGCGATTTTAAGTCGGCTTAGTAACTTAGAAGAACAAAAAGAGTCGGGTGATCTTGAAAAATATACCAAAAGAGAACAATTGTTAATTGCTCGTGATATAGACAAGCTAAATAATGCCGTTGGGGGACTTAAGGGTTTGGAAAAGCTTCCGGATGCGCTTTTTGTCCTGGATACTAAGAAAGAAATTAATGCTGTTCGGGAAGCCAAAAAGACTGGGGTGACCGTTGTGGGGGTGGTTGATACCAATTGCGACCCTACTGTGATAGATTACGTGATCCCTGCCAATGATGATGCAATACGAGCTATTAAAGTAATAGTTAAGACGATTGCTGACGCGGTTGAGGAAGGGTATGCTGAATTTAACCATGACGAGAAAGTTAAGGCTGATAAACAAAAAGAAACAGAGGAGCAAGTATAGGTTGTAGTTTGTAGTGAGTAGGTTGTAGTGAATTACTTTCTCCTACAACCTAAAACTCTTCGAGCCTGAGCCTCAGAGCCGAAGGCCTACCACCTATAACCTATACTGTTAAGATGGCAGACGTAACTGCAGAACAAGTTAGTAAACTTCGAGAGCAAACCGGTGCCGGGGTTATGGAATGCCGCAGAGCCTTAATTGAGGCTGATGGAGATATACCCAAGGCTGAGGAAATTCTGAAGAGTAGCGGTTTATCAAAAGCAGAAAAACGCTCTGAAAGAGAAACAAGCCAGGGTGTAATTGAAACCTACTCCCACGCTGGTGGTAAAATTGCCTCAATGGTGGAAATCAACTGCGAAACAGACTTTGTGGCGCGAACTGATGAGTTCAAAAGTCTGGCTCAGGAGATTGCCATGCAGGTAGCCGCCATGAATCCTGAAAACGTGGATGCCCTTTTGGAGCAGGACTATATTCGGGAACCAAGTAAAAAAATTAAAGATTTGGTTACTGAGGCCGTGGCCAAAACAGGCGAGAATGTACGCGTCAAACGCATTACTCGCTTTGCATTAGGTGAGTAGTTATTGTGTCATTCTGAACCGGTTTACCCGGTGAAGAATCTCTAGATCCTTCGGCTTATGCCTCAGGATGACACTTGAATAGTATATGGAACAAATACTTATAGAAGCTCAGACAAAAATAACCAAAACCCTGGAAGTTTTTAAGACAGAACTGTCAGGGGTGAGAACTGGTCGAGCGAACACCGGACTTATTGAAGGTGTGAAGGTCGATGCTTATGGCTCCACTGTTAATCTCAGAGACCTAGGTTCGATTAATGCTCCTGATCCAAAAACTCTCACAGTCCAGCCTTGGGACCCCTCACTCCTAGATACTATTGCCAAGGCTATTGGTAACGCAGGACTGGGTTTTTCAGCCACCGCTGATAGTGGTGTAGTTCGAGTGAGCATCCCGGCTTTGACTGAAGAGAGGAGACGAGAATTTCTTAAACTGGTTAACGACAGATCTGAAAACGCTAAAGTCAGTGTCCGCCAGATTAGACGGGAAATTATTGAAGCTCTGGACCGTATGGAAAAATCCAAAGATCTTAGCGAGGACGACAACAAGAGGACGCAAGACCGTCTTCAAAAGGTCATAGACGAAGCCAATTCCCAAATCACAACCTTAGCAGACGCAAAATCTAAAGAAATCATGACGATTTAGGAGTTTATGGTAGCTACACGTTCACAGTTCACAGTACACAGAAGCTGCAGTGAACGAAAATGTTACCGTGAACAGTGAACTGGTCTCCACAGTGAACCCATATCTTTGCTATAATACCCCTATGACCTACCTTGTTTCTCTTGTCGTATTCATTCTCGCTCTCGGACTCTTGGTTATTATCCATGAACTGGGACATTTCCTCACGGCCAAACTTTTTAACGTCAGAGTCGAGGAGTTTGGTTTCGGACTACCTCCAAGATTATTTGGTAAGAAAAAGGGAGAAACGATTTACTCTATCAACGCCATTCCAGCTGGTGGTTTTGTCAAACTTACTGGAGAAGATGGCCCTGAGGTAGACAATGACCCTCGGAGTTTTTCCTCCCTTGTTCCCTGGAAGCGGGCGATAATTATCGTCGCCGGAGTTACCATGAACTTCCTTTTAGCAGTAATCGCCTTCAGTATCATTTATTCTGTGGGAGGTCCAGTGGTCAGTGATCGTGTTTTAATCGAAAAAGTTGCTGCTGACTCGCCGGCAGCTCAGGCTGGGTTGAGAGAGGGTGACTTCCTTATCAAGTTGGACGGTTTGAAGGTGAATGACCCTCGTAGGCTTGGACGGATTATCAAAGAAAGAGCTGGCCAAGAAACTGAGGTTATTTATGAGCGAGAAGGACAGGAGCTTACCACTCGCGTGACTCCTCGAAAAGACCCTCCTGTTGGACAGGGACCGACGGGTATTCAAACGATTTCGGATGTGTCTATAAAATCCTACCCACTCTGGGAAGCGCCGATTGTGGGAACAACCCAGGCTTTTCGCTTGACGGGTGAAATGGTTGAAGGTTTTGGTTTGATGATTGCTGACTTAGTAGTCAAAAGGGAAGCTCCCGAGGAGGTGGGAGGGATCATCCGGATTGGTTATATGACCCACAAAGCGACCGAAGCTGGGTGGCAGACAGTGCTAATGCTGGTAGGTTTGCTGAGCCTTAACCTAGCTTTCTTGAACATATTACCCCTTCCCGCGCTTGATGGGGGAAGGTTTGTGTTTGTCCTGTTTGAAGGAATCACCCGTCGACGTGTCCCACCCCGAATTGAAAAGATTATCCACGGCTCAGGCATGGCTTTCCTGTTGTTTCTGGTGCTCCTGATTACCTATAACGATCTCATTTGGGTCTGGGCTAATACCTCCCTCAAAGACAAATTCCAACTCCTCCTTCCGAAATAAATTCTCTTTTCTCGCCTACTCAATCCTTATGTGTCAAGCTAACACCTAGCTACGGCTTATCTTATATTCACTATCTATATCTATTGTCATTCTGGCCTGCCCGACGATGCCAGTTATTGGCAGGCGGGCTTGTCCAGAATCTGTCCTTTCCCGCCAAGGCGGGTGTTCTTTGTTCTTTTGTGCCGACAAAAGAACCAAAAACTCTCTCGCGTGAAAGCTTTAGCTAAAAATTTGAGTTTTCTAGCGGGGGATTTCACCCCCTCCTCATCAAGTGTGTGAGGAATCCCCCTGTACAAAAACATCAAATTTTCTAGACGCGTCGCTTTCAAGGCTCGAATTAAGGCCGTGCTCACTTTCAAGGTACAACACTTTTCCAAGCAATATGGTAACCCATAGTACTTGACTTTTACGCTTAATTGTGGTATACTTTATGTATCAAAATTTAATACAAACTCCTACCACACTACGCCCCACCGTCGCTAAAGCTAAGGTGGGTCCCCCATAGCCATTGGCGTCGGGGGATGAAGCTTCGTGTGGCCATCGGCCACACTTAGCAATAGCAGTGTGTCAGCCCGTAGCCTTGGCGAAGGGTGACAGCAAACAGCTGGAGTGTAAGGAATCTACCATTCGTTACCCGCCAGCTGTTTTACGTAGTTCCTCCGAAGCCTTGGCGAAGGAGGATGATATAGCAAAGCAGCACGTTCTTTGAAAACCAATCCCAGCACCTTTTAGAGGACAACAGTTGTCTTTTGAAAGGTGTTGGGTGGGAATAAGTTAGGAGTTGAAACATGACACAGAAAATGTGCCCTCAGGGGCATGAGAACAATCTTGCGGCGAACTATTGCCGCAGATGCCGGCACCACTTCACAAGTCACCTGGCTCTGGCTGCCATTTCGATGGCACCAGTGCTTGTGGCAGCCCAGAAGAAAGAGGAAAGTGTGCCCAAATGGCTCTGGGTCATTCCAGTATCCATATTTATAGGGGCACTTCTCGGCTCCTGCCTCGGTCCTATTGGGGGCTAGAGGCAATTTCCCACCCACCCGACATCATCACCCCGAACCTGCAAAGGCGACGGGCGAGAACATAAACAGGTTTCGTGCACCTTGGGTGTTCCCTTCCTTCCGATAAACTGGAAGCAAAGGATAACCAAGCACGAACGAGACTCTCCAGCGTAGCTTAAAGCGAAGTTGGATCGAGTCTTTCCCTTAAGTGATTCATCAGAATCATCCTGAGCAGTTTCCCTGCGAAGGACCTGATGGATTGTTTAAGATGCTAAATGAAGTTATTCGTTTAGTATAAGTCCCAAGCACACGTCTTTACAGGATGTAACTGAGTATCTACGATGTGGGTATTCAATGGCATCCTGTAGAGTTAAACCTGATTTATCTCGGAAGCCGAGCAGGTTTGAAACAGGAGCTAGGAACATAGTGATTGGTGTTTTTTCAGCAAGGTCTGACAGTTTCCCCCAGGCGAACGATTTCGTTTGGGCGGACGCAAAAAGCTGGCTCAAGGGTGAAGGCCTAAGGGCCTTGAACTCGAGTGTCAGCCTAGCAGTTTTCATGGAGCCTGGTAGCAGGTATCCCATGTTCCACATCACCCTCTCGGTTGTCGCCGAGAAGGTCGCCTAGCGAACCAATGGAAGCAAGGACTCGAAAGAGTAATATGATAGGAAACAACTATCAATCCATAAACCTTGCTTTGCTCTTAAGCAAATCTGTACTTGAATACAGAATCTAGAATATAGAATTTAGGAAATATCTCCTATATTCCAAATTCAGAATTCTAAATTCACTATCAGGATTGCTTAGGACAGAACATAATGAATTTTGTGTTCTGGGTGGCAGGGAGTTTTAACTACCTTTAGGATTCTATGCTGCTGGGTTTTGGAGCCTTCCGTAAGGATGTATGCTTCTGCCCATGGAGGTTTGCAGCAATGAAAAAGTTCCTGACGTTCCTAATCGCACTGGCTTGGTTGCTTGGTTTTATCGCCCCAGCACCAGCCGCGGCTCAGTATGGCTCCGTGATCGAAGGAGCCACGTTCTCTTCCGGGCCGGTCACCGTGACCGCCTGGGGATTTCGGTCCGACATCCTCTTCGTGGACATGGATGTCCATGTGGAGGGGTCGGCAGCCGTTTGGGTCCAGACGGGGCAAGTGGAGGGTTGCCTGACAGAGACTACTTCGGTGGGCTCGGGGGCAATGCTCTCGGGTGGGCCGATGATTTGGCTACCGGTGAAGTCGGAGTGCTTTGCCGAGCCAGCGCGGTTCCTGCTGAAGGATGGGGGAGACATTCACCTGTCTTTCCAGGCGCAGTCGTTCTACTCGCTCACCGTGTGGTGGGTGAGTGAGGGCGTCAGCGGGATCATCCCGGTGTTCCAGGAGGACTTTTCCTGGTCACCGCCTAGGGACACGCAGGGCCCCTCGACCACTCCGACCCAGCCGGTCTTGGTCACTTCCACCAGCCCAAGGGTTTGGGTGGAGGTCACCGACTTGAGCGAGGCCACCTATTACGTGAGGTGGGCTTGCGACGGCCGGCCGAGGATCATCGAGGTCCAGGTCAATGAGACCGGACCCTACACAGGCGCCACCGTGGGTCTGGTCCCGTTCGAGATGAAATGGGTGACCATTATCTCGGATGGCGATAAGGAGGAGGAGCGGCTTCCTTGCTCAGGAAGGCTCCCCATTTACAGCGTCAATGCCTCATTCTCCTCCGGGGCAAATCTGTCGAGCCGGTGGGTTGTGGTGGTGGCACTTCAGGAGGACGGCGTTCTGGTTTCCTCGGAGCCGTTTCTCTTCGAGCCGACGGCTCCAAAGGTGTCGACCGGGCCCTTTTTCACCACACCACCGACCCCAACTGCGGTTCGGTAGGAGGGAACAACAGGTCAGTCAGAGACCTTTAACGCACTTCGCCACGTACCATCCGGTACAAGGCTTTGCGCGACCTGACACCCCGGGACGGATCAACGACTTTCAGTCGTCCGCCCCGGGTTTTCTTTTCTAACTTTTTTGTTCCCATTTTTTATTCAAGTGTTTGTAGGGTAGACAAGGCGAGATTGTGTGGTGTGGTATAATGTTATAGGTTGGTAGAACCCTCTAAGAAAGGAAAGAGCATGAGTAGGGTCCAGCAAGTTCTCATTCTATTAGTAGCTGTCTTGGTACTTGGCTCAGCTAGTCAGGATGTATCTGTGTACGCCCAACAGGCTCCACAGAAGGCGCGAGTTTGGGCTGAGCTGTATGCACCCAAAGACAGTTCCAGTTTCCTACTTAAGTGGGATTCCGGAATAGGACCAAGGATCATTTGGTTGTGGGTCTTTGAAACTGGGCCTGCAAATTATGAGGTAGCGGTTCCGTTCAGCCTGCTTGATGTTTTTACTGTGGGAGATGGGGAGACTAGAGAAACTCTTTTTCCTCGTAGCGGTTCTATGTCTGTTACTTCCCACAATAGCACGCGACGGTGGATAACCACGCTTGCTTTATTGGAAAATGGACAAGTGATTAGTGGAGAGCCGTTCTTTTTGAATGGGGAAGTAGTTAGTCCAACACCGACTGTCCAAAGTACGCTGCAAGGTAGCGTAACGCCTTCGGTATCTCCGACTGTTATGCCAAGACCTACGGTATTTCCGTCTCCCACGCCGTTACCTACCCCAACAGTTATTTCTCGGTAGGTGAAGTGAGGCCTGGATGTCGTATTTGACGAAAAATGATTACTGAGTTAGAATCATTGTGTCAGTCTGGTTTGATAGGTCTGATTAATCAAACAGGTCTGGCAAATTTCGTATTGGGGGTGAGATGAGTGGTAGTGAATAGGTACCCGGTTGCGGTCCCATTAACCCACTTTAAGAATCTTATCAGCGCTTTAGGTTCTGTGGAGGACATAACTCCGGAATGGGTTGTCAACGCGGTTCGAGCATGTTTTGGCAAACGTCCGGAAGAGCTTACGAGGGCTGAGAGAGACGATCTGATAGATGGATTTGAAACCTGTGGGCACACCCAAAAAGGTCCTTGGAGAGATCGTTTCTTTCTTCTATTGACTCCTCGAGTTCCGTTAGTGGGAGAGAGACGACCTTTGACAATCACTCGCAACAGCGCTCTTGCAGCGTTTCGGGCTCCCTAGTCTCTAGAGGGCCCTTTCTTATGCCTAAAATCCTATCTTGTAAATGTTAGAGATGGTATTGAGGCAGCTAAATCAAGTTTGGGTGCTGACATAATTATGTCAAAGTTCGAGTTTAAAAGTGGTGTGCGAGAAGTTAAAGATACTATCCGTAGTTTGCAAAAAGAGATAATTAAATTACAAGAAAGTCGAAACACGCCTTAGAATTCCTGTTATTGACAAAAACCTAACGTTGGTCTAGGATACATTTAACGCTATGGAAAGGTTCCCAGCCTTTTCGTCCGAAAAGACAGCGGATGGGGAAGACATAACCCATACGGAAGCTGAACCGTAAAATCAGAGACTAATAATTGCCAAGGTCACAGATCCTTCATCCGCCAGCCGGCGGATTCAGGATGACAAAGAGGTAACGTTAGTTACAGAGGTTACTTTAGCAATAAGGTAACAAAGCAAGGTGGTACCATCCTCGAAGGATCCTTGTAGGTCGCATTTCAGTATGCTATCTGCAAGGATTTTTTCGTAACCAGGTACTTACAGTACCTGGTGAAGACCACGCGAAGCCTCCGCCGGCTGGCGGAGCGAAGTGTGGTTGTTGCCTAGTGTCATTGCGAGAGTAGCGAAGCAATCTAGCTAGATTGCCACGGGGCAAAGCCCCTCGCAATGACAGGGGAATAAGGCACGAATCATATGAAAGAACAAATTGACTACAGTGATTTTGATAAGATTGATATGCGCATTGGGCGAGTCGTGCGCGTTGAAGATTTTGTCGAAGCGATAAAGCCTGCTTACAAAGTGTGGGTGGACCTAGGACCTGAGATTGGTGTCAAACAATCCAGTGCCCAAATACTTAAACACCAATCAAAAGAAGATCTTTTGAACAAATTAGTAGTATGTGTGGTGAACTTCCCACCCAAGCAGATTGGGCCATTCAGGTCGGAAGTTCTTATTATAGGCGCCCATGATGGGACCGAAGACCCTGGAAACTGGATCGTTATCAGACCAATAAAAGAAGTACCCTTAGGTGGTATTATTAAGTAGACAGAAGGAGGAAAAATTTTCAATTTACAAGTAACAATTTTCATTGAATTTCCAATGTAACATTGAATCATTGAAAACTGATTGAGAATTAAGAATTGAAAATTGTAAATTAACATATGCGTTATTCAGAATTATTTGGAAAAACACTGCGTGAGGCTCCTCGAGACGAGGAGAGTAAAAACGCGCAGTTACTAGCAAGGGGTGGGTATGTGAACAAGCTTATGTCAGGAGTTTATACCTTCTTACCCTTAGGAACGCGCGTTCTCACCAAAATTGAAAACATAGTCCGAGAGGAAATGGCCGCGATTGGTGGTCAAGAAATCCTTATGCCTACGATGCAACCCAAAGAAAATTGGGTTGCTACAGGTCGATGGGATGATTTCGATGTGCTCTACAAGGTGAAGTCTCCTGATGGTCGGGAAGTCGCTTTGGGGCCTACTCATGAAGAAGTAGTTGCTCCCTTGGCGAAGCAGTATGTGCAGTCGTATAAGGATTTGCCGTTATACCTGTATCAGATTCAGACGAAATTTCGTGATGAATTGCGCGCAAAAAATGGGCTTTTGCGCGGTCGGGAATTTCGTATGAAAGACTTGTATAGTTTTCACTCAAGCGTTGAAGATCTGGAAGCGTATTATGAAAAAGCAAAACAAGCTTACGCTAAGATTTTTGACCGGGTGGGACTGAAGGCTTTGTTAACCGAGGCGAGCGGGGGAACATTTTCCAAATATTCGCACGAGTTTCAGGTACAAGTAGAAAGTGGTGAAGATGTGCTTTATCACTGTAGTAAGTGTTCGTTTTGCCAGAATAAGGAAATAGTTTCAGCAGATCTAGACAAGCTTAAAGTAGGGGAAGCAGGGGTTTGTCCTAAGTGTGGGGAAAATCTCGAAGTGGTTAGCGCGACTGAAGTAGGGAATATTTTCCAGCTTAAGAATAAGTACTCTGACCCGTTCAAGTTGACCTTTTTGGACTCAGATGGGCAAACTCAGACGGTTATGATGGGTTGCTATGGTATTGGTACTTCTCGGCTTATGGGTACGATTGCGGAAGTTTTGAGTGACGAGAAGGGGCTGCGTTGGCCTGAGGAAGTGGCGCCGTATAAGGTTCATTTAGTGTCTCTAGGAAAGAGCATGCCTTTTGCCAATGAAGTCTATCACAAGCTGGTAAGTGCTGGGGTAGAAGTTCTCTACGATGAGCGAGACTGCTCTGCTGGGGTAAAACTGGGTGATGCAGATTTGGTCGGACTGCCACTTCGCGTAGTCGTTTCGGATAAAACGGCAGCTGAGAATAAGGTGGAGCTTAAGGCAAGGAATAGTGAAGAAGTACGAGTAATCTCTATCGACGAGACCTTAGAAATATTGGTTAAATAAATTATGTCAAAGTATATTGATCTACATACCCATACCTGGTTTTCAGACGGGGGATTATCACCTACTCAATTGGTGGAAGAAGCCAAAGAAGTGGGACTTAGTGCTATTGCCATTACTGACCACGATACGGTTGGGGGTGTCCCAGAGGCCATGGAAGCTGGAAAGGGATTAGGGATTGAAGTAATTCCTGGGGTGGAAATGAGTACTGATTTTCAGGATCACGACCTTCACATCGTGGGTTATTTTGAAAATATTGGCGATCAACGGCTAAATAAAGTTCTGTATTCAGAGGGACTCCAAAGAGAAGAAAAAGCCAAAAGTATGATCCTCGGATTTCAAAAGCTGGGTTATCATCTTGATTATGAAGAGATAAAAAGTAAAACAGCGGGGACCATCGGCCGGCCACATCTGGCGGTGGCTTTGGTGAATAACCCTGACAATGCTGCCAAACTGTTAGAAGATTTTGGTGAAGAGGTGACTAGCACCCAAAAGATTTTTGATAAATATTTAGGCGGTGATTGCGAGTTTTACCAAAAGTACGCTCATGTGGAATCAAGCCTCACCACTGAAGAGGCACTTGAAATAATCCATCAAGCCAAAGGCCTGTCCTTCCTAGCCCATCCTCACTGGGACTTTACTTCGATTACAAAAGGCAAGGCAAACTTTGTGGGCGATGAAAAAATTAGATTACTTCAGGGCTTTGGTTTAGACGGAATAGAGGCGATAAACTTTCGGGAGAATTTGGATGTGAGTAAGCAAATGGTACGCCATTACACCTTACTCGCTGAGGAATTGGGGATGCTTATCAGTGGGGGATCTGACTACCATGGCTTTGGAAATGCGGGGAAAAGTTTGGGTCTAAAAGAGGAACATATGCTGATAGACTACGAAATTCTTACTCGAATTAAGGCTAGACTGAACATTGTTTCATAATCTTTGGTAGTGTATAATTGGTCTAAATTAATTTTCAATTCTCAATTTTGTAATTTTCATTGAATATTCAATGTTTCAAAGGTTTATTGAGAATTTATTGTAAATTGGTACTTGGAAATTGGAAATTGTCTCTGCTAGGCAGAGTATGGATGGGGGTGCAATTTAGCTTATGACAATGGTACGAGCCAATGAAGGTGAATCCATTGAAGTTTTGATTCGCAAATTTAATAAAAAAGTCCAAGCCGACGGAATTCTCACGGAACTCAAAAAAAGAGAGTACTACGAGAAGCCTTCAGTTCAACGGAAAAAAGAAGAAGCCCTAAGACGTAGAGGCGGTAATCGTCGTTTTCTTAGGGATTAGGAGTTTGATGATAGAAATTAGAGGCTAGATAAAGAAGTTGGAAGTCCGACGTTTGATCCAAACTCTAACATCAAACCTCAAGATCCATCCTCCAATATCTAACATCTAAATTCTAGATGAAAATGTTTAAAGTAAATTGTATTATTGAACCTCACTACCCTGTCGCGACCAAATTTCTAAGATCTAGTGTACATAAAATATTAGATCTCCTCAAGATGAAATCCAACACCGAGGTATCTGTTAGTATAATTGGAGATAGAAAGATGAAGCTCCTGAATACTCAATTTGCCTCTACTACTGAAACAACTGATGTCCTATCTTTTTCTCAAATTGAAACTATGCCGGCAAGTAATTTTGTTGACTCAGTGAGTTCAAAATACCTCTATATTGGGGACATTGCTATTTCCTACCCTCAGGCAATAAAAAATGCTATCAAAGATGAGGATTTGGTAGATACTGCCATTCAAAAACTTTTAGTCCACGGGCTTTTGCATTTGCTTGGTTACGATCACCAAACCCCATCTGATGAGATGTATATGAAAAAACTTCATAACAACATTATGAAAGAATTAATGGTGGAGGAGGGTGTCTGATGCTACTTATTGTTGGACTTGGCAATCCTGGAAAAGAGTATGAGCATACCCGACACAATATGGGGTTTACCCTTGTTGATGAGCTCGACAATCAGTGGAAAAAATCCAGCGAGGCGGGTCACGACCATGAAGAAGGTCATACCCATGCGTTCGAGCTCGACCGGCAAACAAATAAAACAGTTCACGCTGTGGAATATGAGCTGGATTTGGAAGATGACGAATATGAATATCATATCCATGCAGGTTTGATGAAGCCCCAGACATTTATGAACCGCTCAGGTGAGGTAGTGAAACAGGTTATAAAAAGTCTTGAGGGACGGGGATTTGAAGTAGCAAAGCACTTGCTTGTGATCCATGATGAGATGGACTTACCTTTTGGAGACACCAAACTGAGCTTTGGGCGAGGCAGTGCTAAGCATAATGGCGTACAAAATATTATTGATCAACTTGGGACCCAAGAATTTCATCGGCTGAGAATTGGCATAGGTCGAGCTCCAGAGACTGAATCCAAAGACCATGTGCTTTCTACGTTTAACCCTCAAGAAAAAAAGCAACTAGACTCCATCACCAACGGATCGATTGATAAAATCTCCGACTGGATCCTAGGAGCTGTGAGAGCAGGGGCTCGCGATACCCACTAAAATTTAAGGTGACACCTTCGCGAAGGTGTCACCTTTGGAAGGTTGTGCTGAAGAACACCGCCCTTCGCGGGGAGCTTCGGGGCGGATGGTCTGATGACCAAAAGAAAGGCTGGGACGTTAGTCACAGCCTGGTTTAATATCCCTGGTCCATTAAGCGGTTTTTTCTCGATACCATTTGCGTTTTGCTTCCCACTTTTCATGAGCTGTTAATGGGGAGAGCTCTATGATATAGCTACTGATACCGTAGAGGAGCATAAAAGATCGGGTTTTAAATTCCGAATCCGATCGACTCCTCCCAAATAAAGCGTCGAACCGATCATAGTTTGCTTGTTCGTGTTGATAGAGAAGTGATGGGTATTGCAAACCCTTGCTCTGCACTATTTGGCTAATAAGGAAGTCATAACCACCTTTGGTTAGGTTATTCGCGAGTCTTCTCGCAAGATCGTGTGCCCGGAGTTCCTCATCCACGTAACCGTCACTAGCTAGGTCCGGCGTGTTTTGGATACTCAGCTCAAGATTCTCCCAGGCATGTTGAATCTCATGAAGCAGGACAAGAGCGTAAATGTCTGGATTAAAGTCCTCAATAAACGTGATGATGCTGTTGGAACGAGCATCGTAAAGTGCTGCGAAGGTCCTTTCTTTGTAGGTATTTCTCACCAACTGTAGGAGAATTTTGCCAGAATATCCGGGTCTCTGAGTCCTACTTTCAATATCTGTGTAAAGAAAGTGGTCCACGACACTGTACTCGTGATGACTTTTGAAGTAGGTGACGAGATTCTCCGCGGCTTGATCACCTTTTGCCACACGTTCGATGCCTCTTATGGCTTGCTGATAGTAGGCGTCCTCAGGACTTTGTGCGTTTGACCTGAAGTTACGCTGACTGACTAGAATAACCGCTAGTGCGGCCAATCCAACTGCTACAATAAGATACCAAGGAATCTCTGACCTCCGCCGTTTGGAGCGCGAAATAAGTCTGGTCGATGAGCGTGTTCTTGACATTCTCCCGATCTCCCTAAAACCCATAGCATTATAACATAAACCTGATATACTATACATACAATGGTTCGTGACAAATATGAACTCAATAATCTCGAAAACCCCGGGGTAAGTTTTATGACCGGGGGTTTTGTCATTGCCAAAAAAGACAAGGTGGAGACTGGTCTTATTACCGAGCGTCTTGCCAAGCTAGGATATAAAGGTGTGGGGATGATAATCCCGACTGAGGTGGGTGAGTTTTCCTTTCGGGGTGGTGTGCTGGACCTTTGGCTCGAGCGGTATAAAAAACCTGTTCGGATTGACCTCTTTGGAAACAAAATTGAGTCTATCTTTCTCTTTGAACCCACCAATGGCACGAAAATAAAAAAGCTGGATGAAGTTTACATCGTTCCGTATAGATCAACCCCAAGCAGGGCTGGTAAGTGGCCTAGGGAAACCAACAAGGATGGGCGTAACAAATATGAACGCTTGTTTCTTTCCGAAGTGCAACCAGGAGACCTGGTAGTGCATATTGATCATGGGATTGGCCGATTTGTCGGTGTTGAACTTTTGAACACACCACATGCAAAAAAACACGTCATTGCGAGTGACAGCGAAGCAATCTTAAAGATTGCCACGGGACGTACCGGACGGTACATCCCTCGCAATGACACACAAGTTGCGAACTTAGTTATTCAGTATGCCAAGGGGGACAGGCTTAATGTACCCATTAACCAAATAGAGCGGGTTTCTCACTACGTTGGAAGTCCCGGACATCGTCCCAATCTTAATTATCTAGGAACAGGTGCTTGGGAGCGCACCAAACAGCGAGTACAGAAATCAATTGTTAGTATTGCCCGAGAGCTGCTCCAGCTGTACGCAGTGCGCGAAACAATCAAACGACCTAGTTACCCCACCCAGTCAGACTGGCAACAGAGTCTGGCGGAGAGTTTTCCATTTGAAGAAACGCCTGATCAGATTCAGGCGATTGCCGAGATTAATGCGGATTTTTCGGAGGACTCTCCCATGGATCGTATTTTGGTGGGGGACGTGGGATTTGGAAAGACCGAAGTCGCATTGCGTGCAGCCTTTAAAGTAGTTGAATCAGGGAAACAAGTGGCAGTTCTTACTCCGACGACTTTACTTGCCGAACAGCATTACCACCTTTTTAAAGATCGGCTCAAAGACTTTCCGGTTCGACTTGAATTTCTCTCTCGTTTTACCACAAAAGTGGGTGTCACGAAGACTTTGGAAGGATTAAAAAATGGCGAAGTCGACATGGTAGTCGGAACCCACCGGTTGGTGTCCAAAGATGTGGTATTTAAGCGTCTGGGTATGTTGGTGATTGATGAGGAGCATCGTTTTGGCGTAAAGCAAAAAGAAGAGCTGAAACGCAAACGTTTGGAGGTGGATGTGCTCTCCATCTCCGCTACGCCTATCCCGCGTACCTTACATATGACCCTTGCTAAGCTGCGTAATGTTTCTGTACTGGCCACCCCTCCTTCAAACAGACTCTCTGTAGAGACTCATGTTGGTCCTATGGACTGGGATATGATCAAAAAAGCGCTTCTTGTGGAGTTGAATAGAGGGGGTCAAGCGTATTTTGTCCACAATCGGATCATATCTCTTACAGATGTAGCTTACCGATTGGCAGAATTAGTGCCTGAACTTCGAGTAGGACACGCGCACGGGCAAATGGGTGAGAAAGAACTGGAATCCGTCATGGGGGATTTTTATGAAGGAAAGATTGACTGTTTGGTGTGCACCACGATTATTGGAAGTGGGATTGACATGCCTAATGTGAATACGATTTTTTTGGACGACTCTCAGCGATTTGGTTTGGCGGATATGCACCAGTTGCGAGGGCGAGTGGGCCGGTCAGATCGTCAGGCGTTTGCATATCTTTTTTACCCAAAAGGATACACCCCTGTTGGTGAAGTTTACGAGCGTCTCAATACCATTGGGGACTGCTCTGAGCTCGGTGCTGGTTTTAAAATCGCCTCGCGGGATCTGGAAATCCGGGGTGCGGGGAGTCTTCTTGGTAAAGAGCAGCATGGATTTATGAATGTGGTTGGGTTTGAACTCTACTTACGTCTTTTGAATCAAGCGGTTGAGATGCTCAAAGGTGGCAAAACCCTGCGAAAAATTTAGTTTCTTTCCTCTCTTCCTCGTCATTCTGGTAAGTGAAGCGCACCCAGAATCCGTAGCTTTTATATCATTCCCACGAAAGCGGGAGTTTGCGTCTTTGGTGGCAAAGATACCCCCTTTACGCTTCAAGCTTAAGCATTCTAGGTAAGGTAGGTAAGGTAGGTAAGGTTAAACCTTCCTTAAGGTTTAACCTTAGAAACTTTAGAGAAAAAAGAAAGACCCAAGGCGTATGATACGCTGTTGGGTCTAAGGATTTAGAAAGTAATTAAGCATTCTGTACAGTGCTGAGTCATGAGTCGCGCCGGGTTGATAATTACACCCATTTTCTACCAGTATATGTTTCAACCTGTTGGTTGTGTTGGCATCAAATTGTACGTGAGACCCGTTGGCTACTGACCCGCTAAGTTTTTGAACAACGACCTCTCTGGTTTGATCTGAGTGTGGGTCACGGAAACGAAGTAATAACCTAAGATCTCGGAACGTCTCTCCCTCGCAATTCGGTAGCGAATTTCTTTTTTGTAAGGCAAGAGGATTTAGGACGCCCACAGTATCAAGTTTCCAATCTAGGAGACTGAAGTATGGATCTAAATACATTAGACCAACCTTGAGAAGCCGGGGTTTGGTTCTTGGGTCTCCCCAGGTAAAGGTTCGTTCTCGAGCCGCAATATGAACGCACACTCCCTGCTCCGCAACAACTTCAAAAATCCAGCCGCGAAAGGGATTAAGATCAGATCCTCGAGTGGCCAGGACGTTATTACGAAATAGGTGATCATGGAGTCTCACGTCCATTTCTTACCCCTCCTTTTCTATTACGTGACTCATTATATAACCTCTTGTCCATAGTTAGTCAAAGTTAAGCAGTATTTGAGCGCTGGTTTTGTTAGAATGTATTGTATGAGCTTAGCGCTTTATCGCAAGTATCGGCCTCAAAAATTCGGTGATCTAATTGGTCAGGACTCACTTGTTTCCGTACTTCAGAATTCTCTCAAATCAGACAAGCTTCACCACGCCTACCTTTTTATTGGGAGCCGAGGGACCGGTAAGACTTCGACCGCTCGAATCATGGCCAAAGCCATAAACTGTACTAATTTTAATAAAGAAAAGCTTGAACCCTGTAGTGAGTGTAATATTTGCATTAGTATCGCGAATGGGTCTTATCTTGACTTGATTGAGATCGATGCCGCCTCCAATCGGGGGATAGACGACATTCGGGACCTGCGGGATAAAATAAAACTTGCTCCAACTGAGGGGAAGTTCAAAGTTTATATCATCGACGAGGTCCATATGTTGACTAATGAGGCTTTTAACGCTCTTCTTAAAACCCTGGAGGAGCCGCCAGCCCATGCCCTGTTTATCCTGTGTACTACTGATCCTCAGAAGCTCCCCGCGACGATTGTTTCCCGATGTCTCAAGATGGAATTCCGCAGGCCAACTCTAGAGAACCTTACCACTAAGCTTAGTCAGATTGCGGCTAGTGAGAAAATAAAACTTTCCAAAAAAGTACTAGACTCTATCGCCCAAGTCGCCGGTGGTGCCTTTCGAGATGCTGAGGTAATGTTTGAAAAAGTTGCCTCCGTCGTTAGTGAAGGAAAAGACATGGACGAGGACAGTATTGAGCTACTGATTGGGGTGGGAAATAAAGACAGCCTTTTAGAGTTTCTCGGACCAGCTTTGTCGGGTGAAGTAAGAAAAGC
>Ga0155822_141_pt1 | contig 28878 bp, 33 predicted proteins | sample RifCSPlowO2_01_FD_107476 | JGI IMG/M metagenome (GOLD analysis project Ga0155822, IMG submission 107476) | Candidatus Woykebacteria bacterium RIFCSPLOWO2_01_FULL_43_14 | reverse complement strand
TGAAGTACACCACATTTTAGCATATATGCTACAATCAATTCATGCGAATACCGTTATTTTGGTTTGATAGGGTCGGGAAAAAGGATAAAGATAGTCTGGGTACCGAACTTGCTGAGTTTGTTTCCACGATTACTGATCCTCTACTTATTACGATCGTTACCCTTTTAGTCATTCTGAAAAGTATTTCCATGACCTTTAAGGAGGCGACTTTTTGGTTTCTTTTGGTGATGGGGATCTCGATTGTCCCAACAGCACTATATATTTTTCGCGGGATGAAAAAAGGTGTTATTCACGATTGGTTTATCAGTGAACGAAAAGAAAGATACAAAGTGCTGCTTGTGGGGATGCTCTCTTTACTAGTACTTAATTTAATTTTGCTGGGGTTAAGTGCTCCTAGTTTGTTGCTGGTTTTTGGCCAAACCGCGTTTTTGTTGGGATTATTTTTATCACTAACCACTCTTTTCTGGAAAGTTAGTTTTCATTCCAGTTTTTTTACTTTTTTCTGCGCTAGTTTGGTCGGACTTTTTGGGATGAAACTAGCCTGGCTTTTTATTTTCCTACCCTTAGTGGGGTGGGCTAGAACCAAGCTAAAAAAACATACCTGGGGCCAGGTAATAGTTGGGGCTCTGATGTCGCTCCTAATCACTTGGCTTGTATTCAAAATGTATAACTATGTTGGAATCTAGTAGAAATTTTCAATTTTCAGTTTGGAGTCGATTATTCGACTCGAAACAAGCCAGGCTTATTTTCAATTTCCAAAAACTGGGGTATTGTGACAAATGCTAATAACACCACACGCCTTAGTCGGAATAGCGATTGCGACCCAGTTTGACCGAGTTTGGATGGTGGCTCCTTTAGCAATTGGATCGCATTTTATTTTGGATAGCGTTCCCCATTGGGACTTGGATACTGAAGATATTAGTAAGAAAGATGTTTTTATTTCCGCTCTGGATGTCGGTCTGGCGATTTTCCTGGCTACTATTCTAACCTGGGGAAATTCTGACTGGGAAATGATGTGGCTGGGTGGGCTTTCAGCTTCGATTCCTGATGCGCATAATCTTCTAAACGCCCTTTATAATAGTCCCAAGAGGTTAAAAAAATATACTTTGGTTCACAATAAATACCATTACGGCAAATATGTTCGTTTTTTGCCTGGAATAGCCTTACAGCTTTTTGTAATCATGATGTCTTTAGTGGTGATGAGTCTTTGAAATGACATTAACCTTAATACTCCTGGCGACTCTAATAAGTAGTGCTCTAGGCTTAATCGGCGGTTTACTGCTGCTGGCTAAAAAAGGGTTGAGCGAGTCAGTTTCCTTGTCTCTGGTTAGTTTTGCCGCAGGTACCTTGCTGGCGACAGCTTTTCTTGACCTACTACCTGAGTCAATAGAGCTTTCTCAAAACCCTGAGAGCGTGCTACCATTTGTGTTAACTGGGGTAATGATATTCTTTTTCATTGAGCGTTATTTACTCTGGTTCCACCATCATCACGGTAAAAGTGATGAGGAAACTGCGCCTTCCACTAGTCTTATTTTGATTGGGGACACTTTTCACAACTTTCTTGATGGAGTCTTGGTGGCGGGAAGCTTTTTGGTAAACCCAGTACTGGGTTTGACAACTAGTGCTGCGATTGTTCTTCACGAAATACCTCAGGAGATTAGTGACTTTACAGTACTGCTTTATGGGGGGATGAAAAAATGGCGAATTGTGCTTTACAATCTCATTTCCGCTTTGGCCTCTGTTTTAGGGGGTCTGATGGGTTATTTCTTCCTTTCCTCACTTACAAGTTTGATTCCTTATTCATTAGCTTTGGGCGCTGGGATGTTTATCTACATTTCTTGTAGTGATTTGATACCAGAAGTCCATAAGTCTTTTCGTCAGAAAAGTGCTCTCATACAAACTCTGCTTTTTCTGGGTGGGGTTATTTTGATCTGGGTTGCCAAGGTTTACGAATAAAGCATATGTTTGGTTTAGGTATTGTCGGACTGGGAGCTTTTGGGGAGTTTAGCTTAAAAGCCTATCAGAACTTAAAGAACTGTCGTATTGTTGGTTTTCACGATGTGTCTCCGGTTGGCTCAAGACTGGCTAAAGAGCTTGGCGTCAAAAGTTACGCGTCCTTTGACAAGCTGCGTAAAGATTCTCAAGTTGATATCGTTATCCTAAATACTCCAAATTACCTCCATTATGATCAGGCAAAGAACTGTCTAAGTGCTGACAAACACGTTTTTTGTGAAAAACCACTGACTTTGGAATTAGGTCAAGCTGAAGAACTTTTTGCTCTTGCTAAAGACAAACACGTAGTTTTAGGATCAGACCACCCGCTAATTTTTAGTAAAATATATACAAGACTTAAGAGATTGCTTGATCAACGGGTTTATGGAGAAGTGAGGAGCATTATGGTTCATAATTTGGCCCGCGAAGGCGAAATTACGACGCCCTGGTTTTGGAATATTGAAAAAAGCGGCGGTTGGTTTCTTAACTCTAGCTACCATTTTATATATATAGCAAACTACTTGTTGGGCAAGGGTGGGCTCGTGTCGTCCTCGGAAAAAATCGTTAACGGTAAAACTTGTTCGACAGAGCTAAAGCTTAGTTACGGAAATGCCAAGGTTAGCATTAATCATGATCTCATGTCTCCAAATCCGGGATGCAAGGTAGTGATCACGACTACCAACGCGCAAATATTAGTGAACGGGTGGGTCCCCCTCAAGTACAAAATATTTCAAAAAGGGGAGATTATAGACTCTTTTAACACTAAACAAAACCATGAAGAAGAGTATTTAGATTTGATAAAATCGTGCTTTGAAGACTTTCTGAATCGGGTTTCGGGGGAAAGTTTTATTTTGTCAGATCAACGTATCTTGACAGCTCTTGATCTCGCGATCCAGGCACAAAAAAAGGCTAGAGTCACTCTTGACAAAGTCAACGGGTAGATCATAAGATTTCATTACACAATTAGGAGGCCTGCCATGAATATGACAAAAATAGTGCTGATAGTTTTAGTTGTTGCTGTTTTAGCTGGTGGGGGCGGTTATTACTTAGGAATGAGTGGTTTTGGTTTGTCAACCGCATCCAAGACGGACACTTCTTCAGAGACGGTTAATCCTTTTGCAACTGATAGCGCTTCGACCAACCCTTTTGGTTATGAAAACCCCTTTACTAACGTCAAAGGTGTTTCCACTGAGTACGTAAACCCTTTTGATGGCTTGGACCAGTTTGACTACAGAAGTCCCAAGACAAAGGGAAAGATAGCTTACTAAAATGTTCCAACCTAAAAAACTTTTAATATATACCCCCCTTATTTTAGTTGTTTTATTTGCCTTTTCTTCCAATGTATCTGCCCAAACCCCAAATATTAGCTTTCCCATTAGAGAACTAGGAGGCTGTGGGAGTGTTGAGGAGTGCAGGGATTTTTGTCAGGATGAAAAGAATTTTGGTGCTTGTGACAGCTTTGCTCAATCGAATAAGCTGGGTAAGTATAATGAGTCACAGGGAACCAGCGGGGGACCCCAGATAAAATTTCCCGTAGCGGAACTTGGAAATTGTGCTTCTTTCACCGAATGCCGTAGTTTTTGTGAAGATCCTGAGAATATTGAGTCTTGCGTAGCCTTTGCTGAAAAGAATAATCTTAAGCCCAAAGATCAATCTGGCCAAGGTGGTCCTGAAGGAGTCGATTCGGCGACGGTTAAGAAAATGATGAATGAGCTGGGTTGTAGCGATATGAATTCTTGCCGCGCTTTTTGTGAAAACAGAGCTAATGCCGAAAAATGTATGGCTGTAGCTAATAAGTACGGTTTCAAGCCTAAGGGTGGTGGTCCAGGAGGTCCCGATGGACTATCACCAGAAGTTGCCAGTAATATGCAAAAAGAGCTGGGTTGTACTTTGAACGAATGTCGGACTTTTTGTGAAGCGCCTGAAAACCGTCAAAAATGTTTCGAGGTGGCTAAGAAATACGGGGTAGCTAGAGGAGAACCGCCGGCCAACTACGAGGCCTTGGAAAATATGGGTAAAGAGTTGGGTTGCAGTCGAGAGGCGTGTGAGACTTTTTGTCAGACTGAGGCTAATCGTCAAAAATGCTTTGAGATAGCGAGTAAATATGGCCTTGCCAAAGGTGATCCAAGAGGTCCAGGAGGAGAAAATCAACAAAAAATGGCGGCCGAGTTGGGTTGTAAGGGAGAAGAATGCCGGACTTTTTGTGATAGTCCTGAGAATAGACAAAAGTGTTCTGAGGTAGCTAGAAAGTATGGGGTCGGCGGAGGTCCTGAGGGTGCTCGGGGACCGGATGGTCGAACCAGCGGTCCGGGAGGGTGTAATTCGCCTGAGTCTTGCCAGACGTATTGTGAAACACATCAAGAAGAATGCCAAAAGTTTGGTGGTGGCCCAGGAGGGCCGGGTGGTCCTGGTGGACCCGGGGGTCCAGGTCAATTTGGTCCTGGAAATGGTGGGCCAGGAGGTTGTAAAACTCCTGAAGAGTGTCAAACATTTTGTACTAAGCCCGAGAACGCTTCTCAGTGTGGGGGTGGTCCCGGAGCAGGTAATTTTCCTAACCAAGGTGATGGTGGGTTTAGAAAGCCCGGTGAGTTCCCGGGTGGTCCTGGACCGAGTGGCCAACCTGGTGGTCCTGGGTTTGGTCCAGGTGGTCAATTTGGACCGGGTGGTAATACCTCCCCTGGAGAATTTTCCAATCAAGGACCGCGCCCTTATTCCGGATCAACTAATCAAGTTCCAAATCAGTCTGGTTTTCCAAATAGCGCACCTTCAGGATTTGACCAGCCTAATTTTGGTACGACACAACCCGCTCCAAGTTCGATTCCCCAGTAACCTTGACAGTGATTAGTCTTAACAAAAAGTCACCCTAAATAGTTGACATAGTTAGATCTAACAATTAGACTTGATATAAATCTGCCATGGAATATACACCACGAACTGTACTATTAGTTTTGATATTCTCTTTAATCTCCGGTGGGGGTGGTTTTTATCTAGGGTCTATGACTAAACCGACTCTCCCTAGAGAATCTGTTACCGACTCCAAAGGCTCAGTTAATGTTACTCCCGCCAGCCCAATTCCGACCAAGACATCAGTTCCAAATCCAGCTACAAGCTCAGCATCACCTAATGTCTCTAGCAAATCCGCCACGCCAGTCGCCACGAGCTCGGCCAAAACTTCTTCTCCTAGTGCCTCACCAAAGGCCGCGACTAATTCTGCCAAAACAAGCACGCCATCAGCTAGCGGATCCAGTCAGGTTCAAGGTGTGCAAACTGGACCAGCCGAAACCGCTCCTACAATCAAAAAATCCCCCAGCGGGTCATTTTAAAATTCTCCCTACCTCGTGTTAAAATACATCTTCTATGAGTGTTGACACTCCGACCAGGTTAAATATCGCTGACTATCTTAAACGGATGAACATTTCCGAGGAGTTTTTACTTGGCAAAAAAATTGGTGTGGCGATGAGTGGTGGGGTTGATAGCTCCACGGTCGCTGCTTTGTTCAAAACCGCTGGCGCAAATGTGACTGGTTTGTATATGAAAAACTGGTCTGACCCAAGAGATTGTAGAGGTGTCGACGATCGAGCGGATGCTTTGAAAGTCGCCTTAAAGCTTGGGATTCCTTTCCATGTCTTTGATTTTGAAAAAGAGTATCGGGAAAAAGTAATTGACTATTTTTATCAGGAATATGAGTCCGGTCGAACCCCAAATCCAGATATTATGTGCAATAAAGAGATCAAGTTTAAAATATTTCTGGACGAGGCCTTAAAACTTGGGTTAGACTATATAGCTACCGGCCACTATGCAGGGGTCAGAAAAATTTTTCTCAACCATCCTGAACTCGTTTCAGGATCTAAAGAGATTCCGAAACAAGTTCGGAATGACATTTTCAGGATTCGGCCTGACAAATACGAACTAGTTGCGGGTATTGACCAGACCAAGGATCAGTCGTACTTCCTGTACACGTTTACTCAGGAGCAACTGGCCCGCGTACTTTTGCCCTTAGGTAATTTCTATAAAAAAGAAATCCGGGAAATTGCTAAAACATTGGGCGTCCCAGTTCATGCCAAACCAGATTCCCAAGGAATTTGTTTCGTTGGGGAAGTTAAGATTCGTGAGTTTCTATCACGTCGACTCCCTAAAAAAACAGGGGAAATCAAGGACCTTAAAGGCAAGGTCTTGGGTACCCATGACGGTATTTATTTCTACACGCTTGGACAGAGGGAGGGTTTGAAGATCGGAGGAGGAATCCCATATTATGTAGTCGACAAAAAAGTCAGGGAAAACATACTAGTCGTTGCACCGCTTAACCAAGAGGATAAACTGTATTCTAAGTCATTAACCGCCCGAGATACTCACTGGGTCTCAGGAGTCGAACCAGAATTTCCTTTGAAAGTAAAAGCTCGGATCCGACACTTACAAGCTTTACAAGATGCTGTAGTTAACAAAATTACTAAAGACAGAATTCAGGTCGAGTTTGAAAAAGACCAGCGGGCGATAAGTCCTGGACAAAGTGTCGTACTCTATGCTAAAAATGTAGTCCTAGGTGGAGGAATAATTAGTTAATTCTCAATTTCTAATTTTTAATTTCCAATCAATTTTCAATACTGTAATGCTTAATTGTGACATTGCAACTTCAATGAAAATTGTAAACTGTAAATTGAAAATTTGTGGTTAATATGGAACTATGAACAAATTGAAGATAAATCTAAGTTGGTTGCCTCTAAGACCAGGTGCTTGGGAAGTTGATTGGCCTAAACTCGTTGACCTGAATTATATTCTAGCGCCCAATGCAGGCTCGAGTTTTAGGTATTACTCCCAGTTTGTAATCCTTTTTAGTTTATTTCTAGTAGGATCAGTGTTCATTTCTTTCTGGAGAAGGAGATTTAAAATAGTAAACCCGCCTAAATTCCATTTTCTTAATAGGCTACTAGTTTATCTCTTCTCTTTTGGTTTGACAGGACTAATCCTTCTGTTCATGCGTTTTGAAAATGCCAAATTACTTTCCTCAAGAATAGTTTTTATCCTTGCTATAATAAGCTTTCTAATTTGGGGAGGGAGATTGGCCTATGAATATTTGCGAAAACTTCCCCTTCTTGAAAAGTCTTACCAAACCCAACTTTTGAAACAGAAATATCTCCCAAGGAGACGAGCGAAAAAGTCTTAAGAACGGCAGTTGACAAGTAGGGGTTTTTGGTTTAAGATACGCTCACTAACAGTCTAAATGGCTGCTTAGTTCTGGGCTGGAAACCCGGATGAAAACCTTTCCTAAACAATATTACAGATTATATAGAGATTGTTTGTTCTTTTACAACCGAAGAGTTTGGATATCTTCGGTTTTACGCTTCTTAAACAGTGTTAATAAAGTCGATGAAGCGACACGTTCTTTGACAACTGAAAAGATGGTAGAAATACCAAAACGTCAATTATTAAGTTTAAACAAAGTAATTTAGATAACGGTAAAGCAATTTACCAGCTTCTATTGAGCTAATAAATTCTTAAATTGCAGTGCAATTTTTTCGAAGAGTTTGATCCTGGCTCAGGATGAACGCTGGCGGCGTGCCTTAGGCATGCAAGTCAAGGGGGTCGCCGCAAGGCGACAACCGGCGGACGGGTGAGTAACGCGTAGGAATCTACCCTTAAGTGGGGAATAGCTCGCCGAAAGGCGGGGTAATACCGCATAATGTTTCAAACCGAGAGGTTTGTAACCAAAGCACGTAACTGTGCGCTAAAGGATGAGCCTGCGTCCCATCAGCTAGTTGGTAGGGTAATGGCCTACCAAGGCTACGACGGGTAGCTGGTCTGAGAGGATGGTCAGCCACAATGGGACTGAGACACGGCCCATACACCTACGGGTGGCAGCAACCGGGAATAGTTCGCAATGGACGAAAGTCTGACGACGCGACGCCGCGTGGAGGACGAAGGCCTTCGGGTCGTAAACTCCTTTTGTAAGGGAATAAACTCCCGCTTAGCGGGACTGACTGTACCTTACGAATAAGCCGCTGCTAACTACGTGCCAGAAGCCTCGGTGATACGTAGGCGGCAAGCGTTATCCGGAATTACTGGGCGTAAAGAGTTGCGTAGGCTCCTTGATGAGTCGTTGCTTCAATCCTCCAGCTTAACTGGAGAGTAGGCAATGATACTATCAGGGTAGAGGCTATGAGGGGGTTGCGGAACAACTGGTGGAGCAGTGAAATGCGTTGATATCAGTTGGAACACCAAAGGCGAAGGCAGCAACCTGGCATAGTTCTAACGCTGAGGCACGAAAGCGTGGGGAGCAAAACGGATTAGATACCCGTGTAGTCCACGCCGTAAACGATGGATGCTAGATATTGGCAGTTTGACCCTGTCAGTGTCGTAAGCTAACGCGTTAAGCATCCCGCCTGGGGAGTACGGCCGCAAGGCTAAAACTTAAAGGAATTGACGGGGACCCGCACAAGCAGTGGAGCGTGTGGTTTAATTCGATACAAAGCGAAGAACCTTACCAGGGTTTGACATGTATGTGGTAGGAACCCGAAAGGGTGACGACCCGCAAGGGAGCATACACAGGTGCTGCATGGCTGTCGTCAGCTCGTACCGTGAGGCGTCGCCTTAAGTGGCTCAACGAGCGCAACCCCTATCATTAGTTGTATCACTCTAATGAAACTGCCCCGTATAACGGGGAGGAAGGCGGGGACGATGTCAAGTCATCATAGCCCTTATACCCTGGGCTACACACACCCTACAATGGACTGGAACAACGGGATGCAAAGCAGCGATGCTAAGCCAATCCCTTAAAACGGTCCTCAGTTCAGATTGCAGGCTGCAACCTGCCTGCATGAAGTCGGAATTGCTAGTAATCGCGGATCAGCAGGCCGCGGTGAATACGTTCTCGGGTCTTGTACACACCGCAAATAAAAGCGCGCTTGGCAGCATAAATAGCTAATTGGTTAAAATCCAATGTCCGATGTAACGTCGGACTAGCCAAAAAAACATGGCAGGCACTTTCTGGTAACAGAAGTGCTGGAGGGCCTGAGGCAAATGTTAGTCCACGCAAAATGAGACTTTCTAATAAGCGATCTCAACCGGGCGGTTTGAGAGAAACTTAGCGATTAGTAAAAAGTTTTAGTGGAATGACAGGAAAAGTTGTTTATGTAACCCAAGGAGATCCTATTAAGGTAGAGGTAATTACTTAGTAGGAAGTCAGCAGATTCATAGTACCACTGAGGTTAGATGTTTGAGTTTTGAAGATGGATAAAGAAACTGGAAGTTTGAAATTGGTAGAGTACAATTTAGTTGATGATCCAGAGTTTTAAAGACTTGAAGGTATATCAAGAGTCGTATGGTTTAGCGTTAGAGATTAATAAGTCGATTCTAAGACTGCCTAATAGCGAAAAGTATGACTTAGTTGATCAGATGCGAAGAGCATCAAAGTCAATACCAGCAAATATTGCTGAAGGATATGCTAAAAGACTTTTTGAAAAAGAGTTCAAAAGATATCTTTTGACATCTATTGGATCATGTAATGAGATGGTTGTACATATCAGTTTTGCCAAAGACTTAGGTTTTTGGAGACCAGAATTCTGTGAGAATTTACTGAACCGATATGATATTGTAGGTAAGCAACTCACAAAACTATTGCAAAATTGGAAGAGCTATCCAACCTCCAAAATCTAAATTCCAAATCTATTTTCTAATTTCAAACATCTAACTTCAGCTGGGAAGGAGTCTACCTGGATTTAAACATCTGGGGCTCGCCCGATGCCGGAAATCGGCTCGTCGGGTGGGAACGGGAAATAACCTTAAATTATCCCAATCCGTCAAGTGAGCAAAGTCGGGGGCGCCCGAAGACGGTTGTCTAACCGCAAGGAGGACGCTGTCGAAGGCGAAATCGGCGATGAGCGCTAAGTCGTAACAAGGTATCCCTAGGGGAATCTGGGGATGGATCACCTCCTTTCTAAGGAGTATCCGCACTGTACCGGAAGGTACAGGGCCATGGGTCGCGCCTCACAGTAGCGACCAAGGTCAGCCCTCCGTCGCGTAAAGCTATGGAGGGAAACAAAAACGACGTCAAGGTATTTTCTACCATCTTTTCAGAAGTCAAAAAACAAAAGGGTCCGCTTAACGCGGGCTTTTTTGTTGCAATTTTAACTATCCTGTAGTAGTATGCGGATATTCTGTGAGGTAAGGGAGAGTTGATGGCTCAACAGCTGGTAACCGCTGACCTTCGTTTTGAAGTAAGAAACCAAGACCGGTTTAGAAGGGGCGCATTAATGGCTTCGAGATGCTTATTTGTTAGTTGGGTTAGGTGCCAGTGCCCAAGATGCAAACCTTCCCCTGACAGAGAAGAAACTTGGGTTTACTTTAATGAGATCTGTCTTGGTATGCTGGATGCTGGTCTTGTAGCCAATCAGTTCCAAGAAGACGTGAGGTTTACCCAGGAGGTGGGAGGAAGAGTCAATAAGGATATGATGAGTTTTTGTTCTGAGTGTGGGACGGTAGTTCACCTTACTCAGGAAAACCATCGACTGTTGATAGAAATGGGAATGAGACAATTATTAGCATAAATCAGTGTAGTTTGGGAGTTTAAAGGAGGTTGTGATAGAACATGAGAACTGTTCTAAGCTACCTTGAGTGGCACACACTTAGAGATGCTGATGGGTTCACCCAACTTGTTTTTGAGAACAGTCTGATAAAACTTTTCCCAGCGGTTACCAGGGTAGGATCCAAAGTCACTCTTATATTGAGGGTTTCTCCGGAAGTTGTCACACCTCGTTCAAGTCAGAGGTCGGGCGATCGGGATTGTGGTTCAGTCGAGTTTGCTTCTGTCGAGGAAGCGGTAGCCCTTATGGAACGCTTTGCTCATAATTATCCTGAAAGTTATCTAGAGTTTCTTGGTTTACTCAAGTCGCACAGTGAAGGCGAAAAGGCGTAATCTCATGCGAGTAATCCAAGTAAAGACTAGCATTCAAGCTAGTCTTCTTTTTGGCTAAATTGCCCTTCTAGTGTATACTTCTCGCCAAGGGAGACCAGCATGGGTTATCAAGTTCAGAATTTTACCAGAACGGAGATGAGTCCAGTACTTAAGTGGCAAATATTGACAGCCATGAGGTTTATCTGGCCGGAAGGTTTTGAAGGTGTTAACCTTGACAGGACTTGGATTTGCCCAGGCGAGTTCTACCCGCTCCATTTTATAGCTACGGACTTTACTCGTGATGGGTCAAGTAAGTCTGCAAAAATAGTTATTAGCCACGGGGCGGTGTTGCAGCGGGACTTAATGCACTGTGGTGAGACTTTTCGGGTGCTTGGTCTAGGGGGAGTTTACACTTTGCCCGCATTTCGCCATAGTGGTGTTGCTTCTGATTTGGTTATGAAAGCGACTGACCATATTTTGACTAGACCTCGGGCAGATGTGGCAATTGCTACTTGCAGGCCTGAATTAGTGGGTTGGTATTCTCGCTTTGGCTGGGTTCCAATCAAAGAAGGTCGTATAATCCCGACCACTGAGACCGAGAACGGACAGCCTTTAGATGAAGTTTTGTTGATGCTTTTTATTTCAGAGAAAGGACGTAGAGCGGAGACTTTATTTCGCGAAGAACCAATTTATTTTGGGCGTGATGTCTGGTAGAGGTTGCTATTTCAGGGGGTGCTTGAGCACTCCCTTACTTTTCCTTCCGTTTATGAATTTTTTATGATAATATTGGGAAGTCGAATTTTAAGAGCATTCTTTTTTGGGTGGATGGCGCAGTGGTAGCGCACTACACTGATAATGTAGGGGTCGAAGGTTCGAATCCTTCTCCACCCACCATCGCCAACACTTTCCGATAGCACAAAGTTGACACACTCTACAAGCTCCCATATTATTGTTTTAATGGCTAATAAGTACGACAAGTTCATCGCGCCCAGCGAAAGAGTTATCCACGTTTTCGGTTACTCCAACACCCAATTTATTTTTGACATGATTGTAGGAGTCATACTAATACCCGTACTTTTGTATGGTTTGCTAATAATTGCTAAAGCAATCTACCGAAAAATGACGTTGATGTATATCGTCACTGACAAAAGGGTAATTTTGAAAAAAGGCCTTATTGGCCAATCCACGGTCAGCGCTGATTATTCGAAAGTCACTGATGTTAGCGTTGAGCAGGGCGTACTAGGTAGACTGGTGTTGCACACTGGGACCATTGTGCTGGATACAGCTGGAACTGATGACAGCGAGGTGATACTGGAGTGGGTGCCCAATCCTTTTGAGGCTAAGAATATTATTTATCAACAACTCCATAAAACACCCCGACATGAGCCTCCTCGTGATATTCCGATTGGTTGAATTACCGCTTGACTAGATTTGGGCAAAGTGTTATAAAGTATTACACATGGTTTTAGCCAGATTAAGGGGATATAGAAGGAATTCACTAATTCTAGATTCATTTTACGGTATTATCATTTTCCTCCTTTTATTTTCCCTTCACTAAGTTAATTTAATATTATGGTTTGATAAATCTTTTGTTTGGTTTAGCCAACATGAAGGTCTTAGTAGGCAGGGGCCGTTAGCTCAGTTGATAGAGCGTTCGGTTTGCATCCGAAAGGTCGTGGGTTTGAATCCCGCACGGTCCACCACCCTTCGCCCTGCGGGCTTCGGGCGGCCTAGGCCACCCAGAGTTCTGACGACGGGTGGACTTCGTCCACATAGTAGACGTGTAGGGTTATATGACTTAGGTAAGGGCGAAGAAGGGTGTCACCCGAAGCTTTAGAGTAGGGTGAAAGGATTCAAAAGTTAGTTCTTGGTTTTTAGGAATCTAGAAGCCAGTGACTAGCTTGTATGAGCTAGATATGCTCTTTGAAAAGTGGATAAGAAGTGTAAAGGCCGATTCGTCAGGTGACGAGTCGTTAATATTTTAATATACATAGACATCTCGTGAAAACGAGAAAAACAAAAATCTACTCATGCATATGGTGGATGCCTTGGGTTGCTTTGCCTAAGAAGGACGTAGCAGGCGACGAAACTGACCGAGTAGCTGCCAACAAGCGTTAATCCGGTCATGTCCGAATGGGGAAACCCGGCCGCCTTTGGCGGTCACCAAGCAGTGAATAAATAGCTGCTTGGAGGGAACCTGGCGAACTGAAACATCTAAGTAACCAGTGGAAAAGAAATCAATTTGAGATTCCGTTAGTAGAGGCGATCGAACGCGGAACAGCCTAAACCCTTGTGTGCAGCACAAGAATTTTCAAGGATCAATTCTCAATTTTCATTGAATTTTCAATATCTCAGTTTTAAAAAATTGTTTCATTGATATTTAATTGTAAATTGTAAATTGTAAATTGGAACTTCTCGCGCTGTGCGTGAGGGTGTTGTAGGGCTTTGCGTAATCACTTGAAAAGGTAGTAGAACTGCTTGGAATAGCGGATCATAGAGGGTGAAAATCCCGTATACGAAACTTGAGTAAAGTGAGGCAGAGTACCTGAGTACCTCGGGACACGTGGTATCTTGAGGGAATCTGGGGCGACCATGCTCTAAGGCTAAATACAAAGCAACACCGATAGTGAACTAGTACCGTGAGGGAAAGGTGAAAAGTACCGTTGTTAACGGAATGAAATAGTACCTGAAACCATATGCTATTAGCAGTCAGAGCACTAAGGATAGGACTACGTTGGGTCCGCAAGGATCCTCGTTCCTAACCAGTGTGATGGCGTGCCTATTGAAGAATGAACCGGCGAGTTATACCGTAAACTGCAAGTTTAAGCTCTTTACAGAGCGGAGGCGTAGTGAAAGCGAGCCCTAACTGGGCGACCTAAGCAGTTTGGTATAGACCCGAAACCAGGTGAGCTAAGCATGAGCAGGGTGAACCTAGGGTAAAACCTGGGGGAGGCCCGCACCCGTTGTCGTTGCAATGACTTGGGATGACTTGTGTTTAGAGGTGATATGCCAATCGAACCTGGAAATAGCTGGTTCTCCCCGAAATATATAGAGGTATAGCCTTCCGTTTATCTATCATGGGGTAGAGCTACTGGATGGAGCCGCAGGGCCGCAAGGTCTTGCCTCTAACCAAACTCCGAATACGTGGTAGTTTTGCGGGGGAGTCAGAACGTGGCGGCTAAGCGTCATGGTTCTAAAGGGAAACAACCCAGATCGTCAGCTAAGGTCCCTAAATCTAGGTTAAGTGTAAAACGAAGTGAAGTTCTATAGACACCCAGGAGGTTGGCTTAGAAGCAGCCACCCTTTAAAAAGTGCGTAACAGCTTACTGGTTTAAGAATTTTGCGCGGACAATGTAACGGGGCTCAAACCTAGTACCGAAGCTACGGATGCTTGTGTGCAGCACAAGAATTTTCAAGGATCAATTCTCAATTTTCATTGAATTTTCAATGTTTTAATAACTTAATAGTTTAAACATTGAGGTTTAATTGTAAATTGTAAATTGTAAATTGGAACTTCTCGCGCTGTGCGCGAGTGTGGTAGGGGAGCGTTCTATTTGCAGTGAAGGTCAATCGTAAGACGGGCTGGAGCGGATAGAAGTGAGAATGCCGGTATGAGTAGCGTAAGTCCGATGAAAAATCGGACCACCGAATGCCCAAGGTTTCCTACGCAACGTTAATCGGCGTAGGGTTAGTCGGTCCTAAGTCGAGACCGTAAAGGTGTAGACGATGGACAAGCAGACAAATTTCTGCTACAAGGTAATAGCGATTAAGACTTAAAGGGATGACAAAAGTGGATGCCCCTAGCCCAGTTTCGCAATTGGGTTTAAGTAGTAAGGAAGTGTTGATAGGCAAATCCGTCGACACGTTTATTTGAGCTACGAATAAAATCCTGATAGTAATTGAAGGAGATTAGGAAGCATTCAGTTTTCAGGAAAACTCTCGTTAAGAGCTATTATTTTACCGTACCGCAAACCGACACAGGTGGGCTGGTCGAGTAGACCAAGGTGATCGGGAGAACCTTCTCTAAGGAACTAGGCAAAAGAGCTCGATGTATCCTTGGAAGATATCGTGCCCCTCTTGTGTGCAGCACAAGAATTTTCAAGGATCAATTCTCAATTTCCATTGAATTTTCAATAGTTCAAATTTTAAACTTGATATTTAATTGTAAATTGTAAATTGTAAATTGGAACTTCTCGCGCTGTGCGCGAGTTGGGGTTACAACAAAAGACTCTCAAGCGACTGTTTAACAAAAACACAGGTCTCTGCAAACCCGTAAGGGGAAGTATAGGGGCTGACGCCTGACCAGTGCTGTAAGGTTAAAGAAGGAGCTGCAAGGTTCCGACTGAAGCCACAGTAAACGTCCGCAGTAACTATAACTGTGCTAAGGTAGCGAAGTTCCTTGTCGGGTGAAAGAATCGCCCGTACTGGCTTAAAACGGTGGAGCCCTACTATGTTGTGCTGATCAAGGCAGCATGTAAAAGTAGAGGGTAATACCGTGGGTAAGTCCCGCGTAGCTTTACATGTCCTCCGTAGTTTTAACGAAGGATGGATGCGAAGTGGGACCCTGTAACGACTTGATCCGTTATAGTTGATACAAGAACGGATCAGAGGCATATTATAGATAATATGCCTAATACGCCAGCGCTTGATGAGAACATCGGTTATTATTTATCAGGTTATGCCGATGGTGAAGGAAGTTTTTGTATATCATTCTCCCCAAGACCAAAGATTAGAACCTCGTTAGAAGTTCGACCTAGCTTTTCGGTTTCTCAGAATTACGATCGCCAAGAAGTATTACAAACATTCAAACGCTACCTTGGTTGTGGAACTATTCGGAGGAACCCAAGCGATAGAACTTACAAATACGAGGTAAGAAGTATAAAGGACTTACAAGAAAAAGTTATACCACACTTTCTTAAGTACCCTTTGCTTTCATCGAAAGTGAAGGATTTTGAAAAATTTACCCGCGTGTGTAATTTGGTACACCAAGGGGCGCACTTAAAAAAAGAGGAGTTAAACAAGATTCTTGAAATTTCTTTTCAAATGAACGGTCTAGGGGCAAGAAGATATACTAGAGAACAACTTCTTAGCCTCATTAAGTGAAGATATAGTCTACGCCTCAAGTAATTGAGGATTAATCGTGAAGTTCCGACCCGCACGAATGGCAGAACGACTTGAGAACTGTCTCAGAGAAGGACCCGGCGAAATTGAGATGGCTGTGAAGACGCGGCCTTTCCACGCCAGGACAAAAAGACCCCGTGGAGCTTTACTACAACTTGATCCTGTATTGAGTTTCAGAATGTGTAGCGTAAGAGGGAGCTTCGGCGACAATGAAACACCTCTCTTTCTGGAATTTAGTACTAACCGAGAGCCATAATCTGGCCTCGAGACAAGGTCTGGTGGGTAGTTTGACTGGGGCGGTCCCCACCAAAAGAGTAACGGTGGGGCTCAAAGGTTGGCTTAGCCCGGATGGAAATCGGGCTGGACGTGTAAGAGCGTAAGCCAGCTTGACTGCGAGACCTACAAGTCGAGCAGGAACGAAAGTTGGATCTAATGATCCTCCGATACCTTATGGGAGGTTCGGAGCTTAACGGATAAAAGCTACCCCGGGGATAACAGGCTTATGGTGCCCAAGAGTCAATTTTGGCTCGCTTAGGCGGTAACGCTTAAGGCAATAGCAACTCAAATCGGTGAAGTCCTAGTTGACATTCGGATTTACTTTGGGTAAATTCTAGTCAACGGATAATACCGAGGGTAAGATAGCTTGTCGTGAACACACACTTTGCCATTAAAGCAAGAAGTCAACCATTAACCGCGCAACAAATCGCGGTAGTGATTGGTTCTATGCTGGGAGATGGGTATCTAGTCAAAACTACAAGCGGTTTTGCTTTCCGTGTTAATCATAGTCTTAAACAAAAGGACTATGTTATGTGGAAGTATAAACTGCTCAAAGATTTTTCTAATTCCTCTCCACGACAAAGTGGGACCTGTTTTTACTTTCGGACTATTACTCATCCTACATTTGTACAGATGCATAATGTCTTTTACCGAAATGGTCGTAAAGTAATTCCTAAAAAACTCCTAGCGGAATTACTAGACGATCTGGTACTAGCAGTGTGGATCATGGATGATGGTAGTCGTGATGGTATGCAGATTCGGATTAACTCGCAGTGCTTTAATAAAGCAGAAAACGAGTTTCTTCAAAAAGTGTTGCGTACTAAACTTGGAATTGTGACGACTCTTAACCGCGATAAAGTTTACTATCGGTTACGAGTTGCTCATCAGAGTATGGAGACAATAAGAACACGAGTGACTCCAAACCTCATTCCAAGCATGTTTTACAAGCTAATCCCGTAACGACTGAAGTCCGATATTTTCGGACTGAGATAGCTCAATTTTATACACAGAATAGGAGTTATCATATGTTGCCATCCTGAAAAGGATGAAGGTATAGTCTATACTCAAAGAAATTTGGGATAATATGTCATATCGACGGCACCGTTTGGCACCTCGATGTCGGCTCGTCGCATCCTGGGTGTGAAGTAGCACCCAAGGGTTGGGCTGTTCGCCCATTAAAGCGGTACGCGAGCTGGGTTCAGAGCGTCGTGAGACAGCTCGGACTCTATCCGGCGTGGACGTAAGAAACTTGAGGGGACCTCTCCCTAGTAAGAAATTGCTACTTACTACAGTAATGTAGTTTGACAATTCGGCTAATAACGGTGAAGCCCATTGACTTTGGGTTTTGTTTGGTTCTATACTAAACCCAAGATAACATGTTTATGGGTAATACCGTGGGAAGTCTCTCTAAAGTAAAAGCAACAGATCTTGCTTATATAGCAGGTTTCCTAGATGGAGATGGTAGTATCATGCTTCAACTACATCGACGTCAAAGTGGTAAAGAAATTTTCCGAGTAAAAACAGTAATCTGTTTCTATCAGGATTTCAGCCATCTTCAGGAAATAGAATGGATTAGGCATACCTTAGGTTGTGGTTATGTTTATACTAGAAATGATCACATTTCTGAGTTAAGAATAGAAGGATTCGAAAAAGTTTTAAATATCCTTAAGTTGCTAAGTCCGTATCTAAGATTTAAACGAAAGCAGGCTAGTCTGTTGCTGGAGCTGATACCAAAATTACAACAAAAACTAATTACAAAACATGACGTTGTTTGGTGGATTCAGCAGATGCGGGAAAATAATTACTTTTCAGCACAAAGAAATACTTTAGTAGATGACCCCGTAACGACTGATATATGAATAATTATTCATATTGAATGGAAGGTACCGGATAATCCGGAATTGAACTTCCATTATACGCCGACCCCGCCAATTGGCGGGTGAAGATATAGTCTGATCCTCAGAGTAATCTGAGCAAACATAATGACGAGAGGACCGGGAGGGACGTACCTCTGGTGTGTCAGTTGTGCAAGCTTGCGCAACGCTGAGTAGCTATGTACGGAGTTGATAAGTGCTGAAAGCATATAAGCACGAAGCACACCCCAAGATTAAGTTTTTTTATCTGCCGCAAGGCAGGTGTAGAGCGGTTGAAGACCACGACCTCGATAGGTAGCAAGTGTAAGCATCGTAAGATGTTCAGCTAAGCTATACTAATGCTCTATCAGATTTTTGTTTATCATTTTATGTTTACTAGGTAACTCTAGTAGCTTTAAGATGATCCTAGTCCTGACACACTTCTTTCCACTTTTCAAAGAGTAAAGTAACTAACAGTAGAAACGAGTTCACTGTTCACAGTAGAACCATGTGAACTAAATTACCGTGAACTGTGAACCCAGCACTCTTGAGTCCTGCATCTTGGCGATTGGAGCGGATTGGCACCACCTCTTCCCATTCCGAACAGAGTCGTGAAACGATCCAGCGCTGATGATACTACCTGATTATTTGGGTGGGAAAGTAAGTCGTCGCCAGGACCTAGGACTCAAGGTAGAAAAGACCCTTAAAGGGTCTTTTCTTTTTAATTACACTTAGTTAGTATGTTACTATAGATATATGAAAAGTTATATTTCACAGGACCCTGAAATCCTAGGCGGTAAACCTGTTATCACTGGAACTCGGATGTCAGTTGAATCAATCCTCGAGCTTATTAGTTCTGGAATGACGATTAATGAGATCTTAAAAGAGTATAGTTTTATTACTCGGAACCAGGTCCAGTCAGCTCTCGAATATGCTACTAAGATTGTTGGAAAAGAAGAAAGTTATATCTTTAAAAAATCAAAAGTAGCTGCTCATGAGATTTCTGGCCGACGTTAATGTTCCTCAGTTAGTAATCACTTCTTTGTCCAGCTCTGGTCATGATGTCTTAGATTTAAAATCAAACAATCCAAAATCAACAGACAAAGAGATCGTCCAGTTGGCAAGGGTTAAGAAAAGAGTTATCATAACCCTGGACAAAGACTTTATTTCATTGACCCAATACCCAAAGCATCAGGTTCCTACTATAGTAATCCGACTAAAGAAACAAAACCCTAGAAATATTGGAGCTCACCTAGAAGAATTACTTAAGAATCAAAAGGCAGAGACTCTTGAAAAATCTTTAACTATTATTTTCGAAGACGTAGCGGATTCTTACCCCTTTAAGCTAGCAGGCTAAGATACAGGATTTAAGATTAAAAAAGAACCTCGAAATAGGTTCTTTTTTAGTTGTGATAGAAGTCCTGGCGCTCTACGATTATCCTGATGTGTCTACCTAACACACACCGGTCTTCGACTCCGAGGTCGCTCAGACTCGAGGAGGTGTGTCTAGCCAGGTTACACCCCAAGGGTGTAAACGTGTGGTTCATTTTCAAATTAGTTAGCGTTTTTGGATTGTTTGTGGTAGAGTTGCCGCACCAAACGGTCGAGAGGAGATACTATGCCCAAAGTCTATAGTTGGGAAGATCTTATCATAAATGGGGTATTGGTTGGCCGGGACTTAGAGGTTTATTGGGGCGGTGAAAGTGTTGCCCGGGGACCGATAAAAAAAGTGGTAAGAGAAGAGAGTGGTCCGGTATGGATCACTTTCGGGTGGGGTGCGCATTTTAACCCAGAGACAGGTGCTTTTCATTACAGCTCTGATTTGTCAGAGCCTGGATTTAGTTGGTTAGTGAACACCAAGTACCCGGTGGTCGAGGTTGGAGAAGGTTTCCTTGTTTCTGGAGATAGTGGGTGTGAGATCTTAGTGGTTTATCCTCAAGGAAATAATTTAAGCAGCGAGGAAGTTGAAGGATTTCCTGTTACCCAAGCTGCTATTTAACCAAAAAGCCATATCCCCACGAATCCTGAGCGTAGTCCCGTACCATACAGTACAGGACGTAGTCGAAGGAGAAGTGGGGTTCTTTTTTTAGACTAATTCGTCTTCTGGTGGGAGATACACAGTGGGATTTGCTGGTGGTGTGTCCTCATTAGAAACCAAAGAAGACTGAACGCCAGACTCATCGACGAAGCTTTGGACCCGACCAATCGTCCCGTCAGTTAGGCGAACTTTGTGCCCTCGGTGGTGAAACCTCGATTTTGTGAGGACATCTTTGACAATACCAGTGGTCAGGTCCCCTGTTTCATAATGAATTTTTTGAATAACGTTTACCTTATCCCCAGGCTTGGGGTATCGCTGATCGGTTGTGTCCATAAAGGTATTATATATCGATGTGGGCAATGAAATCTAAAAGCAACTTTGAGTAATAATTATAGTTGACAAAACTAAGGTCTTGAGTTGTTATCCCTTCTGCTTAGATCAAAAAGGAGGAGGCTAATTGATGATTGAACCGATTGAGCTAGAGGTGAGAGCGAAGTCCCCTAATCAGGGAGAGCGCTGTTTCACCCCATCTTGTGGTAACCTTTCAACTCATGAAGTAACGTCTGCAAGAGCAGTATACTTCCATAGTGTTTACTGCTGTGAAAAGCCGGAGTGTTTGGTAGCTGCAGCAAATCGTGTTCTCCAGGTAGTACTTATGCATAGAGTAGTATCGGAACCTGTAACTGCGTAAGATTTAAGTCTTGACTTGACCTCGCTTTTGGGCTGAGGTCTTTCTTTTTTGTATCACCAAAAAGCTGTAATTTTTAATACCAAACACATTGAACCTGAAACCAAAATCTGTTACTATGAAATCATCAGACTTATGTCTGAAATTTTTAAAAGAAAGTTGGATCTAATTTTATGCCTCGTAAAACAGCCACAAAAACAACTGCCGTTACCAACGAAACAGAAAATAAATCGACCGAAACTATTCAAAAGGAGGTAGACTCCTCCAAAAAGGAAGCCAAAATGAGCTTCGCGGAGCTTCTTGAGTCAGAAAAATACGCTCCCAAACCCCTTAATCGTGGGCAAGTGGTTGAAGGTACGGTTATTTCAAACCAAAGAGGCGGGATTATGGTTGATATTGGTGGTAAATCAGAAGGTTTGATTATCGGACGCGAGCTCGAGACTGAAGACCGCATGGCCAAAACTCTCGCTCCAGGAGATAGCGTTTTGGTCTATGTTATTCAGGCTGAAAACGACAACGGTAACGCCCTTCTTTCCTTAAGACGGGCCAGTAATGAGCGGGTTTGGCGGGAACTCCAAAATAGCTTAGACAAAAAAGATTTAGTGGAGGTGTCAGCCATTGATCAAAACCGCGGGGGTTTACTGGTAGATTTTAAAGGACTTCGTGGATTTATTCCTACCTCCCAGCTGGATAATAATCGCTCTGATCAGCTTAGTCTAGGGCGTAAGATCAAGGCCACAGTTTTGGAACTGGATCGAAAGGCCAATAGATTAGTTCTTTCTGAGAAAGAAGGCTTAGGCGGGGAAGAAAAAGAAAAGAAACAGAAGTTGCTAACCGACATTAAAGTAGGCGAGACCTTCGAGGGAAGCGTGACTAATATTCTGCCGTTCGGTTTATTTATCAAAATCCCGAGTGGTTTGGAAGGGCTCGTTCATATAAGCGAAATTGCTTGGGAAAGAGTGGGCAACCCGAATGACTATTACAAAGTTGGCGATAAAGTCCAAGTTAAGGTAATTGGAGTTGATCACAAAAATTTGAGACTGAACTTCTCCATTAAGCAGCTTAAGGTGGATCCTTGGGAGAGTGCTCATGAGAAATATTATCCGGGTAAAGTGGTTAGTGGTAAGGTTTCCAAAGTTACACCGAGCGGTGTCCTGGTGACGCTTGAGCCGGGTCTTGATGGGATGATTGAGTTGACTCACCTGACCTCTCCTGAAAAGATTCAGGTTGGGGATGAGATAAACGCTAAGGTCGAATCTCTGAGCGCCGAGATGAGACGATTGTTACTAAAGCCACAGTAGCTTTTCGCCAGGTTTTAGGTGGTAGGTTGTGGGAGAACTAGCTGTAACCTAAAACCTACAAACTATAACCTAAGTTTATGTCGGAATCGCGCTTAACGGAAAAATTTACAACTCGGGCCAAAAAAGTGATTGCTGTCGCAATTGAAGAAGCGAGGTCTCTCGGCTCGCCTATGGTCGACACCGAGCATTTACTTTTGGGGATACTCCAGGACGATGAGGGTGTTGCTGCCAAGATTTTGCGCAGTTTTAAAATCGATAATGAGCGCGTAAGAGAAATGATCTTGACCTCCACCACTGCCGGGGAGTTTAGTTTTAGCCAGGCAGGGTTTAGCGAAGCAACGCAAGAGTCCTTGAGTAACGCGGCTTTGTGTGCTTATATCTCGGGACATTCCTACATCGGTACTGAACATATTCTTTGGGGTTTGAGCAAAACTTCTTCAGGTGTTGCCAGCCATATTTTACGCTCGTACGGACTTACTTTTGAAGCTATTAGGACCAAAATGGAACAAGTTGCGACCTATCCTGATTCTTCTCTCCCAATCCTTAGCGAAAAGAATAACGACACCCCACTGCTGAACCAGTACGGCCGTGACCTTACAGCTATGGCTAGGCATGGTTACCTAGATCCTGTGATTGGCCGGGATACGGAGATAAACCGGTGTCTTTTGGTTTTGGGCCGACGTTCCAAAAACAATCCAGTCTTGCTGGGTGAGGCTGGCGTAGGGAAGACGGCAATCATCGAAGGTCTAGCCCAAAAAATTGTTAAGAAAGAAGTACCCAAGAAATTTTTCAACTATCGGATCATCAACCTTGATCTTTCCTCAGTTGTGGCTGGAACCCGCTTTCGTGGGGATTTTGAAGAGCGCTTAGTAGGGTTACTAGACGAAGTGAGGGAAGCCAAAAATGTCATTACCTTCATCGATGAGCTTCACACCCTTGTGGGTGCGGGAGGTGCGGGTGGAGGCTCCATGGACGCAGCTAATATCCTAAAGCCCGCTCTTTCCAGGGGGGAAATTAGGGTTATAGGCGCAACGACTTCTGACGAATACTCCAAATTTGTGGAAGAAGATGCAGCACTAGAGCGAAGATTCCAGCCCATTTTTGTTGAAGAACCGAGTATCAAAGTTACTCTCAAAATTCTGCAGGGGGTGAAGGATAAATACGAGCAGTTCCACGGCCTAAAGATCAAAACCAGCGCGTTAGAAACCGCAGTGGGAATGGCCAAAAGATATCTGACAGAACGTCACTTGCCAGATAGTGCTATTGATTTGCTTGATGAGGCAGCTTCCAAAAAGGCGATTGCTGCCGGGATGCTCTCACCTACAGCTCTCAAAGTTCAACGGGCTTTGGAAGAAGTAAGAGCTCAGAAAAATGATCTGGTTCGCCAGGAAAACTTTGAAGCGGCTCTTCGGGTTCGGGAGCAAGAAAAAAGACTCTCAGGTAGGCTGACCAAACTAATCGAAAAAGACTACCATGTCCATCAGCCCATGATTGTCAACAATTCCGATATTCTGGACGTAGTTTCCCAGATTACTGGCATCCCGACTGGAGACCTGAGTCTTAGCGAAGAACAGCGGTTGCTCAATTTGGAAAAGGAATTAGGGCAGAACATTCTAGGGCAGGATGAAGCGGTAAAAGAAATAGCCAGGGTTTTGCGTCGTAGTCGAGTTGGTTTGAGTGACCCCAATAGACCACTTGGCTCATACCTTTTCTTAGGCCCGACGGGTGTGGGAAAAAGTTTGGTGGCCAAAGAAATGGCAAGATTGTTGTTTGATGATCCTGGTGCTTTGATTCGGATTGACATGAGTGAGTTTAGCGAAAAGCACACTGTTTCACGGCTGATTGGAGCTCCTCCGGGTTATGTTGGTTATGAGGAAGGTGGGGAGCTAACCACAAAACTCAGGCGACGGCCATTTAGCGTAATTCTGCTTGATGAAATCGAAAAAGCCCATCCAGATATTTTCAATCACTTACTTCAGGTGTTAGAAGAAGGTCAGCTTGTTGACGGTAAAGGTCGGGTAGTAAACTTCCGACAGTCGGTGATCGTTATGACGTCCAATTTGGGTGCCCATCTAATCAAAAAAGGCGTGCTTGGTTTTGGCTCTTTGGATGCCAATGGTCAATCCCACGAAAAAATGAAGCAAGCTTTATTGGGCGAACTCAAGGATTTTTTCAAACCGGAGTTTCTGAACAGACTAGACAAGGTAGTGATCTTTAAAGTGCTGAGTAAGGAAATTATTCACCGTGTTGCCAAGCTTGAATTAGAAAAAGTCAGAGAAAAACTGGCTAGTAAAAAACTAAAACTTGAAGTAAGCAAGGAAGTTTTTGAATACTTGTCGGACATAGGTTACTCAGAGGAGTATGGTGCTCGGCCGATGCGCCGGGCGGTCCAAGAATATATCGAAGATCCTCTTTCAGAAGAAATTCTCAAAGGTCGTTATCAAAAGAACCGAACAGTCAAGATATCTCTCAAAGAAAACCAAATAGTTTTTCGGTAAATAGTACACCTCACAAGAGGAAGGTTTTTATATTACATTCACACCCTTGGGGTGTGAAGCTAGACTTCCAGATTTTAGAAAAGAGTGTAAACTATTTATAAGGAGGGGGTCATGGTTTCAAACTCAGGACGCACACCTATAGAAGTCTTAGCCGAAAGAGGGCGGGGAGCTCACGCCTTTTATCTTGGACTAGTTAACGACCCAGAAACGCTTGACCTGAGAAGGAAGCGTTTGCTGGGAGCGATAACTGACTTTTTGAGAACGGGGTGGCTTATAGATTCGGAAGAAAATTTTCTCTGGGCAGTGCCGGAAGAGGAGTTTGCTTCGGCTTGTAAAGAACTGGGTTTGGATGAGATGTCTATAAGAAAAGTTAGGGATTTCAGAGGCTCAGGTAGCTAACCTTCTTTCAATCTGGAAGAAGGTTTTCTTAATCTTAATTTGGCGGTATCTGTTTCGGGAGTTATCACAACGGGTGTAAAGCTATTTAAGAAGACGACAAAATCTGAGTCTGTTTGAGTGGTAAAGCGACCTTTATGTATAGTTTGCATATGTTATAAGGAGTCGTCAGGAGTCTTTTCCCATCCGCCAAGGAGATGATAATGGATATGAAATACTGATTGACCAGCCTTTTCTCCTGAATTAATAACTACTCGAAAAGCCTCACCAATGCCTTCATCTTTGGCTATTTTGGCTGCTACGACTTGGCAGCGTCCTAGTTCATCAAGATTTTCCTCACCGACATCTGCTAGCCTGGAAATATGTTTTTTGGGGACCACTAAAATGTGTTTTGGAGCTTGAGGCTCCATAGTGTGAAAAGCCAGGATGTGCTCATCCTCGTAAACTTTTTTTGATGGAATAGAACCCGCGACGATTTTACAAAAAATGCACTCAGTCATGAGTTTAGTATAGCCAGATTATCAATTTAAGTGCAAGCGTGTGGTACAATACCCTCGAAAGAGAGGATCATGGAGTCAGTGTTATGACGACAAAAGGAGAGCGTTCAACTATCCTGGATTTGCCCAGGTTGCTAGGGTTCTATGCCTTTACCAAGGGCAACCACATTGCGGTTGCTTATTCGGTTTGGATCCTGTTCGGCGCTTTTCGACTTGGGCCTGATATCACGCGTTATATGATAAGCGCGGGTGTCTGTTTCATAGTCCAGCTCTTGGCCGCTTATGGCCTGGTCACGATTTGTCAGGAGTGGTCTAGACGAGGGAAGCCGGAAAAGTCGAGGGCAGCTTTGGCTGAAGACCTTGGTGTTAACTATCTAGCTATGGCGCATGTATTTAATTCTTATCTTGTCCTACTCAATCCAGGACTTTGGGAGTGGTTTGCGGGAGCTCAATGGGTAGTAGCAGGCCTAGCTCTAATAGGATTTACCATTGGCCCGTTCTTGCCTGTACCGTTGGTGAAGGCAAGACTTCATTTATTTCTGCCTAGAAAGCTACCAACCGGTGGCTAAGGGACAACAGAGAGGTTTGATAAATGAGCTTATTTATCTTCAAGCCTTAGCCACCAGAAGGAAGATTCCTGACGAATGGTTAACGAGATTATGCGAGCTGTCGATGACCGATCTTGTGTATTGTTATCGCCATCTCTGCTTCGATGAGCGGCTGATATTGGAGATAAACAGGAGACTTATGATTCACGCTTACCCAGGCTTACTAGAGTATGAAATTGTTTCTGTGCCTCAGTCTTGATAAGATCTGGGGCCTTTCTTTTTTCAGGGTTGACAAGAAAGATTTTTTCGGTTAAAGTCCAAACCAAGATGTTACTCATCAACTTAAACTATTATTGGCACACATATCCACGTCCCTTAGAGGGCGGGTTTTGTGTTGCTTTGGTTTAAGTTAGTCGGTTAAATTTCGTAACCAAAGTTTCAAGATCCGCTAATGAGCGGATTTTTTTGTTGGCAAATATTTGCCAACAACCCCGCGAAGCTTTATGCGAAGTGGGGTGTGCTTAAGAAGGAGGTGTTATGACCAAAATTGTTATTTTCGATTTCTTTAGAACACTTTATGACCCAGATAACGATGCCCTTTTAGAAGGAGCTACGCAAGTTCTAGAGGGACTTAAGAAGCGGGGGTTTGAGCTTTTTATAGTAAGCCACGGAGCAGGGAGAAAAGAAGAGCTTCAAAGTTTGGGGATAGACCATTTTTTCAAAGATGTGGTGGTTACGACAGAGAAGACTGAGAAGGATTTCCTAAAAGTTATCCCTGAGGGTACAGATAAAACTAACAGTTTCGTGATTGGGGATAGGGTCAGATATGAGATAAAAATTGGAAATATACTAGGATTTCAAACTATTTGGTTAAAACTGGGTAAGTTTAGTGTTGAAAAACCACAGTCAAACGAGGAAAAACCTGATTTTACAATTCTCTCATTAAAGGAAATTCTAAAGATAGCACCTTAAAAAATTAATTTGATGGCAGCGATCTACTGCTCAATTTGTAGGGTAGTAGACTCTGTTATCAAGGAGGAAGAAGTGGTTACACGAGATGATCTGGAAGAGATTGTCGAGGGATCGGGCCTATGGTCAGTAGGAAATCGGCTTACCCATGGGTTTGTCTTATCGCCTGACGTCTACCGGTTGGATATGGCTAGAAGAATTGAACTTGAAAAGCTCTCAGCCGCAATCCATGACTGTTTAAGAGGACTGAGTAGGGTTGCCTGTATTTCTAACCACGGAACTTTAGGCACTAGTCGCGCTTGGGCACATATTGCTTCAGTTTGCCGAGCTGGATTACCCAAACAGTATAGTGAGATCGCTTTTTCAAACCCGCATCAGTACCCACTGATTTGTAAAGTGGATTTGCTTGAAGGGACAGATGAGAAGTTTTACATTGTCGAGATCGATGCTCATAACAAACATGGGATGGGCTACGCTACCTTGGCTGCTCGAATGCGAGCTTTTATTGCTGAGCATGGTGCTACCACTTTTCCTGGAGTTGCTCCCATGATGGCTGGAGCAATTACTGGCAAAGGCCACTCTGAGATGTTCTTGGTGTGGGCGAAGCACGAGAAATTCTACGTTCCTGAGTTCCATGTCTTTAGAGAGGAGATGGAAAAACTTGGAGTTAGGGTAAGGCTGGTCTCAGAACCTGACGCTCCTGTGACGATTACTAATATTTGGGATTTAGACTTTTACAAGACAGGGACTAGTCAACGGCCTGAACTATTTGTTGACCTTCCCGCTATGTATTACGATTCCAGATTAAGAGATAGTCTGATCAATGGGTATAGAATGGGTACGATTGACTTGCTCATACCACCGAAACCTTACTTAGGATCGAAGGGAGTATTGGCTTTGCTAGCTAATGAAATCAAAGACCCGGAGATTGAGGCGATTCTGCTTTCCCAAATCTCAACAGAGGCTTTGGCTAGGGTAAGAGATCATCTCCCAGCGACCTACTTGGTTACTCGATTCGGAAATCCTGATTGGAAGTCAATTCTAAGGAGCGGGAGATGGGTCTTAAAAGAGGGAATTTCCAGTGGGATGAAGGGGGTTGCGTTTTCTGACGAGGTTCTTTTTGAGGTTGCGTTTGACCAGGCGCTGAGAGCCAAGAACAGTTTTGTATTACAGGCAGAGGTCGAGAATAAACCGGAGAGATTCGCTTATTTTGAAGACGATGGGACTTATAAGGTTGGTCAGTATTACAAACGCTTAACTATGCATATAGCTCACAGAAAGATTGCTGAAATGACAGTGACCGCCCGACCGGATCGAAGGATTCATGGCGCCAAGGATTGTCTCCAGCTGGGAACAGTGGTCGTTGAAAGTTAGAAGCTTGTTTTACACTAATGTGCTGATGAGTAGAGACTTCAAGGTCTTATTTGATCCGTGAGTAAAGACTTAAGTAGTAGTAAGACAGAAGAAGGAAGAATACTAAGAAGGAATTCGTTCCTTCTTAGGTAAACCAAGATTAGGTTAGCAAAGAGGAGGTGACTTGCGTCCTGCAAAGTCAGCTTGTCACCCCCTCGGCTTCTTTCTACCCTAAGTATGTCAAAAAAGCAACTAAAAAGTTGTAGGTCCTAACCTACACTCCCGAGGTGTATATGGATACAATGAGGTGTTGATAAGGCATGAAAACACTCCGGGGGTGTTCAGAAGGTGTTCCAAATAAGAACCCCGGTTTGTTTTTTCACAACCCGGGGTTTTCTTTTACCTTCTCCTTTGAAATAGGTGTAATGAAAGTGCTCGCATAAGAGTGACTCTACCCATTC
>Ga0155822_107_pt1 | contig 29408 bp, 19 predicted proteins | sample RifCSPlowO2_01_FD_107476 | JGI IMG/M metagenome (GOLD analysis project Ga0155822, IMG submission 107476) | Candidatus Woykebacteria bacterium RIFCSPLOWO2_01_FULL_43_14 | reverse complement strand
TGCTACTGGACTATCTCTCAATCTCTATGCAGGAAATGCTGATGATGGACAAGGAGGAGCAGTCAACATCCAAGGAGGAACAGGTTCTACTACTTCAGGGGTAATTAACCTAGGTCTATCTAACACCTCTTCCATCAGTATGGGAGCAGCCACAGATATCTTTGGTAACCTATCTTTCTCTTCAACCAACCCTACCATTACCACCTCAACCACCAACAGATTAGGTCTCACCGCCAATAGTGCCACCCTCTCCATCGGAGGAGTCAGTGGAAACATCGGAGTAGGCACTACCTCCCCAGGATCAGCCTTAGGTATCAATGGTGGGGTAGGAATAGGGATAAGTTACTCAATAGCTGCAGCCCCTACCAATGGCTTAGCGGTACAGGGAAGTGTGGGGATAGGCGTCAGCTCACCATCAAATACTCTAGCTATAGCTGGCAGTGTGGGTATTGGCTACTCCTTTGCCAGAGCTGCAGGACCATCTAATGGACTAGCCATAGAAGGTAATGTAGGTATTGGAACGACCACTCCATCCCAATTACTTCACGTAGTAGGGTCAACAACAAATACATCAGCATTTTTATTTGCAACCAATTCAGACAACACAAATGCAATAGGTCTGGGCAGCGGAAGATCCGGAGACAACATCGCACGATTAATGTTTGAAAATTCATCAACCAGGCTCGACATTGCAACCGTAAGCAACATTACATCTCCCACCTTAGACACAACCATCATGACCTTAAACCCAGCAGGCCAAGTAACAATTCCAACAACCGGAACCTCGGCAGGACTAGTTCTGGGAACAACAAACACAGTAACCCTCCAAGACGATCCCACGGTCGCAGAGCGAGCTGGGACAGCGCGAAGAACGTACACTATTAACCTAGTCCCTGAGTTCGAGGGGGCAGTCATGACTCCCGACGGATCTTCAAACAGTGGCTCGATGGTCTCAGATTTCTGCTCTGAAGATGGCTTGCGAAATATCAATTCAGCAACTACCCCAACCGGGACAGCTCCTTGTGATAACGATGTAGCCAACGAAGAACACAACTACTATTCTTGGACAAGTACTAGTGCTACCCAGGATTATGATATTTGGGTTAGGTTCCAGCTTCCAACTGATTTCTCGGCTTGGGCAGCAAGCAATCCAATAAAAGCCTATGGTTGGAGGACTGATGCTGGGAATAGTGTCCAGGTGTCTGTCTTTGATACTGGAGGAACTGTTAGGGCTAACGCTGTTGAGGTCGCCACAGGGACAGTTGCCTGGACTCAGACCAATGTAGCCACAGATGCCATGAGTGCTGGTACTTGGACAGCTGGAAGCTTTGTAACTATTAAAGCCAAATTGGCCAATGACACCGCTAATGATTACGTTATGGTTGGCGAAATAACGCTTGATTATCTATCGAAGTTTAAGTGATATGAAAAAACTTTTCTTAGGATTAGCACAAAACCTAATAGAGAGGGCCAGAAATGCTTCTGAAGACGGAGTAGTACGCTTCGGCATAACTGGGTTTCATTACTTGATTAAAAGACTAAGGGAGATCAAATGGTTGGCTCCGTCGCGACGGGTAAGGCTGGTGAGTGTTTTCCTCAGCCTGGCTACTTTACTGGCATTCCCTTTCGCTGACAGATACCTAGCGCTTAACCTAAGGTATCTTTACGCGGACTATCATGCCATAACTCTGTCATCGTCAAAGGATTATATTTATGAAACCACCAACAAAGATTTGGCAGCTTATTTTGGGGATAAAAATTACCCAAAATCTCATCGTTTTGGTGTGAATATCAATACATCTAAATTAGATATTCGACTGACTAATGGTGAAAGTAAGTGCCCAGAAAACCCAGATGGCTGTAATAAAACACCGACCGACCCAAAACTTGGGATTGCCTCCTCTTCTGTATTGGACTTGGCAGACCAGACTAAAAATGCCTCTGAGTCTGCGGAGACCACCACCGATTTTGGAACAGTGTCCCCAGAAGTACTAGGTGTTCGTGATGATCCTGGTTTGCTATCTGAAGATCTTTTGACGAGTGATCCTAAAGGAATCGAGGTTAAATCTGCTGAGCTAATAGAAAACCAAGGTTTTAACGATCAGTTTGTCTACTTAGAGTCGAAAGATAATCTTGATCTCCACATAGTCTATGAAATCGTTGAAAAAGGAGTCAAACAAACAATTACCTTACCCCAAAATTCTTTAGCCAAGCATCAGTTTTTGCTTTCCTTAGAGGATCTGCAAGTTATAAAAGTCGCTACCAACAGGTATATTTTTTCGGACAAAGAGGGTAAGGCGATTATTCAGTTATCCAGTCCTAAGGTTTTAGACAATTCAGGTCAGCAGGGAAGTGTATCAATCAACATTTTCCAAGAACCCAGAGGGGTGATTATGGAACTAGGTGTTGATCAAGACTGGTTTTCGGATTCAAAAAGAGCGTTTCCGCTCAGTATCGAACTTAGTTTTGAAGTCGTTTCTACTGATGATCCGAGTGTCAAAAAGGTTAATGAAGTCCTGGAAAATATCACCCTATCGGATCTTACTCCGTTAAAAATCACTGATGGTGTACATGGGGATTACCTTTATGAGAATGTAAATACCAGTTTCCAGGTTGGTTTTGGCTCAAAGGAAAGAGGTAAAACCCAGTTTGCTTTCTCCGATATGGTAGCTTCAGGGTCAGCGGATATTGCCATGAGACTCATTGAGGAAAGCCCGCAGGTCTCAGTTAGGAAAAATACCAAACTGACCAATGAGGATGATTTGAAAAAAGACTTAGAAATACTAGGTTTAGAAGACCTTTCTCACACTTCGCTGGTCTCTAGTGAATCTGGTGATGAGGCAAGTTCGGGGACAGAGAAACAGATTTTAGTCGACTCGGTCGAAGTGGGTAAAGCCCAGGATCAACTTGACATTGAATATAAAGTTTTCCCAATGGGAGTCAAGGAAGATATTATTTTGAACTCAGTTCCCGCTAATCTGAAAGGTGACTACCGAGTCGAGTATGCATTGACTACAAAGGGAGTAGTTCCCAAAAAAGATAAAAATGGTCTTTGGAGTTTTTATTCAAACAACGACGAAAATAAGTCTATTAAACAAGTCAAATCACCCCTATTCCATTTCGCTAGCCCTTACATGGGGGATTTGGTAGGGGTTGTTTCTCCAAATGTGTACTTAGATATTGTTCCTTATGGTCAATGCGACAAACACTTGAAGTTTGATGGGACCCTGGGATGTTACAAAATTACCATCTCGGCGGATCGAGAATGGTTGCTTTCCCCGAATCGTGTTTATCCGGTTGTTATTGATCCAACCATTGTTGACGACACCCAAGCAGAGTTTGATGCCGGAGCAAAAAACAGAATTATCTCGAGTTCTACTCCAACGCTTCAAACAAACTACAAAGAACTTGCACGCTATCTTGATACCAGAGCTATGTGGCACCTTAACGAAACATCAGGAACAGTTGTGACTGACGGCTCAGGCAACAGCAACACCGGCACCTCAAGCAATATGAGCTTTAACACCACAACCCAAAGAGTTGGGGCAGCAAGCTATACTTTCAACGGAACAACCAGTAGCATCTCAGTCGCCGATAGCCCAACCTTAGATTTCTCAGATCGTGACAACTGGACAATTGAACTTTGGGCCAAACACAACGGAGCAATTGCGACCAACGAAGACTATCTTCTCACCAAAGCAGACACCACAACTGGCGGGTATAAGGTGTATATGGATGCCTCGGGCGACTTTTGCGCTGCAATAGACGACGATTCATCCTGGACCCCAGATGACTCGGCCTGTACCTCAGGACTTGACTATGACGACTCATTGTGGCACCACGTTGCAGTTGTAAGAAATAAGAAATCCGCACAGGGCATCCACCAACTAAGACTATATGTTGACGGTGTAGAAGTGGCCGACGACGGAGCAGTCGCAGCATCAAATACCCTAGAAAACGGAAATTCCCTCTACATAGGGGTAGATCGCGACGGAACTTCAAATGAATGGGATGGGGATATCGACGAAGTAAGGATAGTGGGATCCGCACTAACCGGGGACGAAATAAGAGCTGACGCGCAGCTGTTTTCTTACGGAATATTTAACAGCAGTGTTTCTGATCTGACGTGTAACGTGTCTGCTGTAAGCACTGTTTCCTGGTCTGAATCAGGAGTAAAAACCGGTGACGGAGAAACCCTCTCAAGCGCAACTTCTCTCGTTGCCCAATGGAATTTTAACGAAACCTCAGGTACAACAGCAGCCGTAGCAGCGGGTTCTTGCGGTACAACCTGCAATATGACTCTCAACAACTTCGCCTCAACCGGTTCTCAAGACGCCGCAGCACAATCCGGCTGGACTGCTGATAATCTGCGTTGGGGCGCAGGAGGCTTAATGCTGAGTGACGTCGCAACAGCAGACAACCTATCTCTTTCCGACCCCGCCTCAAACAATCTTGATCCGAACTCGGCAGATCTTTCTTTTGAAACCTGGGTTAAAACATCAGACGTCAGTGTGTCAATATTTTCAAACAACAATGCCAATGGCACATCCTGCACCAACAATGGGTATTCCATAGGAATGAATGGGAGCGGCTTCCCCATATTCAATCTTGACACAGATGGCGCAACAGCCGGCTGTGATGTCTCAATCACAGGAACGACAAAGGTAGCAGATAGCGATTGGCACCATCTGGCAGTCTCCGTAACCCGCGGAACATCAGCAACCATGTATCTAGACGGAGTCGCGGTAGGCTCAGACTCAAGTGTAACCTCTTACTCATCCATCACAGTTACCGGAACAGTATATTTTGGCGGCTCAGCAGGTGGTTTATTGGGAATCTTAGACTCAACACGAATGTACGCCCGAGCCATAACAGCAGCAGAAGTTTTGTCCAACTATAACGCGGGCAATATAGATTTCCAGACCAGAACCGGTACAACCTCTTCTCCAGACTCAACCTGGGAAGCCTGGAAACCGGTAACTTCCGAAACTCAACTTGCCTCAATGGATGGCGCATATCTTTACAGCACCTCGGAAACCAGCACTGTTTCTTACTGGCCGATTGATGAAACCTCAGCCAGTACAGCAAACGATGCGACTGGCTCAAACACAGGCACAGCCACCGGAACGAATATTACCGACGGAAAATTTGGAAAAGCCAGAGGATTTGATGGCGCCGGAGATTTTATAAATGTCTCCGACAATGCAACTTTAGACTTTGCAGCAGCAGACAATTTCACGGCTGAAGCATGGGTCAAGCACAACACTGCCTCAGCCGCAGACTACATTGTCGCCAAAGCCGACGGCACAAGTGGTGGCTATAAACTCTGGATGGATGCCTCCGGTGACTTCTGCTTCGGGGTAGATGATGACGGAACCTGGACCCCCGACGACTCAGCTTGCACCTCAGCAGTCGAGTATGACGACAATGTTTGGCACCATGTGGTAGGAGTAAAAACCGGAACAACAAAAATAGAACTGTTTGTTGATGGGATTTCAGTTGCAAGCGATGCCTCAATTGCAGCAACAGGAACTCTTGCAAACACTGGAAGATTTTATATAGGAATAGACTCAGACGGCTCGTCAAGTAGCTGGACAGGAACAATCGACGAAGTAAGAGTATTTAACGCTGCCCTGTCACAAGCAACCATCCAACAACACACCTACGAAGGAATCTCAAGATATGGCATTAATACGGTCAATGCATCAACAGACACCACAATAAAATATGAAGGCACAGGCAGCGAAAAAATTTCTTTTGGAGTTCCAAAAATCCAAAATACAACCGCTGGATTATGGCACCTTGAAGAAACCTCAGGAACGACATCCTACATCAAAGATGCGTCAGTAAACGCCAATAACGGCACCCCAACAAACACCACAGTTGTTAACGGCTACGCAGGAGTTGCCAGAAACTTTGACGGCGCAGGAGACTTCATAAGCGTTGCCGATAACGCGACTTTAGACTTTGTGGCAGCAGACAACTTTACAGTTGAAGCATGGGTCAAGCACAACGGGACAATCGCAACGAACAACGACTACATAGTTACAAAAGCAGATGGTACAACAGGCGGTTATAAGCTCTATATGGACGACTCAGGAGACTTTTGTTTTGCAATAGACGACGATTCAACCTGGACTCCTGGTGACTCAGCTTGTACTGCCTCAATCGACTTTGATGACTCATTGTGGCACTACGTTGTTGGAGTAAAAACCGGAACAACCCAAATTGAGATTTTTGTTGATGGGTTACAAAAAGGAAGTGACGCCTCAATTGTAGAAACAGGAACTCTTGCCAATACCGGATCTCTCTATATCGGAATAGATTCAGACGGTTCAAGCAACTCTTGGGACGGGGTAATTGACGAAGTACAAGTCAAAAGACAAGCAGAATTACCAACCCAAATTTGGGAAAATTATAAATCTGGCCGCGACCACTCTGTTGCCAAGTCCGTTTCCTCAACCGATTTGTCAACAAGCAGCAAACTACCTTTTTATATCGCAGCTGACCGCCCGGGAACTTATCTGCAAACAAGCATTAGCGAAACCGGATTCCAAGATTACGAATACGAGGCAAGCAATCGTGGATTCTGGCACCTGGACAACCATACCAACACGGGGTCAGATTCCTACTATTTAAAAGACTCCTCAGGTCTTCTTAACAACCTTACCCCAACAGGAACAGCTGTTGCACCAGGAAAGATTGGTAGTGGGCGCTATTTTGACGGTGTCGATAGCGCTCTAGCCTGTACAGACGCCCTTTGCGGAGGAACATCAAAACTTGATTACACAGGCAGCGGCTCTTGGTCTTTCGGAGCATGGGTTAATTTATCATCATCTCTAACGTATGGAGGAATCATCAGCAAATGGCACGACAATGGGCAAAACAACAGGGGCTATATGATCTACTACAACTCAAGCTGTCCCTGCTTCTCTTACAATTTGTCCTCCGACGGTATCACCGGCGATGGCGGCACCTCAAGCATCACGAAACCAGTCGCAAACACTTGGTATCTCGTTGTCGGCGTCTACGACGGTGCCACCTCAAAACTATACGTTAACGGCGTATTGGAAGGAAGCGCAAGCTTCACGGCAGGTATTTTCAACAACGCAGCCGACTTTAAACTCGGCTGCTACAGCGCCTGTTCCTCAGGGGTAAATTTCAGAGGAATAATAGACGAACCTTTCGTCACCACAACTGCCTTAACAGCAGCCCAAACTAGACAGATGTACGAGGTGGGCCAAAGAACCCACAATGTGACCATAGACTTCGGAGCGACTCTTGATTCAGGCAATCTAATAGCGGACACAAACGACCTGTCCTTCACAGTTGACGCGACCGCTTATGGAGCAACAAACAAAGGTGACAATCTGTACAAATCCGATCAAATGATTGTTAAAGAAAATGTTAACGGTACCGAATATATTGCCCAAGGGTATGTGACGGCAATAACCGCCTCAAGCGGGGCAGTAACAGTTGCTTCTTGGGATGCAGGCTCCACCTTCCCGTCGGGCGGATTTACCGTTGCAGCCAGTGTCTTCAAATGGCAACGGGAATTTGTAGATATCTCAGGCACCACACTAACAACAGACAGAGACGCAGTAACTCGGCTTATGCTAAGAAAAACAGACATTTATCCCGCAGCCAACGTGTGGGTTGATGATATAAAATACGCGGGAGATTACCTTACTACTTCGTCCGGTTCTAGCATTACTTCAACTGCTCAGCGTTACGCTCAATATAGAGCTATTTTCATGAGTAACGGTATTACGGCTGCTTCAGCTTCGTTAACGTCTGCAACTATAAATTATAGTACCGGAGTTTCGATGGCTATACTAATGAGGCATGGGAAATATTTTAACAGCAGTTGTTCTCCGGCAGGCGAACAGCCATTCTGGTGGGCGCAATGACGTTAGCCTTGATACATCTAGCAAATATCGATCTCAACTGCTAATTTAAAGCTAAACCCACGAGCCATCTTTCCAGAAAAGTAATTCTTGATTCGTTACTCCTGATTCGGTATACTCAGCCTTATGGAACGTTACAACCCACCTAAGATTGAAAAAAAGTGGCAGGCTTTTTGGGAAAAAGAGGGTACTTACAAGACTCCTGAAAACCAAACTGGAAAAAAATATTACTGCCTTGTTATGTTTCCGTATTCCTCAGGAGACCTCCATATAGGTCATTGGTACAACTTCGCTCCCGCTGATATCCATGCCAGGTACAAAAGGATGAATGGTTTCAATGTACTTCACCCAATAGGATTTGATTCCTTTGGCTTGCCGGCAGAAAATGCCGCGATTAAAAGAAAAATTCACCCTCACGATTGGACTGAGCAGAATATTGAGCGCATGACTCAGCAATTAAAGAGTACAGGCAATAGTTACGATTGGGGGAGGGTGTTAGCAGCCTCTAGACCTGAGTACTACAAGTGGACCCAGTGGCTATTTCTGCTGATATACAAACGTAAATTGGCCTACAGAGCGAAAGCTTTAGCAAACTGGTGCCCTAGTTGCCAAACAGTGCTTGCCAACGAGCAGGTTGAATCTGGTAAATGTTGGCGGTGTGCAAGTGAGGTTGAGCAGAGAGACATTGATCAATGGATGTTTCGCATAACGGAATACGCTGATAGATTATTAGCTGATCTGGACAAGCTGGATTGGCCTAGCCAGACTTTGGCCATGCAGCGCCATTGGATCGGTAAGAGTGAGGGATTAGAAATTGACTTTCAAGTAGAGGGTTCAAAGGATACCATCAAAGTTTTCACTACTAGGGCAGATACCATCTATGGTGCGACTTTTATGGTCTTGGCTCCTGAGCACCCTCTTGTTGCAAAATTTCTAAGTCCGGAATCTCAGACTAAAGGCTCACACAGTGGGGCTTTAAGTGATTACGTTACGTCAGCTAGGAAAAAGAAGGAGCTGGAGAGGCTTTCAGCTGATAAAGATCGCTCTGGAGTCTTTACAGGGTCTTACGCCCTCAACCCGCTAAGTAATGAGAGAATACCTATTTATGTATCAGACTATGTGTTAATGGGTTACGGAACTGGTGCTATCATGGGTGTTCCAGGACACGACGCTCGGGACAACGCCTTTGCCAAAAAGTACGATCTGCCTGTTAAAACTGTAGTTGTTCCTGCTCACCATTCCCGTCATCCTGAACTTGTTTCAGGATCTGTTTCAGAGATTCCGGATCAAGTCCGGAATGACACAGAAAAAGACACCGGCCCACTTTTCACAGACTACGGAAACATAGTAAATAGCGGGGAATATTCAGGAAAAACTTCAGAGGAAGTAATACAAAAGATTAAGGAATACGTCAAAGATAATCAAGTTGGTGACTCTAAGGTAAATTACCACCTACGTGATTGGGTGGTATCCCGTCAGAGATATTGGGGAGCCCCTATCCCAATAGTTTACTGTGACAAGTGTGGTATAGTCCCAGTTCCTGAATCAGATCTACCTATTATGTTACCTTTTGATGTTGATTATACCCCTAAAGGAACCTCACCTTTGGGGACAAGTCCTGACTTTCTAAACACAACTTGTCCTGAGTGTAAAGGGCCCGCCAAAAGAGAAACAGACACCATGGATACTTTCGTAGATTCATCTTGGTATTTCCTTAGATTTACCGAGCCTTGGTTAGAGTCTGATCCTTTTTCCGAAGAAAAAGTGAAATATTGGCTACCGGTGGACATGTATATCGGAGGCGCTGAGCATACTGTCCTACACCTTTTGTATTCGCGCTTTGTGACCAAGGTGCTATTTGATGAGCGTTTGATTACTTTTGAGGAACCTTTCCACGCTTTACGCCATCAAGGGACGATTCTTGGCCCTGATGGTGACAAAATGAGCAAGTCTAAAGGCAATGTTATCAACCCAGATGACCTATTAGAAACATATGGTTCTGATACAGTTAGGTTATATTTATCTTTCATGGGTCCTTATGACCAAGGAGGCCCTTGGGACAACAGAGGTATAGAAGGGATGTATCGTTTCTTAGGGCGAGTTTGGACGTTAGTACAATCCAATATGGCCGAACCTGAGATTGCCACGGAGTCGCCGACTCCTCGCAATGACAAGGGTGTGACTGATAGTCTTAGGATAATGCATCGGACTATAAAGAAAGTATCAGAAGATATCAATATACTGCATTTTAACACAGCTGTGGCCTCTCTAATGGGGTATTTGAACTATCTGCAGTCTAGAAAACAAGTTACCAGAGAAGAGGCTGTTACCTATTTGCTTCTCCTGTCTCCGTTCGCACCGCATATGACGGAGGAACTATGGAGTTTGCTGGGAAAGAAGACCTCAATCCATTTAGAAAAGTGGCCCGTTTATGATGGTGAGTTAATTAAAGATGAAAAGGTTACGCTAGTTATCCAGGTTGACGGGAAAGTCCGTGACAGGATGGTTGTAGATGCTGGATTGTCGAAGGAAGAGGCGCTAGGAGGCGCTAGGAAGCTCGAAAAAGTGAAGAAATATGTGTCTGACACAAACGTTGATAAGGTAGTCTTTGTTCCTGATAAACTCATTAACTTTGTAATTAAGATTTAGTAGTTAGTACGTAGTACGTGGTTTGTAGTAGGGAAAATTTCTACTTACTACGTACTAAAAACTACAACCTGACTTAGGAGGCTGTCCTTGAGAAACAACGCCTGGCTCTTATCGCGTTTAGATAGAATCTGGTCAAATCATTTTTCCGATGTGGTGCAAATAAATAAAGTTTACGTTCGATTTGGCAGGACGTCCCGAACCCGTTTTGGTTCTATTCGTCTAAGGTCTGAAGATAATAGTACTCTCATCATGGTTACCAGAATGTTTCAAAACCCTGCTTTTCCTGAAGAGGTCGTTGATCACACATTGGCTCACGAGTTAGTTCATTATATCCATGGATTTTCTTCACCGTATCCTCGTCTGCACAAATTTCCTCATCGCGGTGGCATAATTGATAAAGAAATGAAAGATAGAGGCATGGGAAACCTGGTCAGCTACTATCGGAAATGGGTTAATCTGTACGCTAAAACACTTTAAAAGTGGTAGGCTCTAATTACAATGAGAAATTTGCTTCAGAAATACAAGGTAGCTATTTTCTTCGTACTCTTAGGTCTCATTTTTATCTCCTTAGGCCTGTTTAGTAACCTAAGACCTACCTCTTCAGAAGAGATTAAGCACTCTGAATTTTCGATTGATAACCAAAGTTTTGACGACATAGGTTTGATCAACCTCAACACCGCATCTGAAGCTCAGTTAATAAGCCTGCCGGGAATAGGGGAGGTTACAGCCGGAAAAATAATTTCCGCCAGGCCATACCAAAGTATCGATGAATTAACAGTTAGAAAAATAGTCACCAAAAAAGTTTACGATAAGATTCAGAGTTTGGTGATTGCCCCCTAGTAGGCTATTTTATGCAAGAATTTCTGCAGTGGTTAGAAGTACTGAGAGAGCAACTGATTCAGAACACTCAGGTATTGCTTCCTGAGCCCCACGCCTCGTTGCTATCAGGTATTGTCTTGGGAGAGAAAGGAGACTTATCCTCTGAGTTCAAAAAGGCACTAATTGCGACAGGGACAATCCATGTGGTTGTGGTCTCTGGTTACAACATCAGCTTAATTTGCGGTTGGTTGTCGGGAATGACTCGGATATTTAGCAAACAGATAACGTTTGTGCTAATAATTTCGTGCGTGATTTTCTATACTTTGCTAACTGGGGCCGAAGCGCCCACTATTCGAGCCGCGATCATGGGTTTACTAGTTTGGGGGAGCAGGGTCGCGGGAAGGGTATCTGACTCGGTCTTTTTGTTGATTCTAACAGGTGTAGTAATGTTTGTTTTCGACCATACCGTGCTGGAGTCGATTAGTTTTCAGCTTTCGTTCATGGCCACGCTAGGCATTATTTTATTTGGTGATACTCTTGGCGCGGTGTTTAAGTTTTTACCTAGCCCCTTGTCCTCGGACTTAGCAACGACTCTAAGTGCCCAAATATTGGTGTTGCCCATTTTGGTTTACTACTTTGGCTCGGTTTCATGGATATCCCCGGTGGTCAATGTACTGGTTCTCTGGACTGTCCCTTTAGCCACGATTCTAGGTTTTTTAACACTACTTATTAGCATATTAAGCATGGAGATTGCTAAAGTGGCTGCTTGGTTTGTTTGGCTGCCCTTGGATATTTTTCAACAAATAATTTCCATAAGTGGAAGTTTCTCCTATTCGCAGATTTATTTCCCTAAGCAGAATGTTTTACTATTAGTTGGCTGGTATTTTGTGATTCTAGGGTTTTTGAGTTTCAGAAAAAAACATGCTAACGAACTTGCTGACAAAACTTAGCCATAAATATGTCTTAGTGGTACTACTGCTCGCCTTGGCCCTTTCTTGGTCGGCTTTGGGCAGTTTGCCTGATTCCAAACTTCATCTCAAGGTTTACGATGTTGGGCAGGGAGATTCAATACTGATCACCTCCCCAAGTGGCAAACGAATTTTGGTTGATGGGGGCACGAACAACAAAATCGTAAGCCTACTCGGTAAGGAGTTACCCTTTTTTGAACGTAAGATTGACATGGTTGTACTCACCCACCCTCATGAAGACCATCTTTTTGGTCTGATAGAGGTCCTGAAAAGGTACGAGGTTGGTCAGGTATGGATGGAGAAGGTACTCCACACCACGGATATTTATCTAAGCTGGTTAAACTTGATGAGGGAAAAGACCACCGTTGTGGGTGCTCCGAAGCCTGGGGATGAGATAAGTTTTGACGATGGTCTCAAAATCAAAGTTTTGTGGCCACCTGAGAAAGTCTTGGAAGACGAGGATTTGAATAAAACTTCGATTGTTTTACTTTTGGAATACAAAAATTTCAAGGCCTTACTTCCGGGAGACGCTGGCGAAGAGAGCCAACCGTACACCTTTCCCAGCGTTTGGGGTCCCACCGACAAACTTAGTGTCCTGAAAGTGCCTCATCACGGCTCAAAAACTGGTTTATCCCAAGATTTTCTGGGACTGATTAAGCCTGAGATAAGTATTATAAGTGTTGGGGCTAAGAATAAGTATGGTCACCCCGCTGGGGAAATTATTGAAAAATTAGAAAGTTCGGGGAGCAAGGTTTTCCGGACAGACAAATCAGGTTCAGTTGAGGTTGTGACAGATGGGGAGAGCTGGTATACTAAGACGGATAAATGAGTTTGTGCTATGAAGAAACAACTACGTGAACAACTAAAAAAGACAATAGAACATCTAGGTTTTGATACTAGTTTGGTTAGTGTAGAGAACCAAACCCACCCCGCACTTGGCGACTACACCTCTAACGTCGCCCTAATTCTGGCGGCCATGAAAAAGCAATCGCCAAACGAGATTGCTACTAGCCTTAAAAATAGTTTTCCTCGGAACCCAAGTTTGAAAAAAATAGAGGTTAAGAATGGTTTTATCAACTTCTACTTAACCGAGGAGTTTTATTACGATCAGCTAAAGCGTATAAACCTTGCTGGTTTTGACTATGAAAACTTCGGACTGGGTAAGCAAGCCAGGGTTGAATATGTTTCCGCCAACCCCACAGGGCCTCTCCATATAGGGAACGCTCGTGGAGGACCAATTGGCGAAACAATCTGCCGTGTTTTAGAAAAGGTTGGCTACAAAGTTCTACGAGAATACGTATGTAACGATACTGGTGGTCAAGTGACTAAACTAGGAGAGAGCGTTTTATACTATTTTGAACCTAAACTTGGGAGTAAACAAGAGTTCCCTAAGGATGGTTATCAGGGAGATTACGTGCAAGAGTTGGCTCAAAAGGCTCGACAAGAGCTTAGTAAGTCGGAAACATCAGATAAAGAAAAATTAGTAGAAAATCTAGCCAATTTTTCAGTTCACGAGCTTCACAAACAAACTCTAGAGACTTGCGCCCAGTTAGGTATCCACTTTGATTATATTCAGTCAGAGAATGATCTAATTAGCTCTGATAGGACAAAAAAAGTTCTTGACTACCTTAAAGAAAAAGGTTTCGTTCGGGATCAAGATGGGGCAGTTTGGTTCGCACCTAAAGATGAGTTTCTCAAAGACCGAGAGTGTGTTCTGATAAAAAGTGATGGTCGGACAACCTATTTTGCCAATGACATTGCTTACCACAAGCTAAAATTCGAAACGGATCCGTCAATAGTAATTGATATTTTCGGTAGTAATCACCATGGGCATGTTCCTAGATTGCAGGCCTCAGTAAGCGCTTTGGGATACGACGTAAGTAAATTTAAAGTGATTCTTTATCAGTACGTGAGAGTCCTAAAGGGCAAAGAATTTGTGAAAATGTCAAAAAGAGCCGGTAATTTTGTTACCGCCCAAGAGGTGCTGGATGAGGTTGGCAGGGATGCCTTTAACTTTTTCATGTTGCTAAATTCCGTCAATACTCATATGGATTTTGATCTTGATTTGGCTAAAAAGCAATCTAGCAACAATCCTGTTTACTACATCCAATACGCTCACGCTCGATGTGCAAACATACTTAGTAAATCCCAGAGTTTGGATAGGAAAGAAGAAACCGCTATAGATTATGCCTCACTTCTTAAAGAAGCTGAGGAGATCGCACTTATGAAGAAGATTGTTATGGTTAAAGACATGATTGTTTCAGTTAGTAATAGTTTCGAGATACAAGCTATTCCCCAGTACACCATGTCCTTAGCGGATCTATTCCATAAGTTTTACGAGAAGCATCAAGTTATAGATGCTCCTAGCGAACTCAGAGAAGCACGTTTAGGCCTTGTGAGGGTAACGATGAAAACTTTGGCTGAGTTGCTTCAGGTATTGAACGTTAGCGCTCCAGATAGAATGTAGAAAGAGTCTTTAATTATGTTCCATATACTAAGAAACATAATATTGTTGATAATAATGATAGGTTTATTACTAGTAAGCTATAGTTTTTATGTGAAAACAAGTGGGAATAACCCGCTTAATATTAGCTTTGATCTTTTGGAATTGCTGGCTAAGTATCTGCCGAACAGCAGTAAGAACCCTTATGATCGTAATTCCTTGTACCGCTTCGCCGTTATGAGTGACATTCATAGCGACGAAAATTATGCGCAACTTGCACTTGTTGCAGCCAAAGAAAAAAAGGTTCAGTATATCGTGATTACAGGAGATTGGACTAAAGTAGGTACTAAAGAAGAACTTAATGAGATGAAGCAAATATTTGATGATAGTGAAATTCCGTACTATTCAGTTCCGGGGGACCACGACCTTTGGGAGTCGGGCATAGCAAATTTCCGAGCGGTTTTTGGTTCCCCCTATCAGTCTTTTGATAAAAATGGTGTACACCATATCTTAATAGATACTTCTGATACAGAAAGAGGGATCGGTAGAGATCAAATGGAGTGGTTGAAAAAAGATTTAAGTGCCAACAATGAGAAAAAAATCCTGGTTTTTATGCATCTGCCTTTATATCACCCGACAAGCTATCGAACTATTTGGGAAAAGCAGGGGGAAAACTCTGGGGTGAAAAAGGAAACAGATGAGCTTCTGTCACTCCTGTCGGATTACGGAGTGGAGAGGGTTTTTGCTGGAGACCACCATCTATCTTCGAGTTATGAAGAACCGAGTAGTGGTTTAAAGATACGAATTGTCGGAGCGATCACTTTGGAGCGTAATCTTCAGAAGCCCAGATTTGATTTAATTGATGTTTTTGACGACCGGTCTATTGAGATAGAGGAAGTTGTTTTGGAGTAGTGTGTTAGTGGTACAATTCGATTATGTTTACCAAAGAGACTTTAGATAATGGTTTACGAGTAATTACCGCGCCCATGGACGGCGTAAAAAGCGCTACAGTCATGATTATGGTCGGCGCGGGCGCTAGATATGAGACGTGGGAAGTGAATGGGGTTGCCCATTTCGCTGAACACATGTTTTTTAAAGGCACTTCCAAGCGTCCTAGTGCTCTAGATATCTCTACTGTTATTGATGGTGTTGGTGGGGATTTTAACGCGTTTACAAGTAAAGAATACACTGGGTATTACGTCAAGGCTGCTAGCAATCATACCGATCTTTCGCTGGATGTTCTTTCAGATATGTTACTGAATTCCAAGTTTGACCCCGAAGAAATCGAACGCGAACGAGGCGTTATTCTTGAAGAAATGCGGATGTATATGGATATGCCGACTCGCTACATTAGCAATGTTTACGACTCGCTGCTATTTGGCGACCATCCTTTAGGTTGGGATGTGGTTGGACATACCGAATCGATAAATAGCATTTCGCAGGAAAGTTTTAAGAACTACCTGAAAACGTTTTACTCTCCCCAAAATATCGTACTTGGTATTGCTGGTGATATCACTTCCGAGAAGGCCAGAGGCTTAGGAGAAAAGTATCTTGGCAGTTTGGATACGAGAACTGATAATAGATTTGTTCCTTATCATTCCAAGCAAGAGCGCCCTGTTGTAAAGATTGCCTATAAGGACACTGAACAAGCGCATTTTGCACTGGGTTATCGATCATACCCTCTAGGTCATAGGAACCACTACATTAGCGCTGTTCTAAGTAATATTTTGGGTGGTACGATGAGTTCCAGGTTATTTATTGAATTGCGGGAGAGACGTGGACTTGGTTACTATGTTAGGTGTAGTACTGATGAGTATTTGGACAGCGGTACGATTGTGGTTAACGCTGGAGTCCAAAAAGATAAGATTTCCGAAGCCATAGAACTTACGCTTAAAGAGTTTGAAAAAATTACTCGGGAAAGTGTTCCTGAAGAAGAATTGGCTAAAGCTAAGGAGTATTTAAAGGGCAAGATCGTCCTTGAGTTGGAGGATTCTAAAGAAGTCAGTGCCCTTTACCTCTTGCAGGAGACACTTGAAAAGGAGATTAAAACTCCTTTTGAGATTATGGATCACGTTGACTTAGTGACTGCTGATCAAGTACAATCAGTCGCAAAAGAACTGTTCACAAAGCAAAATTTAAACTTGGCCATGATTGGACCTTACAAGGACGATAATAAATTTCAGGATATACTGGAGAGTTCACAGTAGCAACTTGTTCACGGTTCGCAGCAAACTACTGTGAACTATCAGAAGGAGGATAAATGAAACTTGAAAGAACCTTAGTTTTAATAAAACCTGATGGTGTGAAAAGAGGGCTTATTGGTCCTATCATGGAGCGCTACGAGCGTGCTGGGCTTAAGGTAATCGCCATGAAGATGGTTACTGCCAGTAGGGATCAGGCCATGAGTCACTACCCAGTTAATGAAGAGCATATGCAGTTAATGGGTGAGAAAAGCCTAAAAACTTACGTTGAGTACGGCCTCGACCCCATAGAATATATTGGTACCAACAATCCTCTTGAGATCGGAAAAATGATTCGAGAATGGAATTCAGAATACTTGTCCTCTGGACCAGTGGTCGCAATTGTTCTGGAGGGGATACACGCTATATCCAACGTGAGATTGCTGACTGGAAATACCCTTCCGACTTTTGCTTTACCGGGGACAATCAGAGGTGATTTTTCGATTGATTCGCCAGCTTTGGCCAATTCACGCAAACGTGCTGTTATCAATCTAATACATGCTTCTGGTGAGCCAGAAGAAGCAGAGCGCGAAATAAATCACTGGTTTACAAGTGATGAGATTCATACCTACAAACGTTCAGATGAAGACGTGATGTTCTGAAACTCTGAGTACTGTCTAAGAATTTATCTGGTAGATTAGTGAATAACTAGTAATTAAGCAGAATATACATTATGACTGCTAAAAATTACTAGCTGTGCTAACAAATAACTGGTAAACAGAAAGTTTAGTTGATTGTCTGATACAGGGTTATTTTATTCCTAAGTTTAGCTTCACATTTTGCTCTAAAATTCCTAAAGTGTATAATAGTTCTAATCTGCCCCCGTAGCTCAGTTGGATAGAGCATCTCACTCCTAACGAGAAGGTCGACAGTTCAAATCTGTCCGGGGGTACCATATTTACTAGCAGTGAGAGCTAGCGAGTAAAGCCTTTGGAGTTGTACCTGATCCGTGAGTATTACTGTATGGGTAACTTGCCAGAAGAGATAGGAATACCAAGGAAAGATTCGTCTTTCCTTGGCCAACGCAACTTTAAGGTAGTATTAGCGGGGTGTAGTTCATCGGTAGAACGCTCGGTTCGGGACCGAGAGGTACAGGGTTCAATTCCCTGCACCCCGACCAAATTAACCTACCTTTATAAACTCCAGTTAACTAGATGTCTGTTGTAATTAGCTTCACTTTGTGGTAAAATTCCAACCTATAAAAAAGATACAAGACTTATGAAAAATCTAGATACAAAAAAGAAATTTTGGTTGTTTGTTATTGTTAGAACCTTGGGAAACTCCTTGGTTATTTTTGGTATTGTGCTTACCATTTTGGCTGTTTGGCCGATGGCCCAGAATCAATTTGCTTACTATTGGGACAAGTTTTGGTATAAAGAGTATCGTCTTGAAGGACAGGGCTATACAAAGCCAGAAAAAGGTGTGACCTTCGCGGGAATACTTGCTACACCACCACCAATCCCCATCAAACCTGTGGATACTAGCTTTGGAATAGTAATTGAAAAGATCAATGTTAATGCTCCGATAATTGCTGATGTGGACAGCTCGAACTACGACTCATACTGGAACGCTATGGCCCTGGGGGCAGCCCATGCGGCCGGGACAGCTTATCCGGGCGCCCAAGGAGGGGAAAATAACAACGTTTTTATTTTTGCCCACTCTACTTTAAATATACTGGATTATATAAAAAGGTATAACGCTATTTTCATTAATCTAAATAAGCTGGAACCTGGAGATAGGGTAGTGACATTTTTTAAAGGTCGCAGATTTGATTACGAAGTTTACGATAAGAAAATAGTTGAGTCAGTAGACGTAAGATATCTAACTGACCCCTCGAAAGAGTCAATCCTTACGTTGCAAACTTGCGACCCGCCAGGTACTCAGTTGCGGAGATTGATTGTTACTGCCAAACTCGTAGGAAGCTACTAGACCCTAAGATTTACTGAAGGTTGATCGTGTAAAGGTTTGGTTCTTTAATTGATTGGTTGAAGCTAGAGAGGATTATTAGTTTTGACCCATTAGGGGACGGGAAGATAATAGTTGGGTCAAAATTTCCACTGTAGATGGTTGAGCGGTTTTCCCCAGTGTACTCTATTATGGATATGGACTGATCGGCCACGAGTATGAGATGGGCGCTGTCTGGATACCAAACGTAGCTATCGGCGTCAGGCAGAGTGAATGTTTTATCTAATTTGCTATCATAGACTTTTGCTTTTCCAAGCTTAGTTTGCTCTTTATCTCCGTTCTTTATTACCTCTGTTTCGTACACCAAAAATCTTTTCTCATCTAAAGACCAGGCGATGTTAGCGCTCTTGGTAGCCAGTTCTTGAGCGCCAATATTAACAAGTTTACTGATTCGACCTTCTTTTTTTAAGTTATAATCATCAGCCCAAGTTTTCTTTGTTCTCTCGATAGTAGTTGTGATGTCTGATAGCCGCTCATTATTTAGTTGATCAGCCACTAGAAGATAAGTCCTTGTGTATTCGCCGCCTTCCTTAGAGTTCTCCTGGAGGGTGACAAGGACTGTCTTGCTGTCGGGCGTCCATGAAAAAGTACTGTCCGAAAAGCTTAGACTTGAACTATCTTTAGCAATCTGTTTGGGTTCTTTCGAGAAAAAAACCGGCTTGTCGGCTAGATCCAACACCCACAGACCACTTTTCTCACCGTTTCTGAGGGCGTACACGATCTTCTGGCCGTCAGGAGAAAGCTTAGGGCTGTGTGAGCCCGTAAAAGTGAGTGGGCTAAGATCAGGTACAGCCGGAAATAACGCTATCTCGACCAGTGTCACCAGCTCTTCAGAGACTAACACTTTTTTCTCCCAAGAGATAAAACCCTCTTTAGTGACTTTCAAGTGGTACTCGCCAGGAGTTAAGTTTTGGATATTAGCGTTAGTAGCGCTTATCAGGTGGCCGTTAAGATAAACCGCTGCTCCGGTCGGGACTGATGAGATAGCAAGTATGCCTGTTTTTTCGATGCGTTTGTTTTCGAAATCAAGCTTGTAACCCTTGGCTTGGAAAATTAGAACAGTGGAAACGGCTATTATTGTCAGTACTGTTGCGAGGAGACCTAGGTAGTATCGGTTCATTAAAACCATTATACAGTATCAGGATAGTAGCATGCTATAACCTAAAACCTATCGTCTACAACCTGAGCTGTGTTAGAATCAATACATGTTAGGTTTTAATAAACGTATTGGGATAGACTTAGGTACAGCCAACTCGCTAGTTTACCTTGAGGGTAAAGGTGTGGTTTTGAATGAACCAACTGTAGTTGCCGTTGATGAGGATTCCAAGGTGGTTGCGGTTGGTAATGAAGCACGGGAAATGCTAGGGCGCACCCCTGAAGGGATTACTGCCTCTCGACCGCTTCGCGATGGGGTAATCGCGGATTATGTAATAACCGAGTCTATGCTTAAATATTTTATTGATAAGGTTTGTGGGCGGTCTCGAATTTTCAAACCTGAGGTGATGATTTGTGTACCAGCGGGTGTGACCAGTGTCGAGAGACGGGCGGTAATAGACGCGACTTTGTCGGCTGGGGCTAAGACAGCTTATTTGATAGACGAACCTCTGGCAGCGGCAATAGGGGCAAAAATTCCTATAGCCCTTCCTTCGGGGAATATGATTGTTGATATTGGCGGTGGATCCACCGAAGCTGCGGTTATCTCACTAGGCGGCGTCGTAGTCCACAATAGCGTTCGGGTTGGAGGAAACCGGATAGACGAAGCCATTACCACGTATCTGAAAAGGTCTCACAATCTTATCATAGGTGAGCGTAGCGCCGAGGAGATTAAAATAAACATTGGTAGCGCGATTGCTGTTCAGGAGAGAAATAACACGGAGGTAAGAGGCAGGGATAGCATAACGGGGTTACCTCGAGTTATGGAGATATCCAGCCAAGAAGTTGCTGAAGCAATCGCGCTACCCTTAAACCAGATTGTCGAAGCTATAAAAGGCGTTTTAGAGCAAACACCACCTGAGTTGGCGTCCGATATAATAGAGAAGGGTATTGTAATGAGTGGTGGTACTTCCTTGCTACGAAATCTTGATAAGTTGTTTACGCAGATAACAGGAGTCCCTTGTCATGTAGCCGAGAACCCTTTATTTTGTGTTGTTAATGGTACTGGCTTAGCTTTAGAGAATATTGATATTTATAAAAGATCTTTAAACCGACGATAGAAAGGAAACATGTATGTTAGTTGGGATTGATGGCTCCCGTGCCTCATCTGACCAAAAAACAGGAACTGAAAATTATAGCCTCAGTTTAATTTCAGCACTCATCGATAGTGACCGACAAAATAAATACGAAATCTATTTGCGCAAGGACGTTGATTTTGGGGTTGGTAGCCACGACAACATTAGCAAGAAGATAATTAGTTTGCCAAGATTGTGGACGCAACTTGGATTAGCATTAGAAGTAGCTTTAAGACCACCCGAACTCCTTTTTATTCCTGCTCACACCCTTCCAGTACTCAGAAGACAAGATATGAAAACTGTTGTTACTATCCACGATCTAGGTTACGAATTCCTACCTGAGTACCACAAGTTTCCGCAGAAGTTTTATCTCAATAAATCAACTGTTTACGCAGCTAAGAAAGCTAGCCATCTAATCGCTGTGTCTGAGGCTACCAAGCAGGATTTGGTTACTAAACTTGGTGTGGATCCAGCGAAAATAACTGTTGTCTACGAAGGCTTTGATAGTAAAAACTACAAGCCCTCTTCTAACGAAGCGATAGAGGCCGTAAAACAAAAATTTGGTTTAAGTAGTTACCTACTTTTTGTTGGGACTATCCAACCCCGCAAAAACCTCGAAAATTTGCTTAGAGCGTATGCAAAGGTTTGTAGAAAGATAGATTGTGATATTGTTTTGTCGGGTAAGAGAGGTTGGTTGGATGGAAAAATTATGGAACTACCTAAAGAGTTGGGTATAGGAGATAAAGTTAAGTTTTTGGGGTATACAACCTCAGAGGAATTGCCAGCTCTTTATAGCGGTGCGAAGGCTTTTGTTTACCCGTCCTTGTTTGAAGGTTTCGGGATACCTATTCTTGAGGCTTTTGCGTGCCATACGCCGGTGCTTACGTCCAATATTTCTTCCATGCCTGAGGTTGCCAAAGACAGCGCACTGCTTGTTGATCCTTATGATATAGATAGTATCGGTGAATGTATAATACAAATTATATCAAATGATGTACTAAGAAATCAGCTAATAAAAAGAGGCAAGGACCGTGTACAGTATTTTAGCTGGGATAAGTGTGCTGAGGAAACGATTAAAGTTTTTGAAAAGGTTTACAATCAGTAAGATACAATTGTGGATAAGTAAGTAATTTCTATGAAACCAGAAATACTTGGGGTTAAGTTTGATAATGCCTCCTTACATGATGCTTTAGACGCCATTTTAGGAATGTTGCGTAGTAAGAGCTCAAGAAAGAATTACTACGTCGTAACTCCCAACCCTGAATTTGTTATGGAGGCGCAAAAGGATGCTGATTTCAAAAGAATCCTGAACGGTTCTGATCTCAGTATTCCCGATGGGATAGGTATCCTTTGGTCTTCCAGGTTGCTTAATAGAGGTCTAGAACACCGTAGTAGTGGGGCGGATCTAGTCGACTTACTGTTGGATGTCGGTAACAAGAATAAATGGGTGTTTTTCTTTCTTGGGGGTAGGGGTGAGACTGCATATAAAGCAGCGGACAATGTTTTGGCTAAATACCCTGATCTTACCATTGGCTGTTTTGAAGGAGGACCTGGGGAGGACTTTGACACCAGTTCTGGGGATGTGATAAAAAGCTTTGCCCGTCAGCATGGTGGTATTCATATTCTTTTGGTTGCCTATGGGCAAAACAAGCAGGAAAAATGGATTGACCGTAATCTTGGTAGGTTGCCTGTGAGGGTGTCAATAGGTGTAGGGGGAGTGTTAAATTATTTGGCTGGGAACAAAGTAAGAGCTCCAAAAGTAATCCGTAATTTGGGTTTGGAGTGGTTGTTCAGACTTCTACAAGAACCAAGGCGTTTTAGAAGACAGCTTGCCCTTCCGAAGTTCGTGTTCGCAGTGTTAAAAGAAAAGTTTACGAATAAAAAGTCTAGATAAAGAGGAAGGCCCCGTGCTCGTTCCAGGGTCTGATATTTTAAGACTATCAAACTCTAAAACCAGCACGGGGCCGGGGATTACCCACAAAACTAGGGGTAAACATAAACAGGACTCGCCTGTGGCAATCTAACTCTCTCCAATTTTCAAACTACTTTTATACGACTCTCATAACGACCTCCTATGATCTCCTTCCAAAATACCTGCTATCGCGCTCGAGAAAAAGTGAAAGCAGTTATTTAGATAGACTAGACACTAAACTAGGAACCAGGACTACTTGGCCATTGCCGACGACATTCTTTAGTTCTTACCCACAAACAAATCTTTACAGCTTCGTGAACCGGTACTAGTTGGTTTTACAACGCTGGTAACCACCGACTACACAATGAAGGCGCATAAAGCTAAAACATCGGAACTTCCACAAGATAAATTTTGTGAGCTATTTTAACTAACTCCAGATACGATCAAGAGGTTTTTAAAAACGATTAACATGGACAGGTTGTTAATGTGCTACGAGGGGATCCGTCGTCTAATTAAACACCAAGTATTGTGTAACTGTGTAAGAGTTTAGTAACCCAGATTACATGGAGTTTTTCATTACTGTTTAAAGCCTTGATGTTGGTGTAAAAGTGTCTCGAATTAGGCTTCGCGTCGATCAGAGTTACGGCTAACAAATTGGACGATTCTATATAATAGTTACACGTTGTTACCGGTTTGTCAAGAGGTATTCTTGGTACATAAGCGCTAGCACCTGTCAAATTTGACTGTTTAACTTAAGAAAGGTAGAATCAATATTGATCTATTTTTTTGCTGCCTTTAGCCTAGGTTTCACGTGCCACATTTTGTAAGTACTCAAAGAAAAGGTTTGTTATGGTTAAAAACGGTATAGTTTCAAAATTTAAGGGAATTGGGCGTCAAGTACGCGCGATCTACGTTTCCAGTTACATTCCCCGGGAGTGTGGTATTGGCACTTATACCAAGGATTTGACCAACGCCGTTAACGAGTTGAATCCTGATTATTTAGCCGAGATCATGGTTTTGGATGATCCAGACCAGCGTGTCACATATCCTTGGGAAGTGAAGTATAAAATAGATCAGAATAAGATTGAAGACTACATAAGTGCTGCTGACTATATAAACCGTTCCAGTAGTGAGGTGGTCAGTTTACAGCACGAATTTGGATTAAACGGGGGTAAGAACGGCGAGTATATCCTAAGCTTTGTGGAACGCATTAAGAAGCCTTTGGTAACCACATTCCATACCATTCTTGAGCAGCCCTCGCCTAATCAAAAAGAAATTATCAAACGGATTGCTGATAAATCCACGGTGGTTATTGTTATGGTAACTGAGGCAATTAGGAGACTTACCGAGATTTATGGGATTGACCGAAAAAAAGTACTTATGATTCATCACGGAGTGCCTGACATACCTTTGGGTGGATCAGAGAAATTTAAAGAGAAAACGGGTTTAAAGGGGCGCAAGGTTGCTTCGACGATAAATCTTATTTCTCGTAACAAGGGGATCGAGTATGCCATTGAGGCTATTGCTAAGGTAGCTAAGTTAGATCCTACTATTATATATCTTGTAATTGGTCGTACTCATCCTGTGGTAGCTCGTTTTGAGAATGAGAACTACCGTCACGAACTTGAGGCCCTGGTGAAGAAGTACAAGATCGAAGAGAACGTTAGGTTTCTGAACCGCTATATCCCGATAGATCAACTTGTTGATTACCTTCGCGCGACTGATATCTATATTACTCCTTATTTGGACCCGCAGCAGATCACCAGTGGGGCACTAGCTTATGCCGTTGGGGCTGGGAAGTCCTGCATCTCAACACCGTATATCTACGCCCAAGAAGTGCTGGCTAAGGGAAGAGGAATTCTTACCGACTTTGCTAGCTCGGCGGGAATCGCTGATGAGATGGTGTATCTAATTAACAACCCCAAAGAGATGCGAGAAATGGAAATGAAGGCCTACGATTACGGTAGGCATATGACTTGGTCTAATGTAGCCCTGCAGCATTTGGACTTACTTCGTCTTGTTGCCAAAGAAAGTCGAGAGGAACTAGCTGTTAAAGTATAGGCCCAAGTACTTCAGGATCAGTTTATGGAAATTGATTTTAAGAGTCCCCCAAACTTAACGCATTTTTTACTCCTTAATAGTGACAAGGGAATAATCCAGCACACTTTATGGGACGACCCGGCTTTGGAGCATGGCTATAGTATTGATGACCAAACAAGAGCCCTAATCGTTGTAACAGACTACTTGGATCTTTACAAAGACTCTAGTAAAGAACTAGGTAGAGACTTAGAAAAACTCCAAAAGATTTACGTAAATTATATAGAAAAAGTTCAGAAATCCGACAGCCTGTTTTTTAACTATATAAGTTCAGAAGGAGAAGTGTTGACTCACGATACCAGTCAAGATAGTTTTGGCCGAGTATTATGGTCTTTGGGGCACTTTTTGTTTTTTAATAAAGAAAACAAAACTGAAGTTGATATTAAGTTAATAATAGATAAATCGAGTAAACAAATTGATCAAGTTACGTATATTAGAGCTCTATCTTATAGTGTAATAGGGTTAGGCTATCTGGCTAAAGTTTTTCCTAGAAACACATTTTACATGGACAAACTTATAGAAATAGAGAATAAAATTCTAGATCGATGGTTAAACAATGCATCTTCTAGTTGGAAGTGGTATGAAAATTCTCTGACTTATGCTAATTCAACTATTCCTTTGAGTTTGCTTTATTCTTACCAAATTACACAAAATGCTAGTTCTTTGAGAGTTGCCCTTGAGTCTCTGGACTTTTTGGAGCAAAATTCCCGGGTTCGTGGAAAGCCTTCGCCAGTTGGGAATAAGGGTTGGTATACTCGAGGTGAGACTAGGGCGACTTATGACCAACAAGTGATTGATGTGACTGATATGGTTCTGACGTACTCGGAAGCTTATAAAATCAGTAGAGACCCTAAGTATCTAGACCTAGCTTACGACTGGTTCGATTGGTTTGGTGGTAATAATCTGATAAATACGCCGATGCTCTCTCCTGAGACTGGTGCTGTCTACGATGGTTTGGGGGAGGGTGGTGTAAGTCGTAACAAAGGGGCCGAATCGATAATCTGCTACTTAATGGCCTATTTAAGCTTAGCCAAGGTTTCTCGAATGCCTTAGGTTGTATTGACAGGCTTATAACAGCACTCTAAACTCTAGGTAAGCATATATGATAAGTACCACTGCTCAGGTCCCCTATAATTTGCCTCAAACCCCTTTTTCAGGGCAGGTGCTGAGTGAGTAAATATGGGCACTTTTCGGATTCTGGAACAGAATATATCGTAACCGATCCGAACACGCCTAAACCTTGGCTAAATTTTCTTTCAAATCGTAAATACTGTGCTCTAGTGAGTGCTACCGGAGGAGGGTATTCCTTTGTTTACGACACTAAGTACAACCGAGTAACTAGAGAAGTCCCAGGTGATTCGATTACGCAAGACCGGCCAGGACGTTACTTGTTTATTCGAGATCAGGACAGCGGGGAGGTTTGGTCTACCAACTGGCAACCTATTATGGGCAAATACGATAGTTGGGAGTCCGTCCATGGGTTGGGGTATACCAAGATAGCTAACACGACTAACCTGATTTACTCAGAGATTGAGTATTTTGTACCACTTGATGATACGCTTGAAGTGTGGAGAATTAAGGTAAAAAATCTGGACACTAGGGTTCGACGTCTAAGCTTACACACTTATGTTGAATGGGTCTTAGGGTCATTTTACCGGGATCTCACGGACAGAAATTTCGATGTTTTTTTCAACAATGTTCATTACGAAAAGAATACCATCTATGGAACCAAAACCCGAGGCGATAGACCGGATCGTGTTGGTGACGCTTGGGGAATGGTGGCTTTTTTATCTGGAGACACAGACTTTGATGGTTGGGAATGTAGTAAAAGTGCCTTTGTTGGGCAAAATAGATATTTGAGTAATCCACAAGGTTTATTTGCTAATGCATCAGGAAATAACAACGCTATTGGCGAAGACGCTGTTGGAGTGCTAAAAAAGGATTTGGTCTTAAAGCCAAAGCAGTCTTTGAGTATAAACGTAGTTTTAGGTGTGGCTAAGAGTAAGTCAGAAGCGGATAAACTGGTAAAAAAATACCACCCAAAGAAAAAAGTTGACTCCGAGTACATACGTGTTGCGGAGCAGTGGTCGGATTTTAGCTCTAGGTTAAAGGTAGTCACACCCGATCATAATTTTGACGTAATGGTTAACTATTGGACCAAGTATCAGGCTTGGATGGCGAGCGTCTGGGGTGAATCTGATTCGCTTTATATTGGTGGTGGGGATATTGGTTTTAGGGATGAGTGTCAGCATATTTATGGGATTTTGCCTCTGGATCAGAAATTAGCGGAGAGTGTTCTGGTAGAGCTTTTACAAAACCAATATCTTGATGGAAGAGTCAACCATAACTGGAATAGAGCAACGGGTAAAGGTGTGGAAACGAATCACTCTGACGATTGTCAGTGGCTGGTGATGGCGATTATTAACTACTTGGAGGAAACCGCTGACTTTAGTTTCTTAGCAAAGAAAATTAGTTACTATGATAGCCCTGAGAATGACAAGTCTGACGAGAAAAGTGTTTTTGAACATCTTCTTAGGGCACTGGACAACACCTTGTACCATGTTAGCCCGAACGGCATCCCTTTGCGAAGAGCAGCGGATTGGAATGACGCGCTGAGTGGGGGAGTCGGACTTAAGGCTGAGTCACTGATGGTTGCCAATCATGTGTGCTGGAATATTAGTAGGTTGGTCCCGTTGATAGATCGCCTTTCGTCCTCATCAGTTAATCTCAAAACACTTAACCAAACTGAGAAGAGCCTGAGCGATCTACTAGATAAGTACAGCCATATCTATCAGAGGATTCGCTCCACCACCAACCATTATTTTTGGGATGGGGCGTGGTATATCAGGGCAACGGATAATGATGGCAAATTCATCGGGAGCCATAAGAACCGTGAGGGTAAAATCTATCTGGACGGCCAGACCTGGGCAGTTATGAGTGGGGTGGCTGATGAGAAGAGGGGACTTACGGCCATGGACTCAGTCTGGAAGCATTTGGACACAGCCTATGGACCCTGTATTTTCTTGCCAGCCTACAGCCATCTATCTAAGGAATTAGGCGTTATCTCTCAGTTTGCTCCTGGAACTAAGGAAAATGGTACTATTTTTTACCACCTAGTTGCCTGGTCGGTTATTGCGGAGTGTATCTTGGGGAGGGGGGACAAGGCATATGAGATCTGGAAAAAAACTTGCCCTATCAATCGAGGAGAGGATCCAGATCTTTATCAGGTCGAGCCCTACGTCTATAGCGAGTTTGTTTTCGGTCCGCAAAATCCCCATTTTGGGAAAGGTTCCTATAGCTGGATGACGGGTTCAGCGGCATGGTTTCTTAGAGCTTGTACTGACTGGATCTTGGGAGTACGTCCTACTTATGAGGGTTTGTTTATTGATCCCTGTATCCCCAAACACTGGAAAAGCTTTAGCATCAAAAGGGTTTTCCGAGGCAAAACTTACCACATTGAAGTGTTAAACCCTAAGGGTGTAAATAAAGGAGTGGTAAGAGTAGAGGTAAATGGCGAGGTGGTGAAAGGTAGTCTGGTTACGCACCAAAAGTCTAGCAATATTGATGTTAAAGTGCTATTGGGATGATTAGACTTTAGAAATTAGAGCATTAGATGTTAGAAAATAGATTCGAGAATTTAAAAGTTTGGGAAAAGGCACACGAAATGACGCTAAAAGTATATCTAGTGTCATCCAAATTCCCGAATGAAGAGAGGTTTGGATTGGTACAGCAATTAAGGCGAGCTGCAAGTTCGGTACCAGCAAATATTGTCGAAGGGAATGCAAGGAGAAATATTGGTGAATACCTACAATTTCTTAACATTGCTTTTGCCTCTTTGCAGGAAACGAAGTATCATCTCTATCTCTCAAGAGACCTCGGATACATTAATCAAGAGGAGTATCAGGGCTTGATTCGTATTGCTGATGAGGTTGGGAAGATGTGTACTGTCTTAATTAGAAATCTAAAGTCTAAAGTCTAATGTTCTAAATGCCTATGCCCGATTTTGAATTCAGGAAAAATCCGATTACTGGAGAATGGGTTGTGATAGCTCCGAAACGAGGTCTCAGACCAAAGGACAATCTTCGGATAGAGGTGGCTTGCCCTTTTTGTCCGATAAGCTTAAAGACTATTGAAGAGGAGGTTTCTCGAGAGGGTTCAGGGCGTGACTTGATCAGAGTTA
>Ga0155822_116_pt2 | contig 30098 bp, 39 predicted proteins | sample RifCSPlowO2_01_FD_107476 | JGI IMG/M metagenome (GOLD analysis project Ga0155822, IMG submission 107476) | Candidatus Woykebacteria bacterium RIFCSPLOWO2_01_FULL_43_14 | reverse complement strand
ATTAGTAGTTAGGCGACCCGGCTATACCCCACTTCGCGTAAAGCTTCGTGGGGTCCACCTTGTGGTGGACGGTTGCGGCCCAGCGTCTGATTCACACAGACTTCGCTAGCTACCTCTATATTGGTATTAACAACACTTTAAACAAACTAAAACATTTTGTCAACAATCCCCCTAGTATGGTACAATCCGTTAACTCAGTTTTGGAAAGGGGGTAGAGTAGTGACGATACGTCCCTGGACAGTACTTGATAGACGTGATATCTCTCCTAGTAAGTGGTTCCCTCTTTTTGTTGAGCGCGTTCGGCTTCCCGATGGGACTGAAATTGATTATTATGTTTCCCAACTTGGGGATGTCAGTATGGTTATGCCTATTACTGATAAGGGAGAAGTTGTCCTTGTCCGGCAGTATAAGCATGGTGTTCTGAAAGTAACGCTGGAATTTCCGGCTGGCAGAAATAATGGAGAACCTGAAATAGGGGCTCAGAGAGAACTAGTGGAGGAAACAGGGGCTAGATATGTTAGCCTAGAACATGTAGGGACGACTTGCAGTTCGCCTTCAAAGGACTCAATAAAAACCTTCGGGTATCTGGCTCTCGGAGTAGTTTTGGGTGGGGAACAGAAACTTGATCCAACTGAGGACATAGAAATTGTTCTGGTACCTCTGGGAAAAATTGAGGGGATGATTATGAGTGGGGAGATTTGGTGTGCTGACACGATCGTTGTGTATACTCTTGTGAGATTGAAGCATCCAGAACTTTTTGAAGCCTTTGGTTAAACCCAAGGGCTTTTCTTTTTAATAATCAATTCCTCGTTTGGCGTAGATCCCTTTTTGGAACGGGTGCTTTATTTCCACCATTTCTGTCACTGTATCAGCAAGATCAATTATTTCTTGGGGGGCGTTTCGTCCAGTTAGAACTAGGTCTAAATAGTCTGGTTTGCCTTTTATCATCATGACTACCTCTTCTGTTTTTAAAAGATTGCCGGCAATAGCGCCAAGAATCTCATCTAAGATGACGACATCATAAACACCACTTGTAACCCGTTGACTAACATTTTCCAAAGCAGTTTGGGCTGCTTTTTCGTGAACCGCTCGTGGAAGTTTGTCATCCACAATGCCAACGAAGCCTTCCCCGGCTCTGATAATTTCTATCTGGGGAGAAAGCTTCTTCAGAGATTCAAGTTCTCCATACAACCACGAGCCTTTAACAAATTGGAAAATCAAAACTTTTAGCCCGTACCCCGCCGCTCTCAGGGCAATACCTAAGGCAGCGGTTGTTTTGCCTTTACCGTTACCGGTGTTTACAATCACCAGACCTTTACCTCTTTTGAAACGATTTATCTTTGGTAAAGACTCTGGCTTTGGTATCATGCAACTCGTTCCTTATTTCCCAAACTTTTGTGCTAGGTATTCGATTATTTTCTGATCGTCGTCAGCAATAATGGTGCCTGTTTCTGCGTCAAGTAACGTTGGGATGAATGCCTGGCCGCTTACTTCTAAGACTTGCTTCCTTGCGCTTCGGTCATGGGGTTGGGAAATATAAACAATCTCAACCTCATTGAGATTTTCGGCAATCCAATTTCTAACATTTTTGCAATACGGACACCATTCGGATTGATAAAGCTTTAGCACTTCGAGAAACCGCAGTTATAGCATTTACCGCAGCCTTCTTCGTAAACTAGGCTTGCCTGACCACAACTTGGGCAAAGGTCTCTTTTCAACGAAGCGTTTTCTTTTGGTGCATCGAGATCAAGCGTTTCTTGGACAGCAGGTATGGTCACCCCAGACTGTTTGGAGCCTTTCATGTAGTCCTCGAGGACTTTAGCAACAGCGTCTGCTAGAGAGCGGACCCGTCCATTACCAAACCCTAAGGAGTCGCTACCACCAATTCCTCTCAGCTGAAGAGTCAACTCTTTGGTAATATCTTCTGCGCTGTAGGCTGACGGAATCCGGTAAGCCAGAGAAATAAGTCTGCCCAGGGCCTCCGCATCGGCTTTGATATCGCTACCAGCTTTGCCGACATTCATAAAGACTTCAAATGGCCGCCCCGTTTCGTCCGCGTTAATAGTGATAAAAGCTGTTCCGACATGAGTGCGGACTTTATAGGTGGCTCCAAGTAAAATATCTGGCCGAATTCGTAATCCTACTGGCTGTGGCAAATCCGTTCTTGATTCTTGGACTTTGGCCTCTTTTTTATCTGTAATGTGCTCCAGAACCCCCGCTCGAGAACCATCTCTCATGTAAGTAACCCCTTTGCAGCCCAGTTCGTAGGCTAGATTATAAAGCTTTTTGACATCCGTGACTGTGTGGGAATTGGGGGCGTTAACGGTTTTGCTGATTGAAGAGTCGGTATACTTCTGGATTATAGCTTGAACTCGAACGTGGTCTTCGGGTGTCAAGTCATTGGCGCTGGCAAAGTAACTTGGGACTTCCTCGTTAGGATGGGCGTTTTTCCACTCCTCGTATAATGGGTGGTAAAGAGTATGCTCTCCAGTCCTATCTCTTCGTATCATGGCAAAATCGTAAACTGGTTCGATACCAGAGGAAGCTCCAGCCAGCAGAGATGTTGTTCCTGTTGGGGCCTGGGTAAGTAAGACGGCGTTTCGGATGCCTTTAGCAGCTATTTTTTCTTGAACTAAATTAGGTAATTGTTTGATAAATGCTCCTTGGAGGTATTTTTCTTTATCAAACATTGGGAAAGGACCTTTTTCCGATGATATCTGGGCTGAAGCGTCGTATGAGGCATCTCTTATGGTTTGATAAATCTTTTCTATTACAGGTAGAGATTCGTCACTTCCGTAGCGAATTTTCATCTTTATCAAGGCGTCACCTAAGCCCATTGTTCCGAGGCCAGTACGGCGAGTAGATTTTTGCTGTCTTTCATTTTCTTCATAAAAGTAGTAATTGGCGTCAACCACGTTATCCAAAAAGCGCATCGCGATCTTTGATTTTTCAACCAATTCTTCATAGTCCATTTGGCCGTTCTTAACGAAGGCGCTTAAGTTTAGAGCTCCCAAGTTGCAGACACCCCACGCCGGAAGTCCTTGTTCACCACAGTTATGGACATAGAAACCATTAGCGTCGAATGCGTGAAGTGTGGGTACCTTGGCATCGTAAACATCTTCAACACCGTTTTCTACAATGCCGATTACTGTTGCAGTATAAGCCTCTTTATTTAAGCCTCGTTTGTAACTATCTAAAAGTTTTTTTAGTCTCTCTGCTTTTGCGGTGCTACCGAAACCAATATTTTCGGCAAACATGAGTAAATTACTACCACTAATAATTAATTCATGTTGAGCCTTAGTTGCGTACTTTTTATACCCACCTTTTCCATTGGGTAACATTTTTAGCATATCTTTTCTCCTGTTTTGATAAATATGAGAAACAATACCTAGTCGTAATAACATTCTTTGAACCGCTTCTAGCAGGTTTAAATCTGATTGAGATAAGCGTACACTAACACCCTTTTCTTGACTACCTTGCACAGAACCGTCAGCGTCAAACATGCCCCTTAAGAATCCTTGGTAAAATATGCTAGAAGTCTTTTCTACATGTGGCGTAATTTTTTTGTGGCCTGGGTAGAGACCTAATCGGTTACCTAATTTCTTGATTGAAGCTAAAGATAATCTAGACTCGTACCGACCAGTTACACTCATCCAGCCTTTAAAATCACTTCTGTGAGGTAGTGTGTTAGCCGATGCGAGTGCTTGAGTCATGATACCAGTGTCTTTTTCGGTGGTAAGGTTTTGGGGCTGCCAGACCGAAAGAACTGCTTCGTTCGATTTTAACGTCCCGTCCCCGATTAGTAGACCGATTAGGTACCCTTCGTCGTAGGTGTAATTGCCAGACCATTGATTATTTTGACGGTGGTCGTTTAATAAAACCTTATCTCCGATCTCTAGTTTTCCTGCTTCACACCAAGTGGTTTGCTCAACACCTGTTTGGGATTCTGTTACCTTTTTAATTTGATGATCCGAGGTAAGCTTTAAGCTGTAACCCTCTTTGGTCTGAACTTTCAGTACCTTTTTTGTACCAGTCTTAAAAAAACCTTCTATACTATATTGTTGGTTTTGGCCATCGACTCTGGCACGGAAAGGGATTCCGATAATTTCCTTGACCTGTCTTGGTCCGGTATTAGTTTGGATCCAGGTATCAGCAGTGACGCAGGGGTTGACACTGATAATGTTTTCGTAGTACCAAGTGTTGCTGAGTTTGTTATAGCGCTCGATAAAGACTACGCCAGGTTCAGCGCTTTTCCAGGCTGCTTCACATACCAGATCCCAAATAGATCGGGCTTTTACAGTTTTCCAGACCTCAACCTCCTTACCGAGTGATATCCACTTTTTGATATCCCCATCCCACAGACGATCGTAGTCGACATCTTTAACATTTGGGTACAGTAGATTCCAATCAAGGTCTTCCTTGACAGCTTTCATAAATGAGTCAGAGACACAGACACTCAAATTGGCGCCGTTGATTCGGCTCAGATCTTGCTTGACGGTGATGAACTCCTCGATATCTGGATGCCAATCGTTCATCATAAGCATTAGGGCTCCACGCCGACTACCGCCTTGCTGGATAACATCGTGAGTGGCAACACTATAGAGTTCTGCCCAATTCACAGGACCGGAGGCGGTCCCGTTTACTTTTTTGACTCGGGCTCCTCTAGGTCTGAGAGAGGAAAGGTTGATACCAACCCCACCAGAACGAGACATAATTTCGATCATAGTTTTGAGGTTGTCGATAATGCCACCACGGCTATCGTGAGGGGATGGTATGACGAAACAGTTGTAAAAAGTAACCTCGTACCCTGTGCCAGCACCGCTTAAGATGCGTCCCGCAGGGACAAATTTGAAGTCTTTAAGAGCAGAGTAAAATTTGGTGGCCCATTTGGCTCTCAACTCTGCGGTCTTCTCAACTGAGGCGATTCCTACCGAAATACGGCGCCACATGTCCTCTGGGTGTAGCTCTGTGGGTTCACCTTTGGCGTCTTTGTTTGAGTACCTATCTGTGAAGACCTTACGTCGGATTCCTTCTAGCTCGGTTCCGTCCTCTTTGGGAAGGATATCGTAGAGAGAATTATCAAGCTGGAAGTTTGGGGCGGCTAGTTTTTCCTCAATCGTTGGATTGACCGTTGAGTACACCGTCTTGGTGGTCTTGTTTTTGGAACCTTTTGTCCGAGCCATTGGCAGTCCTCCTTCATGTAAGACCTTGTGAGGTGTGTAGCTAAAAGGGGACGGATCCCCTTTTAGTATTTTCCCCTCTTTGTGTTGTAGTTCTATTAACGGAATACTCACGTAGCGAATATTACCTTAATAGCTTTACAGCGCTGTTAGGAACGTTTCTTGCTTAAGGTGCGAAGTTCTTTTTCAAATGATTCGAGATCTGCAAACTGACGATAGATTGATGCGAACCTAATATAGGCTACTTTATCAATTGACTTAAGCCTACGCATCACCAAGTCGCCGATCTTTTGACTAGGGATTTCGGTGGTATCCAGATTGCGTAATTCTAGTTCAATCTTATTTACTGTTTGATCAATCAGATCACGACTCACCGGTCTTTTTTCGCAGGCTTTCAAAATGCCATTTAGTACTTTTGCCCGATCAAAGTTTTCTCGCCGACCATCTTTTTTAAGTACGATCAAATCAATGTTCTCAGTCCTTTCATAAGTAGTAAATCTTTTGGTGCATTTAGCACACTCACGACGTCGTCTAATTGTTGCCAGATCTTCCGAATCTCGTGAATCTAGGACTGAGGTTTCTAAGTTAGAGCAATAAGGACACTTCATAATTGTTCCACAGATGCTTTAATGTAATCCATCAAAAATCCACAATATATTGTGGTTGAGTCTCATTATAAGTGCTATATATGGTGTTTGTCAACAAACAATTAGACCCTTTTATCAGCCAAAAAAACCCTAAATATACTCAAAAATGATCTTTGGCAAAAAACTTTAAGTCTGCTTTTTAAAGGGAGTTTGGTTAGGAAATTTTTTTAAGTTCTTCTTTGAAAAAATCGACCCAGGGAATTGGGGTAGGATCAAGATCGTACAAAAGGGCTAAGTAAAAAGTAACGTAACTTCCAAAAACTAACACCCGAAACGATTGCTCAATTTCCGAACCAGTCAAATTCAAGGAGTAGTAAGGAATTTGTTGCTTATCTAAGATTTTTTTGGTGACCTCATAGCGGGCTTTGTTTTTTTCAATATAACTATCGGACTCAAGGAGAATTACCTGGACGTTTGTTTTAAGCGTTGCAGGGTTGGTGAGCCCTTCAAGTAGGTGATGATTAAGTTCAGGGACAAGATGATAGGCGGAAAAGGTTTTGGCATTTTCATTAGTTTGGTTGGCAAAAGCATGGGCATTTCCAGTGAGAAATTCACTCCCAACAATAATCGCAAAATGGTCTTTAAGTTTTTGGGCCACCTCCTTTGCGAGAGTACTTTCTATCCCGTAGTCCTTACCTGCAGCTGCAACTGAATTAAGAATTTGTTCTGAAAAATTATCTTCTACTTTGGCGAACCCAAGCTTTATCAGTAATCCGGTTAGACCTATGATAGTGTACCCGAGGCCCATACGGGGCTGGTTCGAAGGATTAAATTTGGGATCGAAGATATAACTTGGATAGCCACCACCTTTAAGAAAATCTCCAAGAGTGGAACCACTGCACAAACCAGTAATTTTGGCGCCTCTCTCTACAGCTTGTTTTCCCGCAGCAATAGTCTCTTCGGTACTTCCGGAGAAACTTGAGAGCACGACTAGAGTTTTGTCATTAACATACTCGGGCAACTGATAGCCGTTAACGATTTCAAAAGGGACTTTCAGTTGTTTGGTAAATAAACTTTTAAAGATATGGGCATTTAGCCCAGAACCACCCATACCCGCAACCACAATATTTTCAATTCCAGTGCAGTAATTGGTATCAATAAGAAGGGCTTGAGTTTCTTCCCACGCTTGTTTAACTTGGTCTCCTAGAGACTGAATTGAGCCTAGGAGGTTTGATTTATCGAGACTTTTGATTTGATCAAGGTCGTTTAGGTCTGCCATAAGATAACAACCAATATAGCACAAAGTAGTCAAAAAGCCAAAGTCCCTAGGTGTCTACCTAGTACACACCCGGTGTGTGTTAGCTTGACACATAGGGAAAATGACTAGAAACTATATTCTTTTCCGAATTTTAGAGAGCATTACTAGCCCAATTACAATGAATATAAAACTTAGGAAGTAAGCGGTTTTTACGCCAAATACTAAGGCTGTGTCACTACGGAAAGTCTCGGTAAAAAATCTGATCCCGCCATAACCTACTAGATAAATAGCGGTTAAGAATCCTGATCTGGTCACCAATTTTTTGGTTAACGCAATCAGAATGACAAAAAGGATAAGACACAAGATGGATTCGTAGAAAAAAGTTGGGTGAAAAAATTCAAAATCCTGGTATTTTGCTGGTCTCAACTCCGATGGGATAGCAATTCCCCAGGGTAAAGTAGTGGGAGGACCAAAACCCTCCTGGTTAAAGTAGTTTCCAATTCTACCGATTGCTTGGCCTAAAGCGATCGATGGGACTATACAATCCAGTAGTTTCAAGAGACTTAATTTTGCCAGCTTAGAAAAAACCCAGATACCTAAAAATCCACCGATCAGGGCTCCGTAAATGGCGATCCCACCTTGCCAGATGAAGAAGATTTCCTGCATGTGTCTACCGTAGTAGGACCACTTATCAATAACATGGTATGACCGAGCACCCACGATACCCGTAAAAAGAGTTATAAAAAAGGCATTCTCAATTTGATTCTCACTAATCGCGTAGAGCTTGGCCCGAGACTTACTTATAAGTAAACCAGCAAAAGCTGCTACTGAGATAAGCAGGCCGTAAAAATTAATCGAATTCTTCATACTTAAGTGTTAATGAAAATTGTAGACTGTAAATTGAAAATTTTTCAGTTACTGAACTATATTTGGTGGTGTTTTGCCTTCTAAGGCCTCAATAACATTTTTGGCAGCTATTTCAGACATAGCTTCTCTAGCTTCTATTGTGGCAGAAGCGGTGTGGGGTGTCAAAATGACATTATCAAGTTCAGTTAGACCTGGGCTAAGTCTTGGTTCATTTTCAAATACATCTAAACCAGCCCCATAGATCTTTTTCTCTGACAACGCTTTTACCAAAGCAGCCTCATCTACGACAGACCCGCGAGATGTGTTGACTAAAATGGCATCTTTTTTCATAAGGCTAAGTTGTTCTGAACCTATTAGATGCTTGGTCTCCTCACTAAGTGGGACATGAATGCTCACTATATCTGCTTCTTTTAGGAGCTCAGGAAGTTCTTTAAAACTTGCATTAAAACTAGACTCGAATTCCGAGTTCCTTTTAATGTCATAATAAATAATTCTCATCCGAAAACCAGTTGAAATCCGGGCAACATAACTACCGATTCTTCCCAAACCCACAATGCCGATCGTTTGTTGCCAGAGTTGTTTTCCCAGAAGAAGCATTGGTTCCCATTGTGTGTAGTGGCCTTCGCGAACAAACTTATCAGAGGCGACCACTTTACGAGAGACTGCTAAAATCAAGGCAAAAGTATGTTCTGCTACTGCCTCTGTAAGTATCCCGGGAGTGTTAGTTACGTAAATGTTTCTTTGTTTAGCTGCTGGTAAATCGATATTGTCAAAACCAACGGCGTAGTTAGCTACAATTTTGAGTTGTTTACCAAGACCGTCCAAAACTTCTCCGTCGATCTTGTCCGTCAGAAGAGTAATTATTGCGTCAAATCCTTTAGCTTTTTGGATTAATTCTCCTTTTGGGAGAATTTGGTTACTTCCTACAACTACCTCGAATTTTTCTTTTAATAATTTTAGGCCATTTTCAGGAATTGGCCTGGTAACAAACACCTTCATGTTTAAAACTCCTTTTCCTAGGTTAAAGCGTAAAGATTTAATGGTAAACTAGAATATCTTTGGTCTCAGATTGGGATGACTCTTAATTAATTTTTCCATTTCTTCTTTGTGTAGTAACCCTGCTTGAGGACCGACTTTTTGAACTACGCTCCACCCATTAATTGTACCCCAAACCATACCATCTTTGATATCACCACCGTGTATCAAGGCGGCGATTATCCCTGTTGAGTAACTATCTCCGCAACCAGTCCGCTCAACTATTGTCCCATCCAAGATCGGTTGAAAAAGATACCGCATACCGTCATAGGAGTAGGAGCCGTGTTCTCCATCAGTGATTACCGCGACTTTAGGCCCCAGATTATGAAGTCCAAGAAGCAGCTCCTTTATCTCCGTGGAGTTGAGTTCTAGAAATCTTTGAGCTTCTTCTTTGTTCACGATCAGAAGTTCGGTGATGACGAGTAGGTCTTTAAACCTATCTTTACCGGCTAGCAGCTGGTGGGTACCAGGGTTAAAAGCTAATTTAACTTGGTTTTGTTTTAGATAATTAATCAAAGCGGGGTGGATCGTTTCAAAGCCTTTCATCAAAGAAGTATAGTAGACCCATTTGGCGGGTTTTAAATTTGGCAGTGCATAGTCTCTTTTTTCATGGTAGACGATAATAGTTCTTTCGTGTTGGAAAGTGACCACCACGGCGGTATCAGATCCCGCGTTTTGATCCTGAGTCAGATACTCAGAGTTTACGCCCTCAGTTTTGAAAGTGTTTTCGATCATGTCCCCGATAGTATCTTTGCCATAAACAGTATAGATAGCATTATTAAGACCGAGTCGGACCGAGCCCACAGCGTTATTAGCCCCGTTTCCACCCATAGTGCTTTGATACTGATCGGCCGGGATTTTATCAGCGTAGTTGATGCACATCATGCAGTTAGTTTTGTTTAAAGAGCACCGCACACTCGCGTCATGGATTTTGACAAAGTGGTCAATGGTCGATACGCCAATAGTGATTAAGTCATACATCTGTTTGCTCCAAATTAGGCTTTTCCAGCACTCCCAAAAAGCTTGATTTTTTCTTTGACTACCTTTTTGACCGCTTCTTTACCGGCCTTCATGATTTCTCTGGGGTCCTGTGTTTCAGGGTGATCTTTAAATAGCTCTTTTATTTCCAAAGCAAAGGCATGTCTTAGGTCGGTATCGATATTAATCTTGGAAATGCCATACTTGACCGCCTCCTTTATCTTTTCTTCTGGGGTGCTGCTCGCCCCGTGCAAGACTAAGGGTAAGTCTATTTTCTCATGGATCTGGTGTAGTAGATTTAGATTTAGATTTTCTCCTGGTAAATTACCCCCATGAGCGTTACCAATTGAGACCGCAAAGGCGTCGATTCCCGTTTTGTTGACGAATTCAACAGCTTTATCAGGGTCTGTTAGGTGGGATGAGTCTGCTTGGATAAAGTCCTCCCGACCTTTGATGCTGTCTCGCTCCCCCTCAACAGAGACCCCGTATTTATGAGCTTCTAAAACAACTTTTTTCAAGATATCGATCCTTTTATTTTCAGAAAACACGGAGGTATCGACCATGACTGAAGAGTACCCAAATTTCATTGCTCTGCCAATAAGATCAAGGTCTTTTCCATGATCCAGGTGGAGGACGACTGGAATTGGTGCTTTTATAGCTTCAATTCTGACGATGCTAGAGATCTCTTCTAGGCCAGCGTAGTGGATCGCCTTTTCACTAGTTTGGACGATAACGGGCGAGTTCATCTCAATAGCGGCTTCAATAATCCCTTGGGTTATTTCTAAATCTGATGTATTGAAAGCGCCAACAGCGTAGTGCCCTCGGTAGGCTTTGTCTAAGACTTCTTTAAGTTTCGCTTGCATATAATAAGGTCTTTCTTTTTAATACTTCTTTAATTGCTACTTTAATATGTTTAGCTTTTAAGCCAAATTTTTCGAGAAGCTCTTCGGGTGTACCTGATTCTCCAAACCGATCCGCCACACCCACTCTTTGCATCGGCACAGGAAAGTGTTCAACTAGGACTTCGGACACAGCACTTCCGAGTCCACCCGTGATCTGGTGCTCCTCCACGGTTACTATTGCCTTGGTTTTTTGCGCTGCTTTTATGATGGATTCTAAATCGATAGGTTTGATTGTGGACAAATTTATTACTTGGACTTCCAGTCCCACCTTTGATAGGTCTTCCGCGGCTATCAAAGCTTCGTACAGTACAGGACCACAAGCGATAACACTGACGTCTGACCCTTCGCGCAGAACTTGAGCCTTTCCGATCTCAAAAGGGCTGTTTTTAGAAGTGATAGTAGCGGTTTTTTCTCGATGGAAGCGTAAATAAATAGGCCCTGGGTACTCAGCCGCTGCAAGAGTAGCCTTTTCTGCTTCCAAACTATCACAGGGGTTTATCACAGTCATTGTTGGAAGGGATCTCATAAGAGCAATGTCTTCTAGAGCTTGGTGGGTCGCTCCATCAGGACCAACGGATATACCTGCATGAGCGCCGGCGATAACTACTTTTTGTTGATTAATGCAAATAGTGGTTCTGATCTGCTCCCAGTTACGTCCAGGGGAGAAGGTAGCGTAGGAGGAAATAAAAGGTAGTTTACCCATAGCAGCCATACCCGAGGAGACAGCTGCTAAATTTTGCTCAGCTACCCCCATTTCAACAAATCTGTCTGGAAACTTTTGCGCAAAAGGTTGGGTTCTGGTCGACTCAGTAAGATCAGCACATAAGGCCACGACATTAGGGTTGGTTTGACCTAGTTTGACTAAACCACGTCCATAACCATCTCTGGTAGGTTCCATGGCTACTTCTTTGCTAAATAAACTTTTGTTTAAATGTTTTGCCAGCATAGCTAAGTGTAATCCTCAACTTCTAATTAGGGCTCATTGAAAGTTTTTACTCATGTTCCGATTTAATCCTGCCATTTAGAGTACGCAGTTCGTGCAGCGCTATCCTTGCTTCCTCAGGATTAGGTGGTTTGCCGTGCCACTCGTATTTATATTCCATAAAATCAACACCCTTACCTGGTATCGTGTGGGCTATAATACAGGTTGGTTTTTCATAGACTGCTTTGGCTTGGTTGCAGGCATCCACAACCTCCTCGATATTGTGACCATCTATTTCTAGAACATGCCAGTTAAAGGACTCATACTTTTCACGTAACGGTTCCAAAGGCATAATATCCTCGGTATAGCCATCAATTTGAATGTTGTTGCGATCGATGATACATGTCAGATTGTGTAGCTTATTTTTCCCCGCGAACATAACTGCTTCCCAGGTATTACCTGCATCGTGCTCACCGTCGCTTGTCAGAGCGTAAACTCTTATTTTCATATCATCCATTCGAGCAGCTAAAGCCATACCACAAGCCTGACTGAGACCTGATCCCAGAGGCCCACTGGTTGTTTCTAATCCTGGTAGGGCTACCCGGTGGGGATGTCCTTGGAGTCGTGAGCCGAGCTTACGTAGGGTAAGGCCTTCCTTGATTGGTAAATAGCCTGCTCGGGCGAGTGTTGCGTAAAGTACTGGACAGATATGCCCATTTGATAGAACCAACCGGTCCCTTCCGGGCCAATTTGGTTTGGCTGGGTTATGGTTGAGTATAGCGAAATACATGGCTGTAAAAACATCCGCCATGCCCAACGGACCTGCACTATGACCGCTACCAGCAGCCACTAGGTTTTTGATAACGTCTGCTCTGATGACGTTCGCAAGTTCTTGTAGTTCTTTGTAGGTTTTCTCGGCTGAGCGCATCTAATTTAAACTGGCTAATATTTTTTCCAACTGCTTTCTTGGGTCAAGAGAGTTTACTAAATGAGAGCCGATGGCTAAAATATCCGCTCCCGCGTCAACTAATTGTTGGGCGTTGTCTTCAGTTACCCCGCCATCCACCTCTATTTTTACGCCAGGTGGGACAAGATTAACAAGACTCTCGATTTTCTTATAAACTTCCGAGATCATATCCTGACCACTAAAACCTGGGTTTACACCCAAGAGAGTGATCTGATCCACTTCTTCAAAGAGGTTGCCTATTTCTGAAAGAGGTGTCTGGGGATTAAGAGACAACCCAATACTCAAGTTAGCCTGTCTTAGTAAGGCTATAGACCCAGTTAGGGGTTCTCTGGGTTCTAGGGGTAGGATAACTCTCTTGAAACCTAGTTTTATTAGATCCCCGACGTATTCAGAAGGTCTCACTACCATAAGATGGGCTTCTAGCGCCCTTTTAGTTTTAACCTTTTTTATCACATCTAGACCAACGGTTAGGGTATCACTAAATTTACCATCAACAATATCGACATGAATAGTATTACCAACAAGGGAAGCCTTTTTTAGTTCAACTCGATACTCTTGCTCAGTTAAGGCAAGGACTGCTGGAATGATAGTGACCATATCAGGACTCCAGCTTCTTTATTTGCTCAATTCTCCTAACGTGCCGATTGGCACCAGAAAAAGGAGTTTCCAAAAAGGTTTTCAGAATATCCAGTGCTTGATCTTTAGTAACAAAATCTGCCCCTAAACATAAAACGTTGATATTATCGTCGTTTCTGCCCACCTTGGCACTATTGGTACTGTCCATCAGGCTCGCCCTTACCCCCTTTATTTTGTTTGCCGTGACACACACTCCGTGACCACCTCCACAGATAAGAACACCTTTATCAGATTCATTTTCCAAGGCTCGAGCGACTTTTTCTGAGTAAACTGGGTAGTCGTCGTCACTCACGTAAGTACTAGGACCCATGTCCTGAAACGCTATTTGTGCATCTTTGAGATAACCCTTGAAAAATTCTTTTAACTCGTAACCACGGTGGTCGCTGCCCAGATAAATCATACTAGGCTTTTTCCTACATTTATTGCTTGTTCAACCAATCGATTGGCGTAGCCATATTCATTGTCGTACCAAGCAAAAACTTTAACAAGGTCGCTGTCTACCACTTTTGTTAAAGATAGGTCAACAATGGCGCTTTCACTACGACCAATTATGTCTGAAGAAACGATTGGTTCTTCTGTAACAGCTAGAATTCCTTTGTATCTTGGATTTTGGCTTGAGTCTTTGAACGCTTGGTTTATATCTTCACGAGTAGCTGGCTGCTTTAGGAGAAACGTAAAATCTGATATAGAGCCTAGGGCAACAGGGACCCTTAGTGCTATTCCATCGAACAAGTTTTTTAGTTCTGGGATAACTTGGGTGGTTGATATGGCTGCTCCCGTGGATGTAGGGACGATGTTTTCGGCGGCGGCTCGGGATCGTCTGAGATCTTTGTGCGGTCCATCCAGTAGCTCTTGATCCTGGGTATAGGCATGAATGGTGGTCATCATTGCCTTGGCGATACCAAATTTGGCGTGAATAATTGCTGCAACAGGGCTAATGCAATTCGTGGTACACGATGCATTGTTGATAACTTGCTCACCGGCATACTTATCCTCATTTACACCCATGAGAAAAGTTTTAACTGAGTCGTCTTTGGCGGGAGAGCTAATAACCACCCGTTTGGCTCCTGCTTGGAGATGAAGTTTGGCCCCTGCTTCATCGGTAAAGTGCCCAGTCGACTCGATCACTATATCAACACCTAGGACTTGCCAAGGAAGCTTGTTGGGTTCTTTTTCTGTATAAACTGGGTATTTGACGCCATCAATAATGAGGTTACTTTGATCGTTTGAAACTTCTCGATGATATCGTCCGTAGCTAGTATCATATTTCAGAAGATGGGCGAGAGTCTTGGTGTCTGCGAGGTCGTTAATACCAACAATTTGCACCTGGTCGGCGTATTTGTCGAGGCTGATTTTGAATGCTTGTCGGCCAATCCGGCCGAAGCCATTAATAGCAACTTTTAACATAGACAGCTCCAGTCTCTTATATTTTCAGTGTAGCAGAGAGACATTCTGGATTCAATGATACATGGATGTGCTTCTACAGGCCAAAATGGTATAATCGAGCCTGCACGTTGCGGGTTCGTCTAATGGTAGGACAGCAGATTCTGGATCTGCCTATTGGGGTTCGAGTCCCTGACCCGCAGCCACACACCAGTCGGTGCATGGCTTCGCCACTTTTTCACCTCAGACTTTAATAAACCACAAAAGTTAGTTTATACTAGGTGCGTGAGAGATGTACCGCATGGTACGTCTCCATACATATGAAATTCTATTATGTGTACGTTTTAAAGAGTTTCTCTAAAGATTTTCTGTATGTAGGATATACAGAGGATCTCAAAAGGAGATTCAGCCAGCATAATTCTTTTGAAGAACTATCAACTAAGCACTATGCCCCCCTCGAACTTATTCACTACGAAGCCTACAAAAACGCTAAAGATGCTAAATGTAGGGAAGATTACTTTAAAACTACGAAAGGTAAAACCACATTGAAAACTATGCTAAAAGAGTTTCTAGTCTTACAGTGATATAATCACCTTAAGTGACCTCTCAAAAATTCAAACTTAAAAAAGATAGTTTCAGTGATGCCCGAGGAAGTTACTCTCGGTTTCTCAATATTTACTGCGATCACTGCGGAAGTCATATACTCCTGTACCAAAAAGATGGTCCAGGTCCATTAAAGCGACTCTATCAAGATCGGGTATTTGCACCTCAGAATATAGTTAGTCCAAGTAAACCCACTCCACTTGTTTGTAGTGCTTGCCGCAGCCTAATTGCAATACCTGCAATATATGAAAAAGAAAATCGACCAGCATATCTACTATTAAGCTATGCTTTTATTAAGAAGGTGGGAACAGGCGAGTACCCACCAAAAAAAGCCAAGCTAGACGTGGGATAGTGTATGAGATAGGTTCTAACTTCACCCATAGTCTCAAGTAAAGGATTTTATGTACAGTGCAACCCCACCTTTATCTTTTTGTATTTCTGTATAGCTACATGAAGATGTGGTTAAGAAGTTGTTGAGATTTTTGATATACTGGCTTTGGATGTTTAATAATTTCTGGCCAATTTGTAGTTATTGTTATTATTTAACATTGATATTATGATTTAAGTAGTACTGATGGTGATCTAGATATAGAGTACACTAAGTGTTAAAATGCCATTCCTATGGACAAGAAAGCTCAATTTTACAAAACTTACGGTAACATACCACTCGGACTTAGAGATCAAATCGTTGTTATAGTTGGAAACAATGAACCTCTATCTTGGAGTGCTGCCAAGGTAGAGATTGACAACGATACTGATAAAGTAAAGGAAATTTTGGAAAAATTAAGTCAGCTCGGCTTACTAAAGGAAGATTAAATAAATGGACAACTTTGAAGAGCTGAGGGATGAAGGATTACAGGATTATATCAAAGAGTTGGTAGTTGCTAGGATAAATGCTCTATCCAAAGAACTGGAAATTTCTGTCGGTGGTGAAAATATCACAAGAGAGGAAATCTTAAAGAGCGTAATGGAAGGGAACGAATTAGGCAGGGAAGTTATTGAAATGCAGTTAAAATTTTTAAGAGATATTTCTGAAGGTAAAATATATCAAAGTGGGTAGTGTTCTTCTTTTAACAAGACCTAACCACGATCTTCCAACCACCTACTTATATCATTGGAGCGAACTAGTTATAAAAGAGGCGAGTAATAAAGGCATTAAAGTATTAGATCTTGAAGGCAAAAAAGCAAATAAGTCCCAATTTAGTAGCTATATATCTAAAAACAAACCGGAGTTACTTTTCTTAAATGGACATGGAGCTAAAGATTGTGTCGGGGGTTACGACAACGAGATCTTACTTGATTCAAGTAATTGTGAAGCTTTACTGAAGGGAAAAATTTTGTATGTAAGAAGTTGTGAAGCGGGAGCTGTGCTAGGGCCTTTTAGTATAGGGAAAGGCGCAGCTGCTTTTATTGGGTATAGTAGAAGTTATTGGCTTATTCGTTCTATTTCAAAGAGTACAAGACCCCTTAATGATAGTGTTGCAAAACTTTTTTTAGAACCTTCAAACCAAGTTCCTATAAGTCTAATAAAAGGCCGCAATGTAAAAGAGTCGTATGATAAGTCACAGAAGGAAATGAGAAGAAATTTCAGCTATATGATTTCTAGTAAAGCTTCAATTGAGGAGAGAGATGCTGCCTTTTTTCTCTTCGCGAACCTTTCTTGTCAAGTTATGTATGGTCAAGGTACAGCGAAGTTGTAGACTACCCAGCAAAACCCAGAATGTCGTTTGATTTTTCCCACACCATCTCGGGATACTTAATAATCCCCAGCCAATAAGAATTCGATCTTTTTATCCAAAAACTATACAATTTGGTTATGAACCATTGGAAGTACAAAAATCTTAGTTTTTTTGTAGTATCCCTGATTTTTGCACTTTTTTTGTCACGATTTGAGCAGTTTCACACCCTTTTGCTAGGATTGGGGAATTTGGGATATATAGGTGCTTTCGTGGCGGGAATACTTTTTGTTTCTACTTTCACGGTTGCAACAGGAGCAATTATTTTATTGGTATTAGCGGAAAACCTTTCGGCTATAGAACTGGGTCTTGTGGCAGGACTGGGCAGTGTGCTGGGCGATTTGGTAATCTTTAGGTTTGTCAAAGACAAGCTACTTAACGAACTAATCCCGTTGTACAAATCATTAGGTGGTGGCCATCTTACAAAATTGTTGCATACAAAATATTTCAGTTGGATGTTACCTGTCGTAGGCGCGGTAATAATAGCGTCTCCCTTGCCAGATGAAGTTGGTGTGAGTTTGCTTGGAATTGCCAAAATGAAAACTCATCAGTTTATTTTGATCTCGTTTATTCTAAATGCAGCGGGTATCTTCTTAGTAGTTACCGCTAGCAACTTTGTTAAACCCTAAGTTTATTTAAGTTCTAAAACGAAGAGGGCCTTCTTATGTTAAAAAAACTATGTTTATTATCTATCGCAATCTTACTGGTACTCCTTTTAATTTGGCTGGCTTTATATCTAAACATTTTTAATTCCCCACCTACAAGAAGTGACGCAGAGTTTGTGAAAAGTTGTGGAGAGTTAAACGCTCTAACCCTCTCTTTAGAGAATATTAAGTCTTTAAATGGGTTTTGTTATGAAGATGGCTCCCTAACAGTGTGTGAGATGAGACATATGGGCAACCCAAGCTTTGATGTATCAGCTAAAGGACTAGACAGTACTTGGAGATGCCGAGTACAAAATATTGAAGGCAAAATTAAAGCGGTCCCATATTTTCAGTATGATTAATTTTCCTAGGTTACGTATCTGAACAACTTCCCAGGTTACTTATAGTGTATCATTTAAGCTTTTCGGTTACTTCGATGAAATTGTAAGTCCGACTCGGGTCGGGAAAGACGTAATTTTTGTCCGGTAGTAGTTCTAAATTAGTGTGGAAGTAGGTATTAAAGATTACCCTAAAGAAGTTAACCGGAGAGATGGTTGAGTAGAGAGGGTTTTCTTTAATATTTGGCAAATAAATTGCCGTCGAAATTGGGAACTTCTCTTTAATTGAATCCAAACTGGCATCTTTCCAGTAACCCTCATGCTTCAAGGGGGTTTTTATGGGGTGAGGACCTTCATCGGCCGAAATGACAATGATAGGTTCTTGACTTGATTTGGATAGAATTTTTCCGACCATACTTTTTATCTTCAAGTTGGCGCAGCTTATCTGATTTAAATAGTTTTCCTTAGTGGTCCTAACTCGAGTATCTTTCTCGGTTAATGACTCGCAGCTCTCACTAAAAACGTAAGGTGCGTGGGGCAAGAGTATGTGAGCAAATACGAATTTTGGACCTGGCTCTTTAGGTAGATAATCAAATATTGAGAAAACTCGTTGGTGCCAACGACTAGTGCTCTCTATCATAAGCTCGTTTAAGTAGGTGCTGGAAACAGGTACATAAGCTTGTAAGAATTCTCTAAGAAACTCATTAAAAGCTAGGTAGCCTGTTTGAGGGAGTAAGTTCACATCTGCAAAATTATTATCCCTAGTAGGTTCCCACCAGGAAGAAACATGATAGTACTTGTAATCTTGAGATTTAAGAAAACCAGCGACTTTGTTATTTCTGATTAAAGGTAATAGGATCATGCGGTCACTATATGGTTGGGTACGGATTTTTTCGGGTAGAAAGTTTAAATAATCCATATTCAGTGATGAGGATAGGGAATTAGTGGTATTTGGATAGTTGGATTTACTACCAGTAGCAATATAAAACCCCCTTTCTTTAAGAAAGTTCATAAGGTCGCTGTTATCGAAATCTAAGTCTTTGAGTGTCTCTTCCCCTGCATAGCGATCAAAGATAAAGTAGTAAATGTCCGGAGGATTGAGCGTTTTTTCAGAGAGAGTGGGCAAGTCTTGAGTGAATTTTAAGTTTGAGCTATAAATAGCCATTCTCTGTGACGTAGTTTCATAATAGGCGATATTAAAAATAGAGATAGCCAGCAGAGTAAGGGCAAAAATGTTTAAACTTTTGTTAATCCTGGTAAAATCTCCTTTGAATCTTAAAAGATACCAGACACCTAGCAAAAATATTGCTATGAAAACTAAAGTTATCATCTTATTCGGCCCTAACGTAACTCCCAGGAAAGTGACCTGCCACAATTTTACTAAGTCAAAAAGACGGTTATAGGAAAAGAATAAAACCAAAAAAAGAGAGGAGAGTAGGGCTGTTTTAGAAGTATGTCTAAAGAATAAAAAGAAAAGGGCATAAATAATAAGAGTAAATACCGAAACTGTGATTAAAGGAGAAATAACTGCCTCTGGAAAAGTATCCCTAATATTGATTGAGTAGAGAAAGAGGGTTGGGAATAAAGATAACAGTACTACATGAACCGGCTGTGACAAAAGTTTTCTTAACTTATTAATAATAAACCCTGGTTTTATTTTCCATGAGGTATATTTTTCTGAAACTATCATCGATCTTAATTACTTCTCTGATTAGAAAAAGAGCTTTAAAAATTTTCTCAAAGTTCTCTTCTGTGTAATCAACGAAGATGTCCTCTCTTGAGGAAAGTAGTTGCACTACCTTCTGATCCTGCTTTGGAATAAACTCTATGATCAGGAAGTTACATAACTTACTAAATAGTGTAGCTAGATAATCTAACGGGATATTATGAGTGATTGCTAAATGGTGTATCAAAGCCAGAGCGAAAATAGTATTGGTGGGGCCTCTCTCGATTAAAGAATCCCGTTCTTTATTTGACCACCCAATACCAGGAGTGGGATTAGTGAGGTCAAGAAATAATGGTAGTATATTTGTTTCCTTTCGATCTTTAATAATTTGATAGTTCTTTTCGATAGCCACCGGATCCGAGTCAAAACAGATAGTCAGCGTTTCTGGTGTAGTAGAAGACCGGCTAAATGAACCAATGTTACCCCCAAGATCCCAGATCGTTGTGGGTTTAATCTTGGCAACTAATTTTCTGACAATCTCTGATTTATGATGGAAGGACTCGAGTGAATAACTTTCTCTCTTTTCGTAATATTCTCCCCAGTGGGAATCTCTTGGTTTCCAACTCAATTTTCTCAAAGTTTCCTCTAGGTTGTCCAGCAAACCGAATAGAGAATTTAAGGACATTTTCCTTTGTGTGTTTTTGATGATCACTTTACTGAAATGTTTCTGGGCAGCAGCATGAAGGGATAAATGTAGGAAAAGAGAAGGTTTTAAACGAGCTCTTAGCGGAAGAAGTTTGGAAACTAAATCCAACGGTAGTCCGTCTGGGTAAACCTGTAGGAGTCTACCAAGACGAATATCACCATGGGCCATGAGTGCTAATGGTGCCAGAAAATGCTCGCAAAATTGTCGATAAGCAACCCAAGGCTTGCCTTGTGAATACATCTCAAAAGATAGCGTATCAATAAAGATTGGTCTACCTTCTAAGAATTGAAGATTAAAGTTTGAGGCGTCTTTAAGAGTCATCTTGTGCTGGAGCGCCAATTTTTGAATTTTAAGAGTAAGTAGCCCGGCATCTTTTAATTGGCTGAAGCACCATTCATAGGGGTAGGAAATAAAAGGTATTTTTGTTGGTTGGATCACTTTGTAAACTTTGGGATTCTTGATATTGATATGATTGGGAATTTCTTTATGACTAATCAAAAGGTTCTGGTCTACTAATTTTTGATAGAGTCCAGAATGTATCAAATGATCAAAGTTTTCTTGGTAAATCTTGTTAATTTGGCGGTAAAGGGTATTTTTGGTTTGGAAAAGAAAGCCACTTGGGTCTCGGAAAGAGGAATGAAGTTTATTTAACTTCATTATCTGTTTTAGAGGACTGCTTTTTGATGAATTTAAATGGTGATCTAATTAGTTTTTTTCCTTGGGAGAGGGCTTGCTTGAGAAAAAATAAACTGCCGAATAAGCCAGCAATTAAAAATTGGAGAAAATAACTTCCAGTACCAGGGTCGATATACGCCTGGGCACTTCCTGTTGAAAGAGCCAGTAGAAGCATGAATAAAAAAAGAATGCCCATATAAAAGTTCCCCTTAAGTTCTAATACTACCAAATATTATCAGCTAAGTAAAACCTATCAACCTTAGCTTACAACAAAACTTAGATTTAGATATTTAAGGTAGTCAGTGCCTTAAACGAATCACTGTGTAGAGAAATAGTTCGTAGTACCTGTTAAATGTAATTATTGACGTAGTTAATAATGTAAGATAATATGTTTACACCATGTCATTTATTCCAAAACTTACTTCAGCAGCTCAGCTCCAGAGAAACTTCAGAAAAGTGATTGAAGAGGCTAAAGAAGACAAAGAACCAGTAGTAATTTTACGGCATAACAAACCAGAAGCAGCTGTGGTTGATATTGAAACTTTTGAAACACTTTCCCAAAAAGCAGGTTTGTATGACGAGATCACAGCTTTGGAAGCGTTGAAGCAATCCGAAGAAGAGTACCAGTTAGGTAAAGCTAAAAAACTCACTTCTCTTAGCTCTTTACTAGATGAAGATTAAAGAAATAGCCTATACCCCGACTTTTAAGAAAGCTTTTCAAAAATTACCTAAGAAAATACAATTAGAAGCAGTTAATAAGGAAAAGATATTTAGGCAGGATGCTTTTGCATCCGAATTAAGAACCCACAAATTAAAAGGAAAGTTTAAAGATTATTATTCATTCTCACTTGCTTATTCCTACAGAGTAGTCTTTCGTTTTCTTAAGCAAAATCAAGTACTATTTGTTGATTGTGGTGATCACTCTGTTTATGGATAATTAGCAGTAATGGCTAGATTTATCGACTAGCAAACCTATGGATTTCAGCGTTGTTTATGAACATATTAAAAATGCTAAGTTGTTAAGGTTAAATGTTTTCTCTTAGCTCGTCGTTAATACTAAAAATTTACAAAAGTAAAATAGGAGGTGTGTTATGGAAGATAGAAAATACAATGTGCTGGCTTTGACAGAATCAGTTGAAGAAGCTATAAGATCGCTAAAAAGTAACGGTATCCAAGCAGTGCTTGTAAATACTGCTCAGGAAGCCAAAGAAAAAGTTCTAGAGACAATTCCCGAAGGGTCGGAAGTTTTTACTATGACTTCTGTCACTCTGGAGGCTTGTGGTTTGACTGAGGAAATCAACGAGTCGGGAAAATTCCGTTCAGTTAGGGATCAGTTGTCTAAAGAAACCGATGAAAATGTCAAACGAAAACTTGGTGCAGCTCCGGATTGGGCGGTGGGAAGTGTTCAAGCTGTTAGCCAGGACGGAAAAGTCCTAGTTGTATCTAATACTGGTAGTCAGCTGCCTGCTTACGCTTACGGTGGTGGTAGAGTAATCTGGGTGGTAGGAACTCAAAAAATTGTTAAGGATTTCGACGAGGGTTTGGAAAGAATTTATGATTATGTACTTCCTCTCGAATCCGAAAGAGCTAAGAAGGCTTATGGAGTGCCGGGAAGTAATGTGAGCAAACTTTTGGTGATTAACAAAGAGATTAACCCAGAGAGATTAATGATTGTTTTTGTTAGTGAAGTACTGGGTTACTAATGTGCAACAGAAATAGTTTGAGGGAAAGAGCCTTTATAGTTTAGCGCTCCGTTGCTGGTTGTTAGTGATTGAACTTCCACGCCTGGTGTAGCGTTAATAACTTCATCCTGAATAAAGGAGGCAATTGCCTCAGAATTTTCTTTTAACACCACAGTTGAAGTCAGATTAATTTTTCCTATTTCTAAATCAGAGATATTCATGGTCATGTGACCATCTTGTATACCGACATTCATTTTCAGATAATACGGTGGGTTAAAAGGTAAGAGTCCTACGGCATCTAGGGCTGGTTTTATATCTCTCTCGTTTATCCCATGGGCTTTGGCATACCCTTTTAGTCTATCTGCATAAAATATTCCTGACATTTCGGTAGAGCCATCGGCATTAAATTTTACCTGTGAGCCTTTTAAAAAGTTGTATTTCCAGGGATTGTCTAGGGCCATAGCAGTCATTTCTGCATCAGTAAACGAGTTGTTTATATCGATTTTTCCCGAAAACTTGAGGGTTTCCTCAGGAGTAGCAGCGGAGGTTATCTCAGAGAAATTTACGCCAGACTTAGATTGGGCGCTAGCTAGGTCTTGACTGGTAGGATGAATCCCTAAATCTCGGGGTTTGTCTGCTCCTAACAAAGTAGAAAGCTCTGGAACAAAACCATAATATCCTGCCACCATAAGCGCGAGAAAAATAACGGGTAGGATAACGAGAAAAGTTTTCATTTTCTATATATCCTTCGTAGAAGGCACAATTCCTTTGTAGGCTCCTTCAAACTGAATTGTCTCCGCTTTATAGCAAGCATCGTAAATGCTTTCTTGAACGGCTTTTGCGGCTGTATTACCCACCACATCTACTGTAAATAACGGCCAATCAGGAGTTTCAAAGTATTTACCAAAGCTATTTAGCGGTGATTTAATCTCCTCTGTGGAAAACACAAAAACAGTATCACCATCAACGGATGTATGGACGGGGTTGATTGCCCTAACTTGTCCGTGAGTAGCCATGTGAGCAAGCCGCTCATAGTTTTCTCTAGTTTTTAAGTCTACATTTGTACCCACGATTGTTATTGTCGTATTCATCTTGCTGTTGGTAACAAACTCTGTAGTGTCTTCAAATACCTTAAACTTCTTATTCTCGTCCCTGTTACCAGCTAAGATAGTGCCATCTTCCTTAACCACATTGCCAAGTGCGTTTACAACAGACATTGCAGAAACAAAAGCTCCGTTTACCCAAATCAATACGAGCAGAGCCTACTCCTGCTTTCATTCCAGCATTTTTGGTTCCGTTTTCAACTGAACCAATTTTATTTTCTATCATGGCTTGCATAATATCTGAAGCCGACATTAAACCCGTTAAGCTTCCTCCAGCGACAAATATGCCATTACTACGATAGAAACTCATACCGTTGTTTAAAATTTCTGTATTGAATGTTCCCGGAGAACCGCCGTAGGATTTATAAGCCGTTGGATACCATCCATCAAACACGACAAGGGTGCAACCAGTAAGTTTATCTAAATGCGTGGAATGGCCGACTTTAACGCCTTTTAGCGCTGTAAGGGTTTTGTTTTGCATGACCTCAGTATACCAAACGATTAGTTACTTTAATATCACGGTATGGTTAATCTTTACTAGACAGTATTTTGGTGTTCAAGAGATTCCTAATAATCAAACTCCGCGAAGACAGGGGTGACGGCGCGGTGGTTTTCGTTGATATTATCGATTAGTTCCATGTCTTGAGGGTCTATTTGCCAGTCGAGGCTTTGGAAGTTTTCGAGCAACCTTTGGGGATTGGAAGATTTTGGAATGGCGACTAGACCTTTGTTGACAAGCCAATTCAAGATAACTTGAGAGGGAGTTTTGCCGTATTTTTGACTTAAGTCTTTAATAACTGGGAGTTCCAGATCATAACCCCTGGCTAGGGGAGAGTAAGCTGTGATCACAATTTTGTTTTGATCACAGAAGTTTTTTAGTTCTTTTTGGTTAAGACTTGGGTGAAATTCGACTTGATTACTAGCTACTTCGATACCTGTTTTTAATACTTCTTCGATGTGGCGGATCGTAAAGTTGGATACACCAATTGTGCGTATTATTTTTTCTGATCGGAGTTGTTCCATTGCTTCAAGAGACTCCCCTACGGGAATAGCTTTATTGGGCCAATGAATAAGGAGTAAATCTACATAATCTGTGTGAAGTTCTTCTAGAAATCTATGGGCTGCGTCCAAAAGGTTTTGCGTGTGAAGGTCATCCCGCCGAACTTTGGTGGTAATAAACAGCTCCTCCCTTTTTATCCCAGACTGCTTTATTCCCTGAGCCACTTCTCGGTGATTTTCATAGCTATCGGCGGTATCAAGGTGACGATAGCCGATTTCTAAGGCTTTTACGACGGCCGAGACGCACTCCTGCCCCCTCAATTTATATGTCCCAAGCCCAAGAGCTGGGATAGATGTAGTGCTATTGAGCTGAAATGTTTTAATAATTTTATTATACCAGAACCGACCTTGATAAAAGGGTCCGACCCTAGGTTCAAGGGTCGGACCCCAGATTCAAGTCTGACTCCGCCAAACTTGTTACAATAAAACAATCTATGAACTTAGAAGAGAAGTTAAGAAGAATAAAGAAAGTATTTGATATTGCCAAAGTTAGATCAATTAAAACTGATCAGGAAGCAATTAATAAATACTACAAAATAAACAGCTTAAGTTATTCATTTTTTCACGACCCAAGTTATATTCATATTGGTATAACCAGAAATGGAAGCTACCAAAAAGACGATCTTGTGGAGCCAGTAAGAGTCGTTGAGATATATCTTCAGGGAATAAAAGCCAAGAAAGTTTTGGAATTAGCCGCTGGTCGGGGAGCCAATAGTCTATATTTGGCTAAAAGGAATACTGAAACTGAATTCCATGGTTTGGATTTACCCGGCGGTCAGCTGTCTGGGGTTAAAAACAATTGTTCAAATTTTTATCCGCATTTTGGTGATTACCATAATCTGGACGAGTTCAAACCGAACTCTTTTGACTTAGTTTTCATAATCGAGTCACTTTGTTACAGCAATGATAAGGAAAAAGTCTTGGCTCAAGCAAGAAAAGTTTTAAAGCCAAACGGTTTGCTTGTCGTTATCGACGGTTACTTAAATAAAAACACTGACGAACTATCAAATGACGAAATATTGGCTGTCGATGTAGCTCAGAAAGGCATGTTAATAGAAAACTTTGAAAACTACGATCTGTTTAAAGCAAAAGTTATCAAATCAGGTTTTAAGGTAATTTTTGAAGAAGACGTGTCCCCCCTTACATTGCCTACCCTTAGGAGTTTTGAAAAGAAGGCAGATGCCTTTTTTTGTTTACCCATTTTTCTATCAAAATTGCTTATCAGAGCTCTACCACACGAGTTTACCAATAATGTGATATCAGCGTTTTTGCTGGTTGATTTGATAAACCTGGATGTAGGAAATTATATTATTCTTGTTTCGAAGAAAGGCTAGTCTTACACCCCCGAGGTGTAAAATATAAAATATGAGCATAATAAAAAAAGACAGGTTTAAACTAGTTCCAGCGGTCTTTTTGCTTTTTTTCAAAGAGGACAAACTTTTGCTATTGCACCGGGCTAACACGGGCCACAACGACGGGAAGTACGGTCTGGTGTCTGGGCACGTTGATGGTGAGGAAAGTGTTCGAAGGGCTGGTGTTCGGGAAGCCTATGAGGAAGTAGGGGTGAGCATAAACGAGAACGACTTGAGGTTCGTTCATGTAATGCATCGGCGTAAGGGGTCCAATGATCATGAACGGGTTGATTTTTATTTTGTAGTTGAAAAATGGCAAAGTGAGCCTGGGAATACTGAGCCTGATAAGTGTGATGATCTTAGCTGGTTTCCTATTGAGCAACTTCCTAAAAATCTAATTGATTACGTTCAGGTGGCAATTGAAAGCTTTCGTCAAGGCCACCTTTATTCTGAGTTTGGTTGGGATAAAAATCCCTAGGTGACCTATCTGTATCGCCCGGGAATTGCTTAACGCTAAGCACAGCTTGGCTACAATTCCCATCGAAGCAAAACTATTTGCTTCTCACCTCCCAGGTGTGGTAAAACTTGATCAAAAATCCAAAAGACTTATAGTTTGTACTAATGTGGTATAATATACCCATTCTCAATTCGGGTTAAGGAGTGAGACAGATGGGTCTGGGATCGTGGTTATCGTGGCAATGGCGGGTATTTAAGTACTTGCGTGACAATGGTGCTTATCGAAATTCCTACTCTATTGGGATGAGCGCGATTTACTTGCATGGACATCGGCGAGTCGAGCCGGAATGTAGCGGTGAGGAAATGGTATTTAAGGTAACGGATCACTCAGTTGATTTTTGCTTAGTTCAGTATCAAGGTGCGCCAAACCTTGGTGATTTATCGACCCATGCTTTTCGGGTGCAGCTACTGGATATTACTGATGTAGTCATACTTGGTGATAATATTCTTCAAATATCTTGGGGCACTTCGCAAGAAGGTCCACCTAATCGCTTGTTGATCCAATTTTTCCTAAAGGGTCAGAATCACTTGTTTGCTCAGGCGATCCTCCATGAACTGTACATTGGGGAAGAACACCATAAGAAAAAGATAAGAGCCTATCAAGCTGACTCCTAGCCAAGAATAGTTTGATGGCTGAAACTAGGAGAATGCGTGCAATTCTCTTTGATTGGCATTTTGGAGTATAACTAACCTAGCCGAAGGCGTCATTGCTTTCGGCTTTCTTTTTCGTTTTTAACCTATAATGTTGACTTAATCTCTCATTTTTGGTATAGTGGGAGCCACTATACAGCGAGGAGTTGATCAGTGGGACAGTTCTGCGAACACGTGATTCTTAGTAGTTTGCCTCTTCCTGGGGCTAAGACTTACAAGGGATTTGAGGTCTGCCCTTATTGTGGGTCTACGGCTCCTATGTTTACCAGGTTCCAGAAAACTGGGGCTGGTGACGGCGCAACTCATTCTTCGTCACCGGCGTCTAAGCACGCGCTTGACCAGGCTACACTCGACCAACTTGTTGAAGGATTGAAAAGGTCACATGGGAAGTAACGGAGACCTAGACTTTCTGGCAGGACTGACGACAGAGGGAGTAAAACCTCTCAGCCGGGTGGAATGGGATCTGGGTCGGGAGGAGCTTCAAACCCTTAGGGCGTTGGGACTTAGGTATCGAAAAGTCCACCGAGTAGCTTTGGATGGAACCGTAGTTACTCACGTGGTATTTAGTAGAGATGCGAGTCTTGTTGACTGTTACCACAATCAATTTGAAGGAACTACACTCGTTAAGACACCTGAGGTTATCCGGAGTGAGGGGGAGTTTTTCGGCTTTCCGTCATGTTGTGTGGAGTCGTTCATAGCAACAGGCGAAAGTCACGTCCCGAACGAGTTGTCTCCCCAAGACCAATCGCTTCTTTACCACTGGGCCTGTCCTGGATGTCGCCTAACTCCAGACTTGGTTCCTCGGTATCGAGCGCTATGGTCAGACCAAGTTTTATCTTAAGCCATCAGACTTCAGTTTGATGGCTTTCTTTGTTTCTAACTTACCTGGCATAATGAGTCCGTGAATTCATTTTATAAAGAAATTCTCGATGTAATACGCAAAAATCAAGCAGACTCTAAAGAAACCACAGATTTTCTTCAAAGGTATCATGGCACTTCTCATAAGTTCTATGGTTTGAGAGTCCCTATCCGCCGGGCACTGGCGAAAGAATGGGTAAAGACACATAAAAATATTTCTCTCCCCGACTTTATTGAACTTCTTGACTCTCTATATTTAGGGGAATCCTATGAGGAGAAAACAATCGCTAGTAACTTGCTCGATACCTGTCCTCGGTTCCGTAAACAAATTAATCCCCGACTTTTGGATAACTGGCTTTCACATTTAGAAGGTTGGGCGGAAGTTGATTCCCTGTGCCAATCGACTTTTGAGGCCGAAGAGTTCCTTGAAAAATGGAATGTATGGAAACCAATGATTGAGCAGTTTTCAAAAAGCAAGGAAATTGCCAAACGGCGGGCCAGCTTGGTTTTGCTGACCAAAGTGGTTGCCAAATCTCCGGATCCTCGTCTTGGACACTTGGCTTTTGAAATTATCGATCGTCTAAAGGACGAAAGAGATGTTCTTATTACCAAAGCCATTTCCTGGATCCTGCGGGATTTAATAGCCAACTACCGATCTCGTGTTGAGGAGTATCTTGCCGAAAATAAAGACCTCCTTCCCAAGATTGCTGTTCGTGAAACGCAGACCAAGCTTGCAACAGGTAAAAAGACCTCCAACCATATTTCCTGATAGAAATAGTTATATTCAGGCTTGCTTTGCCGAATTTGGATATGCTAAAGTTAGATTCGAAGGAGTTTTGCTTGTATGATGAAGTTGATACCCGTGTTGGTTTTATTGACCTTAGCTGGAATAGGCGGTACAGGATATTTTTATTGGGAGTACCAAAAAGCCCAGAAAGAAATTAAGACCATTAAAACTGACCCCTCGACTGCTCAAAAAGCGGCTCAGGAAGAAGTCAAAAAGCTGACTGCGGAAGTCGGGATGCTTGTGGAATTGCCTCAAGATGAGGATCCTACGGTGGCCACGGTTATTGATGCGGAGAAGCTCAAAGAGCAGCCATTTTTCGCCAAAACTCAGAATGACGACAAGGTTTTGATTTACACGAAAGCCAAAAAAGCAATTCTTTACAGACCTTCTACCAAAAAGATTATTGATATTGGTCCTATTAGAGATGTCCAAGATGAATCTGGCCAAGCAGGTGATCAGGCTGCGTCTCCATCTCCCTCGCCAGCCAACGTTGTTGTTACTCTCTATAACGGCACTAACAACGCTGGTTTGACCAATAAAGTCGAAACAACTCTTAAATCTAAATATACTAACCTGGATATTCGTCGGGATTCCTCTGTCAAGAAAGAATACGAAAACACCCTTGTGGTAGATTTGTCTGGGAAGTTTAAGGATATGGTAAAAAATATTATTACTACCCTCTCTGCCCAATCAGGACCTTTACCTGAAGGTGAAGTAAAGCCCACTACTGATGTTTTGGTTATTGTGGGTAAGGACGCGATTTAAAGGTAGTAGTTAGGTTAGAGGTTGTAATTTGTAACCTATTTGGGCAACTGTTCCGATTATCACTTCGGTATTCAATTGCTCATCATCAAATTCCACCAAGCATTCACTTCGGACATAATTTGCCTGTGCGTTTAGCACCCCATTAAGATCTTCTAAATCCCCTTCAATCAGTAAGGAGCACGAGGTACAGTGCATGCCTTCAATTTTGAAAATCTGTTTTGTAATCATAGTTAGCCAATTCT
>Ga0155822_117_pt4 | contig 30751 bp, 35 predicted proteins | sample RifCSPlowO2_01_FD_107476 | JGI IMG/M metagenome (GOLD analysis project Ga0155822, IMG submission 107476) | Candidatus Woykebacteria bacterium RIFCSPLOWO2_01_FULL_43_14 | reverse complement strand
TTGGCTCAGAGTATTTCCATGATTCCCGGTGTCTCTAGATCAGCAGCGACTATAATAGGAGCCATGTTTGCCGGGATGAACAGAACGGCAGCTGTTGAATTTTCGTTTATCCTAGCCATACCTACGATGCTTGCCGCAACAGGATACGATCTCCTGAAAAGTCTTCCTAATATTCAGAATTCAGAATTCAATATTCTCATATTCGGCTTTGTTGTCTCCTTCATCGTTGCCCTCGTAGTTATCAAATGGTTCCTGGGATTCGTCAGAAAGTATTCCTTAACCTCTTTTGGCTGGTACAGAATAGCGCTATCCATCCTCTTTCTCCTCTTAGTGAAATAACCCATAGAACTTGACTTATGTCCCATAGTATGGTATAATTAAGCTATTCTAAACAGGAGGTGCCAAAGTGGCACGGAAAATGCAAACGGGAAGTGGCTGGATGCCCGTGTATGTCCATCCGGGAGCCCAACGGTTCTCGGCCGGCGGGACCAACGCCATGCTGGCGGCACCCAGGCCCCACGTCCTAGTGGGGAACCGGTTGCTGGCCGCGTCGGGATCGGGCTGCAGGTTCCTCTCTCCTCGCGAGGTCGAGGAGCGTCGCGACCGGGAGCGGCGTCATCGGGAGGACGACTGCCGCTAGCGGGTCATTCAGGGGAGACATACCGAAAGGTCCCTGGGAAGAAACTGTCTACGGAGAGCGTGCGGAGAAGCTTCGGCTTACTCAGGCACTAGGAGTCGTATCCAATCTCTTCGGCCAATCGAGGTGTGTATCCTAGACACCTGGTCCACCGGAGCTCCAAGAGCCAAGTTGGACAAACAAAACAGGAGACTCTTCCCAGGACAAACGCGTATCCATATGGAGACGATATGTTCTGAGGAAGCCAAGGACTCGAAGTGTAGCGCAAGCTGCTCATCGGGTCCTTTTCTATTTGTAGGAGTCTACTTTCTCTTAATGTATCCGTCATTGCGAGGGGCTTTGCCCCGTGGCAATCTAGGTAGATTGCTTCGCTGATGCTCGCAATGACAAAGTAATTTAGTAAACCTATTCAGACCTATAGGACTTGACAAACGGTTTTACATATGTTATAATACTTACATCACATTTGACAATATTATTGCTAGGTTGTTAAAATGCTTAGCATTGCACTTTGAAACAAGGTTGGTTTTCCAGGGAGTAAATAAGTAGTTAGTTATAGGTAGTGACTATTTATAGACTCTCTGGAAGCGGACACCTGTTGTGTTTCGTAAACCAACCAGAGTAAGTCAGAAGGAGGAGTGACGCATGAAGTCACTCGCGCCCCGTAAATTTAAGTTTTGGGAAATGATCACCGGCGCCGGCTTCCGCCTGGTCTAGGACCGGCGGGCGCCTCGACTTCTGTCCTCTCCATCCGCCACTAGCGTAGCCGCCAGCATGTAAATGTTGAGCGGGCGGCTCGGCGCAAGCGGGGGAGAGGTTTCCGTACCAAATCCGATCGTCGGAGAGCGACATCGGAATCGAACGGTACGGGCCAGTTACACCTCAGAAAGGAGGTGACCGAGATGTTGTTGATGTCAACTGTTCTTGGCTACGGCTAAGGACTAGGGACATCGGCGACGGGAAGGGGTTGTTTTCCAACTCAGGACAATTAGTACAGCCGCCGTTTAGGGTCGAGAGGTTATCTCACCCATCGTCGGCGCGGCTGTAGCTAATTAGGTGTCACCAGCGACTGGTCACACCGGCTGTCCTGCGGAAAGCCCCTTCCCAGCCAACGCACTTGACCAAAATCCCGGGTCAAGTCGTAGACGCAAACTGCATTGGCACAAGCGTCACGGGTCCCCGGTTGGCCATTCACGAAAGTGACTGGCGGGCCGGGGTTTTTATTTTTTAAAAGAAAAACCGAGTTTATTTAGTACTTTTGGAGCCAATAGGCTCTTTTTTTATTCCCAATCCTCATGTGCAAACCTATTCCCGGGAATCTATTTACGCCAAGCACAGCTTGGCTAAGATTCCCATCGAAGCCAACACTTTGGCTTCTCACCACACCTGGTTCTCACCACACCTGGTGTGGTTTGAACCTGCACATCAGGAGTAGACACAAATAGCTAAACAGCTCCCAAGAGGTAATTGCCTGTTTGACAAAATGGTCACAGAGTACTATAGTCCAGGTTCAGAAAGGGGATGGATTCATGGTGGCAGGCGCACCAGCCCTTACAGAATACGAGCCGCTTCTTACCCTTCTTAGGTATATTCATACCAAGGCGAGCGGTTCGAGCAACGTTCGTGAGCAAGATGCTTTTTCAGATGTTTACGCAAGAGTCTGTGTAGTGATGTGTGAACTCGACTTTAGCACAGCCCATTCCACCAATCTAGACCTTTTGGCTGATCTTGACACACTTAGGGCCAACACCCAGCTGACTACGATCCAGAAGGCTACACTCATACTTATGAACCACGTGAGAGGGTTACATTCAGGTGAGTCAGCGAGTGACCGCTGGATCCTCTGGGCTATCCGTCTTGAGCGTATCGCAGCTCGATATGAGTCTGCAGACCCCGACGCAAGAAACGATCTACTTAACGCCTGGCATGCTATCTGTGCAGAAATAGCTCAAACTCGTCTTAGCTCTGCGGAACGTCGCCGGCTTGAGCTGCGGATATCTAATAAACTCGCGCAATACGGCGCCTTGATATCGGAGAGTAGAGCCCTGCTCCAACAGCTTAGATCTAGCTAAGACTCAACCCAATCGGGACGAGTCTTTTCTTTTTGAGTCCGCCGTTCGCCAACTGGCGAAGACGGACGAAACCCCGCGGAGCTTTAGCGAAGTGGGGTGTTACAGATAGACTACTTACTAAACAGCTCTCTAAAACTGCCACAATCGAAAATTTCTTGTGGGAGGCACATAAGTTTGGTATAATTCCATAGTTCATGCCGTGGTGGCGAAACTGGCAGACCCCACTTCACCCGCCCTTGGCGGATTTCGCGGGGCACGCGCGCTGGGGCTAGTGGCGGAATTGGTATACGCGTACGGTTCAGAACCGTATGGAGCAATCCTTGGAGGTTCGAGTCCTCTCTGGCCCACCACGTTTCCTTTTCCATGTATATTTGTTAAAATACGATAGTTAATTGGCGGATGTGGCGGAATTGGTATACGCGCATGCTTGAGGTGCATGTCCCGCAAGGGGTGGAGGTTCAAGTCCTCTCGTCCGCACCATGCCGAGGTAGCTCAGTGGTAGAGCGTGGGTCTGAAGAACCCAGCGTCGGGAGTTCAATTCTCTCCCTCGGCACCACTAAACATTATGAACCCAGACCAAGAATTTTACGTCGGTCAAAAAGCTTTCATCGAAAAGGATGGAAAAGTCCTCGTTATTTTTTACTCCGGCGGAGTAGACTTTCCTGGGGGCAAGATACAAATTGGAGAATCGAGTACTATAGATTCACTTAAACGTGAAGTGCTCGAGGAATCAAACCTAGAAATAGAGGTAGGTAAACCATTTCATACTTGGTCCTTTCAGTTTGATAAGGGAAGTAAAAATGAAGGAAAAAAAGTCTTTATGGTCGGTTATCGCTGCAAACACAAATCAGGCGAGGTACGGATAAGCACAGAACATAAGAGCTTTGAGTGGGTCTCCAAAGAGGAAATTGATCAATTTAAAAAAGGTTCTAAGGAATACAATTACCAAGCACTGAAAATATACTTCCAGGAACCGTAGCTCAGCTGGTAGAGCGCTTCGTTTACACCGAAGAAGTCAGAGGTTCGAGTCCTCTCGGTTCCACCACTCATAAATAGTCCTCCTACAACACCATTTCGTCCTATAACCATTGTTTTATTCATTTGTTCCACATACAATCCTTATCGAAGGGTGAGACATGAGAAATAAACGGGGAGTTCGGGCCGCTGCAAACCTTCCACATTTTAGCAGGGCCCAAAACGCGAGGCTTACTGAGATTATCGAAACATTTCGTTTACAGCTTCAGGGCGGCCTACTAAAACGGCTGCATCCTATCTCGGCTAGAAGCCTCAATGTTCGTATGCTTGTTATTAGTCAGCTACTGATAAGTAGCGACGTAAGGTTAGCGCTGGCTGAGCGTATACAAAAAAGGCTGCAGTTTCTAGGTACAACCCCTGTCACGGCTTCTATCTATGACCTACGCTGCTATATGCTTGGTTTAGCCCTTCTAACAGCACGAAATAACAAACAGATTTCATATGAAAGGCTGGCTGAGCGATCTGGAATTTCCCTGGAACTTGTGTTGGCCCTGGAAACAGCTTTCGCTGACTTAGATGAACTTTCTGAGGCCCAATTCAAACGCATCTGGGAAATTCTTAGCGATGACCCAACGCTGCCAGACGCTCAGTGGGACTTTGTGCAGAAAAGAGGGCCCATTAGAGGCTTGAATGAGCCGTTTGGGAACGTTGTTAATCAGGCACTTGAGGAAATGGAACGAGATAGCCCAAAGGAGAGACTTATGTAAAGGTAGTCGAAGTTGACTGCCTCTTTCTTTTTTCCTTTGGTTGGAAGCTTTTCAACACAATGGGCTGCAAATTTGCTTTCTCAAAAATATCGACTATAATGTCCCTGGAACTAAGCAATTCAAGGAGAGGGCATGCTACTAAGCGTCGGTTTGCTCAAGTCTTTTGGTAACAACATGAGGCAGCGTTTGAGTGTACCTACAAGGTACTCACTAATGCTACTAGGATTCGCTTTTCCAGCTTTCCTTCTCCAGATAATCTTGTTGTGGTTGACTCCGAAAGCTCCAAGGGATCTTTACCTAAATACAGCACTGATAGGGGCTCTGGTGGGAAGTGTGGTAGGGTGTTTCGTCTTCTATACGTCTCGGAACTATGGGTTCAGGACAGCATTCTTATGTTCACTAGCACCACCTTACCTGCTTGTTATATTCTTCCCGATCTTTTTGTATATTGCAATGCTCTGTGCTGTTTACGGCTAGCGTCTGGATAACCAGGCGCTTTCTTTGTTGTTGAACCTAAAAAGAAAATCTGGTAAGATAGGTGAGTTCGCTGTGCGGGAGTAGTACAGTGGCCCGCCCGCCACGCAAGCCAAGCCTGCGAAGGCGTTGCGGGCAGGTAGTAACAAAATGTATTATACCTACGTACTTTTAAGTAAAGTTGACGGTAAACACTACATTGGTTGGACAAACAATCTGAAGTTGAGGTTAGAGCATCATAATTCCGGTAAAGTAATGTCGACAAAACATAGGGCGCCATTGGAGTTAGTATACTATGAAGCGTGTACAACTAAAGGTAACGCAATACTTAGAGAAAAGTACTTCAAAACTGGTTTCGGTAGAAGGTTTTTGAAATCGAGAATTTAACACGCGGGAGTAGTACAGTGGTAGTATGCGTCCTTGCCAAGGACGAGGTCGCGGGTTCGAATCCCGTCTCCCGCTCCAAACCGGATTAAAATCCGAATTTTTTGTTTTTCCTCAGTAAATCAACCTTTTCTTGAGTTCTAGCCCAGGTTTCTGATAAAATCCCGCTAGCCTAGAAGTTAAAATGATGGTAAAGAGAATAGAACCTATCAAAAATAACTCCATATTTACCAAAGAGGAGATTGAAGAATTTAAACAACTTGCTTTGAAAGAATATGGAATTAAGTTAACTGATGAGCAAGCTTTCGAACAAGGCTACGCATTAGTTTCATTGGTGGAGACAGTAATTAAAAAAACTATTAATATGAGACGAAGAAAACTATGAGAAAGATATTGAGTTTTTTGGTTGTGGCTATCTTTTTCTTGGTCTTTAGTCAAAAAGCTCTTGCTAACAATCGCTCTTCAGACTATTTTAGTCATCGTGGAAATAAGCATTTTTTGCATTATACAAAAAGAAATTTACCATTCCACTTTAGAAGTAAGACTGACAGTAAATTGACCCAAAAGGATTTTATAATTATTTTTATTTCTACGTTTTTAAGTTTTGGTCTAGTAATATTTGTTGAGTGGGCAAGGAATCCCAGAATCAGTATAGTAATTGCTGATTCAATAATGATCCCTCCTAATTCCAAGAAGAAGTTGCCAGGACGAAAAATACTCAAATTAAAAATAAAGGTTTTAAAGGGATGGAGAAATTATCTTCCTTTGCCAAAGAACATTCACGCATTTTCCAAAGTTAAGGTAGCAGTCAACTGGAAAAATAAACCAGAATACCAAGCAAAATGGGATAGTGCTCCTGAACCATATGATTATATTAACGATGTTCCAAAGCTTGAGATGGCTCCTTTGTCGATGCAACCTGAGAATTTGATGTTTGGAGACGAGGCGGAAGTAGGAGTTGCTATTAAACATGACGGTGACAATCATTATTTCTTTTTTGATTCTGATTATTATGTTAATTCTCAACAAAATGTCTGTGATCTGAAGAATGCCGAACTCAAAGTAACTTTCAAGTCTTCTTTAACTGAAAAAACAGAAATATTTAGGCTGAAAAATCTTAATAATAAACTAGTGGGGTTTTCAATCAGCTAATAAAATTTGCTTGAAACTTTGATCATAAATTATGAATAGAGATTTTACAGAAAAAGAATTTAAGGAGATTCAGACTGAATCTCACCAATTTCATAAAACCTATCAAGAAGTGATGGGTTCTTATGAAGAAAAAGAAAACAAGTTAGATGAACAATCTTTAGGATTATTTAACGTCTTACTGACGAGTATTGGAGTTATTGCAGGATTTGGATTTACTGCTTTGAACAATGTAGTTAACCACTCATTCTTTTTTATTGGAGAGTTCTTACTTTTATCTTTAATTGTCATTGGACTATATACCCTATTTACTTACAACAAATCTAAAGTTGGAGAATATCAAAAAATGGGAGAGCAATGGCACTCCTTGCTTAATCCCAGGCTCTTATTATACAAAGACTTCTTAACACTAAAGATTACTAAGAAAGAATTATTTAAAAAACTAAACGAAGACGATAAGAAAGTTCTAAATTTTCAGCCAGTTTCTCCAAAACATTTTGGATTAGATAAATACTTCTTAAGGGCTCTCGTCCTCTTAACTATTGGCTCAATATTTTTACTTGGTTCATTTATTGATTTTCATCCCAAGAGAAAAGGTTCAAATTGGCAGAACTTTCACAGACCTTATTCACATGAAGAAAACTATCAACACCCATATGTTCCTTTAAGGCATTAAGTTGTAAAATTAGATTTGGAGTAACTAAGTCTCGTAAGTTCGAGCAAAGTACGGTTACCAGCTCCAAAGAATATGGTACCCTTATTGACTCCACAGACCTAAGACGATAATATTTGTATGAATGCACCTATACCTGCTCCGATTTTTCTTGGTTATTAGTTGGTTCGTCAGTAGTGTCACCACACTTCTTTTCGCCGTGAACATGCAAAATGTGAAATACCAAGGCAAAGGGTTCGAATCTCTCATGAGAACCACACTCAAGGACACTTTCGTTTCCTACAGCATGTTTAGCGCAACGCCGTCTCTTATCGGTAACATCGCCACCTCACTAGCCAAGGGGGACGCCCGACCAGTGCTTTTGGATAGATTCTTCTCTCGTTTTCGTTCACCTCTCTACGGCTACGGTGAGAAAATAGTTGAGGAAGCGGACAACAGAGATATTGATTGGAAATTACTCGCGGGGATTGCATTTCAGGAGTCCAATTTATGCTCCAAAATTCCAAAGGATTCATTTAACTGTTGGGGCTGGGCGATATATACCGGACAAAACTCAGGTGCTGCTTTTCGAAATCTCGACGATGCGATTGAGAAAATTACCTTAGGACTAAAAAATAACTACTACGAAAAAGGTCTTGATACTCCTTCAAAAATCATGGCTAAATACACTCCTAGTAGCAACGGCTCTTGGGCTGAGGGAGTGCAATACGCTTTCGACCTCATAGAAAATTAGTTCTTCACCTATCATTAATCATTACTCTTGACCCCTGTGTTAAACTTTAAAAGTTGCGTTTTTTGGGGACTCCCAAAGAACCAAACCACTTTTTAGGGAAAGCGGTTTTAACTTCGGCTTTTAGCCGGATTATGAATATATATCGGACAGCGGTGACAATCCGGCTGGCTAGGATATTAGGGAAATGCCTAACCACCGGAATTATATTTTTTGGTCTTATATTGTTTAGCCCCAACCAGGCAAACAGTTATCCTGCATTCAAAACTGCTCCTGCTATTCTGGAAGATAATTCTATTTCTACGCAAAACTTAACAACAACCAGTATTACTTCAGAGGAGGTTCCGGAGGAGGTATTGGGGCTACAAAGTTACCTGGAATCCAAACGATCGCCCTTAGCTAAGAACAGCGTTGATTTTTACTTAGCAGCGGCGGAATTTGACATCGATCCGTATCTTTTACCTGCCATCAGTGGTATTGAGTCTAGCTTCGGACAGGCATTGATTCCAGGTTCCTACAACCCGTTTGGGTGGAACGGGGGTAAGTCTCACTTCAGCAATTTCCGGGAAGCGATCTATACTGTAGCCAGCACTTTAAGGAAAAAATATGTTCCATCTGGCGCTATCTCAGCCGAAAAGATAGGGCGCACTTACGCTTCTAGCTGGCCCACCTGGATACCCAAAGTCCAAAATCTGAAAAAAGCAATCGAATCTTCAGTTAACTAACTTTCTCAAAAATCGTGGTAGAATACACTTAATGAACCTGGCTATCACTTCTTCCATACTAGCGGGAAAATTAATTTCAAAACTTACCAAACTCGGCGGTAACGGCGGTACAGCCTTGCCCGGACTAGTGTCTACGCGCTTAAATCCAAAACTGTTAAGTTATTTTTCAAAGCAAATAACAAAAAGTAGTGTGCTCATAACCGGCACTAATGGTAAAACAACCACTAGCCGTACTTTAGGAACTATTTTGGCTACAAACCAAATGAGCTATGTTCACAATCGAGCTGGGTCAAATCTGCTGCGTGGTATCACTACGGCTTTTCTTGAGAAGTCTAACTGGGACGGGAAAGTAAATAATGATTATGGAATCTTTGAGGTCGATGAGTTTGTCTTACCACAGGCCCTGGAACAAATAAAAACTAAGGTAGTAGTCATCAATAATCTTTTTCGAGATCAGCTTGACCGTTACGGCGAGATTGAAACCGTCTGGTCTCGTTGGGACAAGTCTGTGAGACAAGTGGATAAAGAAACTTTTCTGGTTCTCAATGCTGACGACCCAAATGTGTCTTTTCTTGGTAAAAATACTCGGGCAAAAGTCCTTTATTATGGAATAGAGGACCCAACGCAGGGCTCAACCTTAACACCTGATGTGTTGGACGCCCAAAAGTGCCGAGAGTGCGGGACAGAACTGGATTTTGAAGTTTTTTACGCTTCTCATATGGGAGTGTACCAATGCCCAAAGTGCCATCTAATGCGACCGCATCCACATGTAAGCGCTAGTAATATCAAAATTAGTGGTGTAGACAAAGTGAGTTTTGACTTAAGCCTTGGAGAAAACACCATTAGTTTAAGCCTTCCCCTCGGAGGAATCTTCAATATTTACAACATACTTGCTGCAGTTACTGTAGCTGCCTCGCTAGGTCTAGACCTAAAAGCGATATCTTTGGGATTATCCAAAGTCCAACCTGTTTTTGGTCGAGGTGAGAAATTACAAATAGATAACAAAAATCTCTACATTGCCCTTGTTAAAAACCCATCAGGATTCAATGAAGTGCTAAAGCTACTCTCTTATGAACCTAAAAAGAAGCATTTACTAATAATCATCAACGACCTCATCGCCGATGGTAGAGATGTCTCCTGGCTTTGGGATGTGGATTTTGAAAAACTTAAAGATACCACTCTTAACGTCACTCTTAGTGGTTTGCGAGCAGCTGATCTGGCCTTAAGACTAAAATACGCCCACCTTGATAGTCGGATAGTAAGTCCGGTACAAACCAATATTGCTGAAGCCCTGAGAACCAGCCTAGAAAAACTAAAATCAGGTGAGACTCTTTATGTCCTTCCGACTTATACAGCAATGTTACAGCTCCGTAAAGAACTAGAGTCCAAGGGATTGAAAAATTTTTCGCTAGACTAGTATGAATTTACGAATTGGTTACATGTACGGAAAAACAATGAATATCTACGGCGACCGGGGAAATATTTTGACTCTGGTCAACCGTTGTCGATGGAGAGACATTCAAATTGAAGTCATCAATATCGAGGTGGGGGATAAACTAACGGCAGGGGAGATAGATTTATTTTTTTGGGGTGGAGGGCAAGACAGAGAACAAATCCTGGCTTCAAGTGATCTAAAGGGGGACAAAGCAAAAATCCTTCGTGAAAGTATCGAGGATGGCGCGGCTCTACTTGCTATTTGTGGGGGTTATCAGTTACTCGGTAAATACTACAAACCCTCACAGGGTACGGAGCTAGACGGTGTCGGGATATTTGATGCTCACACTATCGGAAGTAATAAGCGGATGATTGGTAACTTGGTGGTAGAAACTGACAGACTTTCGGGAAAGCTAGAAACCCTCGTCGGTTTCGAAAATCACAGTGGCAAAACCCACCTCGGAAAAACTGCTCAGTCTCTAGGAAATGTCTTGATAGGGTTCGGAAATAACAGTGAGGATCGAACTGAAGGCTGTATCTACAAAAACGCGATTGGTTGCTACCTTCACGGCCCTGCTTTGCCCAAAAACCCAATGTTAGCTGATTTTTTGATCCTAAAAGGACTTCAGCACAAGGATAGAGCCATAACCAAACTAAAACCCCTAGATGATACTCTCGAACTCCAAACCCACCTTTCCATTCTGGAGCGTATCAAAAACCAACGCTAAATTATCTTTCCACCTTTCAGGTGCGAACGTATAAGTCACTCTAACAACTGATGCTCAAGGAGTTCTAGATTTTTTGCGGATGGTATTTGATCTTCAACAAACGCGCGATACTTTTCAATCCCACCTACAAGTCCCAAAATCTCATCTCTTACAACACTAGTACTTGCAGTTGATAGATATTCTGTGTAAGAGGACCATCTGTAGTCCTCTGGCCTTTTAACCAAGCCTGCAACTACAGGGTTAATATGGATATAACGACACACATGCAGAAACTGCTCGTCAGTTTCAATCGAGGCTGCTTTAAAAACTCCCTGAAACAGGGCTCCCACATTGTCATATTTCTTATTGAAATACTTTGTGTAACTATTAGAAAGTTTGCTGATAAAGGCCGCAATGCCGTTTTCTTTTTCCTGTTTAAGAAGGAAGTGAAAATGATTAGGCATCGAGCAATAGGCAATTATCTGTACATGTTTCTGAGATGAGGAAAGGACAGCCTGTTGGATACGCGACTTTGCAAAATCGGAAAATCTCACCTTTATATCTGAAAGTTGATAGTAAAGAAAAGTTTGCTGAAACCTTCTAAAATCTCGGTCCTGTAGAAAGATACTCCGCTTATTGTTTCCGCGGTTAAAAACATGGTAGTAATGATCATTAACTAGACTAATGGCTCTTCCTGGCATACAAATTTCAACCTTCACCTGAAAGGTGCGAACCTAGATATGTGGTTATATACATGTGTTTAATATATAATAGCACTCTGGTAAAATGTACTTCAGCGCGCGGATGTGGCGGAATTGGTATACGCGTACGGTTTAGGACCGTATGGAGAAATCCATGGAGGTTCAAGTCCTCTCATCCGCACCAAAGAGAACTTTTTAGATTCAATCGGAACTGAAATGACGAGAATTTGATATCGGTCATCTCTTTTCTCCAGCGTCACCCAAGCTTTTTGACAAAACCACTCTGATGTGGTATTATTTTAGACACTAAACCGCCCTGTGAGGTCGCGAGACATTTGCAGGGCTTTATTTTTGGCTAAAATTTCATATAATTAGGCAGTGAAACAAAAATGTATCATCCTAATAGACGGAAGTAACTTCTATTATAAACTTAGAGATTTAAACCTTCATAATCTTTTATCGTTTGACTTTACAAAATTTTCTAGTCACATCGCCAGATCAAAGAATGTTGTTTCTGCTTGTTACTATATTGGCCGGATCAAACAGGACGGATCAGAGAAAACAGGAAAGCTTTTTAATTCCCAGCAAAAACTGTTAGGAAGCTTAAGGAAACATAAAATTCTATACCAATTTGGATACTTACTAAAAAGTGACGGTATATATCACGAAAAGGGAGTTGACGTACAAATCGCAGTAGATATGTTGGTAGCAGCCTATGAAAACCTTGCTGATAGAATTATTCTTGTTTCCTCTGATACAGATTTAGCTCCCGCAATTAAAAAGGCTAAGGAAAAGAGAAAGATTGTAGAGTATATCGGATTCTCCCATAACCCAAGTGTAGCTATGGTTAGTTTTTGTTCAGAGTCAACTCTTCTTAAAAAAGAAGATATTGAACAGTTTATTACTAAATCTTAGACCCAAAGACCCAAGCACCTGTTTACCCACAACAAGGCTAACCCAGATAAGTTAGTCTAACTTTGATCTTACTTGACTTTAGACTATACTAAAATCGTGGCAACGATACTTAATAATCCAGATATGAGTGTGTATCCTAAAGATAGTTGGATGAGTTCAAAAGTGGAAGTTAGAGAGTCGAGTATTGGGAAAGGTATGTTCGCTAAGAAACCAATAAAGTCCGGAGAAGCCGTTGTGGTTTTTGGAGGATCTAGTTGTAATACCCAAGAGGCTAAGGAGTGGGAGAAAAAAGGAAAATTGGTTATGCAGTGGGATGATGATCTGTGGACTTACGAGGACCCTGGCAACGAGGATACTTATTTTATTAATCATTCTTGTGATGGCAACGTCTGGATGGAAGGCATTTCAACATTAGTAGCTCGATGTAATATTGTTCAAGGTGATGAGATAACTGCTGATTATACGTTGTGGGAAGCGAATGAAGATTATGTTACGCCTTGGGATTGCCATTGTGGTTCTCCGCTTTGTAGACATAAAATTACAGGTCAGGATTATAAATTACCTGAGCTTCAGGAAAGATATAACGGACACTTTTCAAAACTTATTAATAAAAGAATTGGGAATCTAAATGGTTAAATAGGTCCGACGTTATGAAAACCAAGGATCAAACTTTTTGGTCACATGATGAAGTAGAGAGATATGGCTTTCAAATCCTCCAATTCGAGCTTGTACCAGACTAATTTTAATACTGTGGTGCTTAGGAGTGGTATTGCAATTTTCTTTTTGATCCTTTAAATTGGTAGTAACCAGACACTAATACAGGAGGTACTGCCTATGAATACCGAACTCCCTACATTTGGAACAAACCCTGAAAACAAATCTTCTTTCTCTGGATCTTTTCTTCTCCCAATTATTCTTTTGGTCGTACTTATTGGTGGGGCTGCCGCGTGGTTTTATTTCAAGCCTTTAGAACAATCACTAAACACCTCCAGCCCGATAAGTACTGATAGTAACTCTAGAACTGACTCAGTAATCATTGGTGTCAAATCTGCGCCACTTGGTTTTTACGGCCAGGAAAAAGTCCAGTATGAGTCGCCCACTTTTAACTTCAATTCTAATATCTTCGAAGGTCTGACTACTTTCACCAAGGATCTAAAATTTGCGTCTCGGCAGCTGGTCGAATCGTGGGACAATCCCTCTGACACAGTCTGGCGTCTCAGATTACGTAAAGGGATAAAGTTTCACAATGGAGCTGATTTTAGCGCTGAAGATGCCAAGTTCAGCATTGATTTTGGTAAAAAGTACGTCGTTCAGGACGACTTGGCCCAGGTCAAAGAGGTTAGAATCGTGGATCCCTTTACTATTGAGGTCGAAACCCAAGGACCAGCCCCACTTCTGCTAAACAATCTTATCAACGTCTTTGTCGTTAATAAAAAGTACGCTGAGGCAAACGGGGGCATAAAATCGAAGGTTGATCCAGAAAGTCAGGAAATAAGCTACTTCATCGATTTTCCAAACCCTGTTGGAACAGGACCTTACACCTACGTATCGCAATCAGACAACGAGTACAAGATTACTGCTAACGAAAATTACTACCTAGGGCCGCCAAAGATAAAAAATGTTTCCTACAGAGTAGTTGAGGACGATAACGAGCGTGCTGAGGCGATATTGTCCGGTAAGGTAGACCTAATCGAAGACGTACCGTCTGCTAGACGGGCTGATTTGGTGGGGAGTAAGGACTTGGAAGTCAAGGGAGTACCATCACTTCGAGTCATCTACTTAGGCATGGACACAAGTAGTGCCAAAACAAAGTACTCAACTTCTCCTACCAATCCATTCAAAAAATTAGCCGTAAGGCAGGCGATCTACAAAGCCATTGATGAAACAGAAATTATATCTCAGGTAATGGGTGGTCACGCTTACGATGCGACTCAACCAGCCACCTCGGTCAATTTCGGTTTTAACCCAAATTTGAAAAGACCGGCCTACAACATTGCGGAAGCCAAGGAGCTACTGTCTTCAGCTGGTTATCCAAATGGCTTTGACATCGTTTTGGATGTACCGAATAACCGTTATCAGAATGACGCCGCGATCGGTCAGAGAGTTGTTGAGCAATTAGCCAAGGTAGGCATTAAGGCGACTCTTAACGCCCAACCTAAGGAAGATTTTTTCCCGAAGATCCTCGATAATAAAGATACCTCATTTTACCTCCTCGGTTGGTCTCAGGAAAATGGTGACGCCGGCGGAGCCTACGGAACATTGATCCACACCACAGATGAAGACGCTGGCTACGGAAGCTTTAACATCGGGGGTTATAGTAACAAATCGGTTGACAAGCTAATTGAGAGCTCCGACAACACAGTGGATTCGGTGGGGCGTCTAAAGATACTTCAAGATCTTGCCTCCACCACGATGGCCGATGTTCCCATCATCCCATTACATCAGCAAGAGGACTCGTTTGCGATAAGTAAAAGATTTAACTGGACACCCCGACGCGATAACGGCATAAGAGCATTTGAAATTACCCTTAAATAATTGATATATCTAATGAGACGACGGCCTTACGTTATGTAGGGCTTTGTCTTTTTTTATGTTAAAGTTATATTAATGCCTAACCTGCCTACACCTCATCGATTAGGTCTTAGACTTAAATTCACAATCCTAATAACAATCCTGTTAGTAGCTGTATTTGCGCTTCAGTCCTACCTTCTATTCACCAATAATCTAAACGACTCGAGAGTTAGTCTAACCAACGAAGTCAAAACCTACACGGCATTGTCTACATTGCCAATTGGCACAAGTTTTGATCAGTATTATGAGCAAGGCCATTTTAGATTCGGGGAGATTGTCCAGTCAATTTTAGATTCCTCAAACAAAACCATAACCAACCTATCTGTTTTTAACACTAACGGCGACCTACTCTTTGATAGTAAGCAGCTCTACCGAGATGAGAGAGACAATGTGGCTTATAGCCCTACTAAACCCCAAATCGGTTTTGCTAAAAACGAACTTCTCACCTATATCCAGCGTATCGACCCAACTCAGATTAACTCAACCAAACAAAAAAATGAGATTACAACTATTATTTACCCGTTTCTAGATTCCTACAACAAGCATCAATACTCCATAACTTACACTATTTCCTACGAACGTATTTACAAAAACCTCTACTCTGATATCCAAGACCGTTTAGTCATCGCTATTATATCTATCATAATGGCTTCGGTTTTGATTATTTTCTTTGTTAACATCTCAACTCTCAAACCTATTAAGCAACTTGCCCAAGGCGCTCAATGGATAGAGGGGGGCGTCCTAGACCACCCAATTACTCTCAATACCAACGACGAAATTGAGGACCTTGCCTTTTCGGTAAACAGAATGGCCCAGACACTTCTTACCTCGCAAAAAATTCTTCTATCCGACAAAAACATTATTTCTGCCGAAAGAAACAAGCTGGCAGTAGCTTTAGCCAGTATCGCTGACGGAGTAATAGGGGTGGATATGGAACGACGAATAGTGATATTTAACAGAGCGGCCGAAGAAATGACTGGCTATAATTCGGAAGAAGTATTAAACAAAAAGATAGAAGAAGTTTTGATCTTATCCGAAAAGGAAAACCCCGTGACTCCTGACATCTACTGCCCTATAAGGGTCGATGCTTTTGAGGGCGTTGTGTACAACAATGATGATATTAAACTCAAAGGTAATAACAAGGAATCCGTTGTAAACATTACCTCCGGAAAGATAAAAGAGGCTTTAGAAGTTAATCTAGGTTGCCTACTCACTCTTCATGACGTAACCAAGGAAAAACAGTTGGAGGAAATGAAATTAGATTTCGTGTCTATGGCTGCCCATGAGTTAAGAACGCCCCTCACATCTATCCGAGGTTATCTGTCGGTGTATCTAGAAGACTATGGCAAAGGTCTTAATGAAGAGCAAAAAATGTTTCTTAACAGAATGTATATTTCTACTCAACAGCTTGTCTCACTTGTCGAAAATCTGCTGGGAGTAAGTAAGATTGAGAGGGGAGTGTTCAAAGTGGATCCTGGGCCCTTGGATTGGGTCAAATCTGTCAGACAAATAGTGGCTGACTTCAAAAACCGAGCTGACGAGAAAAAAATTAGTCTTAATTTCATTGAACCCACCCAAAAACTCCCAATGGTAAAAGCTGACGGCTTAAGGATCAACGAGGTTCTAAGCAATCTTTTGTCCAACGCCATTGCTTACACCGAGAGCGGCGGTAAAGTAGACGTTTGGTCAGAATTAGGCGATAACTCGGTGGTTACCCATGTCAAAGACACAGGTCACGGAATTCCTAAGGAAGCCATGCCCAAGCTTTTTACCAAATTCTTCAGGGTGTGGGGTAAACTAGAAATGGGCTCCAAAGGCACAGGACTAGGGCTGTATATTTCAAAATCAATAGTTGAAGCCCACGGTGGAAAAATCTGGGTAGTTTCAGAATTGGGAAAAGGTTCGACTTTTAGTTTTTCCCTACCAATTAACCCTACAAATCCAAATCCAGCACCAAAAACCGTATGAAAAGAAAAAAGTCAGTGGTACTACTTATCGAAGATGAGCTTTTTATACGAGAGCTTTACCAAAATAGGCTTCAAAAATCCGGTTTCAGCGTGCTAGTCGCGTCTGATGGTATGGAAGGTTTCAATTTAGCAAGCAAAAATCCCGATATTATCCTGCTAGATATAATGCTTCCCAAAATGAATGGTATGGAAGTCTTGGCTAAGCTAAAGGAGAACTCTCAAACAAGCGGCATCCCCATTGTAATGTTAACAAACCTCGGTCAGGAGAGTATTATAAAAGAAGCTTTCAAAAAAGGTTGTTTAGGATATATAATGAAAATGAGGGTGACTCCTTCTGAGTTATCCCAAAGGGTTGAAGAATTCCTGGCAAATCCTACTCAAAAAATGGATGTTGCCAAGATTGATCTAGATTGAGGAGGCCTATGAGCAAACGATTACTATTAGTCGAAGATGATTTTTTTATTCGGGACCTTTATAAAAGACAGCTAGAAGGCGCTGGGATAACAGTTGACGTGGCCGGAACAGGTCAAGAAGGCTTAGATGCTATAAAAAAGGGCACTTACGACCTGGTACTTTTGGATATAATGTTACCTGGCATTGATGGTATGGCCGTCCTGAGAGAAGTTAAGTCTAATGAAGCAACTAAGAATACTAGAATAGTCCTTTTAACCAATATGGGTCAGGACGACGTTATTAAAGACTCTTTTAAAGTAGGCGCTGAAGGCTACCTTATCAAGTCAACTTTTACCCCTAAGGAAGTGGTAAGAGAAGTTCAGACCTTTCTGGATAAATCTCCGGGAAGTTCTACGCAATCATCCGACCCCAATAAACCAACCACAGATCAAACTAGTGAAACTAGTTAATTCTTAACTGAGCGTCTCTTTATCTTTAGTTGAGCTACTGATTTTTCGATCACTCCTAACGTGAGCGCGTATTCTTCATCGGATAATTTGTGCTGAAGGGCTTGGACGGCCCGTTCATGAGCGGCTTGGATCAAATCTTCATCAATCTCTTCAGGAGATTTAGCAAGATCTGTCAGCACAGTTAGATCGCCATCGTGCATATTTACAAACCCCTCGCCTATAGCTAAGACTATGATGTCGTCTCCATACTCTATACTAAGTTCCCCCGGAACAATTTTTGCCATCAGATCAGCGTGGTGGGGTAATATGCCTATTCTACCCAAGGAAGTACTTATTGAAACGTACTGCACTGAATCATCAAAAATAATCTTCTCGGGCGTTATTATACGACAATCAAACTGCGCCATAGACTAACCAGAAACCTCCTCAATAGTACCTTTCATGTAGAATAGTTGCTCCGATTTATCATCATGGAGACCCTCAAGTATTTCCTTAAAACCTTTAACCGTATCCTTGATCGAAACGTATCGACCCTCTCGTCCCGTAAACTGCTCGCCTACAAAGAAAGGTTGACTTAGGAATTTTTGGATTTTACGTGCACGCGAGACAATCAGTTTATCTTCGTCACTCAGCTCTTCCATACCTAAAATCGCGATGATATCTTGGAGTTCTTTATACCTCTGCAAAACTTTTTGTACGCCCGAGGCAACCAACATATGCTCTTCACCGACTATTTCAGAACTAAGCGCCCTTGAGTTGGAAGAGAGTGGATCAACAGCTGGGTACAGGCCCTGCTCTGCCAAGCTTCTTTCTAAAGCAATAGTCGAGTCAAGGTGAGCAAAAGTGGTTGCAGGAGCCGGGTCAGTGTAGTCATCAGCTGGGACGTAAACTGCTTGAACCGAAGTAATCGAACCTTTTTTAGTGCTAGTAATACGCTCTTGCAAAATTCCCATCTCTGACGACAAAGTCGGTTGATAACCTACCGCGGAAGGAATTCGCCCAAGGAGAGCGGACACTTCTGAGCCAGCTTGAGTAAAACGGAAAATGTTGTCGATGAACAAAAGGACATCCTTACCTTGCTTATCTCGAAAGTATTCAGCCATCGTTAACCCAGACAAGGCTACACGTAATCTAGCTCCCGGTGGCTCATTCATTTGGCCAAAGACCATCGCGGTCTTATCAATTACGCCTGATTCACTCATCTCATGGTAAAGGTCATTGCCCTCGCGAGTCCTTTCACCAACACCAGTAAAAACGGAATAGCCCCCGTGCTCGGAGGCAATGTTACGGATTAGTTCTTGTATCAGAACTGTTTTTCCGACTCCGGCACCACCGAAAAGACCCACCTTACCGCCCCTCACAAAGGGGGCGATCAGATCAATAACTTTAATCCCGGTTTCAAAGATTTCTAGTTTCGTCTCTTGATCCGCAAAAGCTGGTGCAAGGCGGTGTATGGGAAGTCTTTCTTTCACCTCAATGTCTTTCTTACCGTCAATAGTTTCACCAAGAACATTGAAAATACGACCTAACACATTTTCTCCGACAGGAACACTAATTGGCGCTTCCGTGCTAACAGCCTCCATGCCACGACTTAGACCATCGGTAGAGTCCATAGCTACACACCTAACCATCCCGTCACCAAGGTGCTGCTGAGCTTCCAGGACGAGCTTCTGACCCGAAGCCTTTTCAATTACAATAGCGTCGTATATGTGAGGTAAATTTTCCTTATCAAATTCCACATCAACGACTGCACCAATAATTTGTGATATTTTACCTTTTAACATGCATTCCTTTCTAATTAGTTATTCAAGAGCCAGAGCAGCACCACTTATTTCTGACAATTCTCTTGTTATCGTGTCCTGTCTGATTTGGTTATAACCTAACTTCAGATCTTCAACCAGTTCTATAGCGTTATCAGTAGCGTTTTTCATAGCAATCATTCTAGAAGAATGCTCTGAGGCTTTGGTCTCCAGCAAAGCCTGATAGATTTGAGCGTCCAGATAATGATTTAAAAGATAGTCTACGAGCACATCTTTCTCGGGTTCGAGGAAAATTTGCCTTTTCAGCTCCAAACCAGTTAACTCAAGACCCCAAGTTTTTTGGATGGGTAGGATTTTTATAAGCGTTGGAATTTGCTGCAAAACCGAAACAAAATGTGGGTACAACAAGTAAACACTGCTTATTTCTGAATCCAAAAAGAGTTTTCTTAGAACTCTCTGTATTTTAAGCACTTGTGAGAAATCTACCGATTCGTAGTTTTCGAAATCCGCGGAGAGAGTACGTGTGCTCCTAACAATGAACTGCCGACCCTTTTTACCCACAGTGTAGTAAGTTAGTTCCTTACGCAAGTCCCAGTCTTGATGAGTGTCCATGGTTGCAATATATCTAAAGATATTCGTGTTCAGACCACCGCATAAGCTTTTGTCAGTAGTCAAGACAAGTATCGCGGTTTTAGCGCTCTCGTTAGGTAAAAGTAGGGAACTGCTGATCTTGTCCCCTGTATTAAGGACCTGATATAAAGATTTATTCAAAGCCTCTATGTACGGCCGTCCTGAGATCGCCTGATTCTGGGCACGGCGCATTTTCGTACCAGCCACCATCTCCATAGCTTTAGTTATTTGGGCTGTATTTTTGACCGATTTTATTCTTCTTCTTAGTTCTTTACTGCTAGCCATTTTCGCTTTAGGATGAATAACCCCGACTCTCTTCAACAACTATTTTTTCTAATTTTTGGGTAAGTGCCTCATCAAGTTCCTTTTTCTCAGCTACCTGGGAAAGTAATTCTTTATGGTTTAGTTTGATATTCCTAATGAAACTCTCTTCAAAATCCTTTATTTTTTCCACTGGGATAGAGTCCAAATATCCCTGCGTTACAGCCCAGAGAATAACAATTTGCTGAGCTAGGGGAAGGGGATTATATGCCACTTGTTTGAGTATTTCGGTGATCCTTTTGCCTCTCTCAATTTGGTCCTTAGTGGATGCGTCAAGGTCTGAGGAAAACTGGGCAAAAGCGGCCAATTCCCGGAATTGCGCCAAATCGAGCCTGAGTTTACCAGCCACCTGTTTCATGGCTTTTGTCTGAGCACTTGAACCGACTCGGGAAACTGAAAGGCCAACATTAATGGCCGGTCTAACACCTGAGTAAAACAAATCTGATTCCAGATAGATCTGCCCATCAGTAATCGAGATAACATTGGTAGGAATATAAGCAGAGACATCGCCTGCTTGGGTTTCGATAATCGGGAGGGCAGTCATCGAACCACCTCCAAAATCTTTACTAAGCTTGGCAGCCCTCTCTAGTAATCTGGAATGTAAATAAAACACATCGCCTGGGTAAGCTTCGCGTCCAGAAGGTCTTCGAAGTAGTAGGGAGAGTTGGCGATAAGCCCAGGCGTGCTTGGACAGGTCATCGTAAACTATTAGAGCGTCCTTACCTTGGTCCATAAAGTACTCCCCAATAGCCGTACCAGCGTATGGAGCGATATATTGCATAGTAGCGGAGTCTGAGGCAGACGCGACGACTACTATAGTGTGGTCCATAGCCCCCTTTTCCTCAAGTTTAGCAACAATCTGAGCGATCTTCGAAGCCTTTTGGCCTATGGCCACATAGATACATACAACGTCTTCCTGATTAATAATGGTATCCAGCGCAATTGTAGTCTTACCCGTATTCCTGTCACCGATAATAAGTTCCCGTTGACCTCGGCCAATCGGAATCATCGAGTCAAGAGCTTTTATACCTGTTTGTAACGGTTGATTAACACTCTGGCGAGAGATAACCCCTGAAGCCTTACGCTCTACAGGGTAGGTGGCCTCAGCTTTGATTGGCCCTTTTGCGTCAATCGGGTTCCCCAAAGCATCAACAACTCGACCTACCAAACCTCCACCCACTGGTACTGAAAGAATTTTTCCAGTGGTTTTAACCTCGTCGCCTTCCCTGATGTTACGAAAATCCCCTAGGATTACTGCTCCGACGCTATACTGTTCCAAGTTCAAAGCTATACCAAAAATATGATTGGGAAACTCAATCATTTCCGAAAGCCCTACCTCGGACAAACCATCAACCCGAGCAATACCGTCACCAACTTCGACAACAGAACCAACATTTTGTTTTGAACTCGTTTGTTTTAGATCTAATATCTCTGCTTGTATCTGGTTAAGAATATCGTTCATTGTCGCCTTTCTAACCCATCAATTTTTGTTCTTAAACTGGTATCAAAAACCAAGTCGTCAACTTTAATCCTAATCCCACCTAACAAATTTGGGTTAATCACATTTACCACTTTCTCAACGGGTCTAGACTTAGAAATAAGTTTTTTTAAGGTCTCTTGAATATGGGCGTTTACTTCTAAAACTGACTCTAGTCTCATGACTCGACTTTGGACTCTTTTTACCAGAGCAAGATAAAAAGCCTTAAGTATCGTGAACCTCTCAACCTCACCTAATGATTTTAGGGCATTAGATATCGAGACAACTCTGCTTTCTGACAAATTTCCGGCCTTATCCAAAGACATGTCAACTAGTTTATTTGAAATTTTTAACATTTTTGAGCGACTCACCATCAATTTAGCTCTTTCACAGATCTTTCGATTAATTCCTTTTGGTCTTTTTCGGTAATTATTTTTGAGGCTACTTTTTCAAAACTCATGATAACTAACTGAGACACCTTTGCTCTTAATTCACCAAACATTTTTTCTCTTTCAGTCTCGAGCGCTCTTTGGGTTTTTTCAGCTAACCTAGCAGCATCTTTCTGAGCTTTTTCGTGGGCAACTTTAATTATCTGCTGACTGTTTTTGGTTGCTATATCAAGTATCACAGCCGCCTCTAAACCAGCCTGCTTGAGTTTTTCCTCTCGCTCCAAACTAATTTGGTTAAGTCTAGACTCTATTTCCTGAGCGTCTTTAAGACTTTTTTCAATAATGTCTTTTCTTTTCTTAAGAACTCGTAAAATAGGAGCATAGAGAAACTTCCTTAAAATGAAAAGAAGTATTAAGAAATTTATTATCTGGGCAAGTAATAATTCCGGCTTAATCCCAAACTCTTTGAGTATTTCCATATATCTAAAGGAGAAGTGCTGTCCTTATCCAGTAAAGGCAATTACCAACGCATAAATAGCGATAGCCTCAGCAAAAGCCATTCCCAAAAGCATCGGAGGCAGTATTTTATTTGCGGCCTCTGGATTACGACCAATAGAATCCATAGCCTTCATACCAATTAGACCAATAGCTAAGGCAGGTAGCATACCGCCAAGAGCCATACCCACAATAGGTGACAATTCCATAGTTACTCCTTTCTAGAGTATCAAATTATTAATCTAGGCTTCATCGTGCTTTTGCGTAAGCAGGACTATAAACACCAAAGTCAGCATCATAAAAACAGCTGCTTGGACAAAACCAACAATTATTTCTAAAAAATAAAACGGTAAAGGCAATACAAAGGCAAACAAACTCGAGATGGTTGCCAGCACAGCTTCACCTGCAAATATATTACCAAAAAGTCGGAAAGAAAGCGAGACTATTTTGGTAAACTCGGAAAAGAGCTCCAGCAATCCCACAAATAACATGATAGGATTGAAGCTAAACCATTTTTTGATGTACCCAAACAACCCTAAATATTTAATGGCAAAGATATGGGTTCCTACAACGGAGACCAAAGCCAAAGCCAAAGTAGCGTTCAGATCGGAGTTAATTGAGCGAAAGAGCGGTACGAAAGTTTCTTTACCCATCTCCTGACCGTAAAAACCAATCGTTCCAAAGCCGGGAAGTAAACCAATCCAATTGGCCGTAATTATATAAAGGAAAAAAGTCATGAGTATGGGGAGGAGTGTCTTGACCTTGCCATGTGCTAGATCATCTATCAGGTTATAACCTGTTTCGATAACTACTTCAGCCACTCCCTGTAAGTAGGACACGGGCACTAGGGTCATCTTTCGAGTCGAGGCAAAAGCAAATACGATTAGAACAACGCTACTTACCCAGGTCACCAACAAGGTATTGGTAACGGGGATGTCAAATATATGGCCAATTGTTTCAGCGGCTAAAGTAATGTGTCCAGACTGTTCCATTTAGATTAAACATTGTTATTTTAACCTAAATCGGTAGCGAGGTCAATTGGATTTGACTTGGCTTTCCTAAAGGGTTATAGTGCCTCCGAGGCGAGAGCATGAAATTCACACAATCATACTACAGTCTGGAGGAGTGGTTCACAAGTTCAGGCTTGGGACTCACACCGAATTCTCAGAAAACAAGGGTGATTAATGTAGCTGAAGGTAAGCTTGTTGAACTTTGGTTTCCTACCGAACCTTTACCAGATGGCCTTATCTTCGAAGTCTCGCTAGCAGGCAGACCTCCAGAACTACAGCGGGTGTCAAGAACGAGAACACACGAACATAGTGGGGTTTATAGATTTTCTGCTCCTTGCGTAGTCCACATCTTAGTACGATTTGTCGGAAAGCAACTTTCTCACAGCCCAAACTTGCCTGAACCAAGAAATATAACCTACGTAGGCTACTCTCCAGCGCATTTAGAAGCTTCAAAGAGAGCGCTCAGTGAATTGAGGAAAAGCAAAGTGTCAGGCAGACCAGACTACACAGGCAGACGGGACATACCTAAAGCAAGGAGACGAAGATAGCACACCTGGTGTGGTGAGAAGCCAAAGTGTATCTCCACACCTGGTGTGGAATAGGTTTGCACATCTGGAAGATAGTAACCAAGCCCCAAAATGATACTGGGGCTTTCTTAATTTTGATACAATAAAGTTAATGAAGATAAAATTCCTCGGAACAAGTGCTGGGTGGCCTTTACCTCGGCTCGGCTGCAAGTGTGAGTTGTGTAGTTCCTCAAACTCAAAAGATAAGCGGCTCCGCTCATCAGTACTAGTCAACGACTCCGTCTTAATCGACGCTGGACCAGATACTTATCAAAAACTACGCCCTATTGATCCAACGCTTATTAAGCATGTTATTTTGACCCACTACCATGCTGATCATACGCTAGGAATCTGGGACTTAGGTCATATCTATGGAGAAACTGGTAAAACCAAACCTACACTCTACGGTACCGAAACTACTTTTTCAAAGATATCCTCACCCCTTGACCGTCAAGATTTGGTAGAGAAAACCGTAAAGTTTGAAGAGTCTTTAACTTTAGATACAGTAGAGTTTAGTAACTTTGAGGTAACTCACACTAAAGGAACAATAGCCGTGGTCATAAAAGAGGCTAGCAAAAAGTTTATCTATATTCCTGATTTTAAGTCTATCCCAGAAAATAACCTAAAGTATCTAGCCAACACCGATTTGTTAGTCATAGACGGTTCCTCATTGTACAAAAAAGATGAGACAGGAGGGCACGAGTCTATAGAAACTGGTCTTAAACTTGCCTTAGACTCTGGTGCAAAGCAGGTTGGTTTTACTCATCTTGGACACAAGTCGGGTTTACATGCTAAACTAGAAACTTACGTAAAGACCAGTGGGGGAGAAGGGTTCTTTATTCCCTACGACAGTCTGGAAGTAACCTTATGAAAAAATTAACACTTTGCCTAATGCTTATTTCAGCGATCTTTCTAACCGGGTGTAGTCACACTGAGGAAATACAAAATCCCTCGTCCACAGAAACTTCGACCAGTCCAAGTGCAAGTATTGAAAGTATTAAAGGAGGTAATTTGGAAATACCACAGGTACTAAAAGTAAGCCCAGAAATGTTAAAAGACCCCACTCAAGTAACTATAACGCTCGAAAATGATCTGGCTTTTACCACATCACTTTATCCGAAAGCTGCTCCTAAAACCGTTGAAAATTTTCTAAACAAGTTTTCTTCCGGCTATTATAACAACCTGAAATTCCACCGAGTCGAAGACTGGGTTGTCCAGGGCGGGGATCCATTAGGAACTGGGACTGGTGGTGGCGACATACAAACGGAATTAAACAACCTGTCCTTTAAAAAAGGCGCTGTGGGTGTGGCTCGAGCAGGGGATATAAGACAAAGTAACGACAGTCAATTCTTTATCGTCACCACTGACTCAACCTTCCTGGATAAGCAATATACCAATTTCGGACAGGTAACTAAAGGGATGGAAGATGTAGTCAAAATCCAGATAGGGGACAAGATTAAATCTGTCACGATTGAATAATCATGGTACGGTAATACTGTCCCTTCTTTACAAACAACTTTAGAAAGTCAACAATTTGGACCATATCAGCTAAATCTGCGTACTCGCTGTACTGATGAGCATTGTAGTATCCTGAACCAATTGGGACACAGGTGATACCTTTAGCGTTAAAAATATTCGCGTCACTCCCGCCAAAAGTGGCAAAGTAATTTGGTTTCAAACCCATCTGTGCAAAACTAGTTTCTAACTTTTTAAACAAAGGGCTACTTGTTTCTAGTTTATAACCTTCAAGCTCCAAGGAATCAGAAAAGTCACACTTAGCACCCAGACGAGTACACGAATTTTGGAAGATTTCTTTGACCCTTTTGCCCTCTGATACAACCAAATCAGTATCGTAGCTACGCATCTCAGCAATTATCTCAGCCGATCCTGGTATTGTATTGCGAGCAGTACCACTCTTGAGTATTCCAATATTCCAGGTTACTCCAGGCGTACTAAACCCAAGCGGGACTTGGGTTATGGCTTCAGCCGCTGCCTGGAGGGCATTAATTCCGTCTTTTGGTTCCCTGGGATGAGCCGCTTTACCTACGATCTTAGCATCTATTTTTACAAATGAGGGCGCTTGGATAACCACCTGGGTAACCGGGCCATCTTCATCAAGTACCAAACCAATTTTTGATTTGATCAAAGAAAGGTCTAGATTTTTGGCACCAAGAAGTCCGACTTCCTCGCCACGAGTGAAAACTATTTCTAAAGGACTGTTTGACAAGTTTTCTTTTGCAAGATCGTCTATTAATTCTAGAAGAATAGCCACACCGGTTTTGGGATCAACTCCTAAGATACCTTCTCCATCAGAGCGCAAAATGTCACCTTCTTCTACAAACTTAAGATTGGGTGCAGGCTCCGGAATGTCCAAGTGAGTACAAAGCATGATGGGGTCTCCGGAACCCGGAATTTTGGCAATGATATTTTTAAAACTATCAAGCTGGTAGGCTACATTTGCTTTCTCTAGACGTGTACAAACATATTTGATTATTTCTTTTTCTTCAGGATAAACCTCATTGAATTCAAAAAGGTCTATCAAGGTTTTTTTAAGTCTGTTTTTTAGCATATTTCCTCCTGTTGCTAATTAGCATCATAAGCCAAACAGCAAAAGAAGGCCAAGTCTGAGGAAACCCCAGACTTGGTTGTCTAACTTCAAAACATAGGCGGTATTGGTGGTATAGTCCCAACAGGGCCCAGCTTTTTGCCTACCCACCAAGTAGAACAAGCCAGCATGCCCAGGTTGGCTTCAAGACCCGAGTAATAAGGGTTGATTTCGCAAGCCATGTCGGGTCTCGTCATACCAATTAAGTACTCACCAAACAATCTCTCTACTTGCCCTGAAGCAAGAACTACTTTCTTGTAGGTATCGTACAGAATGTGCTCACCACTGTCCCGATCTCTCACCTGAATATGGATAGTGAGCACCTGACAGTCGGGGCAGAAGCACACTTTCCGACTATCTTTGACAGGTTTACCAAGGTAGCTGCTAAACCACACCAAAGGGTCCGACCCTTGATAAAGATGGCTGTACCCTTGGCCAATGTAGTCCATGATCAACAGACCGTCAGCCTTCAGTGATCTAGATAGAGCTGAAACGAAGCGTCTAAGTTGGCTCCAGTCCAGCACGTCTCCAAAAGAATTTCCAAGTAGGAGGACGGCTTCAAACTGTTCCTTGGGATTCCATTTGGTCAGGTCTGCTACAATCAGTTCTACGCGGGCGTCGCCTCTTAAGCGCTCAACAGCTTTTGCGACGCTCGCGTTTGATACATCTACTCCTACAATCCTTTTCACCCCTGCTTCCAGCAAAGGTGGGATATGCCTTCCAGTTCCAAAACAGGGGAGGAAAACACTCTCCGGAACTCTTCCTAACAATCTCAAAGCCAATTCTACTTCCGATCGACTTAACTCTAAGTCCTCATGAACATCACTATCCAACTCGACCATCAGGTCGTAGTGACTTGGTATGTCGAACTGTGTAACCGGTTGTGGCCTCATCCAAGCAGGTCGAGCACGATCTAGTATAGTGCTATACAATCCTGGCATCTTTCCCTACCTAATCCTGGAAAATTACTGGTGCTTCGACAGCGTCAGTTGCGCCGTGCACCCGAAAGGTATTACTACGCAAGGTCATAAGCCCACCTCCATAAAGTATCTGACCGTCCTTGCCTCGATAAAGGAAGGGGGTGAAACGAGTCCTGGCATCTGGCAAAACTGCTACCCTGCCGTCAACCCCAGTGTAGGCAATGTTGTACCTCACTGAGGAGATCGTATGCTGGGCAACTACCGGAAAGCCAAGATCTAGTCGTTCAGAAAGGCTCCTTTGCCAATCCACATCAGACATATAAGAACCAACTTCAAGACTCCGAGAACCCCAAGATCTGTTACTTCCATCCCAAGCAGCAAACTTGGTTAACCAGTAACCTCGGTCTCGATACAACTCAGCCAAAAGATCTTCATCACTGGTCAGCAAACGAGTCTCAGCTACGCAGCGATCTAGAATCGCAACTCCTTCTGACCCTATCCTACGCCCTATTATCTCCCGCACACTACTTATCCCAATTGCAGCCATCAAAGATTTGCTCTCAAGCATAAACTGCAGCGGGTTAATCACGACAGCCCCCTTATCCTGACATTTCTTGAGAAACGTCAGCACATCCCGCCCAAAGTTGTCAAAGTATCCAAACCGGTAAACAACGGCATTTTGAGGGATATCACCTAAGTACTCTGCCCCACGAACCACTTTGCCTAACCCAAGCCTAGCTATTCTGCCTAGAAAGTCAGTGTTCCACTCCTGCCTGACATGTAAGGGTGCTCCCGGAGGAATTATCCAAGAGTCTGCTACCTGGGTGTGAATTTGATCCAGGAACGTGTCAAAAAGAACCTCAGCATCAACCCCTTTTTCCCTCAGGGCTTGACAGAAGGTAGCCAATTCCCAAGTGTACTCAGCCCATTGATGGGTGGCAACTACTCGGTAAGGGCGACCGGCCAAATACTCTACGAATGAAGAGACCGAAGTCTCGGCCAAACCATAGGCCTTCTCAACAGAGTAACCCATCCCTTGACCACCAGGACAGGTCTCAAGCTCGGTAAGGACAAACTGTAACCTGCCGCCTACCTCTGTCAGAACAATGTCGGGACGGATCACGTCTACTGTCCCTTCCTCCATAAGACGGACAATGTTGAGTGGCACCTTGTGACTCAAAAGGTCTCTTACCCACCGATCTTCCTTTCGGTATAGGTCCGCAACCACACTGAAGAAGGTGAACAAAGCTCTTCCCAATTCCAAGAGCTCCTTTTCTAGGTAACAAGGCAGCTTAATAGGTCCAAAGGCCGGCAACCAAGACAGACCATCGATACCTTTGTAGCCAAAACCGCTTGCCGCCACATCAGTTCGGATTTGCTCGATCGGCCCACTCATTCCGGCCATTTCCGTGTGATGGTTAATCGAATGATACAAGGCGTGGTCGGCCAATTCAGACGGCATGACCAAAAGGTCGAACAAGGTCGGTCTTTTACCTCCCACTGTCGGATAGTTGTGGAAAACCACTACCGTGCTGATACCATAACGGGGTCTTGAAACCTGACGGTATTCCCAAGCAAAGCTAGAAAACTTCTCCTGAATCGCTTGATAAATCAAAGCATTTTTGGTAACTATCCGGCCGCCCAACAACTGCTCAGCTGAGGGCAATTGGCGAGGTAATTCGCCGTATCCTTCCTCTCCTAAAGTCGCAAGCATTCCCCGACTCCACCTTTTGGCCGACTGTCGTCTGCGGAAGGGTGTCTCATCATACCTTACAAATCCATGCTTCCTGCGCATTTCTAAGAGTTCTGCGTGCTTTTGGGTGGGACTGTCAGCAGATCGGATCATCTCTTTCTCCCTATGAAATTGGTGTGTGCTCAGATCTTTCGACCTGAGAAATTTGTAGATTACTACAAACATCTCAAACCAAAATGTACATCCCACTTCGCCAAGGCTTCGCGGGATTGTGCTTGTGACTACACAAGCACAAAAAAACCTCCTGGGTGAGGAGGTCCGCGCTTGTTCTTTTTGTTTTATTTACTTATTTATCCTAATCTAGCGCGCGTTCCTCCCTGCATTTGCATGCAACCAAAATGTCTCATGGTCTTGCGTGAGACTCTATTAGGTTTGGAGGCGCTGGCTAAATTAGCGTTCATATAACTTGCATTATACCTACTCTCAAGGTTTTGTCAACTATAGAAATGCTTGACACACTGGGCTTTACTTGGTAATATCCAATTCATAATGATTAGTAGCTTCTCAGTTATTCTCCTTAGAAAGCTCCTTATTACGAGGAGTTGTTTAAGTGTGGGAGGAAACTAAGCAGGCAGCTTAATAAAGAACTCAGAACTCTCCCACAAGGAGAGTTTTTTGATTGGCCAAAAGGCCAATCACGCCGCGAAGCCCCGTACCATACGGTACGGGGCGAAGTGGGGTAGTGCTAAGTCATGGTCGGGTAGTCCCTGTTAGGCATAGGGAGATGAGTTGACCGCTCATTAGATTGGGGAATAACCAAAATCTCAATCCCGTGGGTTCGAATCCCACCCAGACCGCCGGTACAAAATAAGCAGAGGGAGAGTAGACAATGCCGTTAAGTCTGTACGACTCTGATTGGGAAGGGTCCCCAGAGGAGTTCACTTATTTATTATCAAAGGGACAGGAAACGGCCAAACGGGTTCCACATCCTGGACCCACTCGGGTAGGACAAGAAAAAGGGGAGAAGCAAATTCCTTCCAGCGCAGCACCTCAAGAAGGTACTGCAGGAAAGAATCTTAGTCCACCCAGCCGTTAAAAGGGGAGACTACTACGCCACAAGCCTAACGAATTAATTCGTTAG
>Ga0155822_120_pt3 | contig 41085 bp, 46 predicted proteins | sample RifCSPlowO2_01_FD_107476 | JGI IMG/M metagenome (GOLD analysis project Ga0155822, IMG submission 107476) | Candidatus Woykebacteria bacterium RIFCSPLOWO2_01_FULL_43_14 | reverse complement strand
GCCACCTTTTAAGACTATGCCAAAAATAAAGATACCGACAGCTATTAAAATAATGACAATGATTATCTTAGGCATTGTGTTTAGTATAGCGCCTTAAAGTGGTACAGTAAACACAATGAAGCGGCTTGTTAAAATTGTTGGGCTAATACTACTAGCTTTGGTGTTATTTTTTGCCTGGAAGTTTTTTATTAGATTCCTCCCATTTGTACCTCATGAAAGAATTACTATTTCTTTGCCCTTTGCCCAGGAAAATGATGATCTTTTGTTTATTAATCCTATGGGAGAAACAGATCACCATAAACCACCAAGGGGACACCCAGGGTTGGATTTTGCCTGGAATCATCCTGCCCCGCTTATTGCTGTTGCTTCCGGAAAAGTCACTAAAATAGAAGAACATCCTCCAGGGGGCTTTGGGGAAACAGAAAAAATATATGATGTGGAGGTAGTAAATGGGATTTATGCCATTCGGTATGACGAGATTAAACCTGCAGATAATATAAAAGTAGGAGTGATGATTAAAAAAGGAGAAGTTATTGGAAGGGGTGGAGAGTATAGACAGCAAGATAGGTTACAGTACAGCACCCATTGGGAATTTGATTATGATAGTTTTGTGACAGACCGCCTTTGTCCTCTGACTTATTTTGATGAGGACTCGCACTCGAGAATTAATGCTATCTGGGATAAAGTCGGTAGTACGTATAATGGTCAGTTCCCAGAGATCTGCAGCGGCTTTTACAAAGGCAGAGATAAGTTACGAGAGTTTTAAAAAGCTACCGTAGTCGAATTCCACTCCAGCAAGGTATATAATTCAAACCATTTTTATATGCAATAATTTGTCTAGTGAAGACATATGCTTTTATTGACAGCCAAAATTTAAACTTAGGGATACAGTCGTTAGGTTGGAAACTTGACTGGCGTAAATTTAGGCAATATCTGCGAAACAAATACGGCGTGGTCAAAGCATATCTGTTTATTGGTCAAGTGGCAGGGAACGAATCTTTATACGCTTTTTTGCAAGAGAGTGGTTATATTCTTATCTTCAAACCAACGCTGTATCATCGCGAAAAGACTAAAACTATCATCAAAGGGAATGTTGATGCTGAATTAGTGCTTCATGCCATGATCCAATACAAAAATTACCAAAAAGTAGTAATTGTCTCTGGAGACGGAGATTTTTATTGTCTAGTTGAGCTCCTAGAGGAAAAGAACAAGTTACTTCGTGTACTTGCTCCTAATAAGCATTACTCAGGCTTGTTGCATAAATACAATAGTTATATTGTCAGAGTTGATTTGTTAAGAAATTCTTTAGAAAAAAATAAGACCAAGATCAGCGATCGGTCGAAACCTTAGGCTGCTTAGCTTGGTCATCGTGATATGAGTATTTTACCATAAGTAGAAGTAAAATTCAAGGCTAACTGTTCGCAAAGTGATATAATCCGCTTGACGGATTAATGAGCGTCTTGTATTCGCAGGATAATAGCGAATATAATCCGAACTATGTTACAAGTAGGAATTGTGGGACTTCCCAATGTCGGGAAGTCGACTTTATTTAACGCTCTGCTAAAAAAACGCGTCGCTCTGAGCGCGAATTATCCATTTGCGACAATTGAGCCTAATACCGGTGTAGTGGAAGTGCCAGATGAACGCCTCGGAAAACTTGCGGAGTTAGTGAAACAGGAAGAGAAAATGGCTTTGTTACCACCTTTAGTTCCGGCGGTAGTGGAATTTGTGGATATTGCAGGACTAGTCAAAGGGGCAAGCCAAGGCGAAGGACTCGGGAACCAGTTTTTGTCCCACATCCGCGAAGTCGATGCGATTATCCATGTTTTGCGGGATTTTAGCGACTCTGACGTAGTCCGGGCAGGGAGTATTGACCCAAGTTCTGACAAAGGGATTGTCGAAACCGAACTGGCGCTCTCAGATCTACAAACCCTGGAAAAATTGATCTCTGCCCAAGAGAAGGATGCTAAATTTGCTAAAGACCTGGTTGAAAAACAAAAGCTTCAAGTCTTGATTCAACTTAAAGAAAATCTTAACTCGCACCTGAAAGGTGTAAGCTCAAATATTACGAAATTCTCAGATGAAAGGTTAGCAACTTGGTATGCCAAGCTGCCTTTACTTTCACTGAAGCCGGTTTTGTATGTTTATAATGTTTCTGAGGGTGATTATGCCGAGAGGTTGAATATAGAATCTGGAATATTGAATGTGGGAAAAGATAATTCCCAAAAATCGAAATTCGAAATTCGAAATTCAATCGTAATCAGTGCCAAGCTTGAAGAAGAGTTGGCTGATCTAACAGATGAAGAGCGAAAGCAATATTTGCAAGAGATGGGAATAGAAAAAACCGGACTTGAGCGGCTGATTCAAAAAGCATACGCGGTTCTCGGTCTGCTCTCATTTCTCACCGCGGGACCCAAAGAAGTCCGCGCCTGGACTATTCCCCAAGGGACTAAGGCTCCGCAAGCAGCAGGAGTCATTCACACGGATTTTGAAAAAGGGTTTATCCGAGCGGAAGTGGTGACTTTTACAGATCTTATTTCTGCGGCGAGCTATGCCAAAGCAAAGGAGTCGGGAAAACTTCGTCTCGAAGGTAAGGACTACATCATGAAAGATGGGGACGTAGTTGAGTTCCGAGTAAACACCTAGTTTTTACTGATGAGTCAAATTAAATGGTTGTTTTTCGTGAGTCTTGCTTGATTAAGCCGAATCTTGTATAATCCGTTCATTAGATTGAAGAACGGCCTGTATTCGCAAGCTAATAGCGAATATACTCGTTGTACTCGTTATTCTTTACGAATATAATCCGTTCATTAGATTAATGAGCAACTTATGAATAACTACGAACTGACTGTATTGGTCGACCCTAAGCTTGATGATAAAGCCAGGGAAGAACTAAATGAAGATTTAAAAGGTTACATTGGTACTAGCGGCACTGTTGAAAACAATGTTGACTGGGGCCGTAAGCAATTGGCTTACGCTATCAAGAAAAACGTGGCTGGCCAGTATTTGCACCTGAAACTTAAATCTAGCGAAGCAGATTTTGTCAAAAAATTGACTACTAAGTTAAGGGTTGAAAAGAAACTACTTAGATACTTGATTGTGAGATCTGCAGCCTAGGAGGGTATATGTCGACGCGGTCTTTGAATAAGGTAATGTTAATTGGTAATTTGACTCGGGATCCAGAACTTAGGTATACTCCTCAGGGCAGTGCAGTGTGTTCTTTTGGTTTAGCGACCAACCGAAGCTGGCTTCCGTCGGATTCTACAGAAAGAAAAGAGGAAGCTGAGTTCCATCGGATTGTCGCTTGGAATAAACTGGCTGAACTATGTTCACAGTTGTTGACTAAGGGACGAAAAATTTATATCGAAGGAAGACTTCAAACCAGAAGCTGGGAAACTCCTGAAGGTGATAAAAGACAAGCTACCGAAATCGTGGCTGAGGATATGATGATTCTCGACCCTAGGCGTACTGAGGGTGCCTCAGAGAGCGCACCAGTTGCACCCGCTGCGGTGTCCCCAACTACAACAGAAGCAGTGGGCAATAAAGAACCCGCTGCAGCCGAAGTTACAGGTGCAGCTTCAGCAGTTAGTGAAGCAAGCCCAGCAGAGACTCCCAAAGAACCGAAAAAAGATGAACCAGAGGATAAGATTGATATCGATGATATCCCTTTCTAGAATAATTATATGAGAAGACGACCATGCTATTATTGTGCTGAAAAAACAGTACCTGATTATAAAGAAGTCGCTTTGATGCGTAAATTTGTCACCGAACGCGGGAAAATAGTCCCGAGACTGAGGAGTGGCGTTTGCGCTATTCATCAAAGACGTCTTGCGGTGGCTATTAAAAGAGCGAGACAACTGGCTCTAATGCAGTTTGCCCCAAAGGTATAAACCAGTTTTTGCTTTTCACTGGTAACAGCGTTTATAAATATGTCTAATATTCAAAAAACTGTCTTATTAGTTGTCATTTTTTCCCTAGGAATATTTGTCGGCCAAAATGTTTCCTTACCTCTATCCAAATCTGTTCCAGTCGTTGGAGAGGTCCTTAATACCCAAACTTCTAGACCAGATCTTTCCTTGTTTTGGAAAGTCTGGGATCTTATGAACGAGAAGTATTTTGACAAGGCCAAAATCGATCCTAAGAAAATGATTGATGGGGCAATAGCCGGAATGGTCAGTGCTATTGGGGACCCATACACAGTATATCTTACGCCTGAGCAGAACGAGAACTTTAATGAAAATATTTCTGGTAAGTATTCCGGGGTAGGTATTCAGCTTGGTTACCAAGATCAAAGAATGGTAGTTATTGCTCCTTTGGATGAGACTCCTGCACAAAGAGCCGGTGTAAAGCCTAACGACCAGATACTTAAAATTGGAGATAAAAACGCCGCTGAGATCACCTTGCCGGAAGCAGTTACTTTGATCAGAGGCAATGCGGGTACCTCTATCAAGCTAACCTTATTGTCTGATGGTAGCGAAGAACCTTACGAAATTAATCTTGTGAGAGAAGAAATTATTGTCAAAACAGTGTCACTAAAGAGTCTTCCAGAAAATACCGCTTACGTCAAAATCACCCAATTCGGTGATAATACCCGTTCAGAGTGGGCTAAGATTGTTGATGAAATAAAAAATGCTGGTTACAATAAAGTTATTCTGGATCTTCGAAACAACCCTGGTGGGAGGTTTGATACAGCCATTAGAATAGTTTCGGAGTTTGTGGGAAGTGGTTTGGCTGCCAAGCAAGAGTGGTACGATGGCCGGAAGCAAGACTATCCGGTTTTACCTGGCGGTAGGCTTACCAAGACGCCCCTAATAGTTTTAGTAAACAAAGGCTCTGCCTCGGCCTCGGAGATATTTGCCGGCTCGATGAAGGACAACAACCGAGCCAAGGTAATTGGGGAAAAGACTTTTGGTAAGGGTACAGTTCAGGAAGTCGAAGAATTTGATAACAAAGGTGGGGTGCATATTACAAGCTCACGTTGGCTGACTCCCAATGGAACATGGATAAATGACAACAAGGGTCTTACCCCTGATATCGAAATCACTTTGCCCGCTCCCAAAGAAGGAGAGGGTATTATATCTGATCTAACCAAGGATCTTTATATAATAAAGGCACTTGAAGTATTTTAGTATAATAAAAAAGAGTGGGAAGTAATGACGAGGAGTGACAATGCAAGATAAAAAATTTTCTCTTCAAAATTTGGTGCTTATTGCTGGATTTACCCTTTTTATCGGTACTGTTGGTGGTAGTTTTCTGGCAACCAGTTTTCCCGGGTGGGCCTCTCAAATAGGATTAAAAATCCCTTTTAACCAGGTGACCAAACCTAGCGATATGTCTGACAATGCCAAAATTGTAGTAGTGGACGAGGAAAATTCGGTTACCAAGGTAGTCGAGGATGTTTCTCCAGCTGTGGTTTCCGTGGTAACTAAAGAGGTTGGGTTTGATCCTGAGACAGGTATTGTTGAGGAAGATCAAGGGATTGGGACGGGATTTATTATCGATAAGAATGGGGTGGTAATGACCAATGCCCATGTGGTTAGTAATGAGTCCACTGAATATACAGTTGTGACACGGGATAAGAAGTCCTACCCTGTGACCAGAGTGGATCGTGATCCAGTGAATGACGTGGCAATTCTTCGGATTGACGCCACTGATCTACCAGTTGCAAAACTTGGAGATTCTACCAAGCTCAAAGTTGGTCAGACAGTGATAGCTATTGGCAATGCCTTAGGCAAATTTGACAACTCGGTAACTAAAGGTGTGATTAGTCAAATAGGTCGCACAGTGACCGCTGGTAATGGTCTTTTTGGTCAAAGCGAGACACTCGAGGATGTGATCCAGACAGACGCAGCGCTTAACCCAGGGAACTCGGGGGGACCACTGCTTAATATTGAAGGAGAAGTGATTGGGATTAATGTAGCGACTACCGTTGGAGCACAAAATATTGGTTTTGCGATTCCCATAAATACCGCTAAGACTATTTATCAAGGCTACCAGGAATACGGTAGGATACTAAGACCTTATTTGGGAGTTAGCCATCAGCTGATTCAGGGGAATACCAAAATTCCTTCGGGCGCCCTAATTAGAGCCGTTGTTCCAGGATCTCCAGCCGAAAAATCGGGGATAAGAGTCCGAGATATTATTACCAAAGTTGATGGTAAGACGATATCTCTGGATAACCCTCTTAGCAGCGCTATCGCTAAGAAAAAAATTGGCGATACTATTGATATAGAAATCTGGCGTGACACTGAAAGCATCAAGGTAAAAGCAACTCTTGAGCAAACTCCTGAGGAGAATAAGTAACCGTTTAAGTAAACCTAGGCGTGTGTGACTTAATGCGACCGTCAAGCTCGTAAATAATTTTCCCACCTGGCTTTAAAACGTCTTTTGCTTCAAGGAATAATCTGTGGTATAGCTCAAGGCCAGTTGGTCCACCGACAAGCGCGAGCTTAGGTTCGTGATCTTTGATGTCGGCCTCTAGAGCTAAGTAAAAATGCTCGCTGATATAAGGCAGATTAGACACAATCAGATTTGCACTAGCTTTAGACCCATTTTTTCGTAGTGGGTGGAGGAGATTACCTTGAATAAGGTTGATTCTTTCTCCTACCCCATGAACCCTGGCGTTATAAGATGCCACCTCAAGAGCGCTTGGGGAGATATCGATAGCGACAATTTCCACTTCCTTAGGTAAGCTTTTAGCTAGAGAAATAGCGATATTGCCAGAACCAGTTCCGACATCAATGATGCGGTAAGTATCTGGAAAAGGATTAAAGCCCTTGCCATGGTCCCGAGAGGGTTTCTGGAGAAAATGTTTTATTGCTTCTGAGACTAACTCTTCCGTCTCGGGTCGGGGGATAAGCACTCTCTTGTCAACATAAAAATCTAAGCCATAAAATTTTGCTGACTTAAGAATATATTGAATAGGTTCATTTTTAGCTCGTCTGGATAAGAGTTTATTTAACCGATTGATGATTTCAGGAGCCAGATTTTGATCTGGGTTGGCGAATAGAAAAGAGCGGTCTTTTTCTAAGACGTGGGAAAGTAGTATTTGTATTTCGGCTTGGGGCAGAGGAGAGTTTTGTAAAATTTCTTTAATTTTCAAATGTCGCCCAAAGTTTTCCGGGCAAGATCAGTTTCAGATAAAGAGCTAAGAATTCCGTCAATATTGCCTTCCATAATGGAGGAAAGGTTGTAAAAAGACTTGTTTATTCGATGATCAGTTACTCGGTCCTGGGGGAAATTGTAAGTTCTGATTTTTTCACTTCGATCGCCCAAACCGACTTGTTCTTTACGATTTGCTCCTACTTCTTGAGCTCGTTTTTCCTGCTCGGCTTCAAAAAGTTTGGCTCTTAAAATATCAAAAGCCCTTTCTCTGTTTTGAAGTTGAGATCGCTCGGATTGGCAAGCTACAACGGTTCCAGAGGGGACATGGGTAAGCCGCACCGCTGTTTCCACCTTGTTAACGTTCTGGCCACCGGCTCCGCCGGATCGGTAAGTGTCCATTTTAACATCCTTAGGGTCGATCTTAAAATCGAGTTCTTCTAGTTCTGGTAGGACAGCGACTGTTGCCGTAGAGGTGTGGATTCGGCCTGAACTTTCGGTCAATGGAACACGTTGGACTCTGTGTACTCCTGACTCGTACTTGAAAAAGCCATAAGCGCCAGGACCTTTGATACTGAAGACCACTTCCTTAATATTTCCGATCCCGCCTTCGTTAAGAGAAAGTTGTTGGGTAGACCAACCCTTGTTTTGAGCAAAACGAAGATACATTCGATACAGCTCAGAAGCGAAGAGACCAGATTCATCCCCACCCGCAGCTGCCCTTATTTCCATGATCACGTTTTTATTGGCAAATTTGTTAGTTGGAGAGAGGGAAGATATAAGTTCTTTTTCAACCAGTGATTTTTTACTCGTCAGGTCTTCAATTTCGGTTTCAGCAAGGGACCTAAATTCAGAGTCTACTTCAGGGGCGGTAACTAGTTGCTGAAGTTCGGAGAGTTGCGAATTTAACTCTAGATACTCTTTATACTTTGTCACAGTGGGAGTAATTTCGGAAAGTTCTTTGGAAAGAGCCGCGAGTTTCTGAGTATCACTCGTAACCTCTTGGCTGGCGAGAATGTTATTAATTTCCTCGTACCGGGAAAGTAGGGAGTCGAGTTTTTCGACCATAGAGCTTAGCCTAAGCTTTCTAGCATTTCCTTCAGAGTTCTTGGCTGTTCTGGAGCTTTAATTTCGTCTTTTTTCTTCTTGGGTGTTACTTTTTGGGCTTGAAGTCGGCGGAATTTCTCAACGCGGCCTTCAGTATCCACAAACCGTTGCTCACCTGTATAGAAGGGATGACACTTGTTACATAGGTCGACATGAAAAGATGCCAGAGTGGCGCCTACGGTAAATACGTTCCCGCATGCGCAGGTGACTTTCGCCTCTTCAAAATAAGTTGGGTGAATGTCTGTTTTCACGCATGTGATTGTACCATACAGCTTTGATTTGCACAATATACGAGGATATGCTGACTTTTATGATCCCATAGTGTATAATAGCCATCGAGAAAGGGGTATCCAGTGAGGCTACTAGTCCCGCCTAAAGAACCGCTTACCTTTTCAGAGGTACTTCGGCTGTTTTACGGTTCAAGGAGAGTACTATCCCCTGAAGCTGCGAGTGGGCACACTGCCTTTACGCTAACAGGAACTACTGAAGGAAGCAGGGATTTGTCGACTCTTACACTGAGTGTCAGAGTTGGCTTACGTGCGGTCGATCCTAAATCGAAAATAGAAGATCTAAAAATGTACTTTAACTCCTTGTTTGCATCCATCAAAGATTTTGGTGTGGGGGGTTGCACATACTTTACTATTCGGTTTTCTGATGAGCTATTTACCACTTCAAGAGGTTCTGTCGGATCGGTATTAGTAGTAACTTTGGAGGTCGAGGTAGATCCGAACCTTCCGATGGAGTGGGAAGACTTTGGACTACCCGTCAACATTTTTGAGCACAGTGCTTTCTCGGTGGATATGGGAATGGTTGTAGGTATCCAGAACCATCGGACTTTATAGAGGCTTCGTTTTTTTAACGGAGTCTTTCTTTTTTCTAATTTCTAAACTTTGTGTCTATGGTGATGTTGGTGGGTAATGTGTCTAGAGCCTTTAAGACCAGCAGCGATAACTCCTGCTACGAGTAAAACAGCTCCTGCAAGGGTAAGGGTGGTGATTTTTTCTCCTAAAACAAGGCTTCCTAGAAATAAAGTAATAACTACTGAAATATTGCTCAAAATCCCTGCCAGACCTGCTTTGACGTATTTCAAACCCCATTCATACAAGAAATAAGCGCCGATAGTTGATCCGAGAGTCATATAGATCATGCTGTAAAGAGAAATTGGTTTGATGTCGTGAATCCAGTTGGGATAGCGATACATGTCCCAAATCATTAGTGGGAAGAGCATGACCATCCCTATCCAAATGACCGAAGTGGTAATAACGCTCGGGTTGATTTCCTTTTCGATTCGTTTCGTATATATTGTGAAGGCTACCCAGGTAACCACCGCTAGCGCAATAAATATGTTACCTAGGAAGCGCTCAGCTGTGTGTTGGTCTTCCTCGAGGAATGGCTTGAAAAAAATAAGGCCGGTGCCCATGAGACCCACAAGTGCGCCTATTACTTCTGGTGGAGTTATTTTTTCCTTCAGAAAAACTCTTGCGCTAAGAAGAGTAATAAGAGGTATGGTGGCCATAATGAGTGCTGCGTCAATTGCTTGAGTGTGCTCAAGCCCGATGAAGAAAAATATAATGTTGAGTACTATTCCCAGCAGACTAGCGATAAGAAGTTGCTTGAGTAGAGAAGGTGTAAATCTGATCGTACGGAGCTGATTAATGGTTAGTGGAAGGATGATTAGCGTAGCGAAAAATAATCGATAGAAAATCAAACTATAAATTGGAATTGTTTCAATTCCAAATTTGGCGGCGATAGGATGTGCTCCCCAAATAATCCAGGCAATGGTGATGGCAATGATACCAAGTCGCTCTGGTGTTAGGTAGACAGGCATGTAGTTATTGTACTAGAAAATCGTATTGTTGCATAAGGGATTTTCTGTTAAATTAAAACCATGTTATCAGTAGAAGATATCAAAAAACTTACTAAGGTGTTCGCTACAAAAGAAGACTTGCGAACTCTGGAAGAAAAAATGGCAACCAAAGATCAGTTTCGACAGGTAATGACTATTATTGATAATCTTGTGGGAGAAGTAAGAGCATTCAGACAGGAAATGACTTTCTTAAATCACAGAGTAGAAAAGATTGAATCAACCCCCACAGTTGCTTCTGAACTCAGAAAAAAGAAGTAAGTAACTACTCTAGGTAAGTTTCGTAATTACTTCAGAAATGGGAACTTGAGTTTGCTCTTTAGTGGAGAGGTTTTTGAGGTTTACTACAGCTTTTTCTGCTTCTTCAGGACCAAGGATAATGGCAAAAGGAATACCTTTTGCGTCGGCGTATTTAAGTTGTTTCTCTAGTTTGGCGTCAGTATCAAGATATACTTCGGTGTTGATGCCTTGGGCCTTTAATTCTTGAGCGACTTTTAACGAATTCTGGACTAAGTCTTTACTAAAAATAGTTACCAGAACTTTGGTGGTAGTTTTTACTTCGGGAAGCAAACCTTGCTCTTCCATGGCTTCGAGTACTCGGTCGAATCCAAACGAAGCCCCGTTGGCAGGGTAGTCTGTGCCACTGAATTGTCCGATCAATTTATCATATCGCCCGCCACCGCAGACAGATCCCGCGCTAAATCCTTCAACTTCGGCTTCGTAAATAATGCCGGTATAGTAGGCGAGACCACGAGCAAGGGTTGGCTCAAACACAAACGAACTCATATCTTCACCCGAGTCCTTTAGGGTGTCTAAAACACTCTGAACTTCTTGATTGGGCTTGGCATTTTGAAATGACTCGATAACTTTTTTGGCCACCTCAGTTGGTATTCCGCGGCCGACCATTTCTTGTATAACCCCATCGATCCCGATTTTTTTCAGTTTGTCGATGCTAGTGATTGCTCCTGTGACTAAGTTTTCATCAACACCTGAACTTTTCATGAGATCATTAAGAAGCGGACGGCTATTTAGTAAAATTCGGAATTTTTTAAACCCGAGCTCTTTCAAAACTGCAGAGATGATTTGGGCTATTTCGCTGTCCACAAGTGTTGAACTTGAGCCCACTACATCAAAGTCGACTTGCAGGAATTCACGAAACCTGCCTTTTTGAGGATTTTCGGCCCGCCAGACGTTTTGCGTTTGATAGCGTTTAAATGGCTTGGGTAACTCAGGATATTGGGCAACCACTCGAGATAACGGGACGGTCTGATCGTATCGAAGAGCCACTTGGCGGTCTCCTCGGTCGGTGAATTCAAAAATAAGTTTTTCGTCTTCGCCATATTTACCTTTAAGGGTCTCAGCAAATTCAATCGCTGGAGTTTCGAGAGGGTCAAATCCAAATCGCTCAAATACAGAAACAATTTTTGCTAAGACCAATTTTCGTTTGAGGGAAGTAGAGGGCAAGAAATCGCGAAATCCTTTGGGTGTTTGAGGGATAATCATGCAAACATTGTAGCATACCAGGCAGCAAATGTTTACAAATTTCCAAAGGTGACACCCTCGCGAGGGTGTCACCTTATATATGCCAAATATACAACTCCCGAGGTGTATGGAGGGTTGTGCGGCTTCTTACGAGTTGGTGGGTTGAATCTGGATACATTTTCCAATACAATAAACTGTATGGAAATAAGTTGGATTGGACACTCGTGTTTTCGGTTAAAAGGAAAGTTTGCTACGGTCATTACAGACCCGTTTGATTCAAATTCAACTGGTTTAAAACTCCCCAAACTGAGTGCAGATTTAATTACAGTTAGTCATAGTCACTCTGACCACAATAATCCCTCTTCTATAGAAGGCTCACCTTACCTTATTCAAGGCCCGGGTGAATATGAAGTTAAGGGAGTAAATGTGGTTGGCATGGCTACATTTCACGACGACAAAGGTGGCGCGGAGCGGGGAAAAAATACCATATACAATATTACAGTAGATGATGTAAATATTGCCCATCTCGGGGATATTGGCCATGATCTTTCCTCCGAGCAGCTGGAAGAGTTTGGGAACGTGGATGTCCTACTCATACCTGTGGGTGGGGTTTATACCATCGAAGCTCACACCGCGGCCAAAATAGCTGCTGAATTAGAGGCTAAGGTAGTGATTCCAATGCATTACCAGGTAGAAGGGTTGAAATACCAACTAGAAGGGGTTGATAAATTCCTCAAAGAAATGGCCAAAGAATCCGTTACCCCAGTTTCCAAACTTGTTATTACCAAAGACAAACTCCCCGAAGAATCCCAAGTTGTAGTACTTGAACGATCATAGTATGAATCCTAGAGTTTTTATCGTCCATGGTTGGGGAGCGTATCCTCAGGATGATTGGATTCCGTGGTTAAAAAGTCAACTCGAAGATAAAGGATGCGAAGTTTATAATCCTTCCATGCCCGATACCGAACATCCCAAAATTGAGACGTGGGTACAGCTCCTTACTAAACTTGTAGGAGAAATAAACGAAACAACATACTTCGTTGGACACTCAATTGGTTGCCAAACGATTTTGCGGTACCTGGAAAGTTTGCCCTCTGGTAAAAAAGTAGGTGGTGTTGTTCTTGTTGCTCCGTGGGTACATTTGCTTCCAGAGTGTGTTCCAACCCCAGAGGACAAAAAGATCGCTCACCCATGGCTTACAACCCCTATCAATTGGGAGAAAATAAAAACACATACAAATCAAATTACTACTATTTTTTCTGATAACGATGGATGTGTCCCGCTTACTGATGCAGACATTTTTCAAACCCGTCTCGAAACAACTCCTCTGATCGAACATGACAAGGGTCACTTTAGTGGCAGTGACAACATCACTGAATTGCCAAGTGCTTTGAGCGCCGTTTTAAACATGATACACTAGATTTATGGCTAACGTTCTGATTCCACCACAAGAGGTTTGTTTATATGGAAGCTAAAGTACCTCCTCAAAATGTTGAGGCTGAGCAGGCCGTTCTTGGAGCACTCCTGATTGACAAGGACGCTGTTGTTAAGGTTGCCCCCATTATACACCCCGACCATTTTTACAAACCAATTCACTCAGAAGTTTATAGTGCTATTAGCGCTCTTTATGAAAAGCGGCAACCAATTGATCTGGTTACCCTGACTGACGAACTAAAAATTCGAGATAAGTATGATTTTGTGGGTGGGGCAGGATACCTGACAACCTTGGTCAATATCGTTCCCACGTCCGCCCATGTTGAAAATTACGCTTACATCGTCAAAGACAGAGCAACCAAAAGAAGATTGATTAGCTCTGCTGCCCGGATTACTGAATGGGCTTTTGAAGAGGGGAAAGAAGTTCGGGATCTTCTGGATGAATCCGAAAGGGAACTATTCGCGATTTCTCAAGAGCATGTGACGCGTAATTTTATTCCTATCAAAGATGCCTTGGCGGAAAGCTTTGACAGACTCGAAGAAATGCACCAGAAAAAAGGCGGTTTGCGAGGGGTTGCCACCGGATTTAAGGATTTGGATAAAGTTCTTTCTGGTTTACAGGACTCAACCTTGATTATTCTGGCCGCCCGTCCGTCGATGGGTAAGACGACTTTAGCCATGAACATAGCCCAACAAGCTGCTACCAAAGAAAGAGTTAAGGTGGGGATATTTTCCTTGGAAATGTCTAAAGAACAATTGGTGGACCTTATGTTGGCCAGTGAAGCCAATGTTGATGCCTGGAAATTGACAACCGGGAACCTTACCGAAGATGATTTTAGTCGTTTGTCTGATGCCATGGGTGAGCTGGCGGAGGCACCGCTTTTTATCGATGACACCCCAGGGATATCCATAATGGAAATGAGGACCAAAGCCAGACGATTGCAGATGGAACACGGATTGGACTTGTTGATTGTTGATTACTTACAGTTAGTAAAAGGCCCTCGCAATCTCGAGAATAGGGTACAGGAAGTCAGTGAAATTTCTCAATCTTTGAAAAACCTGGCTCGAGAACTGAAGATTCCCGTGCTTTCCTTATCTCAGCTATCACGTGCGATTGAAATCCGGGGAGGTAATAAAGCTCCTCAGCTTTCAGATTTGCGTGAGTCAGGGGCGATTGAGCAAGACGCTGATGTAGTTATGTTCTTGCACCGGGAAGATCCCGAGATGCGTGAAGATATAAAGCTAACCATTGCCAAACACCGCTCAGGACCACTTGGGGAAGTTGATCTCAAATTCAAGGGGGAGCGCCGCCGCTTTTACCCTCTCGATCGTCAACACGCAGCTCCGGTCAAAGTAGCTACTAGTTAAAAACCCCACTTCGCCCGCGCTGGACTTCGCGTGGTTGGCCTGAAGGTTACCACACTTCGCGGAGAGCTTCGCGTGGTTGGCCTGAAGGCCAAAAAGAAACCCCCGGTTGAAAGTATCAAACGAGGGTTAGATTAGACTTGGAGAGTCTCTAAAGGTCTTACTACAATGGTCCGATCTCTTTCTTCCAAAAGCTTTCCAGTTACTTCAACTGCGTCTGCCTTAACTCGACGATCTACATAATCAAAAGGAATGGCTGACATCATTACCGCAATGGCCGCGCAGGTGTCTTCTATTTTGTGACTTGGTGTTTGACATGCCTGATAAAGCGCGCGTAATGTTCGCTGATCCCCAACCTTCGCGAATTCCATAAGTGCTGAATATATCTCGAGGGTTTGAAATGCTAGTGGGCACGTCTGATCAGTCTTTCCATGACCTGTCTTTGGGGGTGTCACGGACGCGACTGGCTGCGCATGCACTTGGTACATAGCTCTCCCTTAGGTGCTCCGAGTGATTGAGAAATTTGAGCACAGATTATTAGTCTAGCGATTTTTGCTTCGTCTGTCAACTAAAGATTTTGTTGCGGGTGTAATCGATAAGGGGGTGGTGCCGCTGGTCGGAGTCGAACCGACATGCCGTGAGGCACACGATTTTGAGTCGTGCGTGTCTGCCAGTTCCACCACAGCGGCGCAGTTTTAGAAAGTAATTATACCATGACAAAAGCCCCATAACTAGCGGATAGGCTGAGTTTTTGCAAAAAATTTCTCGAGGTGTTAGAATTTTCGCACTTATGATTTCAGTTACTGATTTACGAAACGGGACGATGTTCCAGGAAGATGAGAGTCCTTGGATTGTTTTGAATTATGAGTTTGTGAAAGTGGGTCGGGGAAGTGCCAACGTGAAGTTAAAAGCGCGTAACCTTAAAACAGGCGCGATTATCGAAAAATCCTACATTTCAAACGCTCGTGTAGAGGAAGCTAACGTGGAAAAGAAAAAAGTTTCCTACCTTTACGCTGACGGTGAAAACTTTACTTTTATGGATGTGGGCACTTATGAACAATTTTCTCTCCCAAAAAACCAGCTAGGCGGGGTAGATAAATTCCTTAAAGAAGGCATGGTAGTAAGCTTGATCACTTGGGATGAGCAGCCTTTAAGTGTTGACCTTCCTAATAGTATCGAGTTTAAGGTTACTGAGACTGGTCCAGGAGAGAGGGGAAATTCCGTTTCCAATGTTCTTAAACCCGCAACACTTGAAAATGGGCTGGTAATAAGTGTACCATTATTTATTCACGAGGGTGACGTTATCAAAGTTGATACTCGTCAGGGTAGTTATATCGAGCGTGTGGCTAGATGAGAGGTTGTAGGTTATAGTTTGTAGGTTGTAGCAACTTTCTCCTACAACCTAAAACCTACAATCTACCACCTAACGAGTGAGGAACCAAGAAGTGATGATCAGAGTCACAATTTGCGTAAGCACTCCAGCATATATCGGAACCTTGTAGCGCTGAATACTCCCGTGAAAAGATCTTAATGGTTCCAAGACCTTTACCTTACGGTGTAGTAGGTAGTAAGGAGCTTGAAGGATATCTGGAAAAACTCCCCCCATCGCCCCTGCCCAGACCAAAAAAGGATCTGAGGAGTTAATTGTAAGCACGAAAAGAAGAGCTGCCCCAAAGAAAAAGTCAAAGAAAGCAAGAAAGACATACATTGGATTTGACGGTTTCCATTCCCAATGAGGGATCAGGTCCATGATAAAATGAGAAGCTATTCCTGCCAAAAAAGCTAATAAAGGATTTGCGCTTAGGGAACCAACAGTGGCACCAACGAGCAGATGAGGGGTCGAAAGCATATAGTTGCGATTGTATGTTTTTGTTAAGTAAAAGTCAACCTGTTATTAATGTTATTTATGAGCTTGGAATTTGTGGTTAATGCATTTAAAGCCCCATATATTTGGATGATCGTCTCGACTTACCTTGGTCTTATTTGGTTTGGTTTGATTCTTTATACTTGGGTGGACATCAAAGATAGATCAAGGAGCAGAGCTGTTCATATCTCAGCTGCCTTTTTGGTCTTGGTCGGTGGGATTTTTGGCTTGTTTCTTTACATGTTCTTAAGACCACGCCTAACTCTGGCCGAATCCGCACAGAAAAGACTTGAAGAAAAACTTTTGATCAAGGAGTCACTCGAGGGGATTTGTCCCACCTGTGGGTTTGTGCTGGAGAAGGATTACATTTTTTGTCCAAGTTGTAGCCAAAGCCTAAAGAAAGTTTGTCTTGCCTGTAATCGAGTGAGCCAAATCAATTGGCCGTACTGTCCATATTGCTCAGGTCGCGAAAGCCGTATGGTCGGGATGGAAGAACTACGTGTATTGGGTATAATCAAACGAGAGCGAGGGAGACCCCGTAAGTTACTGGCTGCCACGTCAGCCGAACTCAAACCAAAGCGACCACGAGGAAGACCCAGAAAGTATCCGCTTATTATAAACGATGAAGATGAAACAAAACTTAAACGATCACCAAGATATGCTCCCGGATTATCCCGGGAGGCTCAGGAAACTGAAAGAGTCTCTGAAAAAGAAGAATCTGAAGTTTTTCTTAACTGAAGACCCCGCCAATAGACTCTATCTTACTGGATTTACTGGCAGTACTGGGTGGGTCCTGGTGAGTGAGGATGGCGTTACCCTTTTTGTTGACTCTCGGTATACAGAGCTTGCACAGAACCAATCTCCTCCTGTAAAAGTTAACCAAATTGACACGCCATTTGATAGTTTTTGGGAATCATATTCTCGGTCGTTCGAAGGTGAAAGAGTTGGTTACGAGTCTCACAAGATTACTCATCGCCAGGTGTTAGAACTCAGAGACAGGAGTCGAGCCGCCAAACTTAACTTGGTGAGTACTCAGGGAGTAATTGAGAAGGTACGATCCGTCAAAGATCCTTACGAGATAGCGCAAATTCAAAAAAGTGTTGATATCGCTGACCGAGCGTTTGCCAAACTTTTGGTTGCTATAAAACCGGGACAAACTGAAATAGAAATAGCTTGGCTGCTCGAAAAACTAATCCGTGAAGAGGGCGCGGAGCGTGTTGCTTGGCATCCGTTCATAGTCGCCGTTGGAGCAAACTCTTCAATGCCTCATTACCACCCAGGAAAAGCACAACTGCAAAAACAAGATATGCTTCAGCTTGACTTTGGCGCAGTCGTGAATGGGTATTGTTCTGATATTTCACGCGTAGTTTTTATGGGTAAACCGACTGCTGATCAGCGAAAAGTCTATCAAGTAGTTTGGGATGCCCAAGAGTCTGCGATGAGGCGTATTCACCCTGGCGCAAAGAGTAAAGAAGTAGACGCTGCTGCCCGTGAGGTAGTTGAAAAGGCTGGGTATAAGCCTTACGGTCATGGGTTAAGTCATGGGATTGGACTTGAAGTTCACGAGCTTCCGTCAGTTTCACTTCGATCCACAGACGTCTTGCAGGAAGGAAATGTTATCTCAGTCGAGCCTGGGATCTATATTCCTGGTTGGGGTGGGATACGAATTGAAGACCTAGTCCTTGTGACAAAATCAGGCTGCGAAACTCTGACTAAATCCCCAAAGGATATCTCTAAAGTAACAATTTAGTTACGACTTCCCATTATTATTGTCCAGATGTGCGAACCTACCTCACACCAGGTGTGAGGGTTAGTTGACAAAAGTTAAACTGCGGTGGTATGGTTGATTTGGTCGCGCTATGGTGTTGCCCAAGTGTGACCTCGCTACCCCCAACGTTCCATGGGACGTACTGGGGGCGCTGTAGCGAGAAAGGTTTCCGAAGGTTCGTTCGGAAGTCCTGACTCGCGTTGAGCCGTTCTCGTTAGTCACTTGCCCCATGGGGTAGGAGAGAACGGTATGAGATTAACTGTGGTTGAGTGGCCAAAATTAGTCACTCCCACGATATTTGGACTGGGTGAATGGGTTTCACCTAGTAAGCTGGTTTTGCCGGCCAGCTGCTCCGAGTGGCCCATACCACTATGAGCAAATTCTAACCCAACTTGGTCGACGGAGGTTTCCTCTCCCTTCCATTGTCTTCCTTAGCCTCCGTCGGCTTTGGAAATCAGTAGGCTAGTTGAGACTCTTGTAGTTTCGCTAGCCTTTTCTTTTTGGTCTTCTTGTAGTTAGATAGACTATTTCCTAGGTTACCTACCTGTTTAACCTCCTAGGTTGTATAGATTCGTGTTGAATTTAAAGCTAGCTAGTAGTACAATCTCCTCGAAAAGGGGTTAGAGAAGTGAGTGACAGAAACGATAGGTGGGTAGCCGCCGCTTTACTTTTTATCAGCGGGGCGATGGCTATGGCTGGGTTCATTCTTTGGGGAGTGATAGGGATGATAAATTTTCTACAAAAGGTCAAACTTTTATCTACAGACAGTGAAGGGTTTCTAAGTTGGTCGACAACCGACGACTCGGTAGATAGGTGGTAAGTATGAAATCTGAGTCTGAGATGGGCGAAGAACTTAGTAACATTCCAGACGAAGTATACGTTGCTTGGGTTGTCTTGCTACTCAGCGCGTTACCTTTAGCCTACAAGCTTAATTCGCTCCTAGATTGGGTACTTAAAGGGTAGTTTTTAACTGCCCTTTTCTTGTTTGCGTGTTTTAAGGCCAAGCTGTTATACTTACCCCATGAAATTTTCTATTTCAACTCTGTCTCCCGAACAATTAAAGCTAGATACCTTGGTCTTGAACATTTTTGAAGGCGACCAAAATCTATCTCCACGTGTCGCTCAGATCGACCAGGCTTTAGATAGTGTGATTTCTCAAGGCCTTAAAAATGGGGAAATAAAAGCTAAATTATTCGAAAGCACCCTTATTTATACCTTTGGCAAGATAACTCCAAAAAAAGTTTTGGTGCTAGGCTCTGGTAAAAGTAGTGAATTTGATAGCGCTAAGTTAACCAAATTAGCGGCTTTTGCAGGACGAACGCTTGCCAAAAAAGGTATCACTCAAGCGGGATTATGTATTTCAACTCCCAAACCGGATCTAAGGGAAATGTCTCTGATGGTTGAAGGTCTTTTGACTGGAGTTTTTGACCCCGCGATTTATGTTTCGAAAAAAGAGGACGTCAAAGACTTAAGTGATGTAGTTTTTAATTTGGATGTACCAACTAGCGAAAAAGTAGAAGCGGAAATTACTAACGGAGTTCAAGTGGGCGAGTGCATAAACTGGGCTAGGAGGTTGGTTGCCGAACCGGCTAACATTCTCACCCCACAGAGGGTTGTTGAAGAGGCTAAGAGTTTAGCTACTGAATTTGATTTGGAGATTGAAGTTCTTGATGAAAAACAGGCTAGAGAAAAAGGGATGGGCGCTTTTTGCGCAATCGCCTCCGGGAGCGATGAACCTTCATTTATGGTAAAACTTGCCTATCACGGAGCAAAATCTCCCAAAAAAAGCGTTTTAGGTTTGGTTGGTAAAGGTGTGACTTTCGATTCTGGGGGGATAAGTATCAAGCCTTCCGATAAGATGGAAGAAATGAAAATGGATATGGCTGGAGCAGCCACAGTGCTGTCGGCGATGCGTCTTGTGGCGATGACTAAGCCAAATATAGACGTTGTTGGTGTTATGCCCATAACCGAGAATTTACCTTCGGGCAAATCAGTCCGACCTGGGGATGTCGTCAAAGCCATGAACGGCAAGACTATAGAAGTTATTAACACCGATGCTGAGGGTAGGGTTGTTCTAGCGGATGCTCTGCTTTGGTCTCAAGAAATGGGAATAACCCATCTGATCGATCTGGCCACTCTAACAGGAGCGGTAATTTCGGCGCTAGGATATGAGGTGAGTGGGGTGATGGGGAATAACCAAGAGTGGCTTAATAAAATAATTGAACATGCCAATAAGGCGGGTGAAAAAATGTGGCAATTGCCTAGTTTTGATCTTTACAAAGAGCTTCTCAAGAGCTCCATAGCTGATTATGCCAACGTTCCCTCGTCTCGTCAGGCGGGTAGTATTGCTGGCGCGATGTTTCTTTCGGAGTTTGTTGCGCCAGGGATTCCTTGGGTTCATATTGATATTGGGGGCACGGCTTGGTTGAATAGCGAAAAGCCGTACATGGCAAAAGGCCCGACAGGTGTGGGTCTAAAAACGATTTCGAGTCTCATAAATGAAGTCGCTACAAACTGAACTATTTAGATTGAAATACATATTTGATCTAAGGATATGCTTCTAAACATCTTACAGAATCGAAATTTCCTTTATTTGTGGTCTGCCCAGATCCTTACCCAAACCTCCTTAAACATGCTCTATTACCTTTTAACAATAAAGGTATGGGAGAGCACCCAGTCAAACAGTGCCGTTAGTCTCTTGGTCTTAAGTTTTACACTTCCTGCGATCTTTTTTGGACCGATAGCTGGAGTTCTCATTGATAGATGGGATACCAAAAAAGCGCTGATTGCGACCAATCTTATTCGTAGTTTGCTGATTCTCTTGTTTATTTTTATTCTTAAAAGTCCTTTTTCGCTACTCCCTTTGATTTTCGTTATTAGTCTGGTCACACAGTTTTTTGTGCCTGCTGAAGGGAGTGCCATCCCAGGCGTGGTGCCTAAAAACCATCTTTTATCCGCGAACTCTCTCTTTACAATGACGATAAATGTTTCGATGGTTGTGGGCTTTATTTTGAGCGGTCCAGTTGTTAGGTTGGTGGGATCGAGCGGAGCGGTGATAGTAGTCTTTATTTGCTTCTTATTAGCTACATTTTTGTCAACTCAGATACCCCATATCATGGGTAAAAGTGGTGGTAAAGGGGTAGTTACTATTTTCCATGAGTTGTATACGGCGCTTAAGTTTATCTGGCAAAACAAAAATCTCCGCAAAGCTGCGCTTGCGATTACCTCAGTAAACGCTTTTATCATGACTCTTAGTGCTTTAGGGCCAGGGTACGTTAGTCAGGTTCTAAAAATGGATGTGCTAGACGCTGGACTTATCTTAGTAGCACCTGGGGTGTTAGGGATAATTATTGGCGGGGTGATTCTTTCAACTTTCGGGAGAGATTGGAGCGAGGATTTTTTGGTTGACTTAGGTTTCATTGTTTCTGGGATTATCCTGGTGCTTTTTTCATCGTTCGCTCCTCACAGATTAGGCTTCATGGCTCCCGTCCTGGCTATCCTTTCTATGTTTACTCTAGGCGTCTTTGGGAGTTTTGTAAGTGCGCCGGCGACCACAATTTTGCATAAGATGACGCCGGAGGATTTGAGAGGAAGAATATATGGAGTAGTTAATACTATGGTAAATGGCGTTTCCTTCACTCCGATTTTAATTGCTGGGGGACTGGCGGATCTGGCTGGGGTAGGGAATGTTATTGCAGGTTTTGGTGTGGTACTCTTATTTTTGGGATTTCTCCGCGCCCGACACTATCTGGAGAGGTGGGGAAAGGTTGTAGGTGGTAGAGGTTACAGGTTGTAGGTTGTAGGTTTTAGTGACTTTTTCCTATTACCTATAAACTATAACCCATAACCTAAATACAGATATGATGCCAATTTTAATTAACTTAGGTCCAATTCAAATCCGTTCTTATGGAGTTTTTTTGGTGCTAGCCTTTTTGGCAGGCACTTTTATTCTCTGGAGAGAAGGGCAAAAGCAAGGTTACAACGAAGAAAAGCTTCTGGATTTGTCAGTGACGACTATTATTTTTGGGTTTTTAGGGGCTAGAGTTTACCAGGTTATTACTAATTGGTCGGACTACGCTGACCGATTTTCGTCCGTCTTCAAGGTTTGGGAGGGTGGGCTGTCATTACATGGCGCGCTGATAGGTGGCTTTGTCGGACTTTGGTGGTTTACTAAAAAGAACAAGTGGCCCCTCCTTCAAGTGGCCGATTTTGGCGTTTTGGCTTTGAGTTTGGGAATAATAATCGGGAAAATCGGAAGTTTCTTAAATGGGGATGACTACGGCGTTGTTTCTAATTTACCATTCGCTGTCCATATCCCAGGTATTATCGGGCGGCGTCATCCCTCTCCCATATATGAATTGATTTTAATGTTCTTTATATATCTCTATTTACTGCGTTACTATCGCGCCAAAAGTAAGAGCGGTGGTGTGTTTTATATTTTCCTGCTTTTGAGCGGTTTGGCGAGGATTTTTACTGAGCTTTTTAGGGATAACCGGACTCTGATTTTAAACATGAAGGAAGGGTTTTGGGGAGGGGCTGTACTTGCCATAATTGGCCTCCTTGGATTATACTGGTTCTACAAATCGACGGTTTTGGGAGCTCAGGAGCTTAAGAGCGTACTTGGAAAAAGCGAAGTTATCAGAGATATTGCACGGGATTTTGGCAACTTACTGGATACTAGAAAAAGCGATGTGGGTAAAAAATCTAAGCGTTGGCTGAGCCGGTTTGGAAAAACACTATCAAACTTAAGGAGAAAATATGGAAATCGAAAAGATTAAGGAAAATCTAATCAGAGAAAAAGAAAATCTGGAAAAGCAGATAAAGTACTATCAATCTGAGGACCCTTTCTTGACTGAAGATAGGGATATGACCTCAACTTTAGATGATGATATTACTGAAAACGAAGGACATGATCGTATTACGGCAGCCAAGAATGAGTTAGTTGCTCAATTGGGTAAGCTAAATAACGCTTTGGAAAGAGTGTATCAGGGGACTTACGGTATTTGCACTAAATGCGGTACCCAAATATCAGAGGAAAGATTGAGCGTCATGCCTACAGCCCAATTATGTATGGATTGCGAAAAAAGCAACTAGCGGCAGTACTTATCCCTGTTTGCCTTGGTTTCACAGACCACTTTTTAAAACATCTGGCTGTAAAAGGCCTCTTTAGTTACACGCTGAATAGTGGGCTAATGTTTGGTATTTTGCCTGAAGTTTGGTATTTATCAATTTTTGTTTATTTACTGAGTTCGGTTATCCTCCTAAGGTGGTGTTTATCGAAAATCACCCCCTTGAGTTTACTAATCACCTCATTGTTTATTGGCGGTGGGCTCTCAAATACCCTGGATCGTTTGGTTTATGGGGGAGTAATTGATTATATCCCGCTTTTTTTCTCAAAAGTAAATGCCTCTGATCTAGGTATCATTGCTTCTTTATTTCTTTTAAGCTACCATAATATTAATATCCGAAATCTGAAATCTGTTAGTGAGTTTTAGATTTTATCCCGTAAATCGGGGGACGGAGGTGGTTTATTTATGGCTAGTTCAGGAAAAATATTAGTAGTTGAGGATGACCAGTTCCTGCGCGAGCTCTATCAGGAACTCTTAAACGATGAGGGTTATGAAGTAGAAACTAGTGCTGATGGCGAGGATGGTTTGGCGAAAATGTTAAATGGCGGTTATGACTTGGTGCTTCTTGATATTATGCTTCCAAAAAAGGATGGTCTCGAAATCCTGACAGAGCTAAAAACTACCTCTCCTAAGGTGCCCAATGGGCCTGTAGTTTTGCTGACCAACTTAGGGCAGGACGCGATTATTAAACAGGGTTTTAGCTTAGGAGCGAGTGGTTACCTAATTAAATCAGCAATGACACCGGATCAAGTTTTACATGAGGTGAAGGTCTTTCTAACGAGATCCAAGGATGGAAAGCAGTAGTTTCGAAATAAAGGCTCATGGTGAAGATAGACTAGATAAGTATCTTAGCCAATCTGATGTTGGGGTCTCTCGGTCCAGGATAAAAAAGTTAATAAACTTAGGGCTGATTACAGTCAGTAGTAAAAAAGTCACGCCAAGCTATCGGCTAGCAAAAAACGATGTTATTAAAGGAATTATCCCTAGTGACCTACCTACCCGAGTAGTGGGAGAAAATATCCCTCTAGATATTATTTACGAAGATCAAGATTGTTTGGTCATAAACAAGCCTGCGGGTTTGGTGGTCCACCCGGCAGCTGGGCACCCGGGAGGAACTTTGGTTAACGCGATTCTTTATCATTTAAAAGCTCTTCCGTCTTCAGACTTAAGGATCGGGATTGTCCATCGGTTGGACAAAGATACATCAGGTGTCATGGTCGTAGCCAAGAATCAGCTCTCGGAGACTGCCCTTAAAAAACAGTTTCAGGAAAGGGTAGTTAAGAAAGTTTATCTTTGTTTAGTTGAAGGTAAGCTGGATAAAGATTCTGGGAGTGTCAATAAACCAATCGGTCGTCATCCGAAAAACAGACAGAAGTTTGCTACTACCCAGGGCGGCAAAGAGGCACAGACAGACTATAAAAAAGTAAAAAGTTATGGTCAGTTTAGTTTAGTAGAAGTGCAACCTTTGACCGGAAGAACTCATCAAATTCGAGTTCATCTAGCCTCCATTGGCCACCCATTGGTAGGGGATAAGACTTATGGTCATAGCAGTAACATTTTTGGGTTAGAAAGACAGTTTTTGCACTCTCAAGAGCTAAGTTTCAAGCAGCCAAGTAGTGGGGAAAAATTGATATTCCAGGCCCCCTTACCGCGTGAGCTAAGAACCATTTTGGATAAATTAGAGTAAATTAGAATTTCTTTGCCTAAGATAATTTAGAACTGCCAGATGGATACACTATTTTTAGAAATTGGACTAGTCTTACTATCCGCTACTGCTTTAGGAGTTCTCGCTAGGATTCTCAAGCAACCCTTAGTTATCGCCTACATTTTCGCTGGTTTGCTTCTTGCATTGATAGGGGTGATCCGTCCTGAGCACAAAGACTTTTTTGCCTTGCTTGGGGAGATTGGTGTTACATTTTTGTTGTTTCTGGTTGGGATTGAGCTCTCAGTTAGGCAACTAAAAAGCGTTGGTAAAGTATCCTTGTACACGGGCCTAGGTCAGATGGCTTTTAGTACCTTAACTGGACTACTGATTGCCTTAGTTTTGGGGTTTAACCTGGTAGTTTCGATTTATTTGGCGCTTGCCCTGGCTTTCAGTAGTACCATAATCGTGGTCAAACTTTTATCAGAAAAGAACGAGACTAATTCTTTGCACGGTCGAGTGGCCATTGGGTTTCTACTTGTCCAAGACTTCGTCGCCCTTTTAATACTCATATTCTTGTCTGGGTTCGAAAGTGGTCAATCAGTAAATATCTTTACCTTCCCTTGGATTTTAGTGAAGGGTGTTTTCCTTTTGTACTTAACCCTTCTTTTTTCAAAGCGGCTTATCCCACCTATATTTACCAGATTTGCCCATAATAACGAGCTACTTTTCTTAGGTGCCTTGACCTGGTGTTTTATGTGGGCTTCTTTGGCTAGGTATCTGGGTTTTTCAGTTGAGATAGGTTCTTTCTTGGCTGGGTTGGCACTCGCAACTTCGGCTCATAATTGGCAAATTAGTGCCAAAATTAGACCTCTTCGAGACCTTTTTATTGTGATATTTTTTGTTGTTTTGGGTTTGAGTATTAATTTAGGCGAGATCGCTAATTACGTGGTGCCGGTAATTTTATTCTCAGTGCTTGTTTTGGTGGGCAAGTCACTGATCGTGATGTTTATCATGCGGAATATGGACTTTCGGAATCGGACGTCTTTTTTGACCAGTATCACTGTGGGACAGGTGTCTGAATTCTCTTTAATTATCGTGGCCCTTGGGGTTAAACTTGGGCACTTAGGAACAGACATCGTTGCACTTGTTACCTTGGTTGGCTTGATTACTATTTCTGTTTCTTCATACGCAATATCTAACGCCCGGAGGCTTTATTATAGACTTTCTCCGCTACTCAAGAACTTTGAGAAAGTAGGGGCCCATGGGTTAACCCCAATAGGTAATGAGGTGTTAAAGGACCATATTGTTTTGGTGGGGTGCAGACGGATGGGCAACAGCTTACTTAAGGCTTTTAGTACGGCGGAACTTAATTTCGTAGTGCTAGATTTTGATCCCGAGATTGTGAAGAGATTGGAGGAGCGTGGTTTAAAAGCTTTTTTCGGTGATGCCTCTGACCCGGAAGTGTTAGAACACTTAAGTCTTGAGCACGCCAAGATGGTGGTTTCAACCATTGAAAAGTTGGAAGAAAATCTTGCCCTCCTTAAAGATTCCAAAATACTGAACCCTAAGATAATGGTGATATTGACTGCGCAGGAGGAAAAGGACGCTCTAGCCCTATATGCTCAGGGAGCTGATTATGTGGTGATACCGCATATCTCGGGTGGCGAGCACTTAGCTAACATTATTCTAGGTAAGGTGGAAGACAAAAAAGATTTGCGTAAAGTAAGACAGCGAGAAATAGAGCATCTCCAAGAAAGAGTGCTTGACCACTACCTCTAAAATAAAGACATGAATATCAAAAAAAACTTTATTGCCAGAAATGAAACTTTTGTTTGTGGAAACTGTACTAAGAGTGTTGAGCAAATCAAATATGGAGGGAGTTATCGAAACCATTGCCCCCATTGTTTATATTCCAAACATGTTGATGGCGACGTTCCTGGGGATAGATTAAGCGATTGCGGCGGCTTAATGAAACCAATTGGCGTTTTTACTAGACGGAGTGGGGAGTATGTGGTTGTACATAAGTGTGAGCAGTGCGGATTTGAGCGGTACAATCGTATTGCAGGGGACGATGACTTTGAGCTATTGACTAGAATTTCCACGACGCCTATTTTTTCCAAAGTTCGACAAAAGTAATAACCATTTTGGTCTTTATCACCCAAACTGTTAGAATGTAGCGATGAGTTTCTTCGACATAACGCATAAAGACAATCGTAGCTCTGCTCGAGTAGGAGTAATACGGACTGACCATGGTGATATAGAAACGCCAGTGTTTATGCCAGTGGGCACTCAGGCAACGGTAAAAGCCTTAACGCCCGAGGATCTTCTAGATCTTGGAGCGGAAATAATTCTCAACAATACCTACCATTTGTATCTTCGTCCTGGGACTGGGGTTATTGAATCGTTTGGTGGAGTACATGGATTTCAACATTGGAGTAGGCCAATTCTCACTGATTCCGGTGGGTTTCAAGTTTTTAGTTTGGGATTAGGAAAATTAACCAAGCAACGAAAAGTCAAACATGATTTGTTAGCCGAGAGTCTTGCGGAATTTACCGTGGAAGAGGTTGCTCTGAAGAATCCGAAGATACTGGCTAAAGTGGACGAGGATGGAGTTACGTTTCGATCCCATCTTGATGGCTCTACACATCGATTTACTCCCGAGATTTCTCTAGAAATTCAGCACAAGCTCGGAGCGGATATAATACTCGCTTTTGATGAATGCGTACCGTACCCTTCAAATCGAAAGTATGCACTAGAGTCACTTGAAAGGACTCATAATTGGGCCAAACGTTCTTTAGAGACTCACAAACTTAACAAAAACCAGCCATACAAACAGTTTGTTTTTGGTATTGTTCAAGGATCAGTTTACCCTGATCTTCGGGCAAAATCGGCAAGATTTATCGGAGGTCTAGGATTTGATGGTTTTTGCATTGGTGGTGTAAGTGTCGGTGAGCCGAAGTCCGAAATGTATAAGGCTATTGAGAGTAGCGTGCCTTTTCTAGATGCGTGCAAGCCGCGTCATCTTCTTGGAGTGGGAGACATAGATGATATTTTTGAAGCAATTGAGCGAGGGGTTGATATGTTTGATTGTGTTTCTCCCACTAGGTTGGGAAGAAATGGTTCTTTGTATCACTCTCAGGCGTCCAGAGCGTCTAAATTTCGAGTAAATATTTTGGGCGAGGGTTATAAGACCCAGACCGATCCGCTCGATCCGGAATGCAGCTGCTACACTTGCGCCAATTATTCGGCCGCTTATCTAAGTCATTTGTATAGAGCTGATGAGCTCTTGGCTTATCGGTTAGGGAGTCTTCACAACGTACACTTTATTGTAAATTTGGTTAAGAAAATAAGGCAAAGCATTTTGAACGGTGATTTTCCGCTTCTCAAGCAAAAATGGTTATCCTGAGAGCTGTTTACTTGAGAAATATTGCGGTACTTGATACTTAATAATAGCTGTGTTATGTTGTAACAATAGGAGGATACTTATAAATGAAATCTGCCAAATCCCGATCGAGCACCCCTTTTCCAATGTCCCCATCGTATAGTAAGTTTTTAGATGTTGTTTTCGTAGTCATGTTGCTTGGGCTAATTGTTTCCACCCTTAAGCTGATTATTGTTCCGATAGATCAAGATATATTCGCTTTTGTTTTTGGCGTTTTTGCCATAGTTTATTTGGCCCTAAAACTAACTGGCAAAACTCCTAGCTAAGTTTTCCACCTATGTTTGGCCTATCCAGAACAGGGAATAAAACCAAACTTTTTTATTTCCTGGTAGTAGCGTGTGCTTTTGCCATTTTTAATTTAGTTCTAAACATTTCTAATATAAATAAGTTCTTTACCCAGGCAATTTTTGGTTACGACAGTACAGAAGTAAGAGAAGGGTCTTTTAACCCCTCTAGGCGGGCTAACTATCTACTTTTTAGTTTGAGTGAGGCTAGACAAGTCAATAAGTTGGTCATTGCCACCTTCGACCCCGAAGAGCAAGAAGTGGATTTTGTTTCAGTTAATCCCAATATTTATACCAATCTGGCCTACGGCTTTGGTTCTGACTGCCTTTGCTCTGCCTTTAGCAAGGGTGATTTTCAGGTGGATCCAAAAGGGATTGATATTTTCTATGAGTCCGTCGCGGATACATTAGGGTTGCCCCTAGACGGATATTTCTATTTAGATGAAGAGAGGCTGGAAAAAGACAGACTCTTAGGGCTTAAGAAGGAGCTTACTGGGTTAGGTAATCTTTGGAAAATATTCAGACTGGGGAACTTTCTGAGTGAGGATAGTCGAACAAATATCCCTTTGTCCAAGCTGTTCAAGGTCTATCAGAAGTTGTGGCAAGTCCGAAGTGATAAATATAACTACGTTGAGCTGGGACCAGATTATTATCAACAAACTAAGGATCAGGGTTTAGACCATATGGTTTTGCAAAGGGACCAATTTGACAACTTTGTATCATCTGTGTTTAACGATCCGGAGATAGAAAAAGAAGCGAGTAGGGTGGAGATAAGAAATGGTACAGGTAAGCCAGGTTTAGCTACTCGGGCTAGCCGGCTTGTTTCCAATTTAGGTGTAGAGGTGGTCGCTGTCGATAACGCGGAATTAGATAATGTTGGGAAAACCTTGATCATCGATTACAATTCTAAGCCTAAGACTTCTGCTCGACTTGCTTACCTTTTTGACGGAGAAGTGGTTACGCGAACTCCGGAAGAAGGCAAAAGAGGCGATATAGTAGTCGTAGTCGGATTGGATTACTATCAAAAGCTCAGTGGAAAGGATAAATGATTTAGTCAAGATTTAAATATTTTGGCATACAACAGTAAAAGGCCCCTTGCGGGGCCTTTTACCTTGGAATGGGACTAATTTTGGCCCCATTCCGGAAGAAAGGAGAGAGATCGCTTATTAGTATAGCATCAATAGAGCCAAATGTCAAATTTAAGGTTTGCACTAAACCAATAATGCTGATAGTATTGTTTACAACTGTCGGGACAACTGGGTTTGTTTTGGACAGAAATAACTGGGAAGGGAAGAGCTATGAGTGGTCAATTTAGCGGGGTAATGTATCAACCTCCGTATGTCGCCCAAGTTTATGAGCTTGTTCTGTGTGCAGAGTCGGACGGTAGATTCTTAGAGCATTTGCGGAGCGTTTTACCTGACTCACGGTTGATACTACTTTTAGGTAGTGAGAGTGATCTACCTAGAGTGGAAGAGCTGAGTCGCTTGTTGTTGCAAGAGATAAAAGTGACTGTGATTATGAGCGCCCATCGTCATCCCGCTCTGCTTTTTGCCCTTGCCTGTGCGCTACCAGTAAACACCTGTGTAGTTGCAGCCGGGGGTTTGTCCCTCCAACTACCGGCGATGCTGCGGGCATGGCTAAACTCTTTAGGTAAAACGATCCCGATCTTTGGGGTTGGTCTTGGGGATACACCAGAGCTGCGGAGGATCGCGGTTGAGGCGATGACTGTCTTGCCGAGTGATTTGGCGGGAACTATTTCAGTCAAAGCGGAGGATGAGTCTTGGTCAAATTTCGCGGAGCGTGTGAGGGCTGCTTTGAGTGACCAGGATGAGATTCATGCGTGGGTTCTTGGACACTTACCAGAACCAACTAGGAAGGCAAAAGTCATTGGCCACGCCTTTGCAGCGGTAGGTGAGTAACTTGACTATTGCGAGGATTCCAGCGACGCCTCGATACACTGTTCGAGATATTGTCCCTTCCACCTGGCGCTTGGTACACATAGGTAAGGTAAGAGAGACTTATGAGGTTGATGGCGACCCCGATTACTACCATATGGTGTGTACCGATCGGCTAAGCGCCTTTGATGTGGTATCGAGTCAACCAATTCCAGGTAAGGGAGTGGTCCTGAATCTAATGTCAGCATTTTGGTTTGGTAAGGCAAGGAACGATGTCGCGACCCACTTTGTCAGAGTCCTGAAAGGGGATGGAGATTACCATCCGGATTTGGCCTGGCGAACCTCGATAGTGAGGAGAGTAGCCCCGGTTCTGAAAATAGAAGCCATTTTCCGTAACCTTCTTACTGGTTCGGCTTTAATTGAGTATAGAAAGAAAGGTACTGTTTGTGGCATGAGAGTGAGAAAGGGGATGGTGGAAGGCGATCAGTTTACCAACCCTATTTACACCCCTTCGACTAAAGCTGATAGTGGTCACGATCAGAATGTTCATCCAAGTCGTGTGCCTGGAATTCTAAAAGAAATGCACAGCATCCCCACTTATAAAGGTGTTAGGTTAAGTGCAGCCATTAGAAGGATTGGCCTTGAGTTGGTAGAAGGATGTACTAGGTACGCGTCGCAAAGAGGCATTAACATTGCCGATACTAAAATGGAGTTTGGGTTAACCCCTGGGTGGGAGTCAACTCCGGTTTTTGGGGTCCATAGACATTTGATTTTGGTAGATGAGTTTTTTACCCCTGACAGCAGCCGTTTTTGGCCGGTGGATTACCAGCCAGGGACCTCTCCTCCAAGCTATGATAAGCAATTCGTGAGAGATTTTTTGAGTCGGCTTGGTTGGGACAGAACTCCGCCCATGCCTACGTTACCTGATGAGGTAGTCGTTCAGACCATCTCTAAGTACATAGAGGCTTTAAGCAGACTTACCGATATAGAACTAGTACTTGTTTGACCCTTGGTGGATTACACCAGGGGTTTCTTTTTGCGCTTCAGCGCAATCCCTCCGAAGCTACCTGCGAAGGGGGATGTGCATTAGGCCAACCATGCGAACCTGCCTGCCGGCAGTCAGGGCTCTCCGCGAAGCCCTGTACCGTATGGTACGGGGCGAAGTGTGGTTTCGACTACTTGTCAGGTTTGTTGACACTAATATTGTATGGGAGTATCATTAGGTCAATAAGTAGGCTCCTCGCGGAGCGTGAGGGGATAGATCCTACCACTCCACAGAGAGAAAATGTATTTAATCTTAGGAATTGTGGTAATGCTGGCTTTATCATTCTTTTTTGCCTACAGAGCCGCAAAAAAATTAGAAACTACCAAGGCTGTTGAGCAACCAACAGAAGGGGTGTTACTCGCCATCGAATTGCCAAAGGAGAACGAGAAGACTCCCATTTCTGCTGAGCAGATGTTTGCCTCATTGCACGGTCTTCTGCGTTTTACCCCCGGAATCCAAGAACACTTAAGTTTGGAGATAGCCTCTACCCCAGACGGAATCCGTTTTTATGCCTTTATCCCAAAACAGTTTAAGAACTTCGTTGAAGGGCAGATTTATGCTCAATATCCTGCTGCGGAAATTCGCGAAGTAGAAGATTACACTCACAAAGTAAGCGGTATGAAGTACGCCGCGTGCGAAATTACGTTGGGAAAAGACTCTATTTTTCCGATTAAAACCTTTCGGGATTTTGAAGTAGATCCGCTTGCCGGGGTGACCGGTGCTCTCGGAAATATCAGCAATAACGAACAAGTATGGCTGCAGGTGTTGGTCCGCCCGTTAGAGGATATATGGCAAGAGAGGGGACATAAGTATGTCGAAGTGGTCCGGGCTGGGGAACACCCTGTTAGCTTTGCGCCTAAGGAGATAGCTAAAGAAATCAGCCGAAACATTTTTTCCCACATCATAGAGATACCTGGGCAAATCGCTAGAGGCCCCCAGCTACCTGCAAAACCAGGTCCTGCCCTGCGTGTCCAACTATCTGCTGGTCAAGAGTTGGATCTCAAACTGATCGAGAACAAACTTAGTAAAATGGGGTTCGAAGTAAAAGTTCGTTGTGTTGCGTTTTCTGATAGCAAAGCGACCTCTGAAAACCGTCTCAAGTCAGCCGTAGGATCGTTTAAACAGTTTTCCACCGCAAGCTTAAATAATTTTGTGGCTGATTATACTAATTCTAGCGACGATGAATCACTACTTAGCAAATTCCGAAGTCGTACCTTTGGTATGGGGGAGACGGGGAATTTCATCTTGAATATAGAGGAGCTCGCATCTATCTGGCACTTACCTAATATCTCGGTAGAGACACCCGCGATCGCCTGGACTCGGGCCAAAAAAGGTGAGCCCCCACTCAGTCTTCCCACAACTGATTGTACTTATTTCGCCGAAACTATCTTTCGAGAGGCCAGAGTGAAGTTTGGTATTCAGAGGCCCGATCGGCGTAAGCACATGTACTTGATAGGTAAGACAGGAAGTGGTAAGTCGACCCTGATCAAAAACATGATTATTTCAGATATGAAAAATGGTGAGGGAGTAGCCATACTTGATCCTCATGGCGACCTAATAGATGCCTTGCTGGAGTTTGTACCCGAGAATCGGTTAGATGACGTAGTTATTTTTAATCCAGCAGACGCTGATCACCCAGTGGCCTTGAATATGCTGGAGGTTGTTGATCCTCGGCAGCGCAACCTTATCGCTTCAGGACTACTAGACGTTTTTAAGAAGTATTTCGCTGAGAGCTGGGGACCCCGACTTGAGTACCTATTAATGAATTCGATTTTGACTTTGCTGGAAGTCCCTCACACCTCACTTTTGTCGATTGTCCGTTTATTGACAGACCAAGATTACCAAAACTATATCGTGAGCATGATTTCCGATCCTGTAATGAAGGATTTTTGGAACAAAGAGTTCAAGACTATGAAGGGAAACCAAAAGCTTTTAACTGAAGCTATATCCCCAATTCAGAATAAAGTAGGTCAATTCCTAAATGCTTCCACGATTCGTAACATCGTCGGTCAGCCTAAGAGTACTATTAGGATAGACGAGATAATTAATAACAAGAAAATCTTCTTCGTAAACCTAGCGACAGGTCGTATTGGTGAAAACAATGCTTCATTGCTTGGAGCCATGGTAATATCCCAACTGCAATTTGCGGCTATGAGAAGAGTAGATATCCCTGAGGCGGAGAGAAAAGATTTCTATGTCTATGCCGACGAGTTTCAGAAGTTTGCCACGGACTCTTTTGCCAATATCTTGTCCGAAGCGCGAAAGTATAGGCTTAATTTGACGCTTACTCACCAATATATCGAACAGATGCCTGAAAAGGTCAAGGAAGCGGTTTTTGGTAACATCGGAACCTTGGTCTGTTTTGGGGTTGGTCCGACAGATGCCTACTTCTTGGAAAAGGAGTTTGCGCCTACTTTCCTGGCGATGGATCTTATTAACCTGGGGAGGTTTGAGATGTACCTTAAGCTGCAAATAAACGATTCCAGCTCCCAGCCTTTCAGCGCCCGTTCTTTGGCACCCTATACTGATACCACTGGTCAAAAAGAAAAAGCTATAAGCGCTTCAAGAGCTAAGTACAGTCGGGATCTGGAGAAGGTTGATTTTACTATCAAACGGTGGGTTGAGACCAAATTCCGACCAGGTCAGCCGCCTGTTCCACCTGCCTGGGCTGTTTTACCTGAGGCACCTACAGTAGTTGCTGAAGCCCCAGTTGAGGGGGAAAACGAAGTGACGTCGACGTTGCCTACGGATAGACAAATTGAGAGTACAATTAGCACCATTGGGGCAGAACCACCAAATAGTAATGAAACTCAGAAGATTGAGGGAGAAGTAGTTTTCCCCACCAAACCGTAAGGAGGAAGAATGAGTAACAAGACCCAACTTATAAATCAGGCTCTGAGTGCGGCTGAATCGAGCATAAGACAAGCAAAGCAGCTTTTGGCCGAGATTGACCAAGGGAGCGCTTCTCGGGAATTACCGAAAAACTCGCCTCAGCCAATTAGGAAAATAGAAAGCCCACAGGTAGAAAAGGAAAAACCGGGGATAGTAGGAATCTTCGACGGCGAGAGTATGGTGACCGAAGCTGGTGATAAGCACCCCATTCCCCAAAACTATGCTTCTAAATGTATGCTGGTCGTAGGAGATACCTTAAAAATGGTTGAGGATAATGGCGAAAAGCGGTTTAAACAGATAGAGCATGTCAAAAGATACCGAACCACGGGCATGGTTACTAAAAAAGAGGGTAAATTCCGGGTGGTTACTCCCGAAGGGAGCTACAAAGTTCTAGGCGCTTCTATTGAGCACTTTAAGGCTGAGGTAGGTGATGAGGTGGTAGCCTTCTTACCGGCGGGAAATCTCATCGCTAGCTACATAGCTCTAGAGAGTGTTGCTGGGAAAAGTAAAGCCGAGGAGGTCGTGCCAACCAAGTCTAATAGTGAAGATGATAAAAAGAAAGAGCTTCATGAGGATAAGACTAAGGAAAAAATAGTGGAAGCTCCAAAACCAGCGCCCAAAGAAACACAACCAGCTCAACCGGTTGTAAAGGCTGTTAAAGTAGAACCTAAGATTTCACCAGAGCCTTCACCAAAGAAACCTGAACCACTTAAGATAGAAGTTGAAAAACCAGTGGAAGTAAAAATGCCGGATCTTGTGGGCGAAGACGAGCTTCGCTAGTAAAATTTTTGATTTAGTTTTCTTCGTCGAGATGGTCGAGCGCGTCTTGCTCTTTTTGAGCCAGGCTTTCAAGCGAAGTGTGTTTACCGCCTTCTGTAGAATGTTCGTTAGACTCTTCCTCATCGGATCCTGGTAACTCGTTTTCCGAGGTGATCAGACTAACAGCTTCCTCTGATACTGAAGGATGGAAGTCGTCGGTTTTTTCGATAGGAAAAGTGGGAGCATTTTCTAGTTTAGGCGGATGGTAGGTTTCTCTAACAAAAACACTGATCTTATTCTCTGAGGTATGATCAGCAGAAACGATATAAGCTTCAAATTTAGCACCTTCCCTTATTGCTGAAGCAACCTTTTTGCCCCAGAACGAATCGAGCACACCGACCTCTTTACCTTTACTGTTATAAACATAAGTAGCGCTGTATTTATTTTTGAGGTCTACCGGGTCAGCTGTTCGGAGACTAGCGCTTGCTTTAGGCGATTTTAGTTGAGTGACTTGAATGATTTTAGTTGTTCCGGGCTCTTCTAGAAAAAGGTCGGAAACAGAGGTGGTGGTATTGCTGGTTTCAGTAGGATTGAGGGTGATGCCTTTACTCTTTAGCTCTGAGATTCTTTTGACATTCTTGGTGGCTATTGGGTTGTACGGGTCAATACCTAGAACTGCTTTGTAGGTTGATTTAGCCTTGCTGGTCCTACCAGACTCAAGATAAGCTCTTGCCAGCCTATTCAAGGACTCGACATCTTTAGGGTATTTCTTTAGGAGAAGCATGTTAAAATCAATAGCCTCTGGCCAGTGATTGTTTAAGGCAGCTTCAACCGCTTTATTAGATAGGGGATCTAATTCTGCTGAACCCATGATTTTTAGTATAGGGGCTGTGAGTAGGTTGTCAATACTTGACATTAGTGGGGCAGACCTTTATGGAGTGAAGTTTGGCCTTTTGATCTTTGAGCCTTAAATTGGTAGAATTATGAGGTATGTCGGGGCATAGTAAGTGGAGTACAATTAAACGGCAAAAAGGAGCTAATGATGCCAAGAGAGGTAACCTTTTTACCAAACTGGGTAACGCAATTACAGTCGTTGTCCGAGAGGGTGGCGAGAGCCCTGATTCTAACTTCAAACTTAGGCTAGCTATAGAAGCTGCAAGAGCGGCTAATATGCCCAAGGACAATATTAATAGAGCCATAGACCGAGGTAGCGGTAAAGGAAACGACAAACCCTTGGAGGAGCTTACCTACGAGGCTTACGGCCCTTGTGGTGTGGCTTTAATGGTAGATACAGTAACGGATAGTCGACAAAGGACAGGAGCTAGCCTTAGAAGCTTGATAGAGCGTGCAGGAGGGTCTTTGGGAGGAGTAGGTTCTGTTGCTTGGATGTTTAAACCAATGGGGGAAATAGAAGTGTTAAAGGAAGATAGAAGTTTCGATGATATTATGCTCGTGTCTGCTGATTTGGGAGCTCACGATGCCGAGGAGGCTGGGGATCGCGTATTGATCTATACTTCACCCAATGAGTTAGAAAATCTAAAGCAGAAACTGCTCAATTCCGGATTTCAGGTTTCTAGATCTGAGTTGACCCAGAGACAAACTAATATTGTACGACTAGAAGACTTGGGAAAGGCAAAGCAGGTTTTGGATCTAGTTGATAAGATTGAGGACCTTGAAGATGTTCAAAAAGTTTACGCCAATTTTGATATTTCTGAAAATGTAATGCAGAGGGCAATAGTCTAGAGTGCTTATTTTAGGTATAGACCCAGGAACCGCTGCTACAGGTTGGGGTTTGATAAATAACGAAAAGGGAATAGAACTAGAGCTTCTCGATTACGGCTGTTTTGAGACACCTAAGGAGATGGAAATGCCCGCAAGGTTACTGATGCTCTACGATAAAGTCTCGTGCTTTATTACTGAACGTAAACCGGACCTTCTAGTCATTGAGCAGCTCTTTTTTGGCGTCAATTCAACAACAGCTATGTCGGTTGGACAGGCTAGGGGGGTGGTTTTGCTAACTGCAGCGAGGGCGGGTATTCAGATTAAGGAGTATCAAGGCCTAGCCGTGAAACGTCTTATGACAGGCTACGGAAGAGCTAAGAAAAAGGAAGTTCAGGAAGCAGTTAAGAACACATTGAAATTATCAGAGATACCTAAGCCAGACGATGCTGCAGATGCTCTCGGAGTGATAATTTGCCATATCTACAAACAAAATGGTTACGTTTCACTCGAAGCTGAAGGGAACAAATAATGTTTCCGCAGATATTGTTTCAAAACAAAAGAGTTAGGATTATTTTCTCTAACCTAGTGCTATCTTTGCTGTTGCTTGTGACACCTTTAATAGGGGATAGGTGGGTATATTTCTACATCCTGTTACTCTCGATTACGTCCTACTTCTTAACCTCCTGGAGTTTCAAGCAGTATCTGTACGGAATTAAGTTGGTGAACTTATTTGTCCTACCAGTGTTTCTGGTAGCAAGTGTCGCGATCTTTCTCGTTCAGTCAGATATTAGTTTTTGGTTGCAATTACTAGTTGTGCTAGCCTTTGCCGTGGTTAATTATGTTATTGAGTTATCCCAGAATATTTTTAACGTATCAGAGGTCAGAAATATACCGCTTTTAAGAGCTGCTCAGACAGTCGGTTATCTCTCGACTTTAGGGGTGTCGTTTCTAGGATTTTTCCTAATATACAATTCACACATGAGCGTCTTTATGTCGAGTTTTTTGGTTCTTGTCATCTCATTTTTTATCTATTTACAGGCTTTGTGGCAGATTGAGCTGAAAGAGAACTTGAGTCCTGAGGTACTACAAGGGAGTTTAGTTTCAAGTCTCCTCACCTCCCAAATCGGCTTCATCATTGGTTTTTGGCCCTTAACGCCGGTCGGCGCGGGGTTGGCACTCACCACAGTTGTTTACACCTGCTTAGGTCTAGTTCAGCACAAAATAAAAGATAGCGTGACTAGACGAACAGTTATGGAGTATGTTTTCCTTGGTCTAAGCGTCTTTGCTTTGTTGATCGTGGTTCTAAGTGGTTAGTAAGGTATGACCTTTTCACCGTATTTAATGAGTATGTCCTGGTCATCTTTGAGAACTAGATTCTCAAAATCATAATTTGGCTGACCATCGACGGTTATGCTTAAGCTACGCGTATCATCAACAAAGTTATCAAAGATTTGATTTTGGGAAAAATCTTTACCCCAATTGCTAAAAAAGTTACCCAAAGTGAAATCCCGCTTAGTAGGGTATTCCGCATGAATTACCCCTGAGTCATCATGTGTGTGGAGGGACATCATACAGCTGGGATTTATTCCAATGTTGGTTGGGATGGGGAAGGTAGTTCCGGCGATCTCGATTCTGAGTTTGGGATGGATGTGCATGGAGATACCTCCATGAGAGATACACTGCTGGTGTGGAGGCAGCGGTGTGGTTGAATTGCGGGACATCAAACTTACCCCACCAATCAGAATAATCACGCTAAATACCCCGATACCGACAATAGTTTTGTTCACAAAAACTTCCTCCTTTTAATCATATATGCAGTGAGAATAGTTGAAATTGGTACAGCCATAAGCAAACCGATGCTTCCTGCTAGAGACCTTACAATCTCTTCAGTAATGTACTCACTGTTAAGCATGACCCACATAGGTTGGCTCGTGGGATTTAGAATTATGATAAGAAAAATAGGGAGTGACGCCCCTGCATAAGCTAATACTAAAGTGTTGACTAGGGAGTATATATGTTCACGGCCTATATTCATACCGCGCCTTATGAGATCTTTAAGATGCAGAGCAGAATTGGCCTGATGGATTTCCAAAACAGCGGCTGTTTGGGTTGTGGTGACGTCATCAAGTATTCCCAGGGTGCCTATTATCATTCCACCCAGCAGCAAACCCTTGAAATTAATACCCCCACTTTGACCAAAACGCAAAGAGTAAGCCTCGTCGCTACCCAAACCACTAAGATATGCTAAGTCAGCGAATAGGTAGGAGACTAGCATGGTTAGGCCTAGCGAGAGGAAGGTAGCCATAAGTGCCAATGTGGTGCGTCTATTAAACCCGTGCGCAAGATACAAGTTACAAACCACGATAAACATGGCACCGATGAGACTTATTACTATAGGATCATGACCAGCCAGAATTTGAGGAACAATGAACTTGAGTATTATTACAAGGCTTATGATTAGACCGAGAAAAGAGCCAACACCGCGCCAGCGGCCAAAAAGGGAAACGAGGATAAAGAAGAAAACGAATAGACCGAGAACAGTATCCAGTCGGTATTTATCGACTATTTGGTATGAGGAGCCAGACTCGCTGTCTGTTGATTTTAGTACCAAGACATAATCATTAGGGTTAACGATTTGGTTTGATGTTATGGTGAGTTTGACGCCGTGTTCGATCTGGATTTCTGAGTTCTTTTCAGGACCTTCAAGGAGTTCAACCTGGACTATCTGGAAAGGTCGACTGATACCCGCCACACCTCTTTCTCCTTGGTCTATTATGCTCAAGACCTTAGCCTTAATGAATTCTTCCTGGGGCGCTTCTATTGTGTCTTGAGCCAGGCTAGGATTGGCTAAGGATAAGAACAAAAGAGCTGAAACTAGGATAGCTGAGAACAATTTAACAATTTTTTCCATACGGCTCCATGTATTATAGCCTTATGTTTTACCTAAAACAATGCTGATGAAAAAGTTTGCTACTAAGAAAAAGGGGAGAGGAGAGTGATCTGGTTTGATACGTTTATTTATTCGGGAATGCGATGAGAGAACTTTCCACGCGTGGAAATATTGACAATATCATTGTGGATAACTGGCAGGCGTAGTATTTGAGTGCTAGCCAACAAAACCCGAATGTTAGATGACAACGTCCTATAGGGAAGAAGACGGCTCTACTTCCGATAATGTTACTTATCTCAACTTAATTGTTACTTGCAGTTACTCATACCGTGAAAACCACCACTCTCTTTTTGCGAAACTGAGTAGGAAATATAGTATGTCGTACAATATTACTAAACAGCCTTATAGGCATTAGACCTACAATTTCTCGCAGGCCCTTTTATGACAGCTGGTAACTAATTAATTTGTGCAAAAATTTTCTATAATTTCGTATACAAAATTCCCAATTTAGGTCACCCATTAAAATTTTAAACTTCCTTTATCCCCCTTAGCGGGCCTAATAGATTATTTCCATTCCTCTTTGAAGGTATCCAAAGTAGTCCCTCCCGCTTATCGCGCCTTGTAGGGCATTACAGAGCCTTTAAGTTTAGCTTCAGCTGGTAGACCAGTCAAAGTGGAGAATAGATAACCGCCTATCTTGAGTTTTTCTTGCTTTAGTATAAGAGTTACTCGGTGTGTGCTTAGATATAGCATTTAAGTCTTTCGTAGGAAGATCTATATTGACAGTCTAAAGAAGATGGACTAGTCTTATTGTGACGTCGCTAAAGTATCAATTAACGACGCGTTAAGGAAAACCAATTCTCTGCTCTATTCTGCTATGACGAACTCAACGGACCCAAGTAAAAAAATTTCCACAAACTTTGAAAAATATATTGGCCGCTTTCTCGATTATTGTATCTTGGACAAAAATCTGGCTAAAGGCACGGTTCGCCTTTATCAGTACTACCTCTCCTCTTTCTCAGCCTGGCTTGTCCAAAATCATCCAGTTACCGATCCCGGGCAAATTACCAAAGAAATGGTACGCGAGTTTCGTTTGTTTCTGAGTGGTAAGGTCCATCCTACTAAAGGTCCGCTCAAGCGAAGCACCCAGAACTACTTTTTGGTTGCTATACGTGCCTTTTTAAACTATTTAGCCTCGGAAAATGTTTCAGCGTTGAGTAGTGCTCAAGTCGAGCTTGGTAAGGAGCGCGATCGCAGCCTTACCTTTCTTAACGTCGAGCAGCTAGAAAAACTTATGTCTATGATTGATACTTCAGAACCATTGGGACTTCGGGATCGAGCTATTCTGGAAACGTTATTTTCAACTGGCCTGCGTGTTTCTGAACTGGCGGGTTTGA